>OKVR01000002.1_pt1 | contig 447672 bp, 409 predicted proteins | sample 1606891 | NCBI WGS metagenome assembly OKVR01 (sample SAMN03281011, study PRJEB24777) | human gut metagenome | isolation source: fecal sample PR176 from 1 month old male Indian infant, caesarean delivered... | place: Singapore | collected 2006-01-13 | reverse complement strand
GAGCCCAACTCGTATGACTCCCCTCAGTCGGCTTCGCCGCCAGCTCCCCTCGGAGAGGGGAGCCTTTATTGCTTTATATACCGATTACCAACACCAAGGAGCATCGCGTGTCAGACAGCGCCATAGCGACCTCCAGCACCACTCCGGCGAAAGCCAAGACGAAGAAGAACCGACTGTCAGGTAGTTTCTTCCGCTTCGTGCTGACGAGGTTCCTTCTCATTATTCCCACCGTTTTCATTCTGGTCACCATCGTGTTCTTCGTGATGCGCGCCACCGGCGACCCGATTTCCGCCGCCTTGGGCGGCCGCCTGACACCCGCCGAACTCCAGCAGCGCATCCACGCGGCCGGCTATGACCGCCCGCTGATTGTGCAATACGTCGACTATCTTGGCGGCCTGCTGCACGGCGACCTCGGCACGACGCTGACCGATAACCAGCCGGTGATCAGCATTCTTACGCACTACGGCGCCGCCACATTCGAACTGGCCTTCCTCGCCCTGATCGTGGCGCTGATCGTCGGCATCGGTCTGGGCCGACTCGCCGCCCGCAAACGCGACCGTGCCGCCGACGCCGGCATCCGCACCTTCGCCATCCTGTGCTACGCCACCCCGGTGTTCTTCCTCGGCCTGGTCCTGAAGCTCATCTTCGCCGTCTGGCTCAACATCCTTCCAGCCTCCGGCCGCTCCGACCTGAACTCCGAAATGCAGTTCACCCGTCTGGTATCGCCGACCGGCTTCTACATCATCGACGCCATCCAGCTCGGCGACATGAACGTGCTCGTCGACGTGCTGCGCCACGCCGTGCTGCCGGCCGTCGCCCTAGGCCTCCTGACCGCCGGCGTGTTCATCCGTCTGGTACGCACCAACGTCATCTCCACCTACAATTCCGGCTACGTCGAGGCTGCCCGCTCGCGCGGCGTCTCCGAAAAGCGCCTGCTCAACAAGCACGCCTGGCGGCCGGCCCTGATCCCGATCATCACCGTCATGGGCATGCAGATCGCCCTGATGCTCGCCGGTGCGGTCCTGACCGAAACCACCTTCGAATGGAAGGGCCTGGGCTTCATGCTGTCCCAGTACCTGAAGGCCCGTGACTTCGTGGCCGTGCAGGGCATCGTGATCCTTATCGCCATCATCGTGGCCGTCGTCAACTTCCTCGTCGACGTCATCGCCGCGCTTATCGACCCGAGAGTGAGGTACTGAGATGACCACCGCATCCCAAGACAAGATCACCGTCCCCGGTGACGACCGCCTTACCAAGCTCAACGTCAGCACCAAGACGCCGTTCTGGACCAAGATCCCGATCATCAAGGAACTGCGCGTGGCGGTCGGCTGGCAGAAGGGCATGCTGATCACCGGTCTCGCGATCACCGCGTTCTTCCTGCTCGTGGCCCTCTTCGCCCCGCTGATCGCCCCCTACGGCCACGCCCAGATCAAGGCCGCCGACGGCACGTCCTTCCCGGCGCAGGCCGCACCCTCCGCCGAACACATCTGGGGCACCACCGCCGCCGGATTCGACGTGTTCTCCCGTGTGGTGTGGGGCGCACGCACCGCCGTCATCGCCATCGTCGTGGCCGTGCTGCTCTCCATCTTCGCCGGCGTGCTGCTCGGCCTGGTCTCCGGCTACTACGGTGGCTGGGTGGACCGCATTCTGGTGATGATCGCCGACGCCGTCTACTCCTTCCCCTCGCTGCTGCTCGCCATTCTGATGGCCATCATGATCTCCCACGGCCAGTCCGGCCTGTGGAGCGGCATTCTGGCTTCCGGCATCTCCATCACCGTGGTGTACATCCCGCAGTATTTCCGCACAATTCGCGCCGAAGTGATCCGCATCAAGGAATCCGCGTATGTCGAGTCCGCGCGCGTGGTCGGCGCCTCCACCTGGCGCATCATGACCAAGCACCTGTTCAAGAACTCCACCCGCACGTTGCCGGTGATCCTGACGCTGAACTCGTCCGAAGCCATCCTGACCCTCGCCGGCCTGGGCTTCCTCGGCTTCGGCATCGAGCCGACCGCCGCCGCCGAATGGGGCTACGACCTGAACCGCTCGGTTTCCGACGTGACCGCCGGCATCTGGTGGACTGCCGTGTTCCCGGGCATCGCCATCGTGCTCATCGTGCTCGGCATCACGCTCGTGGGCGAATCGCTCAACGATCTGGCCGACCCGCGTCTGCGCGCCCGCAAGTCCGCCGGCGAAGTGGTCGGATCGATCGAAGACACGTCCGTCGACCCAAACGAGAAGCCGACCGCACGCAACGAGGTGATTGCCGAACTCGACGCGAACGTCGACCCGCCGGCCACCGTCACCGACCATGACCCGACCATCGTCGCCTCCGAATGGACCGGCGAGGGCAAGCCGGAAGGCAAGGAGTGAGAGATGAGCGAAAACAACAAGAATCTCGCCGATATCAAGGACCTGTCCGTCTCCTTCATGACCGACGCCGGCTCCATCAAGGCCGTTGAGGACGTGAACTTCACCATTCCGCGCAAGACCGTGGTCGGCGTGGTCGGCGAATCCGGTTCCGGCAAGTCCGTGACCGCGCGCTCCATCATCAAGCTGCTGCCGGAGACGGCCACCACCTCCGGTGCCGTCTACCTGTCCAAGCGCGATGGCTCCGATTCGCTGGACGTGCTCTCCCTGAGCGACGAACAGCTGCGCGAAGTGCGTGGTTCCGAGGCCGCGATGGTGTTCCAGGAGCCCAATTCGGTGCTGAACCCGGTGTACACCATCGGCTGGCAGATTGAAGAGGGCCTGCGCGCCCACGGCATGAAGGACAAGAAGGAACTGCGCGCCAAGGCCATCAACATCCTGAAGAAGGTCGGCATCCCGGATGCCGAAACCCGCGTGGACTACTACCCGCACCAGTTCTCCGGCGGCCAGAAGCAGCGCATCGTCATCGCCATGGCGTTGGTGCTGAACCCAGGTCTGATTCTGGCCGACGAGCCCACCACTGCCCTCGACGTGACCGTGCAAGCCGAAATTCTCGACCTGCTGCGCCTCGCCCGTGACGAGTTCGACGCCTCCGTGCTCATCATCACCCACAACATGGGCGTGATCGCGGACATCGCCGACCAGGTGGTCGTCATGTACCGCGGCCACGTGGTCGAGCAGGGCGACGTGGAGCAGATCTTCTACCATCCGAAGGACGACTACACCAAGCGACTGCTGGGTGCCGTGCCGCGCATCGGTCAGAAGCTGGTCGTGCGCGACCGCGAGGGCAAACCGATCGAGCGCAAGGCCGATTGGCGCGAACAGCCGATCGCCGTCGAGGCCAAGAACCTGACCATCACGTACCCGGGCCATCTCATGCAGCCCGACTTCAAGGCCGTGGACGGCGCGAACTTCACCATCCACCGCTCCGAAGTGCTGGGCCTGGTGGGCGAGTCCGGTTCCGGCAAGTCCACCACCGGCCGTGCCATCGCCGGCCTGCAGAAGGTGTCCGGCGGCTCCCTGAACGTGCTCGGCATCGAGATGAACGGCGTCAAGGAGCGTGACTTCAAGCCCAAGCGCGCGGACATTGGTTTCGTGTTCCAGGATCCGGGCTCCTCGTTCAACCCGCTGATGACCATCGCGGAGAATGTGGCCGAGCCGCTGCTCGTGCACCACAAGTACGGTTCCGTGGCCGATGCCAAGAACTATGTGGGCGATCTGCTGGAGATGGTCCAGCTGCCGCGCGCCTACATGAACCGTTTCCCGCATGAGCTGTCCGGCGGCCAGCGCCAGAGGGCGTCTTTGGCGCGTGGTTTGGCGTTGAAGCCGTCGCTGCTGATCGCCGATGAGCCGACTTCTGCATTGGACGTGTCGGTGCAGGCCAAGGTGTTGGAGCTGTTCAAGCGACTGCAGGCGGAAATCGGCTTCGCGTGCCTGTTCATCACCCATGATTTGGCGGTGGTCGATATGCTTGCCGACCGCATCATGGTGATGCATAAGGGCCAGATCGTGGAGCACGGCGATGCCGACCAGATTATGCAGCACCCGGAGAACCCGTACACCAAGAAGCTGCTGGCCTCCCTGCCCGTGCCCGACCCGCGCGAACAGCAGCAACACCGCGCCCACCTCCACGAGCTCCTAGCCCAAGAGGCGTAATCGCATAGCATTGGAGCTCCCTCGTCAGAGGGAGCTAACTTTATATCCGCTAGTACTGCTGCCCATCGAACTGGAACAGGGCGTGGGCGTCGCCGTGTTTTTTGTTCTCGATGTAAGTATGGAACAGCTCCAGCCGCTCGCTCGTGCTGGCCGCCAGGGGAGTGGGCAGGTCATCCAGATCGAACCAGCCGACGCTCAGGCTTTCCTCGTCGCCTACGAACGGCTCGGCATTGCCGCCGGGCTTCAGGGCGCACAGGAACGAATGATCCATGTACATGGTGTTGTCGCCATTGGCGTAGGTCAGTACCTTGTTTGACGAGGTGACGGCCACCAAATCGGTGACGATGGCATCGATGCCCGTCTCCTCCTTGATTTCGCGCACCACCGTGTCCGCCGGCTGTTCGCCCGGCTCGTTGATGCCGTAGACCATCGCCCATTCGCCCGTGTCCGAACGACGGCCCAACAGCAGTTGACCATGTTCGTTCAGTACACAACCGGTCACGCCATTGAGCCACAACAGATCATGGCCGATCTTCTTACGCAATTCCAACACAAATTCCGGAGTGGACACATTGCCTCCTTAGTAGAAAAGAAGCTCCCTCATCAGAGGGAGCTTAGGTTACTTCGCTTGGGCAGCCTGCTCGGCCATCCAGGCTTCGACGTCGTCGATCTGCTTCGGGATGCCGGCGGAAATCCATTCGGGGCCGTTCTCGGTCATGAGCACGTCGTCCTCGATGCGGATGCCGATGCCGCGGTATTCCGGCGGAATCAGCAGATCATCCTCGCGGAAGTACAGGCCGGGCTCGATCGTGAAGATCATGCCCGGGCGAATCGGCGCGCTCTGATAGGACTCGAAACGGGCCTGCGCGCAATCATGCACATCAAGACCCAGGTGGTGGGCCACGCCGCAGGCGAGCCAACGGCGGTGCTGCTGGCCTTGCGGGGACAGCGACTCCTCGACGCTCACCGGCAGCAGACCCCAATCGTGCAGACGCTCGGCGATCACACGCATGCAGGCGTGGTGGATGTCGGAGTAGGTGGCACCCGGCTTGGCGGCTTCGAAACCGGCCTGCTGCGAGTCGAGCACGGCCTGGTACAGACGCTTCTGGAAGTCGGTGAACTTGCCGTTGGTCGGGAAGGTGCGGGTGATGTCGGCCGTGTACAGGGAATCGACCTCAACGCCGGCATCCACCAGCAGCATGTCGCCGGTCTTCACCACACCGGTGTTGCGCATCCAGTGCAGAATCGGGGCGTGGGGGCCGGAGGCCACGATGGAGTCGTAACCGACGGCGTTGCCCAGTTCACGGGACACGGCGTTGAACGCGCCTTCGAGGATACGCTCGGAGCGCGGCTTGTCGAGCGCGGCCGGCAGTGCGGAGAGCAGACGGTCGAAGCCATGCTTGGTGGCGTCCACGGCCTTGCGCATTTCGTTGATTTCGTAGCCGTCCTTGACCATGCGTGCCTCGGCGGCGAACTCGTGCAGCTTGTCGTCGGATGCGGAGTTCTTGTCCGGATCGGCGAAACCGTTGGCCTCGCGGATGGATTCAACCATCGAAGTGATTTGCGGGTCGGTTTCGCTGACCACGCGCACGCGTACGGCGCCGGCTTCGGCACCCACGTCCTTGGACAGGGCGTCGGCCAGCTGGGCGATGTCGTGGGTTTCGATGCCGGTCATCGCCTGCATCTCCTTGAGACCGGCACGCGGGCCAACCCAGTATTCGCCGTAGTGGGCGGACATGAAGAAGTCCTCGGTGGAGTTGTCGGCGCGCGGCGCCACGAACAGTTCCGGAGTGTGCGTCTTGCCGGCGGCGGCTTCGGGGGAGTCGGGGTCGACCGGGTTCAGGACCAGCACGGCGCCGGCCTCGTAATCGGAACCCAGACCGGTGTAGTAGGCGAACGTGGTGTCCGGGCGGAACATGTAATCGCAATCATTGTTGCGCACCTTCGGCTGGCCGGCCGGAATGACCAGACGTTCGCCCGGGAAGGCCTTGCCCAGCGCCTCAAGGCGGGCTGGCGTGAACTTGGAGGATTCGAGAGGCTTGATCTCCGGATCATCGTCGGCCCAGCCGGACTTCATGAACTCCTTGAATGCGGCCGACTGCGGGCGCAGCGAGCGGTTGTTCACGCGGTCGCTCATCGACTGGTTCGCGCCCGGTGCCGTAGCGCGCTCTTCGGCCTCATATTCCTTGTCCTTGGCGGTGATCACTTCACCCATTGCCACTCTCCTGTATGTAGTTGTTGTCGAATCATCGATTCCCACCTCATACTAGTCGGCTTTATGCGATGTGCCACGATTGACGGCTGACGGTAAAACCAAGTACGGAATTTGGACGGTCTTCCGGACATGCCCATATGGCGAGTGCGGCGGGCTGGAATGCGGGCCCGTTTATTGTTCTCGGTAGGGAAGGAGAGGGGCATGGGCTTGGGCTGGAGCTTGCCGATTGATATTGACATATTCTGTGGGCTGAATCCATGTGAACCCATGCGATGAAGGTTTATCGCGTCGCGGGACTCACTGCTATGCGGAGGTCTCCACCTGAGGCACCCCGGCTTTGATCAGTTTTACCCGCAGCGGAGTACGTTCGATGACGTCGGCGTATGTGAAATGGACGATTTCGGTGGCACCGGCTCGTTTCAGTCCCTCGTCGCGTGCGCGTTCCTTGGCCACCACCTCCTGAATGCTGCGGTTATCGGTCATGGCTGGGTCCACGTATTTTTGTGTGCCGTCGTATTCGGCCACTATCACGCGCCCGTCATCGAGCTTCCATACGAAATCAACGCGGTACTCGGTATTCGTCTGTGGGTCGGTCACCGTTACCTGAATACGCGGCGTGAGGAAGCGATCTTCGATGATGGTGCCTCGCGCGAGGGATTCTCCACCATTCTCGCTCCTTTCGTTTGCATAGCGCAGCAGGCGGAATACTCGGGCATAATCGATTCTCCATTGAACGCAGTCGGCGGCTATCTCTTCCTTGGTTATTCCCTTGGCAAGGGCCGAGTCAAAGATCGGTAACGCAAACCGAAAATCAAGGTCTATAGCGGCCTCGACCAAGGTTCTAGCCGGTGATATCAGGGATAGGCCGGAGGCCTCGTAATGTGTCTTCGGATTGTTCATATCGGGCATATAGACATGTCGTAAGCGCTGATGGCATTGACGAGATCCATGATCGGAAGTCACGATGGTTATGCAGTCATCATGCAAATGCCATTGATGTTCGAATCCATAGGCACTTACTGCCACCAAGCCGCCAAAAACCCACTGAGGATGCTCTTGCGCAAGAGCGCGGGCTATATGCAACGTTCGCTCCGGCGGCGTCAAACCATCCCAGTATGCAGTATTTGCATAAAGACTGGGAATGCCGTCATACACTTTCAACAACTCACCACTCTGGGCACGGCGGCGTAGAGCGGTCTGTTCCGCTTCATTTCTTGAATAGACGCATCTCAGCTCATTCTGCGCGGCTGATATGAGCGAGGCCACTGCTTTGTGTGTCTTCATGACGTCGAGCGTAGCCGGAACGAAGCAGCGTAAGTATGAATTTCAGCCATTGTGGTTCTAGCCTCGGAGCTTGGCTGTCTTGGAGCGAGATACTCCCGATAATTTCAAGGTATTAGGCCGCTAATTCGGAATAGTGGATAACACACAAAACTTATCCACCATCAGTAATGTCATTCGAACAACGTGCTTTGGGGATTCGAACAAGATATCATCGGCGAAGGCGGATGTAGCTGGTAGAGGGCGGCGAATTGACGGTTAACGGTGCTTATGCTTTGTACGCCGTCGGTGCTGGTTCAGATATTGGCTGGCTTCTGTCTGAGTGTGGAATCTAGCGTCGGCGTGAGTCCAATGGTTGTATCGGGGCCGACGATTTGCTGCAATTTATTGGCGGCATAGATCCAGGGCTTGGACGGCTGCCGACGGTGAGAGCAGTCATAACAGTGAATGAGCCTCTGCGAGTTCAAAAGATGATGTAGAGGACGTTTGTGAGAGTCGTTTCCGGGGCAAGACATGGTCGATTGACGACGTTGAAATTTCTCAACGACGGCAGAATGGCATGCCTTGGCGAGGAGACGACACTGAGAGGCGATGGAGTCGGGATTAATCCAGGTTTTGGCCAGCTACCGACGCGCAAGAGCATCATAGCGTCGGTGTACCGCCAGAAGCTGGCACTGTACCGACGCTGAATAGCATCAGCGTCGCCGGACATACAAGTTTTGGATTGCAGCCGACTAAGAATGAGATGCCGACGGCAAGAGCCGCATTGCAACTATATGAGACGGCTTCACTGTGCGTGGCTGCAGGTAGAGACTGCCCGCGCGGCGGCGACATATGAGACGGTTTCACTGTGCGCGCACGATAAACCACCCCGGCGGCTAGGATAGAGGGAATTGAGGGAGTGCGGCTCCACGCGTGAAGGCAAGAATCCCGAATCATGCAGAGCAAACCTGTGCAAGGGGAGCTTCCTGCGCATGCGGAAGCGGAATATATGCGGGCATGCGTAGACATGACGAGAATGGCGCGAACACGTAAGTGGCATACGCACTCCGAACGGCGCAACAGCAACACGAGCAGAGGTTAGAAGAGGATATGTCATTCGAGCATCCGAATCGGAACAATGAGAGCATGCGGGACGTCGAACTGGACATCATGAGCCGCCCGCCGGAGCATAACACCACCAATCTGGATCTCGACCGGATGAACCTGATGCTCGACATCCTGGGCCACCCGGAGCAGTCGTTCCGCGTGATTCATATCACCGGCACCAACGGCAAAGGCTCCACCGCACGCATGGCCGAGGCCATCTGCCGTGCCTACGGTATGCGCACCGGCCTGTACACGTCGCCGCATCTGGAGAAGATCAACGAGCGTATCGCCATCGACGGCCAGCAGCTGTCCGATGACGATTTCATCGACATCTGGGACCAGACCAAGGATCTCGTGGCCCTGGTGGACGCCAAGATGGAGGAGCAAGGCAAGCCGAAGATGAGCTTCTTCGAGGTGCTCACCGCCATGGCCATCTGGAAGTTCGCCGACACGCCCGTGGACGTGGCCATCGTCGAGGTCGGCATGGGAGGCCTGTGGGACGCCACCAACGTGCTCAACGCGGATGCGGCCATCATCGGCCCGGTGGACATGGACCACATGCAGTGGCTGGGCGACACCGTCGAACAGATCGCCACCGAGAAGGCCGGCATCATCAAGCCGAACTGCACCGCCATCATCGGCCCGCAGCCGCATGAGGAAGCCGTCATGCCGATTCTCGCCGAAGCCGCCGAACGCAACCACGCCATGCTCGTGCGCGACGGCTACGAAATGACCGCGTCCGACCGTATGGCCGCAGTCGGCGGCCAAGTCGCCACCCTGACCACGCCCAACGGCACTTACGAGGGCGTGCCGATCGCCAAGTTCGGCGAGCATCAGGCCCACAACGCGCTTGCCGCGCTCGCCGCCTCCGAAGTGGTGATTCCGGTCAACGGTCCGCTGGACGGCGACTTGGTGGCCGAGGCGTTGAGCTCGGTCAAGATTCCCGGACGCATCGAACAGATCCGCACCTCACCGACCATCATTCTGGATGGCGGACACAACGTGAATGCCGCCGAAGCCCTGCGCAAGGCCATCGAGGAAAGCTACGACTTCAAGCAGCTGGTCGGTGTGGTCGCCATGATGCGCGACAAGCAGGTCGAGGAATATCTGGGTGTTCTGGAGCCGATCCTGAGCTCCGTGGTGGTCACCGAGAATTCGTGGCGCGAGCGCGTGATGCCGGCCGACGAGCTTGAGAAGATTGCCGTGGACGTGTTCGGTCGTGACCGTGTGATCAAGGAAGCGAACCTGCCTGACGCGATTCAGACCGCCGTCAATATGGTCGATGCCGAGGACGAGCTGGGCGTGGGCTACGGCCACGGCGTGCTTATCTGCGGCAGCTTCGTCACCGCCGGCGACGCACGCCTGATGCTTGAGGAACACGCCAGCCCCACGATGAGGCAGGCTATGGCCGTTCATCAGCCGGCAGTTGACCCGGACGATTCGGATCAGCCGGCAGACAAGGCCGAGGATGAGGCCGCCGACAACCTCGAGGATTCGGTAAGCCCGGACGACTTCGACGTGTTCGACGTCCTCGGCCTCGGCAAGGAACAGGCCAGTGACGCCGGTAACGCCGGCACCGGCACGGCCAGTGCCGACACCGACACCGACGATTCCGCCGACGCCCGGTAACCCGCATCCAAGGCATATCGGATACCCGGACACCCGGCATACGGAAAACAGTCTCACGCCATGTATCTCAAGGAACTCACCCTCCGCGGATTCAAATCCTTCGCCTCCGCCACCACGCTGCGCTTCGAGCCCGGCATCACGGCGGTCGTCGGCCCCAACGGTTCGGGCAAGTCGAACATCGTCGACGCCCTGATCTGGGTAATGGGTGAGCAGGGCGCCAAAAACCTGCGCGGCACTTCGATGGAGGACGTGATTTTCGCAGGCACGTCCTCCCGCCCGCCATTGGGCCGTGCACAGGTGAGCCTGACCATCGATAATTCCGATCACACGCTCGATATCGATTACACGGAAGTCACCATCTCCCGCACCATCTTCCGCAACGGAGGCTCCGAATACGCGATCAACGGCTCGCAATGCCGCCTGCTCGACATTCAGGAACTCCTCTCCGATATCGGTCTTGGCCAGCAGATGCATGTGATCGTAGGCCAGGGACGATTGGATGCGATTCTGAAGGCCGACCCGTCCGGCCACCGTGCGTTCATCGAAGAGGCCGCCGGCATCCTGAAGCACCGCAAGCGCAAGGAACGCGCGTTGCGCAAGTTGGCCAATACCGAAACGAACCTGAGTCGACTTGACGATTTGCTGGGGGAGATTCACCGCCAGCTCGGCCCCCTCGGACGCCAGGCACGCATCTCCCGGCGCGCCGACGCGATTCAGATATCCGTACGCGACGCCCAAGCACGCCTGTATGCCGAAGACGCCCAACGCTCGATGAACCGCCGCGACACGGTACGTCAAGAGCTTGGCGATGTGCGCAACCAGCTGGCCGTCGCCCAACGTGAACTCGCCCACGTCAAAGTACGCATCGAACAGGTCGAGGCGTTGAGCTCTGAATCCAGTCCGGCCATCGCCAAGGCCAACCAATACTGGCATGAATTCTCACAGACCCGTGAACGACTGAACGCGCTCGCCCAGTTGGCCGAAGAGCGCAGCCGGTCACTCACCGGCCAGATCGTCACCAACTCCGGTGAGGATCCCGGCATGCTCGTCAAACGAGCCGAGGAACTGGAGTCTCAGGCCGCGGCACAGACCAAGGCCGTGGCCGATGCACGCATCGCACTCGACAAGGCCACCGAGGAACGCGCCGACGACGAGAAGAAGCTTGCCTCAGTCCGCCAGACCTTGACGGAACTGCGCAAAACCGCACAGGAGCGCGATGCGCAGATCGCCCGACTGCGCGAACTCATCGCCCGCGAGGAATCCGCCGTGCAACTGGCGACCAGCCGCGCCAAGGATTATGCCTCCCAACGCGACTTGCTGACTTCCCAGCGCGACGATGCCCAGCAACAGCTGGACGCATTGCGCAGCGAAGCGGACTCCATTGCCGACGATGACGGTGCCGCATTGGACGCCGCGCGTGCAACGCTCGCCGAATGCCGCGAACGACTGAACGAACTCGCCGATAAGCAGCGCGAGATACAGTCCAAGATCATCTCGCTCAAAGCCAAGGCCGATGCGCTTGCCGACACGCTAGGCAGCCGCAATGCCTCCGGATCGTTGGAGCGTGATACGGACGTGGCCTCGCTTGGCCGACTCACCGACTTCATCCATGTGGCCGAAGGCTGGGAAGAAGCCGTGGCCCACGCGCTCGACCAGCATGCCAGCGCCATCGTGGTACCCGAGGCAGGCAACATGTTGCACGCCCTCGAACGCGCTCGGGAAGATAAGCTCGGCAAAGCCGTGGTGCTGACCGCGAGCATTGCCGGCGATCCCGCCACAGAGCCAGGCACGGAGTCGGAGGAGAGTAGCGCCGAGAACACGGCGGCCGCCCCGCGATCGGGCAACGCGCTGGCGGCACTCGTCACCGCGAACCCGGATGCAAAGAACCCGGCACAGGCCGAAGCTGTCGTGCACACCGTGCGTCTCCTGCTGGCTGATGTAGCCATGGCCGGCACCGCCGACGAAGCACAGCACATCGTGGCATCCGGCGAAGCCATGCGGGCCGTCACCAAGAACGGCGAGACCTTCACACACGGCGTGGCGGCGGTCGGCGGCTCTTCCATCTCTCAATCGGACCTGTCTTTGGCCGCACGCCGAGACAAGGCATTGGCACAGGTCAAACAGTTGGCCGCCCAAGACGGCGGAATGGCTGAGCAAGTGGCCGAGGCCAAAGCCAAACGCGATGAAGCGGCCCGACTCGTCGACCAGGAATCCGCCAAACGCACCGAAGCCCGGCTCAAAGCCCAACAGGCGGAGAAATCTCTGAAATCCGCCACAGACCGCGTCGCATCGTTCACCCGTCAGCTTGAGCAGCTGGATAGGAAAATCACCGAGACCCAAGAGAATCGCAACGAGCATCAGCTCAAGCTCGACGATCTCAATCGCGCTTTGGCATCGGCCCGGCAATCCACAGCGGAACATGCCGATTTCGACGAACTTGATGAACGTGAACGCACGCTGGAGCGCGGACTGAACCTGACTCGCGAGCATGAGGTCGCCGCGAAAATCGCGTGGACCGAGGCAAGCCGCAAAGGGGAGTCACTGAGCCGACAGGCCGGGCTGCTGCGGGACAACGCCAGAGAAGCCGCCGAACGCCGCGCCCGCATCGAGGCGTTGAACGATCGCAGACGCGAGCAGGCCGCACACCTGCAAGGCGTGGCCGATGACGCGCGAGCAGTGGCCGCCATGGTGGAACATACGCTGCATGACGTGGCCGCCAAACGAGACGAGCTGCAGGCCGCCGCCTCCAGCCATGACGAGGAACTCAAGGCCCTGCGCGCGCAGCGCAACCAGATCGAGCCCAAGGTCACCGATCTGACCGGGCGCGAACATGCCTTGGATGTAAACCGCGAACGGTTGGCCGCCGAATCCGGGCAGCTCATGCAAAAAGTGTCCGACGAACTCGGTCTCACTTTGGAGGAATTGGTTAGTGGTTACGGCCCCGAACAGCCGGTGCCCGTGCTGGATGATGAGGGCAACCCTGTGCCGTTGGACGAGACGGAAGCTGAGGCTGGGACCGAAGAGGGAGAAACCGGGGGAGAGACCGGCACCAACGGCGATTCCGCCCTCTTTAAGACCGTGCCGTATAACCGTCAGGAGCAGAAGAAGCGTCTCGATAAGGCTCGCCGCGATCTGGCCGCACTCGGTAAGATCAACCCTTTGGCCACCGAGGAATTCGAAGCGCTTGAGGAGCGGAACAAGTATCTCAATGATCAGCGCAACGATGTGGTCAAATCACGTGACGATTTGATGCAGCTCATCAAGGATCTCGATTCCACGATGGTCCAGGTGTTCAAATCCGCGTTCGACGATACCGCCGAGGCATTCGAGCAGATGTTCGCCACGCTGTTCCCAGGCGGCACCGGACGACTGCGCCTGGAAAACCCGGAAGACATGCTCACCACCGGCGTACTGGTCGAGGCCAGCCCGGCCGGCAAGCGCGTCAAACAGCTGAGCCTCCTGTCCGGCGGCGAACGTTCGCTGACCGCGCTGGCGCTGCTGTTCGCGATTTTCACCGCCCGCCCCAGCCCGTTCTATGTGATGGACGAGGTCGAGGCCGCGTTGGACGACGTGAACCTGACCCGTTTGATTAATGCGTTCAATGAGCTACGCGCCCATGCGCAGCTCATCATCATTACGCACCAGCAACGCACCATGTCGATTGCCGACGCGCTTTACGGCGTAACCATGAGAGCCGATGGCGTAACAGCCGTGGTGAGTCAAAAACTCGAACGATAAACGAATGGTTCCCGCTGACAGGAACTGGTGCCACAGGTGACAGAGGGCGGTCCATATCGAAAGACCGCCCTCTGTCTCGCTTCGTTCGACAGCTCCCACCAGCGGGAGCGGGGAGGTATTAGCGCAATGCCTTGCGCACGCCCTGTACAGTCTGCAGCGTCTTGTAGAAGACCTTCTTGATGGGTACGTCGCGGGCGGGGGCCACCGGGGTGATTTCCTCGGTGAACTTGCACTTGAACTCGTTAAGGCCCTTGAGAGACGGCGCGAAGTCGGAGCCAATGCCCATGAGATCGTATTCAGTAATACCCTGCGAGCCCAGGATGCAGCATTCGGAATACAGCAGCTTGTCGGTCACATGCAGACGCATAACCTCGTTGCGCATGCCGGCATAGTAGCGCACCGCATGCGTGCCGTTCACGGTGACAATCGACCATGCCACCACACGGTCTTCAATACGTGCGGCGAACACACGGCAATGATCGGCACCCAACGCGCCGATCATATCGGAATAGTCGCTCATCGGAGCAGGCGTGAATCCATCGCGCTGGCCGGTCTCGACCATCACATCGTAATATTCGGAGAAATCGGCCAGCGCCTTATCCGTCTCATCGGCAACCTCGGCCGGGCACTCGCGCAGAGACTTGCGCACGTCACGGCGTCCACGACGCTTCATCCGAGCCAGAATCTCATCATCGCCACCAGTGACGTCGATGACCACGGTCTGGTCGTACGGCACTGTGGACAGCACCTTCTCCGTACCATCGGCGAACCAGGTGTCGATACGCAGGAACGCGATGTTCTTGTCGGCCTTCTTGACGGTGTCCACGATGGCGTCGACGACCTCGCGCTCCTCAGCTTCGGTGGGCTTGGCAGCCCACGCCGGCCCATGCATCGAGCGCAGATAATGATAACCGTGCGTCTCAAAATCGATAAAGGAGATCACGGCGACCAATTCACCATCACGCTTGATCAGATAATCGCCCCATGGCGTGCGTCCGTCGATATCCGCCTGAAAACCAGACCAAACCTTGGTCTGTTCGATAGGCAACGTGATGCCGGCCTTCTCGGCTTCGGCTTCCAGTGTGGCTCCGTCAACTTTCTCCAACGTGATCATTACGATTCAGCTATCCTTTTTCGTTCGTATCCGTATGTCGTGTTTCTGGTTTGGTCGTATTGCGCGTGATCTGATGTGGGCCAATCGGAATCCGATCAGGATCTGATTGGCCGGAATCCCGTCACAAGCCAAACATGCGTTCGACCACGTGATCGTCGCCGTCGAACGGCACATGCTTGTGATGGTCCTTGATCCAACGCTCGTTGCCCTTGCCGATGATCAGCAGGATGTTGAATCGGTCGGCGTGCGCACGGGCATCGTAAATGGCGTTGGTGATGGCCGTCGGACGGTCGGAAATCACCGTGGAGACCACATCCTTGTTCGTGATGTAGCCTTGCATTTCCATGCAGATGTCGATGAACGGCTCGGTGTCCGTATCTTCGGCGGTGAAAATGAAGTTCGCGATACGGTTCTCGGCAGCCTCGACGATTTCCTTACGACGATCGTAGGCCTTGTTGCCGGCCGATCCGGTCACCAGCGTGATACGCGGGTTTTCCTCGCCCCAACGCTCGTAGACGAAGTCAAGCAGCGCGGTGACGGATGCGTAGTTGTGCGCATAATCGACGATGGCGAGCGTGTTCGACTGCGGATCGCGGAACTGTTCCATACGGCCGGCGATACGTACGGATTCGATGGCGTGCAGTGCGCCGGCGTCATCGAGCGATACGCCAGCCGCATGGGCGATGGCGATGGCCGCCGCCGCGTTGAGGTAGTTGAAGTCGCCATCGATGGACAGATGGTAGTCGCCAAGGGTCTGATCTCCGTCGGCGATGTGGAAGGAGGCGTGCGCCGTGTCGGCGGGCCAGGCGACGACGTCCGCACTGGTGCCGGCATTATCCGCGTCATGCAGGGCGAAGGTGGTTGCGCCGATGCCGGCTGCCGCCGCGTCCTCCCGCAACAGATCGGCGTGCAGACTGTCCGCGCCGAGTACCAGCGACTTCGCGTTGGCGATGATCTGGCGCTTGCAATACAGGTAATCCTCGAACGTGGGGTGTTCGATCGGGCTGATGTGGTCGGGGGAGATGTTGAGGAACGCGGCCACATCGAAAGTCAGGCCATAGACGCGGTCCACCTTGTACGCCTGGGAGGAAACCTCCATCACCAGATACTCCATGCCGTTATCGGCCGCCTCGCGCATCATGCGGAAGGCGTCCATCGATTCGGGCGTGGTCAGATCGGACTCGACGTAGGTGTGGCCGTCAAGGCAATTATCGACCGAGGAGAACAATGCGGCCTTGCCGCCGGAGACGGCGTTGATAAGCGCCTGCGTGAAGTACGAGGTGGTCGTCTTGCCCTTGGTGCCGGTGACGCCGATGACCGTGAGCTCGTTCTGCGGATATCCGTAGAACGCGGCGGACAGCAGGCTCATCGCCTTGCGTGCGTCGCTGACGATCAGGCCGGGGGCGGCGGTTGCGGCTGAGTACTCGGTTTCGGCCACGTATGCGGCCAGGCCGGCTTCGTCGATGCCGTTCAGATACTCGGCCTTGAATCGGCCCTTGCAGCACAGCAGGGCACCCGGCGTGACCTTGCGGGTGTCGTAGGTGATGCCGGCGAACGGTTCATCCGCCGAAGCGATACGGGCCGGGTCGTCGGTCCAGACATCCCCTTGGATGATTTCACGCAGCAGATGGTGTTCCTTGAGCAGGTCAGCGGCCGAAGCCAAAGTCAAAGCCATAATTGTTACTCCCTATTATCTAGCCGATACGCCATTCTACAGGTGGGGTGCAGCGTGTTGTGACTCACACGTCATCGACCACGATATGGGCACATGATTTGATTAGAATGGTGAACCGTGACGACAAGCGAAGCAACTACGCAATCCGGGCAGTCAGCCGGATCGGGCGAGTCCATGGCAGCCAAGCGCGCCAGATTCGAGCAGCTCGCCATGCCCGCCGTCAATGCACTGTACCGGCAGGCGATGAGGCTGACCAACAATCCCGATGACGCGCAGGATCTGGTCCAGGACACCTTCGAACGCGGGTTCAAGGCCTTCGACTCATTTCAGCCGGGCTCCAACTTCGAGGCGTGGATGACCACCATCGAGCGCAATGCCTACTTCAACCAGTATGCCAAGGCCAAGCGGCGCCCGCAGCGTGCCAACGACTCCACTGGCGAATACGACGATTGGGACATTTACGATGCCGCCGAACATACGTCGGACGGGCTCAAGTCCGCTGAAGAGGAATATTTGGACGCCTTCGCGCCCGAGGAAATCATGGCCGCGCTCGCCAAACTCTCGCCGGAACGCCGGCAGGTGTTCATCGACGCCGCCATCGACGGCAAGTCCTACCAGCAGGTGGCCGATGAGCAGGGCGTGAAAATCGGCACGGTGATGAGCCGCCTGAATCGCGCCCGCACGCAACTCAAGCGTGAGCTCGCTTCGTATGCGAAAGAGCGCGGGTACGTGACTGGTTCGTCGGCTGGTTCACCATCCGCGAAGTTGGGCGAAAACGTTGGTCGAATCGCCGATTCCGGCCATAATGGAAGTAGTGAACAAACTGTTGGTAGCAATGGCGACACGCAAGCCGTAGTGAGACATAGTCATGCGACTGGCGCCCGCACGCCACAACAGTCAAGCAAGCTTTCGGGAAAGGAGATCTGATGAACGATCAGCCGGTAGAGCGTACTCGCCATATCTCCATAACCCGTACGGGGGCCGATGGCATGGTCAGCCAGACCGAAGTGCATATCACGGCGGTGCATCATCGTTCAGTGGATACCGGCTCGGCCTCTGCGTCGGTCCAGGCGGACGTGCATATCGTTACGGAGGGCGACTGTTTTGACCCTCGTACCTGCTGCGACGAGCGTGAACAGGCGTTGATTGCCGCGTTGCGTGCCTACTTGCGCCCGGATGTGGCACCCGAATGTCTGATGGCCCGGCTCAAGGCCACGCTTGATCACTGCTGCGGCGAAGATAAGTAACGACATATACAACAAGGCCCGTCTGATGTATCATCAGACGGGCCTTGAGCGTTCTATAAGAAACGCGAAGAATCAGGCGTTAGGACGCTTGCCGTGGTTGGCGGCCTTCTTACGACGATCCTTGCGCTTACGTCCGCGCATGCCCATGATGGACTCCTTTGCTGCAGTAAAAAAATAAGCCTTCGGAATTATGCCACATAAGTACGACGTGATGCAACACGGGTGTCCATGTGGCGATGATCGTCAGGCTTGGTTATTCGGTTTTTCAGATTTGTTCGGCGTGGAAGGTGACCACGGTGGTGTAGTCATCGCCCGGCTCGAGCACAACCAGATCCTTGCCGGTGCGGAAGGCGTCGGCGTAGGCGGTCATCGGTTCGACGGCCACGCCGGCCTGACGAACCTTCTCGCCGATTTCGTTGCCGGTGCACACCTGCCAGGAGTTGATGGTCTTGTCGCCGGTCAGCGTGACCTTGATGCCGTCGGGGCGGGTGAACACGGCGGAAGTGCTGCCGTCTTCACCGCGGTTGGTGATATCGGTCCAGGCATCATCGAAGCCACGTCCCTCCAGCGTGGGGTTATCGCGCAGGTCGAAGATGCCGGAAACCGGCTCTTCACCGGTGGGCAGCAGGTGTTCGTCTACGGTCACGTGAGTATCGCAGTGCAGCTCAAGACGGCAGAGCTCGTTGTCGGCGGTAATGGCCTGACCGGTGGCGTGCTTGCCGTTGGCCAGCCACGGGTGGATGCCAAATGCCCACGGTGCCTTCACGCTGTCGTTGTTGTGCACGGTGAAGGTTTCCGTGAGACCGTTCTCGTCAAGTGCATAAGTGGCGGTGATGGTGATATCAAACGGGTAGCCGGCGATGTCGGGGGAACGCCAGGAGAGCGTCACATGCGATTCCTGCAGGTCCTCAAGCTCCCACATATAACGGTAGGCATAGCCGTGCAGGGAGGATTGACGGTCAAATTCGTCGATCGGCATCTGATAGTCTTCGCCATCGAAAGAATACTGACCATTGGTCACGCGGTTCGGGTACGGTGCCAGCACCCAGCCGTTGCAGCAGGGAATGACCTTGTTCGGGTCGAAGGGGACGATGAGGTCTTCGCCGCGCCACTTCAGCTCGCGCAGGCTGGCACCCAGTTCGGTGACGACGGCACTCCATTCGCCGGACGAGATGACATATTGGTTACCAGTGCGAGGCTTCAAAGCCATAGTGCACACTCCTTTGTGGAACAAATTGTTATCGCTCACAATCGTATCGCATAAGTCCCAAGACGCGGCGGCACATAAGGATAAAAAAATTGGCTCCCCTCTGGAGGGGAGCCAGCGTAACAGAACTACTTCTGGACTACTTCGTAGCGGACCACAGTGGTGTAGTCGCCGTTGGGGGCGAGCGTCACCAAGTGGTCACCAGTGCGGAAGGCATTGGCCGGGGCGGTCATCGGCTCGACGGCGATGCCATACGGATGCTCGGCGAACGGTGCGCCAGTGGCGGTGTAGCACTGCCAAGCATTAATCGTCTCATCGCCAATGATTTTCACTTCGATACCGTCCGGGCGGGTGAATGTGGTGGTGGTCGTACCATCGGCGGCACGCTCCACGTCAACCCAGGCATCATCAAAGGCGCGGCCTTCGAGCGTCGGGCCATCGTTCAGGTCGTAGATACCGGTAACCGGTTCGGTGCCGGTGGGAATCAGCGCCTCGTTCACCGTCACATGACTGGCGGCCTTAATCTGCAGGTGGCAGGCGGCGGAGTCGGCATCGCGTTCGGCGGCAGTTGCGCCCCGCTTGCCGTTGGCCAGCCACGGATGCAGGCCGAGAGCCCACGGTGCCGGTTCGTCGCCATCATTGCGGGCATTGACGGTCGCGGTCATGCCGTTGTCGCCGAGTTCGTAGGTGACGGTCACGGTCACATCGAACGGGTATCCGTCCAAGTTGGGGAAGCGCAGCGAAAGCGTCACGGCGCTATCGGTCAACGATTCAAGCTTCCACATGTAGTGGTAGGCGTATCCGTGGTTCGCATTGTTGCGCGGTGCGGGATGATATTCGTTAACCGGCACGCAGTAATGCTTGCCATTGAAATCGTATTCGCCGTTTTCGATGCGGTTTGGCCACGGGGCCAGCACATAACCGTTACAGGTGGGGGTCAGGTCGTTGACGCCGAACGGGCAGAAAATTTCCTTGCCTTGATAATCGAATCGGCGAATCTTGGCGCCGAGTTCGCAGATGACGGCGGAATAATCGCCATAGTGAATCGAATACTGATTTCCGGTGCGTGGTGTTTTACTCGTCATGGAATCACTCCCGTAGTGAGGTTGGTGGGCCGGTAGCTCCTGCTATCGCTGGCCCCAGTCTAGCGCGTCTCCTCTATCGAGGCGGGGATTGGCGATATGCGGCATATAATAAACAATTCGTATAAACACGGTAGCAATACGTGGAGTGACGAGTCTCACACCATCATGCGAGAAGCACGTGGATTCCTTGGAAACCGGTGATTTGTGGGAGACGCGGAAAAGTTGTGACGGCAGATTCCTGTAATCCCTGCCTTACACTGGAAAACACTATTGACGTTCAGGAGGTTCCGATGACCAAAAGCGTTGTGCTCGCTGATCCGCGAGGCTTCTGCGCGGGTGTGGACCGTGCGATTCTTACCGTACAGACCATTCTCAAAGCCGCGGAGGCTTCCGGAAAGCGGACGCGCGAGGATGGGCTGCCCCCGGTATATGTGCGCCGGCAGATCGTGCACAACAAGCATGTGGTCGAGGACTTGGCCGGGCAAGGCGCGGTGTTCGTCCAGGAATTGGCGGAGATTCCGGATGCTGCTGCCCAAGCGGGTATTCCGGTGGTGTTTTCCGCCCATGGCGTATCTCCGGTAGTGAAGGCGGAAGCCGAACGTCGTGGCATGCATGTGGTGGATGCCACCTGCCCTCTGGTGGGTAAGGTGCACCGTGAGGTGCTGCGTTTCGTGCGCGAGGGGTATGAAATCGTCTATATCGGGCATAAAGGTCACGATGAAGCGGTCGGTGTAGTGGGGGAGAGCCCCGAACACGTGCACTTGATCGAGCATGAATCGGATGTCGATTCGCTGGATTTTGCGCCCGACACCAAGCTGGTGCTGCTCTCGCAGACCACGTTGAGCGTGGACGAGACCGCCGATACCATTGCCGCGCTGAAGGCCAAATTCCCTTGGATTCAAGAGCCGCCGAGTTCGGATATCTGCTATGCCACGTCGAATCGTCAGGCTGCGGTCAAACTGGTGGCCCAGCAGTCCGATTGCGTGGTGATTGTCGGATCGGCCAACTCCTCGAATTCCGTGCGACTGATGGAGGTGGCGCAGGAGGGCTTGGGGGAGCGCGGCAAAGCGTATCGCGTGGATGATGCCAGCGAGCTTGACCCGGCATGGTTCGAGGGTCTGGAATCCGTAGGTATCTCCTCGGGTGCCTCCGTACCGGACGAACTGGTGTCCGGTGTGATTGACGCTCTGCAAAACTTGGGTTTCACCGGTATGAAGTCCGTCGAAACCATCAAAGAAAACATGCACTTTGTGCTGCCGGCGGAGTTGCGCAGGAAGAAGTAGTCATTCTTGGCTCCCCTCCGTGAGGGGAGCCAAGAACGGTCACCACGTGCCGATTGGTGCGGCAACGGCGTTCAAGACCTTGAGCAGGTCCTGTGGATTCACGCCCACAGACAGGCCTCGCTTGCCGCCGGAGACCAGAATTTGGTCGAATTGCAGGGCGCTTTCATCCAACACAGTCTTATGACGTGTCTTCTGGCCTAACGGCGAGATGCCGCCAACCACATAACCGGATTCACGCATCGCCACCTTGGGATCGGCCATAGAGGCCTTCTTGGCACCTACGGCTGCAGCCAAGGCTTTCAAATCCATATGACCGCTCACCGGTACCACGCCCACCACGCGTTCGGCACCGGTGTCCGCCATCAACGTCTTGAACACCTGATGCTCGTCGAAGCCGAGCTTGGTGGCCGCCTCCACGCCGTAGCCGTCATCCATATGGTCGTTGGAGTGCTCGTATTCGTATACGTGGAATTCCACGCCCGCCTTCTCCAGTTGGACTGTCGCCGGAGTGGAACCCGCGCCCTTATCATGCTTGCTTTTCTTTGCCATGATTACCGTTCTACTACGAAGAAACCCCCGCACAAGGCGGGGGTCTCACAGCTTAGTTCTCAAACGAACCGTAGCGGCCTAGACCGCAATGGTTCACTCGGAGATCTCAGCGAAGTACAGCAGGGTACGGATCATGTTGGAGGTGAAGCCGTACTCGTTGTCGTAGAAGGACACGGTGCGAGCCAGGGTCACGCCATCAATGGTGTTGACGTCGGTCTGGGTCGGGTCGAACACGCCACCGTGGGTGTCGCCGAGGATGTCGGAGGAGACGATGCCCTCATCGTTGTAGCCGTAGTAATCGGTGTCGGAGAAGGCAGCCTTGAAGGCGGCGTTGATCTCGTCGGCGGTGGTCTCGGTGTTCAGAACGGTGGTCAGCTCGGTGACGGAGCCGTCCGGAACCTGGACGCGCTGGGCGTGGCCCTGCAGCTTGCCGTTCACGGACGGAACGACCTTGCCGATGGCCTTGGCAGCGCCGGTGGAGTGGGCGATGGTGTTGATGGCGGCGGCGCGCAGGTTGCGGCCGGTCTTGGTGCCACGCGGGCCATCGAGCAGCATCTGGGTGCCGGTGTAGGCGTGGATGGTGGTCATGAAGCCGGCCTTGATGCCGAACTTCTCGTCCAGCAGCTTGACCATGGCGGCCATGGAGTTGGTGGTGCAGGAACCGGCGGAGACGATCACGTCGGAAGCCTTGAGGATGTCGTGGTTCACGCCGAACACAACGGTCGGGGTGGTGTCATCCTTGGCCGGGGCGGAGATCAGGACCTTCTTGGCGCCAGCGTTGATGTGAGCCTGGGACTTCTCGGCGGAGGTGTAGAAGCCGGTGCACTCGAGCACGTACTCGACACCGTCGTTCTTGACCCACGGAATGTTGTTGGCGTCCTTCTCGGCGTAGACCTTGTATTCCTTGCCGTCGACGATGATGGAGTCTTCGGTGGCCTTGACGTCAACCGGAGTGCCATCGTCATGACGGAAGGTGCCGTGGGTGCTGTCGTACTTCAGCAGGTAAGCCAGGGTAGCCGGGGTGGTCAGATCGTTGATGGCGGCAACTTCAATGTCACCAGCCTGGCCGCCGCGAGCCTGCAGCTCGAAGATGCGACGGAAGGCGAGACGACCAATGCGACCGAAGCCGTTGATACCAATCTTAACTGTCATGTAATTCTCCCTTGTAGGGTGGCCTTGGCGCGCTTTGGCACACCGGGCCATTGTTTACCAACAGTTGCTACTGTAATGCCGACTCTGTACACATGGCAACGTTTCAGCGTGCGTTTTGGGTAAAAATGCCGTATTTTTTGTGAGCGCTCACAATTTGGATTGCCCGCAACCGACATGTGATTTTCCTCTCCTTTGGAGGAATGTCTCGAATCATCACGAGCAAGCGCGCGGCATGCAAGTCAGCGAACCAGCAGCTTGGACACTTCGGTGTCCAGCTCGCCGATATCGCCGCCGAATTCATGGAATCTGCTCACCTGTGGCAACGCCACTTCGATGGGGAAGGTGACGATCAGTGTGCCGCGTTTCACGCTGATGGCCGCGTCCACGCCGTCGCGGAACTCGTTGCTGACCCCCTGCACCACCGTATTGGTCAGCGTGCCGTCTTTAAGCTCATATTTCAGCCCCGGTTCGTTCACGCCAAGCGAAACATCGGAGTGGGAGAACGCCGACACCATACGGCCGTCCTCGGGCACCGGATGCGCGGGGAACGAAAGCCTGCCATCGGTGATGGCCGTGACGATGAGCCCGTCACCATACAGGTACCCGCTTGCCCCATGCCGGGCCAATAATGCCATCAGTTGAATGCCGGAAATCGTATGGTCAATGCGGCCGCCCAAACCGCCATAGACATGGAATTCGCGGCAACCCGCCGACCAACCGACCTTCAGCGCGGAAAGCATGTCCGGGTCGTCCTTCAACGCGGGCAGCGCGATGGTGCGCACATCAGTGCGGGGCGGCCGGCCCTCCAGCGAATCGAAATCGCCCACCACCACATCGGGCACGATGCCCAACTCGCGCGTATGGTCGAGCCCGCCATCGGCCGCCACCACATACGCGCCGGCCGGCACCACGGGCGTGCCCGCATAGTATTCGCCCGCACCAAAAATCACGCATACCTGAGTCATGATGCCTACTGTAGCCGGTATCCACCCATCGGCCGGGAAAATGCTGATAGGCTACGCATCAGAACAGTAGTCGATAGGCGCACAGGCAGGGGAGCGGAGCGATGGCACAGATCACCGAGGCAAGCGAACGGCCGATTCTCAAATCAAAGATATTCCTCTACATCACCGAATTCTTCTCCGGCATGTCCGCTGATCTACTTCATCTCGATCAAGGCCAAGCGCATCGCCTGCGTGGTCAGCGCCGTGATCTTCGTGGCCACGTCCTGCGTCTCGCCCCTGACCGGCTTCGCGTTCTGGGAAACCAACCTGGCCTATGAGGGCGAGTCCATCTACAACTACCTGCAGGTCAAGAACCTCTCCGACCGCACGATCCTGTCCACCAACGTGCTGTTCGGCGTGCAGTCCGTCACGATGAAAGACAAAGGACTGACAGGTATGTACTACGACACGGCCCTGGCTGCGCCGGCGCTCGCCGACAATGCCAATTCCGCGCTGATCCTCGGCATGGGCACCGGCACCTACGCCCGCCAGCTGAAGCAGTATTATCCGAAAATGAACATCACCGGCGTGGAGATTGACCAGAAGATCACCGATCTGGCCGGCGAATACTTCGATGAGCCCGCCGACATCCCCGTGACCACGTATGACGGCCGAGCCTGGCTCGCCGCCTCGCATGACAAGTACGACGTGATCATGGTCGATGCGTATCAGGACATCACCATTCCCTTCCAGATGAGCTCCACCGAGTTCTTCACCATGGTCAGAGAGCACCTGAACCCCGGCGGCGTGATGGTGGTGAACATGAACATGATCTCGGACGGCCAAGGTTCGATCAACGAGGCGTTGAGCGATACCATCGCCAGCGTGTTCGGCAATGGGAACACACTGACGGCCGACGTGCCGAACACCACGAACCGTGAACTGTTCGCCAAGAAGCCGGGTTCCGGCTCCGAAGAGAACTCCATGCAGCAGGCCTCCAAGGCGCTCAACCTGCGTGAGACCACCTACGAGCGCACCGGCAGCGAAGATCTCGAATGGTATATGGAAGAGGTCGCCTCTCGATTCCGGAAGGTGAACGAACCGGACTCAGCGTCGACTATTCTCACCGACGACAAGGCACCGGTCGAAGTACTCGGCATGCATGCCATCGATCAAATCATCGCCGATGAGGCCGGCCCATATCGGCAGATTCTCAAAGACGAAGGCTTCGGCGGTCTGCTGCGCGCCGTGCAGTAGGTTCGACACACGGGCCGCGAATGTCCGGGCGTGTGGTAAGATTCCTATTTGGCTTGAGAAATCAAGAAAGCGGGGCAACCCCACCTGGAAGCCTTTCAAGGCCTCGGGTTCAAGGCAAACAGCCTAGCGATTGCGATATACAACGCGCAATCAGGAATGACGCAAAGAACTGATATGCGTCTGCAGAAGCTGAGCGCATATTGGCGCTGGCTTTGGCTTGCCATGAACCCAAAGCATTGAACAGGACTCCAGCAAAGGGCCTCGCCACGGAATTAAAGTAGAGGATTGGAGTCATCATCAGCGACGAACCACGTATTAACGACGAGATTCGCGTCCCGCAGGTACGCCTGATCGGCCCGAAGGGCGAGCAGGTGGGCGTCATCGCGACTTCCGTCGCGCTGAACCTGGCCAAGGAGGCAAACCTCGATCTCGTCGAGGTGGCCCCGAACGCGAAGCCTCCGGTCGCCAAGCTCATTGATTACGGCAAGTTCAAGTACAACGAGAAGATCAAGGCTCGTGAGGCTCGCCGCAACCAGAGCACCGCGGAAATCAAGGAGATTCGTTTCCGCCTGAAGATCGACGACCACGATTTCGACGTGAAGAAGGGCCATGTGACCCGTTTCCTTAACGGAGGCGACAAAGTCAAGGTCACCATCATGTTGCGCGGTCGTGAGATCTCCCGCCCGATTGGTGGCGTGGAACTGCTGCAGCGTTTGGCCGACGATGTCGAGGAATACGGCACCGTCGAGTCCAAGCCGAAGCAGGAGGGCCGCAACATCATCATGACCCTTGCGCCGAAGGGCAAGAAGGTCCACACCCAGTCCGAGCAGCGTCGTCGTGGCGCCGAGTCCCGCGCCGAGCGTCAGGCTCGCCAGGCGGCTCGTCTCGCGGCCAAGCAGGAGTCTCAGGCTCAGGCCGCGGCCGACGCGCAGTCCGCGATTTCTCAGAAGACTTCCGACAAGAAGCAAACCAGCAAGGAGGGCAGCAATGCCGAAGATGAAAACTAATTCCGCCGCTTCCAAGCGCGCCAAGATCACCGGCACCGGCAAGGTGAAGCATGTCGGTTCCGCCATGCGCCACAACCTCGAGCACAAGTCCGCTCGCAAGCGCCGTGAACTGTCCGCCGACGATGTGCTGCGCGGCGGCCAGGCCAAGAAGCTGCACCAGCTTCTGCAGAAGTGAGCATAGGGCTTACCCGGAAATAATAAGACTTTAGAAAGCTGAGGAATAGATTATGGCACGTGTCAAGCGCGCAGTGAACGCCCACAAGAAGCGTCGCGTTGTTCTCGAGAGGGCTTCCGGCTACCGTGGCCAGCGCTCCCGCCTGTACCGCAAGGCCAAGGAACAGCTGCTGCACTCCTTTAACTACAACTTCCGCGACCGCAAGGCTCGCAAGGGCGATTTCCGCAAGCTGTGGATCCAGCGCATCAACGCTGCCGTCCGCGCTGAGGGCATCACCTACAACCGCTTCATCCAGGGCCTGCGTCTCGCCGGCATCGAGCTGGATCGTCGCGCTCTGGCTGAGATCGCCGTCTCCGACCCGAACACCTTCAAGACCATCGTGGACGCCGCCAAGGCCGCCCTGCCTGAGGACGTCAACGCTCCGGTTGAGGCCTGATTGCTTGAAGTCGTGACTTCACACTAGAAACCCCGCTTCCGAGCGGGGTTTCCTATTATCAGTCCCCTCTGACGAGGGGGCTCCCGCGCAGCGGGTGGGGGAGAGAACAAACTCATGACCAACGGATTCACCAGACTCACCGAGCAGTTCCTCGTCCACATCGGTGTGGAGCGAGGGCTCGCCACGGCCACCGTCACCGCCTACGAATCCGACATCGCCAAATACATTGATTGGCTCGAAACCCGCGGCATCCACGAACCGGACGCCATAACCAAACAAGACGTCGAAGACTACATCGCCGCCCTTGACCAGGCGGGGGAGTCCGCCCGCTCCAAAGCCCGAAGACTGGCCTCGATCCACGAATTCCACCGTTTCGCGCTCGGTCAGCACGCGGTGACGGCGGATGTTTCGGCCGCAGTCAAGGCGCCCAAAGGCACCAGCACCCTGCCCGACGTACTCACCGTGGACGAGGTAACCCGTCTGCTCGACGCGGCGGCAGTCGGCGGCTCAACCGATCCGGTGGTATTACGGGACAAGGCCCTGCTCGAATTCATGTACGCCACCGGCTGCCGCGTCTCGGAAGCCACCGGTGTGAATCTGGACGACATCGACCTGGACGAGCACATCGCGCGACTCATGGGCAAGGGCTCCAAGCAGCGGCTTGTGCCATTGGGCAGTTACGCATGCCGGGCCATCACCGCATACCTCAATGCGGGGCGTGGCGAGTTGGAACAGCGCTCCAGCGCCAAGATTCCCGAGAGGCGCGCACTGTTTCTCAACAAACGCGGCAAGCGCATCTCGCGGCAATCGGTATGGGAAATCGTCAAAGCAACCGGGGAGCGGGCCGGCATCACCAAACCACTCCATCCGCACACCTTGCGCCATTCCTTTGCCACGCACCTGATCCAAGGCGGCGCGGACGTGCGCACCGTGCAGGAACTGCTCGGGCACGCCAGCGTGACCACCACGCAGATCTACACGCACGTAAGCCCTGAAACCCTGATCGAAACGTATCTGACCTCACATCCCAGAGCGCGGTGAGACACACCATTTTGCGACGCGTCCGCCCATAGCGGAATCGCGGCGGGGGAGCACCAAAGTCGGCCGGAAATTCAAGGCGTGACAATACAGTACATAACAGCGAACCGTCAGCCAGGAAGAGGTATTCATGCTGCAGATCAAATCGATCTCGAAGCGCTATAAAACCGGTGATTTCGTTCAGCAGGCGCTTGACAAAGTCAGCCTGAACCTACGCGACAGCGAATTCGTCGCGATTCTGGGTCCCTCGGGTTCCGGCAAGACCACCTTGCTCAACATCATCGGCGGCCTCGACCGGTATGACGACGGCGATTTGGTGATCAACGGCATCTCGACGCGCCAATACAAGGATCGCGATTGGGATTCGTACCGCAACCACACCATCGGCTTCGTGTTCCAGAGCTACAATCTGATCCCTCACCAGACGATTCTGTCGAATGTCGAACTCGCGCTGACGATTTCCGGCATCGGCAAGGCCGACCGTCGCGAACGTGCGCGCAAGGCGCTGGAGAAGGTCGGACTCGGCGAACACATCAACAAGAAGCCAAACCAGCTGTCCGGCGGCCAGATGCAGCGCGTGGCGATCGCCCGCGCACTGGTCAACGACCCGGACATCGTCCTGGCCGACGAGCCGACCGGCGCGCTCGATTCGGACACGTCCGTGCAGATCATGAACCTGCTCAAGGACGTGGCCAAGGACCGCCTCGTGGTCATGGTCACCCACAACCCCGAACTTGCGGAACAATATGCCACGCGCATCGTCAACCTGCGCGACGGCGTGATCCGCTCCGACTCCGACCCGTTCGTCGTGGACGAGACGGCCGAACAGCCGGCCGTGTACAAGACGATGGGCCGCGCGTCGATGTCGTTCGCCACGTCGCTGGCGTTGAGCTTCAACAATCTGAAAACCAAGAAGGCGCGCACCCTGCTGACCTCGTTCGCCGGCTCGATCGGCATCATCGGCATCGCGCTGATTCTATCGGTGTCGACTGGCGTGAACACATACATCAGTGACATCCAGCGTGACACGATGACCGCCTACCCGATCACCGTCGACTCCCAGACCTTCGACCTGAGCAGCATGATGGGCGGACAGATGGGCGGCGATGACGGATACGGCGGCAAGACGCACAAAACCGACGGCATCTACCCGGACGACCGCAGCGTCAAGCAGGCGTCCAGCCTGACCAGTTCGATTACCGAAAACAACCTGACCCGCTTCAAGAAATACCTGGATAATTCCAAGAGCGAGATTCACCAGTATGTGGGTTCCACCGGCATCCAGTACACATATGACGTGAAATTCTCCGTGTTCGACCACGACCCCGACGGCACGCTGGTCAATGCGGACGGCGTGACGATCGGATCCAGCGACTCTGCCTCGATGGCCTCGCAGATGGCGTCCACAAGCTCGTCCGGCATGTCCGGCACCTCGTCGATCACCTCGCAGCAGATGTCGATGCTGACCGGCAAAACCGATGAGAACGCCGCGCCCGACTCGTTCAACGAGATCATGCCGGGAGCGGACGACAGCAAGCTCGTAGGCAAGGTTATCACCGACAACTACCAGGTGGTCAACGGTTCATGGCCGAAGTCCAAGGATGAAGTGGTGCTGGTGCTTGACGACAACAACAGCGTGCCGCTGACCACGCTGTACGAGCTCGGCCTGCTGCCCGCCTCCGATTACCACGAGATGATGTCCAAGCTCAACGCCGGCGACAAGGTCAGCACTCCACAAGACAAGATCGACTATGCTAAGGCCCTCGATCAGACGCTGTACATGATTCCGGCATCCGACCAGTACGTCAAGGGCGATGACGGCCACTACCGTTTCATCGGCAACGACAAGGACGAAATCGAACAGCGCCTCGAAACGGCCACCAAACTCAAGGTGGTGGGCGTCGTCAAGGCGAAGAAGGATGCTTCGGCCACGCCGTTGGCCGCTGGTGTGGGGTACGCGCGCGCTCTGACCAATGATTTGATCGACCGTGCGGCCTCCAGCGCCATCGTTACCGATCAGAAGGCCAACCCGAACACGAACGTGCTCAACGGCATGACGTTCTCGCCCTCGGACGATGCCACCAAGGTGGCCGACGCGCGCACCTACGTGGCTTCGCTGGGCGTGACGCAGAAGGCGAACATGGCCAAGTCGATGATGAGCGCCGGGCAGCAGTCCGGCACGGGCGCATCGGACGCCGCTGGTGCTGGTGCTGCAGGTGTCGCTGGCGCGGCGGGTGCCGGCGATCAGGCCGCCGCCATGGCCGCGATGAGCGAACAGCAGCTCGCCGACAGTTTCGACGCGTATATCGCCACGGCTTCGAACGACGTGCTTGTCGCGATCTACGACCAGTACGTGTCGACCGGCACCTACGACGACAACCTCGCCGCATTCGGTGTGGTGAGTCGTGACGCGCCCAGCTCGATCAACATCTACGCCGACAGCTTCGAAGACAAGGACCACATCGCCGACGCGATCACCGACTACAACAACACCGTCTCGAAGAAAGACAAGATCACCTACACGGATTACGTTGGGCTCATGATGAGTTCGGTGACCACCATCGTCAACGTGATTTCCTACGTGCTTATCGCGTTCGTGTCCGTCTCGCTGATCGTCTCCTCGATCATGATCGGCATCATCACCTACATTTCGGTGCTGGAGCGCACCAAGGAAATCGGCATCCTACGCGCAATGGGTGCCTCGAAGCACAACGTATCCCAGGTGTTCAATGCGGAGACCGGCATCATCGGCCTATGCTCCGGCCTGTTGGGCGTGGGCTTGACCGTGCTGCTCAATATTCCGATCAACGCCGTGCTACACCACTTCATCGGCAATGCGGACGTCAATGCCGCCCTGCCGGTGACCGGTGGCGTGGTGCTGGTGATCCTAAGCGTGGTGCTCACGCTGATCGGCGGCCTGATTCCCTCGCGTAAGGCAGCCAAGCAAGACCCGGCCACCGCACTGCGCACCGAGTAAGCGCATCGACATAGTACGAGACGAGATCCATAAACCTCGGAACACTGGAATACCAGCGGCAAAACGGTGTTCCGAGGCGAGCCCGGCGAGTACATTAGGATGGGCGAGCAGGTATTCCCGACAAAGGGGGCGAGGGCAACGATGGACGACTGGCGAGATACCCGCGATAAAGACAGCGCATTCCGTCAAGGAACGCTGCCTATGACAGGAACGTATGTCGTTGCACCCCCAGCGAACCCGGATGTTGATAAGGTAGACAGTATGCCTACCGATTTGCTTGGACGTGAATACGAAACCTTCCCCGCACCCGAACCGCTGCAACAGCACGGTCCGGCGCGTGTCATTGCCATGTGCAACCAGAAGGGTGGCGTAGGTAAGACCACCAGCTCCATCAATATTGCCGGTGCGTTGGCCCAGTATGGCCGCCGCGTGCTTATCGTCGATTTCGATCCGCAGGGTGCCGCCACTGTGGGACTGGGCGTCAACGCGAATACCGTGGAGAACACGATTTACACCGCGCTGTTCGATATTTCCGTGGACCCACATGATGTGGTGCAGCACACCGCATTCGAGAACATCGATGTGATTCCGGCGAACATCGATTTGTCCGCCGCCGAGGTCCAGCTGGTCACCGAAGTGGGCCGAGAGCAGATCCTGAACAGCGTGCTGCGCAAGCTCAAGTCGGAATACGATCTCATCATCGTCGACTGCCAGCCATCGCTCGGCCTGCTCACCGTGAACGCGCTTGCCGCAGCTGATGGCGTGATCATTCCCGTGGCCGCCGAATTCTTCGCCTTGCGCGGTGTGGCCCTGCTTATGCAGTCCATCGAAAAAGTGCAGTCCCGCATCAATCCCGCATTGGAAGTGGATGGCGTGCTCATCACCATGTACACCAAGACACTGCACTGCGAAGAGGTCTGCCAGCGCGTTTACGAGGCGTTCAGCGAAAAGGTGTTCCACACGTTCATCTCCCGCTCCATCAAACTGCCCGATTCCACGGTTGCCGCCGCGCCCGTGGTGGTCTATGCCCCTGAGCACAAGACATCAAAGGAATACCGTGAGGTGGCACGTGAGCTCATTGCTCGCGGCATCGTGGCGTAACGATTATTTCGATAAACGATGAATGAGACTTCCCTTTCTCGGCTCCCCTCTCTGAGGGAAGCTGGCTCGCGTAGCGAGGCTGAGGGGAGCTCCGCGGAAGCCGAAATCAGCACGGAGGAATCCGCCACTTCCGGCTTCCGGGTCAACCTCGAAGTCTATTCCGGTCCGTTTGATGCCTTGCTCGGCATGATCGCCAACAACAGACTCGAGCTGACCGAAGTTTCCCTCTCCTCGATCACCGAGGAATTCCTGACATACGTGCGCGGGCTCGATTTCACAAAAAACATGGATGAGGCCAGCGCCTTTCTCGATATCGCCTCTATTCTGGTCGAGGCCAAAAGCGTGGCGATTCTGCCCGGCGGCGAAGACAGCCAGCACGACGAGCAGAGCCTCGAAGTGCTGCGCGAACGCGATTTGCTGTTCGCCCGACTCCTCCAATACCGCGCCTACAAGCAGGCCGCAGGTGACTTCCGGGCGCGTATCGCCGCCAACTCCGGCCGATTCCCGCACCCGGCGGCCATGGACGAGGGCGTTGCCGCCATGCTGCCTGAGCTGGTATGGACGCTGACTCCGCTCGAACTCGCCCGACTGACCGCCCAGGTCATCGCCAACGCGCCCGCCTCCGAAGTGTCGATCCATCAGCTGCACGTGCCGTTGGTCGATCTGCGGGCCCAATCGCTGGTGGTGCGCGACCGGCTGATCGCGGCATTGGAATCCAAGGGCGACCAGTCGATATCGTTCAGCGAATTGACCCGGGACTGCGCTTCTCGTATTGAGGTGGTGGCTCGGTTCATGGCCGTGCTCGTGTTCTTCAAACAAGGTGTGCTGCAGTATCAGCAAGATGGTCCGTTTGCCGAACTGCACCTGAGGTGGGTACCCGGCGTAGCCGAAACGATGAGCGACGTGAACATTTCCGAAGGTGATTTTGCGTAAGGACGGCGATTGGTGACTGAACGGATTGACGCAACGAATGCAACCGAACACATGGCGGATGCCGAATCGACGGCTGAATCCGCAAAGGCCGCGGTGAGGGGAGTGGAGGAGACGCACCCCGAATACGTGGATTTCGCGGTAGACGATTTTCCCGGCGGGCTGCCCGCCTGTCTGGAAGCGATTCTGATGGTCGCCGACCAGCCGCAGACCGCCACCGAGCTGGCCCGTATTTTGGCATTGGACCGCAACACAGTCGAAGAGGCATTGCGAGCCCTGCACGATGACTATGAGGGCGATGAATCCCGTGGCATCCGCCCGCGCGGCTTCGAACTGCGCCGCACCGCTCGCGGCTGGCAGTTCGCCAGTCGCGCCGCGTTCGAGCCGGTCGTCTCATCATTCGTCACTGACGGCCAGACTGCGAGACTCAGTCAGGCCGCACTGGAGGCGCTTGCCATCGTGGCCTATCGCCAACCCGTCACCCGAGCCCAAGTGGCCGCGATCCGCGGTGTCAACTCCGATGGCGTGATTCGCTCGCTCACGGTACGTGGCCTTATCAAGGAAGACGGCGTGGACCCCGAATCCCGCGCGGCCCTCTTGGTCACCTCCGAATTCTTCCTCGACCAAATGGGCCTGAAGAGTCTCGACGAACTACCCTCCCTAGCGCCGTTCCTCCCGTCCGTCGCCGAAATGACACAGTCGAAATCGGAAGATACGGACGTGATTTCGTAGCGATTGGGGCCCGCTACCTGGCCAATATTCGTGCGCTGGACCATCCAATATGTGATTTATGGTCATTGTGACTATAAGTAGTGCTATGCTCTCAATGCAGGGAGAACAACCGGTATGGAAAGAGGCATGGCATGGGATTCGGCAATGTGTCCGAGCGCCGCAGCGCACCGCCACAGGTCGGCGTGTCAGTGGTGATTCTGGCACTCGGCCCGGAAGGCGATACCGGCAACAGTGCCGCCGATTCCGGCAATGCCGCGAACTCGGCCCATTCCCGTCTCTGGTTGCCCCTGGTCAAGCGCGTCCGTCAGCCGTTCCTGGGCTGCTGGGCGTTGCCCGGCGGTGACCTGCGCTCCGACCGGTCGTTGGAACAGTCTGCCTACGCGGCCCTCGAATCGACCACAGACCTGCACCCGCGATACCTCGAACAGCTGTACACCTTTGGAGGCCCGACCCGATCCCATGGCGGATTGCCCATGGTGTCCGTCGTGTACTGGGCGCTCGTCGGCCAGACCGAGGCCGCGGGCTTCGAGGACGGTGACAACGTACGATGGTTCCCCGAAGACGAACTGCCCGAGCTGGCGTTCGACCATCGCCAGATCATCGACTACGCGCTGCTCCGCCTGCGCTCCAAAATCGAATACTCCGACGTGGCCACCCGACTGCTCGGCCCCACGTTCACCCTGCGCCAACTGCACGGCGTCTATGAGGCGATTGGCGGCGAACCCCTCGACTTGGCGAACTTCCGCCGCAAAATGCTTGCCTCGGGCGACCTTGAAGACACCGGGGAGAAGATGCGTGAAGGCCGCCAACGACCGGCCACCGTCTACCGCTACATCCCCAAACGACCTGTCGAGAACGGTACGCCCCACGAATCCGATGGCGACGACATCATGGAACTGTCCAGACAAGGCGAGCGTGAAGACGCTCTCGACGCGCTGATCCCATCCGCGCGCATCTGATTTTTCCCGCCGACCCGATTCGGGACGGCATCACAGACGTATATAGGAAAGGAACCACTATGACTGCACTATTCACTGCGCCGTCCGTTGACGAGATCATCGCCAAGCTGGGCGCGCAAAGCACCTGCGATGCAGGACTGACCCAGGACCCATGGCACTTCGACACCACCACACCCAGCTACGGTCCCGGTGCCTCGATGCTCGACCGTCTGCCCGCCAACGCGCCGCGCCAGCAGGTGCTGCCGGACGAATACCGCAAGGCCTCCGACGAGGAACTGCAGCAGCGCATCTCCGACGCCAAGCAGCGTCTCGGCTCCAAACTGTTGATTCTGGGCCACTTCTACCAGCGTGACGAGATCATCAAGCACGCCGATTTCGTGGGCGACTCCTTCCAGCTGGCCAAGAACGCCACCGAACGCCCGGACGCCGACCACATCGTGTTCTGCGGCGTGCACTTCATGGCCGAAACCGCCGACATCCTCTCCACGCCCGAACAGAGCGTGACCCTGCCCAACCTGTCCGCCGGCTGCTCGATGGCCGATATGGCCAACATCGACCAGGTCCAGGAATGCTGGGACCAGCTCGGCGAGATCTGCGGCACCCAGCCGGACTCCGATGGCTTGCAGCAGATCATTCCGGTCACCTACATGAACTCATCCGCCGCGCTGAAGGCGTTCTGCGGACGCAACGGCGGCATCGTATGCACCTCTTCCAATGCGCACGCCGTGCTGGAATGGGCGTTCGCCCGCGGCAAGCGCGTGCTGTTCTTCCCGGACCAGCATCTGGGCCGCAATACCGCCCGCGCGATGGGCATTCCGCTGAGCGAGATGCCGCTGTGGGATCCGTTCAAGGCACAGGGCGGCGCCGCCGATCCGGCCGATTACGCCCGCGCCAAGATGATTCTGTGGAAGGGCTTCTGCTCCGTGCACCAGCGTTTCACCGTCGAACAGGTCGAACGTGCCCGCAAGGCATACCCGGGCGTCAAGGTGATCGTGCACCCCGAGTGCTCGATGCAGGTGGTCGATGCCGCCGACGGTACTGGCTCCACCGCGTACATCGTCAAGGAGATCGCCAACGCGCCCGCCGGATCCGCCATTGCTGTGGGCACCGAAATCAACCTGGTGAACCGTCTGGCCGCGCAGTACCCGGACAAGACCGTGTTCTGCTTGGACCCCGTGGTCTGCCCCTGCTCCACGATGTACCGCATCCACCCGGCCTACCTGGCTTGGGCTTTGGAGAACCTCGAAGCCGGCAACGTGGTCAATCGCATCACCGTGGACGAAGACACCGCCCGCGAAGCCAAGGTGGCACTGGAGCGCATGCTGCGCGTTCACCCGTGATTCGTCCCTGGCGCTCCTCGTACATGAGGGGAGCTGTCCGCGTAGCGGACTGAAGGGAGCAGATGACGCAAAAACAGAGGAAAGCAACACAATGAGCAACACTGAAATCGTCGTCGTGGGCGCCGGCGTCGCCGGACTGTCCGCGGCACTGGCCGTGGCCGGCACCGGACACGACGTGACCTTGGTAACCAAGGCCGAACTGGTGGAATCAAACACCTATCATGCGCAGGGCGGCATCGCTGCAGCCATCTTCTCCGACGACGACCCGAAGCTGCATGCCGCCGACACCATGGCCGCGGGCCACGGCCTGTGCGACCCGAAGGCCGTGGACATCCTCACCCGTGAGGGTGCGGAGCGCGTCCGCGAGTTCGCCGCGGCCGGCGTCCACTTCGACCGCGACGCGCATGGACACATGCTGCGCGGCCTGGAAGCGGCTCATTCGCGCGCCCGCGTGGTGCATGCCGGGGGAGACGCCACCGGCAAAGTGTTTGAACTGGACGTCTCCGCCATGGTGCGCAAGAACCCGCGCATCCACATCATCGAGAACGCCTTCCTCAAAGATCTCATCGTGCGGGGCGGCCACATCGCCGGCGTCCACCTGCTGATCGACGGGCAGGACAAGGATCTGGCCGCCGACCGGGTGATCTTGGCCGCCGGTGGAGCAGGCCGTATGTACCCGTACACCACCAATCCGCCGGTCGCCACCGCGGACGGCCTCGCCGTCGCATGGCGTGCCGGTGCCCAGGTCGCCGATCTGGAGTTCTACCAGTTCCATCCCACCGCCATGGCCGTGGGCGAGCACTTCCTCGTCTCCGAAGCCGTGCGCGGCGAAGGTGCGGTGCTGCTGGATGAGCATGGCCACAGGTATATGAAGGACATCGATCCGCGCGCCGAACTCGCGCCGCGTGACGTCGTGGCCCGCGAGAACTTCCGCGTGATGCAGGCGCAAGGCGGCAAGCCCGTGATGCTCGACGTCTCGCCGATGGCCCGCGAGAACCCCGACCTGGCCAGCTTCCTGGCCCACCGATTCCCGACCATCGACGCCTATACGCGTTCGCTTGGCTTCGACTGGAGCAAGGAGCCGATTCCGGTGGCGCCCGCCGCGCACTACTACATGGGAGGCATTCGCACCGATCTGAACGCCCGGACCTCCATTCCCGGCCTGTATGCGGCCGGCGAATGCGCTCGTACCGGTGTCATGGGCTCCAACCGTCTTGCCTCCAACTCGCTGCTCGAGGGGCTCGTCTACGGACGCCGCGCCGGTCTGGCCGCCGTCGCGGACGGTGACGACGCGGTCTGGGCACCCGAACCGTTCCTGAACTCCGCCACCGGTGCCGTGTTCGACCATGCGCCGATCGCGCTGGCCGCCCCTGCCGCTACGGCTGCTGCTGACGATACCGCCGCCGACAAGGTGTGGAATCGTACCCGCATCCAGAACACCATGTGGCATGGCGTCGGCGTGCTGCGCGACGAGGCCGGACTGAAAACCGCCATCGCCGAACTCGGCCAAGGCCTCGCCGCCGCAAACGCCCAGGCTGATGTAAACGCCGATGGTGCTGCAAGCAGCGTTGAGGCTTTGGAGAACCGCAACATGCTCACCGTAGGCTATGTGGCCGCCACCGCCGCGCTCGCCCGCACCGAGTCGAGAGGCGCCCACGCCCGCACCGACCACAGCGAGCCAGTCGACAACTGGGCCCACTCCGTCGCCTACATCAAGGACTGACCCATGCTCACATCACACATCATCCGCGTCGCCGTCGAAGCGGCGCTCGCCGAAGACGCGCCCTACGGCGACATCACCTGCGAGACCACCATCCCCGCGGACGAAACCGGCTCGGCCCACCTCACCGCGCGCGAAAACGGCGTGATGAGCGGCATCGACGTGTTCGCCGCAGCCTTCGCCGCACAGAACCCGGCCGTCACCGTCACCGCCGCCATCAAGGACGGCGAGCGATTCCAGCGCGGCCAGATACTCGCCACCGTGAAAGGCCCGGTACGCGACCTGCTCACCGCCGAGCGCATCGCCCTCAACTTCACTCAGCGCATGAGCGGCATCGCCACCATGACCGCCGCCTTCGTGGACGCGGTGAACGCCATCTACGGCGATGATTATGACGGACCCGTCACCCGGCCGCGCCGCTACGAGCGCACCCGCATCGTCGATACGCGCAAAACCACGCCCGGCCTGCGCCCGTTCGAGAAATACGCCGTGGTCTGCGGCGGCGGCCACAACCATCGTTACGGACTGTCCGACGCGGTCATGATGAAGGACAACCATCTGGCGGCGCTCGCCGCGCGCGGCATCGACCTGGCCGGCGCGATCCGCCACGTGCGCGAACAGGTGGGCCACACCACGCATATCGAAGTGGAAGTCGACCGCCTTGACCAGATTCCCGCCGTGCTCGCCGGCGGAGCGGACACCATCATGCTGGACAATTTCTCGCTCGACGACACCCGTCGCGGCGTGGAGCTCATCGACGGTAAGGCCATCGTGGAAGCCAGCGGCAACATGAGCCTGGAGCGAGTGCCAGCCGTGGCCGTCACCGGCGTGGACGTGATCTCCGTGGGCGCGCTCACCCACTCTGTGCGCAGCATCGACCTCGGATTGGATTGGAACTAGTCATGGCCGATACCCCCAACGCATCCGGTGAACCCGGCGAACTGTACCTGGACGCCGCCGCCACCGAATCAGTGAGCCCGGCAGTCATCGAGGCCATGACCCCGTTCCTGACTGAGGCCTACGCCAATCCGGCCAGCGTGCACCAGCCCGGCAAAACCGCGGCCCGCGCGCTGGACGCGGCTCGCGCATCATTTGCCGCGGCATTGGGCGCCCGGCCGGATGACGTGATCTTCACCTCAGGCGGCACCGAATCGGACAATCTGGCCATCAAAGGCATCGCCATGGCGCGCATGCGCAAACTGGGCTTGCGGCCGGTCTGCGGATTCGCCGAAGCCGATGGCAAACAGCCGGCAAATTGTCGCCCGCGCATTATCATTTCCGCTATCGAGCACCCGGCCGTGGCCCAATCGGCGGCATGGCTGCACGAATGGTTCGGTTTCGAAGTCGTGCGCATTCCCGTGGATGCGCAAGCACATCTCGATCTCGACGCACTTGAACGCGAGCTCGACGGCGAGGCCAGTGAACGTACCACGATGGTCTCCACCATGCTGGCCAACAACGAGGTCGGCACCGTGGAACCCGTGGAGGAACTGGTCCGCATCGCCCACGCGCACGGCGTGCCCATCCATGTAGACGCCGTACAGGCCGCCGGCCAGATTCCGATTCGTTTTCGTGACTGGGGTGTGGACGCCCTGTCCGTATCCGGACACAAATTCGGCACCCCCAAAGGTCTGGGAGCGCTGCTGGTACGCGGCCGCACACCCATCGAACCGGTGCTGTCCGGCGGCGGGCAGGAACGCGGCCTGCGCTCTGGCACGCAGAACGTGGCCGGTGCCGTGGCGCTCGCCATCGGACTCAACGAATCGAATGCGCGCATGCAGGCGCAGTACCGTGAGTTGGTCGCGTCCCGAGACATGCTCATCGACGCGGTTCGCCGGGTCGCGCCTCGCGCCGACCTGACCGGCGACCCCGAACGCCGTCTGCCCGGTCACGCCTCCTTCATCTTCCCCGGCGTCACCGGGGAAGCGCTGCTCGTCGACCTGGACGCGCGCGGCATCGCTGCCTCATCCGGCTCGGCCTGCGCCATCGGGCGCCACGAGATTCCCGCCACGTTGCTGGTGATGGGCCTCGAACCGTCCATCGCCAAATCGGCATTGCGCATGACCTTCCGCAAGCCGCTGACCCGCGAACAAGTCGAACGCATCAGCTTGGCCATCGAAGAGTCCTACACCGACCTGACCCGCCATTAAATCTGACGCCACTTACCAGAAAGGAAAACGACGTGAGCACCACCACTTCAGCGCAACCCGCGCAGCTCACCCGCAACGAGCGCCTCGACCGGCTGCCCTTCAACAAGGCGCACCGCAAACTCCTCGTCGCCTCCGGCATCGGCTGGGCATTCGACGCCATGGACGTCGGCCTCGTCTCCTTCGTAGTCGCCGCCATCGCCGCCGACCCGCACTTCAACCTCACCCCGACCGAAAAGTCATGGGTGCTGTCCATCGGCTTCGTCGGCATGGCCATCGGCGCGGCAGTGGGCGGCTTCATCGCCGACCGCGTGGGCCGCAAAACCGTGTTCACCGCCACACTGATTATCTTCGGCATCGCCAACGGTGCCATGGCCCTATCTTGGTCACTCGGCATGCTGCTCGGCGCCCGACTGATCATCGGACTGGGCTTGGGCGCGGAACTGCCGGTCGCCTCCACGCTGGTCTCCGAGTTTTCGCCGACCAAACAGCGCGGCCGCATGACTGTGCTGCTGGAATCGTTCTGGGCCGTCGGCTGGATCGTCGCCGCCATGATCGGCTACTTCGTGATCCCGAACACCGGCGACTGGGGCTGGCGCTGGGCGCTGGCCATCGGCGCGCTGCCACTGCTCTACGCAATCGTCACCCGCGTGCACATCCCAGAATCCGTGCGATTCCTCGAAGCCAAGGGTCGCGAAGACGAAGCCGAAAAGGCCGTGCGCTACTTCGAGGAAGCCGGGGGAGTAGCCCCGGTAACCTCTCCCAAGGGCAAGCCGCTGCCGAAGATCAAGACGCGCGAACTGTTCGGCTCCAAGTACCTGGCCCGCACCATCGCCATCTGGGCCACGTGGTTCTTCGTGAACTTCTCCTACTACGGCGCGTTCACATGGATGCCGTCGCTGCTCGCCGACCAGTTCGGCTCCCTGACCAAGTCATTCGGCTACACGCTCGCCATCTCCATCGCCCAGCTGCCCGGTTACTTCCTAGCCGCCTGGCTGGTGGAGGTCTGGGGCCGCCGCAAGACGCTGAGCATCTTCCTGGCCGTCTCCGCCGTGGCCGCCTTCGCGTTCTCGCAGGCCGGATCTGTGGCCCTCGTGCTCGTGTTCGGCATGCTGCTGTCCGCCTCCAACCTCGGTGCGTGGGGCGTGCTGTACGCCGTGACCCCGGAAATCTACCCGACCCGCCTGCGTGGCGCGGCCGCCGGTGCCGCCGCAGCGGTGGGCCGCATCGCCGCCATCATCGCGCCGCTCCTCATGCCGTGGTTCCTGACCCTGTCCGGCGGCAACAAGGCCGTGGCCTTCATCATCTTCGCCGCCGCCTTCATCATCGCCTGCGTCGCCGCCCTCTGCCTGCCCGAACGCAAAGGCCTCGATCTCGAAGACTGACGGAAGTCGATGACGGGAGAACAGATATTTGCCTGATTACCGGCAGAACCCCCGCGTCCCGGCGAAAGGGACGCGGGGGTTCTGCCGTTTGAAGGCCGTAAAAACGGCAGAAATCCCGCGAGGGGTTCGTCGAGACGCGGGAGTTCTGCCGTTGTGAGGTGCTTTTCTATGTTCCGACATAGTCAAGGTGTGCGAGTACCATCGTGACGGTTTGTGTGTAGGTATGAATAAACACCTCAGAGTAAGTACTTAAGTACTCGAGAACGCAAGTACCGAACGATTACGCAAAAGAATCAGTATTAAGAGAGGTTTCGATGGCGGTTCGTGGAGATATCCGTAATGTGGCGATTGTGGCTCACGTCGATCACGGCAAGACCACCCTGGTCAATGCCATGCTTCAGCAGTCGCACGTGTTTTCCGAGCGTGAGGAAGTGCCGGATCGTGTAATGGATTCCAACGATCTGGAACGCGAGAAGGGCATCACCATCCTCGCCAAGAACACGGCCGTGGAATACACCGGTCCGCTGGCCGCCAAGTACGGCCACCCGGAGGGCATCACCCTCAACATCATCGACACCCCCGGCCACGCCGATTTCGGCGGCGAGGTCGAGCGCGGCATCTCCATGGTTGACGGCGTCGTGCTGCTCGTGGACGCCTCCGAAGGCCCGCTGCCGCAGACCCGCTTCGTGCTGCGCAAGGCCCTCGAAGCCAAGCTGCCGGTCATCCTGTGCGTGAACAAGGTCGACCGCCCCGACGCCCGTATCGAAGAGGTCGTCGGCGAAACCTCCGACCTGCTGCTCGGCCTGGCCGACGACGTGCAGCACGAGGGCATCGACCTGGACCTTGACCAGCTGCTTGAAATGCCGGTCATCTACTGCGCCGCCAAGGCCGGCTACGCCTCCGTGAACCAGCCCGCCGACGGTGGCCTGCCGGACAACGACAACCTCGAGCCGCTGTTCGAAACCATCATCTCCACCATCCCGGCCCCCGAATACGAGGAGGGCGCCCCGCTGCAGGCTCACGTGGCCAACATCGACTCCTCCGACTTCCTCGGCCGACTCGGTCTGGTCCGTATCTACAACGGCACCCTTGAGAAGGGCAAGACCTACGGCCTGTCCCGTGTGGACGGCTCCCTCGAGAACTTCCGCGTCTCCGAACTGCTGCGCACCCAGGGCCTCGAGCGTATCCCGGTCGAATCCGCAGGCCCCGGCGACATCGTGGCCGTTGCCGGCGTTAACGACATCATGATCGGCGAGACCATCGTCGACCCCAACGACCCGAAGCCGCTGCCGCTCATCCATGTGGACGATCCGGCCATCTCCATGACCTTCGGCACCAACGACTCCCCGCTGGCCGGCACCGAGGGCAAGGACCACAAGCTCACCGCCCGCATGATCAAGGACCGTCTGGACCGCGAGCTCATCGGTAACGTGTCCATCAAGGTGTTGCCCACCGACCGTCCCGACGCTTGGGAAGTCCAGGGCCGTGGCGAGCTGGCGCTGGCCGTGCTTGCCGAGCAGATGCGCCGCGAAGGCTACGAGCTGACCGTCGGCCGTCCGCAGGTGGTCACCAAGAAGATCGACGGCGTGATCAACGAGCCGATGGAAAACACCACCATCGACGTGCCGGAAGAGTACATGGGTACCGTCACCCAGCTCATGGCCGACCGTAAGGGCCGTATGGATGGCATGACCAACCACGGCTCCGGCTGGGTCCGTCTGCAGTTCACCGTGCCGTCCCGTGGTCTGATCGGCTTCCGCACCGCGCTGCTTTCCGCCACTCGTGGCACCGGCATCTCCTCCTCCATCTCTGCCGGCTACGCGCCGTGGGCTGGCGCCATCACCATTCGCCAGAACGGTTCCATGGTTTCCGATCGCAAGGGTATCGCCACCCCGTACGCCATGCAGCGTCTGCAGGCCCGTGGCAACTTCTTCGTCGAACCGCAGTCCCCGGTGTATGAAGGCCAGGTCGTGGGTATGAACAACAAGCCCGACGAGCTGGACGTGAACATCACGCTGGCCAAGCACATGACCAACATGCGTTCCTCCACCGCTGACGTGCTCGAAACCCTGACCCCGCCGATCAAGATGAGCCTTGAGGAGTCCCTGGACTTCGCCAACGAGGACGAGTGCGTGGAAGTCACCCCGGAGTCCATCCGCGTGCGCAAGATCATCCTCGGCCGTGAGGACTGGTACAAGTGGCGCGCCAAGCAGCGCCGCCAGAACGCCGCCCAGCAGGGTAAGTGATCTGGTGCGACTGTAGCCGACCATTCTCTCTGGCTCCCCTCTCTGAGGGGAGCCAAGTTTATTCCTCGCCAAGTCATATCCCCACCTATACTGAAACGCATGACTGTGAAGAGCACTACTGAACTGCGTCCGTGGTCGTATCGCCAGAACGCGCTGGTCAAATCGTTGATCACGATTGCGGCGGGCGTGGCTTCCGCCTTTGTGGGCACGTTCGCCCACCGTATGGGTGCAGAACTGAGTATTCCGTATGGTCTGGTGCTGGCATTTCTGCTGATCGGCCTATCGACATGGTGCGCCCGTTCGCGCATGGGCGCGGTCGGACTGGCCCTGCACCTCATCGCCTCCTCGCTGACCGCATGGGGCATGGCACTGACCACCACATCCGGCAAGGCGGTCATCGTCGCCGGATTCCAAGGCGACATGCCGTTCTTCTCCCAGCATGCCGGCTACATCTGGCTGTACGGCCTGATACTGGTCCAAGTCGTCCTGCTCATTCTTCCCGCCCGCTGGTTCGTTATTCCCACTCATTCTGAATCGCGCGCGTAACTATATATGGCGGCACATTTCCGCGAATGCGTCGCGTATCGGCGGGCGTAGGGGATTACGGCCGCTACCATAGAACCTTATGGCACGCATGAAACTGTTTTACTTGGGCCCGGAAGGCACCTTCACCCATCAGGCGGCAATGACGGCCGCCGACCAGTTCGCCACACTCGGCGACTTCGACCTCACCGCCCTGCCCGACGTGCCCGCGATCATGCAGGCCGTACAGTCGCGCCAAGGTTGGGGCGTCATCGCATGGGAAAACAACGTCGAAGGCTATGTGGTCCCGAATCTCGATGCGCTGATCGACGCCCCCGACGCGGCCGGCTTCGCCCGGATCAGTGTGGACGTGGCCTTCAACGCCTTCACCGTGCGCGGCCACAGCATCTGCGACTGCACCGGCAACCCCGTCAGCGCCCACCCGCACGGCCTGGCCCAATGCACCCGGTTCATCACCGAACACCATTTGCAGCCCGAACCCGCATCCTCCAACGCCGCCGCCTGCCGCGACCTGAAGCCCGGCCGCGTGGCGCTCGGCCCCAGCCTCTGCGGCGAACTCTACGATCTCGACACCCTCGCCGAACATGTGCAGGATTTCGATGGCGCGCACACCGAATTCCTTGTCATCGCCCCGCGTGAGGTGGTCCAGGAGCTCAACGCCCGCGCCCACAGCAATGACGCCGGCGACTTCGAAACCATCATCACCTTCATCCCGCTGGTCACCGGCCCCGGCGTACTCGCCGACCTGCTGGACGTCCTGCGCGATGCGGGACTGAACATGACCAGCTTCATCTCGCGCCCGATCAAAGGCCACGACGGAACCTACAGCTTCATCGCCACCCTTGACGCCGCCCCCTGGGAGCCGAGATTCCGCACCGCGCTGGAAGAGATCGCCGGACACGGCGACTGGGCAAAAACCCTGGCCGTCTACCCACGCCGCGAACGCCCGAACCCGCCGGTCGACGCCTGGATGCTGCCCGAGGGCGGCGTCCACATCACCAATCGCGCGCCGGAAGGCTGGCAGTACACCGAGGAAGCAAGGAAGGAACTGCTGTGGTAGATACAGTCGGAATCGTCGGACTCGGATTGATCGGCGGCTCGCTCGCACGCCGCCTGACCGAGCGCGGCGTGCGCGTCGTCGCGTGGAACCATCGCCCGCACCCCTACGCCCAGGCCGAAGCCGATGGCATTTTCTGCAAGAGCACGCTCTCCGAACTCATGGATGCCGAGCCGGATGTGGTCGTGCTGTGCAATCCGCTCAAGGCGATGCCCGCAATCCTCGCCGCCCTGGCCCCGCTCATGGGCGACCATCCGAACACCACGCTCACCGACGTGGGCTCGGTCAAGGGCATGGTCCGCGATCAGGTCAAGGCTGCCGGGCTGGGGAAGTGCTACGTCGGCGCCCATCCGATGGCCGGCAACGAACTGTCCGGCTGGCAGGCCGCCGACCCGCATCTGTACGACGGTGCCCTATGGGCCATCACCGTGGACGAGTCCACGGACTACCGCCGCTTCCTCGACGTCGCCGCGATGATCACCAAGGACGTCGGCAACCGCGTCATCGTCGTGGACGACGAAACGCATGACAAGGCCGCGGCGATGATCTCCCACATGCCGCATGTGGTGTCCACCGCGCTGATCAACGAACTGGTCGCCAACCCGGACCGCAACATCGCCGCCGCGCTGGCCGCCGGCTGCTGGAGGGACATGACCCGCGTGTCCCTGACCGACCCGGACCGCACGCGCGCGATGGTCGAGGAAGACTCGCTGAACGTCGAAGCGCTGCTGCGCCGCATGGCGGCACGTCTGACCGATATGGCCGACCAACTGCACGCTGGTGCCGCCGGCGAGCAGGATGTGATGGGATTCTTCGCCGAAGGCGACCCCTTCCGCCGGTACAAGGCCGCCGTGACACATGCCGGCATCACCGCTGCACAAGACGGTACGGCCACCGCTGCGCCGCAAGCCGGCACAACTGCCGCCGGATTCCCGGAACGCGAGCTCGCCGTCCCCGAAGCCGGCTGGCAGCAGACCCTGCTGTTCTCCGCACGCCGAGGAGAAGCCATCACCGGCTTCGCCCATCCACGTCAGGCCATCATCCAACTGCGCCCCGCCATGTAACTGCGTACCGCCATGTAGGCCCGTGCGCAGGTTCCCCTCGCCGCCTGTCACGAAGAAGGCCGCGCGAGGGGGATGAAGTTCCCGCTTGTTTTCGTGAGAAGACCGTGTGGCTCCGCTGTTCGAAAGGCTCAAAGGAGTAAGGTAGTCTGTACCGTTTTTCGGGAAACGCATCGAAGTTGATGCGGCGAATGGTTAAGGGGGATGATGACGTATGACGTTACCAAGGCAGATTCCGGCCGGTGCCCGCGTGGTGGTGCGCATCACCGACGGCATTGACCCGGTCGACCACCGTATGAAGTTCCGCGACTATGTGGGTCACGTGGTTTCCTGGGACGGATACACGTTGGAGATGGTGCGTGACGCCGCCGCCAATGGTTCGCGCCCGGCCCAGAACGTGACCATCCATCAGGAACAGATTGCCACATTGAAACCCGTGCCGGAGCGGCGCAACACGCCACCCCGGCCGTAACCCAAGGCCATAAAGAATTCGGAGGAGAACGAGAGTGTCATCTACGCAGTTCGACGGCGATATCGACTCCTTCGTCTCCTATCTGAAGTCCAACCGCGGCCTGTCAGCGAATACGCTCAAAGCGTATCGCGCGGATCTCACGGCATGTCTGCACCTGTTCGAGCTGCGCGGCGTGACCGATCTGAACGAGATCACGCTGGATGATCTGCGTAGCTGGATGGCGGTGGAATCGCGCGATCACGCCCGCAGCAGCATGGCCCGCAAAACCGTGGCCGTGCGCGGGTTCTTCGCGTGGGCCTATGAGCATGGGGTGACCAACACCGACCCGGCCGCCACACTGATGACTCCCTCGATTCCCAGCACGCTGCCCGCGGTGCTCACCGAATCTCAAGCTGAGCAGTTATTGGATGTCGCCGAACAGGCCGTTGCAACAAACCAGTACAAGGGCGATGGGGGAGCGGCAGCCGCGTCCGGCAGTGGCAGCGGCAAGGCAGTCGGCAAGACAGCTGATAAGTCAGCCGACACCGTAAACCGCAACGAGGCACCCGCCCGTGCAGACAAGCGCGACAGCGCCCGAGTCGTCGCCGAATCGCAGCGCAACGCCGCGATTCTCGAACTACTGTATGCCACCGGCATCCGTGTCGCCGAACTGGTGTCGATGGATATCGTTGACGTCGACTTCTCCAATCGCACCATCAAAGTCACCGGCAAAGGCAACAAGCAACGCGTGGTGCCGTTCGGACTGCCCGCCCAGCGTGCGCTGGAGACTTGGCTTGAACAAGGGCGGCCTGTACTGGCCCGTACGGCAACGGATGCAGCCAAGTCCCGTGCTACCAACGCCCTGTTCCTCGGCGCACGAGGCGGCCGTATCGACCAACGCATAGCCCGTGACATCGTACACAGAGCGGCCCGAGAGGCCGGCGTACCGGACATCAGCCCCCATGCGTTGCGCCATTCGGCGGCCACGCACATGCTGGACGGCGGTGCCGATCTGAGGGAGGTGCAGGAGATGCTCGGGCATTCCTCCTTGAAAACTACACAACGCTATACGCACGTCTCCATCGAGCAGCTCAAGAACCGTTACGGACAGGCCTTTCCCCGGGCATGACCACTATGTGGGCATTGGTTAACAAACTTAGCAAAGACTGAACCTAGCCGGTAAAAGCCCCCGAATTTTACATGGGTGTAACAAAAATACGCTGCTTGTCTCCCAAGTGCGCAAAAATGACAGGTAACAGCAACGGGGTTGGGTGTCCGAAGCGGCGGGAAGCGTAAGTGTCCCGACGATGAGGAAATCCGACCCCGTTCGCATGAGGCGAGGCTGAAACGCTTCGCAACCTAATGAATAGGAGAAATCATATGAAGAAGAAAGCTCTTGCTTTCGCTGCCATGGCTTGCTCCGTGGCCATGCTGCTGAGCGCCTGCGGCGGCTCCAACAGTAACGCTGCCTCCGGTGACACCGCTGGCTCCAACATCATCACTGCGTACAACTCCGAACCGCAGAACCCGCTGATCCCGGGCAACACCAACGAGACCGGTGGCGGCAAGCCGGGTGACCTGCTGTTCTCCCGTCTGGTCTCCTTCGACAAGGATGGCAAGGCTTCCAACGAAGTGGCCGAGTCCATCACCCCGAACGATGACGCCACCCAGTACACCATCAAGATCAAGTCCGGCTGGAAGTTCACCGACGGCACCCCGGTGACCGCCGAGTCCTTCACCAAGGCCTGGTCCTACGTGGCCAACGTCAAGAACGCCCAGAAGTGCTCCTCCTTCTTCTCCACCATCAAGGGCTACGATGAGCTCCAGGCTGATGGTCTGAAGGGTGACGAGCAGCTCTCCGGCCTCAAGGTCGTGGACGACACCACCTTCACCGTTGACCTGAACCAGTCCGACTCCGTGTTCCCGATCAAGGTCGGCTACCTGGCCTTTGCCCCGCTGCCTGAGTCCTTCTACAAGGATCCGAAGGCCTTCGGCGAGAAGCCTGTCTCCAATGGCCCGTACAAGCTGGACCACTGGGACCACAACAAGGAAATCGCCCTCGTCAAGAACCCTGACTACAAGGGTAACGAGCAGCCCAAGAACGACGGTGTGACCTTCAAGGTCTACACCGACGACTCCGCCGCCTACCGCGACATTCAGGGCGGCAACCTCGACGTGATGGATTCCGTCCCGGCCGCCTTCACCAAGACCTTCAAGACCGACAAGAAGGTCCAGGCTTACTCCGAGGCCGGCTCCGTTATCCAGACCTTCACCATCCCGTCCTCCCTTGACCACTTCAAGAACGACGAGGAAGGCCAGCTGCGTCGTCAGGCCATCTCCATGGCCATCAACCGTGACCAGCTCATCGACAAGGTGCTCAACGGCAACGCCACCGCCGCCACCGAGTTCACCTCCCCGAAGACCCCGGGCTACTCTGACTCCCTCAAGGGTGCCGACAACCTGAAGTTCAACGCCTCCAAGGCCAAGGAACTGTGGGCCAAGGCTGACGCCATCTCCAAGTACGACGGCCAGCTCACCTTCTCCTACAACGCCGATGGTGGTGCCAAGCCGATTTACGATGCTGTCGTGAACCAGCTCAAGAAGAACCTGGGCATCGACGCGGCCACCAACCCGATCCCGACCTTCCAGGAATTCCGTGACGCCGTCACCAACCGTCAGATGAAGGGCGCCTTCCGTACCGGCTGGCAGCCTGACTACCCGTCCGCCGAGAACTACCTGTGGCAGCTGTACTCCACCGCTGCTGCTGATGGCAACGGCTCCAACGATGGTGACTACAAGAGCCCGGCCTTCGATGACCTGTGCAAGCAGGCCGCTGCCGCTTCCAGCACTGATGACGCCAACAAGCTGTACCAGCAGGCTGAGGAGATCCTCCTCAACGACCTTCCGGCCATCCCGCTGTACTACTCCAACGCCTCCGGTGTGGCTTCCCTCAACGTGAAGTCCGGCTACGCCTTCGATTGGCAGAACCTCCCGACCTACGCCGAGATGTCCAAGAAGTGAGTCTGACTCACTGAACGGATACCGTTAGGTAGTTCGGAAATAAAGGGCGAGGACCGCAAGATCCCCGCCCTTTTTGTTGTGTGAGGGTGCTTGCTCCCGCCAGCGGGAACCAAGTTAAAGTATCCACTATCCGACCGCAACCATGGACATATCCACCGGCATTGCTTACTCTCAACCTTGCGTTAGCGCAAATTTACATATCACAGTCCGGGCATGCGGTAGAATGTCGGAGTATTTATCGACCGGCGGGGGCGTGCTATGCCCTTTCTGGCCGGTCTAGGAAATAAGGAGCAACCGTATGGGTAAGTATCTTCTGCGACGCATCCTGCAGATGATCCCCGTGGTTCTCGGTACGACACTTCTGGTCTATGCCCTTGTCTTCGCCCTGCCGGGCGACCCCGTCAAGGCCATGTTCGGAGACAAGCCTGTCAATGAGGCCGTCGCAGCCCAGATCCGCGCAGAATACCATCTCGACCAGCCGTTCATCGTTCAGTACTTTATCTACCTGAAGAATGCACTGACCCTGAACTTCGGCGATACCTTCGCCGGGCAGCCTGTTCTCGACGAAATCGCCCGCGCCTTCCCGGTCACCATCCGGCTCGGCCTGATGGCGTTCGTGTTCGAGGCGATCTTCGGCGTGGTCTTCGGCATCATCTCGGGCCTCAAGAAGGGCAAGTGGTACGACACCGTCATCCTGATCGTCTCCCTGCTGCTCATTTCCGTGCCGACCTTCGTCACCGGCTTCGTCATGCAATATGTCTTTGGTATTCAGTGGGCGATATTGCCGGTGACGGCAGGCGCAGACCCGGGCTTCATCGACCTGCTCATGCCGGCCATGGTGCTCGGATCGGTGTCGATGGCCTACATCATTCGATTGACTCGCTCCGAAATCTCCTCCAACATCGCCGAGGATTACGTGCGCACCGCACGTGCCAAAGGTATGTCGAACGGTCAGGTCATGCTGCGCCACGTGCTGCGCAACTCCCTGATTCCGGTCGTCACCTACCTTGGTCAGGACATCGGCGCCCTGATGGGTGGTGCCATGATCACCGAGCAGATCTTCAACATCCACGGCATCGGCTTCCTCACCTACCAGTCCATTCTGAAGGGCGAGGCAAACCTGGTGGTGTCCATCGTCACGTTGCTCATGCTGATCTTCGTGGTATGCAACCTCGTCGTCGACCTGCTGTACGCGGCCCTCGATCCGCGTATCCGTTACGCGTGATAGGGAGGAGTGAGTCACATGGCAAACGAAACCACTGAAAACGAGCTCAACCAGACCGGCGAGTCGGAAACCGAATACTTCATGGAAACCCTGCCCGGTCAGGACCGTTATGTAGCCCCCCTCGAGGAGACCCCGCTGCAGGACGTCGATTCCGTCGATGAATCCGCACCGGCCACCAGCATGTGGGCTGACGCATGGCGAACCCTGCGCCGCAACCCGCTGTTCATCATCTCCGGCTTGCTGATCCTGTTCATCATCGTGGTGGCCATCGCCCCCGGTCTGTTCACCAAGCAGGATCCGAACGCCTGCGATCTGGGCAACTCCCTGAGCCCCTCCACCGCCGGTCACCCCTTCGGCTTCGACCTGCAAGGCTGCGATGTGTACACCCGCGTGGTCTACGGTACCCGTACCTCACTGTCCGTCGGCGTGCTCTCCACGCTGCTGGTCGTGATCGTCGGTACCCTGATCGGTGCCGTCGCCGGCTTCTTCGGCGGCTGGATTGACGCAGTGCTGAGCCGTATCACCGACATCTTCTTCGCCCTGCCTATGCTGCTTGGCGCCATCGTGGTGCTCCAGATGTTTAAGACCTCCAAGTCCATCTGGAAGATCGTGCTGGTGTTGACGCTCTTCGGCTGGGTCGGCGTATGCCGTATCGCCCGAAGCGCCGTGCTGAAATCGAAGAACCTCGAATTCAACACCGCCTCCACGGCCCTCGGCTCCACGCCTGCCAGGAATCTGTTCCGCCATATCCTGCCGAACTCCCTGGCCCCGATCATCGTCATCGCCACCACTTCGCTGGCCTCCTACATCGTGGCCGAAGCAACCCTAAGCTTCCTTGGCGTCGGCCTGCCGACCACCACGGTGAGCTGGGGTGGCGACATCTCCAGCGCACAGACCAACCTGCAGACCGATCCGATGGTGCTGTTCTACCCGTCCGCCGCACTGGCCATCACCGTGCTTGCGTTCATCATGATGGGCGACGCCGTCAAGGACGCCCTCGATCCGAAGAGCCGTACGGCCTGAGCGAGGGGAGTGGAGAAACATTATGACTGACAACACCAACGCCAAGATGCTGGCTATGCAGAAAGAGCATGGTCCGCTGCTCGAGGTCAAGGATCTGGCCATCGACTTCACCACTGACACCGGCAAGCCGGTGCACGCGGTGCGCGATGCCAACTTCACCGTCTACCCCGGCCAGTGGGTGGCCATCGTGGGCGAATCCGGCTCCGGCAAGTCCACCTCCGCCATGGCCGTGCTGGGTCTGCTGCCCGGCACCGGTCACGTGGTCAACGGCTCCATCAAGCTCGACGGCGAGGAAATCGCCGGCGCCAAGCAGAGCGAGTTCGACAAGCTGCGCGGCACCAAGATGGGTCTCGTGCCTCAGGACCCGATGAGCAACCTCAACCCGGTGTGGCGTATCGGCACCCAGGTCAAGGAAGCACTGAAGGCCAACAACATGGACGTGGCTCACGAAAAGCGCTCCGCCCTTGCCAAGGCTCTGGCCGGCGACGAGGTCGAAGTCAAGGGCAACGACGACGAGACCTTCCTCGGCGCCAAGGAACTGCCCGAGCTCATGACCGAGGCCAAGAAGGCTTTGACTGAAGCCGGCGTGTCCGGCGAGGCCTTCGACAAGGCCGTCGCCCGCTTCACCAACGAATGGGTTCCGGGCTCCGAAACCCGTTGGCGCGTGGCCGACGACCTCATCAAGGCCGGCGTGGCCGACGACCAGGCCTGGTATCTGGCTAAGAAGTACGTCACCGGCTCCACAATGGATGACCGTATCGCGGGTCTGCTGTCCGAGGCCGGTCTGCCCGACGCCGCTACCCGTGCCCGTCAGTTCCCGCACGAGTTCTCCGGTGGTATGCGCCAGCGCGCGCTCATCGCCATCGGCTTGGCCTGCCGCCCCGATCTGCTGATCGCCGACGAGCCGACCTCCGCCCTCGACGTGACCGTGCAGAAGCGCATCCTCGACCACCTGCACATGCTCACCGACTCGTTGGGCACCGCCGTGCTGTTCATCACCCACGATCTGGGCCTTGCCGCTGAGCGCGCCCAGCACATTGTCGTGATGTACAAGGGTCAGGTCGTCGAATCCGGCCCATCCCTTGAAGTGCTCCAGCACCCGCAGCACCCGTACACCAAGCGACTGGTGGCCGCTGCCCCGTCGCTGGCCTCCCAGCGCATCATCTCCGCCAAGGAGCGCGGTGAGAACGCGGACGCCCTGCTCGATCACCACATCGCCGGCGAAAGCACGCTTGAGAAGAGCGAGCACATCATCACCGTCGACCACTTGACCAAGGAATTCAAGCTGCCCCGCAAGAAGGAGATGTTCAAGGCCGTCGACGACGTGTCCTTCTCCGTCAAGCGCGGCACCACCCTGGCCATCGTGGGCGAATCCGGTTCCGGCAAGTCCACCGTGGCGAACATGGTGCTTCACCTCCTGAAGCCCACCTCCGGCAAAGTGTTCTATGAAGGTCGCGACACCTCCACGTTCAAGTCCAAGGACCTTCTGGGCTTCCGCCGCCACGTGCAGCCGGTGTTCCAGAACCCCTACGGTTCGCTCGACCCGATGTACTCCATCTTCCGTTCCATTGAGGAGCCGCTGCGCATCCACAAGATCGGCGACAAGAAGTGGCGTGCCAACCGTGTCAAGGAACTGCTGGACATGGTCGAGATGCCGGCTTCCGTGATGGGCCGTTACCCGAACGAGCTCTCTGGTGGCCAGCGCCAGCGCATCGCCATCGCACGAGCCATGGCTCTGGACCCGGACGTCATCGTGTGCGATGAGGCCGTGTCCGCTTTGGACGTGCTGGTGCAGGACCAGGTGTTGCGCCTGCTCAACGATCTGCAGGCCGAAAAGGGCCTGAGCTACCTGTTCATCACCCACGATCTGGCCGTGGTTCGTCAGATCGCCGACGAGGTTGTGGTGATGCAGCACGGCAAGCTCGTGGAGCATGCCACCACCGACGAGGTCTTCGACCACCCGCAGAAGCAGTACACCCGAGACCTGCTCGACGCCATCCCCGGCGGCAAGCTCCAGCTCGGTTTGGACTGATAGGACATTCTAAATTAGCTCCCTCTTATGAGGGAGCTAATTTTTTATACCTCAATGTAATCGTGAGTGCGGTACTGGTAGAGAGGCCAAAATAGTATGGCTGCATGACCATCACCATCACCACATCGAACGTCAACGGCATTCGCGCGGCAAAGCGCAAGGGCATCGAGGACTGGGCCGGCAAACATGCTCCGGATGTCTGGTGTATGCAGGAAGTGCGCGCCCCGCAAGAGGATGTCGATTCGATTTTCGGCGAATTCGGTTTCGAGTATGCCACCGCCGGCAAGATCGCCTCACCCTCTGACCTGCATTCGCTGAACGAGGTCTGCCGTGTCAAGGGTCGTGCCGGAGTCGGGCTCCTCACCGATCTTGAGGTGACCGATAAACGCTATGGACTTCCGGGCTTGAGCGAGGATGTGGATTCCGGCCGTTGGATTGAGACCGATGTCAAGACGCCGCAGGGATACACGATCACCGTGGCCTGCGTGTACGTGCACGCCGGCAACACCGATGATTCGACCAAGATGGAACAGAAGTACCGTTTTCTGGACACGATGCTCACTCGCATGGGCGAGTTGCGCGACGAGGCCGCGCACGGCGGCAAGCAGGCGGTATTGTGCGGCGATTTCAACATCGCGCACACGCCGCTCGACATCAAGAACGCCAAGGCCAACGAAAAGCACGCCGGCTTCCTGCCCGAGGAGCGCGCCTACGTGGACAAGTGGCTGGATGAATATGAGTTTGTGGATGTGATGCGTTCGCTCGCCGGTGATATTCAGGGTCCGTACACGTGGTGGAGCCAGCGCGGGCGCGCTTTCGACAACAATGTCGGCTGGCGCATCGACTACCAGTTCGCCACGCCCGAGCTGGCGGAGACCGCGCGCGGCTTTGTGATCGACAAGGCCCCCACATACGAGTTGCGTTGGTCCGACCACGCGCCACTTACCATCACATACGACGTGTGACTCAGCTTTCTCTAAGCCTGAGTGCTAGTGTTAGCAAGGTTGCAACCGTTACATGAAACGAGGAATTATGGGACTGTTCGGATTCGGCAAGAAGAAGAGCAAGAAGGAAGCCGAGCCGGCCGTTGAGCCTGTCGATGAAGACAAGGTGGCTGCCGCAGAAGCGAACGCTGCCGCAAAGGCCGAGAGCGCGGAGACCGTGCTCGCCGAACCGGCCAGCGAATACCAGGGCCGCGGAGAAGAGCGAGGCCCGTGGGACGTCAATGATGAGGACGTGCCCGATTATGACGATTATCTGGATCTGGGCGCCTACTACCTGCCCTTCCTCCGGGGCATCCAACTGCGTATCAAGGCCAACCGCGCCACCCAGCAAGTGCTTGGTTCCACCATCACCTTCGGCTCCTCCAGCCTGGAGATCGAAGCCTTTGCCGCACCCAAGACCCTGGGACTGTGGGATGACGTTCGCGGTGACCTGCTTGAAGCCAACAAGGCCGCTTCTGAAGTGGACGGTGTGTTCGGCACCGAACTGAAGCTGCCGGTCAATGTCAAGGGCGGCAAGACCGTGAACACGCGCATCGTTGGTGTGGACGGCCCGCGCTGGATGCTGCGTGGCATCTTCTCCGGCAAGGCTGCTATCGATCCGGACAGCCCGGAGACCGAGGCGCTGAACAAGTTCTTCGCCGGCATCGTCGTCGAGCGTGGCGAGGAGCCTTTGGCGCCGCGCGATCTGATCCCGATGCATCCGCCGGTCGCCCCCGCTGAGCGTAAGGCCGCCAAGGCCGCGGCCGAAGCCGGCGAGGCGAACGGCAAGGAACACTTCAAGGACATTCCGGACAACAAGCCGAAGGGCCCGTTGAGCCAGGACCAGCAGACCGAAGTGAAGACCACGCTGTCTCGCGGCCCGATGTTCTCCGAAGTTCGCTGATTTATAGGAAGAGACTTGGCAGACAACAAACGCACCGGCCTGTCCGCTCTAGCCGACGCCGGCAATGAAGGCGAGGATTTCTCCGTCATCGACGCCATCGGTGGCCCGCGTGGCGTCATCGAATCCATGCTGCCTGGCGTGGTGTTCGTCGTACTGTTCGTGGCCACGAGCAATCTGAATCTCACCATTGCGGTTTCGGCCGTGTTGGCGGTATTGCAGGTTATTGTGCGACTGATTCAGCGCCAGTCGGTAATGGGCGCGGTCTCTGGTCTGGTGGCGGTAGGCATCTGCCTGATTTGGGCATGGCAGACTCATGAGGCCCGCAATTACTACATCTTCGGATTCATTACCAATGCTGGCTATGCCGCGTTGCTTGCCGTGTCGCTGATTGCGCGCGTGCCCGGACTGGGTTTGGTCGTCGAATTCATCCGTAGCCTGCCCACCGAGCATTTCAAGGCATGGTTCCATGACTGGATGGACGACAAGGCCCTGAAACGCGCCTATATGATTGTCACCGGCCTGTGGGTCGGTCTGTTCCTGCTGCGGCTGGTGGTGCAGGTGCCGCTGTATCTGACCAACCATGTAGCTGCACTCGGCGTGACCCGCCTGCTCATGGGCATTCCGTTCTGGGCATTGGCGATTTGGGTGAGTTACCTCATTATTGCCACGCCGATGCACCGGCATAAGGTCGCGGCTAGGAAGATACAGACTGAAGTCGCTGTTGATGCCGAACTCGAACCGAGCGCAACCGGAAAGGACGATGATGCAAGCTGAAGTTCGTATCGAACGATACGCCGACCAAGGCCGCTGCGTGGCCCATATCGACGGTCGTGTGGTGTTCGTCCGCTTCGCCTTGCCCGACGAACTCGTGCGAGTCGAACTTGACGAGCCCCACGACCGGGACGACCGGTTCTGGACCGGCGAAGTCGTCGAGGTTCTCGAGCCGTCCGAAGACCGAGTCACCCCGGCATGGCCACTTGCCGGTCCCTTGGCGATGGGCGGGGGAGTGGGCGGCGCGGATCTCGTGCACGTCTCTTTGCCCGGCCAGCTCAAGTGGAAGGCCATCACCGTCTCCGAACAGATGAGCCGACTCGGCCATATCGACGTGGCCGTTCCCATCGAGCGCATGCCCGGCGACAAGGCAGCCGGCGGCCTCAATTGGCGTACCCGCATCGAAATGATTGCCGACGACAACGGCATGCCATCCATGCGCCGGCGCGGCACACACAACCGCGTGGCCATCGACACCATGCCGCTTGCCACGCGCACGCTGCTGGACGTCGCCAAGCGCGAACACGTGTGGGAAGGCGGCTTTGAACCCGGCTCCCAGATTCGTCTTTCCGTGCCCGAACCGCGCGGCGAGATCGTCGATACCGCGGCAGCAGACGACAATTACGCCGTACTTGTGGACGGCGAACTGCGCGCCGGCTCCCAGCTGCTCACCGAACAGGTGACCATCAACGGCACGACCTTCGACTATCAGGTTGACGCCAACGGTTTCTGGCAAGTGCATCGCCAAGCGCCGATCGCCCTCGGTACGCACGTGATCAACCTGGTCAACGGGCAGCTGCAGTCAGCGGCGGACGCCGTAATCTGGGATTTGTATTCCGGTTCCGGCCTGTTCACCCTGCCGCTGGCCACAATGACCGGTGAACGCACCCGCATGCTCAGCGTTGAAGGCGCGCGTGTGGCCGTCAAGAACGCCCAGCGCAATCTGCGCGCCATGAACCTGAACGACGTGGACGCCCGCGCGGGTGACGTCTCGCGCACGCTGGACCATGTGCCGGCGCATCTGGCCAAGCCGAATGTCGTAGTGCTTGATCCGCCGCGTGCCGGTGCTCGTGCCAAGGTCTGCCGCCAGATTGCCGCGGCCGGCGCATCCAGCGTGGTCTACATCGCCTGTGATCCCACCAGCCTCGCACGCGACACCGCGACACTCATCGGCGAAGGCTACGAGCTCAAAGACATCCGTGCCTTCGATATCTACCCGATGACCCACCATGTTGAGACGGTGGCCCTGTTTACCCGCTGACAGGTGAGCATATGACACGACGAATTCTCGGATTGCTGGCCTGCATGGCGGCTGTGTTGTCCCTGGCCGCCTGCACGCCGGCCGGTAGGGCGGTCGGCGATACCCAAGACAGCATGCCGGAAGTCGCCCACGATTCCACACATCCCACGGATGTCACAGTCGGCTTTGTGGGGTCGACTGACACCGCCGCAGACGAGTTCGTCATCAATGCGCTGTCTGATGACAAACTCAATGTCTACTATGCCTCGCTCGAAACATCCGCAAGCTCGGCAAACGCAACTGATGGTGTATCCGGTGAAACCGAATCTTCTGACGCCGGCACTACCAGCGAAAACGGTGCCGATAGTATGGATGCTCATACTGGCGTCGACAAGAATGCGGTCACCGCACAGCAGGGTGTTGCCGATTTCGTAGCTCGCGCGGTCAAAATCGTGGTTATCAGCGGCATCGACGTTACCGACGCCAACCGGGAGAGCTGGAACCAGACGTTGACCAATGCGCGTGAAGCCGGTATTCCAGTCGCTCTCATTGATCCAAAGCATGCGCCCGAAGATGAACTGCTGTACGCCGTCATCCTTCACCTCAACACCAACAGTGCCGATTCTGGCGACACTGCCGATACCAAGCCAATGACTATTACTGACGCCGTGCTCACCATCACGCGCGACGAACCCCACGAACGCGAGATCAAAGTCACCGTTTCCTGAGCCGAATCAGGCCCTTGAAGCTGAGAAAGCACCCTGAATCATCCCTGAGCCTTAGCGGATTGCGAAACAAGACGCGGTAGGCTGGAGAATATGAGTGCAACAACAGCCGTGGAAATGCCTGAGATCGGAGCGACCGGTCTTACCCCCAAAGAAGTGGTGCAGCGTATCGAAAGTGGCCAATCGAATGCGGTGAAAACATCCACCTCGCGTTCGGTTCAAGATATCGTGCGAGCCAACGTATTCACGCTGTTCAACGGCATCATCTTCGCCGCGATGGTACTGGTGCTGATCACCGGTTCCTGGAGGGACGCGGTGTTCGGTTTCGTCATCATCATCAACACGGGCATCGGCATCGTCACCGAACTCAGGGCCAAGCGCACGCTGGACAGGCTTTCCATCCTTGTGGCCTCCGAATTCCTCGTGCATCGTGACGGCAGGGACGTGGAGGTGCCCCACAACGAGATCGTGCTCGACGACCTGCTGTGGATCCGTGCCGGCGAACAGGTGCCGGCCGACGGGCAGATCATCCAGACCTGGGGACTGGAGCTTGACGAGTCCATGCTCACCGGCGAATCGCGTACCGTGCGCCACAAGGTGGGGGAGCAGGTGTATTCCGGCGCCACCGCGGTCTCCGGCATGGCATTGGTCAAGGTCAATGCGGTCGGCAGCCATTCCTACGCCGCCACGCTCACCGCGCAGGCCAAGGTATACAAGAAAACCGTGTCCGACCTGAACAAGGGCATCAACACGATTCTGAAATTCATGACCTTCCTCGTGGTACCGCTGTGCATTCTGCTGATTCTTTCGCAGATTCATACGGTCGGCGGTTGGGGCACGGCACTCTCCACCGGCGAATGGCGGCAAGCCGTGGTTTCCGCGGTCGCCGGCGTAGTAGGCATGATTCCCGAAGGCTTGGTGCTGCTGACTTCGCTGAACTTCGCGGTGGCCGCCATGCGTCTCGCCCGTCACAATACGCTGGTGCAGGAGCTTGAATCCGTGGAGACACTGGCTCGCGTGGACGCGCTGAACCTCGATAAAACCGGCACGATCACCGATGGCGGTATCGCCTTCAACCGGCTCGTGATGCTCGATTCCGCCAATGCGGCTGCGGAACAGGCAGCCACGCAGGCCCTCTACGACTGCTGCAACGAAGAGCAGCCCAACGGCACCGGCCAAGCCGTACTCGCCGGGCTCAAGGTCCAAGGATATGGGGCAGGTGCGGTTGAGTCTCGTGTCCCGTTCTCTTCGGCGCGCAAATGGAGTGCGGTGCGTAAATCCGGCGAGACCTGGTACATGGGAGCGCCGGAGGTGATTATTTCTGCGCTTGAGGGTGACTATTCGTCGGTGTTGCAGCAGGTTAACGAGTATGCCAATGACGGCAACCGTGTGTTGCTGGTTGCGCGGTCTACAGCTCCCCTCTCCGAGGGGAGCTGTAGCCAAAAGCGACTGAGGGGAGCAGTTGAGGGAGCCAATGTCTCGGACGGCCGGCAACTGGATGTGCAGGCTGAGCCGGTGGCGTTGGTGTTGTGCTCTGAGAAGATTCGCGAGGACGCCGAGCGGACGCTCGCTTGGTTCCGTGAGCAGGGTGTGCGCTGTCGTGTGATTTCCGGTGACAATCCAGTGACCGTGGGTGCCATCGCCCGCAGAGTGAAACTGACAGGCGACCATGAGCCGGTGGCGATGGACGCGCGCGAACTGCCCGAGGACGTGAACGAACTGGCCCGCGTGCTCGAAAACGTCGATGTGCTCGGCCGCGTGCTGCCTGACCAGAAGAAGGCCATCGTGCAGGCGTTGCACACGCAGAACCACGTGGTTGCCATGACCGGCGACGGCGTCAACGACGCGCTCGCCATCAAGGAGGCGGACCTCGGCATCGCCATGGGCAATGCGGCGCCCGCCACCAAGGCCGTGGCCCAGGTGGTGCTGGTGGATTCGAAGTTCTCGCACCTGCCGGACGTCGTGGCGCGGGGCCGTCAGGTCATGGCCAATATGGAGCGCGTGGCCAGCCTGTTCCTCGTCAAAACCGTGTACTCCGCGCTGATCTCGCTCGGCGTAGTGCTGACGCAAATCCCATACCCATACCTGCCGCGCCATATCACGTATATCGGCGCTCTCACCATCGGCATGCCCGCGTTCATTCTGGCGCTCGCGCCGAACACGCGCCGCTATATTCCGGGATTCCTCAAGCGCGTGGTCACGTTCGCGCTGCCGGGCGGCATCGCCACCGCGCTGTCGGTGCTGCTGGCCGCTTGGGTGCTGCCGCCGGTCATGGGCTGGAACGTGACCGGCGATGCCGCGGACCTGTCCGCCCTGCGCGCCACCAGCGCCATCATCCTGTTCGCGATGGGCGTGTTCGTGCTGGCCCGCGTGGCCAGACCACTCAACGGTTGGCGTGGCGTGCTGGTGGCGGTGTTCGCGGCGGCGGGCGTAATCGGCGCGTTCGTCCCGTTCGTGGCGAACTTCTTCGCCCTGATTCTGCCGACCGGCGCCACGATGGTGGCCACGCTGATCGCGTTGGCCGGTTCCGCGCTGATCTTCGCGCTGTGCCTGTGGCTGGCGCCGCTCGTGCGCGGACTGACGGGCAAGCTCTCGCGTCGGCATTGAGACGGCGGCGCGATTGTCTCATACTTCAAGCCGACACGCCAGAGCCTCGGTAACGTGCCCGTACCATGTGTAGCGGATAATCAGCGGCATCATAAGCCGATTCATGATTTCGGAGGAAGCATGTCCTTACGCGACGACCAGCTGGCTACCCTCAAGGCAGCCGGCAAGGACTTCGATTACTACAACATCGCCAATCTCGACGGCATCGATCATCTGCCGTACTCGCTGAAGGTACTGGTCGAGAATCTGGTGCGCAACATCGACGGTGCCAACATCACCGACGAGCACGTCAAGACCCTGCTCGACTGGGATCCGAACGCCGAACCCAGCCACGAAATCCAGTTCACGCCGTCCCGCGTGATCATGCAGGACTTCACCGGCGTGCCCTGCATCGTGGACCTCGCCACCATGCGTGACGCGGTCAAGGACCTCGGCGGCGACCCGGAGGTCATCAACCCGCAGGTCCAGTCCGACATGGTCATCGACCACTCCGTGCAGATCGACAAGTACGGCATCGCCGACGCGGTCCAGCAAAACATGGACATCGAGTACCAGCGCAACGGCGAACGCTACCAGTTCCTGCGCTGGGGTCAGCAGGCATTCAAGAACTTCCGCGTGGTGCCGCCGGGAACCGGCATTATCCACCAGGTCAACATCGAATACTTGGCCAAGGTGGTCATGAGCAAGGCCGAGGCCAACGGCAACGCGCTCGCCTACCTCGACTCCTGCGTGGGCACCGACTCGCACACCACCACCGAAAACGGTCTGGGCGTGCTCGGCTGGGGCGTCGGCGGCATTGAAGCCGAGGCCGCCATGCTCGGCCAGCCGATCTCCATGCTCGTGCCGCGCGTGGTCGGCTTCAAGCTCACCGGCTCCATCCCGGAGGGCGTTACCGCCACCGATGTGGTCCTGACCATCACCGACATGCTCCGCAAGCACGGCGTGGTCGGTAAGTTCGTGGAATTCTACGGCGAAGGCATCGCCTCCGTGCCGCTGGCCAACCGCGCCACCATCGGCAACATGGGCCCCGAGTTCGGCTCCACCTGCGGCATCTTCCCGATTGACAATGTCACGCTCGACTACCTGCGCCTGACCGGCCGCTCCGAAGAGCAGGTCGCGTTGGTCGAAGCCTACGCCAAGGCCAACAAGCTGTGGGGCGACGCTTCCGACCCGGATTACGTGGAACCGCAGTACTCCGAATACGAGGAACTCGACCTCGGTACCGTGGTGCCGTCCATCGCTGGCCCGAAGCGCCCGCAGGACCGCATTCTGCTGTCCGAAGCCAAGAGCATGTTCGAGAAGACCGCCCCCGCCTACGAGACCGAGAAGACCGTCAAGGATCCGGTGGCCGTGTCCACCGACTTCCGTGGCGATTTCGACATCGAAAACGGCGACGTGGCCATCGCCTCGATCACCTCATGCACCAACACCTCCAACCCGTCCGTGATGATCGCCGCCGGCCTGATCGCCCGCAACGCACATGCCAAGGGCCTTAAGCCCAAGCCCTGGGTCAAGACCTCGCTGGCTCCCGGCTCGCAGGTCGTGGCCGACTACCTCAAGGCCGCGGGGCTGCAGGACGACCTCGATGCACTCGGCTACCAGCTCGTCGGCTTCGGCTGCGCCACCTGCATCGGCAACTCCGGCCCGCTGCTGCCCGAGATTTCCGAGGCGATCAACGCCAACGACCTGACCGTCACCGCCGTGCTTTCCGGCAACCGCAACTTCGAAGGCCGCATCAGCCCGGACGTCAAGATGAACTACCTGGCCTCCCCGCCGCTGGTCATCGCCTACGCGCTCGCCGGCACGATGGACTTCGACTTCGAGACCCAGCCGCTCGGCACCGACGCGGACGGCAACGACGTGTACTTGAAGGACATCTGGCCCACCAATGCCGAGGTCGCCGCCGTGGTCGACGGCAGCGTGAGCCGCGAGATGTTCCTCAAGGACTACGCCTCCGTGTTCGACGGCGACCACCGCTGGAAGGGCCTCGACGTGCCGGAAGGCGAGCTGTTCGCGTGGAACGACAAGTCCACCTATGTGCGCAAGCAAACCTTCTTCGACGGCATGAAGGCCACGCCGGACCCGGTCGCCGATATCCACGGCGCCCGTGTGCTGGCCCTCCTGGGCGACTCGGTCACCACCGACCACATCTCCCCGGCAGGCGCGTTCAAGGCCTCCAGCCCGGCCGGCAAGTATCTGACCGAGCGCGGCGTGGAGCCGAAGAACTTCAACTCTTACGGTTCTCGCCGAGGCAACCACGAGATCATGGTGCGCGGCACGTTCGGCAACATCCGTCTGCGCAACCAGCTGCTCGCCTCCGTGGGCGAGGAGGTGACGCCTGGCGGCTTCACCTACGACTTCCTCGCCAAGAAGCCGACCACGATCTTCGAAGCCTCCCGCGACTACATCGACAACAAGGTGCCGCTCGTGGTGCTCGCCGGCAAGGAATACGGCACCGGCTCCTCGCGCGACTGGGCCGCCAAGGGCACGGTGATGCTCGGCGTCAAGGCCGTGATCACCGAAAGCTTCGAGCGCATCCACCGCTCCAACCTGATCGGCATGGGCGTGCTGCCGCTGCAGTTCCCGGCAGGCGAATCCTATGAGTCCCTGGGCCTCAACGGCACCGAGACCTACGATATCGCCGGCGTCGAGAAGCTTAACGAGGGCGTGACCCCCAAGACGGTCCACGTCACCGCCACCCACGAGGACGGCTCCAAGACCGAGTTCGACGCGGTGGTCCGCATCGACACGCCCGGTGAGGCCGACTACTACCGTAACGGCGGCATCCTCCAGTACGTGCTGCGCAACCTCATGAAGTAACCACCTTCTTGGCTCCCCTCTCTTGAGGGGAGCTGTCAGCGAAGCTGACTGAGGAGAGCAAGGCCGGTATCCGCCAACGGATACCGGCCTTTTCCACGCATGCCAAAATGCTATACTGTATAGCATCTTCGAAATGGAGGTTGCCATGACCATGGTCCAAATGAACGTTCGCATTGATGCGAAACTGAAGAACGAGGTCGAAGAAGTCCTCAAGGGCAAAGGCGTATCGGTGAGTGACGTAATCCGGTCGCTGTGGTTGTACATCGCCGACCGCAAGGAAGTGCCGGCATTGGAAACGACCGCCGAAGAGCAAGCCCGCGAGGAGGAAAAGCAGCGCAAGCTGAAACTGATTCGAGAAGGTGCCGGATACGTACACAAGGAACTGGTCAAGGCCGGACTGATCTCAGAAGACACCGACCTCATGGAAGGCCTTACCTACAAGCAGTTCCGCGACAAAATGTACGACGAGCAACTTGATGCGTATTACAACATGAAGAGGGCCGATTGATGACCGACGTTTCCATGCAGCGTATTTTGCTCGATACCAACGTACTGTTGGACTATTTGCTCCATCGCGATGATCACGCCAAGATGGCGGAAGCGGTTATGGAACTTGGCGCGAAGAACAACATTACGTTGTTGTGCGCGTCATTGTCGCTGAAGGATATCGCATACCTATCATCATCGGCGATTCGTAGGGAATTCAAACCGAATGAATCGGAAGTGGAGAATTTCACTCGCGGCTTTCTGTCGTCACGGGTGCCATGGCGTTGTATCGAGCAGGTGAAGGAGATGTGTGACATCGTCGCTGTCGATGAGTCGACATGTGATAAGGCTTTTTCCCTGCAAAAACGGCATCGGGATTTTGAAGATGATCTGATCATCGTTGCCGCGCAACAATCCGGTGCCAACTGTGTGGTCACATCGGATGCCGAACTAATCAGTCATTTTCCCGAATATTGCAAAACACCGGCTGAAATCGTGGCGGCACTGGAATAAATGAGCGGTTGGCTTCCCTCACGGAGGGGAGCCACCAATGATGTGCCGGCCACCGTAGCCTACTGCGCCTGTAGACGGAACTGCTTCCAGATGTCGCTGAGCTTCTGACCGTTGCGCGTGCGCTTCCACACGTCCAGACCGCCGCCGCGACGTCCTCCGGCGGCGGCACGGGCCGCGGCGGTCGGAGTCGGATATTCGGAGCCGTCATCCAGACGGAGACGACCGTTTTCGGTGACCGTGGCAAACCAGCGCTCGCCCTTGCGCGGCCGATCCCACACCAGACGCTCGCCCGGCACCAGCAGACCAGCGTCAATCACCTGCCGGATCGTGACGCGCCGCGAACTATGAGACGGCCGTGGAGAAGTCTTCGACAACTCATCGACATTCTGCTTGGTCAGATCGCGGGCGTCCTTGTCATACCGGATGCCCCAGTATTCCACGATGAGTCGGACCGCCTCTTCCTGCCGCGCTTCCAGCAATGCGGGTGTGCAGTCAGCGAAATCCTTCAACTGATTGGTCAGCGGGAAACGACGCGAATCCGCGCGCAGCAGCATGCGGTCGCGACGTGCCGGATATTCACTCAACCTGTCCAACTGATCCTCAGGGCCCTGCACCAGCGCCATATTGCCGAGTCGGTACATCCAGAAATCATGCTGATCCTGCGGCCAGTCCGCAAACGATTTCGACCGTTCGATATCCAACGGCATAATCGGCAGCGCACTGAACCGGCGTGGTCGATCCAACTGCATGCCGGCCTTCTGCTCGTTGGCGCGAATCAGCAGCAGACGGACCAAATCGCCGTCACCCTGCATCTCGCCATGCAAACGGACCAATGCGCCTTCACGGTCGCCGTCCGAGACATGCAACCCGTTCACGCGCTGGACCAAATAGCCCTTGTCAAGATCACGGATGGCGGCGTTCGCATAACCGCGCCGCTCCAACGCTCCAGTGCGATTCAGCGTGCGGATGCCGGTCACCTGTTCCAATGCGGTCAGAATTTCCAGCAGCCGACGCTCGTCATGGGCACCCAACGATTCCAGCGTGGCCGTGGTTCTGGCGATACGCGAGGCACGAACCACAAACGGCGACAAATCGGCGTCGCCCAGCCCGCGATACGAATTGACCAACGCCCACATGGCCACGGGCTTCCACTCGTGGCTGCGGTAATCATCCAATCCCTCAAGCCGGCTACGCACCTCGGCGGGCAGTACGGTATCGCTGGGGCGTGCGATGATCCGCCACGCCATCGCGTAGGGTGCCAGCACCTGGTTGATGAACGTGGGCACCGTGCCTTTGTCGATGTACGGTTGCAGCACGTCGGCCAGGAAATCCTCGATGAGCTTGTCGGTGGCCGGCTTGTGCGTGAGCACGAGATGCAGATAGGCGAAGAATTCCTCACAGTCATGCGGATCGTCGCCAATCGGGTCAATGATGTCATCCCAACGGGCGGCGTACACGTCAAGTTCGGCGGTCGACAGGCCGGCCGTGGCGCGCGCCTTGAACACGTCGGACGAGGTGAGCGGCAGGCCGCGCATGTTCATCACGTCGAAGATGCGATGCGCGCCGTCGAGATCGTCGGTGGTCACGATGACCAGCGTCACCTCGTTGACCAGATACTGCGCGAATTGCTGGCGTTCGGCATCCGACCAATTGGAAATCTCGTCGTACGTCTTACGGATGTTGGCTACGATATTGCGTTGCGCTGCGGTCGCCAGATCATCGTCGTTCATATCGAACACGGATTCGAGATTGTCTTCCTGCACGTGTTCGCGGAAGAACGCTGCGTCGCGCTCGCGCAACGTGAGGCGAGGCTCGGTGACGATGCCGCGCAGCTTGTCGCCGGGCTCCACCAGCAGCGCGTCGAGTTGGCGCATGAGGTCCGGGTCGCGCTCCAGATCGCGCAACACGGCGATGATGATCGACAGGGATACCAGCCGCTGCTGCCCGTCGATTACGTCGTAACGGTTATCGCCCTCGCGCACCAGAATTAGCGAGCCGAGGAAGTACGGAGTACCGGGCGACTTGCAGGCGTCATCCAAGTCGCTTACCAGTTGCAGGATGTTCTCGGTCTTCCAGATGTAGGCCCGCTGGAATGAGGGGATCGTGAACCGGAAATCCGGGGTGAACACTTTCCCGAGTGGTAGTTCCTTCGCACTGATTGCCATGTCAGCCCCTTCATCGCCGGCCTGTGGACGGTATGCCGGCATACCAACTTGTGCTCAAGCCTACCAGTGTTTGCCCGACGGCGGGCACATCACGCCGGCTCGGGCACCGACCCCTCATACAAGTAGAACGAAGACGGGTTTTCTCCCGGCACGGATGCGGGCAGTGACTGCTCGCACACCTGCGTCAGGCCGCGATGCACATAGAACCCGACATCGCATGTGGTGTCCGTGAACAGGAAGTAGTCGCGCACGCCGGCCAGGCGGAACGCGTCCATCAGCGTCTCGAACATGCGCCGGCCCAGCCCGTGGCCGCGCGCCGCCGGGTCAAGTACGAACAGCACCACTTCCGCCGCATAGTCATGCCCGGCGCTCGCGGCCTGGGCGCGCAGCCGTTTGTCGATGCCGAGAATGCCCAGAATCTCGCCGGCGGCCTTGATTCCGCCCTTCGCGAACACGAGCCGCGCCAGCGCGTTCCACGAGTTGATCCGATGCGAGTTGAGCGGGCTCCGATGGTCCAGCGCATCGACGCGCCCCACGATCAGGGCGACCGGCTGGCCGTCCAGTTCGGCGACGAACGCGTTGGTGGTGCGCGCCAGACAGTTCTCCCAGTCCGCTTCGGCCGCCAGCAGACCGGTCCGCTCATCGAATTCGGCATACCAGGTGCGGCGCACCAGGTCGATCAGCGCCGGATAGTCATCCCTACGTAATGTTCGAATAATCGCTTCACTCATATTCCCATTATGACTGATACGGCTCAACAACCGGACGACTTACAGCCGCGCCGGCAGATCGGCCCGCTCCACCAGCCGCGCCATCTGCACGCGGCCCATGTCGAGCTTGTTCGCCGCGGAAGAAAGATGCGCCTTCGCCGTACGCTCCGAAATGAACATGCGGGAGGCGATTTCGGCGTTCGTATAGCCCTCGGCCGCCAGCATCACGGCCTCGCGCTCGCGGTCGGGCAGCGCGTCGAGCAGGGCGCGCGCCTCATCGCGGCGCGAACGCGGCCGCGTGACGCTCAGATCGTCGATTAGCTGTTTCTGACTGGCCGTGTTGAACTGCGGCGCGCCCTCGCATACCCCGATGATGCGGCGGATGATATCGTCCGCCGCATCGGTTTTCGACACGAACCCCTCGGCGCCCGCCTCCACCGCGCGTTCCACGGTGCCGGACGGACTCAACGAGGTCAGGATCAGCACGTGCGGCGCGGGGGAGAGCGAGCGCAGCAGACGGGTCGCCTCGATGCCGTCCACGCCGGGCATGGCGATGTCCATCAGCACCACATCCGGCTTTTCCTCGGCAGCCCGCCTCACGCAGGTCTCGCCATCGGTGGACGTGGAGACGACTTCGATGCGCCCGTGGGAATAATCGTTGAGGATCAGGCTCATCGCCTGGCAGATCATCGGATCGTCATCGATGACGCTGACCCGGATCGGCTTGGGCTCTAAGCCGGTGCCGCTTCCGGTCAGACCGCCGCGTTCGGGCTTTCCACCAGACACACTATTCCCGTTCTTCTCACTCACGCTAGCCATCTTAGCTGCGCCAAGGCAGTTGCACGTCGACATGGAACAGGTGCCGATCGTCCATCCCATACCGGCATTGCCCGTTGACCGAGTGCACGCGCGCTGCCAAACCAGGCAGTCCGGCCCCATGGGCCCGCTGCGTCTCGGTCGCATCCGTGGCGATCGGATTGCTGATATGGATATGTACGCCCGCCTGCGGCGTGGCGGAGACCTCCAACGACACCGGCGCTCCGGGCGCGTGCCGCCGCGCGTTCGTCAATCCCTCCTGGATCGCGCGGTAGGCCACCTTGCCGATTGACTCATCCATCACGCTCAGCTGCTGGATATCGATCCAGGTGTTGAGCGACGTGCCCGAGTTGCGCGTGTCCGCAATCAGCGCATCCAGCGATTCGCGGGTCAGCGACGTGTCGTCGGACGGGGCGAGCTGCTCCCATGCCTGGTGCGGGTTGCGCAGCATGTCGATGATCGAGTGGGCCTCGTCCAATGCCCCGGCCGACTGCCGACGGATGTCCTCGGCCTTATCCGCCAACGATTGCGCTTCGGGGGAGTCGCCGAGCTTGGCCGCCTCCGCCTTGAGCGCGCTGGCGTTCAGGGCCATCAGGGACAGGGAATGCGCGAGGGTGTCGTGCGCTTCGGCTGCGATGGCGTCGGCGAGCTGCTGGTTGGTCAGGTCGGTCTGCAGGGTCGCGGCATGCGTGGTGGCCGCGCTGGCCACCGCATTCGCCGTGCGCAGGCGGGCGCGCGAACGGATATGCAGGCCGATGAGCGTAGCGATGGTCACGAACACCAGTGAGGCCACCGTGGCGGTGATGATGACGGTCGGCTCCTCCACCAGCATCACCATCGGGGAGCCTGAATCGCCGCCGGTATGCGGTTGAGCGAAAATCAGATGCCAAATCGAGGCTTTGGGCTGTTGCAGGGCGTCGCGGAGCTGGGAGATGAGCGTCACGATGGTGCCGCCAACCGTGGCGCGGATGGTCGTGTTCCGGTTTGAACGACGGGCGAGCAATGAGGTCATCGCCATCAGTGCGATGAGCGAGTCATACGGGAACACGACCACCAGCGCGCAGGCGATCCAGAACGTCGCCTCCGGGTATTCGCTGCGGGCCAAGAGCAGGAACCCTGCCGGGAATGCCAGCAAGGTGCAGAGGACCATCAGCGTGTATCCTGCGGAATCCTGCGCAAAATTCTGGGCGAAGAACGAGGTTTGCGCCATGCACATGAAACTGGCCAATGGCACCATAACGACCGAACACCATACGCGCGTAGTCACGGGCACCTCGTCCGTATCCGGTGTAGGAACCGGGGACCCCGTGCCGGGCATAGGGCGAGCGTCAGGCCGTGAGCCGGGTCGGAAACCGGGGTATGGCCCGGCGGCGCGTTGTGGGTTCGTCATGCTTTCCACTGTATGACCTGCATCCGGCCCCCGCCACTGGACATGCGGGCACCGTTATCACCTCCGTATTGCCCGAACAGGCAACGAACAATGACCGTTCGTCCACTAACGTCGCTGTTTCGCGGCCGGTAGCGTCGTGCTCACATCCCTATTTCGGGGAAGATACGAGAAGGAGCACATCATGTCCAACCACAACATCGCCCCGCAGCCGGTTCCCTCATCCCCACAGCAGTACCAGCCACAACAGCCTCAGCCTCAGCCGCCGCAACCGCAACATCTGCATACCACCATCTGCGGCATCGCGGCCGTGGTGTTTGGCGCGTTGGGTTTGGTGCTGAGTTTTATTCCCATCGTCAACAATATCGCCGCAATCCTTGGCTTCATCGGCGTCATACTGGCGATTATCGCCATAGTGGGCACCTTCCGGGGCAAGAAACGCGGCAAGGTGCTGTCCATTGTGGCGGCGGTGCTGTCGGTGTTGGCCATTGTGATCACGCTGGCCATGCAGTCCGCTGCCAGCAAGGCCATTGACGATTCCATTAAGGAGTCCAAGGGCATCGACACGTCACAATCCTCATCATCAAAGTCCGCGGGCAAATCGTCTGATGCCTCCAAGAGCAAGGCATCCGAGCAGAAAGCGCAGGGCGAGCAGGATTTGGAAGGTGATATCGAAGGTGCCCACGTGAAAATAGTCTCCGCCGTGAAAAGCGTCAACGACTATAACGGCAAGCCCACCGCTCTGGTGACTTATGAATGGACGAACAACACGTCCAAGAACAACTCGTTCGCCACTTTGGCTCACCCGAACGTGTTCCAGAACGGCACCGAACTGGAGACGGCAGTATACTTCGATCAGCCTGAAGGCTATGACGCGAATTCGTATTTGGCCCAAGCACAGCCCGGGACCGCGGCAACGGTGACGCTGGGCTATGTGCTGCAAGACGATTCGCCGATTACGGTGGATGTCACTGCGTTCCTATCAACGGATCAAGACACCAAGGTGACGCATACCTTCACGTTGCAGTGAATCGCGCGGCGGTCCAAGCTGCGATCGAATGTCAATCGAATCTCAAGTGCATGCCACGCGCATGGTGGAAACGCCCGTTACGCTTTGAGATGAGCAGAACGAGCCGATCGATCATATTCATGGAATGTTCAGCTTTGTTCCTCTAAGATTGGTACTGGAACAAACGCTAAAGGAGCGATTATGACATTCGGTCAGCAGCCCCAGAACAACGGGCAATACAACCCGCAATACAACACGCCTGATTACAACGCCGCCCAACAGTCTGGATATGGCCAGCAATACGCACAGTCCGGTTACGGCCAGAACTACTATGCCCAGCCGCAGGGCGCTCCCACCTACCAGTACGCGCCGCAGGATGCGGCCGGTGCCGGCGCGGGTGCCGCCACCATCAACACGACGATGACCTACAACTACGAGGAGGCCCGCCGCGTCTCCGTAACCAAGGTGTACGGCGAGATGACCATCGGCATCCTCGTCACCGCCGTGGTCGCCGTGCTCGGCCAGATCACTGGAGCCTACTACAGCTTCCTCATGGCCACCGGCATGGTGGGCCTCATCGGCCTGTGCGTGGTGCAGATTGCCCTGGCCGTGGTGCTCGGCATGCGCGTCACCAAGATGAAGTCGGCCACCGCGCGCGTCATGTTCTATGTGTACGCCGCATTGATGGGCTTCACCTTGAGCTCGATCTTCATGGTCTACGACCTCGGCTCGATCGGCGTGGCACTCGGTGTCACCGCCGCGTTCTTCTTTGCGCTGACCATGTTCGGCATGACTACCAAGTTCAACATGCTCAAGGCCGGCCCGATCCTGATGATCGGCCTGATTGTGCTCATCATCTCGCAGATCGTGCTCGCCTTCGTGCAGGTCGACGGCATGACCAAGATCGTCTGCGCCATCGGCCTGATCCTGTTCGCCGGCATGACCATCTACGACGCGCAGTCCACGCGCGCGCTGCTGACCGAATACGAGGCCCAGGGCCCGGAAATGGTCAAGAAGATCTCCATCCTGTGCGCCCTGAACCTGTACCTCGACTTCGTGAACATGTTCCTGTACATCCTGCAGCTGCTCGGCAACAGGGACTAGCCTCGACAGCCGATTGGCGAGCGGCATGTAGCCTGCCCGTCAAACGTCACAGCCCGACCACATTGTGGCCGGGCTTTTTCATGTCTGTCACATTCGCACGTTAGGCTGGCTCCCCGTGAAAAGACAAGAACTCGTAGGCATGCTGAGCCTGTTGTTGACCGCGCTGATCTGGGGTTTTGCGTTCGTGGCGCAGGTCCAGGGCATGGATTCGATGTCGCCGATGTTCTTCAACGCCGCGCGCTTCACGCTGGGAGCACTGTCTTTGGTGCCGATTCTGCTGTGGATGCGTGGCCGGGGGAGCGCGGATAAGGGCGATACAGCCGGGGCCGATGTCGTTGGGACCGAGGCATCCGTGGCCGTCTCCACAGATGCCGCATCGAACGGTGCATCCGACGTCGTTACCATCACCGGTGCCAAGCTGAATGCGAACAAGCCCGATTCGGCCGTGGCGCGATTGCTCGCCAACCCGGTGGTCATTTCCGTGATCTGCGGCATCGTGCTGTTCACCGCCAGCACCCTGCAGCAGTATGGCATTCTGTACGGCAAATCGGCCGGCCGTGCGGGATTCCTGACCGCCATGTACATCGTGATGGTGCCGTTGCTGGCCTTCGTGTTCCTGCGCCGGCGCATCGGCATGCTGGTGTTCGTGGCCGTGGCGCTGTCCATCGCCGGCTTCTATCTGCTGTGCATCACCGATGGTTTCGGTTCGATCGGCCTGGCGGATATCCTGCTCGTGTTCACGGCCGTGCTGTTCGCCGTGCATATTCTGGTGATCGATACTTTGGGCGGCACCGTGGACGCCATCAAGCTTTCATTCGGCCAGTTCTGCACCACCGCCGTGCTGAGCTGGGCGGGTTCGCTGATCGAAGGCTCGGTCGACTGGGCCGGCGCTGCTCATTCCTGGATTCCGATTCTGTACGCCGGCATCGGCTCGGTGGGCATCGCGTACACCTTGCAGGTGGTCGGCCAGCAATGGGTGCCACCGACGCGAGCCAGCCTGCTGATGAGCCTCGAATCGTTCTTCTCGGCGGTAGGCGGTGCGTTGCTTCTCGGTGAAGTGATGACCCCGCGCGGCTACCTCGGCTGCGCCCTCATCTTCCTCGGCACCCTACTGGCCCAAGCGCCGGCCAGGCTGCCGAAGTGGCCGCAACGGTGAATGAATCGGCCGCAGGCCGATTCCATAGCACCTCAGTCCGAGGTCTTAGGCGCTTCGCCCACTTGCGGCGCGCCGTTGATGTCGCGGTGGATGTTCTGCATCTGTACCTCGATGTTCTGCAATGAGCGCGCGCAGTCGAGCAGCGTCTGGGAATGCTCGGCGAGCTTGTTGTCCGGCAAATCGGTCTTGTAGCGCAGCGCATGCTCCAGCGACGCCCAATAATCCATGGCGATGGTGCGGAACTGCACCTCCACCGGCGTGTAATGCGCGCCCGAGGAGAGGAACACGGGCACCGCGTAGATTACGTGCAATGAACGATACCCGTTCTGTTTCGGGTTCTTGATGTAATCCTTGACGCGCAGCACCTGAATATCGGACTGCGACGACAGATAGTTGGACACGGAATACACGTCGTCGCGGTAATTACAGATCACGCGGATGCCGGCCACATCGAACAGATTGTCCTTAATCGAATTGACGCCGATCGGCAGACCCTTGCGCTCCAGTTTGCCGATGATCGAGCTCACCGACTTCAGACGGCGTTCCATATGATGTATCGGGTCATGGCTGAACCGCACCTGGAACTCGTCGTCGAGAATCTCCAGTTTGGTGCTGATCTCGTACATCGCGCCTTCATACACCTGCATGAGGTCAACGAATTCAACGACCTGTTCGGGAGTGAAGGTGCCTCCCGGAAGATCCAACGCTTTGAGACGGGCTTGCAGATCGGAGGTTTTGAGTCGGCTATGTCGGTCAAGTATCACGTCCACCAATATACTCGGCGGATTCCAGCCAATCTGGACGTTCGCGGGGAATCTTTCCAAGAACCCATAATTTGACATCGTGACAACCAATGGCATACGTGACCGGAGCATGACGAACCCCGTCGATAGAATCGGTCGTTATGAATGAAGACATGATGACCGAGGCGGAGCGCGCCTCGATTGCAGCCGATGGAACCGATGGTTTGCTGGGGAAACGCGGCAAGGGCGTGTTCCATATCCATACGCTCGGCTGCCAGATGAACGTGCACGATTCCGAGCGCATCGCCGGCGTGCTGGAGGCCAATGGCTACGTGCCTGCAACCGAGGACCAGATCAATGACAATGACCTCGATTTGCTGGTGCTCAATACCTGTGCGGTACGCGAGAACGCAGCCGAACGCATGTATGGCACCATTGGCCGATTCAATCGCGTCAAACTGGTTCGGCCGAACCTGCAGATCGCCGTTGGCGGCTGCATGGCCCAGCTTGACCGCAAGAAGATCGCGGATACTGCGCCATGGGTTTCCGCGGTGTTCGGTACCAAGAACATCGAAGATCTGCCCAAGCTGTTGGATCAGAATCGTGCGACCGGCAAGGCGCAGGTCCAGGTCACTGAACAATTGCGGCAGTTCCCGAGCCAGCTTCCCGCCGCCCGCGCCTCCCGCATCAGCTCGTGGGTGGCGATTTCCGTGGGCTGCAATAACACCTGCACGTTCTGTATTGTGCCCACCACGCGAGGCAAGGAAAAGGACCGCCGCCCCGGTGACATTCTTGATGAGATTCGCCAATGTGTGGCCGATGGTGCCAAGGAGGTTACGCTTCTCGGCCAGAACGTGAATTCGTTCGGTTATGGTATTGGCGATCGATACGCTTTCAGCAAGCTGTTGCGCGCCTGCGGCACCATCGACGGTCTCGAACGCGTGCGCTTCACCTCGCCGCACCCGGCCGCCTTCACCGACGACGTCATCGCCGCGATGGCCGAAACGCCGAACATCATGCACCAGCTGCACTTCCCGCTGCAGTCCGGCTCCGACCGCATCCTGCGCGCGATGCGCCGCTCCTACCGCTCCGCCAAGTTCCTCGACATACTGGGCCGCATCCGCGCCGCCATGCCCGACGCGCAGATCTCCACCGACATCATCGTCGGCTTCCCCGGCGAAACCGAAGAGGACTTCCAGCAGACCATGGACGTGGTGCGCCAGGCGCGCTTCTCCTCGGCGTTCACGTTCATCTACTCGCCACGCCCCGGCACGCCGGCCGCCGCAATGGAACAGATTCCGCGCGACGTGGTGCAGGACCGGTTCGACCGTCTGGTGGCGTTGCAGGAGCAGATCACCGAAGAGAACCTCGCCACATTCGAGGGCCGCGACGTCGAAGTGATGATCACCGGCAAACTCGGCAAGAAGGACACCGACACCCACCGTGTCACCGGCCGCGAGAAAACCGGCGTGCTGGTGCACATCGGCGTGCCTGAAGGCGAACCGGTACCTGAAATCGGCGATTTCGTCACGGCCACCGTCACACACGCCGGCCGCCATAATCTGCTTGCCGACCCCGACGTGGCCGCCGGCCAGACCTATTCCGTGCGGCACTGAGGGGGCGTATATGACGCAACGAGTCGTCTCCATCGTCGGTCCCACCGCGTCCGGCAAGACGGGGTTGGGCATCGCCATCGCCCGGCGTCTGGCCGAAGCGGGGGAGCGGGCCGAAATCGTGAACGCGGACGCCTACCAGATGTACCGTGGCATGGATATCGGCACCGCCAAACCCACCGCCGAGGAACAGGCGGCCGTGCCGCACCATCTCATCGACATCATCGACCCCGAAGACACGATGAGCGTGGCCCGATTCCAGCAGCTTGCGCGCGAGACCATCGCCGACCTGCAATCACGTGGCATCCGGCCGATTCTCGTCGGCGGCTCCGGCTTGTACGCCAGAGCGGCCATCGATGACATCACCTTCCCCGGCACCGATCCCGACGTGCGCACACGTCTTGAGGAACGCGAGAAAACCGAGGGTGCCGGTGCTTTGTTCGACGAGTTGCGGGCCAAAGACCCCGAGGCCGCCGCGCGCATGGACCCACGCAATCCACGCCGCACCATCCGTGCGCTGGAGGTCATCGAGCTTACCGGCAAACCGTATTCGGCCAGTCTGCCGCGCTACCGGTACGTGATTCCGTCCGTGCAGATCGGACTCGACCTGGACCGCCCGGATTTGGACCATCGCATCGATTTGCGCACCAAGCAGATGTATGACGATGGGTTCATCGAAGAAGTCGAACGGTTGCGCCCGCATCTGGGTGCCACCGCCGTACGTGCGCTCGGCTATCAGCAGATCATCGACCTGCTGGACGGCATCTGGGATGTGAACGACGCCTTCGCGGACATCGCACAGAAAACCAAGCGACTCGCCCGCAAACAGATGGGATGGTTCGGCCGTGACCCGCGCATCCACTGGCTGCAGGCCCTGAACCCGAAACTGGTCGACAACGCGATGGCCATTATCGCGCACGCCGACGCCGGCGACTACGACCCGATCGACGCCCGAGCCGACGAATACACCCAGCATCATCTGGGCGATATCACGGCGTAGGAATCAGCCAAAGGCCGATGCAATCACCCGCAATCAGTGTGCAGGCCCCTGATTCCAGCCGGCGATCAAGAACACGCGCGTCGGATTCGCCGGGCGTAGTATCGCGTCGAACATCGTCTCCAGTGCAGACGTGTCGCCCCGATATGCCGAGTGCTTGGCGGAGCGATACTCTTCGCGCGTCACTGAGCCCCAGTCGAGATCCCAGCCGGCGTCATGCGCCAAGCGTGAACCGAATATACGCAGCACCATCGCATTGCCGCCACGGAACGGATGCAGATAACCGAGCTCATCATAAATAGAAGCGAACGCGTGAACGAACACGTCGCGATCCAACGCATGCAGGTTGCGCTTGTCCGCCAACTCCATCGCGATGTTGTGCGCGCCGGTCTCAATGAGCCCAGCCGGGAAGAACGCCTCAGGATTCGCGGCTCGAGCCCGGTCGTTCGTCACCTCGCGTGTGGTGTTTGAGGTACGCAACTTGCCCGCATCCTCAAACACGCCTTCGAACAGCCCCTTATGAATGGCGGTCAGCTCATCCAAGTCGCCAGACGGATTCCATCGACGTTCCGCCAACAACACGGTACGTGCGAACACCGCATCCGCCCGATCCGTGGCATGATCATCCAGACTGCCGGCAGCCAGACGATCCTTTCCGGCAGGGTCGGCGGCGGCGCGCAGACGCATGGCGGTCTGTTCGTCCGCCACGTCGATGAGATGGGTCACGGGCTTCAAGCCGCGTTCGTAGGCAGCCGCGGCGCGCATCGTTGCCTCGCCCGGCGTCATCGCTTCCAGTGCGCAGTTCTTGAGTGCAAATGCGACTGCGCTCGCACGCTCTGCGGGTGTCATGCAACCCATGATAAGGCATATTCGCGCCCCAGCGGGGAATCGACTCAGACGAACGCGGCGAATCGGCTGTCGGGATTCGTCAATCGACCATATCGTCACGGTGTCGTCACCAACCATGCACCCCCGTACTAGTAGAATCAGACCCGATATGGCACGAACAGCATCCTCCAACAGCACCAAACCCCGTAAATCCAAAGACAACGGGTCTACCCATGATGGCGAAACCAAGGTCCAGCCCGAGCTTGACCTCGAACCTGAGCCGTTGTGGAAGAAGATCCTGCTCGCGATTCCGCGCGCGTTCGGCTCCGGCGTACGCGCCGTCACCGGCGTCGGCGAATACGATCCAGCCTACCGTCGTGATGGTTTGTGCTTCCTGCTGCTCGTGCTCGCCGTACTGTTCTGCGCGTCCGAATGGTTCCGCGTCAGCGGTCCATTCGGCCAGCTGCTTCACGCCATCGCGGCCGGTGTGCTTGGTCTGATGAGCGTCGTGCTGCCGGTGTTGCTCGCCGCCGTGGCCTTCCGACTCATGCGCAATTCCGGTAAAGGGTCCAATAACCCGCGTGTGGTCACCGGTTGGGTGCTGCTCATGTGGTCGATTTGTTCGATCATCGACGTGGCGATCGCCGCCGACCACACCGGATTCGACATCACGATTCTGCAATCCGCCGGCGGCCTGTTCGGCTTCTTCCTCGGCTCACCGCTCGCCTGGGGCCTTTCCAACGTGTTCGCCATCATCATTTTCGTGGTCGTCGGCCTGTTCTCCTTGCTGATGATTACCGGCACCCACGTCACCGATTTGCCGGAGGATGCGCGCAAAATCGCCGCTAAAATCCAACGCAAACCGTATGTGCCGATGGGCCAGGAGACGGATGGGAGCGCCAGCCAGTTTCCCAACGAGGTCCGTGTGGGAGATACCACTCTCGCCTTTGCCGACGGTGTTCCCTCGCATGACGGCGACGATGACGGAAGCGACAACGATCAGGCCGGCGATGCACGGCCCAGCCTGTTCGCACGACTGTTCGGCCGCAAATCCAAGACCGAAGACGACAAAACTCTTGACAAGTATGCTGCCGACGATCCATTCGACCGTGCCGCCAGCCAGCATGGTGCCACCGCCGAAACCCCGGTGGTCGATCCGATGACCGGCGAGATTATCGGTGCGCGAACCATTGCATCGTCTTCGTACGACGGCCGTCCGCACCTATCCAGCCCTGCGCCTGCTGCCGATGCAGATGATGGCGACGCTTCCCGAACCCGCGTCATCACCAGTGGCCAGACCGTCGTCATGCCCGGTGGGGGAGCGGTAGACGACCCGTGGGCACCCAGTGCCGCCCAGGCCGGTACTGTCGCGCTCGCAGGGGCAGCCGGTGCGATGGGAGCGGCCGGAGCCGCCGGTGCCGCGGCTGCGGCAGCCGCGACCGGAGCCTACGCGGGTGCCGATGCGGACGGCAGCGGAGTCGGCCAGGGCGTGCCCAATACGGGCGGCCAGCCGAATGCCACCGCCGGCAACGATACAGACGACGACGCCAATAGGCCGTATCAGTTGCCCGACCTGAACCTGCTGACCAAAGGCCAGCCCCATGCGATGCGCACCCCGGCCAACGATCGCGTGATCCGGGCGCTGACTTCCACCTTCGAACAGTTCAACGTGGATGCCAAAGTCGTCGGCTTCCTGCGTGGCCCCTCGGTCACCCAATATGAGGTCGAGCTTGGCCCCGGCGTCAAGGTGGAGAAAGTCACCAACCTGCAGCGCAACATCGCCTACGCGGTGGCCAGTTCGGATGTGCGTATCCTTTCACCGATTCCCGGCAAGTCCGCCATCGGCATCGAAATCCCGAACGAGGATCGCGAAATCGTGCACTTGGGCGACGTACTGCGCTCCGACAAGGCCGTGGGCGACCCGAACCCGATGCTCTCCGGCATCGGCAAGGACGTCGAAGGCCACTTCGTGACCGCCGACCTGACCAAGATGCCGCACCTGCTGGTGGCCGGTGCCACCGGTTCCGGTAAGTCGAGTTTTATCAACTCGATGCTCACTTCGATCATCATGCGTGCCACGCCCGAACAGGTGCGTCTGATCATGGTGGATCCCAAGCGCGTGGAACTGTCCGCCTACGCAGGCATCCCGCACCTGCTGACCCCGATCATCACCGATCCGAAGAAAGCCGCACAGGCCCTCGAATGGGTGGTCAAAGAGATGGATGCACGCTACTCCGACCTCGAATTCTTCGGATTCCGCCACGTCAAGGACTTCAACGAGGCCGTGCGCGCCGGCAAGGTACATGCGCCCGCCGGCTCCCAGCGCAAGGTGGCCCCCTATCCGTACATCCTCGTGGTGGTCGACGAGATGGCCGACCTTATGATGGTGGCCAAGAACGATGTGGAAAGCTCCATCCAGCGCATCACCCAGCTGGCACGAGCCGCCGGTGTGCATCTGGTGCTCGCCACCCAGCGTCCGTCCGTGGACGTGGTCACCGGTCTGATCAAGGCCAACATTCCATCCCGACTGGCGTTCGCCACCTCGTCCGCCACCGATTCGCGAGTCATTCTTGACACGGTCGGTGCCGAGACCCTGATTGGTCAGGGCGATGCGTTGTTCCTGCCGATGGGTTCCGCCAAGCCGATTCGTGTGCAGGGCTCGTGGGTGTCCGAATCCGAGATTCGCAAGGCCGTGGAGTTCGTGCGCACCCAGCGCAAGCCGAAATACCGCGAAGACATCGAACAGATGGCCAAGGAAGCCGAAAAGAAAGACAGCATGGAGCCCGACGAGGAGATCGGCGACGACATGGACGTGCTGCTGCAGGCCGCCGAACTCGTGGTCACCAGCCAATTCGGCTCCACCTCGATGCTGCAGCGCAAGCTCAGGGTCGGCTTCGCCAAGGCCGGCCGACTCATGGACCTGCTCGAATCGCGTGGCGTGGTCGGGCCGTCCGAAGGCTCGAAGGCCCGCGAAGTGCTCGTCCAGCCGCAGGACCTGCCGCAGGTGCTCGCCTTCATCCGAGGCGAAACCAGCTCGCTCGAAGCCACCGCCCCGCAACAGCCCGAACTCGGCGAATAATTCACCCATCGACCTTCCTCTGATGAGGGAGGTGCCCCGAAGGGGCGGAGAGAGAAGCGCGGCCACGCGGCCATCAGCACGCAACCTGATTCCCGAATAATGGCAGTCAATATCCAGCCAATACTCACTCAAGGTAGAAGTGTGGGGGTAACGTGAACACTATGGATGAGAACACAATGGACAAGCAGTCATCGCCCAAATCATCGCTGTTCGACGGATGGAACGCGCCGCCGAACCTGGTCACCTACTCGCGCATCGTACTCGTGGTGTTTTTCCTGACACTCGACATTCTCGCCGGTGCCTGGGGTGAGAACAACCTGACCATGCGCTGGGTCGCCGCGGTGCTGTTCATCATCGCCGCGTCCACCGATAAAATCGACGGTTGGATGGCCCGCAAATACAATCAGGTCACCGAAATGGGCAAGCTCATGGATCCGATCGCGGACAAGCTGCTCACTTGCGGCGCAATGATTGTATGCTCCGCGTTCGGCGAGCTCGGCTGGTGGGTAACCATCCTGTTCCTGATTCGCGAAATTGGTATCACCGTTATGCGTTTCTTCGTCATGGAGCGTCCGGGCGGCAAAGTCATCGCCGCCGCATGGCCCGGCAAGCTCAAGACCGTATTCCAGTGCGTGGGTCTGTCCATGCTGCTGCTGCCGTTCTGGTCTCTGGGTAACGGACAAGCCACGCCGTTCTGGATGACCGCTTACTACTTCCTGACCTACGCCATCATCTACGTGGCATTGGTCCTGTGCCTCTACTCGGGTGCCGTGTACCTGTACAACACGTTCGTCGCCCCGAAGCGGAAGTGACGGATATTCCAATGCGGGAATTGTGCGACAGTCTCGCGGCCGGCATCCTCAAGATTTGCGAGGCGAACAATACGAAAATCGCCTGCGCTGAATCCCTGACCGGTGGCCTGCTTGCCGATGCGTTCGTGCGTATTCCCGGCGCCTCCAACGTGTTGTTGGGCTCCGCTGTCACTTACGACATCAATGCCAAGGCCTCGATCCTGCACGTGGACAAGGCCCTATTGGATCGAGAAGGTGCCGTACACCCCGAAGTCGCCCGGCAGATGGCCGTCGGTACCGCTCGCCTATACAGCCAGCCGGAATACGGCGACCGAATCATCGGCCTTTCCACCACCGGCGTGGCCGGCCCCGGTCCGGACGGTGACAAGCCGGCCGGACTGGTGTATGTGGGCCTGCGCATCCCCGCAAGCCTCACCACGGACCATGCCGAAGTGCTCAAAGCCGTCGAACTCCATCTTGATGGCATGCGCGAAGAGATTCGTCGCCTCACCGTATTCCACGTTCTGCAAAACTTGAGTCTATTCACAGCAAGTTTTAAGGAATAAAACCGTTGGGTTGTCGTGTTGTACATAGTGGAAACACTGAACCGACCTGGGAAGGGGCGATGGCGATGGAAACGATGACCCGAGTGAACGAACAGATGGATGTGGCCGCCAAGAAGCCGATGGCTGTGCAGCCGGGTGTCGCCCGTATGCGTGAACTGACTCCGGCCCAGCGCCGTGCGGTGATGTTCGCCCAGCAGCAGGTGCTCAAGGCACAGGCCGCCAAGAAGGCCAAGGATCAGCGTCAAGCCGTTCGTGAACGTATGTGGGATGAGGATTCGCCGTCGTACAAGCCGACTGCCGCCGCCGAGCCCGTGGTGGCTGAGGAGGAGCCTCGCGAGTTTTCGCTGCGTGGTGCTATCGGTCATGTGCTGCGCGAGCTGCGCACGCGCGATCGCCGCACGTTGCGTGAAGTCTCCGAGAAGGCAGGCGTTTCGCTAGGCTACCTTTCCGAAGTCGAACGTGGACAGAAGGAAGCCAGCTCCGAACTGCTGAGCTCCATCGCCGATGCGCTCGGAGTCTCCACTTCGCGCATGCTGCGCATGGTGGCTGATTATCTCGACTCGGTCGAGGGCTGATCGGTTGGCGGTGTGAAGCCGCGTCCCGTAATCTATGTCTAGCTGTGAACCCGTATCGCTTGTGGCGATGCGGGTTTTTGCTGTCCTGCGGTTGGTGGCACACTGGCGTGTATGCGTGAACGGGAATTCTGGGAATTACTTGAAGAGGTGTTCGGTCGGACCTACGGTCGTTCGCTGTCGCGTGATCAACGGATGCCCAAACTGGCGAATATGACCGTGGTCGAGGCGCTGGACGCGGGGGAGGAGCCACGCGTGGTCTGGAATGTGCTCTGCGACCAAATGGAGGTTCCGGACTCCAAGCGTTGGGGCCACGATCATAACGCTCCGCCCATGCCCGCCGTCTGACACTGCGGGATTACGGAGTCGCTGAATCGTGAAATTGGCGATTTCGGCGTGTTGCACGCCAAATTCGAACAAATGTTCGTGTGTGTGGTTATAGTTATCCACAGTGACAAGAAGCCGCATACGTGTGCACAGGGTGCTTGCCATCTGCCATAATCCTTACCGCAGTAGGGTTTAAGGAGGCCAGGTGGCCAAGCTCGGGCAAGCTGGAACCACAATGGTTGGTTTGGATTGCCTCACATGGCATGTCCGTCATACGGTGGAGGCATCCGATTCGCACACGACTTCGACAAGGAGAAGATCATGGCACTTGAGACCAAGCCGGCCAAGGACCCGGCAGCCGAGGACAAGCACGAGCTCGATCCCAAGCGCAAGGCGGCGCTGGACACCGCGCTGGCGCAGGTCGAGAAGAGTTTTGGCAAAGGTTCCGCAATGCGACTGGGCGACCAGCCCGAGCAGAACGTCGAGGTGATTCCCACCGGTTCGTTGGCTCTCGATATGGCGCTCGGCATCGGCGGCCTACCCAAGGGCCGCATCGTGGAGATCTACGGCCCCGAATCATCCGGTAAGACCACGCTCGCATTGCATGTGGTGGCCAATGCCCAGAAGAAGGGCGGCGTGGCGGCCTACATCGATGCCGAACACGCACTCGACCCGGCCTACGCCCGCAAGCTCGGCGTGGACACCGACTCACTCATCGTCTCCCAGCCGGATAACGGCGAGCAGGCCCTCGAAATCGCCGACATGCTGATTCGCTCCGGTGCACTTGACGTCATCGTCATCGACTCGGTCGCCGCCCTAGTGCCGAAGGCCGAAATCGAAGGCGAAATGGGAGACAGCCATGTTGGTTTGCAGGCCCGACTCATGAGTCAGGCGCTGCGCAAGATGACCGGCGCGTTGGCTCAGGCCGGCACCACCGCCATCTTCATCAACCAGCTGCGTGAAAAGATCGGCGTGTTCTTCGGCAATCCCGAAACCACCACCGGCGGCAAGGCCCTGAAGTTCTATGCCTCCGTGCGTCTCGACATTCGTCGTATTCAAACCCTGAAGAATGGCGACGAAGCGGTGGGCAACCGCACGCGCGTCAAGGTGGTCAAGAACAAGATGGCCCCGCCTTTCAAGTCCGCCGAATTCGACATGCTCTACGGTGAAGGCATTTCCCGTGAGGGCTCGGTAATCGACATGGCTCAGCAGGTTGGCGTGGTCAAGAAGTCCGGTTCGTGGTTCACCTATGAGGGTGATCAGCTCGGTCAGGGACGCGAGAAGGTTCGTCAGTTCCTTAAGGACAACCCGGCCATCACCGAGGAGATTGAGAATAAGGTCAAGGCCGAGTTCGGTCTGATCGGTTCCGCCGATCAGTTCGCGGAAGATGGCGAAGCCGCAGCAGCGGCCGCTGTCAGCGAGGCCGCCGCTGCCGACGTGGCCAAGGACAGCAAGGCCGCAGCGGCGCCTGCTGCCAAAACGACCCGTGCCAAGGCCGGCGCAGCTAAGGCCTGAACATGATTAGTGCCGAAGCATTCTTGCGGCGCAATCCTGTTGCGTCGCAAGACATGCCCATTGCCGAGCAGCGTGTTCAGTCGAAACCGCCGGGACGTTTTTCTCGACGGGGGAGAGACGCTGCCGTTGTCGAAGATCCCAATGATTTGGACGCTTGCCGCGAGGCTGCATTGCGTTTGCTGGACGCGGCCCCACGTGCATCCGGCGCGTTGCGCGAACGATTGCTCAGCAAAGGCTATGGCGAGGCGATTGTGGACGAGGTCATCGAACGGCTGATTCGCGTGCAACTGATTGACGACCGCGCTTATGCCGAATCGGCCGTACGCTATTGTGCCGGTCGCATGATGGGTCGTCGTGGTGCGGTCCTGGAACTTGCTCGCAAAGGCGTGGACCGCAAACTGGCTGAACAGGTGTGTGGCGAAGCTGAGCAAAATGGCATCTTTGAAGATGCCGCATGGGAATTGGGCCGCCAAATAGCCCGCAAAACCCATGGCCTCGATCGTCAGGTCCGTCAGCGTCGGTTTTGGTCCGCAGGCGGCCGCAAAGGACACAGCCCCGAAACCCTCCGCCGAGTCGCCGCCGAATTGTTGGTGTAGCCAAGAAAAAAAATGAGACCTCTTATACCCCGGGTTCTGTCGTGCCGTGCGCGAACGCACGGCACGGATGGCCATCCATCTCGACCTGACGTTGCCGCCAGGCTCTAGCAGCCTACCCGATGACACGGGCGAGCAGCCCTTACCGCCATCTGCTTGGCCTTGCTCCCGATGAGGCTTGCCATGCGACCTACTGTTACCAGAGGCCCGGTGGTCTCTTACACCGCCGTTTCACCCTTACCCGTCGAGGACGGGCGGTCTGTTCTCTGTTGCGCTATCTCTCAGGTCACCCTGGGCGGACGTTATCCGCCATCGTGCTCTATGGAGCCCGGAAGTTCCTCAGCCGATCCCAATGAAGATCACGGCCGCGGCCATCAAGAGGTCTCAAGCCTGCAATTATACATAAGGTGCGGAAAAGGCGGCATCCCGCCCTGCGGTGAGGCCATGACGTTGCCCAGTTATCCTGTTTTCTCCATAGTTGGGCATAGTTGGGCGATTCGTGAACGACGCGCCGAATATCGGATGGGGCGTGTCGGGCGTGTTGTGGCGTGTCGTATGGAGACGAATCAAATCTGTAAGAGCTTGGTATGTGCGAGAAAGAGCAAGAAAACGCTGCCTATCCATTGCGGTATTTACCATGACGAACAAACGAGCCAGCCTGATAAACCGGTATCAAATCTTCTTATAGGAGACTGCTGCCAAAACCCCAGTATATACATCGTTTCATTGCAGAGAAAAGCCCGGGAATAAACATATATTCTCTGGGCGAGTTTCCGGCCGTTCACCCATTGTTCGTCTACAATGAAACATACCCGGTCGGTGATGATGCCGTTCGGAACACATATAGCGGGTTACACCGCTTGAGTTAGAGGAGGTCAACATGGAAATCGTCGTTACCGGACGCCACACGCAGGTCAAGCAAAGGTTCCGTGATGTGGTCGAGACCAAGATGAATCGTGTGACCGCTATCGCCCCAGATGCTCAGCGCGCGCAGATCGTGCTGACCCATGAGGGCAACCCGCGTCAGGCCGATACCGCCAAGCGCGTGGAAATCACCGTTATCGCCGGACGTACCGTGGTGCGTGCGGAGGCTTCCAGCACCGATGAATTCAGTGCGCTGGACATGGCGCTGGATAAGTTGACGCTGCGTCTGCGTCGTACTCGTGACCGTCGCAAGGATCACCGTCGTGGTTACGCGAACCCGGTCCCGGTGGATCTGGGTGTTATCGCCCCGGAGCCCGAGCCGGAGGAGCCGGAGGAAGAGCCGAACAACAGCCCGCAGGCTGCGGTCGCCTCCGATCTTGGCCCTGGCGAATCCGTGGAGGTCCAGGTTGGGGATACGCCGATTGTCATCCGTCGCAAGTTGCACATCGCCGAGCCTATGAGCATCGACGAGGCGCTGTACGAGATGGAACTGATCGGACACGATTTCTTCCTGTTCGTGAACAAGGAGACCGGACGCCCGTCCGTCGTCTATCACCGTCACGGTTGGAGCTACGGCGTGTTCGAAATCGACACTCCGGAGAATGTCAAGAAAGCCTGAGGGTAAGGGCTGCTGACATGATCAGCTGATACCGCATGGACCGCTTCCAATATGGAAGCGGTCCATTTTTTCGTAAAAAGGTCGAAAAATTCGATTGCTGACGGTGCGAGGCGCTATTCTGGTACGCGGACACCACCACTTATCAGTCAAGGGAGAACCCAGTGGTCGATATTGTTGACAAAGCCCTGCGAATGGGTGAAGGCCACCAGCTCAAGAAGCTGGAGAACGTGGCTAAGGCCGTGAACGCCCTGGAGGACGAGATTTCCGCCCTCTCCGACGAGGACCTGAAGGCCCAAACCCCGAAGTTCAAGCAGGAAATCGAAAACGGCAAGAGTCTGGACGAGATCATGCCCGAGGCGTTCGCCACCGTGCGCGAGGTCTCCAAGCGCACCCTCGGCCAGCGTCACTTCGACGTGCAGCTCATGGGCGGTGCCGCCCTGCACTGGGGCAACATCGCCGAAATGAAGACCGGTGAAGGCAAGACCTTGGTCGCCACCCTGCCTACCTACCTGAACGCTCTCGAAGGCAAGGGCGTGCACGTGGTCACCGTCAACGACTACCTCGCCAGCTACCAGAGCGAGCTGATGGGCCGTATCTACCGCTTCCTCGGCATGAACGTCGGCTGCATCATCACCGAGCAGAAGCCGCCGGAGCGCCGCAAGCAGTACAACGCCGACATCACCTACGGCACCAACAACGAGTTCGGCTTCGACTACCTGCGTGACAACATGGCCTGGGAGAAGGCCGACCTCGTGCAACGCGGCCACCACTACGCCATCGTCGATGAGGTCGACTCCATCCTCATCGATGAGGCCCGTACCCCGCTTATCATCTCCGGCCCGGCCGAAGGCGACGTGACCCGCTGGTACCGTCAGTTCGCCAAGCTGGTGCTGAAGCTCACCCGCGACGAGGACTACGACGTCGACGAGAAGAAGAAGGTCGTCGGCATCCTGGACCCGGGCATCACCAAGGTCGAGGACTTCCTCGGCATCGACAACCTGTATGAGCCGGCCAACACCGCCCTGATCGGCTACCTCAACAACGCCATCAAGGCCAAGGAACTGTTCCTGCGTGACAAGGACTACGTCGTCACCCAGGGCGAGGTGCTCATCGTCGACGAGCACACCGGCCGTATCCTTCCGGGCCGCCGCTACAACGAGGGCCTGCATCAGGCCATCGAAGCCAAGGAAGGCGTGGAGGTCAAGGCCGAGAACCAGACCTTCGCCACCATCACCCTGCAGAACTACTTCCGTATGTACGACAAGCTCGCGGGCATGACCGGTACGGCCGAAACCGAGGCCGCCGAGTTCATGAACACCTACAAGCTGGGCGTGCTGCCGATCAAGACCAACAAGCCGATGATCCGCAAGGACCAGGACGACCTCATCTACCGCACCAAGAAGGAGAAGCTGGCCGCCATCGTCAAGGACGTGGCCAAGCGTCACGCCAAGGGACAGCCGGTGCTGCTCGGTACCGCCTCTGTGGAAAGCTCCGAAGTGGTCTCCACTCTGCTCGACGTGGCCAAGATCCCTCATCAGGTCCTGAACGCCAAGCAGCATGAGAAGGAAGCCGCCGTGGTCGCCGTCGCCGGCCGCAAGGGCGCCGTCACCGTGGCCACCAACATGGCCGGCCGTGGTACCGACATCATGCTCGGCGGCAACGTCGAGTTCCTTGCCGACGCCAAGCTCAAGTCCGAAGGCTACTCTCCGGAAGACACCCCGGAAGAGTACGAGAAGCGTTGGCCGGGCACCCTGAACGAGATCAAGGCCCAGGTCAAGGACGAGCACGAGGAAGTCAAGGAGCTGGGCGGCCTGTATGTGCTCGGCACCGAACGCCACGAGTCCCGTCGAATCGACAACCAGCTGCGCGGTCGTTCCGGCCGTCAGGGCGATCCAGGCGAGTCCCGCTTCTACCTGTCGCTGGAAGACGATCTGATGCGTCTGTTCAACACCCAGCTGGTGGCCCAGGTCATGGCCAAGGGCATGGAGGAAGGCCAGCCGATCGAGGCCAAGTCCGTGACCAAGGGCGTGCGCACCGCACAGAAGGCCGTCGAATCCCGCAACTACGAGATTCGTAAGAACGTGCTGAAGTACGACGACGTGATGAACAAGCAGCGTACCGTCATCTACTCCGAGCGTCAGGCCGTGCTCAAGGGCGAAGACATCCACAAGGACATCCTGCGTTTCATTTCCGACACCGTCGAGTCCTACATCAAGGGTGCCAACAAGGGATCCGAGAAACCGAAGGACTGGGATTGGGAGGGCCTGTTCAAGGCGCTCAACACCGTGATCCCCACCAAGGTCGACGAAGACGAGGTCAGGAAGATCGTCGGCGGCCTCAAGGGTGCGAAGGCCGTCGAGGCCGTGCGCGACCTGATCGTCGAGGACGCCAGGCAGCAGTACGGCGAAATGGAGGAGACCATCGGCGAGACCGGCTTGCGTGATCTCGAACGCCGCGTGGTGCTCGCCGTGCTCGACCGCAAGTGGCGCGAGCACCTTTACGAGATGGATTACCTCAAGGACGGCATCGGCCTGCGTGGCATGGGCCAGCGCGACCCGCTGGTCGAATACCAGCGCGAAGGCTACCAGATGTACAACTCCATGATCGAGGCCATTAAGGAGGAGACCGTCCAGCTGCTGTTCCACATCGACATCAAGCAGGTCGCCACCACCGACGAGGCCGTTGACGAGGTCGAGGAGACCGCCGAAAGCGCCGACACCATCGCCGTGGCCTCCGGCCCCGACGAGAACGGCGAATCCGTGGTCGAGGCCGCCGAGGGCGAAGTCGAGGAAGAGGACGAGGATACGGACGCCAAGCAGGCGATCGCCGAATCCGCAGCCGCCTCCGGGGCCGGCGAGTCCACGCTGCCTGTTGCCGGACCGGCTCCGATCAGCCACGCCGAAGGCAAGGTCCCGGTTTCCAAGCGTCCGAAGAGCGAAGAGCTCAAGACGCCGTGGGCCGACGGCCGCACCTTCCCTGGCACTGGCAAGAACGCCCCGTGCCCGTGCGGTTCCGGCCGCAAGTACAAGATGTGCCACGGCCAGAACGAGAAGTGACGCATCGCTAGTTAGTAACTAGCTCATGGCTCCCCACACGGGGAGCCATTTTCTATGCGGTTCATCAGCATGTATTCGTGCGGTGCCGTACGCGCGGGACGGCACGCGATTTTCGCGGATTTTGACGTCGTATCCCACACTGTTGCGGGATGGCACGAGTGTCAATCGATTGACTAGCGTGGCGTCCCGCAGTACGAATTACGGAATCGTTGAAATTCCGCCATTCTCGGTGTTATGGTGTCACGGTCCGCAAAGGGTGATGTGGGACGGCACGGCTCAAACGGCGAAAATGAGCTGCCGTCCCGCAGTTTTACGGGATAGCACAAAAAAGAGGCTTCTGCTGTTTTCGTGGGTTGTCGGGCGCGCCGCTCGTCCAACTGACGATGTGGAACCCGTCGGGCGCGCGTTCGGCGTTCGGGCACCACTCATGCACGCATGAGTCGATCCACCGGGCCCCGTCCCCGGCGACGACCCTGATGGAGGCGCGCTGTTCGGGCGTCAACGTTTGGAAGAACAGGCCGAACACGTCCCTGCCGTACCCGTCGTGCGCCCATATCGCCCGATGCCGTTCGTGGTCGACGACCACGGTGATGCACGTGTGGCCTTTGCGGTAGCCGGTCTCGTCCACGCCGATCGACGTGAGGCCGCCGAACGGAGACGGCATCGACGCTTTCAACCGTTCAGCGACCCTATGGGCGGCGTCTTCCGGCGGCGCGCCACGCGACGTGCGGAAAACCGCTTACGGTCTTCTGGTTCGCGACGCTCATCGGCCACGCGCGTTCCGATTCGAAATCGCGTGTGGACCGGCTGCCCGGCTCGGCCCACGGCACGGAAGCGACCACGACGCCGCACGCCGCCGCCCTGGTCATGCCCGCGGCACCTCCTTCCGCATCGGGAGCATCGGAGCATACCCGCACGTGGACGCACCCGGATCTCGAGCACGGGTTCGGAACGCGGCGGCGAATCCGTGATCCGCGCATCCTCTGCAACCGTGCCTTTGACGTTCGGCAATCCGGTGAATGGGCTTTTGCCCAGGCGTTCTTCGTGATTCATTTCTTTGGTCGGAAAACAGAATACGCGGGAACGCCCCTCACGCTTACGAAACCAACGGCTCGACGACGAACCGACATCCACGAAAACAGCAGTAGCGCCATATTTTGCAATATGGAAGATTCAGGGCCTTGAAATGACGAACCATTACAATGAGCGGCGAACATACATCACACGGCGTAGGAAACGCCAAGGAGGGCATCATGGCCGAGATCACATGGAAGTCGATTCTCACCAAGCTGGTCGGGGGAGACCACCTTACTGCTGAGGAATCGGAGTGGTTCGTGGACGACCTGATGCAAGGTAACGCCAATCCGGCCGCCGTGGGTGCCGCGCTCGCTATGCAGCAGCAGCTGGGACTGACCGCCGACGAGGTGCGTGGTGCCGCCAAGGCCATGGTCTCCCACGCCGTGCCGCTGAACGTTTCCGGTGGGACCACCGACATCGTGGGCACCGGTGGTGACGGCTTCGCCACCGTGAACCTGTCCACCATGGGCTCCGTGGCCGCCGCCGCAGCCGGCGTGAAGATCGTCAAGCACGGCAACCGCGCTGCATCCTCGAAGTGCGGTGCCGCCGATGTGCTCGAAGACCTCGGCCTGCCGCTGGATCTGAAGCCGGAAGCCGTCGGCGAAGTGGGCGACGAGGTGGGCATCACCTTCGCGTTCGCCCGCACCTTCCACCCGGCCATGCGCTTCGTGGGCCCGATTCGTGCCGCGCTCGGCATTCCGTGCGTCTTCAACATCCTGGGACCGTTGACCAACCCCGCCAACCCGGCACACGTGGCCATCGGCTGCGCCAACCGCAAGGTGAGCCCGATCATGGCTGCCGTCTACGCCAGCCGTGGTCAGTCCGGCTTGGTCTACACTTCGCATGAGGGCATGGATGAGCTCGCCCCCACCGGCCCGGTTTCCGTCTGGGAGATTCGCGACGGCAAGGTCACCGAAACCGAGTTCGACCCGACCGTGGATCTGGGTCTCGCCAAGATTACCGTCGACCAGCTCAAGGGCGGCGTGCCGGACGTCAACGCCAACGCATTTAAGGACTTCCTGGCCGGCAAGGACATTACGTCCCGCACCACCGCGCTGCTCAACGCTGCCTCCGCCATCGTGGCTGACGGCAATCTGGTCGGCAACGGCACACTGGCCGAGCGCTTCGCCGAGGCCTACAAGCTGGCCGAGGATGCTGTCGACTCCGGCAAGGCTGAAGCCCTGTTCAACAAGTGGATCGAAACCGCCAAGTCCAAGGCGTGATATGGAATGGGTTTGCTCGAATATGTTTACCTTTCCTTCATTATCAACTATTTCGAGTTGCAGGAGTCCATCGACTTCAATTCGTGACCTATCTTGGCTCGGCCGCAATTACGGACGAGCCACGCCTGTGATACATTGGTTCGCTATCGCTCACACCTCGCCTACAAACAGCCCACTGGGCTGTTTGCTTAACGGCTCGGCCTCAGAGAGGGGAGCCAAGGACTACACAACCTACGCGAACTACACCCTCGCGCCGTCGTCGTAATAGCCACCCTGATCACCGGGGCGGTCTTTGCGGTTGAGGATTTTGGCCACCAATCCGCCCAGACCCAAAATGACGCCCAGCCCGAAGAGAATATTGAGCAGCGCGCCTAAGAGAGGAATCGCGTTCAATCCGGGAACGAATATCATCACCGTTTCGCCTGCGAGACCGATGATGAGCAACGCCGTCAGCAGTACCGTAGATGCTTTGACCGGACCAAGATCAGGGTTCGGGGGAGTGAAGCCGCCATCATCATAGGCGTCCATCACATTATCGGTATCCAGCCAGCTGGAGCCGGTGAAATCACGGGGGCCTGACTGCTTGCCTTTTTTGCCGCCACGGCTCGGGCGAGCATCATCGGTGAACGAGCCGATATCCAAGTCATCTACGGAAAGCAGTGCTTCCTTCTCGCGTTTCTTGGCCTGCTTCTCGAACTTTTTGGCCTGCCTGGAGGAAGCCACGTCATGCAAGTCGGCCTGATGCTCGGCTTCGAACGCGGCCCACGCCGCATCCAAATCGTTCATGTCATGCGATTGCGGTGTATCGGCACCATTCGTGGCCGGTCCGGCGGCACCGGGAGTCGACGACTTGGACGAAGTATCGGAATCCTGTCCGTTGCCCGGCGTGGGGGTTGGCTGCTCTCCGTCGGCATTGCTATTCTGGTTCTCAGTCATAACTGTCACTCTAATCAGGCGACCGGCCAATGGCTAGTTCGTCTGCGGGAGGAATGCCAAGTGCTCTACTGGTTCTTCGTCAAAGGTCTCGGCCCTATTGCTCATCATCGTTTGAGCCCTGCTGTCAGCGGACTGAATAACGTGCCTCGAGAGGGTGGCGCGATTATCGCAGCCAACCATCTGGCGGTGATTGACGATGCTTTGATTCCGATTACCTGCCCGCGCATGGTGCACTTCATGGGCAAAGCCGAATACTTCGAGGGCAAGGGATTGAAGGGCAAGTTCAAGAAGTGGTGGTTCACGTCCGTGGGCGTGTTCCCGGTTGATCGTTCCGGTGGCAGCAAGTCGCTTGGCGCACTCGAGCATGCACGCGAGATTATCGAGGATGGGCACCTGTTCGGTATCCACATTGAAGGCACGCGCAGCCCAGACGGTCGACTATACAAGGGACACACCGGTGCCGCACGACTTGCGCTCGAGACCGGTTGCCCGATTGTTCCGACCGCCATCATCGGCTCGGACAAGCTGCAGCCGATTGGCACGTCGATTCCCAAGAAGGGCAAGACCAAGGTGTTGTATGGCAAGCCGATTGAGGTTGCGAAGAAGCCGGCTGATGAAATTACACATGATGATTTGCGTTCGCTGACCGATCGTGTTTCCACCGCAATCCAGAAAATGAGCGGTCAGGAATTCGTGAACGAATACGCCCAGAAGGTCAAGGCCGAGCTCAAGGCCCAGCAGGCCGCTGAAGAAGCCGAAAAGTAATTAACAAAATGAGGCTCCCTCGTCTGAAGACAGAGGGAGCCTCATTCAAATCTCACACGATGGTGAGGGTGATGACGGTGGGGTTGCCGTTGGCATCGCGCAAGCGAATCTTGCCGCCGTTGGATAGGTCCGTATCGCCACTTTTCACGGTACGTACCGTGCCGAACAGGCCACCGAGCACCTTGTCGGTTTTCACCTCGAACCCGAGACCTTCAAGTGTCTTGGTTACGGCGCTTTCCTGTTTGCCGACAAGGCCGGACGGTATCGTCGCCATCTCCGGACCCTTGGAAATCACCACGTCCACGCTATCGCCCCACTTCAGCTGGGCTCCGGCTTCCTGAGACGCGGAAATGACTTGACCGGCCTCGACCTTGTCATCGTACTGTTCGGTGACATTGGCCGTGAGCTTCAACTCGCCGAGCGCGGCTTGCATCTCATCCTGGGTCTTACCGACGATGTTAGGCATGATCACCGGCATCGGTCCCTTGCTCAAAGTAACCGTCACCTCATCGTTGTGCTTGGCCGTGGTACCGGGATCAGGGGAGATCGTCAATGCCACACCCTGCGGCGTGTCCATCGAATACTCATCCTTCGACTCGTCATGCTTGACATTATCGAAGCCGGCCTTCTTGAGCGCGTTCAACGGGTCCTTGCCATTGGCCGAATTCGCGTCGAGAATATCCTTCGGGATGGTGGTCATCCGCACGCCCTTGGACACCACCACCGTAAGCTCCTGATTGGCTCGCTTGCTTATGCGGCTGTTCACAACGGCCTTGGTCTTGTTCACGGAAGAAGAGATGATCTTGCCTTCCGCCACGTCGTCGCTGTATTCCTTGTGCGTCTTGTAGGGGATGCCGAGAGCCTTCAACGTGCTCTCATACGTGGCCCAATCCGCGCCGGCCAACGAGCATTCGGTGCTTGCATTCGCATCGCAGGTCACGTCATCCGGCTTGGGCACACTCCAATAGCTGCCCGGTCCGGCAAACCACCACCAGCCGGCGGTTCCGCCGATTGCAGCCAGTACCAGCACGATCACCAGTACGATGATGAGCGGTTTTTTGCTGCGCTGCTTCTTTGGCCCGGTGCCGTTGGAAGCGACGTCCGGCTCATCGGAAAAGGCAAGCGCTCGGGTGAAGGCATCGCCGGCCTGAGGCAGCACTTGTGTCTCGCTGCCGGACTGTGCCATGATTTGCGTCTTATGGGGAGCCGAAGCATCGGCTGGCGTCGACGAATCAAGTGCCGTGGTGGGGGCGACCGGAGGAGCCGGAGGATTGACGTCTGCGGCGCCACCGGTATCGACGGTATTGCTTGCGACATCATCGGCCAAAAACGCTGGTACGGACGGCTTGAACGTTGCTGCACCGGCAGGTACGCCGGTCAGCGGGGCCTGCTCGGCGATATTGCCTACCAGCGCTGCAGCGGTGGCATCGGTATGATCACCTCCGATGGGTTCGGCATGCAAACGGTATTGCCACGCCTCCAGCGGCAATTTGGCGGCCAACTGGCTCAATTCCTCAGCTGCTGCCGCGCCATCGGTGGGGCGGGCATCCACCTGACGCGCGGTCAGATGGGCGATGAACGCCGCCACGGACGGATCAATGCCCTGACAGACCGTGGCCACGGACGGCACGTCCTCATGAACATGCTTGAAGACAAGCGTCACCGGATTATCCGAATCGAACGGCACCTTGCCGGTCAGCATCTCCCATGCCATGATGCCCACCGAATACAGGTCGCCTTGCGCGGTGGCCTGATTGTTCTCGATCATTTCGGGAGCCAGATAAGCGGCGGTGCCCAATAGCATGCCGGTGGAGCTCAATGTGGCCTGGCTGGCGGCCTTGGCCAGACCGAAATCAGTGATCTGCACATGGCCGCGATCATTGATCAAAATGTTCTCGGGCTTGATGTCACGGTGAACCACGCCGGCGCGATGTGCGGAAGCCAGACCATCCAGCGTCTCCGCGACCACGCGCAGCGTCTCACGTACGGAGAATGTGCCTTGGGCGTTCATCTCATGCCGCAGATTGACGCCATGCACATATTCCATGACCAGAAAATCAAGTCCATTGAACTCGCCGGTGTCATACACCTGAACGATGTGCGGGTTGGCGATGGACGCGGCCGAATTGGCCTCGCGGCGGAACCGTTCGACGAACTGCTCCCGATGCGGGCCTTTGGCGAGTTGTGTGTGCATGACCTTAATCGCCACGGTGCGCCCCAGACGCTCATCGATGGCCTCATACACGGTGGCCATACCACCCTCGGCGATATTGCGCACGATGCGGTAGCGTCCCTCAATCATCTGTGCGGGCTCGTTCTCACTCATGTTGTATCGTACGGTTCCTTTAATCACGACTAAACATGTTCAGTGTACATGGCCCCGGTTACGCGGCCGGAGCATCAGCGCATAGCTTTCACGGGTTTTCACCGGTGTTCATGGTCTCATGGTCCGGCGGCTCGCATTGTGGACTATCGCAAGGATTCGGGGACGAATCGCGCACAAGCCTCGGTCAGACGGCGTTGCGCTTCGGAATTCAGCTCAAGACCGGCAATCGCCTTACGGGACTCACCCCATAGGGCAGCGATGCGCTCGCGGGATCGATCAAGAGCACCGGTCGACGTGAACAGTTCAATGGTGCGGGCCACCTGGTTGTCATTGCGACAATCTTCTTCGAAGATGGCAATCAGATCGGCCTTATCCGCCGTATCTGCCGCAGACAGAGCATCAGCCAACAGCACTGTGCGTTTGCCTTCTCGGATGTCTCCGCCAACTGGTTTTCCGGTATTGCGGCTTGATCCGACGACATCCAACAGGTCATCCGCCAGTTGGAACGCCAGTCCGAGCGGCCGGCCGACGGCCAACGCGCAATGCCTGGCCTGATCCGGGCTCTCTCCTGCGGCCAGCAGTGCAAGCAGCAGTGGAGCGATGGTGGTGTAACTGGCTGTCTTCCAGCGGAATACGTTCAATGAGGCGTTCGCCAGAGCTTCGGGATTGGACAGTGGGGTCATCTCGACGGCCAAGTCCAGTACCTGGCCGATTTCCACCTCGCGTTGCATGGTAAGAAACGCCTCGTTCAGGGCATCGGTGTTGGGAAGACGGCTGGCGGACCGGCGTGTGATTTCAATGCAGGCGGTGGCCAGAATGTCGCCGAGCATCAGGCCCAAGCCACGGCCTATGGCACCGCTGTGTACGGCCTGTTCCAAGGCACGATGTGCGGAAGGCCTGCCCCGGCGCAGATCGGATTCGTCGATGATGTCGTCATGCACCAGTGCGGCCGTCTGAAACACTTCAATGGCGCAGGCCAGGTCGATCATGGCGTCACGCCGATCAGGCGTCACGTCGCCGGCAAGAATATCGAAGGCGTCCAACGCGAGCAGCGCACGCAGTCGTTTGCCTCCTTGGCTGGAGGAGGCGGCTTGGTCCACAACCTGTTCCATCACCGGTTTCAGGGCGTCGGCAACCTCGTCGGTGGCGGGGGCGGCAGTCAGTTCCCGCACCAACTGAATGATGCGTGGCTCGATGATTTCGCGGTTGTTAGCAGTTGTGCACATGCCTAATAACTTATCCACAGGGTTTGAAGAACACAAGAACGTTGGGAATCAAGGGTTTTGAAGCTAGAACCACAATGGTCGTTTTTTCCTGCGTCATACGGCGTTTTCAGCCATAGTGGGCACACACCCCCTCGGCGCATGAGCTATCCGGCTCGGCGCGCACCACAACACCAATAGATTGCACACCATTAGTCAAGGAGGACATGATGAACAACAACACGCCGCACAAGCCGCGTAAGAGCCGACACGCCAAACGGCACGCCGCCGAGCAGACGGAGCCCTTTGGCTTTGACGAGTTGGAGACGAGATCACAGGAATTTCGCAATGATCGACGACTTCGAGGCGCGCAACAGGCTAATGCCGACTGGGTGGCCGAACCATTGGACGAATGGCTGTCTTGCCTCGATGCCGGGAACACCGAACTAGGCCGAGAGACGATGGCCGCGTTTGCGGTGGGCATGCGCGAGACCTTATCGATTCGTGATGCGCTGATTCTCTCGTTGGTTATTGATGAAAGCCGTTGCCCCAAGTCATGGCTCATGGAATTCGCGGCGCGACCGCATCTGGCGCGTACGAGAACACGAATGGGCGAGCTGCTGACCTGCGCATTCGAGGATGAAGGCATGATGCCGGATAAGGAGCGTTGCCATACCGGCATCGGTATGTTGCTCGATATCGCCGAAGCCTCACCGGTGCCGTACTGCATACAGCCATTGGCCGTAATCGCCTACACCTTATGGTGGCTGGGCGATCCGCGAGCAATGGTGTTCGCCTTGCGATGCCTGCTGCTCGATGAGGATTGTTCGCTGGCGGCGATGATATTCTCAGCCGCCGATCGAGGCGTGGCACCGGCATGGTGCTCGGGCTGAGTGAACAGAAACGGCGGATTTCCGAGGTTTTACGCGCGATGCGCGGAAGGAAAGCGTGTGGTGATCGGCAACACGTCGGGCAACGATGTGGGAATAATCGTCCGTGGAGGGTGGTTTACTCACATAGTTGACGATTTGCCCTTGCCAGAAGTGGGCCCATGTGGTATATGCACTTCACGGCGAGAGATCAGGAGGAGCAGTTTTGGCCACGAAGGAAACGACGGCAACCAAGCAGACAGCCGAGTCCAGCGAGGAGACCGAGACCAAGAAGAAGGCCAGCTCTACGACCACCGCACGCAAGACTTCCGCCAAGAAGTCCAAGTCCGCAGAGCCCTCGAAAAAGACCACGCGCAAGTCCGCTGCGAAGAAAACCGCGAAGAAGGCCAAGGACGATGAGCTCGTCAAAGACGAGGACACTCAGGTCGATGACGAGCTTGATGACGATGCCGAGGTCAACGACGACGATTTGGACGTTGACGACCTCGACGAGGATCTTGACGACGTTGACGAAGACGATGCCGACGACGAAGACCTCGATGAGGACGATGCCGACGACGATGATGTGGAAGACGACGAGGACGAGGAAGAAGCCAAGTCCAAGGCACCCGAGCAGCCCAAGGAAAAGGGTGCCTACGTGGTCTCCGACACGGATGATGAGGAAGAGAACATCATCCCCTCGGGCAATCCGAAGCGTCGTGTGATTGCGGCCGGCGCAACCGCCGACCCGGTCAAGGACTACCTGAAGCAGATCGGCCGTGTGAGCCTGCTGAATGCCGAGCAGGAAGTCGACCTGTCCGAGCGCATCGAGGCCGGCCTGTACGCCCAGCACCTGCTCGACACCGAAAGCGAAGGCATGGAGTTCAAGCGCAAGCGTGAACTCAAGTGGGCCGCCGCCGACGGCAAGAAGGCTAAGGACCATCTGCTGGAAGCCAACCTACGACTTGTGGTCTCGCTCGCCAAGCGCTACACGGGTCGCGGCATGCTCTTCCTTGATTTGATCCAGGAAGGCAACCTTGGTCTGATTCGTGCCGTCGAGAAGTTCGACTGGAAGAAGGGCTTCAAGTTCTCCACCTACGCCACGTGGTGGATTCGTCAGGCCATCACCCGTGCCATGGCCGATCAGGCCCGCACCATTCGCGTGCCTGTGCACATGGTCGAAGTGATTAACAAGCTGTCCCGTGTACAGCGCCAGATGCTGCAGGATCTGGGGCGTGAACCTACGCCGGACGAGCTGGCCCGCGAGCTGGATATGCCGGTTGAGAAGGTGCAGGAAGTGCAGAAGTACGGCCGCGAGCCGATTTCCCTGCACACCCCGCTTGGCGAGGATGGCGATTCCGAGTTCGGTGACCTCATTGAGGATACCGACGCCATCGCTCCGTCCGACGCCGTGGCCTTCTCCCTGTTGCAGGAACAGTTCAAGCAGGTGCTGGAAACCCTGTCTCCGCGTGAGGCCGGCGTCATCAAGATGCGCTATGGCCTGGAAGACGGCCAGCCGAAGACGCTGGACGACATCGGCCGTGTGTATGGCGTGACCCGTGAACGCATCCGTCAGATCGAGTCCAAGACCATGTCCAAGCTGCGCCACCCGTCCCGTTCGCAGACCCTGCGCGACTTCCTGGATCAATGATCATCTGGCTCCCCTCTGTGAGGGGAGCCAAGCATTTGAAGAGAAAAATAGGACTGTATGCCCAAAGAAGAATACGGCGCCAAGGACCTAGCTGTTCTTGAGGGCTTGGATGCGGTACGCAAGCGTCCGGGCATGTACATCGGCACCACCGACTCGCAGGGTCTTATGCACTGCCTGTGGGAAATCATCGACAACTCCGTGGACGAGGCCTTGGCCGGCTTCTGCAACGACATTGTGGTCACCCTGCACACCGATGGTTCCGTGGAAGTCGCGGACAATGGCCGAGGCATCCCGGTGGACAAGGAACCGAAAACCGGCCTGTCCGGTGTGGAGGTCGTGCTGACCAAACTGCATGCCGGTGCCAAGTTCGGCAACTCGTCTTATAACGCCGTCGGTGGCCTGCACGGCGTGGGCTCCTCCGTGGTCAATGCCCTGAGCTCCCGACTGGACGTCGAAGTGGATCGTGACGGCAAGACGCACCACATGACCTTCCACCAAGGTCACCCTGGCGTATACACGGATGCCGACCCGGCCAATCCGTCTCCCGATTCCCCGTTCAAGCGCACTCGCAAGAACCGACCCACCGAGCTGGAAATCATCGGCAAGGTATCTCCCAAAACCACTGGTACCCGTATTCGTTACTGGTATGATCCGGAGATCTTCAACAAAACCGCCGAGTTCTCATACGAACAGCTCATCGACCGCGTGCGTCAGACCAGCTTCCTGGTGCCCGGCCTCAAAATCACCATCATCGACGAAAACGTACCGGAAACGGCGGCGACTGACACCGTCGAGGCCACTGATGACACAACAGTCGAACCTGCGCAAGACCAGGCACCGGCCTTGGATGTCTCGTCCAGCGATGCCGAACTCTTCGACGACTCCGCCGAATCCCAGTCCGACGATGCCGAGAGCCCGGCCGAGGAGGACTTCTCGCTGACGGCCGGCGACCAGGTCGTCGATGGCGCGTTCGGCGAACAGCCCGCGCACCCGCGCGTCGTGGAATTCCTGCACACAGGCGGCGTCAAGGACTTCGTCGACTTCCTGTCCAAAGGCGAGCCGATCTCCGACATCTGGCGCATCCAAGGCGAGGGCACCTATAAGGAGGAGACCCAGGCCGTGGGTGAGGGCGGCGAACTGCACGCCCAGGAAATCGAACGCACCTGCGGCGTGGACATCGCCCTGCGATGGGTCAACGGCTATGACACCACAATCATGAGCTTCGTGAACATCGTGGAGACGCCCGGCGGCGGTACTCACGTGGACGGTTTCATGAACGCCATCACCAAGCAGATTCGCAAGGCGGTGGAAGACAACGCCCGCAAGCTCAAGGTGAACATGAAGGACTCCGCCATGAAGGTGGAGCGCGACGATATCCAAGCCGGACTCGTGGCCGTGGTCACCGCACGCGTGGCCGAACCTCAGTTCCAAGGCCAGACCAAGGATGTGCTCGGCACCGCGCAGGTCAAGCCGATCGTCACCCGGCTCACCGACAAGCAATTCGGCGAGATGATCACCGGCTCCAAGCGCGGGTACAAGGAACAATCCGGCCGCGTGCTGGAGAAGATCGTCGGCGAAATGCACGCACGCATCCAGTCGCGCAAGGCCAAGGAGGTCACGCGCCGCAAGAACGCGCTCGAATCCGCCTCGATGCCGGCCAAACTCTCCGACTGCCAGCCGGGCAATGACGACGTGGCCGAACTGTTCATCGTCGAGGGTGATTCCGCACTCGGTACCGCCAAGGCCGCCCGCAACGCCGGTTTCCAAGCGCTGCTGCCGATTCGAGGCAAGATTCTGAACGTGCAGAAGGCGTCGATCACGCAGATGCTCTCCAACAAGGAGTGCGCGGCCATCATCCAGGTGGTGGGCGCCGGCTCCGGCCAGAGCTTCGACATCGAACAGTCGCGCTACCACAAGATCATCATGATGACCGATGCCGATGTGGATGGCGCGCACATCCGTATCCTGCTGCTGACGCTGTTCTACCGGTACATGCGGCCGCTTATCGAACACGGCTACGTGTATGCCGCAGTGCCGCCGCTGCACCGCATCGCGTTGACCGGCTCGCACAAGGGCGAATATATCTACACGTATTCCGATGACGAGCTGGCCGGCAAGCTGGCCGACCTCGACAAGAAGCACATCGGATACAACGACGACATCCAGCGATACAAGGGTCTGGGCGAGATGGACGCCGACCAGTTGGCGGACACCACCATGGATCCGCGCACGCGTATGCTGCGCCGCATCCGCATGGAGGACGCCGCCCAGGCATCCGAGATCTTCAGCCTGCTGATGGGCGACGACGTGCCGCCGCGCAAGCAGTTCATCGTCGACAACGCCGACGATTTCGACCGCTCCAAGATCGATACCTGACCGTCCTATCTCAAGCTCCCTCTGATGAGGGGGTGTCAGCGAAGCTGACTGGGGGAGAGGCCTCGGGTGGTAGCGGGCTACTCGTATTTCTCTCCCCTCAGTCCGTCTTTGGCGGACAGCTATTTCGTCAGAGGGTGCTGCGGTATATCATCAGGATTTCATCGAGTGCACCGCCGCCGATTATCTCAAGGACAACTACGACATCATCGGCTTTGACCCGCGCGGCGTAGCCGATTCCACGCCGGTGTACTGCGGGCAAGACTCCAAACTGTGATGTTTGCGTGTTGCTGAAGCGCTATTCGATAGACTGATGACATCGTTATCACAACCGGTGCCGTACTGTGAATGGGAGATGGGACATGGCCAGTCTGTTGCTTGCCGTCATCTATGTGGCGTTTATCAGTCTGGGATTGCCGGATTCGCTACTCGGATCCGCATGGCCCACCATGAGCCAGGATCTGAACGTGCCGGTGGCGTGGGCCGGCGGCATCTCCGCGGTGATTTCCATGTTCACGATCGTCTCGGCGCTGCTTTCGGACCGAATGACATTGAAATTCGGGGCAGGCAAGGTCACCGCCGTTTCGGTGGCGTTGACTGCGGCGGCCTTGGCCGGTTTCTCCGTTACCTCGAATTACTGGGTGCTGTTGGCCATCGCCATACCATACGGCCTTGGCGCGGGCGGAGTGGATGCGGCGCTCAATAACTACGTAGCCATTCACTACGAAAGCCGGCATATGAGCTGGCTGCACTGCATGTGGGGCGTCGGCGCATCGGTCGGCCCCTACATCATGGGCTATGCGCTCTCTCAAGGCCAAGGTTGGCCGTGGGGCTATCGGTACATCGCGATCCTGCAGGTGATGCTGACCGTCATCCTGGTGCTGAGCCTGCCACTGTGGAAGAAACGTGGCGCAATTGCGGTCGGCGAATCGACCGATGACACCGCATCATCTGACGGCAATGCCGAGAGATTTGGCACTGCTGAAGGGGTGTCTGTTGCTGAACGCAAACCGCTCGGCGTGGCCGGCGTGCTCGCCATTCGCGGTGCCAAGGAAATCCTCGTGATGTTCTTCTGCTACTGCGCCGTCGAATCCACGGCGGGTCTGTGGGCCTCCAGCTATATGGTGATGCACAGCGGCATCGACAAGATCACCGCCGCCAGCTGGGCCAGCCTATTCTACGTAGGCATCACCGTGGGTCGTGCGCTTTCCGGCTTTCTGACCATGCGATTCAAGGACCCGGTCATGATTCGCCTCGGCCAAGTGCTGGTGTTCGCCGGCATCCTCACCATGTTCGTGCCATTGCCTCACCACCTTGGCGTGGTCGTTGGGCTGGTGGTCATCGGCTTCGGGTGCGCGCCGATTTATCCGTGCGTCATCCACTCGACGCCGGCCTACTTCGGCGAAGACAAATCGCAGGCCATCGTCGGCGTGCAGATGGCCTGCGCCTATGTGGGCTCACTGCTCATGCCGCCACTGTTCGGCATCATCGCGCAATATGTGACAATCAGTCTCTACCCGTGGTATTTGCTGGTGCTCTTGGTGCTGATGGTGGCCATGCACGAGCGTCTTCGCAAGTTGCGCGGCTGATCATATGCGCATCTGGGCCCGCCGCCTACTATGCTTGGAGCCCATGGTGATAAGTGAAGAAGAACATGAACAGATGCCCGAGCCCGTACGGGAACGATTGGAAGCGCTGAAGGATGCGCCGGGCTCGGTAATCGTGGTCGGCTCGATGAACGCCGATTACACCGTAACCACTAAACGACTACCCAAGCCAGGTGAAACCGTCAATGGTGGTGCCATGAAAGTGCTGCCGGGCGGCAAGGGCGCGAATCAGGCGTCTGCCGCCGCGCGCCTCGGTGTCAATGTCCAGTTGCTGGGCGCGGTGGGCGAGGACTCCAACGCGGACTTCCTATTAAGCAAGCTGGATGAGGCCGGCGTCGACACCGCCGATATCCTGCATGTCGAAGGCCCCAGCGGCACCACGGTAATCACCGTGAGCGCTGAGGGCGAGAACACCATCGTCTATTCGCCGGGTTCCAATGCCAAGGCAAGTGCCGGCTATGTGCAATCACATCGCACGACCATCGCCGAATGCGCGGTATTGGGACTGTGTTTGGAGAGCCCGATTGCCACCGTTATCGCCGCCGCGCAGACCGCGCATGACGCTGGCGTGACCGTGCTGCTCAACGACTCGCCATTTATGGACGAGCTGCCTCACGAACTGGTGGAAGCCACGGATATTCTGCTGGTCAACCAGCATGAAGTGGCTCAACTGCTGGGCCTGCCGGATGATGACGTGGAATCACTCGACTGGTACGAGGTCGCCGAACGATTCACCGATTACGGATTCGACCGGGCGATAGCGACGCTTGGTGCGTCGGGATCGGTGGTGATCGAGAACGGACGTTGGCATCGCGTATCCGCCGCGCAAGTCAATGCAGTGGACACCACCGGTTGCGGCGACTCGTTCATGGGGACCGTGCTGGCTGGCTTGGCCGCCGGTCATACGCTGCTGCAATCCGCGCAAATCGGCTCCTACGTCTCCGCCTATGCGGCCACCAAGCTCGGTGCCCAAAGTGCCTACGGTACCGCCGAAGAAGTCATCGCCTACTTCAGCTGACCTATAATCGTACATATGTACGAAAGCCTGAGCCTGTTTTCCGAACCCACCAAGATCTGGTTCGAGCATGCCTTCGGTCAGCCGACCGAGGCACAGGCTCAGGCATGGCCGGCAATCCATTCCGGTCGCAATGTCTTGGTCATCGCCCCTACCGGCTCCGGCAAAACATTGGCCGCGTTTCTCTCAGCCATCGACCGATTGATGACCGTGCCACGCACGCGGCGTGCCGGTGTGCGTGTGCTGTATATCTCGCCGTTAAAGGCGCTCGCGGCCGATGTGGCCAAGAACCTAGAACAGCCTTTGGAGGGCATTGCTGCACAATGCGAGGCGCAAGGGCTGCCCGTGCCGAAGATCGCGGTCGCCACTCGTTCAGGCGACACCACCGCACAGGAGCGGCGGCGCATAGCCTCCCATCCACCGGATATCCTCGTTACCACGCCAGAATCGTTGTACTTGTTGCTCACTTCGAAGGCAGGGCGGATTCTCGGCACTGTCGATACGGTGATCGTCGATGAGATTCATGCAGTGGCGGGCACCAAGCGCGGCGCACATTTGGCGGTAAGCCTTGAACGGCTGGAGAACCTTGTCGCAGAATCGTGCAAGCGAGATGCAATCGATGCAGATGCTGATGAGGGCGGTGATGCCGCCATCGATGCTGGCCGCGGCGATCGTCATATGCAGCGCATTGGTCTATCCGCTACGGTGAATCCGCCTGAAAAGGCGGCGCGATTCCTGGGCGGCGGGCAACCGGTTACCATCGTGAATCCCGGTGGGCGGCCTGCAATGGATTTGCGCATGATTGAGCCGTTGGAAAACATGCGTGATTTGCAGTCCGTGAATGCCAAGCAGCGTGTCGGTGGCGTGGATGCTGAACGGTCCGCTCCGCATATCAGTGGTGTCACGCCGGCCATGCAGCGACTTGCTGAACGCAGGGGCATTGTGCCGGTGGATGATAGAGATGTTTCTTCCACTTCTGGGGACGATTCTGAGGCGAGTGATGAGTTTGATTCTTCCGCGTTGGTTGGAGCGGCGGGCGACCGTACCTCCGGTTCCATTTGGCCTGTGGTGGAACGCAGTATTTTGGATGAGATTCTCGCGCACCGCACTACATTGGTGTTCGTTAATTCGCGTGGTGTGGCTGAGAAACTCACTGCGCGCTTGAACGATTTGTATGCGCAGACCCGGCATGGCACCAATCCCGACACTGTGCGGGATCCGGGCTCTCCGGAAGGCCGCGAAGGGTTCTCCACGCATTACGATGCTGTGGTCGGCTCCACCACCATGCTTGTCGGCTCACATGAGGGCGATGATGTCATCGCCATGGCTCATCATGGGTCGGTTTCCAAAGATCGCCGCAAAATGATTGAGGAACGGCTTAAACGTGGTGAATTGCGCTGCGTGGTGGCCACCTCCAGTTTGGAGCTCGGCATTGATATGGGCTCGGTCGACTTGGTGATTCAAGTCGATACGCCGTTGTCGGTCTCCTCCGGATTGCAGCGTGTAGGCCGTGCCGATCATCAGGTCGGTGGCGTCTCTCACGCATTGTTCTATCCGCTCACCCGTCAGCAGATTGTCACTGGGGCCGCAAGTCTGGAAGCCATGATTGCCGGCGATATAGAACCATTGGCCGTGCCGCGCAATCCGCTCGATATTCTCGCCCAGCAGACCGTGGCCGCTGCCGCGATGCACGATTTGAACGCTGATGACTGGTATGCCACGGTGCGCCGTGCTGCGCCGTTTGCCGAACTGCCACGTGACATGTTCGATGCGGTAATCGGCATGATGTCCGGCGAATACAACAGCGAGGAATTCTCGGCCTTTCGGCCGCGACTGGTATGGAATCGGGATAATGGCCTGATTTCCGCCCGTCCCGGTTCGCAGAAAGTGGCCGTTACCTCTGGCGGTACGATTCCCGATCGAGGGCTGTACACCGTGGTCCTGCCTGAGGCGGACGCCGGCAAAGGCCAGCGTCGCGTCGGCGAGTTGGATGAGGAGATGGTCTACGAATCGCGCGTGGGCGATGTCATTACGCTCGGCACCTCCACATGGCAGATTCAGGAAATCACCCGTGATCGTGTGGTCGTGACTCCGGCTCCGGGCCGCACCGCCCGCCTGCCGTTCTGGCACGGTGAAGGCGCTGGCCGTGACTACGGTTTCAGCCGTACCATAGCCCGCTTCACCCGAGAAATCGCCGCCGGATTAGACGTGAAGCGGACTGAGGGGAGGTCTGCCGCAGAAGGTCCAGCTGTCCCAACCTTCATCCCAACAATCCTCACCCGTCTCCACCACGATGGCCTAGATGCCAACGCCATCACCAACTTGGCCCGCCTACTCTCCGAGCAACAAGCCGCCACTGGTGCAGTCCCCAGCGACCAAACCCTTATCGTGGAGCGCACACGCGATGAAGACGGCGGATGGCGCATCGTACTGTTAAGCCCCTTCGGCCGCCGCGTTCACGAACCGTGGTCCATGGCCATCAGCCGCAGACTGCGCCAACGCTACGGTTTCGATGGGCAGGTATATGCCGCCGATGACGGTATCGTCATTCAGCTACCGGACGGTGACGGACATATTCCTGCTCAAGACCTGTTCCTTTTCGACCCAGAAGACCTCAAAGCAGATGTAGAACGTCAAGTGGGCGAGTCCGTGCTATTCGCCGCACGATTCCGCGAATGCGCCGCCCGATCACTGTTCATGCCGCGATCCGACCCGGGCCGTCGCGTGCCCCTATGGCAGCAGCGACTGCGCGCCGCACAACTCCTGCAAGCCGCACGCATGGCCAAGAACTTCCCGCTGCTGCTGGAAACCGCGCGCGAATGTTTGCAAGACGTATACGACATGCCCGCCCTGAACGAGGTGATGACCGGATTGCAAGCCGGCATCATTACCGTGAAGGACGTGGAGACCGAATCGCCATCGCCTTTCGCCGAGAACATTCTCTTTGGCTTCGTCGGCGTGGTGATGTACCAGTATGACCAACCTCAGGCCGAGCGCAGCGCGCGACTGTTGTCTCTCGATCCGCACGTGCTCGAACGCTTGCTCGGCACCACCGACATGGCACAAGCGCTGAATCCGGACGTGATTCGCGAAGTCGAACAGGAACTGGGGGAGCGCACTTTCTGGAATGAACTTGCCGACGATGATGTGACTGGTCGCGTGACCCGTTACGCCAAAACCCATGGTCCTTTCACCGCCGATCAGCTCATGGCCGATCTGCACCTCGATGCTACGGATGCCGTGCACACTCTGGATGTGCTGGCTGCCAAAGGCGAGTTGCTGCAAGGCCACTTTGTAGATGATGACGAGCAAGGCCAACAGTGGCTCCATAAGGACGTATTCCGCCGTATTCGGTCTCGCTCATTGGCCAAGGCGCGTAAAGCAGTCAAGCCAGTAGAATCAGAGGCGTTCCAGATGTTTCTTATCGACCGACAAGGTATCGGGCCGGTCGGCGGCGAACGATATGAAGGTGCTGACGGGCTCATGCGCGTTATCGAGCAGCTGGAGGGCATATCACTGCCCACTGCACTCTGGGAGTCGGCAGTATTCCCCGCACGAGTACGAGACTACCAACCTGCATTGCTGGATGAGTTGCTGACCAGCGGCGATGTGGTCTGGGTCGGCTCAAAAACCGGGGGAACCAGTGCGATGGACCCCGGTGAGGTTGCTTTCTATCCGGCGGATTCAATATTGTTCAGCGGTGTGGAACATGGTACGACATCGAACGCCTCAGACGCCACCATGCCGGAAGCGATTCTGACCGCACTGGACTCAGGGGGAGCGTTCCATGCCCGTCAACTGATGGATGCCGCCAAACGTGCGTGGAATGAGACCGCGGAGCCGGACATCAATCCAAACACCGGCGAAATCATTCCGCAAGAGTGGAGCGAACAGCAGTTCAAGGATGCCTTGTGGAGCTTGGTCTGGCAAGGTAAGGTCACCAATTCCAGCTTCGCGCCGGTGCGTGCATTAACCGCAGGCGCAGCAAGCCCGCGTAAATCCACTACATCACGTCGTCGTGGGCGTGTCGCTCCGATTCGCCGAGCCACTACGGATATGACGTTAGGAGGTTTGTGGTCCGCCGTAATCGGGCAAGCTGAAGCCGAAGACACCGACCAGACCGAACGGGCACTCGCACTGGTCGAGACGTTGCTGGACAGGTATGGCGTCATCGCGCAGCCGGTGATTGACAAGGAAAATATCCCGGGTGGCTACTCAGCGTTGTATCCGGTATTGAATCGCATGGAGGAGCATGGTCGACTGGTACGAGGCATGTTCGTCCGTGGTTTCGGCGCGGCCCAATTTGCCGAGCGCGACACCGTGGATGCGTTGCGTCATCCGTCAGAGCATCGCGGCCAGTCCGTGGTGGCATTGAGTGTGCTCGACCCCGCAAATCTCAGTGGCTCCGCCATCGCGTGGCCGGACGCGCCTGCCGGTGCGGGTAAACCGGCACGCCGTATCGGAGCCACGGTCGTGCTCAATGCGCAAGGCGCGCTACTATACGCGGCCGCCAAAGCCAAGCACCTGACAGCGTTCGATCAATCGGTCGGCCATGAAGCCGCTGTCAATGATTCCGACGAACAAATGCGCAAGACCGCCACAGAACTGGCCTACGCCCTCAAACGCAATGGCACCGGCTCCGTGACATTCAGCGACATCAATGGCGAACCCCTCAACGCCCGTCACCCCTTCGCCCGCATCCTCCAGCAGTCCGGCTTCACCCCCGTTCCCCAAGGCATGCGGCTGTACTGATTGAGCCCAGCTATCGAATGCGGTAGTTGGAGCCTCGTTGGGTCATGATGAGGCCGGCGCGGGTGAGCTTCTTATCCAGTGTGTAGAGGGCGTTCTTGAGTAAGCCCTGTTGCTCGAAGAATGGGCCGCCGACAAGTTTGACCAACTCGCTGGTGTTGACAAACTGGCCATCAGCCTTGACCAGAGCTTCAAGCAAACTGTATTCCAGACGGGACAGTGAGATTGCGCTGTGCGTGGATGCGTAGTAGGCCTTGTGATTCGTGGTGTCCAACGTGAGATTGCCACGAATGATCATGACGGGGGAGTCGGTGGCAAGCGAGCCGACGTATGAGAGCAGTTCGCCATCGGAGAATGGTTTGCTCAGCACGACATCCGGGTGTCGTGCGTTAGCTTGTGCGCTAGCGGCGGCATTGTCCGAGCGTTGTTCGGCTTCGGCATCTGAGTTGTTTGCGCGTGAATCCGCGCTGAAGGAGCTGTAGGGCGTCTCTTCGATAGGGGCGTACTCGTCAGGCAGCGCTCGCCAGCGGCTGCCTTCACCAATGGTTTTGCTGAGTGGCGTCGAAGTCAGCAGCAGAATCTTGACGGAGGCACGGGCATTGCGTAGGGATTCGATGAGCTGCTCGGTGGAAATGCCGAACAGGGATTCATCGAGAATCACTGCGTCAAATGACTCCTTGGCGACAGCGGCGAGCGCGATACTACCGGTGCTTGCCAAAGACACCTCATGACGACCGGCAAGCAGGGCACCACGAATGGCGTGGGCCAACGGTTCATTGGATACGGCAACCAGTAGTCTCATCGCCACCTCCTTAATGCTTAGTGTAGGCCGGGTTTAGGGTCTCTTCTCTATTGTTTGGCTCACTATCGTTCGCTCCTCGCCTACAAACACCCCACTGGGGTGTTTGCTTTACGGCTCGGCCCATCAGAGGGAGCTTAATTGAGGTTACGCAATGAAGGCGATGGGGGAGGCGAGGTCTACTCCGGAACCGTCTCGGCGCATATCGGGCTTGGGAAGCTCGACCGGGGAGCCTGCGGATGTAGAGGCGTGCAACGGGTAGAGGCCCGCCCAGGCAAGAATCAGCGTGTTCTGGCCCTTCAGGAATCGCTGGGAACGCACGCCGCCGGTAGCGCGACCCTTGGTGGGGTACATTTCCAGCGGAGTGACCTTCGCCGCGCCGTTTTCGGTGCCGGGCAGTGCATCGGAATCGCCGGCCACGGTGAGCACCACTGCACCGGATCCGGAAGTCAAGCCGTTCTCGCCCTCTTCATAGGTCCATGCCACCTTGCCGGCGGGAACCACGTTGAAGGCCGCCACACGGGCGCCCTTGGCCAGCTTGATGCCGGCCATACCGCCCGCAGTACGACCCTGCGGGCGCACGTTCTTCGCCTCAAAGGTCAGTAGCGAGGAATCGGAGGAGATGAACACCAGACGGTCGTCATCCTCGGCCACGGCGGCGAATACCACTTCGTCGCCATCTTTCAGATCAATGACGGGCCAAGAATCCATGGTGGTGGGTGCCTCACGATTCCAACGCTTGATGACACCGTTACGGGTACCGATAGCCAGCGACGGCAACGGCTTGGCCTCGGCGGCCCCGCCATCCTCGCTCTCGTCCTTGGCACTGGTCTTGCCGGACGTCGGCTGCTCCATGGCAATCGCCGTAATCACACGCTCGCCACGAATCGGATCGGTGGATTCGGTCATGCCGATCAGTTCGTCGGCCTGAACTCCTCCCTTCAGCGACAATGTGGCGGCAGCGGGCAAGGCAGGCAAATCAACCACATGCGCGAGCACCAGGCGGCCGGCCGACGTGACCAGCCCATACGTAGCGCGCGTGGAAGTCTCGAAGATTGTGGTGATCTGATCGTCTCTCAAACGCTCATCGGAAGTGGATCGTGCATTGAACACGTCCATCGCGCTTGGCGTGGTACGGGCAATCAAACCGGTAGCGCTCATCATCACCACGCACGGCTCGTCCTCGATCTTCAAGGCTCCGGTCAGCGTGGACTGTTCGCCGGTCTTCTTGGCCGCAGCTGCGGCTGCGGCCACATCGGCTTCGGCGGAGGAGATCGTAGTGGCGGCCTTCACCGCTTCGAGCGCGGACTTGGACACGCCCGAAGCCCCGGCACCCTGCGCCACGACCGGCGTCAACGTGCCATCCGGGTCGGCATCCAGCAGCACGGTACGGCGCGGCGAGCCCCACTTGGCGACCGCTTCGTCCATCTCGTCGGTGACCACCTGGTCGAGCGCCTCGGCGGAGGCCAGGATCCGGGTCAGCTCCTCGATACGCTTCTTCAGATCATCGCGTTCGGCCTCAAGCTCGATACGGTTCATCTTGGTCAGTCGGCGCAGACGCAGGTCGAGGATGTACTGAGCCTGGACCTCGTCCAAATCGAAAACGACCATCAAACGGCTCTTCGCGGCATCCGCATCATCCGAGGTGCGGATTACCTGAATCACCTCGTCGATGTCCAACATGGCCAGCAGCAGGCCCTCGACCAGGTGCAGGCGCTCCAGCGCCTTCTTCTTGCGATATTCACTGCGGCGGCGAATCACCACACGGCGGTGGTCCACCCACACCTGAAGCATCTCCTTCAGACCCATCGTGTGCGGGCGGCCCTCCACCAACGCCACGTTGTTCATGGCGAAGTTGTCTTGCAACGGTGTGTGCTTGAACAACTGCACCAGAACCGCATGCGGGTCGAAACCAGTCTTGATCTCGATGACGATACGCGTGCCGTTATGACGATCGGTCAGATCGAACGCGCCGGAAATCCCCTCCAGCTTGCGGTTCTTCACACCGTCGGAAATACGTTCGATTACCTTCTCCGGGCCCACCATGTACGGCAGCTCGGTGACCACGATGGCCTGCTTGCGGGCCGTGACATGCTCGATATGCGTGGCGGCGCGCGTGGTGAGCGTACCACGGCCAGTGGCATAGGCCTCACGGATGCCGTCGCGGCCGATGATCGTGCCGCCGGTGGGCCAGTCGGGGCCGGGCACGTAACGCATCAGCTGTTCCAGGGTGGCGTCCGAATGCGCCATGAGGAACTTGGCGGCGTTTACCACCTCGCCCAGATTGTGGGTGGCCAGGTTCGTGGCCATGCCCACGGCGATGCCCGAGCCGCCGTTGACCAGCAGATTCGGGATGGCGGCCGGCAGCACGGTCGGTTCCTTGAGCTTGTTGTCATAGTTCGGCGTGAAGTCGACGGTGTCCTCATCGATATCCGCGTTCATGCCGAGAGCGGCCGGGCCAAGCCTGGCCTCGGTGTAACGGGAGGCCGCAGGGCCGTCATCCAGCGAGCCGAAGTTGCCGTGGCCGTCTACCAGCGGCAGACGCATCGCGAACGGCTGTGCCAAACGCACCATGGCCTCGTAGATCGCGGAATCACCGTGCGGGTGGAGCTTGCCCATCACCTCGCCCACCACGCGGGCGGACTTCATATACGGGCGGTCGGGAGTCAGATTCATCTCGCCCATCTGGTAGACGATGCGGCGCTGCACCGGCTTCAAGCCATCGCGCGCATCGGGCAGTGCGCGTGCGTAAATCACCGAATACGCATACTCGAGGAAGGACTTGCTCATCTCCTCGTTCAGCGGCGTCTCGACGATATGCTCCTTGACCGTGCGCGGATCATAGGTTTGCGCGGACGGTTTGCGGTGTGATGCCATGAAACTCCCTTTCGAACGCCCCCATATTAGCGGGAGGGCGCGAAACAGTGCGCAGAGAACGGTTCTCGATAACAACTGTGCGCTGGTTTCGGTGCGCCAATCGCACATGTTTGCCGATAAAACGGCGTGATTCCAGTGTTTCAGTCGATGTGCGTTTGTTTGATTATGTGCGTTGGAGCGCACAGTTGTTATTGAGAACCGTTCTCTGCGCACTGAGCCAAGGGGAGGGGTGCTACTTGAATGGGCAACTATGAGTGTTGAGACGCCGGATATGGACGAGTTGCTGCGGCTGGTGCCCACAGTGGGCTATGGGGACGACGCCCCGGCCGATCGGCGTGGGGGAGCACTGCACCTGTCCGCCGTGCTGCCCGCCTTGTCCGCCGCCATCGGACATCCGGCCCCCACCAAGGTCCACGCCGATCCCAAGGCATGCCAGCGCGCGTTGGGGCTGCCCGATGCCGAATCGGCCATCGTGGTGCTCGTGGACGGCCTGGGCTACTGGAACCTCGCCATGCGCCTCGGCCACGCGCCCTATCTGCGTTCGCTGATGAACGAAAGCGCCAATCAGCGTCCCATCGCTACCTGCGCTCCAAGCACCACTGTGGCGGCCATGGCCGCATTCGGTACCGGAACCTGCCCGGGACTGACCGCAATGGCGGGCTATACGCAGCTCGAACCCGCCAGCCATAAGCTCATCCAACTCATCCAGTTCAAAGACGCGCTGGCACCCAAACCAGCCAATCCGCACATTCCTGTGCCGCCCATGGTCGATCCGCTCGACCTGCAGCGCGAGGAGACGGTGTTCGAGAAACTTGCGGCTCAAGAGGTGCGCGTCACGAGCTCGGGGTTGCCCAAGTTCTCCAAATCGCCATTGACCGAAGCCGCATTGCGAGGCACCGACTATCAAGGCAACGTCACCCCACGCGATCGTGTGCTGGCCGCCGCACGCGCCTCCCGCACCCCCGGCCTGACCTACCTGTACATCCGTGACGCCGACAAAGTCGGCCACAATTACGGGTGGGATTCCGAACACTGGGTGGCCGCATTCGAACATATCGACGCCCAGCTCGCGCTCCTGAAACGCAGCGCACCCAAAGGCACGCTGATCGTCATCGTAGCCGACCACGGCATGGTGCAAACCGACATGGACCAGCGGATTGACATCGCCGTTGAACCGCAGCTCACCCGAGGCGTGTCACTGGTCGGGGGGGAGCCGCGCTCGCTGATGCTGTATGCCGAGCCGGATGAACGACCTGAGGATATAGCTTGCCGGTGGCGCGATTGTCTGCAAGACCGAGCCTTGGTGCGGACCAAGGATGAGGCCATCGCGGACGGATTGTTTGGACCGGTCTGCGAGCGAGTCCGGCCAATGCTCGGCGATGTGGTCGTGCAGGCAGCGGGAGCCGTGACCCTCGTCGATTCGCGTACGCAAGGAGACAAGGCCACCCACCTGCCGAGCGTGCATGGCTCCCAAACAGCATTGGAAATGGATATTCCCTGCCTGATCGATATGGCCTGATTCGGAAATTCAGTCTCCGAACAGAATCTCGTCCCAGCTTGGTACGGCCGAACGTCCTGATTTACGCTTGGCCGGTTTGGCTGGTGCCTCATGTTCGGTGGCGGCGGATTCGGCCGCCCGCTCCTGCTCGGTGGCTACTAGCTGTGCATTGGGGCCACTCCGTATGGTCTTGTCCGAAACATTGTCAGAGCCCTGCTCTGGTGCCGTGGCAGGCGATTGCTGTAATCCTGCGGCAGATGGCGAAACAGATCCGGCGGTCTGCGAAGAGACCGGACTGGGGGCCGTAGTGCCATGAGCCTGGGTCGTGGCCGGTGAGATGGACGTGGATAGATCCACTGGGGGCATGGAACCTGTGGAAGTGACAGAGGGCCGGATTGCGGCAGGCCGTGCGGCCGGAATCGAAGGCGTAGGAGCCGCCCAAGCAGACACGGCGCGCTCGATACGCGCGGAGCGTACGGAGTCGCCGGGCAGTTCGGGAATCGTCGGCTTGAGTTTGGAATCCGTGGCTGATTCCGGATTCTGTTCGCCGAGCAGTTTTCGAGCGGCATTGTTCAGGCTCATCACGGAATTGTCGTGCATATTCCACGTCCATTCGGCATGGATCTCACGGCCCGCGGAAGTGAATATCGCCACGATGCGCCAAGGCTCAAGTCCACGTCGGGTGGATTTCCAGGTCACTGATTCCATGCCGATTCCCGCAGAGGCCAGCGTGCGTTCCACCAGTTCGCTGATGGTGCGCACCCTGCTGTCTTTGGGTGCCGCCACGGCAAGGAACTGTTCGATGGCATACTGTTTCTCGGTCTCCACAGCCATGGAGAAACGACGTACCAGCATTTCGCTCAGATGATATTTCTCCGCGACACGGGCCGGATCGGCACCGGCGCGAATCAGCGACTGTATCTGGGAAATCGGCAAAGTGGACTGCTGATGCGGCTGGGGAGCCTGTCGCATCTCGCTTCTGACCTGCTTGGCCTCAAGAATCGCCCGTTCGAGCGTGTCGTCCACGCTCACAGCCATTTCCCTGCCGCCAAGGGAGAATACGAGGTCCCCCGTCTTGCTCACGCGCACGAAACGGGCTTTTTCAAGCCGATCATCTGGCATATTCGCACCACTTTCCGTCGCAAAGACATTACTTCTTTTAAGTATGCCCCACGTGTCGAACTTTACGAGTATTTCAAATCGTGTATCCTATGGGCGAGTACGGCGCTGACCGTGCTATATATATCGACTTACGAACCAAAGACGACGAAAGGACCATGATGGCTCAGGATTATGATTCCCCCCGCAACAAGGATGAGGACGAGGAATCGCTGCAGGCGCTGGGGAAGTCCTCGCAGAACGGCTCGAGCGACATCGACGACGATGAGAACGCCATCGCCGAAGACTACGAACTGCCGGGCGCCGATTTGAGCAACGAGGATTCCTCGGTGACCGTCATCCCCATGCAGGGTGACGAGTTCATCTGCTCGCAGTGCTTCCTGGTCAAGCATCGCAGCCAGCTCGCCTACACGGACGAGGATGGCCAGCCGGTGTGTGAGGAGTGCGCCGCCTGATGGCGTTCGACGAGACCTACAACGAGCCCGAATCCACCGAGGTCCTGGTCAAGAGCCTCGACCCCGAACATCCGGCCCAGCTGCACTATGCCCACGCGGGCGATGCCGGTGCCGACCTCATCACCACCGTCGATGTGACGCTGAAGCCTTTTGAACGGGTACTGGTGCCCACCGGCGTGGCCATCGCCCTACCTGCGGGCTACGTGGCGTTGGTGCATCCGCGTTCCGGGCTGGCCGCCAAGCAGGGCGTCACCGTGCTCAACGCGCCTGGCACCGTTGATGCCGGCTACCGTGGCGAAATCAAGGTGCCGCTGATCAACCTCGATCCGAAGCACACCGCCGTCTTCCATCCGGGCGATCGCATCGCTCAATTGGTGATTCAGCGGTATGTTGAGGCTCGGTTCATCCCGGCCGAGACACTGCCCGGATCCGATCGCGCCGAACGCGGGTTCGGTTCGACGGGAGTGGCGTCCTGACCGGATTGGGCCGGTTGAATGACCAAGGTGATGACGGCAACGACGGTTGCGGAACCAATGATGGCGAACAGGTGCATGCATAAGGCTCCGGTTCGCGGTTACAATGAACTTCATGACGAGGGAGGTGACTGGCATGGCAGAGATTGATGGCGAGCAGTACGCCGCCCGTAAGTTGGGTTGTGAGATCAGTGCCGATCCGCTCAATCCGCTGGATCCAATCAAGAAAGTGTGCAAGTCCCACCATCCCGGTGAGGATTTGTCCATTCTTGACCGTGCCTACCGGCGTGCCGTCATCCAGCACTCCGCCCAGCGCCGCAAGTCTGGCGAGCCGTACATCATCCACCCGCTGGCCGTTTCCCAGATTCTCGCGGATCTGGGCATGGGCCCGATCGTGGTGGCAGCCGGCCTGTTGCACGACACGGTGGAAGACACCGACTATACGTTGGATCAATGCCGCGCCGAATTCGGCGACACCGTGGCCGGTCTGGTCGATGGCGTTACCAAGCTGAGTCAGCTTGAAGTGGGTGATTCCGCCCAAGCCGAAACCATTCGCAAACTCGTGGTGGCCATGAGCCGCGACGTGCGTACCTTGGTGGTCAAGCTCGCCGACCGCGTACACAACGCTCGCACCTGGCGCTATGTGAAGACCACGTCCGCCCAGAAGAAGGCGCGTGAAACCCTTGACGTGTACGCACCTTTGGCCAACCGACTCGGTATGAACGCCATCAAGACGGAGCTCGAGGAACTGAGCTTCAAGGTGCTCTACCCGAAGATCTACAACGAGATCGTGGTGCTGGTGGCTCGCCGAGCCGGCCAGCGCGATGTGTACCTGAAGCAGATTCTGGCGGAGATCAACGAGGATCTCGACGAGCAGAACATCAAGGCATACGTCACCGGACGCCCGAAGGATTACTTCTCCATCTACCAGAAGATGATCGTGCGCGGCCATGATTTCGCGAACATCTACGATTTGGTCGGTGTGCGCATCATCGTCGACACCATTCAGGACTGCTATGCGGCGCTTGGTGCCGTGCATGCGCGGTGGAACCCGGTTCCCGGCCGATTCAAGGACTACATCGCCATGCCGAAGCTCAACATGTACCAGTCGCTGCACACCACGGTGGTGGGCCCCGGTGGCAAGCCGGTCGAAATCCAGATTCGCACTTGGGACATGCACCGCCGCGCCGAATTCGGCATCGCCGCGCACTGGAAATACAAGGAAAACGGCCAGGCCGGCCGCGCCCTGAGCTCGCCGGACAAGTCCGATCGAAAGCGTGATGAAAACAATCAGGAGCTTTCCGAGGTCGATAACCTCAAATGGATTCAGCAGCTCGCCGACTGGACCAGCGAAACCCCTGATTCCAACGAATTCTTGGGCTCGCTCAAGGAAGACCTTGGCTCGTCCGAAGTCTACGTGTTCACGCCGAAAGGCAAAATCGTATCCCTGCCCGCTCACGCCACGCCGGTCGACTTCGCGTACGCCGTGCACACCGAAGTGGGCCACCGTACGATGGGCGCGCGCGTCAACGGTCGTTTGGTGCCGCTCGACACCACGCTCGATAATGGCGATACCGTCGAAATTCTGACGTCCAAATCCGATACAGCCGGCCCGTCACGCGATTGGCTGAGCTTCGTCAAGAGCCCGAAGGCCCGCAACAAGATTCGTCAGTGGTTCTCCAAGGAGCGTCGTACTGAAGCCATCGAGGAGGGCCGTGACGAGCTGACCCGCGCGATGCGCAAGCGCAATCTGCCGGTCAACACATTGCTTACGCCCGAAGCACTGGTGGGTGTGGCCGACGACCTTAACTTCCCGAACGCGGACGCCGTGTTCGCCGCCATTGGTGACGGACAGGTCTCCACGCAGAACGTCATCTCGCATCTGGTCAAGGATGCGGGTGCCGACGAGGTCGATGAGGAAGTCGAGCAGGAAGTCCTGCCGCTGAAGCCCATGGAACGCAAGGCCTCCAGCAGCTCCACCGGCGTGTCCGTCAAGGGCGTGGGCGATGTGTGGATCAAGCTGGCCCGTTGCTGCATGCCGGTGCCCGGTGACAATATCATCGGCTTCATCACCCGTAATCAGGGCGTATCCGTGCACCGCACCGACTGCCAGAACATGATCGATCTGAAAAACAAGCAGCCTGAGCGTGTGGTCGAAGTCGAATGGACCAGCACCAAGGGCCTGTTCATGGTCAAGATTCAGGTCGAGGCGCTGGATCGACGAAACCTGCTTTCGGACGTGACACGTGTGCTTTCCGACCATGGCGTGAACATCATTTCCGGTACGATCGCCACCGGTTCCGATCGCGTGGCCACCAGCCAGTTCAGCTTCGAAATGGCCGATCCGCAGCATCTCAACTCGTTGCTGGCAGCCGTGCGCAAGATTGATGGCGTGTTCGACGTGTACCGCATCACTGGTGCCAAGGAATCCGCCGAACCTCGACTGCGCAAGATGAAGTAGGCCGTTACCTTACTCTGGCTCCCTCTCAGAGAGGGGAGCCAAGAACACGAAAAGGTCCTGACTGGAATACCTGAACTGCGCCCCGATTGTTGGACGTGGTTTATTAAGGGTACCTGATTAGGCTGTGAGGGACATGTTCCGGAATTCCTCCGGGGTGTGTCCCTCCAGTCGTATCTGGCGGCGTTTGGTGTTCCAGTGGATGATGTACGCGTCCAGTTCGTTCTTGAACTGTTCGTATGAGGCGAACTCGCGTCCGGCGTAGAACTCGTCCTTGAGGTGGCCGAACACCTGCTCGGTCGCGGCGTTGTCGATGCAGTTGCCCTTCCTGCTCATGTACTGGCGGATGTTCAGTCCCGCGAGCCGGTCGCGCCACCACTGGTGCCGGTACTGCCAGCCCATGTCGGAGTGCGGGATCGGGTCGGCGTCTTCGGGCAGCTTCTCCTCGAGCATGGCGAGCAGGCGCCACTGCTGGGCCATGTCGGGATGCCGGCTGACGTCCCAGGCCACGATCTCCTTGGATCCCATGTCGCATACGGGAGCCAGATACGCCTTGCCGTCGGCGACCCTGAACTCGGTGACGTCCGTGCCCAGCTTCACCCACGGCCGGTCGGCCGTGAAGTCGCGGTTCAGCAGGTTCTCCACCCTCGCGCCCGTCTCGCCCCGGTACGAGCTGTATTTCCGGTACGGGTTCGGCCTGCGTATCCGGCATTCCAGGCCCATGCGCCTCATGACCTTCAGCACGCTCTTGTGGCTCACCCGCACCCCGAACTCGTGCACGAGGCACATGCGTATCTGCCGGTGGCCGCACCCGTTGGGCGTGCGCGCGAATATCTCGGCGACCATCGGCTCGATGTCCGGCCGGGTCACGGCGGCCGGATGCGACAGAAGATGGTAATACGTGCTTTTCACCAGTCCGGCCGCCCTGAGCAGGTGCCGGAGCCGATGTCCCAGCCCCGCCAGCATGGAGACGATCACCGTTCTGTCCCGGTTGCCGATCTCCACGCCAGCAGGGCGTCGACTTTTTCCAGGTACGCGACCCTCGCCTTGAGGTACGCGTTCTCCTCCTCAAGGAGCTGTTCCCTTGTGGGAGCCGGCCTCGGCTTGGATTTCGCGCCCCTGGGCCTGCCCTTCGGTTTCGGACGCAGCGCGTCCGGGCCGCCGGACCGGTACTCGCGGCACCAACGCTCCAACGGGGTGAGACCCGCGATCCTGTACTTCTCCATGACTTCGGCCTTCGTCAGCCCATGCTCCACATGGTCGCGCACCGCCGCGAGCTTCGTCTCGTAGTCGTATCTCCTGTTGCCTTCGCGTTCTCCCATGAGCGCCGCCTCCCCGCCAAACCGGTATGACAACACCCATTTTCCCGCGGTACTGACGGGCACGCCAAGCCGGCGGGCGAGAGAACGCCTCCCGGCCCCGCCCCGGATCAGGTCAGCGACGACCCGCATGAAACCGTCATCGTAATGACGCCTGCGATCCCTACACATGAGAAACCGCACCTCCGATCATCGAATCTGAATTACTTCAGTCCAACAATCGGGGTGCGGTTCAGAATCAGGACCTTTTCGTATATGTTGTCGGTCTTACTCCGCCACGTCCACGGACAGAATCACGGCCGGCTCGAGCGGGCGATCCATCGGATCGGTGTCCAGTGCTTCGAGCTTATCGACGACCTTCTTGGAGTCGTCATCGGCGACCTCACCGAAGATGGTGTGGTGACCGTCCAGCCACGGGGTCGGCACGGTGGTGATGAAGAACTGGGAGCCGTTGGTGCCATGGACCTTACCGTCCATGCCGCGACGCAGACCGGCGTTGGCCATAGCCAACAGGTACGGCTTGTCGAACTTCAGGCTCGGGTCGATCTCATCGTCGAACTCGTAGCCAGGGCCGCCGGTACCGGTGCCCAGCGGGCAACCGCCCTGAATCATGAACTGCTTGATGATGCGGTGGAAGGTCAGGCCGTTGTAGAACTTGCCGTGGGAAGGCTGGCCGGTGTACGGGTCCGCCCATTCCTTCTCGCCGGTGGCGAGGCCCAGGAAGTTGGCCACGGTGTTCGGAGCCTTGTCGTCGAACAGGTTGATGGTGATGCTGCCCTCAGAGGTGCGCATGATGATGGTAGTCATGATCTTAAGTGTCTCATGGGCTTGAGACCGGGCGGAAACGCTGACGCCATTATCATTCGTCGCTGCATCCTCCAAGTCAAGGAATTGACAATGTGGCAGTGTCTGAAGAGTTTTTATGCACTTTGGACTATATGGCCGTCTGTGGTGTGTAATGCATCAGCGTGAGTATGCTAATTGACGGGATATGACATGTTGCTGTTGACTGTTGTAGTTAGCAACTTCTAGGTCAATAGCATGTCTGAATTCGTCAATGGCACGTACAGGATTGAACTTGTTTGACAACGTAAGCTGCTCCGGAATCCGGTCTACCTGGAGTCACGACGATGTTCCGCGGTGGCCTCGTGATAGGACTCAAAGCGACTGCGTCTGCCGTTGGGTTGCCGGATGCCGGAGTAGACCGAAATTATGTATTACACAAATATCGTGTGGGCTGATTGCTGCATTCCCCCTAATTTGATGGGAGATCATGGAACCATGGCAAGGGGCACGCACGCCGGAGTTCAAGACGAGGGCCGTCAGGCTGCCGGCGGGATCGCGTTCCTCGTATTGTCGGAGACGAACGCGGTGGCCGAGTTGATGAAGGACCCGGGGGCGGCGCCGGAGACGCTGCGGCGCTGGCGCAACCGGTCGGAAGCGGCGGTTGTGGAGGAGCCGAAACAGTCGGCCAGAGACACGATGGCCGAACTCAAACAGCTGCGGGCGGAGAACGCGGAACTGCGCCGGGTGAACGAGATCCCGGCGACGGCTTCGGCTTTTTCGCGGTACGGATACCTCAGGATGCACCCAGCTGATTGCGCAGGGCTGGGATTCCCAGAAGGCCGACCGCGACCAGGTGATGTGAATCATGCGCGGACGCGGCATACAAGGCATCAAGCGTGGCAGGATGCCCGTCACCACCAAGTCAGCCCAGGGAACCGGCGGCAGGCCGATTTTGGTGGGGTGCAGGTTCGAGGCCGTGGCTCCGAATCTGCTTCCCGTGGCCGACACTACCTACGTGTGCATAGCCAGCGGCTCGTTCGGCTACGCGGCGTTTGCCGCCACATCGTCGGCTGGGCGTGCGCCACCACCATGAACACGGAGGAACTGCAGTTGCAGGCGCTGGATCAGGCGATATCGTGGGCCGCGTCGCATGACGGACGGACGGTCTCGTGCACCACAGCGACCACGGGACGCAATACACCGGCACGGTATACGCCATCAGGGTTAGGGAACATGGCATGCTTCCCTCGACCGGCATGGTCGGCGACCCGTACGACAACGCCACGGATGAAAGCGTCAACGGCGCGTACAAGACCGAGCTGGTGTGGCGGCGCAGGCCGTTTGCGGATCTGAAGGAGCTGGAACTGGCGACGTTCCGGTGGGTCTCGTGGTGGAACTCGAAGCGCCTCTACCAATCACTGGGCTACAAGATGCCGGAAGCGGTGGAAACCGAGTATTATGTATAACCAAGAGATGCAAGTCGTTTCACTATGAAAGCGGAACAAAAATCAGGCCGCATCACTTTGGCTTAATGCGAAGGAATAGACATGAACGAGATACTGTCCCTGAATGATTTGCTCCATCTTAACGATGAGGAGCTGAAGCATACCAAGATTAGATTCTGCATCGTTCCTGGAGGGAGCGATGATAATCCGATTGAAGTGTTCAAGAGGAATCCGGAAGAAATTCTGAACTGGTTGTTTAATCGGCGTAAAAATAGGTTTTTTAGTGTCGGTGATAATGCAATCTGTCTCGTGAGGTTAAAGAATGACCCTGATCTTTGGTTGTTTGCAGCTATGCAGAAAGTCGTTAAAGATTTAGATGTGTGGGACGGTCGTGCCTATGAAGGCAAGGATTTTGAGCGGTACAAGCCGCTGTGCGGTCGTGTCATCATCAGATTCCACAAGGGGCAGTACTCGCTCCTGAAAGCTGATAAAGTCATGGATGATGGTCATATAGCCATGGATGAGTTTGAAGTGGTTCAGGTCTTGTCTGACGTGTTTGACGACAATCCATTTCCCGGTTATGACCAGATCAGTCTTCCATGGCGTGAAGTTGAGCGCATTATTGTTAGGAATCTTATGGACTGGCGTAATGCTCTGGAACATCAAAAGGGCGTGTATGTGATTACCGATCGTGCGACTGGAAAACTGTATGTCGGGTCAGCTACGAGCGATAAGGGTATGTTGTTGAAGCGTTGGTCAGACTACGTGCGTGACGGCCATGGTGGCGATGTCGAGCTCAGGAAAGTAGTGGAGGAAAAGGGCTTCGACTACGTGAAGAACAATTTCACCTACACGCTTCTTGAAAATTGGAATGAACGTACTGACGACCAGCGTATCCTTGAGCGCGAATCATGGTGGAAGAACGCGTTGGATAGCCGTCAGCATGGATATAACGATAACTAAATTTTCGAGATTCAGCATTTCGGCCATCTCTGCGGTAGAGGATGGCCATTTATGTATTTAGAATGAAAATGTTTGTTGCCGTGGGTGTGATGCCTGGAACGTGGAGATGCGGGAAGACCTGTGGAGATGTGAGTCTTCAACGGGGACGGGGGAGCACTCCCGGATTATTTTCGGGTGTCTGTAGGTGCCTCGTGGAGAACGAGCGTAATCGACAGGTTTCCCAAAAATCGAAAACCTTGGAATAAGGCCAAAAACAGCTGACCACGATTATCATCGGAGGTATTCATAATGATGGTAGTCATACGTTCCATGTTCTCATTGCCCCACGTCATTGACTGGCATTGACGCCATCGCTGCTATCGAGTCGGCGATTGTCAGCCAATGAATTTGATGCCGGTTCCGCTGCTGCTACCGGTTGAGGAGCCGCTCGAACCGCTATTACCGGAGTTTGAACTGGATGATCCGCCCGTGGAGCTGGAAGAGGAACCGGAGCCATTGGCTGATCCTGAACCCGATCCGGTTGAACCGTTGCCGGTGCCGGTGGTGCCTCCGGTGGTGCCGGAACCGGTGGAACCGCCAGTCGTGCCCGAATTAGTGGAGGAATCGGTGCCGGTCGAACCATCGGTGGATCCATCGGTGTTGGAATCGGTTGAGGAGTCGGTGCCGGTTGAGCCGGACGTGCTTGAATCGGTGCCGTCGTTGGACGAGCCGGATGTGGAGTCCTTGGTGTTGGAATCATTCGAACCGTCGGTAATGCCCGGCTGCGGCAGTCCGTTATTCTGATTGGACGTGTCGGTCTGCGTTTTGGTGTCGGTTTGCGTGGGCGTGGTGGACGGAGTGATGATATGGTCCGTGCCACGGCCCTGCGTGACCAGCATGACGATGCCGGCGGTTACTGCCACGGCGAGCAGGCCGGATACCAGCGTGACGATAATGGCGGTGCGCTTCGAATTATGGGAGCGGGCCTTGCGCAGTTCATTGACCGAATAGGTTCGTCCGTTCGCTCGATTGGACACGACTTCGCGCGGCTTGCGCGCGGTGGAAACGGTATTGACCATGCCGGTCATCGTCGTATCGGACTCGGATTCGGCTGCCTTATCGGACTTATTATCCGTAGTGTCATCGTCATTGCCGGAAGACGAGGCCGACTGTAGTTTCTCACCGGAGGCGGTGAGTATGTTTTGATAGATTTTGGTGGCCACCGCGGAGACGATGTAGCTGGCTGCCGCGCCGATTACCGAGCCGGCGATACCGATTTTCGATGCCAGTAAGAATGAGGTGACGGCGGCAAGGGTGCCCGCCACGATGGATGAGAGGGAAAGACCTTCGAAAAACTTCTTCACAAGACACGACCGTAAAGTGTCGGGCTGGAAGGTTGCTTAAGGCTCGGTGATACCGAGAGGATGCCTACACGAGACCTTCAAAACCTAGCCAGCGGAATGTGGAATGACTCAAAAATATGGTGCCGATGAGCAGTGGGAATCAGCGCAAAGTGGCGCAAAGTAGCGCAAAGAACAACCGAAATTGGTTCGCTTGGAGCGAAAACGACGTTCAGCAGAACGTCATGCAGCCCAAGCGAAGCTGCCGTTGCCGGCACCCAACTCGAAATGCAGTTTGGCGATGCCAAGTCCGATTTCCGATTGCACGCCTTCAAGAGCCTCGGCCTTCACCGTAACGGTTCAGGGCAATGGAGAACCCATGACCATCCATGGCCGAAACTGAATCGTCAGTTCCGGTGCAGCGACTGTTTGGTCGGCTTGATTACCGACATCAGCACGGCGACGAAGATCAGCGCAAAGCCCACCAGTGAACTCCACATGATTGTCTCGCCCCAGAACAGCGCGGAGAACGTGACAGCGAACAGACTTTCCGTACACATGATGATTGACGCCTGCGAGGCAGGCACGTGAGCCAGACCGATGTTCTGCATGATCTGGGCACTCATCGTGGCGCCGAGGAACAGATAGAGCACGCTGGCCACTACTGAGGGTGCCAGCCAGCTGGCGTTCGGCATGGGTTCGGTAAACAACGCGCCGATGATGAACAATACGCCGGCAACGCCGAACTGCACAAAAGTGACGGCGATAGGGTCGAAGCGTTTGGTGTAGACACCAAGGCAGGTCAGATTGAACGAGAAGATGACCGCGGTGGCGATGGTCAGCCAGTCGCCGGCACTCAGCGACAGCGAACCGCCCGGCTTCAGCGAGACGAAGCCGACGCCGATCAGACAGATCACGCCGGCGACCAGATTGATGGCCTTCGGGCGGTTTTTTGAAATAATCCACGTGGCGAACGGGGTGAGTACGCAGTAGGCGGCCGTCAGGAACGCGCTGCGGCCCGGTTCAATGGTCTGCAGGCCGATGGTCTGGGTGACCATCGTGCCCCAGTAGGTCAGGCCCACCACGAGCGCCGGCACAATGATTTTCGGCGTCAGATACGGCACGATGTGCTTATGGAACAAGGCCAGCATGCACAGGCAGGCGCCGATCATGCGCAGACCCATCAGCCATTGGGGCGGAATCGCCTCCATGGCGAATTTGGCGAGCAGATAGCTGCCACCCCATAATGCAGCGCAGCCCAGCAACATGAGTCGGGCGAGATTCGGGGGAAAGTTGCGGGACCAGCGGCTGCGCAGCTTGCTGAAACGTTCGATCAAACCCATGGTGCACCTCAGGACAGTTAGGAAAACTTGTGGCTCTCTCGGCTCACAGATTACGGGAACTACCGGCCAAAATCGACCGGTCGATGGGTGTCGGGTGTGTGACAGGTGTGTGGCTGGTGCGCGACCGGGGCATGGCATCGCCAAGCAGGCAAAAACCGGATGAAAGCTGTGCGAAGGTGAGGTTACTCACAGCGAACATCCGGGCTAGTCGCGTTCGAAACCGGTACTCTGGAAAGAGTAAGGATACGTTATCCGTAGCAATCATGAAAGGATTCGACATGGCAGTCATTACTCCGGAAATCAAGGAATTCATCAAGAACAACCTTGGCTGGATCACCACCGTCTCCAAGGACGGCGAACTGGACCTCGGCCCGAAGATGTCCCTGTTCGTGCTGGACGACACGCACATCGCCTACCACGAGCGCACCGCCGGCCAGCACTATGAGAACCTCAAGAACGGTTCCCCGCTGGTCATCGCTTTCGCCAACCTCGAGAAGAAGCAGGGCTACCGCTTCCGCGGCAACGTGGTGCTGCACGTTGACGACGACATCTACAACGAGCAGGTCAAGGTCGCCGAGGAAAAGGGCACCAAGAAGCCGGCCGTGATTCCGGTTCTCGAAGTCACCGAGATCCAGGACCTTGCCTCCGGTCCGACCGCCGGCAAGACCATCGCCAAGGACTGATTAGCTGACGTATTGGTGGCTTCCTCGTCAGAGGGAGCCACTTTTTCGCTTTTTAGTGCGCAGTACTAGGTGACGGCCTTGGGCGTCGGTGGTGGCGAAGAGGTAGGTGCTACCACCGTCCTTGAGTTTGAGTTTTTTGCGCAGCTGGGCCACGGTTAGGGGGAAATTGCGTACGGCGATGTTGGCGTGCGTGAGGCCGGCCAATAGCTGTTTCAGTTCTTTCTTGTTCATGGTGGCGATGGATTCGATGGCGAATGACCTGCCTGGAAAATCGGCAATAGGTTCGGCCGCCACGAACAGGTGGCTATTCGGGCTGATGTGATGCACGGCGAAGCGCTGTTCGAGAACATCAAAGCATCCGGCCTTCATGATTGAGGCGTTGGGCTCGTAAAGGTACTTCCAATGCGAGGAATCGAAGTCGTTCGCGCTTTCCTCAGACAGGGAATCTTCGGTATTGCAAGTATTGCGTGCAGCCAAGGCAGAATCGCTGATAGTGGTGTGATTGTCGCTGTTATCGCCGGCCTTGTACGACAGCACCTGCTCGTCATTAGCACATACCACGAGCGGTGAGGCGTAACGGCCGCGCCCCAACACCAGCAACAATTCCTTGCACTCATTCCCGGTGGAGACGATATGCACCTCATGTACCGCGCCGGCGAAATCGGCGACGGTCTTATGCCAGTCGAGCATGGGGGAGAGCTTGACCATGACCGTCGGTGCCTTGGCCAGCAGCATATCCTTCAGGGTCAGCACATCCGGCATGCAATCGGCAATCGCGTAGGTACGCGAGCCATGATCGTCACGGCGGGCCGGATCGAGGAAGATCATGGAGACTCGGCCAAGCGTGTCAAGCACTGCTGTTGAATCATCATTGATGACTTCGGCGTGGTCAAGGCCGAGTATCGGGAAATTATGGCGAGCGATATCACATAAAATGGATTGTTGTTCCACATATATGGCACGATTGAACACTCGGGACATGTAAGAAAAGTCGACGCCGAAACCGCCGGTCAGATCGACTAGGGATGTCGGGGAGTCGTCGTCGACTGCTTCTTCGGCCAACAATCGCTGTACCAGCCGAGCCTTGTACTGTGCGGTGAATTGGCTGGAACATTGTTCCATTGGGACTTGCGGCGGGAAAATCAGCCCATCATGGGACGCCCAGTCAGGTAGCTTGAGTGAAGCGCGCTGCCAGCCGGCAATTTGCTCCAGCGCGAACGGCACATCCACGTCGCCATCATGCTTGGCGTGCAAGGCCACATCACGCACATCTTCACGGCGGTGTTTGGCGATGAACGCCCAAGTCGACTCAGAAATCTCCATGCCGCCATTCTAGGGGTTGTGCTGAGATGAGTATGGCAAACCGCAAGAGAACGAGGTGGCGAAAACCGATGATCGATGAAGTGATGATGCTGCGTCATGGCCGTACGCAATACAATCTCGAACATCGCTTGCAAGGCCAGATCGATGTGCCGCTCGACATCGTAGGCCAATGGCAGGTTGACCAGACCGGATTCGCGCTCGCTTCACGGTATTACTGGGCCAAGGTGAACCGACTTGCCGAGCATCCCGAAGCCATCGCCCAGCCCGGTCCTGACGCCGCCGAACGCACTGATACGCGCCAGTTCGAGGAGGCTCCCGCCGCCGGCCGGCGCATGGTGGTGATGACCTCCGACCTGTTCCGTGCCCAACAGACCGCACACGCCTTCGCCGATATTTTGGGATTGCCAGTCACCTGTGACCAACGACTGCGTGAACGCAGCTTCGGCGAGTGGGAAGGCATGACCCGCGCCGAAATCAAAGCCGTGGCAGCCGACGACTACGCCTCTTGGAAACAGCACACTGGGGGCGAAACCAAGCATGGTGTGGAAAGCCGTGCCGCCGTGGGGCAGCGAGGTGCCGATGCCGTGCGCGCACTGGTCATCGACTCCGCCTATTCAGACAGCACGCCCACCACGCTGATGCTCGTCACCCATGGCTCATGGATTACCGCCACCATCTCCAACCTGCTCGAACTTGACCCGGACGGCATGAACGCACTCGGCGGCATGCGCAACGCCTGTTGGTGCCGGCTCAAAGTGCGCCACAGCGTCAACGGCACCCCCATCGAACAGCCCCTGTGGGAGTTGGAGGAATACAACAAGGCTCCCGCCATCGCCGACAGCGCCGACTGGGAGAACGGGCCGACCGATCTGCGAGGACCGCACATGCCAAGTTGGCAGCCAATCGTCTGGTGATGGTCGCTATGCGAAACCCCGCTCGCAAATTCGAACGGTGGGTCTAGACTAATCTCGGTTTGGAACCGTACAGCGATAGAACAGTAAGAAAGCGCGGAAGGCGGGTGAGACGACATGCTGAGAATCTTCAGCTCAATCAATGGCCAAGTGGAGCAGATCGAGAAACCGGAAAACGGCTCCTGGTTATGTTTGAGCGAACCCACTGATGTGGAGCTCGCCACCGTCGCCTCGCAAACCGGCATCGACCTGGCCGACCTGCGTGCCCCTTTGGATGACGAGGAACGTTCACGTGTAGACGTCGAAGACGATTACACGATGATCATCGTCGACATTCCCACCGTGGAAGAGCGTGGCGGACGCGACTGGTACGAGACCATCCCGCTGTCGATCATCGTCACCGAAAACCTCATCATCACCGTCTGCATGCAGGACACGCCCGTGCTCCACCCATTCATGGAAGGCACGATCCGAGGCTTCAACACCTTCATGCGTTCGCGCTTCATCCTGCAGATCCTGTACCGCAACGCCACGATGTACCTGCGTTACCTGCGCATCATCGACCGCGAAAGCGACAAGCTTGAACTGAAGCTGCGCCACTCCATGCAGAACCGCGAGATCGTGATGCTCATGGAGCTGAGCAAGACTTTGGTGTATTTCACCACATCGCTGAAATCGAACGAAATCGTGATGGAGAAGCTCACCACCCTGCAACGCATCAAGCAATACCCGGACGACGAGGACCTGCTCGACGACGTCATCACCGAAAACAAGCAGGCTATCGAGATGGCCAACATTTACAGCGGCGTTCTTGCGAACATGACCGACGCTTTCGCCTCGATCGTGTCCAACAACCTGAACAACGTGATGCGCATCTTCACCATCATCTCCATCACACTGTCCATCCCGACCCTGATCTTCTCGATGTACGGCATGAACTTCGATGGCGGCATGATGGGTATGCCGTTCACTGACAAGCCGTGGGGTTTCATGCTCATTATCGTGATTTCCATGGTGCTCTCCGGTGCGGTTGCCTGGTTCCTCACACGTTCGCGCATGTTCAAGTAAGGCGTTTGACGGTTATGCACCACTGGTCATCGTTCGCCAGCCGTAGCATGCTCCGCGCTCGCCGTCCGATGCGGCGCGGATTTCGCTCCCGACTGATGGCAGGATTCGCCGCGGCCTTTGGCGTGATATTGCCATTATCCGGTCTGGCCGGTTGCGGCCAAATTCAAGTCACCACCGTCTCCGGAGCGCCGGAGGGGCCCACCATCGCCATTGGGGTCGCAGCCGACGAGCCATCGGTGGGAGCATGGCATGACGGCACATACCAGGGCTTCGACATCACCATCGCCAAATACGTGGCCGCCAAACTCGGCTATGCGAACAAGCAGATCGTCTTCAAACAGGTTCGCCCCGAAAACCGGCGCTCCATGCTGGACAATGGACAGGTCGACATGGTCGTCGCCTCTTGGCCTATCACCGATGAGTCCAGCGCGATCGTTGATTTTGCCGGACCATACCTCACGACCAGCGTCGGTTTGCTGGTCAGGTCGGATGAGCGTGGCCGATTCACCAATGACGCAGGTTCGGTGGGTGACGTAGGCGACGGCACGGTGTGCGCAGTGAAAGGTGACGAGACAGTCGGCATCTTCCGCGGCAACCACCCGCAGGCCCGGATTCAGGAGCGCAGCAGTTATGCGCAGTGCGTCACGGCCGTGCAAGTAGGGTCGGCGGATGCCATAGCCTCCGATATGGCGGTGCTTTCCGGTCTTCAAGCGGCCAACGGGCCCCAGTATATGGACGTGATTGCGGACAAGGGCGAGGTCGGTTATGGCATCGCCGTGAGTCAAGGCACCAGCCAATTGGCGCAGAAAATCGCGGAAGCATTGGAAGACATGGTTGAGGATGGCAGCTGGACGGCCGCCAAGGATACGTTCACAAGCCAAACAAAGCTCACGGTTTCGCTGAACGGCGACCCCAAAGCCATCGTCTCGGATGCTGAATAACGATTGACGACGTGTCCAGTTGCGAGGCTACCTTGCTGATTTATGAGTGACAACGAGAAGAGCACGCAAACCGAAGAGCCCAACTTCCGCTACAACGCCGCACTGGCGCAGGACATCGAAAACAAGTGGCAGAAGATTTGGGACGAGCAAGGCACCTTCTGGGCCGCCAACGTCAACGGCGATTTGAAGGACGGCAAGGGCCGTAACGCCGAAGGCCGCACCGCCTACTTCGCCATGGACATGTTTCCCTACCCGTCCGGCAAGGGCCTGCACGTCGGCCACCCGCTGGGCTACCTGGCCTCCGACGTGGTGAGCCGCTACCACCGCATGAAGGGCGAGAACGTCCTGCACGCCATGGGTTACGACGCCTTCGGCCTGCCTGCCGAACAGTACGCAGTCCAGACCGGCCAGCACCCGCGCGTGACCACTGAGGCGAACATCGCCAACATGAGCCGCCAGCTGCACCGTATGGGCCTGAGCTTCGACAACCGTCGTACGTTCGCCACCATCGACCCCGGCTACGTGCGCTGGACCCAATGGATCTTCTCGCGCATCTACGATTCCTGGTACGACGAGGACGCCACCAACCCGTCCGGCTCCAAGGGCTCCGCACGCCCGATCGCCGAGCTCGTGGCCAAGTTCGAATCCGGCGAAAAGGCCATTCCGGGCCACGAGTCCGATGGCAAGCAGTGGTCCGACCTCACTGACGCCGAGCAGCAGGATATCTTGAACGACTTCCGCCTGGCCTACATCTCCAAGTCCCCGGTCAACTGGTGCCCGGGTCTGGGCACCGTGCTGGCCAACGAAGAGGTCACCGCCGAAGGTAAGTCCGAGCGTGGCAACTTCCCGGTCTTCCAGCGTGAGCTACGCCAGTGGTCCATGCGCATCACCAAGTACGGCCACCGCCTCATCGCCGATCTTGACGGCATCAACTGGCCTGAGAAGGTCAAGCTCATGCAGCGCAACTGGATCGGTGAATCCCATGGTGCCTCCGTGCACTTCATCGTGGCCACTGCCGACGGTGACAAGGACATGGAAATCTACACCACCCGTCCCGACACGCTGTTCGGCACCACGTTCGCCGTGGTTTCCCCGGAACATCACCTGCTGGAGAACGTGCCCGCCGAATGGCCGGCCGATGTACCCGAAGACTGGAAGGGCGGCTATGCCAACCCGGTCGAGGCGGTGAAGGCCTACCGTCTGGCCGCCGAAGCCAAGACCGCCAAGGACCGCGTGAACGAGGCCGGTGAGAAGACCGGTCTGTTCACCGGCCTGTACGCCACCAACCCGATCACCGGCGCGAAGCTCCCGCTGTTTACTGCCGACTACGTGCTGATGGACTACGGCACCGGTGCCATTATGGCCGTGCCTGGTGGCGACCAGCGCGATTACGACTTTGCCGTGAAGTTCGGTCTGCCTGTCATCTACACCGTCACGCCTCTGCCGGATTCCGGCGACGACTTGGCCAACTACGAGGGCAAGGCGCCGTTCGTCTCCCATGACGGCATCGTGATCAACTCCTCCGTCGAGGCCACCGAAGCCAAGGGCGACGCGCTGAGCCTTAACGGCCTGCGCGTGGACGACGCCATCGCCAAGGTCAACGCCTGGCTCGAATCCGCCGGCGTGGGCAAGGGCACCGTAAGCTACCGTCTGCGCGACTGGCTGTTCTCCCGCCAGCGCTACTGGGGCGAGCCCTTCCCGATCGTCTACGGCGAAGACGGCACCCCGCACCTGCTGCCGGATTCCGCATTGCCGATCAACCTGCCCGACGTGCCCGACTATGAGCCGCGCACCTTCGATCCGATGGACGCCGAGTCCAACCCGGAGGCACCGTTGAGCCGCAACGAGGACTGGGTCAAGGTCGAGCTCGACTTGGGCGACGGCAAGAAGACCTACTACCGCGACACCAACACCATGCCGAACTGGGCCGGCTCCTGCTGGTACTACATGCGTTACATCGACCCGACCGACACCAAGCACATGGTGGAGAAGGACGAGTTCGACTACTGGATGGGCCCGAACCACAACAAGTACTCGGGTGATGAAGGCGGTGTGGACCTGTACATCGGCGGCGTCGAACACGCTGTGCTCCACCTGCTCTACTCCCGCTTCTGGCACAAGGTGCTCTTCGACCTCGGCTACGTGGACTCGGCCGAACCGTTCCACAAGCTGTTCAACCAGGGCATGATCCAGGCCTACGCCTACACCGACGACCGCGGCCAGTACGTGCCGGCCGACGAGGTCGTGGAAGGCCCGGCCGACGCCTCCGGCGAGCCGACCTTCACCTGGAACGGCGAACATGCCAACCGCGAGTTCGGCAAGATGGGCAAGTCCCTCAAGAACATCGTGACCCCGGACTACATGTACGAGAACTACGGTGCCGACACCTTCCGCCTGTACGAAATGAGCATGGGCCCGCTGGACGAGTCTCGCCCGTGGAACACCCGCAACGTGGTCGGTGGCATGCGCTTCCTGCAGCGTCTGTGGCGCAATGTGGTCGATGAGACCACCGGCCAGGCCCATGTGACTGAGGACACGCCGGACGAAAAGACCCTGAAGCTGCTCAACAACACGATTGCCGAAGTGACCGCGGAAATGGAAGGCATGCGCCCGAACACCGCCATCGCCAAGCTCATCGTGCTCAACAACCACCTGACCGGTCTGAAGGCTGTGCCGCGTGCCGCCGTGGAGCCGCTGATCCTGATGCTCGCGCCGATTGCCCCGCACATCTGCGAGGAGATGTGGAGCAAGCTCGGTCACGCCGAATCCCTGTCCGCCGAGCCGTGGCCGGTGGCCGACGAACGCTACGTGGGCCACGACACCGTGACCGCCGTGGTGCAGATCAAGGGCAAGGTGCGCGCCAAGCTCGAAGTGCCGGTCGACATCGATCCGGCCGATCTCGAGAAGCAGGCGCTTGCCGCCGTCGCCGACCGTCTTGGCGGCAAGGAGCCGCGCAAGGTGATCGTCAAGGCCCCGAAGATCGTCTCCATCGTTCCCGCGGAGTGACTTGTTGCGAGCCAGCTCCCCTCTTTGAGGGGAGCTGGCTCGCGTAGCGAGACTGAGGGGAGCGTCAACCGCCCACCTCAATTGTGGATAACTTCATAAGCTAGAACCACATACCCCGTTTCAGCTGGACAAACGCCCATGAATCCATCAGCGTGGATGCATGGGCGTTTCTCATAACCATCGCGCAGACCATGCCGCCAACCGTTTGCGCGCATTCAGCAGGCAGAGCGCAGCCATGCCCCAACCGCGAGTGGAACGGCCCACGACGCCTCCGCCGCCTCCCGGCCATGCACGGATCCGTCCGGCCGGCCACCCGCCCCAAAGGGCGCAGAGCGGCCTGCGGCAGGCGACCCGTGACAAACGTGCGTTATCGGATCTGATTGGCGTACGTTCCGCCGATGCCGTCGGCGAATCAGCCAGACTCACCCGGGATCAGCCGCGATTGTCGTTCACCATTGGGCATGCCTTGGCCGTGATATTGCTGCTGATCGTCGCCCTTGGCATCAGCTTGGCATTGCTGGTCCAACAGTCGATGAATATGGCCATGCTGTCTCAACCGACCGCCATGCAGACCACGGGCGGCTCCGCTGGAGATCAGACGATGCCATCGCAGAACACCACGGACGAGAAACGCACGGATCCGCAGCAGTCGGAGCATTCCGATGCCACAGCGAACCCCGAATCGGATACCACGCAATCTCCGCACATGCAGACGGACGGCAGCGATGCCGGCGCTTCCACGCATGGTCTCATCAACCTCAACACGGCTACCGCTGAGGAATTGCAATCCATCAAAGGTATTGGGCCGGTTACCGCTCAGCGGATCATTGATCATCGCACGGCGATTGGCGGGTATACATCAGTCGATCAGCTGCTGGATGTCAAAGGCATCGGCTCCAAGACGTTGGAGACCATGCGAGGGCAGGTGACGGTCGGATGAGCAGGGATTGGATACTGCGCGAGCAGGGGAGCCGCGATTGGAGGATGCTGCCGATCGCCATAGTGATGTGGGCGGCGAGTCTGGGAGCGCACGCATTATTCGCATGGAGGATGTCTGATGGACTCGGCACTGGTCAGGCAAAGGCCGATGCCGGAGCTGGCATTGACGTCACCATAATCGGCATGGAATGGCCTGTCACACGAATATTGCCTATAACAGTGGCGTCATGTGCTGCCGTGGCGGCGATGATCGTGGTGTCTTTCCGCCTGCGGATCCGGTGGACGGGAACATTGACCGTATGCGTTGCGGTGGCGTGCATCGGCAGTATGACGGCAATCGCGTCGGACACCATTGCCTGGCATGATCCTGCCTCCGCACAAGCTCGCCAATCCAGTTCATACCACGAAGTCATGGCCACGGTGACGACGCCCGTGATCGCTTCGGACCAACGCACATACGATTGTCAGACGGACATACGGCTGAGCGGCATCACTGTGGATGGTACGGATGTACGTTCCACGGTCGCTGTGCGTGTATACGCCGACGAATCGTATTGTGGGCAGTTGCGTCGAGGCGCGGTCCATCTGCTGACAGGCGTATTGCAGCAAGCGCGATATGGACGCATACCACTATGGCTGCTCTTGGAAGGAAAACAGCCGGTAGCACAGGTGCGGGCTCCGCCGTGGCATCTCGCCGCGATTGCGCATGTGCAGGAGGCGTTTTTCACCGTGACCGAACAATTGTCCGATCAGGGGCGTGTGTTGGTGCCGGGATTGACGATGGGTGTGCTTGGCCAGGATTATATCGGCGGCGAGACCGGTCCGATGCCGGTCAACAGCACGTATGCGCAAACGTTGGAAAATCAGTTCCGCCAGTCCGGCATCATGCACCTCATGGCCGTATCCGGTGGCCACTTTGTACTGGTGGCGGGATTGGTGCGCCGATTATGCATGTGGATGCTGCTTGATCGGCGGCTGACGGCGTTGCTGGTCTCTGGAGTATATGTGCTGCTGGCATTGGCGATGTTCCCCAGTGATTCGGTCACCCGCGCGTTCATCATGGGATTGATAGGTGCGTTGACGTATGCGATGGGGCGGCGTACGCAAGCGTTGAGCGCCCTGTGCTGGACGGTAATCGGTGTATTGGCGGTGAATCCGGATATGTCGGCCAGCTACGGATTCGCCTTGTCTTCGGCCGCCGTACTGGGTATCGTGCTGTTTGCGGAGCGGCTGGCCGGTGCCTTTGAGCGAGCGATGCCGCACGGCATCGCCGAAATGATGGCGATGACCGTGGCCGCGCAGTTGTTCACCCTGCCGATTCAGGTGTTGATGGAACCGGAGTTGCCGTTGCTGTCCGTGCCGGCGAACCTGTTGGTGTCGCCGTTTGTGGGATTGGCCACGATGGCGGGATTGATGGCATTGGCCTGCGCATGGTGCGAGCCATGGCTGGCCGGCGTATTCGCGTGGATATCGTCATGGGGCACGCTGGTGATGGAACGGGTGGCGTTGTGGCTGGGTGGCAGCACGATGGCCGTCATCCCATGGAAAGACGGCGTTACGGGTGCCGTGCTGATTGTGGCGGTGGAAATCGGTATCGGCATGCTACTGGTGTTCGTCAGCCGTTGCCTCCAGCATGTCCGTCGTTATGAGGCCGGAATGCCTGGCGTGCGCTTCGGTTCCGCTTGGCGTGTCCGCCTCAGTCTCTGGTGCGAGGAGACGAGACGTCTCTTTACGCGGCGGCAAGCCGAATAGCCAATGCGGTATTCGGTGCAGCAACCATCGCAATAGCCAGCCGAACCTATGCGATAGGCCGCGCGGCATAAACCATCAGCCGGCAAAACTGCGATACAGTTGAGACCAGTTCAACCAGCTGCATGAAGGAGTGCCGGCGATGATGTTGTCTCATAATCCGATAGTCGAACCATTCGCATTGGCCCACGCCACCATCGTCACCGGAGATAAAGCCGGAACCATACTGCGTAACATGACGATCGTGGTCGGAGCCGACGGACGTATCGAACAGGTTGCACCCAGCATCGAAACCAGTATCCCAGCCGAATACCACTATCTTGACGGCACCGGCAAAATCGTGATGCCGGGGCTGATCAATGCGCATACCCATCTGTTCTCCCAAGGCAAGCCGCTCAATCCGAAGCTGGCGACGCCCAAAGGCCAACGTATGGTCGCCACATTCGCGCATTCGCCATTGGGCAAGCCGTACATGGCCGCAACCGTAAAACACAACGCCACAACATTGCTGGAATCCGGCGTTACGACGATCCGCACGCTTGGCGACGTGGGATATGAAGTCGTGACATTACGCGATCAGATTGATGCAGGCCAAATCCTCGGACCGCGTATCTTGGCATCCGGACCGCTGATGGCGATTCCCGAAGGCCATGGCGCCCCGCTTATCGCACTGACCAGCGGCACCCCGGAAGAGGCGCGTACCGCAGTCGCGCAGAATCTCAAGGCTGGCGTCAACGCCATCAAAATCGCCGCGACCGGCGGCGTAACCGATGCACAGGAAATCGGCGAGGCCGGCAGCCCGCAGATGAGCGTGGAACAGATGCGGGCGATTTGCGATGAGGCGCATCAGTACGGTGTTATTGTCGGCGCGCACGCGCAAAGCCCGGAAGGCGTGCGGCGTTCGCTGCTGGCCGGCGTCGATACCATCGAACACGGCAGCGTGCTCGACGACGAATTGATCGGCATGTTCCGGCACAATCCGAATGCGTTGCGCGGATACTCGGCATTGATTCCGACACTGTCCGCCGGCCTGCCATTGACCTTGCTTGGACAGGACGCGACCGGCATCACCGACATCCAATTGGAGAATTCCAAAAACGTGGTCGGAGGCATGGTTTCAGGTGCCCGTCAAGCGCACGAGGCCGGATTGATGATAGGCGTCGGCACCGATACAGGCATGACATTCGTGCCGCAGTACGCCACATGGCGTGAGCTGGAGCTGCTGGTCGCATACGCCGGTTTCAGCCCGGCTGAGGCCCTGCACGCAGCCACTGCCGTCAACGCCTCCATTCTCGGCGTCGATGCCGAGACCGGTTCTTTGGAAGTCGGCAAATCCGCTGATTTGCTTGTGCTGAATGCCAATCCGCTGGACGACCTGCGCGCGTTGGAACACCCGGCACTGGTCATCGCGGCCGGTCACCCGGTATGGCGTCCCGCTCCCAAGCGTTTCGCGGATATCGACGCCCTGTTGGATGAGGCATACGCCTAATCGCGGAGTGCTGCCGGGCCGTTATGCCGGCAGGTCATTGTCCAACCTGTGTGGCGAGATGGGGGCATGGCGAAAACAGCAGCGAACGTACCGGTAACCGTGGTGCCCGGAGGCGACTCGTATTTGAACGACGCGCGCACCAAGGCACTGTGCGCACAAGCGTTGAAGGCGCGACCCGACGCCGAACTCATCGAGCTCGACGCCACATCGGCCGACCAATATGCCTTCGATGAAGCCGTCAGCCCATCGTTGCTTTCCGACGTTGCCGTGGTCAAACTCGTCAACCTGCAGAATGCCGACGAAAAGCTCGCCGAAGCTCTGGTGACGTACACCAAGCAGGCCGCCAAGGATCCGAACGGCTCCAGCGTGGTGATCTGCCAGCACGAGGGCGGCGTCAAAGGGCGCAAGATCATCGACCAACTGGTGAAAGCCGGCGCTCGCAAAGAGGACGTGCCGGATTTGAAGAAACCGGATGCCCAACTCAATTTCGTACTCGGAGAATTCGAGAAACGCGGTCGTAGAGTCGAACCGATGGCCGCGCAGCAGCTGGTATCCGTGCTCGGCGGCAAAACCGGCGAACTCGCCGCCATGTGCGAGCAATTGTGTTTCGACTTTGACGATAATCCGATGGGGCTCGACCGCGTCAACCAGTATTTGACCGCCAATCCGCAGGTCACCGGTTTTGCCGTGGCAGACAAGGCCGTGGAAGGCAAAACCGCAGAAGCCATCGTCATGATGCGTGCAGCTGTGGAACAAGGGACCGATCCCATCGCGCTGATCGGCGCGTTGGCCATGAAGCTCCGTACCATTGCCAAAGCCTCGGCGGTCCGGGCCGGCACGATTTCACAGGCCGAAGCGAAAACCAATCCGTGGGTGCTGAAGAATGCGATGCGCCAACTTGGCGGCTGGACTTCGGCAGGACTCGCGCATTGCATCCGTATGCTCGCCTGGGCGGATGAGCAAAGCAAAACGAACGGCGGCGACCCGGTATATGCGCTGGAACGCTGCATTGAAGACATCAGTCATAAAGGTCGGTAAAAGTCGATAAAGGGGTATTTATGAGCGAACACACTATTGCGGCTCCCACCAGCGAGGCCATGCAGGAGCTCGGCCGCCGCGTGGCCGGAATGGTACACGGCGGCGATGTATTGCTGCTCTCAGGCCCTCTTGGTGCCGGCAAAACCACATTCGCCCAAGGCTTCGGGGCGGGGCTGGACATTACCGAACCCATCGTGTCTCCTACATTCACCATTGCCCGCGAACTTGACGGGCATTTCGCCGACGGCACTCCGGCTCATCTGGTGCATGTGGATGCCTACCGTCTGGGCGGCTCAGCCTATGCGCCGGGGCAGGACGCCATCGGGCGTTTGTTGGACGAGCTGGAATCGCTGGGATTGGACGAAGAACTTGAAGACCCCGGCGAGAACACGGTGGTGCTTATGGAGTGGGGCGAACAAATGGCCACCGCCTTGGCACCAGAACGACTTGAAATCCATATCGATCGACCTCTCGATTCCTCCGATGTCGCATCCGCTGGATCAGACGGCGAACTCACCAGCAACGGCACTCGTACCGTCGCATTCGTCCCAGTCGGCAAGCGATGGGCCGCGTTCGACCTGCAATAAGCCATGCGCCCATAGACTCCTCGATGTACACTCTCTAGAGGCTTTACGACTAGGAGGATTCATGGGTTGCACGTTGGTGATTGACACCTCATTCGGCTCGACGGTCGGCATTGTGGGGCGCGAGCCCATTGTAGAGACCGATTCGCGCACCCATGTGGAGAAACTGCAGGTCAATATCGCGCGCGCGGTCGAGGAGGCCGGCCTGACTCCTGCCGATATCGAGGAGATCGTCGTGGGCATCGGCCCGGCGCCATTCACCGGCCTGCGCGCCGGCATCGTGGCCGCCAAGGCGTTGGCCTTCGCCACCGGGGCCAAGCTCGTCGGACAGAACGTACTCGACCCGCAAGGCGAGATGATGAACTTCGTGCTGGGTGACAGCGCCATGTTCGACGGCATCGATTTCCTGGCCGACGTGCCGCGCTTGAGTTCGCGCCAATCGGATGGTGACGTCCCGGACGCCGAGGCCAAGGAACACGAACTCGACCGCCACGTCACGCTGTGCGTCAACGATGCGCGCCGCAAGCAGCTGTACTTCTCGCTCAACCACGGCAGCATCAGCCTGCCGGACGAGGACGCCGCCGAACGACGCTGGATCGAGATGGATATCGACTACCCGGAGCATATCGTCGAACGGGTGAACGCGGCGCTCGCGGAACACGGCGAACGCGACGGCGTCAGCTATGTGGTGGATGTGACCGGCCACGGCGCGGCCAAATACGCATCCGTCTGGCAGGGACTGCGTGCGCTGGGCTCCGTGGTGGACGGATCGGTATTGGATGCCGGGAAAGCCGGGCTCGCCGTCTTTGCGACCACCGCGTTGAGCCGCGAACTGCGCGGCGACCAGGTCGTGCCGATCGAACCGTTGTACCTGCGCCGGCCGGACGCCGAAGTACCGAACCCACTGAAGCACGTGCTCGGCCATGCCGGTGCCGATAAGGCGTGAAGTGGGTTGTGGTCCGATGATTGTTGACATCACTGCCGTAAGTCGTGATCTTGCGGTTCGTTCCATCGCACAGTTGGAAGGCGAACTGTTCGGCCGCGGCGCATGGAATGCGAACATGGTGCGAGAGGAACTGGACGCACCGGCCCGCACGTATCTGCTGGATGTGCTGGGAGAGGCGGAACAGGCTGTTGTCCGCGGCTACGCCGGCTTCTGGTACGACGGCGAGGACGCCGAGCTCATGACCATCGGCGTGGGCAAGGCATACCAGCGGCAAGGCATCGCCGCTGCGTTGCTTCAGGTACTGGTCGACGAGGCGAAACGTCAGGGCGCCTCGCGCATGCTGCTCGAAGTGCGTGTGGATAACGACCCTGCGCTGGCCCTGTATCAGCGGTTCGGATTCGAACGCATGGGATTGCGCAAACGCTACTACCAGCCCGAAGGCATCGACGCATACACCATGAGCTTGGACCTGAAACCTAGGGTCGTGGGCTTTGCCGCCCCGCAGACGGCATCGGCGGACATTGAAGACATCACCAGCAAGCAAACGGAGAAGAACGGAGAAGCACGATGAGCGAACCGGTTGTACTGGGTATTGAATCCACCTGCGACGAAACCGCAGCCGCCATCGTACGCGGCCGCGAACTGCTCTCCAACGTCGTGGCCTCATCCATGGAGGAACACGCGCGATACGGCGGCGTGATCCCCGAAATCGCCTCCCGCGCGCACGCCGAGGCCTTCGTGCCATGCGTGTCCAAGGCGCTCGTCGACGCGAACATGACGTTGGCGGATGTGGACGCCATCGCCGTGTCCGCCGGTCCCGGACTGGCCGGTTGCCTGGCCGTGGGCGTGTCCGGCGCCAAGGCGCTGGCCTGGGCTGCGAACAAGCCGATTTACGGCATCAACCATGTGATCGGGCACATCGCCGTCACTCAGCTGCAGTTCGGCCCGTTCCCCAAGGACACGCTGGCTCTGATCGTCTCCGGCGGCCACACCTCGCTGCTGCACGTGGAAGACATGCCGCGCAAAATCGATGTGGTGGGCACCACGCTGGATGACGCGGCGGGGGAGTGCTTCGACAAGGTCGCCCGCCTGCTCGGCTTCCCGTATCCGGGCGGCCCGCACATCGACCGCCATGGTCAGAACGGCGACCCGCACGCCATCAAGGTGCCGATGGGTCTGACACAAGGCAAGGCCGGTGCCGCGCACCCGTATGATTTCAGTTTCTCCGGTGTCAAGACCGCCGTGGCTCGCTGGGTGGAAAGCGAGCAGGCCGCCGGCCATGAGATTCCGGTGGACGACGTGTGCGCCTCCCTGGCCGATTCCGTGGCCACCGTGCTGGCCCGTAAGGCCATGCGCGGCTGCCGGCAGTACGATTCCAACACGCTGATCGTGGGCGGCGGCTTCTCCGCCAACTCGCAGCTGCGCGCCAAACTGCTCGAATTCGGCGAGAAGTACGGCGTCGACGTCCGTATCCCGCAAATCAAGCTCTGCACCGACAACGGTGCCATGGTCGCCATGCTCGGCGTGAACCTGGTCGAAGCCGGCGTGGCCCCCAGCGCCCCCGACTTCCCGATTGACTCCGCCATGCCCCTGACCAAGGTTTCGATGTAAGATTTGCGCGGTATTCCCAAACTGATACTGGGAATACCGTGCCTCTCATCGGTGAATTGACAGTGACCTGTCTGCCTGATGTGAGTAGTGGTGAGGTCTTCGCCATGGATTTCCCGGTTGATGATGGGGTGTCGTGTCTGGTCACCAATGCGATGAAAATAAAAAAGCCTCGGAGAACCGAGGCTTTCGATGGCTCCTGCGGCTGGGCTTGAACCAGCGACCGTCCGATTAACAGTCGGATGCTCTGCCAACTGAGCTACGCAGGAATATTCAATTTTCATCCCGTCCGGAGTTACCCGTTCAGGTGAGCTCCTGCGGCTGGGCTTGAACCAGCGACCGTCCGATTAACAGTCGGATGCTCTGCCAACTGAGCTACGCAGGAATATTCAATTTTCATCCCGTCCGGAGTTACCCGTTCAGGTGAGCTCCTGCGGCTGGGCTTGAACCAGCGACCGTCCGATTAACAGTCGGATGCTCTGCCAACTGAGCTACGCAGGAATGTCTGCTGTGTTTGAGATTTCTCTCGCGCACAAGTCACATATCTTACATGCCTGCCACGAAAAAGCAAATTACATGCGTGTAGGGCATGTCGCGCTGAATTCCGCAGAATCGGACTCATCGAATACTATCTCATACAGCCAAAAACCGAACACGGATATACACTAGCGACTAACGGTAGAGGAGCTGGTGTCTGCTTGGCAAATACTGGAATCGGTGAAACGGAACAACCGTCTGAGTATGCGAACCCAGTGGGAACAATCACAAGAGTTCTGATGTTCCGCTGTCACTGCATGGCAGCGGTTGTGACATGGATCGGCCGCGGCTGAAGGTCGAACAACATGACGATGCGGCGATACTGTCACGCGAAATTTCATTGTGGATAACTTCGGAAGCTAGAACCACATAGGTCGTTCTGGCTGGACATCCTGTTTCGGACCCCTCAAGGTGGGTATCACCGGCAAAGAAGCCGGAATCACATCACACTCACACTATGGGGAGGAATCTCATGAATGCACCACTGTTGTTTGATTGGCGTCGCGACGAAGCCCGACGTGCCAGCCGGCGGCGTCAGCAGGCGCGTCAGCGGGCTCAGGAACGGCAACGGCGTATGGATGCCATAATCGCGTTGGCCGCCGTTATCGGCCTGCTGCTTGCCTTGGGAGTAGGGCTGGCATCCACGCCTCAGCATGTTGCGCATGCGGATACTGCGGTGACCGGAGATGCGGCATACACGGTGGAGGATTTCACCGATATGTCTGATTTGGCGTGGCGCAATGGCAATCAGTGCGAATCCCGATTCGACTGGCCGGTCGACGATCCACAGGTCGAACAACAGTTCGAGCGGCCGATCAACCCGTGGGCACCAGGTCATCGTGGAGTGGATCTTGTTGCGGAGCAAGGTACCGTAATTCTGTCACCACAGGCAGGGACCGTGAGTTTTGCTGGCAAAGTAGCTGGCAAAGATGTGGTGAGTGTACGGCATCGTGGAGGTGTCACGTCGACATTCGAACCGGCCGTTACCGAGCTTTCAGTGGGGGATACGATCTCCCGCAGACAGCCCGTAGGCATCGTTGAAGGCAGCTCGGACCATTGCGAAGACCGTTGCCTGCATTGGGGCCTCAAGCGAGGAACGGCCGATTATCTTGATCCACAGCAATATGCGGGGAGTCGAAAAATCGTACTGAAACCGTCATGATTTAACGGTGATTGTCGGCCGGAACAGGGCCGTACGGAAGAGACATCGCAGGCGGCTAGCGGCGTGACGAGTATGAATCACAGACCGGCATCGGCCAAGGAAATATATCCGGGGTCGATCAGCGCGGACTTGAGATTGCTGGCGCTGACAGCCAGCAACGGTTCGCTGATGGTCGGGATCTTCTTCACGCCGCCTACCTCGGAGTTCCTGATTGAAGGCATGGAATTCAGCGCTTCGTCCTTGTTGAGCTTGGCGCAGGCCTGAGCGATATCCGTGGCGATGGTCTGTCTGTCTTCCATGCCGGTCATCCATTGCTTGCCATTGACGATGGATGGGATGTTCGAGACATACGCGCCGTATCCGGTTACTAGAGGCCACTGCGAGTCACGGTCCTTGTCGGAAGCGGAGGTGTCCTCGTCCGCATCGTCATCGGAACTGGATGAGTCGTTTGCGTTGTCGTTTTCAGGGGATTTGATCGGGTCCGGCACGGCGTCACGGCTGAGATCCTTCTTGCCGGTGATATTGCCGACAATGCCCGAGATGGTGATCTGCGGATTGATATCGGCGGCAGAGCCGGTGTATCCCAGATCGTCCAATTCCTTGACGACCTCGGAGGCGATGTAGTCGTTCATCGTGATGATGCCGTCAATACGGGTGAGTGTGGACTGTCCGTCGGTTTTTGCCAGACGCTTGTCAAGCACTTTCGCAGTGGAGCTTTCCTCAGCGGCATCGTAGGCCACGGCTTGCCAATCGTTTTCCGTGGATTTGCCGTCCAAGGTGCCTGAAGGGCTTTCCACAACGCCCTTCTGATAGTAGGAGCCCAGTACCTGCCAGATACCACGGAACGCCTCTTGGGCGAACGCGGAATCGTTGGCGTTGCCTTTTTCGTCCACGGCGGTGTATGGCAGCAGCACCTCAATGTATTTGGGGTTGTCTTTACTGGCCTTATCCAACTTGAGTTTGGACACCATCTTTTCCGCCTGTAGCTTGCCGATGGTCTGGGCGTCCGAGAACTTGACGAAGGCGTCCGGCTTATATCCCTCGATACTGTTGCCGAGCAATACCACATGCATGCCGGACTCCTTGGCCAGTTTGAGCGATGAGACCAGCCGGTCCACGGCCTGCGCCTGCTCGTCCGATGCAGTGCTGTCGCTCTCAGTGTTGGACGAATCGTCTTTGGACGAGTCGTCTTTGGAAGATTCACCGTCAGAAGTAGCTCCCTCATCCGTGGCATCGTTGGTGCTCAGGTTCTGGCTGATGTAATCGCCGTATTGGCGAGTGGAAGCGTCGGCCTCGACTACTGGAGCCACGAGCAATGTCATGTTGTCGGGCGCGATGGCAATGCCGGAATCGTCCGTGGTGTTATTCGAAAGATGATCGACCACAAAGTCTTGGATGGCGCGGCTTTGCTTGGCCAACGAGTCGGACGTCGTATGATCGATATCGCCTTTCTTGAAACCGGCGTCGGCCAGAGCCTTGGCTAGGTCAGGCACCAGCTTCGCCCACTTGTTCAGTGGCGTCTGCTGGTTCAGCGTAATGCCGTCCGAAGGTGTGAACACGGCCACGCCGCCGGCAGAATTGGACGTCACCGTGGTTTGACCATCTACAACGGTCTTATTGTCTGAGGTGCACGCGGTCAGTGACAGCACCATCGCGCAGGATGCGATAATGGCGGCGAGCAGGGTGGTTGAGCGGCGTGCGAACACCATAAGCGGCGAAACCTCCTCAAGCGGGCGTGAAAACAAGCTGAATCACGATTCTAGTAGGCCGTATACGAAAAAGTCCCGGACCAGTGGACAAATCGCCACATATCCGGGAACAATTAGAGGTATTACGTGCGTGCATCGAACAACTGTCATGATTATCGTGCTGAGGAACATTCCAGATGAAGCACGACAATCATGACAGTTTGCGACATGACATGACCCATGTAGGTCCGCACGATGTGTTCGATGATTTACTCGGCCAGAGCCTTGGCCAGGTTCTCGTCCAGCGCGTTCATGAAGCCGTCGGTGTCGAGCCACGGTTCGTCCGGGCCGATGAGCATGGCCAGATCCTTGGTCATCTGACCGCCTTCAACGGTGTCGACGATGACCTTCTCCAGCGTCTTGGCGAAGTGACGGACTTCGGGCGTGCCGTCCAGATCGGCGCGGTGCTTAAGGCCGCCGGTCCACGCGAAGATGGAGGCGATCGGGTTGGTGGAGGTCTTCTCGCCCTTCTGCCAGCGGCGGTAGTGACGGGTCACGGTGCCGTGCGCCGCTTCGGCCTCGACGGTCTGGCCGTCCGGGGTCATGAGCACGGAGGTCATGAGGCCCAGCGAACCGAAGCCCTGGGCCACGGAGTCGGACTGCACATCGCCATCGTAGTTCTTGCAGGCCCAGATGTAACCGCCGTGCCACTTCAGGGAGCTGGCCACCATGTCGTCGATCAGGCGGTGCTCGTAAGTCAGGCCGGCCTCGGCGTACTTGTCCTTGTATTCGGTCTCGAACACCTCGGCAAAGATGTCCTTGAACTGGCCGTCGTAGGCCTTCAAAATCGTGTTCTTGGTGGACAAGTACACCGGGTAATGACGCATCAGGCCGTAGTTGAAGCAGGCGCGAGCGAAACCGCGGATCGAATCGTTGACGTTGTACTGCACCTGGGCCACGCCGCCGTCTTCGCCGTAGTTGTAGACCACGTGCTGAATCGGCTCGGAGCCATCGTCCGGAGTGAAGGTGACGGTCAGCTGGCCGGCTCCCGGAACCTTGAAATCGGTGGCCTTGTACTGGTCGCCGAATGCGTGACGGGCTACGACGATCGGCTTGGTCCAGCCGGGCACCAGACGAGGCACGTTGCTCATCACAATCGGCTCGCGGAAGATCGTGCCGCCCAGGATGTTGCGGATGGTGCCGTTGGGGGACTTCCACATCTTCTTGAGACCGAATTCCTTGACTCGGGCCTCATCGGGGGTGATGGTGGCGCACTTGACACCGACATGGTGCTTCTGGATGGCGTGGGCGGCGTCGATGGTCACCTGGTCATCGGTCTCGTCGCGGTGCTCGATGCCCAGATCGTAGTAGTCGAGGTTCACGTCGAGGTACGGCAGGATCAGACGATCCTTGATGTCCTTCCAGATCACGCGGGTCATCTCGTCGCCGTCGAGTTCGACGACAGTGCCTTCGACCTTGATTTTGGCCATGCTTCCTCCTGATAGATGGTGTGAAGATGATTTAGTCATAGCGCATGTTTGTAACGACTTGAAGCAATCGTCCGGTCCGTGGGAAACGGCCTTGTTGGCGTCCCACCCGGGCAATAGGCTGGAAACCATGTCTCAGGAAATTGAAATCGGTTTGGGCAAAAAAGGCCGTCTCGGCTACGCACTCGACGATGTGGCGATCGTCCCCTCCCGTCGCACCCGCGACCCCGAGGACGTCTCCACCTCTTGGCAGATCGACGCCTATGAGTTCGATGTGCCGGTGATCGGCGCCCCCATGGATTCGGTGACCAGCCCGGCCACCGCCATCGCCATGGGCAAGATGGGTGCGCTCGGCGTGCTCGATCTGGAAGGTCTGTGGACCCGTTACGAGGATCCGACCCCGCTGTTGGACGAAATCGCCGGACTGCCGGCCGATCAGGCCACCGAGCGTATCCAGCAGATCTATGCCGAGCCGGTCAAGCCGGAGCTCATCACGCAACGTCTGCACGAGATTCGCGCCGCCGGTGTCACCGTGGCCGGCGCGCTCTCCCCGCAGCGCACCCAGCAGTTCTACTCCACCGTGGTGGACGCGGGCGTGGACCTGTTCGTGATCCGCGGCACTGTGGTCTCCGCCGAGCACGTCTCCTCCGGCCAGGAACCGCTGAACCTCAAGAAGTTCATCTACGACCTTGACGTGCCTGTCATCGTCGGCGGCGCATCCAACTACACCGCTGCCCTGCACCTGATGCGCACCGGCGCGGCCGGCGTGCTCGTCGGCTTCGGCGGCGGCGCGGTCTCCGCCACCCGCCAGACCATCGGCGTGCAGGCCCCGATGGCCACCGCCATCGCCGACGTGGCCGAGGCCCGCCGCGACTACATGGACGAATCCGGCGGCCGCTACGTGCAGGTCATCGCCGACGGCGGCATGGGCGACTCCGGCAGCTTCGTCAAGGCCCTGGCCCTTGGCGCCGACGCGGTCATGCTCGGCGCGCCGCTGGCCCGCGCCACCGAGGCCCCCGGCAAGGGCACCCACTGGGGTTCCGAAGCCCGCCACCAGACGCTGCCGCGTGGCTACCGCACCACGGTCGGCACGGTCGGCCCGCTCGAACAGGTGCTGTTCGGACCGAGCCACCAGGCGGACGGCAAGACCAACTTCATCGGCGCCCTCAAGCGCGCGATGGCCTCCACCGGCTACGTCGACGTGAAGAACTTCCAGCGTTGCGGCATGGTGGTCAACCCGTATTCCGCACGATAATCCCGATTGCCCCCTGAAAATGGGGGGTTTGCCCTCCATGCAGGAGGCTTAACTTGCCCGAAGGCGCGCTCAAGTAGTTTGACTTGGCGCGCCTTTCGTGATGTTGTAGTACAGACGCTCGCCGATGATGGTGAGTTGCAAGGGGGCTTGAAGGGGGTCATCATGGAGTATTCGGGATTTTTCCACGGCACATATCAGTACGGGCCGTTGCCGAGTTATGACGGATTCATCGTTGTGGAGCTGTCGGATCGCCCGGTGCGGTATCACATCCAACCCACATTCATAGGCGGGCTGAATGCGAAGGAATGTCATTCCATGGCCATGGCTGCATGCCGCATCGCCTGCACATCGGCGGACGCGATACGTGGCAAACTCAGCGTCGCACATCTCAACAGAGCCATGACAAAACCATGCCTGGACCGGCTGCAAACCATGCAATACCTGCTCGGCACCCACATGGTCACTCATCCGGAGCTCAAAGCGAAATTCTGCTATCTGCCCACTGTCCCCACATTGATCGACGGCATGATCACCGGCAAGGACACGCTGGAAATGGCGGTATTCATGACCATCGGCCAGGAAAATCTGCGAGTCAACCTCAAACTGAAGTACATCGGTTCTCGATGGATGTGCATCTATGCCGATTTGGGCTGACCAGACGGCCCCGCCCGCACACCGATTCCTACGCTGGTAGCGGAAGACGGTTCTGCCGTGTCATAGGCTGGTTCGCCTATAGTAGTGACCATGCGTGAACATGTAGAAGAACCCAGATATGTCACCACCGATGACGACACCGTCTACTCGCTGCTGTCCAAACGAGCAGCTCGCACGCCGGATGACATCATCGCGGAATGGCAGGATGACAACACCCACCAATGGCGCAGCGCCACAGCTACTGAAATGCTGTCCCGCGTACGCGAGGTGGCCAAGGGCCTGTTGGGACTTGGCGTCAAAGCCGGCACCATGGTGCTGATTTACTCGCCTACCTGCTATGAGTGGGGTGTGGCTGATTTCGCTTGCGCGGCAATCGGCGCTGTGGTTGTGCCCGTCTATGAGACCGATTCCGCCCGTCAGACCGCGGGCATCGTCGAGGAAGTCGATCCCGCCATCGCCTTTGCCGGCGACTTCCAGCGCGCACAGACGCTTGAGCAGATCCGTGTCAATCATCCGGGCATGAAATACGTGTTCAATTTCAAGGCCGATGGCCTTGACGCTGTCGCTGACTTCGGGCATGGCGTATCCGATGAGACGTTGGATGCGGCTATCGCTCGTATCAAAGCCGATGATCTGCTCACCGTGGTCTACACCTCCGGTTCCACCGGCAAGCCCAAGGGCGCGATGCTCTCCAACCGCAATTACACGCACATCGTGCTTAACGGCTACGAGATTCTGCGTGGCATGCTGTACGACGACAACCGTCTGCTGCTGTTCCTGCCGCTGGCGCACTGCTTCGCCCGCTACATCCAGTACGTGTGCATCGGTGGCTGCGGCGTGGTCGGATACATTCCCGACGCCAAGCGACTGCTCGCCGATATCCGCAGTTTCAAGCCCACCTACCTGCTGGGCGTGCCACGTGTGTTCGAGAAGGTGTATAACGCGGCCTCGCAGAAGGCTGGTGCCGGCATCCAGGGGCATATCTTCGCCCAGTCGGTCAAGCACTTCGTCAAGTGGAGCAAGGATGAGCAGGCCGGTCGCGGCCATTCGTTCATCGAGCGCATGCGCCATTCGTTCTACATGGCCACGGTGGGCAAATCCATTCGTTCCGCTCTCGGACCGAACCTCAAATGGCTGGCCTGCGGTGGTGCGCCGCTCAACGTGGATTTGGCCCACTTTTTCAACGGCATGAATGACATCACCTTCATCCAGGGTTATGGCATGACCGAAACCGCCGCTCCGATGCTCGTCAATTGGGAGGACGACAACGAGGTCGGTTCGGTCGGCAAGCCTGGGCCTGGCATGGGCGTGCGTCTTGGCGAAGACGATGAAATTGAGCTGACCGGCCCGAACGTGTTCCTTGGCTACTACAAGCAGCCCGAACTCACTGCACAGACGATGACTGCCGACGGCTGGATCAAAACCGGCGATCTGGGTCGTATCGACGACCGCGGCTTCACCTTCATTACCGGACGCAAGAAGGACATCATCATCACCGCCGGCGGCAAGAACATCAGCCCCGCCCCGATGGAGGATGCCATCGACACCTGCCCGATCGTGGCTCATGCAGTAGTAGTCGGCGACGGCAAGCCGTTCGTGTCCGCACTTATCGAGCTCGACCCCGAAATGCTGCATTCCTGGCTGGAAGGTCAGGGCCTCAATGCCGACATGACACTCGCCGAGGCCAGCGACAACGACGCGGTGCGCGCCTTTATCCAGCAGTACATCGACCAGGCCAACGCCAATGTCTCCCGCGCTGAGTCCGTGCGCAAATTCGCGGTGCTGGATGAGGAATTCAGTCAGGAGCACGGCACACTCACCCCGAGCATGAAAGTGGTGCGTCCCAAGGTATTGCAGCGCTACGCCACCGTCATCGAAGAGGATCTGTACGCGCCCAAGCCATCCAACAAGCCGCTGCCCGCCACTGCCAAGATCATCGACAGCACGCTGGAGACCGTCAAGAAATCCTCCGAATCGGTCAAGCAGGCGTCCGAACAGGTCAAACAGGCCTCGGAACAGATGAAAACCAGCGTGTCTGATTCGATTGCTAGCGTGTCGGAGAAGATCAAGAAGTCGAAGGCCGAACCCGAAGAGGGCGAGACCGGCGATTCCGCCGACAATGCCGCTGACACCGGCAGCAAGCCGGACCAGCCGGCTGACGAGAAGAATGAGGAGTAACGAGAAGTGGCCATCCGTGAGATCAGGGTCGTGCCCGACCCAGTCCTGCGCACCCCCTGCGATGAGATCAAGGAAATCACCCCGGCCGTGCGCCGCCTGGTTGACGACCTGTTGGAAACCGTGGACGATCCGGGCCGAGCGGGCCTGTCCGCCAACCAGATCGGCGTGAGCCTGAGGGCCTTCTCCTACAACATCGACGGCAAGGTCGGCTACGTTCTGAACCCCGTACTCGAGGAGAAGTCCGGCGAGCAGTATGGCGATGAAGGCTGTCTGTCCGTGCCCGGCTTGTGGTACAAGACCCGTCGTGCCGACTACGCTCGCGTGCGTGGCATCGACTTGGACGGCAACGAGGTCGTGCTCGAGGGCTCCGGGCTGATGGGCCGTATGCTTCAGCACGAATGCGACCACCTCGACGGCCACGTGTATTTGGATCGCCTGGAAAAGGAAGAACGCCGCGAAGCCCTGCGCTACATGCGCAATCGTCAGGCGAAGTAGTCCATACTCGGCTCCCACTGGCTGGAGCCGTCGAACGTAGTGAGACTGAGGGTGGTTCTGCCGGTACCGCCCGTGACTCCCCTCAGTCGCCTACGGCGACAGCTCCCCTCAGAGAGGGGAGCCTGGTTTTTTTTTTAGTACCGGCTCCGTGCTATTCTCGAAACTCGTGTGCCACCCGGCAACGGACGCAGTCGCTGGTGTCCAGAGCCACCCAATATTGTCAACCGGCACACAACAAATTCGCGTCATGCTCGCGACGGCTTGTGTCGGTCGGCTGCACAACTCGTGAAACCGGGGGAGCAGCTGCACGCAGGTGCGCATGGCCAGGCAAGAACCGACAATGAAAGGTAGTAATACCATGGCTCAGATCACTATGAGCGATATGCTGAAGGCTGGCCTGCACTTCGGCCACCAGACCCGTCGTTGGAACCCGAAGATGAAGCAGTTCATCCTCACCCAGCGCAACGGCATCCACATCATCAACCTGTTCAAGTCGCTCGACATGATCGACAAGGCGTACGACTTCATCAAGACCACCGTGGCCCACAACGGCACCGTGCTCTTCGTCGGCACCAAGAAGCAGGCTCAGGAAGCTATCGCCAACCAGGCCACCCGCGTGAACATGCCCTACGTCTCCGAGCGTTGGCTCGGCGGCATGCTGACCAACTTCCAGACCGTCTCCAAGCGCGTCAACCGCCTCAAGGAACTTGAGGAAATGGACTTCACCGACGTGCACGGCTCCGGCCTGACCAAGAAGGAGCTCCTCCTGCTCGAGCGCGAGAAGGACAAGCTCAACAAGCAGCTGGGCGGTATCCGCAACATGAACCGCACCCCGTCCGCGATGTTCGTCGTCGACATCACCAAGGAAGCCCTGGCTGTTGAGGAAGCTCACAAGCTGGGTATCCCGGTTGTCGCCATCGTCGACACCAACGCCGACCCGGACACCGTTGAGTACCCGATCCCGGCCAACGATGACGCCATCCGCGGCATCGAACTGCTGACCAGCCTGATGGCTGACGCCGTCGCCGAAGGTCTGCTGGAGCGCTCCGGCGCCAACAAGGCCGAGGGCGAAGCCGCCGAGCAGCCGATGGCCGCTTGGGAGAAGGAACTCCTGACCAACGAGGCTCCTGCCGAGGCTTCCGCTGAAGCCGCCGCTCCGGCTGCCGCCGAGGGCGAAACCGCCGAGGCCCCCAAGGCCGAGTGATGCTCTACGATGGGAAGTGCCTGAATAAGCGCTTCCCATCGTTCACGGGTAAGCAAAATTTCTCAAGGAGAATAATCAATGGCAGCAATTACCGCCGCACTGATCAAGCAGGTTCGTGAAGACACCGGCGCCGGCATGCTCGACGTCAAGAAAGCTCTGACCGAAGCCGAAGGCGACGTCGCCCGCGCCAAGGAAATCATCCGCGCCAAGGGTATCGCCGCAGCCGGCAAGCGTGAAGGCCGCAAGGCTCAGGAAGGCACCATCGCCTCCAAGGTCGTCGAGACCGCCAATGGCGAGACCGGCTACGCCGTCGAGCTGAACTCCGAGACCGACTTCGTGGCCAAGACCCCGAAGTTCGTCGAGTTCACCGAGGAAGTTCTCGGCTACGCCGTGGACGCCGACGCCAACTCCGCTGACGAGCTGCTCGAGGCCAAGGCTGGCGACACCACCGTCAAGCTGGCTGTCGAAGAGGCCGCCGCCCTGTTCGGTGAACACGTCAAGGTCGGCCAGTTCGCCAAGATCTCCGGCGAGCACGTCGAAGTCTACGCTCACAAGAAGTCCGCCGAGATGCCGCCGAGCATCGTCGCCATGATCGCCACCGACAAGGCCGGCGCCGCCGTGGCTCACGAAGCTGCTCTGCAGATCTCCGCCATGGGCGCCAAGTGGCTGACCCGCGAGGACGTTCCGGCCGATGTGGTCGAGTCCGAGCGTCGCGTGGCCACCGAGAAGTCCCTGGCCGAGGGCAAGCCGGAGAAGATCGTTCCGAAGATCGTCGAAGGCCGTCTCAACGCTTTCTTCAAGGAAGTCGTGCTGCTTGAGCAGCCGTTCGTCAAGGACCCGTCCAAGACCGTCGGCGACCTGTTCAAGGAAGTCGGTGGCAACGCCACCGCATTCGCTCGTGTCGAGGTCGGCAAGGGCGAAGAGGAGTGAGCCTAAGGCTTACTCCACGCGCTTAGCGTAATTTCAACGAAACGCCATCCGGTTATTCAATAATCGGATGGCGTTTCGCTATTCCAAGGGTGTCGTTGCTAGGGGGTGTCGTCGTAAACCGATACGCTTGTCTACGGATAATTTCGCACTTTCGGTTTTGAGAAAGGCACAATATGACTGATAGCGACAATCCGCGCAGAGTTCTGCTCAAGCTGTCCGGTGAAGCATTCGGTGGTGGCAAGGTCGGCATCGATACCCAGGTGATTCGTCGCATTGCCGAGGAGATCGTTCCGGCCGTACAACAGGGTGTGCAGGTGGCCATCGTGGTCGGCGGCGGCAACTTCTTCCGCGGTGCCGAACTGCAGCAGGCCGGTATCGATCGTTCCCGTGGCGACTACATGGGTATGCTCGGCACGGTGATGAACTGCCTCGCTCTACAGGACTTTCTGGAGCAGGAGGGGCAGGCCACCCGCGTGCAGACCGCCATCACCATGGGACAGGTCGCCGAGCCGTATATTCCGCTCAAGGCCATCCGTCACCTTGAAAAGGGTCGCGTGGTGATTTTCGGCGCCGGTGCCGGCATGCCGTACTTCTCCACCGACACGGTTTCCATCCAGCGTTCCCTCGAAATCCACTGCGACGAGGTACTTATGGGTAAGAACGGCGTCGACGGCGTCTACACCGCCGACCCGCGCAAGGACGAGAACGCCAAGCGTTTTGAAACCCTGAGCTACAATCGCGCCCTCGTGGACAATCTGGCCGTCATGGACGCCTCCGCACTGTCCATGGCCCGCGACAACAAGAAGCGCATCCGCGTCTTCGGCCTCGAAGAGCCGGGCAACGTGACCCGCGCCCTCGTCGGCGATGAAATCGGCACGCTGGTCTCCACCGCCGAATCGCGCGTGGCCGAGTAAGCCGCAAACGCCCACAATCGAATCAAGCGTTCATAGACGAACAACACTGACGAACACCAACACACAAGGAGTGAATATGTCTCTTATCGACCAGGCCAAGGAACAGATGGCCAAGACCGTGGAAAACACCAAGGAAAACTTCTCCGGCATCCGCACCGGTCGCGCAAACCCGGCCCTGCTCAACGGCATCACCGTGGACTACTATGGTGCCCCCACCCCGATTAAGGCCGTCGCCTCCATCGGCGTTCCCGAACCGCGCACTCTGTCCGTCACCCCGTTTGACGCTTCCCAGGCCGGTGCCGTCGAAAAGGCCCTGCGCAACTCCGACCTCGGCATCAGCCCGAACCGTGATGGCAACGTCATCCGTCTGACCATGCCGGAACTCACCGAGGATCGTCGTAAGGAATACGTCAAGCTCGCCAAGGGCAAGGCCGAGGATGGCAAGGTCGCCGTGCGCAACATTCGCCGTAAGACCAAGGAAACCATCGACAAGGCCGTCAAGGACGGCGAAATGGGTGAGGACGAAGGCGATCGCCTGCTGAAGGATCTTGACAAGGTCACCAAGTCCGTTACCGACGAGATCGATACTCTGCTGGAGACCAAGCAGAAGGAGATCATGGAGGTCTGATTCAGACCAGGTCCGGAGAATTATGGAACGCAACGAACAACTCCATGAAGAGGCCGAGGAGACGCTCGACCAGATCAACAAGAAGACCGGCCGCAACATGCCGCAGGCCATCGCCACAGGCGCGGCACTGGTCATCCTTATTGTCGCGTGCCTGCTGCTCAGCGTCGACCTCTTCGTGCTGCTGGTAGTCATGTTCATGATTCTGGCGCTGTGGGAGCTCAGGGTGGACTTCGCCACCGTGGGCCTGCACCTCCCGGTGTTTATGCTGTGGCTGTGCTCGTCCTTCACCCTCATTGCCACCTACTATTCCCCGTACCATCTCATCACGATGTCGCTGAGTATCATCGTGTCGATTATTCTGGTCGCCATCGCGGCCAGCGTAAAAATCAGCGTCGGCAACCGCCTATCTCTGGCGGTTGCCGGCAAACTGTCCAACACGGATGCCAGCGCGCGCCTCGAATCCTCGTTTAATCATGAGGGCGGGGAACAGCATCATTCCCGGCTCAGCCATGTGGCTGTGTCCGTGCTTACCGTGTTGTATATTCCGTTGTTGGCCAGCTGCGTCATCATCTCACTGACTTTTAATGGGCATCCGATTGCACACGCCATCATGCTGGTGTTCCTACCCGCCCTATCCGATACGGGCGGTTTGTTTGCCGGTGCCTGGCTCGGCAAACACAAGCTCAGCCCGCGCATCTCGCCGAAGAAGTCCGTTGAGGGCCTTGTCGGCTCGATGCTCTTCGCCATGGCTGGCGCATTTGCCGTATTCGCATGCACGTATGATGCCTCGAAATGGGCCACTCGTTGGTGGGTGCCGATCGTGGCGGGTATTCTCATCGGTGCCGTGGGCACGTTCGGTGATTTGTGTGCTTCCATGCTCAAGCGCGATATCGGTATCAAAGACATGGGCCATCTGCTCAAGGGGCACGGCGGTGTGATGGATCGTGTGGATTCCATTTTGATGAGTGCACCGTTCACCTGCGCCTTGCTGTGGATCACCGGACTGTGATTCGCATGCCTCGTGCATGAACAATGTGGCATCGTGTGTATATCGCACGGTGCCACATGCCATATATGGGGAAATCATCGTTCAATATGCGTTCGCTATGGGCTAAGACATGGGCCATCTGATTCGTATGCGGCACGCCGTATGGTGGATTCTGATATTTCTATTGCATGTTTGACTATTTTCTGATATCGAGAGCGAAGCGAACCCATCATGACCACACAGCATCCTGACACTCCGGAAACCGGCATTACTCCCGGCGGCACATCAGGTGCCTTCCGTGACGTGCTATCCAAGGACCATGCCCGCCGTGGTAAGCCGCCGCTGCACTTTGTGGATATGACGCCCGAGCAGCGCGTCGAGAAAGCGGCCGAACTCGGATTGCCGAAGTTCCGAGTCAAGCAGCTCGCCAACCATTACTTTGGCCATTTCGATGTGAATGCCGCCGAATTCACTGATTTTCCGGCAGCCAAGCGCAGCGAGGCCGCCGCCGCGTTTTTCCCGCAGCTCATCACCGAGGTGACCCGCCAAGTGGCGGACGAAGGCACCACCATCAAGACCTTGTGGAAGCTGTTCGACGGCTCCCTCATCGAATCGGTGCTTATGCGATACCCGACCCGCACCACGCTGTGCATCTCCTCGCAGGTCGGCTGCGGCATGGGCTGCCCGTTCTGCGCCACCGGCAAGCTTGGCCTGACCCGTAACATGTCCACCGGTGAAATAATCGAACAGGTGCGTGTGGCCGCCAAGATGATGCGCGACGGCGAAGTGGCCGGGGGAGAGGGCCGCCTGAGCAACATCGTGTTCATGGGCATGGGCGAGCCGATGGGCAACTACAACTCCGTGCTGTCCGCCGTACGACAGATTTCCGCCATGCCTCCCGAAGGCTTCGGCATTTCCGCGCGCAACATCACCGTATCCACGGTGGGCGTGGTCCCCGGCATCAAGAAGCTCACTGCCGAAGGCATTCCCGTGCGTCTGGCCGTTTCCCTGCATGCCCCCAGCGACGAACTGCGTGACGAGCTGGTGCCGATGAACAAGCGTTTCAATACCAAGCAGGTGTTGGATGCCGCGCACGATTATTGGCTGGCCTCCAAGCGCCGCGTCAGTATCGAATACGCGTTGATGCGCGGCATCAACGACCAGGCCGAGCATGCGCAGTTGCTGGCCAAGAGGCTTAACCATTACGGCGACAACTGGGCCCACGTCAACCCGATTCCGCTCAACCCCATCGAGGGCTCGAAGTGGACCGCCTCCAAGCCGGAAGACGAACAGCGGTTCCTGGAGATCCTGCACCGAGCGGGCATCACCGCCACACTGCGTGACACCCGCGGTCAGGATATTGACGGCGCCTGCGGCCAGCTCGCTGCCAAGGAGCGGTAGCTACTTCAGCGCATCCTTGATTGCGCCCACGAAGTAGTCCAGATCGTCGGGCTTGCGGGACGTGATGAGCTTGAAGCCGTTGGCGTCGTCCACGTGCAGCTGCTCGTCGACGTAATGGCCGCCCGCGTTCTCGATATCAGCGGCGATATAGCGGCAGGGCGCGGCGGTCTTGCCAGCCACCAGACCCGCGTTGACCAGCAGCCACGCGCCATGGCAGATCGCGGCGATCGGCTTACCTTCGTGCGCGAACTCCTGCGCCAGCGTGATCGCATCCTCATTGACGCGGATACGATCCACATTGCAGGTGCCGCCGGGCACCACCAGCAGGTCGTAGTCGGCAGCCTGCACGTCGGACAGGCGCGCGTCCGGGGTCAGCGTTTCACCTTCGTAGCGGTCGTGCTGCACCGTCTCACACGGGTCCAAGGTAGTGGCGGCAAGCGTCACCTTGGCGCCGGCGGCCTTGAGATCGCGCAGCGGGCGCGTCAGCTCGGTCTCCTCGATACCCCAGTTGTTGACGATGATCAGTACCGTGCTGTTTTCGACAGCCATGCCAATCTCCTTGATTCGGCGGACAACTTCCACGAGCCATTCTCTCACGCCGAGCGGCTGCCATGTCGGTGCTCAATATGATGATTCTCATATTCCAGAAACAGGTGCGGCGCATGTAACGGGCGGTAGGTAGTCTGAAGGACTGTAATGCAAAGCCGAACAGGGGAGTGAAGCATGTCGTTGGCGGTACGAGTCATCCCGTGCCTGGACGTTGACGCCGGTCGCGTGGTGAAGGGTGTGCATTTCGAGAACCTCAAGGACGCGGGTGACCCGGTGGAGCTGGCGGCCGAATACTACCGTCAGGGAGCCGACGAGATCACCTTCCTGGATGTGACCGCATCCAGCTCCCACCGCAACACGATGATTGACGTGGTCTCCTGCACCGCCGAACAGGTGTTCATCCCAATGACTGTGGGCGGCGGCGTACGCACGCCCGAGGACGTCGACTCGCTGCTGCGCTGCGGTGCAGACAAGGTCGGTGTCAACACGGCGGCCATCAACGACCCGTCGCTTATCAGCCGTGTGGCCGATCGTTTCGGCAACCAGGTGCTGGTGCTCTCCGTGGATGCCCGCCGCGAAAAGGGTGAGCAGCATACGCAGTCCGGTTTTGAGGTCACCACGATGGGCGGCCGCAAATCCACCGGTATTGATGCCATCTGGTGGGTCAAGCGCGCCGAGCAGCTTGGCGCCGGCGAGATTCTGCTTAACTCGATGGACGCCGACGGCACCAAGGAAGGCTTTGACCTCGAGATGATTCGCGCCGTGCGCAAGGAAGTCAAGATTCCGATCATCGCCTCCGGCGGTGCCGGCAAGGTCGAGGACTTCCCGCCCGCCATCGAAGCAGGTGCCGACGCGGTGCTGGCTGCATCCGTGTTCCATTACGGCATCCTGACTATCGCCGATGTCAAGGCGGAACTCAAGAAGCACGGCTACACCGTTCGCTAAACGAATACACCTTGCTCCCGCTGGGCGAACAATCCAGTGAATTGCTCGTGGCAATGCGCTATGCGCACGTCGCACATAATCCGGGAGCTGTCAGCGAAGCTGACTGAGGGTAGTCCACAAAAAGAAGATAGGTATGACAGACACTACATACGACAATTCCACTGAACTCGATCCCCGTATTGCCGCACGCCTGAAGCGTGACGCCAAGGGGCTGGTCGCCGCCGTCATCCAGCAGTACGACACACGCGAGGTGCTGATGGTCGGCTACATGAACGACGAGGCATTACGCCGTACGCTGGCCACCGGCCGCGTGACCTTCTGGTCCCGGTCCCGTCAGGAATACTGGCGCAAGGGTGATACCTCCGGCCATGTGCAATACGTCAAGGGCGTGTCCCTGGATTGCGACGGCGACGCACTGCTCGTCGAAGTCGACCAAGTCGGTGCCGCCTGCCACACCGGCAAGCGCAGCTGCTTCCTCGAAGGCGGCCCCCTGCCCGTGGTCGAAGGCCATCGCCCGGCCGAGCAGTAGAACGGGCTTTCCTGACTGGGGGAAGCCGAGCGACCGCGTACTATGAAACAAGACATCGAGTTGTAAGCAAAGGAGCGAATATGAGCGAATGCAGCGTCAAACACCTGAAGTGGGGCGCCACCTGGCCCAGTCGCGAACAGTTCCACGAACTGGCCGACGCCGGATACCGTGTGATTCCGATTGTGCGCCGTCTGCTCGCCGACTCGCTCACCCCGGTCGGCTTCTACGAGCGTCTCGCCGGCGGCCGATCCGGCACCTTCATCCTCGAATCGGCGGAATACGGCGGCACGTGGAGCCGTTACAGTTTTATCGGCGTCAACTCGATGGCCCAGCTGCGCTCCAACAACGGTCAGGCCGACTGGCTGGGCAAGGTCCCGGTCGGCGTGCCCGTCACCGGTGACGTAGTCGAAGTCGCTCACGCCACGTTGAAGACTCTGAAGGCCCCTCACGTGGAAGGCCTGCCGAACCTGACCAGCGGTCTGGTCGGCACGGTCGGCTGGGATGCCATCCGCCACTGGGAACCGACCCTGCGCGCCGAAGCTCCGGACGAGACCGGCCAGCCTGAGACCGTGCTTGCCCTGGCCACCGATATCGCCGTGGTCGACCACGTATCCGGTTCGGTATGGCTCATCGCCAATGCGGTGAATGTGGATGATAAATCCACTCGCGCCGACGCTGCCTACAACGAGGCCGTCGCTCGACTCGACCAGATGCAGCGCGATGCCGCCACCCCGGCTCCGGACGAGTCCCGCGTCAACATCCTGGACGAAACGGTCGCCCAACCCGAGCTGCGCTTCCGCACCGAGAAGAGCCACTACGAGCAGGCCGTCGAACGCGCCAAGCAGCACATCGTCGACGGCGACGTGTTCCAGGTGGTCATCTCCCAGCGCCTCGACATCGATTCGCCTGCTGACCCGTTCGACGTGTACCGTGTGTTGCGCACGCTGAACCCGAGCCCGTACATGTATTTCATGGCGTTGACCGACGCTCAGGGCCGCGACTTCAACGTGATCGGCTCCAGCCCGGAAACCCTCATCAAGGTGGACAACGGCCACGCGATGACCTTCCCGATTGCTGGATCCCGCCCTCGCGGCGCCACCCCTGAGGAAGACGAGAAATTCGCCAAGGAGCTGCTTGCCGATCCGAAGGAATGCAGCGAGCACATCATGCTCGTCGACCTGTCTCGCAACGACCTGAGTAAGGTGTGCGTGCCGCAGTCCGTGGAAGTCGTGCAGCTCATGGACATCAAGCGTTTCAGCCACATCATGCACATCTGCTCGACGGTCACCGGCAAGGTCGACCCCTCGCTGACCGCATTCGATGTGTTCAAGTCCGCGTTCCCGGCCGGCACGCTGTCTGGCGCGCCTAAGCCGCGCGCAGTCGAAATCATCGACGAGTTGGAACCGGCCGACCGCGGCATCTACGGCGGCACCGTCGGCTACTTCGATTTCTCCGGCAACATGGACATGGCCATCGCCATCCGCACCGCGTTCCTGCGCGACCATGAGGCGAGCGTGCAGGCCGGTGCCGGCATTGTGCTCGACTCCGTGCCCGCCACCGAATGGCAGGAGACGCGCAACAAGGCCGAGGCCAGCGTCGAGTCCATCCAGATCGCCGCCCAGTTGCGCGAACTGTAACGTTCAGCGCATAGCGATGCCCCCGCTGACAGAAGTTGTCGGCGGGGGCATCGCTGTCTGTACGTTAGTGGGTTTCGCCCATGATGTCGGTGGCGTCGGTTTCGGTGCTCACAGCGGCTTCGATGGCAGCTTCGATACCGTGCGCCATGGTCGCGATCACCATACCGGGCGTCGCATTCTTCACCTTGCCGATCAGTTGCGCGGCTGCGTATGGACGCATGAGCGTCGGCTGAGCCCGGTCGGCATGGTGTTCGCTATGATGGACAGTCGGACTTTGGTAAGAGACAGTATTCGTAACAGGCAAGTAGGTTATTCATGGCTATTGAGGTGCAGGGACTTGAAATTCAGATCGGCGCGCGCACGCTGCTTCACCCCACCAACTTCCATGTGGCCAAGGGAGACAAGATCGGTCTGGTGGGCCGCAACGGCGCCGGCAAGACCACGCTGACCCGCGTGATCACCGGTGACATGCTGCCCACCGCCGGCAAGGTGCGCGTCTCCGGCAAGCTCGGCTACCTGCCGCAGGACACGCATGCCTCCGATCCCACACAGACCGCGCTCGACCGCATGATGAGCGCGCGCGACATCGCCACCATCATCAACCGCATCCGCAAGGCCGAAAAGGATATGACCGACCCGGATCCGGACGTGATGAGCAAGGCCATGACCCGGTACGACAAGGCCATGCAGGACTTCGACAAGGCTGGCGGCTACGCGGCCCAGTCCGAGGCGATCTCCATGGCCGCCTCGCTCGGCCTGCCGCAGGAGGTCATGGAGCAGCAGCTCGGCACGCTCTCCGGTGGCCAGCGCCGCCGCATCGAGCTGGCGCGCATCCTGTTCTCCAATGCCGACACCCTGATCCTCGACGAGCCGACCAACCACTTGGATGCCGATTCCATCGAATGGCTGCGCGGCTACTTGAAGAAGTACGAGGGCGGCTTCCTGGTCATCTCCCACTCCACCGAACTGCTGGACGAAGTGGTGAACAAGGTCTGGCATCTGGACGCGCAGCTCGGCCAGATCGACATGTATTCGCTTGGCTGGAAGGCCTACCTGCACCAGCGCGTGGTGGACGAGGAGCGCCGCCGCCGCGAACGCGAAGTGGCCGAGAAGAAGGCCGACCGTCTCATGAAGCAAGGCATTCGACTGCACGCCAAGGCCACCAAGGCCGTGGCGGCGCAGAACATGATGCGCCGTGCCGAAAAGCTGCTGGAAAACACCTCCGAGGCGCAGAAGGCCGAGAAGGTGGCGGACATCCGTTTCCCCGAGCCCGCGCCCTGCGGCCGCACGCCGATCATGGCCAAGGATATTTCCAAGGCCTACGGTTCCAACATCGTGTTCGCCGGCGTGAACCTGGCCATCGACAAGGGCTCGCGTGTGGTGATCCTCGGCTACAACGGTGCCGGCAAGACCACCACGCTGCGCCTGCTGGCCCACATCGAGGAGCCGGACACCGGTTCCGTGGAATACGGTCACGGCTGCAAGATCGGCTACTTCGCGCAGGAGCACGACACCTTGGATCTGAACGCCACCGTGTTGGAGAACCTGCAGCATGTGGCGCCCGAGCTCGATAACACGCAGGCCCGTTCGATTCTCGGCTCGTTCCTGTTCTCCGGTGACGACGCGATGAAACCGGCTCACGTGCTTTCCGGCGGTGAGAAGACCCGTCTGGCTCTGGCCACGCTGGTCACCTCGCGAGCCAACGTGCTGCTGCTCGACGAGCCCACCAACAACCTCGACCCCGCTTCCCGTGAGGAGATTCTGAAGGCCATTGCCAAGTATGAGGGCGCCATCGTGCTCGTCACCCACGATGAGGGCGCCGTCGAGGCGCTCAACCCCGAGCGCGTGCTCCTCATGCCCGACGGCGACGAAGACCTCTGGAATGATTCGTATCTCGAACTCGTAGCTGAAGAATAGTAGTAAACTCGTAGCCGAAGAATAGTAGTAGGAGAGGTCTGCCATGCCAACCACAACAGGTAAGAAAATCGCCATCGTCACCGGCAGCGCGCTGGGCTTGGGCTACGAGCTCGCCAGCCAGCTCATCGCCAACGGCTGGCTGGTGGCCGGTGTCGACTTCAATGCCGAACGTCAGGCCGAACTGACCGCGCAGTGGCCCGATGACTCCTACCGCGCCTACGTCGGCGACATCACCGACGAAGCGTTCGTGAAGGAATCCGTGGCGGATATCGCCACGCTCGGCCACATCGATTTGCTCATCAACAACGCCGGCCAGCCTTCGTTCAAGGTGCCCACCGCCTACGAGGCCGCCGACGTCGACAAATGTCTCAAGGGACTCAAAGGCATGATTCTGTGGACGGTGGAAACCCTCAAGGCCTGCGGCGAGCAGAACGTGAAAATCGCCCAGATTATGAGCACCGCCGCCACACGCGGCAACGCGAACGAAAGCGTGTACTGCGCCACCAAGTGGGGTGAGAAAGGCTACACCAAGAGCCTGCAGGCCGCATACAAGGGCACCAGTGTCAAGGTGGTCGCCGTCTATCCGGGCGGCATTGATACCGCTTTCTACCGTGACAGTCGCGACTACGTCTCCGAGGCCAAGCAGCACACCTTCATGCAGCCCGGCCCGCTGGCCGAAGTCATCCTCTTCAACCTGATCAACGAGGCCAACCTCACCGTCACCGACATCGAGATCAACCGCAACAGCTGAGCCTGCTAGTCTGAGATTTCAGCGCCTTGGTACATACTTGGTGCCAAGGCATTTCGCGTGTGGAGAGCGAATGCACATCAGTGACGATGAGTTTGAACGGGCCATTGAACAGGTGTTGGATGATTTGCCTGAACGGTTTGCGCGGGTGCTGGAGAATGTCGGCATCGTCGTTGCGGACGAACCCAATGAGCGCGAACTGGCTACAATGAGCAATCCGTGCGGTGAGCTGCTCGGACTGTATGAGGGCATACCCGTCACGAAGCGAACTACGGGCTACAGCGGCGTGATGCCGGACGTCATCACCCTGTTCAAGGGGCCGCATGAACGCGTATGCTCAACGCAGGCCGAGCTGCGCCAACGGATCCGCAAAACCGTGTTGCACGAGATCGGCCATTTTTTCGGCTTCGATGACGAGTATCTGCACTCGCACGGCTACTGAAGCGATGCTAGTTTCACTAGTGGGGAGCCGTCACTGCCGTATGTTGCCAGGTCTACTGCAAGTGGTGCAACGCGCGGATGATGGCGCAACGGTCCTCGACGGTTCCCTCGTTGGCGCACATGGTGGCGTACCAACGCGGATTGCGCAAGGTCTCGACGCCGGTGGCCTCATCCGTGGCGACGAGCGTGTGCAGATCGTTGGCGTACTGGAAATGCAGGTGGCTGAGCAGCCCGCCCTCGGCGAACGCCTTGCGCGAAGGCAGCGGATTGATGGCAAGTAGCCAGCGGAACGGGCTGTCTTCGGCGGCCGGATCGGTGGTGTGGAACACGAAGGTGGGGGAGCCTTCGAGACCGTGCTCGATGACATGGTCGATGGTGTATTCGTAGGTGTCGAGGCTGGTGTCGTCCTCGGCGAACCATTCGATGGCGAGCGCGGCATCGTCCGTGGAGCCGGATTCGGCGGCCGGCTCGTTCACACGCCAGTAGCCGATATGGATGATGTTCTCCGGGCTGGTGGTGGAGCAAGCCATCGACCAGAACGTCCTGATGCCGCGCGCGGCCATCGGGGCCATCTTCGGGTTGGCGAGCACCGCCTGCTCGGCGGCTTCCCAGGTCTGCTGGATGGCGGCGTCATCCGAATCAATGTAATGCTCGAAGCTTTCCCATTCACCGAGCCAGTCGGTGATGTCGAAGGCCGTGGAATCCGTGGTGTTGCTGGCGGTCATTGCGCGTTCCTTTCATGGGTGGATGCGGTGGCGAAATTGGTAGAGGCATTAGGGTTGGGGCTGCTGGCATCTGGGTTACTGGCATGCGAGCCGTTGTTCCCGGAATCGTCGGCGCCAAGATTGACAATGCGGTCGCACCAGCCGGCGGCGAGCTCCTCATCGTGGGTGACCACGAGAATCGCCTTGCCTTGGCTCGCCAGTTGCCGCAGCAGTTCGCCGACCTGCTCCATGTGGTAGCGGTCGAGTCCGCTGGTGGGCTCGTCAAGGATGATGAGGTCCTTGCCGCACATCAATGCCGAGCCGATGGCAACCCGCTGCTTCTGCCCGCCGGACAGGCTCATCGGATGCCGTTCGACGAACGCTGCAAGGTCAAGATCGGCCATGACCTGATTGGCTTGAGCGGTGATGCCGGCATCCGTCTCGTCGAGTCCGATGAGCAGTTCCTCGCGCACGCTGTCGGAGAACAGTTGGTAGTTGACATCTTGCATGACCAGGAATCCGGCGCGGGTCAGGTCGCGCGGTTTCGCGGGCACGCCGTTGAGCTCGATGCGGCCCGAAACAGGCTTGATGAGTCCGGTCAACGTGCGCACGAGCGTGGTCTTGCCGCAGCCGTTGTTGCCCATGAGCCCGGTGATTTCGCCGGCACGGAACCGCAGGTCCGGGATGGCGCGGGTGAAGCCGTCCTTGCCTTTGTATCCGATGGTGAGGTTATGGGTGCCGAGCAATGCCGAAGTGCACTCATCCGCGGCCGGGCTTGAAGCCAGCGTCGCAATCCGGTGCCGATACGGTTGCAGGTCCAACGCCCGCAATCCCATGGCGGCCACGCAGCCGGGGGAGAGGGACAGGAATTCATCGGCCTCGTAATCCTGCACGATATGCCCGCCGTCGAATACCACGTACCGGTCGGCCACGCCGTTGAGCCATGCGAGTCGGTGTTCGGCGATTACGATGGTGAGCCCTTCGTCCTTCATCTGCTCGATCATGGCGCGCATGTCCGCGATGGCGTTCGCGTCGAGATTGCTGGTCGGCTCATCCAATACCACGAGCCTGGGCCCCAGCATGGTGGCCGCCGCCACGGCGATGCGCTGCTTTTGGCCGCCTGACAGGTGGAAGATGCTGCGATGCAGCAGATGCCCAATGCCAAAGCGCTCAGCCACGGCCGTGATACGACGATTGATGTCCTCGGCCGGCAGCCCTATGTTTTCGGCCGGGAAGGCGAGCTCGTCGGTGACGTTCGCGTTGAAATACTGGGTTTTCGGGTTTTGGAACACGCTGCCGACCAGCGGGGTGAGCCGGTCGATCGGCACGGTCTCCACATCCAGCCCGCACGTGGTCTGGTTGCCGGCGAACGCACCATGGAAGAATGAGGGGATGAGCCCGTTGGCAACGCGCGTATAGCTGGTTTTGCCGCAGCCGCTCGCCCCGCACAGCACGATGCACTCGCCTGCGGGCACGGTCAACGTGATGTCGCGCAATGCCGGCTCTGCGGCATGGTCATAGGTAAAGGAGATGCCACGGGAGGCGATGGTTCCCGCAGACGTGTCGAGTGGGCCACCCTTGCCGGTCCCAATAATGGCAGTTGCATTCGGCTGCGATTGGTTGCCACCCATCAGATCACCCCCGCGATATCGAGCGCGAGCGGCAAAGTGACCACAATCATGACCAGCCAGTCGACCACGGTCATACGGATCAGCGTGCGCGAGGTGTGCTCGCCCTCACGCCCGAGCCCCTTGGTCAGTGCCGCCACCGACAGGTCCTGTGCCACATTGGTGGCGTTCATCAGCAGCGGAATCAGAATGTATTCCAACGATTGGGCCGGGTGACGAACCAGCCCCCAGCCGCCGGAGGCGATGCCGCGCAACGCCATCGCATTGCGAATCTGCCGGTAATCCTCGGCGATGGTCGGGAAGAAGCGGATGACCACCACACAGGGAATCACCACGGCCTCAGGCACGCGCATACGCCGCATCGCGCAGATGAACGCGCTCGCGGACGTGGTGGTGAACGTATACGCGCCGGTGATGAAACAGGGCAGCATCATCGTGACGCCCACGGCCAGCGCGGAGACCACATGCAGCCACGGCAGTCCCAGGGCATCGGGGTCGAGCATTCCCAGCGCGGTGAGTACTGCATAGGTCACGCCGAAGTTCAACGCGGTTCGCCATCGGGCGGCCGCCAGCAGGGGCAGCAGGAACAGCACGACCATGACGATTTGCGTGGCGAGCCCTACGTGGAAGAACAGCATGAGGTTCGCCACCAGCAGAAGGTAGAGTTTCGCGCGCGGATCGAGCGTCCGGCGGGCAGGATTCATCAGGCGATACCGGCCTTGATGAAGTGCTTCTTCATCATGCGCTGGCCGAACCAGCCGCCGAGAACCGCGCACACCAGAATCGCGATCATCGAGATGAAGAACGTGCCGGTGTTGATGTTGACGAATACGCCGTCGATGTAGGCTGCGTCCTTGCCGCGCGCCTGCAGGCTCGCCACGTAGGCGTCCTTCATGAACCACAGGGGCAGGATCGGGCCGGTCAGGCCGTAGGAGAACACCACGTAGCTGACGAGCAGTAGCGCCTTGCTCTTATACTTGCCGGCGCGCGCGATGAGGTCGGCCGCCACCGGGAACACGATGCTGGCGATGAACGAAAGCACGAAATGCCCGGAGATGAACAGGAACAGTCCGATGATCACGCCCATGACGGTGATGCCGCCGAATTTGCCGAGGCGTGCGGCCAGCAGCATGTACACGCAGCCGGAGATGAGGGCCGTGATGGCGGGCAGGAAGATGGAGCCGAAGCCGCCGGTGAACAGGGTGCTCACCAGTGTGGCGATGCACACCATCACGAAGTACAGGGCCGCAAACACGCCGATGGTGATGAGGTCGGAGACCTCCAGTTTGCCGGATTTGGCGGGCTTGTTGAGCTGGTCAGAGGTTTCGGCGGGCGTGTTCGGTGCGGTCACGATGTTTTCCGTTTCGTATGCATTGACAATATTCCTCTCGCCAATCTAACGATGATTTCCCGCAAAGGCAATAGTCTGTCTGTGATTTTTAGCATGGCTTGGCGCCCCTCCCTGTGGGGGGCGAAGGACGTGGCGCGGGCGGGGTGTGGTTCGCGGCTATCGGCTAGTATGGTGCGGTCACGACAGAGGGAGGCATGCTGTGGCCGATGTGATGCGGGAGCTGGAACGGCTGCGACCGGTGTATGAGACGGGCGTCCTGCGGTTGCTGTTGCGCCAGAACGCGATGCTGTACGTGTCGCTGCTGCGTTCCACGTTCGACCCGCTCACCGGCGAGCTGCCGCGCGAGACCGTGGAGGAGCGGTTCGCGCAAAGTCTGAACGCTCTGGCCGACGCCGGCGAATATGCGCCGCGCGAGGACCAGACCTTCGCCGAGGCCGCTCATCAGATCCTCGCCGACCTGACCCGTGAAGGCGAAGGCGACTACGCCTGGCTCGCCAACTCGCATGATGCGGCCTCACACCGATTCCTCTACCGTTTGACGGCCCGCGCCCACCGCGCCATCGAGGCGCTGAGCAGGCTCGAAGACGAATCACGCGCCCTGTCCGGCGCGCAGGCCAACAGCATCATCATGGAAATCGAGCACGCGCGCATGCAGCTGACCGCCGACCCCGGCGAGCGCATCAAACTCCTCAACCGTGAAATCAAGGAACGCAAGCACGAGATCAAACGCATCCAACAGGGCAAGCAGCATGCCACGCTGAGCGAAGCCCAGGTGGAGGACGTGATCGCCGTGATCCACAACACGCTGCGCGGCGTGCCCATCGACCTGCGCGAACTCGTGCTCGACGAGCGGGACAACGGCGACGCCTTGCGCCGGCGCATGCAGGCCGGCGACATCAGCGTGGACGAGAACCTGACCCGCTACCACGATGAATACCGCCGCTCGTTCCGCGAATCAGACAGCGGCCGCCGCTTCGAGGACGCCTTCCAGGTGATCATCACCGACGAGGGTCGCCAGCAAATCGACGAAGCCCTGCGCGCCATCGCCAAAACCCCGTATCTGGCCGGCGAATCCGGCGTGCTGCTCGGCCAGATCCGCGACGAACTGGCCCGCATCTACGACGGCATCGAAGCCGTGCGCCGCCAGATGCGCGTCTCCGACGAGGCGATCAGCCGGCTCGTGCGCCAGCAAACCGACACTCGCTACCGTACGATGCTCACCCGCTTGAACCGACTGTACGCGCGCCTCAACGCGGATGCGAAAACCCATATGGGAGACGCCTCGCGCCCGTACGACACGGCCACCTCGGACGCGCTGTTCGCGCCATTGCCGATGCGCCCGGCCAAATCCATGACCCGCGCCACCGCACCCGGCCTGAGCGACCTCGCCGCCGAAGCCCCGCAGTCGACTCCGGTGGCCGATCTGCGGGACATGGTCAACAGCGGCGGCCCCCGACTCCTGCGCATGGTCAGCCTCATCCGGCGCAACCCGGTGACCGTTGACAGGTCCGATGACAGGCCCGGCGCAACCCTCGTGGACATCGCCGCCAGCTTCAACCGGCTGCCCGAAAGCGAACGCCGCGAAAGCGAGATCGTCGGCTTCCTGGGCGGGCTGGGAGCCGTAAGCGGCAACGCCATCGCCGACGAGCCGTCCACTGACGGCGTCGGCGTCGGGGTCGACAGCGACATCGCCACCGAGCCGGCCCCGGCGCAGTGCGGCGATACCGCGACCTGGCATTGCGTATCGATCGACGGCGAGCCCCGGAACTGGATCACTAGACCGGTGCTGGCCGACATGGACGAGCTGAGCATCATTGTGGAGGAAGGATGACCGTGGCCGAGGAACACGAGGAACACGAGGAACACGAGGAGCATATGGACAACGCCAACCCGTACGCCCTGTTCGAAGGCGACACCGGCGACATGCCGGCCGAGGCACGCATGGCCGCCATCGCCCTCAAACGTGACCGCTATATCAGCGGGCCCACCTACGACACCGTGCTCGACAACCGCGACGCCGTCGTACGCTCCCTGAACAACGACCTGCTCGACTTGGTGATCAACGAACGCTACCGCATCATGTACGCCACGCCCGTGGCCGGCGACGACGTGACCCTGCGCTCGCTCAAAACCCGTGTCAGCCTCAAACGCGAGGAGGCCGCGCTGCTCGCCTTCCTGCGCATCCGCGTCCTCGAATACGAGAACGTGCACGCCGACCCCGCCGACTGGCTCGTCAGCTTTGAGGAGATCCGCGCCGCGCTCGCCACCGGCGCCGGCTATCTGGCCGCCCGCAACGATGAGGAAGGCGTGGCAAAGCAGATCGGCGCCATCGTCTCCGCGATGATCACCTACGGGTATTTGGTGCGCCTGGACGACGAAGCCATGTACCAGATCACGCCGCTCGTGCCCGTGGTGCTCGACCGCGAACTGGCCGACACCTGGCTCGACGTCGCGGAACACGGCGACGGCGACACGGAAGATGACGATGACGACGAGAAGGGAGCCGAATGATGCAGGCGACAGACGTGCAGATGATCGCGGACCGGTGGATGCTGGAATCCCGCCGACTCATCAACTGGGGCTCCTATGAGGGCTACCACGAATTCCGCCCCTCCACGGACCACAAGCTGCCGGTGACCCTGCTCGCCGGCGCCAGCGAATCCGGCAAATCCACGCTGGTCGACGCGCAGATCTCCCTGCTGTACCCAACCGGTACGCCGTTCAACAAGGCCTCGAACTCCGGCCGCTCCGAACGCAGCGACTACACCTACCTGCGCGGCATGGTCGGCGTGGGCAGCACCGAAACCGGCGACGAGCCGCTCTACCTGCGCGGCCGCGACGAGAACGGCGCACCGCAACCCGTGTGGGGCGCCATCGTGGACACCTATCGCAACCAGACCACCGGCCAGGTGCTCTCCTGCGCCAAATTCCTCTACCTGATGCCCGGCGACGGCCGCGGCGACGTGCGCCGACAGTACGTGGTCTGGGGCAAGCCCGTGGACCCCAGGCGCATGGACCAATACCGTGACGCCCCGTTCACGCCGGCCCAGCTCAAAGCCACCTACCCCGACTGCCTCACATTCCCCAGCGCCGAAGCGTTCCACACACACATCTGGAGCGCAATGGGCCTGAGCGAGGCCGCCTGTCGACTGCTGCACAAGATCCAGTCCGCCGACGCGCCCTCCCGGCTCGACGACATCTTCAAACAAGGCGTGCTCGGCGTGCCCGAAGCCCTGGACCTGGCCCGCACCACGGTCGAGGACTACGAACGTTACGACGAGAACTTCCACGCCATGGACGAGAAGACCCGCCGCATGGACACGCTGCGCGGCATCCAACAGGCCTACGGCGAATACGCCGCCGCACGCGGCAAGGCCCGCGCCTTCGAACCGGTCAAGCCGGCCGTCGACGGCACGGTACCGGCCGTGCTGCGCGACTGGGCATTGGCCCGCATGCGCGGCGAAGTCGCCGTCCAACTGCCCGCCGACCGCGCCGAACAACAGAACAGCGAGGCGGAAGCCAAGCTGCTGCGCCGCCGAACCGAAGACCTGCGCACCCGTCTCGACATGATCCGCGGCCAGATGCAGGGTCTGGACGGCGGCAACCTGACCCGACTCGAACTCGAACTCGACCAGGCCCGCCGCACCCTCGAAGACGTGCAAGCCAACCGAACACGAATCGAACAAACGTTCGCATCCATCGGCGAGACGCTGCCCGGCGACGAACAGGCCTGGAACGAACGCCGCATCAACGCCGTGAACTTCAAACGCGAATACAACAAACGAGACGGCGAATGCGAGGAAGCCCTCACCGCCGCCATCAACGCGCGGGCCGGCGCACGCGGCGACCTCGAACGACTGCAACGCGACTTCGACCGGCAACGCTCCCAGCGCACCCGCATCTCCCAGCAGATGGACGAAACCCGCGCCATGCTCTGCCGCGCCACCGGACTCACCCCCGCCGAACTGCCGTACGTGGCCGAACTCATGGACGTGAACGAACACGAGGAAGACTGGCGTCTCGCCATGAACGTCGCCTACGCGCCCATCGCCCAGACCATCCTCGTCGACAAGCGCCACGAACAGGGCTTCGCCGCCAAAGTCAGCACCATCGACCCGCGCACCATGCCCCGACGCACCTGGCAGTTCGTGGACACCGCACGCCACTACGACGACACCGGCGCGCACGCGAACATACTCACCGGAGAACAGGACGGCGACTGGCTGTCCGGCAAACTGCGCTACCGCGACGACTCGCCCTTCGCCGACTGGCTGCGCTCGCAGACCCAGGACGAACGATTCGACGCCCTATGCGTCACCGCCATCGACGACACCGACCGCACCAACCGTCAGGTGCAGGCCGACGGTCAGATCAAATCCGGCGCACGCGGCCAGCACGGCACCAAAGACCGCGCCCAGGTCATCGGATTCGTCAACGAAACCTACCTCAACGCGCTCGCAGCGCAGGTCGACGCCGCCCGCAACGCGCTCAGCCAAGCCGACACCGACTACACGGCCGCCAAAACACAGTCCGATAACCTCCACCGCGAACTCGAACTGGCCAACCAGCTCGCCTACACGTCCTGGGAGCGCATCGACATCGCCGGCGCGCAACGGACCATCACGGACACGCAGGACGCCATCGCATCCATCAAAAACGATCCCAAGCTCGCCGAACTCGCCAAACAGCGCGACGAACTGAACGCCGAACTCGACCGTGTGGAACGCCAGCGCATCGAATCCGACCAGGCCGCGGCCCGCGCCGGCAGCGCCGTCGAAGCGGCGCTCATCTGGCTGCGCGACCATGCCGACACCGGCACGACGGACGCCGCCGGTGCCACCGCCGACAATGACGATGACGCCGCGTCCGGCCCGCTGCCGGACGAAGTCACGGCGGCGCTCGCCGAATCCTACGACAACCGATTCGCCGGACTGGCGGACGCCGCCATGCGCGCGCACATGATCATCGGCGCGGGCGCGGCAGGAACGCAGGCACCGGGGGAGAGCTTCCCCGAACGCACCATCGCCGGCATCGGCAAGGACATGGCCTCCCGCATCAACCTGCTGAACGGCCAGGCCGATGCCGCACGCACCGGCGTCGAATCGAAAATGAGCACCTACATCGCGCTCTACGCGGCCGACGATGATTCGCTGACCGCCAGCGTGGAGGACTACCGGTACTATCTCGACGAACTCGCCAGCCTCACCCAGCTGGCCGCGGTCGCCGCCACCGACGCCGAATACCGGCGCTGCCTCGAACAGCTGCTCAGGAGCTTCCTGACCATCAAACGCGCCATCGACACGGATGCCAGCGACATCCACGACCAGCTTGACCGCATCAACGCCATGCTCAAAGGCCAGCAGTTCGGTCCCAAGCACGGCAGCCTGTCCCTGCACGCGGACGTGCGCCGTCCCGAGCGCACCTTCTGGGCGCAGCTCATCCGCGTCATCGGCACCCTGAACGATTGGAAATCCGCCGACGTCAACGATTCCGACGCCTCGCGCAAGGCTTTCGCGGCCTGCGCGCCGATGGTCGGGCTGCTGCGCGCCGAACTCGCGCAGGTCAAGGACGCGAACGGCGTGAAAAGCTACGGCGCCCGCAACCTCGACCCGCGTTGCCGCTCGTCCTTCTACGCCATCGTGCATCATGCCGACGGCCCGGATGAACGCATCACCTCCACCGGCGGCCGTTCGGGCGGCGCCTTGCAGGAGCTTACCTCGTTCGTATACGGCGCGGCGCTCATCTACCTGCTCGGCGGCGGCCTGACCAGCGAGCCCTCGTACACCACGCTGTTCCTCGACGAGGCGCTCATCAAGGCCGACGGCCGTTACACGCAGCGCGCCCTCACGGTGCTGCCGCGCCTCGGATTCCAGGTCATCGTCTCCGCCCCGGAAAGCAAGACCGGCGAAATCCTCGAGGTCTCCACCAAGGCCTACGTGACCTACAAGGACCCCGACACCGGCCTCACCTCCCTGCGCGAGGCCGTGCTGCATCAGAATGACATGGACGATGAATCATCGTCGGATATATTGAAGGATGACGGGGTTGCCGAATGAGCAGTCCTGGCGTCGCCGGTATTAAGACGATTCGGTTCGACTCGACGATGTTCGAAAGCAGGTGATGGGAACTATGGCCGGCATGAAAGACATCGCTGCGATCACCACATGCGTGAAGAAACATATGCGTTCACATATGTACGACATCGAACCGGCATGGCCATTTCCCGTGCCGGTGGGATTGCCGGACCAAGCATTTTTGGAAACCAATGCGATTGCGGTGCATGACAACAACAATGAGATACGGCAATGGGCAAGCAAGAATGGTTGCGAAATCATAACCAAGCATCGCACCATAGGCACCTCTGTCGAGCTGATCTCCAAAGTCGTCGTTCCTGACGAATCAATAGCCATGCGTGTGGTTGGTCGTACGCTGGCGGCGGAATGTCGCGAAGCGCGCCGCCGCATAGCATGTCTGGTTGCTGCTTGTGACGTTGCTCCGGAAACAATCGAATCGGCCGCTCGCATGACAGGCCATGAACAGCCTGACGACTTCGATCTGCTTGTCAGCGCAGTTCGATATTTCAGGCATCATGACGTGACCGGTATGACGCCGCGACAGATTCCACTGACAGGATTCAGCGGCAAATGGCTGAATGAGTCAAAAACCAATCGTCGTAAGGCCATTTGCCGACTGCTCGGTGTCGAAACGTTGGGTCTGTCAAAACGGCCGACCGAACTGCGGTTCCGTTATCTCGATCCGGTCCGCGACGATGCTGAGCTCGAACGCATCATATGGTGTCCGTGGGAAGGCGAAGCGTTATCCGGCATTAAATATGCTGTCATCGTTGAGAACAAAGACACGTATCAGACTATGCCGCCGATTGCGCAGGGCATCTGCATATGGGGTTCTGGTCGCGCTGTAAGCGATGCTGTACCTGCGGTTCCTGCACTGCGTGACATGCGTATCGTGTATTGGGGTGATATGGATGCGGATGGACTGGAAATACTTTCGACATTACGTGAATCAGGTATCGAATGCGACTCCATCCTGATGGATTGCGATGCATACGATCGGTACCACAGATTTGGTACCGATCGTACTGAACGCAGCGCGAAGATTGCTATGCGGGAGCCTAAGCCGACGCCCGGCCTTCAATCGGCGGAGCGACGTCTTTATGAACGACTGTGTGCTGACAAAACAATCGCTTATCGGCGTATCGAACAGGAACGCATTCCCATGCGTGATGCAGTTGACGAATTACGCAAGCTTGGCATCCCCGTGGAGTCCATTGAAAATCAGGATTTGCCGATTTAGGCTGAGTGATTGGGGATGTTGCCAAGAGCTAGAACGGCTTAGCTTTTTCTCGTCTCACATTATGCCTTCCGATTAATAATGCAACGGCATTGCATAGCTGCAAGGTCCGGCACTGCTATCCGATACTATCGAACTGTTGTTTTGCGTTGCGCGAGAAGGGACAAACATGGCAACCGCTTGGGGTGACGAGAGTGTGCGGAAAACCGGAGTTCCCTCGCCTATGTACTTGATGGGCGCATGCGTATGTGATGATACGGAAACCGAAACAAGGCAAAGATTGGCGTTGCTTAAGCCCAAAGGAGCAAGGAAATTGCACTGGCGAGACATGCGGCCATCATTGCGTGGCAAAGTCGTTGATGCCATGGCTGCAATGGACATTGATCATGTCATTGTGGCTGCGGTACCAATGAGCCAGTGGAATACCGCCGAACGCGCTCGCCGTAAATGTTTGGAACGTCTTCTGCCTCTGCTGGAAACAGAATACAACGTGGACACGCTTGTGCTTGAACGGCGCGAGATTTCACAGGACAGGAACGATATCCGTTTCATCGATGGATTGAGAAGCCGCAGATTTATCGGGCCAATTCGTGTCGAACTCTGTGCAGGGGAGACTGATGCAAGGCTATGGCTCCCTGATCAGCTGCTAGGAGCGTACGGTGATGCCCAGGCCGGTACTGGAAGATACGATGAATTCCTCGGCCATGTTCGAACAGTGTTCATCGACAGTGATTGATGTCCTAAAACCGTGTATACTTCATGGTAAGCCAACCCCGCTGGGGAAATGGAAGTGAGAGCCGGACGCCCCGAGTATCTTGGGGGCCGGCTCTTGCGTTTCGGTCCACTGATGGTCCGGAATTTTGCATACTCTGGTTCAGTTTTCCGGCCTGACACGCCATCGAACAAGCGTTCGAATTTGGTCGTGTGTTCGGGTATCCTTGGGACAGATTTGGCGCGCGCATGACCTTGCGCGCGGGAACGGTGAGATGGAAGGTGGGGTGTGGCTGTGGCGGCAATGCAGACTGGCGCAAGGCGCGCAACAAGCGCAACGGGCGCGAAAACCAGCAAGGGCAAGAACGGTGAGGTCATCGTCGAAAAGGTGATGACCAGCGACTCCTTCCTGAGCCGGGAGATCAAAAAGGCGCCGCTGATCGAACACGATGGTTCGCTGGTAGCTGATATCTCGCACATCCCGAACGATCTCAAGATCACGATTCAGGGTGCGCGCGAACACAACCTCAAGAATGTCGACCTGGCGATTCCGCGCAATCGCATGGTCGTGTTCACAGGCCTGTCCGGTTCGGGCAAATCCTCGCTCGCGTTTGACACCCTGTTCGCCGAAGGCCAGCGACGCTACGTCGAATCCCTATCCGCCTACGCCCGCCAGTTCCTGGGTCAGATGGACAAGCCCGACGTTGACTTCATCGAGGGCCTGAGCCCGGCCGTCTCCATCGACCAGAAGACCACCAACCGCAACCCGCGTTCTACCGTCGGCACCATCACCGAAATCTACGATTACCTGCGACTGCTCTTCGCCCGCACCGGCATCCCTCACTGCCCTGAATGCGGCGAGCCCGTCGCCTCCCAGACCCCGCAGCAGATCGTCGACACGCTGCTCGGCTACCCGGAGCGCACGCGATTCCAGATTCTCGCGCCCGTGGTCAAGGGCCGCAAGGGCGAGTTCGTGGATATGATCGAGCTGCTGCGCTCCGACGGCTACGCCCGCGCGCTCATCGACGGCGAGATGACGCAGCTGTCCGACGACATCAAACTCACCAAGCAGAAGAAGCACACCATCGAGGTCGTGGTCGACCGACTCGTGGTCAAGGACGGCATCCGCCAACGCCTGACCGACTCGGTGGAAACCGCCCTCAAGCTCGCCAACGGCAGCATCATCATCGACTTCGTGGACGAGGAGGAAGGCAGCCCGGTCCGCCGCCAGCCGTTCTCCGAACACCGCAGCTGCCCGAACGGGCACACGCTCGAACTCGACGAGGTCGAGCCGCGCACCTTCTCCTTCAACGCCCCCTACGGTGCCTGCCCCGCCTGCACCGGTCTCGGCTTCAAACTGGAAATCGACCCGGACCTCATCATCTCCGACCCGGACAAGTCACTGGCCGACGGCGTCATCGAACCGTGGAGCGGCACCAAGATGACCTCCCAGTACTACGGCCACATCCTCGAAGGCTTGGCCAAGGAAATGGGCTTCTCCATGAAGACCCCTTGGAAGGACCTGCCGGACGACGTCAAGCACGACATCCTCTACGGCCACGACTTCAAGGTCAACGTCTCCTACCGCAATCGCTGGGGACGCCTGCGCGAATACTCCACCGGCTTCGAAGGCGTGATCCGCACGCTCATGCGACGCCACGACGAAACCGATTCGCAGTCCATGCGCGAATACTACGAGTCGTACATGCGCGAAGTGCCCTGCCAGGTCTGCCACGGACGCCGCCTGAAGCCCGAAGTGCTCGCTGTCACCGTGGACGGAAAATCCATCTTCGACGTATGTGACATGCCCGTCGTACGCGAACTCGCCTGGATCAACGGCCTGAAACTCGAAGGCTCGGCACAGCTGATCGCCGGCGAAGTGCTCAAGGAGATCAAGGCCCGACTCGGCTTCCTGAACGACGTCGGCCTCGACTACCTGACCCTCTCGCGCGCGGCCGCCACCCTGTCCGGCGGAGAAGCGCAGCGCATCCGACTCGCCACGCAGATCGGCTCCGGCCTGGTCGGCGTCATGTACGTGCTCGACGAGCCGTCCATCGGCCTGCACCAGCGTGACAACGAACGCCTCATCGAAACCCTGCACCACCTGCGCGATCTCGGCAACACGCTGATCGTCGTCGAACACGACGAGGACACGATACGCCGCGCCGACTGGGTGGTCGACATCGGCCCCGGCGCCGGCGAACACGGCGGCGAAGTCATCTACTCCGGCCCCGCCAAGCACCTCATAGAAGCCAAGCGCTCCATCACCGGCGACTACATCGCCCACCGGCGAGAGATCGCCGTGCCCGCCAAGCGCCGCAAGATCCACAAGACCCAGGTGCTCAAAGTCGTGGGTGCCCGCGAGAACAACCTCAAGAACATCGACGTGAGCTTCCCGCTCGGCGTGCTCACCGTGGTCACCGGCGTCTCCGGCTCCGGCAAATCCTCGCTGGTCAACACGATCCTCTACCCGGTGCTCGCCGACAAGCTCAACGGTGCACGCATCGTACCCGGCCGCCACAGGCGCGTGGAAGGCGTGGACCAGGTGCGCAAGGTGATCCACGTCGACCAGAACCCGATCGGCCGCACGCCGCGATCCAACCCCGCCACCTACACCGGTGTGTGGGACAAGATCCGCACCCTTTTCGCCAAGACTCCCGAAGCCCAGGTGCGCGGCTACGGCCCCGGCCGCTTCAGTTTCAACGTCAAAGGCGGCCGATGCGAGGCCTGCCACGGCGACGGCACGCTGAAGATCGAAATGAACTTCCTGCCCGACGTCTACGTGGACTGCGAGGTCTGCCACGGCAAACGATACAACCGCGAGACCCTTGAAGTCACGTACAACGGCAAGACCGTGGCCGACATCCTCAACATGCCCATCGAGGAGGCCGCCGACTTCTTCAAGGCGTACACCGGCATCTCCCGATACCTGAAGACCCTCGTGGACGTCGGCCTCGGCTACATCCGACTCGGCCAGCCCGCACCCACCCTGTCCGGCGGCGAATCGCAGCGCGTCAAGCTTGCCACCGAGCTGCAGCGCCGATCCGACGGCAAAACCGTGTACATCCTCGACGAGCCGACCACCGGCCTGCACTTCGAAGACGTGAACAAGCTGCTCAAGGTGCTGCAGTCCCTGGTGGACAAGGGCAATACGGTCATCGTCATCGAACATAATCTGGATGTGATCAAGGAGGCCGACTGGCTGATCGATCTCGGTCCGGAGGGCGGCGACGGAGGCGGCACCATCGTCACGCAGGGCACGCCCGAACAGGTTGCCGAATGCGAAGCCTCATGGACCGGCAAGTTCCTGAAACCCATGCTTTAGCCTTCCATTGCAGCTGACCTCGGGTGGGTTGGGGTGTTTGTTGCTGGACATGCTCCGGGCCGCTCAGGTCAAGTCTTTACGGTCCAGCAACACACACCCCAACCCACCCAATCCCTGATGATTGGTTTTGCTTAATAGCGAGGAGGATTATGACGAACGATATTGAGCGGCATAGTCCGGATGAGTGGCGGAAGACTGCGGCGGCGTTAATGTCGGAAAGCATAGCTGTGGGTGCCGGGGAAACGACGGCGAAGGTGAATGCGAATGGGGCACCTTTGCTGGGGGATTCTCGCGACCTGTTCCGACCCAAGACCTCGGATATTCCCGCCAAACCCGGTGTGTACAAATGGCGCGACGGGGAAGGGCGCGTCATTTATGTGGGCAAGGCAAAGAACCTGCGCAACAGGCTCACCAATTATTTCCAGCCGCTGTATCTGCTGCATCCGCGCACGCAGACCATGGTGCTGACCGCACGCAGCCTGGAGTGGACGGTCGTCGCCACCGAACTGGAATCACTGACGTTGGAATACACGTGGATCAAGGAATTCGACCCACGGTTCAACGTGCAGTTCCGCGACGACAAGACCTATCCGTATCTCGCGGTCAGCACGGGGGAGCGAATTCCGCGCGTGTGGGTCACGCGGTCGCGCAAACGGCGGGATACCCGGTATTTCGGCCCCTATGCCAAAGTGTGGGAATTGCGGCACAGTCTTGACCGGTTGCTGCGCACGTTCCCGGTACGCACCTGCACCACCAACGTGTTCCATAAGGCGCAACTGACCGGACGGCCATGCCTGTTCGCTTCCATCGGCAAATGCTCCGCACCCTGCGTGAACCGCATTGAAGCGGACGAACACCGGAGGCTGTGCGAACAGCTGGTCGGCGTGATGACCGGACGACTCGGACGGCCATACATCGCCCAGTTGACCCGCGACATGAAAGAGGCCAGCGCCGAACTCGAATTCGAGAAAGCCGCCCGACTGCGCGACCAGATCCAAATGCTGGAAACCGTGGTGCAACAGAACGCCGTCGTCTTCGACCAGGATGTGGACGCGGACGTGTTCGGCTTCGCCAGCGACGAGCTCGAAGCCTCCGTGCACGCTTTTTATGTGCGCGCCGGCTCGATTCGCGGCGAACGCAACTGGAGCGTCGAACGAGTTGAGGACATCGATGACGCCGACTTGATGGCCGACCTTCTGGTGCAGGTGTATTCGGACGCCGCCGGGGACAATCACCCCCAGTCGGCCGCGACCATCTCCACTAATCGCGAGGCCATCGGCTCCACGCAAACCATCACGGCCACGGACGCTGTGGCACGCGCCCAGGCCACCCGAGAACGCAACACCCGTCAGGAGACCACCGGGCGCGCGGACCTGCTGGCACCCATCGCACCGGTACCGCGCGAAATCATCGTGCCCGTCGAACCGGCCCGCCGTGAGGAACTCGAAGGCTGGCTGACCAATCTGCGCGGGGGAGCGGTGACCATCCGTGTGGCCTCGCGAGGCGACAAGAAGCAGCTTATGGACCGCGCCAACGAGAACGCCAGCCAAGCACTGCAACGCAGCAAGATGAGCCGCATCTCCGACATGGGCGCACGCACCCAGGCCATGAACGATGTGGCCAAGGCATTGGGACTCGCGGAAGCCCCGCTGCGCATCGAATGCTACGACATTTCGAACACTGTGGGCGGTGCCTTCCAGGTGGCCTCCATGGTGGTGTTCGAAGACGCGATCGCCAAGAAATCCGAATACCGACGCTTCGCCATCCGAGGCAAGGACGGCAAAGGCGCGGTGGATGATCTGTCCGCGCTTTACGAGACGCTCACCCGCCGCTTCAAGCACGGCAACATCGCCGGCGACTCCGGCGAAAGCATCGACGCGGAACAGCGTGTGGCCTCGGCCGCCGGCAAGATGACCACTGCCGTGGCGGCGGAGACAATCGCTGCGAACGGTAACGACAATGGTGAGGGCGGTTCCGACATCAGTGGCAAGGGGCACGCGGTGCCGGTCGGAGTGCAGAACGATGCGCGGGAGTCCCCGCCCGACATCGTCCAGCAGAACACAAACCGGCATCACTTTGCCTACAAGCCGAACCTGGTGGTGGTCGATGGCGGCAAGCCGCAGGTCATGGCCGCCGCCAAGGCGCTTGAGGACTGTGGCGTGAACGACGTGGCCGTCTGCGGACTGGCCAAACGCTTGGAAGAGGTGTGGGTGCCGGACGACGACTATCCGATCATCCTCAAACGCCAGTCCGAAGGCATGTATCTGCTGCAGCGTGTACGCGACGAATCCCACCGCTTCGCCATCACCTACCACCGCCAGCAGCGGCGCAAAGGCGCCCTGCGCAGCGCGCTCGACGAGATTCCCGGCATCGGCGAAAGCTACCAGAAGCGGCTGCTCAACCACTTCGGCTCGGTCAAAGCCATGCGCGAAGCCAGTGTCGAGGACTTCGAGAAGGTCAAAGGCATCGGCCACGCCAAAGCCGAAGCGCTGTACAACGCGCTGCACGAGCAGTGAGCCGGCCCGGTCCAGCAGCCCAGAGTAAATTTTCGGTTGCGGGGCCTGTGGTTGACATATTCGAAGCAAAGTGTCGGCTAGCATGGGAACAGACATCAAGGAGGGGATATGGCCAATCATCGTTGCGCTGTACTCGGCAAACCCGTCGCACACTCATTGTCACCCGTGCTTCACAACGCGGCCTACCGTTCGCTGAAACTCGACGATTGGCTGTACGACAAGCACGAGGTGGGGGAAGACGACCTCGACGCTTTCCTCAAAGGCCTTGACTCGACGTGGGCTGGCCTGAGCCTGACCATGCCGTTGAAGAAGACCATCCAACCGTACGGTGTTCCGGAAAATTTGTGGGCCAAGGAACTGAAGGTGGCGAATACCGCGGTATTCGACTGGAGCGTGGCTGCCGATGATCCCGCTTGGCCGAACGGCAAGCCGGGCATCAAGCTATACAACACCGATGTCATCGGCATCCAACTCGCCTTCGACCATGCCAATCGCGAACTCGGCGAACACCACACCGCGTCGAGAAGCGGCACCGCGCTGATCATCGGCAATGGCAACACCGCCACTTCGGCGTTGGCCGCATGCTGCATGATGCCCGAAATCGGCCATATCGTCGTCGCCGCCCGTCACCCCGGAAAAAACACCGGGCTTAAACCAGTGGCCGAAAAGTTCGTCAACGTGCATAACCCGTACAACGAAATCGAATTAGGCGACGATCAGGCCCTGCTTGAGGCAGCCCGCAACGCCACCTATGTCATCAACACGATTCCCGGACACGCGGCCGACAACGTCGCGGATGCCCTCGCCAATGCCGGAACCGAGCCATTCTCCGGACTGCTGTTGGACGTGATCTACGATCCACGCCCCACCAAGCTCATGGAAGCCTGGCGCGCTCATGGCGGTCACGCCATCGGCGGCGAAGAAATGCTGCTGTACCAAGCTCTCGTACAGGTATTGCTGATGACCGGTATCTGGGATGACGACCCGCCCAGCGATGCCGACCAGCGTCTGCAGGACACCACCACCGAAGACGACCAGCTGGAGATCGCGATGCGCAAAGCTCTTGAGGAGGCGCTGTAATGAATCAACAGACAACGAACCGCGATACCGGCGAGGCGGCCGCCACGAATGCGCCGGCGAATTCCGCGACATCCACATCGACTCCGGACAACCAGCCGACCCCGCTTGATGCCTTCGAAGTGCTGCTCATCACCGGTATGTCCGGCGCAGGCCGCTCTCATGCCGCTGACTGCGTGGAAGACATGGGATGGTATGTGGTCGACAACCTGCCTCCCAAACTGCTTATCCCGCTTGTCGACATGATGACCACCTCCGGTTCCGGATCGGAGTCAGGCGTCCACAAGCTTGCCGCCGTCATCGACGTGCGCTCCAGCTATTTCGACGAGCTGGCCGCCGTGCTCGGCCATCTGGATGATCTCGGCGTCAAAACCCGTATTCTGTTCCTCGACGCCAGCAACGAAGTGCTCATCAAGCGCTATGAATCCGTGCGCCGCCCGCACCCGCTGCAGCACGGCAACCGACTGATCGACGGCATCCTTGAGGAACGTCACCTGCTGGAAGACCTCAAGGAACGAGCCGACTGGGTCATCGACACCAGCTCCCTGAGCATCCACCAGCTGTCCACCAAACTCTACGAGGCGATGCTCGGCTCCGGCCCCACCACCGTGGCAGTACACATCTTCAGCTTCGGCTTCAAATACGGTATGCCCATCGACGCCGATTTCGTGGCCGACGTGCGTTTTCTGCCCAACCCGTTCTGGGTGCCCAACCTGCGCGAGCTTACCGGGCACGACAAGCCGGTCGCCGACTACGTGCTTTCCAGCAAGGGAGCCAAGGAATTTCTCGACGCTTATGAGAAAGCTATCGAGATTGCGTTGGAAGGATACGCCCAGGAAGACAAGCACTACGTAACCATCGCCGTCGGCTGCACCGGTGGTCAGCACCGGTCGGTGGCGATGAGCGAAGAGCTGGCTCGCCGCTTACGCGCACATGGGCTCAACGTAACCGTTTCCGCGAGAGAACAGCACAAGCGTCACTCATCGTAAGCAGGCGTCGAGCGGTCATCGGGCAAGCGTTCGGTGACCACACTGCGAGAAAGCAGGGCCCATAATACGTATCAAACGGGTTCGCTTGTCCACCAGATTAGGTATCACAGAAAGCCGATGGCTTCCGACCGTGTGACAGCAGATAACGGCACGAAGCGCCTGAAGCATTGAGAAGAACGGGACTGTAGGAGGTAGATCTTGGCTCTTCTGGACGATGTCAAAAGCGAGTTGGCAGCCTTTGAAGGCGATTCGCCAGCCGCGATCAAGGCCCAAGCTGCGGCCATGATCCGTTTTGGCGGCGGTCTTCGACCGGTACAGAATACATACGTTATCCAAGCCGTATTCACCTCGCTTGACGTTGCAGAATGGCTGAAGAACACGTTGAGGAACACGTTCGGGCACGAAGCCGAGGTCAATCACCTCACACGTCAGACCCCGAACGGCCCTGTCGAGACCTACGTGGTGCTCGTCACCCGCAACGTAGTGGCCTTGGCTTTGCAGACCGGACTGGTCGACCGCCGCAAGCAGCAGGTCCGTGGACTGCCGTCTGAAGTGGTCAACGGATCCATCGCCCAAATCAAAGCGGCATGGCGCGGCGCCTTCATGGCCCGTGGCTTCCTGTCCGATCCCGGTAAGGCCAGCTTCCTGGAAATCGCTTGCCCCACGGAAGAGGCCGCCATGGCCCTGTGTGGCGTGGCCCGTCGTCTAGGCATCCAGGCCAAGCATCGCACGCTGCGTAGCTCCGAGCGCGTGACACTCAAGGATCCCGACGCCATCGAACGCATGCTCAAGCTCATGGGCGCCACCCGTTCGGCCCGCGAATGGACCGGCAAGCGTTCCGATGGCGAGGCCCGCGGCAAGGCCAACCGTCTGGCCAACTTCGATGACGCCAATATGCGCCGTTCCGCCAAGGCCGCCGCCGAAGCCAGCGAAAAAGTGCAGCATGCTTTCGAAGTACTCGGCGATAACATTCCGGACAACCTCCGTCAGGCCGGCCAGCTGCGCATCGATCACGTGGACAAGAGCCTCGAGGAGCTCGGCAAGATCGCCGAACCGCAAATCACCAAGGATGCGATTGCCGGCCGAATTCGCCGACTGCTTCAACTTGCCGAGAAGACGGAGAAGGCTCGCGCAGCCGAAGGCAAGTAACCCGACAATCCGATTTGCCGTGCCTATTCGGCAAAACGCGACAACGATGTGACAAAACACCGCATTCAGTCAGTAGACGAATGCGGTGTTTTGTTCCGGAATGCCTGTAATATGCAAAGTGGCAAAATTGGCCACTTTGACGTGCGATTCGTCAAGGAAAGGATATTCATGAAGACACTCAAGGACCTTGGAGATCTCAAGGGCAAGCGCGTTCTGGTTCGCGCTGATTTCAATGTTCCGCTGGACGGCACCACCATCACCGATGACGGTCGAATCAAGGCTGCTCTGCCGACCATCAAGACCCTGCGCGAAGAAGGCGCCAAGGCCATCCTCATGGCTCACCTTGGCCGCCCGAAGGGCAAGGTCGTTCCTGAGCTGAGCCTGGCCCCGGTTGCCGCCCGCCTCGGCGAGCTGCTCGGCGCCAACGTGCCGCTGGCCAAGGACACCTACGGCGAGGACGCTCAGGCCAAGGTCGCCGCCATGAACGATGGCGACGTTGTGCTGCTTGAGAACGTTCGTTTCAACCCGGAGGAGACCTCTAAGGACGCCGACGAACGCGCCGCTTACGCCAAGAAGATCGCCGCCCTCGGCGAGGCCTTCGTTTCCGATGGCTTCGGCGTGGTCCACCGCGCTCAGGGCTCCAACTACGACGTTGCCGCCGATCTGCCGGCCGCCGCAGGCCTGCTGGTCGAGAAGGAAGTCAAGGCCTTGTCCAAGGCCACCGAGAACCCGGAGCGTCCGTTCACCGTGGTGCTTGGCGGTTCCAAGGTCTCCGACAAGCTCGGCGTCATCGAGAACCTGCTCGACAAGGCCAACCGTCTGGTCATCGGCGGTGGCATGGTGTTCACCTTCCTCAAGGCCAAGGGCTACGAGGTCGGCACCTCCCTGCTTGAAGAGGACCAGCTTGAGAAGGTCAAGGGCTACATCGAGACCGCCGAGAAGAACGGCGTTGAGCTCGTGCTGCCGACCGACGTCGTCGTGAACGCCGGCTTCCCGGCCGGTGACACCCCGGTTGCTCCGGAAGTCGTTGCCGCCGACGCCATCCCGGCCGACAAGATGGGTCTGGACATCGGCCCGGAGTCCCAGAAGCTCTTCCACGACAAGATCGTCGACTCCAAGACCGTCGTGTGGAACGGCCCGATGGGCGTGTTCGAGGTTCCTGAGTTCGCCGCCGGCACCAAGGCCGTGGCCCAGGGTCTGGTCGACGCCACCGCAGCCGGTGCGTTCACCATCGTCGGTGGCGGCGACTCCGCCTCCGCCGTGCGCAACCTCGGCTTCCCGGAGGACGGCTTCTCCCACATCTCCACCGGTGGTGGCGCTTCCCTCGAGTTCCTCGAAGGCAAGGAGCTCCCTGGCCTGAAGGTGCTTGAGTAATCCATTTTCTAGCTCCCCTCCTTGAGGGGAGCTACGTTTTTTTTTAGAAGGGAAACATATGGCGTCCAAACGCATTCCGTTGGTGGCCGGCAACTGGAAGATGAATTTCGACCATCTTGAAGCCACTTACTTCGTGCAGAAGCTGGTATGGCTGTTGCGTGACGCTCACTTCGACTTTAAACGCTGCGAAGTCGCGCTTTTCCCCTCGTTCACGTCATTGCGCAGCGTGCAGGTGCTGGTCGAAGCCGACAAGCTCCATGTCGCCTACGGCGCACAATCCGTTTCCGTGACCACCCAAGGTGCCTTCACCGGCGATGTGTCCGCGGACATGATCGCCCATCTTGGCTGCTCATACGTCATCGTCGGCCACTCCGAACGCCGCAAATACCATCCTGAAGATGACGCCAATATCGTCGATCAGGTACGTGCCGTGCTCGCCGCCGGCATGCAGCCGATTTTGTGCGTCGGCGAAAGCTTCGAGGAACGACGTCAAGGCATTGAACTCGATTTCGCCGTGGGCCAGGTACGAGACGTCACCCGCGATCTCAACGAAGAACAAGCCGCCAAACTCATCGTGGCCTACGAACCTGTCTGGGCCATTGGCACCGGCATGGTGGCCACTCCGCAATCCGCCCAGGATGCCGCAAACGCCATCCGCAACGATTTGAAGACCACTTTTGGCACGAAGGTATCCGATAGCGTACGTATCCTGTACGGCGGATCGGTCACCTCGAAAAATGCGGCGGAACTCATTTCCCAGCCCGACGTTGACGGCTTCCTGATCGGAGGGGCGGCCCTGGACGTTGAGGAACTCGCCAAAATCGCTCGACTGGCACTGAAATCCACGAAATCACGGAACTAATACCACGGTTTTCCCGTGTGTGCGCTATGCTGGTCAACAGTCCAATCAATCCGGAGGTACCCTGTGACCGCTCTTAAGATCACGCTGCAAGTCATCGTCGTGCTGCTCAGCTTCGTGCTGACCCTGCTCATCCTTATGCACAAGGGCAAGGGCGGCGGTTTGTCCGACATGTTCGGCGGCGGTCTGACCCAGAACGCCGGTACTTCCGGTGTCGCCGAAAAGAACCTGAACCGTTGGACCGTTATCATCGCTCTGGTGTGGGTGGCCTTGATCATCGGCCTCGACATGATGACCAAGTTCAACCTCGGCTGATCGGCTTGCACGCCATATAGACTTGTCGCTCGCGACCCATGACCGTTACCGTCGGTCATGGGTCGTATGCGTTCTATCGAGTATTACGAAAGGACATCACCATGGTCACTATGAACCGCAACAAAGTCGTTATCGTCGGCACCGGCCGGGTCGGTGCCACCGCCGCCTTCGGCATCGTCACGCACGGCCTGTGCAATGAGCTTGTGCTCATCGACTGTTCCGCCGCCAAGGCCCTGGGGGAGGCCCGCGACCTCGATGATGGCAGCGAATTCCAGGACCGCCACGTCAAGGTGCGCGCCGGCGACTACGCCGACTGCAAGGATGCGGACATCGTCGTCATCACCGTGGGCCGCAAGCCGCCGGCCAACTCCAACCGCATGGCCGAACTCGGCTTCACCGTGGGTCTTGTGGGCGAAGTGGTCGACAACGTCATGGCCTCCGGTTTTGACGGCGTGATCGTCATGGTCTCCAACCCGGTCGACGTGATGGCTTGGTATGCCTGGAAACGTTCCGGTCTGCCTCGCACCCAGGTGCTCGGTACCGGCACCGCGCTCGACACCTCGCGTCTCAAGACCATCATCGGCGAAGAGACCGGCCTTGACCCGCGCAACGTGGGCGGCTTCGTGATGGGCGAGCACGGCGACTCCCAGTTCACCGCATGGTCCACCGTCTCGCTCGGCGGCAAGCCATTCGCCCGCTTCCTGGCCGACAACCAAGACCGTTTCGCCTCCGTGTCCACCACCGAAATCGAAGAGAAGACCCGCACCCGTGGCAATGAGATCGTCGCGGCCAAGGGCGGCACCAACTTCGGCATCGCCTCCACCGTGGCCGGCATCGTACAGACCATCCTGTGGGACGAACGCCGCATCGTGCCCGTCTCCACCCTGCTGGACGGCGAATACGGCGAACATGACGTGTTCCTCGGCGTCCCCACTGAACTGCGCGCCAATGGTGCCAACGAGATCGTCGAACTCGATCTGAGCGAGGACGAGCGGGCCAAACTGCACCATTCCGCCGAACTCGTGCGTGAACACTGTGAGGGGCTGCTGTGATTCTCGACGCCATCACGCCGAAACAACCCCGACTGCTGGTCGCCGACCTCGACGGCACGTTGCTGCACGACGCCGAGGTATTCGAGGACCGGTTCATTACCCAGCGCAGCATCGACACCATCAACCGCGCGCACGATGCCGGAATGCAATTCGCCATCGCCACCGCGCGGCCGGTGAGTACCGGTCTCCAGTTCGCCGAAAAACTGCCGGTGGACGCCGTAATCTATCTGAACGGCGCCCTCATCGATTTCGACCCGGCCCACTCCGACTTCGACCTGCTCACCTCAGGTGCCACGCCGGCCGATGAGAACCATTTGATCAAGATTGGCTTCTCCTCACGGCGTGCCTGCGAAGTCTGTCTGTTCCTGCTCGATCGCATGCCCGGCCTGAAGCTCGGCATCGTGATGAACGACGTGCGCTACACCAACTTCGATGTGCGCGTGTATTGGAAAACTCAGGCCTTCCAATACACGAACTTCCACGACGTGCCCGAAGGCGTGGCGGACAAAATCACCATCTTCCCCGAACCTGAACAGTGGAACGAGCTGCGTGCGCTGATTCCGCCGGACTTCGACATCTCCATCAGCGAAGGCGTGATGTGGATGCTCATGAACCCGCAGGCCAACAAGGAGCACGCGCTGCACCTGCTGTGCGAGCGACTGGACGTGCCGCTTGAACAGACAGCCGCCTTCGGCGACGACCTCATCGATATCAACATGATGAGCGAATCCGGCCGGGGCGTGGCCGTGGCCAACGCGAACCCCAAGGTGTTGTCCGTCGCCGACGAGATCTGCCCGTCCAACAACGAGGACGGCGTCGCCCAATGGATTGAAGCGCAGTTGGGTTGAACCGGTCGAGACTCGAGAACACGCCAAAATTGAACTTGTGTTGAACCGGGGGTATGCTTTGAACCGTTGTTCAAAAGATAAATTGAACTCCCGGTTGGAGGCATAAGGATATGAGCGTATCGGTGTTTGCGGAACGTCTGCGCAATGCGATGAACAGCAGGGGATTGAAGCAGGTCGATCTGGTGCACGCCGCCGAACATCGTGGCGTAAAGATGGGCAAGAGCCACATCAGCCAATATGTGGCCGGCAAGACCATGCCCCGCGAGGACGTGCTCGAATTCCTGGCCAGCGAACTGGACGTCGACACGAATTGGCTGCGCGGCGAGGAATCCACCACGCAATTGAACTCGGACGCATCCAACAGCGTCACGGACGGCGAACACGCCGCCACACCGCTTGCCATGGGTGCCGCCAAGCCCCAGACGGACAGCGAGATTCCCGTGGGCCGCCGCCGCACCTTCGGCAAATCGCACAAGCTCGACAACGTGCTCTACGACGTGCGCGGCCCGGTCGCCGACGAGGCGATGCGCATGGAGGCCAACGGCACCCACATCCTGAAATTGAACATCGGCAACCCGGCACCCTTCGGCTTCCGCACGCCGGACGAAGTCGTCTACGACATGGCCCACCAGCTCACCGACACCGAAGGCTACTCGCCGTCCAAGGGCCTGTTCTCCGCGCGCAAGGCCATCATGCAGTACGCGCAGCTGAAGAACATCCCGAACGTCACCATCGATGACATCTACACCGGCAACGGCGTCAGCGAGCTCATCAACCTGTCCATGTCCGCGCTGCTCGACACCGGCGACGAAGTGCTCGTGCCCTCCCCGGACTACCCGCTGTGGACCGCCTGCGTGAACCTGGCCGGCGGCACCGCCGTGCACTACCTGTGCGACGAACAGTCCGAATGGTATCCGGACATCGACGACATCCGCTCCAAGATCACCAGCAACACCAAGGCGATTGTCATCATCAACCCGAACAACCCCACCGGCGCACTTTACCCAAAGGAAGTGCTCCAGCAGATCGTCGACATCGCGCGCGAACACCAGCTCATCATCTTCTCCGACGAAATCTACGATCGCCTCGTCATGGACGGCCTGCAGCACATCTCCATCGCCTCGATGGCCCCGGACCTGTTCTGCGTGACCTTCTCCGGCCTGTCGAAATCGCACATGATCGCCGGCTACCGCATCGGCTGGATGATCCTGTCCGGCAACAAGCGCATTGCCAAGGACTACATCGAGGGCCTCAACATGCTCGCCAACATGCGCATGTGTTCGAACGTGCCCGCCCAGTCCGTGGTGCAGACCGCGCTTGGCGGCCACCAGAGCGTCAACGACTACATCGTGCCGGGCGGCCGCGTGCACGACCAGCGCGACCTCGTCTACGACATGCTCAACCAGATTCCCGGCATCACCGCCGTCAAGCCGAAGGCCGCGTTCTACATCTTCCCGAAGATCGACGTCAAACGCTTCAACATCCACTCGGACGAGCAGTTCGCGCTCGACCTGCTGCATGACAAGCACATCCTCATCAGCCACGGCGGCGCGTTCAACTGGCATCGCCCCGACCACTTCCGCGTGGTGTACCTGCCGCGCATGGGCATGCTGCGCGAAACCATGGGGGAGATCTCCGACTTCTTCAGCTACTACTGGCAGAGCTGATCCTTGGCGCAAACGAACACGCTCGATTGTTTCGTGATATGAAGGAGATCTTATGCCGGTGGTGTCGCGTCGTGCGCAGGAAGCGCTGTATCCCAGCGATCGCGCGAACCGCGGCATGGTGGTCCGCGCTATGCCAAGGTGAAGGCGATGACGAAGGCCGTGGCGGACAGTGCGGTTGCCAGGAGCAGATAGCACACGGCGGCTGAATTTCGAGAGCCATCGGCATTGGCAGCGTTACCGCCGTTATTTGCGTTGCGTGCAGCCAACGTGATGGCCGTAATCGCCGAAAGCAGGGAGAACAATGGCAGCACGCACAACACGACGGTCAGCAGTCCCAAAGCTTCATGGCCGATGCAATAAGCGACAAGACCTGCATTGTCAGTTGCCGATAGCGCTGGGCAGAAATCGGTGTGTCTACCAGTGTTGTAGCTGTAGGTAAAGAACGTGATACCTGACCAGAACAGGGCAACGGGAACAGAGCAATTGCGTATGGCGGATGCGTTGATGCTGATGGTGTGGAACAGGTCGTGCAAGGAGGTAGCCCGTATACCACTGCGTTCTGGCGTGATTCGATTACTGTTGTTTTGCGAGTCGATGGTAAGAGAGGCGCATTGCACCAGCGCATATGCCGCAAGTCCAAGTCCGCAAGCGATGGTTGCGCCGCCGCTGAAGTTGACCTCGTCGGATACTGAATATTCGGTGACGAATACCGGCATCACGCCAATCTGCCATACGAACAACAGTCGCGCGATTCGTATCCAACCGTTGCTCAGATATGAGGTGACTATGGCGTGCACCAGCCACGTCACCGCATACATCGCCCACAACGTTACAATCTTGGTATTCGCACTCAACACCAATATGATCGCAACAGCCACTGCCGCAATAAGAACACTAAACACCGAACAGAGCCGATGGCGCGAAAAGCCCTGTACTCCCGCAACAGTCAGACAGAGAATCGCGACAACACTCAGCGCAGTCACCGTCATAAACCACAGTGGTGAGGTGACGCAGGCTCCATAATCGTCAGTTGCTTGGCCCGAGAGATAGTAGGTCATTCTGCCAATCGCCGGACAATTCGGATGCAACATCATGCCGCCCCAAATGCGCTCATATAATGGCGCGAACGATACACCGGCACCACTGAGCGTCGCAACAACCGCCATCACCATGGCCGGAATCAGCCCAAGCTCGCGATTCCGGCCGGTTTCCGCTATCTGTCTATCACTGGTGTCCATGACTCGCCCCACCTTATGCCGTTATCGCCGTCGTCGATGATGCCAGTATAACTATGGCAGATGGGCGGAGACCAGCGGCATACAGGAATTCTGTATGCCGCTTTATAGGAGGGATACTGCGGCAGCCGCCATCACCGACCGACCGCCAGACTCCGGCACAGACCGGGAAGAACTACCGTCGCGGAGCATCGGCGATACCAATGGCAACACCGAGGATAGCTGGGACCACCCAGCCGAGCTGGTATTGCTGCAAAGGCAGCATAGCCAGCGCCGCGTCCAGCCAGCCGATGGAACCGCCGAAGACGGCGACCAAACTGGAGATGCAGGTGGCGAAGGATGCGATGCCCACCAGCAGCACGGTCCAGAAGTAGACGCGCGGGAATCGCGCGCCGAGCGACTTGTGGGTCAGCGTCAGCAGTACCAGCACGATGGCGATCGGATACAGTGCGGACAACACCGGCACGGAAACCTTGATGATCGCGCTCAGCCCGGCATTGGACACGATGAAACTGAACACGGTGAAGATGACCTGCCAAGTGCGGTAGCTCAACGTTCGGCCGGCGACGGTCCGGAACCGAGTATGGAAGTAGGTGGCGCAGGTGCCGATCAGTCCGGTGCATACGTTGAGGCAGGCGATGACGAACACGACGCCAAGGAACGCGGTACCGAACGTGCCGAACAGGGATGAGGTGAGGTTGGTGAGCACGGTCGCGCCCGTGTCTTTGGTGGGGTCGATGGTGACGATGGCGCCGGACACCACGCCCACGTAGCTCAGCGCGCCGTAGATCACGATCAGCAGTACGCCGGTGCCGAGCCCGGCATACGCGGTCTCCTTCTGCACTTGCGATTCGTCATCGACTTGTTGGGCGCGGATATTCGCGGAGATCACGATGCCGAAGTAGAGCGCGGCGAGCAGGTCCATGGTCTGGTAGCCGTCGAGGAAGCCGCGTGCGATCTGGTTTGTGGAGTAGTCGCCCATCGGGTTGGCCGGGATGCCGATGCCGTGGATCAGGCAGGCGATGAACAGGACAGCAATGAGCACCAGCAGCAACGGCCCCATGAATCGGCCGAGCACTTTGGAGAGTTTCTCGGGATGCTGGGCGAACAGGAACGCCAGCGTGAAGAACACGAGCGAGTAGATGAGTTGGGCCAGCCAGCCATAGGAGGACGGTACGAAAGGAGCCACCATCATTTCGAATGAGGTGGTCGCCGTACGTGGAATCGCAAAGCACGGGCCGATGGTGAGCATGATCGCCACGCCGAGGAACAAGGCGAATTTGGGGGAGACCCGGCTGGCGAGTTTGTCGAAACCACCGGCGAAGGTGACCGCCAGCACGCCGAGAATCGGCAGGCCAACTGCGGAGACGATGAAACCGATGGCCGCCGGTATGGTCGCGGAACCGGCCTGAGCGCCGACGAACGGCGGAAAAATCAGATTGCCCGCTCCGAAGAACATCGAAAAGAAGGTGAAGGTCATCACCAACCGCTGGCGTGCGACAAGTTTGTTCATTACGGTTCGGCCTTTCTCTCATATGCTCGTGCCACTGTAGCAACAAACGAAAGAAGCCCCGACCGGTTGGGGTCGGGGCTTCTGTGATCTAATCAACTAGTGCGCTAAACACGCATCAGTCGTCAAATCTCAGGCGTTCACGCGGTCGATGCCGGACTGGACGTCAGCCAGCACGGAATCCCAGGACTTGATGAAGGCAGCGACACCGTCGGCCTCCAGCTTGTCGGTGACGTCCTTGAGGTTGATGCCGAGCTCAGCCAGCTTGTTGATGATGGCGTGGGACTCTTCGTAGGTGCCCTCGATGGACGGAGCGCCGTTGCCGTGGTCGGCCAGAGCGTTCAGGGTCTTCTCCGGCATGGTGTTGACGATGTGCTTGGCAACGAGCTCGTCAACGTACTTGCAGTCGGAGTAGGCGGCGTTCTTGGTGCCGGTGGAAGCCCACAGCGGACGCTGAACCTTGGCGCCCTTGGCAGCCAGGTCGGCCCAACGCGGATCCTCGGCGAACTTCTTCTCGAAGAGCTCGTAAGCCAGGCGAGCGTTGGCCACAGCGGCCTTGCCCTCCAGAGCCTTGGCCTCGTCGGAGCCGTTGGCTTCCAGCAGCTTGTCGACAGCGCTGTCCACGCGGGACACGAAGAAGGAAGCGACGGAGCCGATGTGCTTCAGGTCGTGGCCGTTGGCGGCAGCCTGAGCGATGCCCTCGATGTAAGCGTCGATGACCTGCTCGTAGCGCTCGAGCGAGAAGATCAGGGTGACGTTCACGGAGATACCCTTGGCCAGGGTGGCGGTGATGGCCGGCAGGCCTTCGAGGGTTGCCGGAATCTTGATCATGGCGTTCGGGCGGTTGACCTTCTCCCAGAGTTCCACAGCCTGCTTGGCGGTGTTCTCGGTGTCGTGGGCCAGACGCGGGTCGACCTCGATGGAGACGCGGCCGTCGACGAAGTCGGTAGCCTCAGCGATCTCGCGGAAGATGTCGGTGGCGTTGCGCACGTCGGTGGTGGTGAGCTCGCGGACAGCGGTCTCAACGTCAACCTTGCCGAGCTCCTTGAGCTGAGCGTCGTACGGGCCGACCTGGCTCAGGGCCTTCTGGAAGATGGACGGGTTGGTGGTCACACCGACGACGTTCTTGTTGGCGATGAGGTCCTGCAGGGAGCCGGACTCGATGCGGGAGCGGGACAGGTCGTCCAGCCAGATGGAAACGCCGTTGTCAGACGTACGCTGAGTTGCTTCAGTCATTTATTTTTCTCCTTATATTCCGTATTGGAACAAATCTTTAAGTAGACCCCCTCTAACGAGAGGGCCGATCAGGTGGAGTCTTGAGTACAAGCCTCCCTCGTCAGAGGGAGGCTAGGGGACTCACTTGGCGGCTTCGACTTCGGCGATGGAGGCCTTGGCGGCTTCCACCACGTGCTCGGCGGTGATGCCGAGGTCGATCATGTTCTGAGCGCCGTCGCCCTGCAGGCCGAACTGCTCGATGGAGACGGGCTTGCCGTAGGAGCCGAGGTACTTGTACCACGGCATGGCAACGCCGGCCTCGACGGAGACACGAGCCTTGACAGCGGCCGGAAGCACGGCCTCCTTGTACTCGGCGTCCTGCTCCTCGAACCATTCCATGGACGGCACGGACACGACGCGAGCCTTGACGCCCTCGCCGGCCAGGGTCTTGGCGGCAGCCACAGCCCACTGGACCTCGGAACCGGAAGCCATGAGGATGACGTCCGGAGTGCCCTCGGTGTCGACCAGAACGTAAGCGCCCTTCTTGACACCGTCCTTGGCCTTGGCGGCGGTCTCGGCAAGAACCGGGACACCCTGACGGGTCAGAACCATGGCACCAGGCAGGGTGTTCTTCTTCTCGAAGAAGTAACGGTAAGCCTCGGCGGTCTCGAAGGCGTCGGCCGGGCGAATGACCTCAAGCTGAGGAATCGCGCGGAAGGAAGCAAGGTGCTCAACCGGCTGGTGGGTCGGGCCATCCTCGCCGACGGCGACGGAGTCGTGGGACCAGATGTACAGGTTCGGAATCTCCATGAGGGCGGCCAGACGAACGGCGGAACGCTCGTAGTCGGAGAACATGAAGAAGGTGCCGCCGAACGGACGGGTGTGGGAGCCCAGCAGGATGCCGTTGGTGATGCAGCCCATGGTGAACTCGCGCACGCCGAAGTGCAGCTGGCGACCGAACTCGTTGCAGTTCGGCCACTGCTTGGTGGCGCACTCGGCCGGGGCGAAGGTGGCAGCGCCCTTGAGATCGGTCTTGTTGGAGCCACCGAGGTCGGCGGAGCCGCCCCAGAGTTCCGGCATGACAGCGGCGATGGCGTTGAGCACGGAGCCGGAGGCGCCACGAGTGGCGACACCCTTGCCGACTTCGAAGGTGGCCTCAAGGTCGTCAAGAGCCTTGTCGAAGCCTTCCGGCAGTTCACCGGCCTTCAGACGGTCGTACAGGGCGGCCTTGTCCGGGTTGGCCTTGCGCCAAGCGTCGAACTTCTCGTCCCATTCCTTGTGGGCTTCGAGACCGCGCTCGGCAACCTTGCGAGCGTGAGCCAGAGCCTCTTCGTCGACGTGGAAGTTCTCTTCCGGATCGTAGCCGAGGGCTTCCTTGAGGCCGGCGACAGCCTCGGTACCCAGCTTGGAACCGTGGGAGGACGGGTCGTTGGTCTTGCCCGGGGTCGGCCAAGCGATCAGGGAGTGAACCTTGATGAGCTTCGGCTGGTCCGGAGCGGCCTTCTCGGCCTTGGCGATGACGTCAGCCAAGCCCTCGATGTCCTCCTTGTAGGAGCCGTCGGGCTGGATGAAGCTGAACTCGTCGGTGTACCAGCCGTAGGCCTGGAAGCGCTTGAGCACGTCCTCGGCCAGCACCAGGTTGGTGTCGCCTTCGATCTGGATGCGGTTGGCGTCGAAGATCACGGTCAGGTTGCCGAGCTTCTGGTTGGCGGCCAGGGAAGCGGCCTCGCCGGAGATGCCCTCCTCGATGTCGCCCTCACCGCAGATGGCCCAGATCTTGTGGTAGAACGGGGAATCTTCCTTCGGGGTCTCCGGGTCAAGCAGACCGCGCTGGAAACGCTCGCCGTAGGCAAAGCCGATGGCGGAGGCGAAGCCCTGGCCCAGAGGGCCGGTGGTCATTTCGATGCCCGGGGTCAGGCCGTACTCCGGGTGGCCCGGGGTGCGGGTGGCAGCGCCGCCACGGAAGTTCTTAAGGTCGTCCAGGGTCACGCCGTAGCCGGAGAAGTACAGCTGGACGTACTGGGTGAGGGAGGCGTGGCCACCGGAAAGGATGAAGCGATCGCGGCCTTCCCAGTTGGGATCATTCGGATCGTGCTTGATGAAGTGCTGGTACAGCGTGTAGGCGACGGGCGCCAGGGAGACGGGGGAGCCGGGGTGGCCGGAGCCTGCCTTCTCAACCGCGTCAGCCGAAAGGACCTTCGCCATCTTGATGGCGCGCTCGTCGAGCTCGGTCTCCTTGAATTCGGTCATGGATTACTTTCCTTCCAATTGGTCGGGCCGCGTATCCGGCTTGTGCCGGGCGCTTGACGCCCTCACATTGCGATTACCATGCTAGCGTCGGTTTGCGACGTTGTGGAGCAATTTTGGCGTGTTTTGGTAGTTTGTGTTCTGTTAGCGTTCACAGTGAACATTGCTACGCTGCAAACGAACGCATTAGCACTCAAGCCTAAGGAGTGCTAATACAATGTTCTAAGGTGAAGTGCGCCACCTGCACGTGGCGGAGCCAAGAAAGAGGCAATATTTCTGGGTTCCCGCGTGTCGCGGCGTGGCGAACCGACCGTCGGGGTACGCCCTGAGTGAACCGTGACTGATATGAATATGTATGTATATATAAGGAGGCGCGCATGACGCAATCAAGACGCATGCTGGTGCTACGCGCCGTGGTGGAGGATTACATCCGTTCTCAGGAGCCCGTGGGCTCCACTTCGTTGACGCGCGACCATGATCTCGGCGTCAGTTCGGCCACCATCCGTAACGATATGGCCGCTCTGGAGGACGAAGGCTATCTGATTCAGCCGCACACTTCGGCCGGTCGCGTGCCCACCGAAAAGGGCTATCGATACTTTGTGGACCGACTTGCTACCGTGGTGCCGCTCAGCGAGGCGCAACGCCGCGGCATCAACAGCTTCCTGTCCGGATCGGTGAGTCTCAAGGACGCGCTGCAACGTTCGGCACGACTGCTGTCCGAAATCACCGGTCAAGTGGCCGTAGTCGCCTCGCCATCGCTGGCCAAGGCCACATTGCGGCACGTGGAGATGGTGCCCGTTGCCATGACCACGTTGCTCGCCGTGGTGATTACCGACACAGGCCGCGTGGCCCAGCACGGCCTGACCATCGCATCCATGCCCGCCGTGGACGAGATCAACCGGCTCTCCAACACCGTCAACGAGCAATGCGACGGGCTGTCCCTATCGAAATCCGCGGAGACCGTGCGATCCATCGCCGCCAGCGCCGGCTACGAGTCGGTGCGTGGCGTGGCCGACGCGCTGGCCGACGCCTTCGAATCGATGGCATTGGACGAACGCGCGAACGAACTGTACATGTCCGGCACCTCGCACCTGGCCCACTCCCGGCCCCTGGCCGATCTGGCCCCGCTCTTCGACGCGCTGGAAGAACAGGTCGTGCTGATGAAGCTCATGAGCAACCTGAGCGAGGAGACGAATGCATCCGGCGTGGGCGTGGCCATCGGCTCCGAAATGCACACCCCCGGACTACTGCATGCTTCCGTGGTCAGCAGTGGCTATGGGCGCAGCGAACCGGCGGGGAACGATCCCGTAGGCGAACCCGAAACCGAATCCGAGACGGAGAGCCAGACGAACGACACGGAACCCATCGCCTTCGTTGGCTCCATAGGGCCGACCCACATGGACTACGCGGCCACTATGGCCGCCGTCAGGGCCGTAGCCAGATATTTGACCGCCTTCCTCTCCGAGGGCCGGACTCAAGACTGACCGCCGTCTGTGGCACAATGACCCGCAGACCAAACGAACACAAAGGATCAATCAAGTGGCAGATTATTACGAGACGCTGGGTGTGGAACGCGGCGCCAGTGACGACGAGATCAAGAAGGCATACCGCAAGCTCAGCCGTAAGTACCACCCCGACATCGCGGGCCCTGAGTTCGAGGACAAGTTCAAGGAAGTGAACAACGCCTACGATGTGCTGTCCAATCCGGACAAACGCCGTATGTATGATTCGGGAGTCGACCCGAACAACCCGAACGCCGGTGCCGGCGGCTTCTCCGGGGCGGGCTTCGGCGATATGAGCGACGTGTTCTCCACGTTCTTCGGTTCCGCGTTCGGCGGTGGCTCACAGGGCCCGGTGCCGCGTACCCAGCCCGGCCGCGATGCCTTGGCCTCGGCGTCCATCGATTTGAAGACGGCGGTGTTCGGCGGCACCGCGCATGTCAAGATCAATACGTTCTCCCTGTGCCAGGAGTGCGGTGGCTCCGGTGCCCAGGGCGGCGCACAGCCGGTCACCTGCCCCGACTGCCACGGACAGGGATTCATGCAGAAGGTCGTGCGCACCATGCTCGGCCAGATGATGACCTCCGCCCCCTGTGAACGTTGCGAGGGCCACGGTACCATCATCCAGAACCCGTGCCCCAGCTGCATGGGCCACGGCCGTGTGCGCACCACGCGTACCGTGGGCGTTACCGTGCCCGCCGGCATCAACGACAACGCGCGTCTGCGGTTGGCCAACCAGGGCGAAGTGGGTGAGGGCGGCGGCGCTGCCGGCGACCTGTACATCGACATCCGCATCAAGGCGGATAAGCAGTTCACCCGCGATGGCGACGACCTGCACTGCTGGATTCAGGTGCCGATGAGCTGGGCCGTGCTTGGCCACGATCTGTCCATTGACACGTTCGATGGTGAGAAGACCGTGTCCATCCCGGCCGGCTGCCAGACTGAGGACACGGTGACGCTTAAGGGACTGGGCGTCACGAACATCCGCAACAAGGACGAGCGCGGCAACCTCATCGCCCACGTCAATGTGCTTATCCCCACCAAGCTCAACGAAACCGAGCGTGGCCTCATCGAACAGTTCGCCGCCTCGCACGATTCAGGCGCCACGCACGTCTCCCAGGCATCCCGTCCACAGGCCGGTCAAAAGAAAGGTTTCTTCAGCAAGTTGAAGGACGCACTGAGCTGAGAGCGGATGCGTTCTTGGCTCCCCTCAGAGAGGGGAGCCAAGTCTGTTACTTCAGCAGGGAGCGGCACATGGAGCGGTATTCGTTGACGTAGCCGCCGCCGAAGAAGACACAGTGGCCGGCGATGGGGTAGAGCTGCCAGAGCGTGATACGCTCCTGCCATCCGGCCTTCAACGGATGCACGGACTGGTAGCCCTCGGTGATTTCGCTCAGATAGCTCATGCCGAACAGGTGCAGCATAGCCAGATCCTCCTCGCGATGACCGCCATGTGCCGCCGGGTCGATGAGCACAGCCTCGGGCTGCCCGGAATCGGCGGTCCACATCACATTGCCGCTCCACAGATCACCGTGGATGCGCGCCGGCTTGTCGGACGCGGCTCGGCTCATCAGATCCGGCAACACTTCAATCACGCGCTCGGTCAGTTCGACATCGCGCTTATCCAGCTCACCACGCCTCACACCAAGGTTGACCATCGGGCGCAGACGTCCATCAGCGAAATAGCTGATCGGGTCGGTCCACTCGCCGGTATCCATTTTCACTGGGTCCTGCAATGGTCCGAAATAGCATGTGCCGTTATATCCGTCAGGCGCAGACCCGAAATATTCGGCACCCACATCATGCATATGGGCCAGAGCCGCACCAAAAGCTCGTGCCGCCTGAGGCGTGGGGGACGCGCTGCCCACACGTTCGATATCCAGATAATCCTTGCCCCAGCCGTATACCTGCACCACGCGCGGGCCGCCCTGCGCATGAGCCGCTCCCAACCATTCGAGTCCTCGACCCTCGCATTCGAAGAATCCTTCCGGCGCGAATGCCCTGCTTTTGCGATACGTGGCCATAATGCTCCCTTCGTCGCTTACGTACTATATCCACTTTCATTGTAGAAGCCGTGGATGTTACCGATTCTTAGTGTTGTTCTACACCCCCTTGGGTAGGGTGTTCATCGTCATAACACATCAAATACTTAGAAATCACGAGGGGTTATGAATTTTTTTCAAGCGATCATTCTCGGCATCGTTCAGGCGCTGACCGAGTATCTCCCGGTATCCTCCAGCGCGCATATCCGTATTTTCGGCGATTTGATGCTGGGCTCTGATCCCGGTGCGGCGTTTACCGCCATCATCCAAATCGGCACCGAACTTGCGGTGATTCTGTATTTCCGTCACGACATCATCAATATCCTTACTCACTGGTTCAGCTGCCTGTTCGGCAAGAACGGCAAGGATTGGAAGGCCCGCATGGGCCGCGGCGACAATTACGCCACACTCGGCTGGAACATTATCGTCGGCTCGATTCCGATTATTATCCTCGGCTTCACTCTGCAGAACGTCATCGAAACCTCGTTGCGCAACCTGTGGATTACGGTAACCGTGCTGTTGGTATTCGGCATTCTGCTGTGGATGGTGGATGCCAAGGCTCGCCAGAACAAAACCATGAATGATATGACGTATCGTGATGCATTCCTCTTCGGTTTGGGCCAGTCCATGGCGCTGATTCCTGGTGTGTCCCGCTCCGGCGGCACCATCACCGTCGGTCGCGCACTGGGCTACACGCGTGAGGCCGCTGTACGTCTGAGCTTCCTGATGGCCATCCCCGCGGTGTTCGGCTCAGGTTTGCTCGAAGCCATCAAGGCCGTGAAGAACTACAAAACCGATGCGATGTTCCCCGGCTGGGGGCCGACCCTCGTAGCCATGGTCATCAGCTTCGTACTCGGCTACATCGTGATCATCGGATTCCTGAAGTTCGTATCGAACTTCTCCTATAAGGCCTTCGCCATCTACCGCATCGGTTTGGCTGTGGTCGTCGCCTTGCTGCTGATTGTGGGCGTGCTGCCGGCCATCGATCCCTCCGTGGTGGCTGCGGCATAAGACGGGTCGATAGGCGACTCAATATAATGGTGCTCCCGCCGGCGGGAGCTGTCAGCGAAGCTGACTGAGGGTGGTCACTGGAATATGCCAGCAGAACCACCCTCAGTCTCGCTACGCGAGCCAGCTCCCGTCAGCGGGAGTATTGTGTGTATAGGGCTAATTGCCCATCTGGCGTAGAAACGCTTCCGCTTCTTTGACCAGTTGTTCAGCCTGGGGCGCTCCCAATGAAGCCTCCGCCTCGGCTTTCTGCTGCAAGTCGTAGTCGTGCTCCAAATGCTCCACATAATCATGAAGCTGGTCATTGCAACGAACCAGTATCGATGCCTGCGCCTTCCACTGCTCGGCTTTCTGCTTCAGGTCTGCCGTATCGAAAATGAAGCCGATATACTTGCCCAACGCATCCAGCAATCGTATAGTGCCGGCAGAGCATTCGTCGCTGCCCAAATATTGGGGGATGGACACCCACATCGAGGAATGAGCAAATCCTTGTTGTGCGGCAGCTACATCCAGAACAGTAGGAATGCCCACCGGGCCGTTATACGACCGGTCTCCTTCGCATTGACAGTCTCCGTCGCTGACGGCGATGGGCAACGGACGGGTATGCGGGCAATCGGAGAACATCGAACCTAACGTAATGATCCGATTGACATCCAGCTCATCGGCAATGGCCAGACTCTGGCTACAGTATTCCTTCCACCGATAGTTTGGTTCGGGGGCAATCTGCGCATAGATACGCTTGCCTGCGTCCAACGTGATGTCGTAGAACGTGGTCTGTGGCCAGATAAGATTGGTGCGACCCGAAACATGGCACAGCATAGGACGGGCAACCTGATAGTCATAGAAATCATCACATTTAATATGACGAATCTCGCGGGACTCATATCGCTTGACCAGATGGCGCACCACGTTCGTCGCCGCCTGACAGGCATCATTCCATCCCTCGAATGCGGCGATCAATACTGCGCCGGTGTCCTTCGCTGCTTCACTCATACCTCTAGAGTAACTGGAGTTCATTGCCCGAAGCGCACGCTTTAGCCATAAGCGAGAGTATGCAATTACAGGCGACACGCCGCAGCTGGACGAACTACACGCATGTGTGTATAGTAAACACTCGTGCTTCGGCAGGGAGACCTCGCCAAGGAAACACACGCGGACATAGCTTAGTTGGTAAAGCGCAACCTTGCCAAGGTTGAGACCGCGGGTTCGAGTCCCGTTGTCCGCTCTAGGTCCGTGAGTTGACAGACCTTACGGTGGGTTAGCCAAGCGGTTAGGCAGCGGCCTGCAAAGCCGTATAGACGAGTTCGACTCTCGTACCCACCTCTCAGACCAGCGAAGCAATTCAATGGAATGAAATATGACCCGGGCGGTTGGCGCAGTGGTAGCGCACTTCCCTGACACGGAAGGGGTCACAAGTTCGAATCTTGTATCGCCCACGAAAGTCGAAGCAATTCGACTGGATATAACTAAAGAACCGAATATTCGGGCGATTGGCGCAGCGGCTAGCGCACTTCGTTCACACCGAAGGGGTCGTAGGTTCGATTCCTACATCGCCCACTGGATTCCGCTTCTCACGGCGGATTCCTTTGCGGACATAGCTTAGTTGGTAAAGCGCAACCTTGCCAAGGTTGAGACCGCGGGTTCGAGTCCCGTTGTCCGCTCCACAACGAAACCTCGCTTCGGCGAGGTTTTTTCGTATTGGTTCAGATGCTGGTGGTATTTGTCGCACGCCCAACCTATCGTGTCCTACGTTGATTAACCAGTCCAGGCCTGCACATTAGTACCGTGGGCCCCGATAGCAAAGGACAAATCATGGCGCAAGCTACCATCTCCATAACCGTCAACGGCGAAGCGAAGGAGGTGGAAGCAACCACCACCGGCGTAGAACTGTTCGCGGAAGACAAGAACATCATCGCGGTCAAGATCAACGGCGAGAACCGTGACCTGTACACGCCGCTGAACGATGGCGATACCGTCGACCCCATCGCCCTCGACTCCGAAGACGGCCTCGCAATCATGCGTCACTCGGCCACCCACGTCATGGCCCAGGCCGTGCAGGAAGTCTACCCGAACGCCAAGCTCGGCGTCGGCCCCGTCATCAAGGACGGCTTCTACTACGACTTCCAGGTCGACCAGCCCTTCACCCCGAACGACCTCAAGGACATCGAGAAGCGCATGCAGCGCATCATCAAGTCCTCCCAGTCCTTCCGCCGTCGTTCCGTGACCGAGGAAGAGGCTCTGAAGGAAGAGGCCGACCAGCCCTTTAAGATCGAACTGATCGAAGACAAGGAAGCACACCTCGACCCGGCCGCCGCCACCGAGATCTCCGAAAAGGAGCTCAGCTTCTACGACAACGTAGACCGTGATGGCAATGTGGTTTGGAAGGACCTGTGCCGCGGCCCGCACCTGCCGAACACCCGCTACATCAAGGCCTTCAAGATCGAGCGTTCCGCCGCCGCCTACTGGCGTGGTTCCGAGAAGAACCCGACCATGCAGCGCGTCTACGGCACCGCATGGGCCACCAAGGAAGACCTCAAGGCCTACCAGACCCGCCTGGAAGAAGCCGCCAAGCGCGATCACCGCAAGCTCGGCGCCGAGATGGACCTGTTCTCCTTCCCGGATGAAATTGGCCCCGGCCTGGCCGTGTTCCACCCGAAGGGTGCCGCCGTGATCAACGCTATGGAGGACTACTCCCGTGAGATGCACCGCAAGCACCACTACAGCTTCGTGCAGACCCCGCACATCACCAAGGGCGGCCTGTACGAGACCTCCGGCCACCTGCACTGGTACAAGGACGGCATGTACCCGCCCATGCACCTCGACGAGGAGAAGGACGCGGACGGCAACATCACCAAGCCGGGCGCCGACTACTACCTCAAGCCGATGAACTGCCCGATGCACAACCTCATCTTCAAGTCGCGTCAGCGCTCCTACCGTGAGCTGCCGCTGCGCCTCTTCGAGTTCGGCACCGTGTACCGCTACGAGAAGTCCGGCGAGGTCCACGGCCTGACCCGCGTGCGCGGCCTCACCCAGGACGACTCCCACATCTACTGCACCCGCGAGCAGATGAAGGACGAGCTCACCAGCCTGCTCACCTTCGTGCTGAACCTGCTCAAGGACTTTGGCCTGACCGACTTCTACCTCGAGCTGTCCACCAAGGACCCGAACAAGTACGTCGGCTCCGACGAGATCTGGGAGGAGGCCACCAACACGCTCGCCGAGGTCGCCAAGGAATCCAACCTCGAGCTCGTCGACGATCCGTGCGGCGCCGCCTTCTACGGCCCGAAGATCTCTGTGCAGGCCCGCGACGCCATCGGCCGCACCTGGCAGGTCTCGACCATCCAGCTCGACTTCAACCTGCCGGAGCGCTTCCAGCTCGAGTACATCGCGAAGGACGGCACCCACCAGCGCCCGGTGATGATTCACCGCGCCCTGTTCGGCTCCATCGAACGCTTCTTCGCCGTGCTGCTCGAGCACTACGCAGGTGCCTTCCCGGCGTGGCTGGCCCCCGTGCAGGTGCTCGGCGTGCCGGTTGCCGACGAGTTTGCCCCGCATCTGGCCGGCTTCGTCAAGTCCCTTGAAGATGAGATGGTCCGTTGCGAGATCGACTACTCCGACGATCGCTTCGGCAAGAAGATTCGCAACGCCTCCAAGTCCAAGGTGCCGTTCATCCTCATCGTCGGTGAGGAAGACATGAACAACAACGCGGTCAGCTTCCGCTTCCGCGACGGCAGCCAGCTCAACGGTGTGCCGGTGGACACTGCTCGCGAGCAGATTCTCACCGTCATCAAGAAGCGCGTCCAGGTGAACTCCGCCGACGACTTCAACGCTGCTGTGGCTGAGTGATGTGAATGGTACTGGCTCCCCTCTCTGAGGGGGAGCTGACGCCGTAGGCGACTGAGGGGAGTCCTGCATGGCTCGCACTCCCTTCAGTCCGTTTCACGGACAGCTCCCCTCAGAGAGGGGAGCCAAGAAAGGGTGCGAAAATGACTGACGTGCGTGTCGATAATCCGGCGGACTTTCCGCCTCAGGAGGACACGGTCGAACGACTGTGGACTCCGCAGCGCATGACCTATGTGCTGCGCAACAGCGAGGATCGCCCAACCAAGCCCAAGACGAAGGAATGCCCGTTCTGCGCCGGACCCAAAAAATCCGACGAAGACGGCCTCATCGCCTGGCGTGGCACGCACGTGTTCGCCATCATGAACCTCTACCCATACAATGTCGGGCATCTCATGATTTGCCCGTACCGTCACGTCGGATTCATCACCGAACTCGACGATGCCGAACTGTTCGAATTCGAGAAGGCCACCACCCTCGCCATGAAGGTGATGGAGACCGTCTCCCGTCCGGACGGATACAACATCGGCATCAATCAGGGCGAGGTCGCGGGTGCCGGAGTCGCCGCGCACCTGCACCAGCATGTGGTGCCGCGTTGGAATGGCGATGCGAACTTCATGCCCATCGTCGCCCAGACGCGTACCATGCCGATTCTGCTGTCCGACCAGCGAGACGCCTATGCCCAGGCATTCGAACAGCTGGCCCCGCAGTATCATTTGCCGCTTGCCTGACCGGGTGCGGCACCCGCGCAACCGGTTTTATCGGTACGCGCAATAAGACAATCATCGGAAACATTACGGGTATGTCTGATTAACGGCCTACAATCGTTTCGTTTGACATCATCCGTTTCAATAATTGCTAGGAGCATTATGTCAGGTCATTCCAAGTGGGCGACCACCAAGCACAAGAAGGCCGCCATCGACGCCAAGCGCGGCAAGCTCTTCGCCAAGCTCATCAAGAACATCGAAATCGCCGCCCGCCTCGGCGGCGGCGACCCGGACGGCAACCCGTCCCTGTACGATGCCATCTACAAGGCCAAGAAGGCCTCCATGCCGGCCGACAACATCGCTCGCGCCGTCAAGCGTGGTGCCGGTGCTGAAGATGGTGCCGCCAACTACGAAGACATCGTCTACGAGGGCTACGCTCCTGCCGGCGTTGGCCTCATCATCGAATGCCTGACCGACAACCGCAACCGTGCGGCCGCCGAAGTCCGTTCCACCCTGACCAAGGGCAACGGCTCTCTGGCCACCTCCGGCTCCGTGTCCTTCAACTTCGAGCGCAAGGGCCAGATTGTGGTGCCGTCCGAGGGCGTGGACTTCGACAAGCTGTTCGAAACCGCCGCCGAAGCCGGTGCCGAGGACGTTACCGATGACGGTGAAGTGTTCACCGTTGTGACCGGTCCGTCCGACCTGTTCACCGTGCGCAAGGCTCTGCAGGAAGCCGGCTTCGACTACGATTCCGCCGACCAGGTCATGCAGCCGAAGAACGAGGTCGAGTTGAGCCTTGAGGATGCCCGCAAGGTGTCCAAGCTCATCGACAACCTCGATGACCTCGACGATGTGCAGAACATCTACTCCAACTGGACCGCTTCCGACGAGGTGATGGCCCAGCTCGACGAGGAGTAATCCTCGTGATTATCCTTGGCGTCGACCCCGGGCTCACACGTTGCGGGGTCGGCGTGATCGAAGCCGGCGAGCACCGCCGGCTTTCGTTTATTCACGTGGACGTGGTGCGGTCCTCACCGGATATCACCCAGGATCTGCGTCTACTGGCCATCTACAACGGCCTGTCCGAGAAAATGGACCGATTCGCGCCGGACGCGGTATCTATCGAGCGTGTGTTCGCCCAATCCAACCGCAACACCGTACTCGGTACCGCACAGGCCGCCGGCCTCGCCATGCTCGCCGCCGCGCAACGCAATATTCCCGTGGCGTTGCATACGCCTACCGAAGCCAAGCTGGCTATCACCGGTAACGGGCAGGCGCAGAAGATTCAGGTGGAGCGTATGGTGACACGTATTTTGAACCTCACCAAAATGCCGACTCCCGCCGATGCCGCCGATGCCTTGGCTTTGGCCATTTGCCATGCGCTGCGCCCGGCAGGCGCATTGCAGGGCGGCGAACGCGAACAACATCTGACCGCCGCGCAACGCCAGTGGGCTGAGGCCGCACAGAACTCCACGCGCCGCCGCATCAACCACGACCGAGGCATGTAGTATACTTTCGAACAGTTGTTCGAGTCTTGAATCCTGGAGCGCTGAAGGAGTACCTGTATGATCGGCATGCTGACCGGGCGGGTTGAATCGGTCGAAACCGATACCGCATTGATTGATGTTGGGGGAGTGGGCTACGAAGTGCGCATGTCCGCCACCGACCTGAGCCGTCTGCACGCCGGGCAAGACACCCGCGTCTTCACCTATATGAACCTCTCTCAGGATGCCATTACCCTGCATGGATTCCTGGATCGGGACGCCAAGAAAACCTTTCTGCAACTCATCAAGGTCTCCGGCATTGGGCCTAAAGTGGCCCAATCGTTACTCTCCACACTGACGCCGAGTCAGCTGGCCCACGCCATCGCCGACAACGACGCCACCGCGCTGGCCAAGGCTCCGGGGCTGGGCAAGAAGGGCGCACAGAAAATCATCCTCGAGCTTAAGGGCTCTATTGATTTGAGTCAGATCGAGGGTGCTTCCGCTCAGGCGGCAATATCCAAGTCTCCGGTGGATACCGGTACGGAACAGGTTGTCGAAGGACTGATTTCACTTGGCTGGCGTCAGCAGGACGCCCAACAGGCCGTTGCCGAGGCTTGCGCCGAAAACGATATTCCCACGCCGCTTGCCACCGACGATGTGCCGCGTGTGCTACGTCTGGCTTTGGCGCTGATGGATAGGGGCCGCTGATGAGCGAGACAACGGATTACGGAGCCTCCAACACCGGTGCCAACGAAGAGTCGTTGCGCATGGTCTCCTCCCAGCCGATCGGCAACGAGCCGGTCAGCGACGAGGAGCTGCGCCCCCATGTTCTCGAAGGCTTTATCGGACAGCCACGGCTCAAGGCCCAGCTGCAACTGTTCCTGGACGCGGCCCGCAAACGCGATGTGCCACCGGACCATATTCTGCTTGCCGGCCCTCCTGGCTTGGGCAAAACCACGTTGGCCATGATCGTTGCCAATGAGCTTGAAGTGCCGATTCGCGTGACTTCCGGCCCTGCGGTTCAACATGCCGGTGATCTTGCTTCGATTCTGAGCTCCCTCGACGTCGGCGAAGTGCTGTTCATCGACGAGATCCATCGTCTGCCGCGCGCCGCCGAAGAGCTGCTGTATATCGCGATGGAGGACTTCCGCGTCGATGTGATGGTCGGCAAAGGCCCGGGCGCAAGCTCCATCCCGCTGACCCTGCCGCGATTCACCGTCATCGGTGCCACCACGCGCGAAGGTATGCTGCCAAGCCCGTTGCGCGCACGCTTTGGCTTCACCGCACATCTCGACTTCTATCCGCATGAGGAGTTGGAAAAGCTCATCGAACGTTCGGCCAACGTACTGGGCGTAAACCTTGATGCGGGTTCCGCTCATGAGCTTGCGTTGCGTTCGCGCGGCACGCCGCGTATCGCCAACCGATTGCTACGCCGTGTACGCGACTGGGCCATCGTCCACGACCTGATCGTGGTGCGGCCGGACGACGTCAAGGAGGCGCTGGCCCTGTACCAGATCGACTCCGAAGGCCTCGACCGGCTGGACATCGCCGTGCTCAATGCCATCGTGCGCAACTTCAACGGTGGACCCGTGGGCCTGAACAATCTGGCGGCCATGGTGGGCGAGGAATCGGAAACCGTGGAAACCGTGTGCGAGCCGTATCTCGTGCGCGAAGGTTTTATGATTCGCACGCCCAAAGGCCGTGTGGCTACCGAGAAGGCATGGCAGCATTTGGGGATTACGCCCAAAGATGATGTCAGCAAGCTCTTCTAGACTTTCTCCTGTTTGCACACTTGGCGGCGTTTCGTCAATGTCGCTCGTTTGAAGGAGTTGTTTCGTGGAACAGTATATTATGCTCATCGTGATCGTCGTCGTGTTCGGCGGCATGATGTGGTGGCAGTCCAAGAAGGCCAAGCAGCAACAGCAGGAGAAGCAGGACTTCCGTCGCAACCTGCAGCCCGGCACCGAGGTCATCACCATCGGCCAGGTGATCGGCAAGGTCGTCGAAGTCGACGAGCAGTATGAGGAGATCGTCATCGACTCCGAAGGCTCCAAGCTGCGTTTCGGCTTCAACGCCATCGCCCGTGAGTACACCCGCCCGGCCTATGTGTCCGATGATGAGGTCGACGAGAACGGCAACCCGCTGCCCGACGAAGACACCGAGGCTCCGGCTAACGATGAGGCTGGTCAGGTTCCGATCGAGGCGTCCGTAGTGTCCGAGGAAGACACCGCTGACGAGACCGGTGACGACAACGAAACCAAGACGAAGTAAGCTGTTCGATTCGGTAGCACCATCCGAGTATCGCATCGCAAAGGCATAAAAGGGGCGAGCACTATGGCACAGTCGGACATCACCATCGACGCATTGAGCAAGGTAGGGCAACAGGACGCCGAATATCTGGTGTCCTTGGTGCGTTCCGTACCGGGGTTTCCCAAGGAAGGCATTATCTTCCGTGATTTCATGCCAGTGCTCGCCGACCCCAAGGGCTTGAAGATTCTGCTCAAGGCGCTTGAAACGGCTCTGCCGGTGTCCCCGAGCGAATTCGACTCCATTGCCGGTCTCGAATCGCGCGGGTTCCTGTTCGGCCCGGCCATGGCCGCCCATCTGGGCAAGGGTTTCATCGCCGTGCGCAAGGCCGGTAAATTGCCGCCCGAAACCATCGGTGAATCCTATGACCTCGAATACGGCACGGCCAGCGTCGAAATCGAAACCGACGCCGTACAGGCGGGGGAGCGAGTGCTCATTGTCGATGATCTCATCGCCACAGGCGGCACCGCCAAAGCCGGCGCCGACCTTATCGAAAAGGCGGGCGGCACTGTGGTGGGCTTCAGTTTCGTGATGCGGCTCGATGGTCTCGACGGTCTGGATAAGCTCGGCGGCAAGCCCAGCAGCTCGCTGATCGCGATGCCGGCCTGAGATTCCGTCTCACCCAACGTACAGTTAGTTTTCAAGGTCCGGCATGTACTGTGTACAGTTATATGCCGGACCAATTACATAGTCAGGGAAGGATCGATGGATCTTTACGAATACCAGGCGCGTCAGCTGCTCGAGGAACAGGACATTCCCACCCCGGACGCCATCTTTGCCCAGAACTCCCATGAAGTCGCTGAAGCGGCGGACAAAATCGGCTATCCCTGCGTAATCAAGGCGCAGGTCAAGATCGGTCATCGTGGTCAGGCCGGCGGCGTCAAGATCGCCCATAACCGCGACGAGGCGATTCTTGAATCCGAGTCCATCCTGCCGATGACCATCCACGGGCACAAGGTTTCCGGCGTGCTTGTGGCCGAAGCCAAGAACATCCTGCACGAATACTACGTGTCCATCTCCGTGGACCGCACCTCGCGCGACTTCGACGTGCTGGCCACCGCTAACGGCGGCACCGAAGTCGAGGAAATCGCCAAGGAACATCCGGAGGCCGTCAAGCGCCTGCACATCGATGCGCTCGGTGACTTCGACCTGGCCGCTGCCACCGAAATGGCACAGAGCATCGGCTTCTACCACGCGGACGTCGATCAGGCCGCACAGATTCTGCTCAAGATGTGGCGCTGCTTCAAAGACAACGACGCCACGCTCGTGGAAATCAATCCGCTCGCCAAGATCGGCGACCCGGATGACGAATCCACCAAGCAGCTGAGCGCCTTGGACGCCAAGATCTCCTTGGATGACAACGCCTCCTTCCGCCATGACGGCTGGGCGCGTTTCGTGGATCCCATCGTTCCCGACCCCTTCGAACAGCGCGCCCGCGAACACGGCCTGCACTACGTGCACCTGCACGGCGAGGTCGGTGTGATCGGCAACGGTGCAGGACTCGTCATGAGTTCCCTGGATGCCGTCTCCGGCGCTGGCGAGGAACAGGGCACCAACATCAAGCCCGCCAACTTCCTGGACATCGGCGGCGGCGCCTCCGCAGCCGTCATGGCCGAAAGCCTGGAGATCGTACTGTCCGACCCTCAGGTCGAATCCGTGTTCATCAATGTCTATGGCGGCATCACCTCCTGCGTGGAAGTCGCCAACGGCATCCTCGAAGCGGTCGCCAAGCTCGGCGGTTCCAAGCCGATCGTTGTGCGCTTCGATGGCAACGCCGCCGCCGAGGGTCTGCATATCCTCGCCTCCGCCAATAACCCGAATATCCATGTGTCCGAAACCATGGAAGGCGCGGCAGCCAAGGCCGCGCAGCTCGCCGGTGAGGCGACCCAGTCCAAGGAGGTTCGCTGATGCTGTTCATCGAAGACGGCGCTCCCGTTATCGTCCAGGGCATGACCGGCCATCAGGGCATGACCCATACGGCTCGCATGCTCAAGGCCGGCACCAATATCGTCGGCGGCGTGAACCCGCGCAAGGCCGGCACATCCGTCACCTTCCCCGGTGCCAAGAACGGTGCCGACGCGGACATCCCCGTGTTCGCCACCTGCGGCGAAGCACGTGAAGCCACCGGCGCCAAGGCCAGCGTGGTGTTCGTGCCGCCGAAGTTCGCCAAGTCCGCCGTGGTCGAAGCCGTCGAAGCCGGCATCGAACTCATCGTGGTCATCACTGAAGGCATTCCGGTGGCCGATTCCGCATACTTCGTCGAACTGGCGCTCAAGAAGGGCGTGCGCATCATCGGACCGAACTGCCCTGGTCTCATCACGCTCGGCAACCCCGGCGTCAATCTGGGCATCATCCCCGACGGCATCGTCGGCCGCGGCCCGCTCGGACTGGTCTCCAAATCCGGCACCCTCACCTACCAGCTCATGGGCGAATTGTCCGATATCGGCTTCACCGCATGTCTCGGCGCCGGCGGCGACCCGATCGTCGGCACGACGCTGCTGGAAGCCCTGCAGGCATTCGAAGCCGACCCCGACACCAAGGCTGTCATGATGATCGGCGAAATCGGCGGCTTCGCCGAACAGGACGCCGCCGCATGGGCCAAGGAGCACATGACCAAGCCGGTTGTCGCCTACATCGCCGGTTTCACCGCCCCCGAAGGCAAGCAGATGGGCCACGCCGGCGCCATCGTCTCCGGAGGCAAGGGCACCGCCCAGGACAAGAAGAACGCGCTCGAGGCGGCGGGCATCCCCGTGGGCAAGACCCCGGGCCAGGCCGCCGAAATCATGCGTGACGTACTCGCCAAGGCCAACATCGACTGATCGGTTCCAACCAATCGTGATGAAAGCCGTGATTCGCCAATGGGTGCGGGGAGCCATAGTCGCCCTCGCATCCATGGCCATCTATGCCGTTGCATTAGGCTGCTATACAGCGCTGATGTTATTGGTCGTCTCTATGGAAGAGGGCGGCGACAATCTCACCGTCGGCACAACCTCGCTGACACAGGCCGTTGTGCTTCTGAGTGAGGGATCGGGCTTTAGAACCGATTCGTTCACCCTCACCATTACGCCATTGCTGTTGACCATACTGCTGATATGGCTGATCAATGCACTCATCATGCGAATCAAAGCATACGGGCCGCATGCGTATGTTGCCGGATTGATTGTTTGGCTCGGGTTGAACGAGGCATTCCGGCAATCCGTGCACCTAGGTCTTGTCGATGACCAGTGGCTGGTGTTGCTGAAAGCAGCCATCGTATTCTCGATCGGTTTCCTATGCGCAGCCGTACCGGAATCAGCCAAAATGCGAGCATTCAGGGACTGGACTCGCAAGCAGGTGCCGGCGGACATACGCCACTGCCTGAAAATCGGCGTCGCCTTGGCCGTCGCGATACTGAGCATATATCTGGCAATTGGATTGATTACCGTCATCGTATGGTCGGTACGCAACCATGCCGCTGTCGTATCGTTGTTCGAATTGTCCGGGATGGAAACCGGTTCACGAATTCTCACCACCGTCGCCATGCTGATCTGGCTACCCAACGTCATGCTCTGGGCTGTTTCCTGGCTCTTCGGCGGCGGATTCGCCATCGGTGATTTGGCCAGTTTCACATTATGGCTCGGCCAATCCAAAGAGCTTCCTGCAATTCCGGTATTCGGTATTCTGCCCGAACCGGTCAGCAGTGAACTATGGCGTACCGTTGCCTTGAACGCGCCTCTCGCCATCGCTGCGCTCGTGGGCCTGCTGGCTGTATTCCTACCGCAAGGATTCGCCTGCAGACCGTTGAATGTACGGAATACGTCCACCCGCGGCCCGGTACTGGTTTCGCTGATCTACTCCGCCGGGGCATTCTGCCTGAGCGCGATGCTGATCTCACTGGCATCCACATTGCTGTTCGCTCTGTCCAATGGATCGCTTGGCGATCATCGTCTTGCTCACATAGGCGTCGACGTCATGGCCTCCACCAGAGTCGTCGGTCATTCGACCGCACTGGGACTTACCGCGGCATGGCTGCTCGCGCTGATTGGCATAGCGCTCGTTTTTCCGATAGTCTGGTTGGTTGAGAGAATCAAGGATTCCCGCACCACCGCCACGACCTCGAAGACCGCCACCGTTCATCAGGCGCGGTTCCTAGCGTCACAACCACAAGAATCCAAGGAGGAACAGGATGACAAACACGAACCGACCGATACGTCGAGCACTGGTCTCGGTCTTTCATAAGGAAGGCATCGAAGTACTCGCGGAAGCGTTCGTGAAGGCCGGCACCGAAGTTGTTTCCACTGGTTCGACCGCCAAGAAGCTTGCCGAACTGGGCGTCAAGGTAACCGAGGTGTCCGATGTCACCGGATTCCCCGAATGCCTCGACGGCCGCGTCAAGACGCTGCACCCGTACATTCACGCCGGCATTCTGGCTGATATGACCAACCCCGAGCACGCCAAGCAGCTCGAGGAGTTCGGCATCAAGCCGTTCGACCTGGTGGTCGTCAACCTGTACCCGTTCGCCGACACCGTGCGCTCCGGCGCCAACGAGGCCGATACCATCGAGAAGATCGACATCGGCGGTCCCTCCATGGTGCGCGGCGCGGCCAAGAACCACGCCACCGTGGCCATCGTCACCGACCCGGCCGATTATGCACTGGTCGCCTCCCGCGTGGCCGACGGCACCGGCTTCTCCTTGGACGAGCGCAAGTGGCTTGCCGCCAAGGCCTTCGCGCACACCGCCGCCTATGACGCCACCATCAACGAGTGGACCGCCAAGCACTGGCCCAAGCCGGCCTCTCTGGACGCCGTCGAGGTGGACAAGGACGATCAGGGCACTGAAGTCGATTCCGCCAAGTTCCCGGCCCAGTTCACCCGCACCTGGGATCGTGCGCACACCCTGCGCTACGGCGAGAACTCCCACCAGCAGGCCGCCCTCTACATCGACCCGCTCAACCAGACCGGTTTCGCCCACGCCGAGCAGCTCGGCGGCAAGCCGATGAGCTACAACAACTACGTGGACGCGGACGCCGCCTGGCGCACCGTATGGGATATGGCTCCCGCCATTGCCGTGGCCGTAGTCAAGCACAACAATCCGTGCGGTCTGGCCATCGGCGCGACCGCGGCCGAGGCCCACAAGAAGGCTCACGCCTGCGACCCGATGAGCGCCTACGGCGGTGTGATCGCCTGCAACTCCAAGGTCACCCTTGAGATGGCCGAAAGCGTGCGCCCGATTTTCACCGAAGTCATCGTCGCCCCCGACTATGAGCCGGCCGCGCTCGAACTGCTGCAGACCAAGAAGAAGAACCTGCGCATCCTCGAGGTGGCCGAGCCGCCGAAGGGCCACGAGGCCATCCGCCAGATCGATGGCGGCCTGCTTGTGCAGGACACTGATCTGATCAACGCCGTCGGCGACGATCCGGACGCCTGGAAGCTCGTGGCCGGCGAGGCCGCCGACGCTGACACGCTGAAGGACCTCGTGTTCGCATGGCGTGCAATCCGCTGCGTGAAGTCCAACGCCATCCTGCTGGCCCACGACCAGGCCACGGTTGGCATCGGCATGGGCCAAGTCAACCGCGTGGACTCCTGCCATTTGGCCGTCGAGCGCGCCAACACGCTGGCCGATGGTGCCGATCGCGCCACCGGTGCGGTCGCGGCATCCGATGCGTTCTTCCCGTTCGCCGATGGTGCCCAGGTGCTTATCGACGCGGGTGTCAAGGCCATCGTGCAGCCTGGCGGCTCCATCCGCGATGAGGAGGTCATCGAAGCGGCCAAGAAGGCCGGCGTGACCATGTACCTCACCGGCACCCGCCACTTCTTCCACTGATCGGGACTCTCTGAGGGGAGCAGCTCAGCCAAAACGCACAAAGGTGGGATTCCGCCTGACCCGTCAACGGGTCCAAGCGGAATCCCACCTTTGCTATTCGCCTGCTATTGTGGTCACGTAACCGTTCGACAGAAGGAATCGCAACATGCACAACCATCCCTATGTATCCGAAGCACATGAGGGCAAGCCATGGTTTGAATGGTGCGTACTCGGCGTCGTCGCCGTCATCACACTGCTGGTTGCTTTCGGATATACGATGGCCGCCACGGTCATACTTGCCGTGACGGCCATCATCACCGGGCTTGTTCGCCTGATTCTTCAGGACAGAAGCCCATGGAAAGTGCGCTCAGTGGCGTTCGACTCCTTCATCGGCATCGCCTTGGGAATCGGCCTGCTGATTACCTACTTCAGCTTCTTTGGACTCTTCGGCAACATCTTTTTCCGCTGAATCGCCATCAGACGAGGCGGCCTGATCGAAGAATTCGCCATCGTCGAGCGTGTCCGCGTTTGCATCGGCATCCGTCTGCGGAAGATCGGCGGCAGCCGGCACTTTGGGAGTGGTCATCATCTGCGCGATGATCATGACCAACGCCACCACAGCGGCGGCCAAGACCGGGCTAATCCAGAATACCCACAGCTGCTGCAGCGGATTTTGCGTAAGACCCTCATTCATCGCGGCCAGTGCGATGCCGGTGGAACGGGCGGGATTGAGACCGGCACCGGTAACCGGGTAGCTGATGGCGGTGGCCAGACCATAGGCAAGACCCATGGCAATGACATGACGGTCCGAGGACTCGTCGTGATCACCCAGAGAAGACATGGCGGTGGCAACGACAATCAGAGAGGCAACGACCTCGACGACAATCGCCAGCGTAATCGAGAACGTAATGCCATACTGGGTCAGCAGCGAGTAAGACACGGAGCCGTTTTCGAAACCGTTAACGGCCGGAGTCAGCCACACTTTGGCAGCTACCTGCTCGGATGTGGGCAGCAGCTTGACCACGGCGAAGCCGGCGGCGATGGCACCGATGACCTGAGCGATCACATAGAGGATGCCATCCAGGATTTTCGTCTTGGAAACCAGCACGGAGGCTACGGTGATGGCCGGATTCAGCTGGCCACCGGACACGCGGGAGAAGATGGCGGTGACTGCGGCATATGCCAAGCCGGTAGCCAACGCGAAGAACACGATATTGATGCCATACACGGCCGAACCCCATGTGGAGAAGGCGTAAATGGCAAAGCACAGCAGGAAGCTGCCGGCCAATTCGGCGCACACGCGCAGAGCCAGCGGCTGTTGATTGGTTTCTTCCATGATTGTTCATTCCTTTTCATCTGTCGGAAGACGGGCGAACCCGCACAAACGGTTGCCAGTCTAGCAGCAGTCCTACGTTGCGGTATGATATATAGGTTGGGATTGGCTGGGATTCCAGTCCGCCAACTCTGAAGTATGTATACAAATCGACAGTCTCTGCGATGACAGAATCTGTCCGGCCACGTTGGGAGAACGATGCCAAACGCATATTCCCGCGCTGCGAAAGCGCAAGACGATTCCAATTCCATTCGACTCCAGAAGCTGCTTGCCCAAGCGGGATTCGGTTCCCGCCGCAAGTGCGAGGACATGATCACCGAAGGCCGTGTCGAGGTCGACGGTGAACTGGTCACCGAGCTCGGAACTCGCGTTGACCCTCATAAGCAGCAGGTGCGCGTAGACGGTTCGCGCGTACGCGTCAATCCGAACCACGTCACTCTGGCGCTGAACAAGCCCCGCAAGGTGCTCTCCGCCATGGACGACCCGAAGGGCCGCTACACGCTGCGCGACATCGTGGGCGACAAGTACGAGCGCATCTTCCACATGGGCCGTCTCGACTACGATTCCGAGGGTCTTATCCTCATGACGAACGACGGCGAGCTCTCGCAGCACGTCATGCACCCCAAGTACGAGGTCGAGAAGACCTACGTCGCTACGCTGGAAGGCAAGATCTCCGGCACCGTGTGCCGTCGACTCGTGACCACCGGCGTGCAGCTCGACGACGGCTGGATCAAGCTCGACCACTGCGCGATCATCGACTCCTCGCGTGACCACACGATGGTCAAGGTCGTGCTGCACTCCGGCAAGAACCGCATCGTGCGCCGTATCTTCGGCTCAATCGGCTTCCCGGTCAAGCGCTTGGTGCGCACCCAGATCGGCCCGATCAAGCTCGGTGATTTGAAGCCCGGTTCCTACCGCGTGCTGTCCCAGACGGAAGTCCGTTCGCTGTCCAAGGAGGTTGGTCTGTGATTCGCGTTGCCATCGACGGCCCCGCCGGCGTGGGCAAGTCGTCCACGTCCAAGGCGCTGGCCAAGTATTTCGGATACGCCTACCTTGACACGGGCGCGATGTATCGTGCCTGCGCTTGGTGGTGCCTGAAGCAGGGCATCGATCTGGACGCCGAAACCGTGGATGAGCGTGTCATCACCGAAGCGGTGGGCGAGTTCTTCACCGGCGACCATTTCGATATCTCCGTGGACCCGGACAACCCCCGCGTATTCGCCGACGACGAGGACATCTCCGAGGCCATTCGTTCCTCCGAAGTCTCCAGCCATGTCTCCAAGGTGTCGAACGTCATCCCGGTGCGCAACGTGCTCATCGCCGCCCAGCGCGCCTACATCGCCCGCGAAGCGTCGGCCGACTCCTTCTCCGGGGGTTTGGGCATCGTGGCCGAGGGCCGCGATATCACCACCGTGGTGTCCCCGGACGCCGAGGTGCGCGTGCTGCTGACCGCCCGTGAGGAGGTCCGTCAGGCCCGTCGCACCGGCCAAGCCGTCAAGGGCGTGGGTGCTGAGGATGTGGCTGCGCGCGACAAGGCCGATTCCAAGGTCACCAGCTTCCTGACCGCCGCCGATGGCGTTACTACCATCGACAATTCCGATTTGGACTTCGCCCACACGCTCGATCTGCTCATCGGTCTGGTCGAGGACGCCATCGAGAACCAGGAGTACGAGCAGTATGCCGCCAATCTCGAAGGCTATGAGCTGGACGAAGGCGATGAGGATCTGATTTCCGGCCGCGGTTTCACGGAAGGCGCGCGCAAGGCCGGCCCCAAGCCGGTGGGTGTGCTGGCTGTTGTAGGCCGTCCGAACGTGGGCAAATCATCCCTGGTCAACCGTATCCTCGGCCGCCGTGCCGCCGTTGTGGAAGACACGCCGGGCGTTACGCGAGACCGTGTGAGCTATGACGCGGAATGGGCCGGCACCGACTTTAAGCTGGTGGACACGGGCGGCTGGGAAGCCGACGTGGAAGGCATTGAATCCGCCATCGCCTCACAGGCACAGGTTGCCGTGACCTTGGCCGATGCTGTGGTATTCGTTGTCGATGGTCAAGTGGGCATGACCACCACCGATGAGCGCATCGTCAAGATGCTGCGTGCCGCCGGCAAGCCGGTCGTGCTGGCCGTCAACAAGATCGACGACCAGGCCAGCGAATACCTTGCCGCCGAATTCTGGAAGCTCGGCCTCGGCGAACCATACTCGATTTCCGCCATGCACGGCAGGGGAGTGGGCGACCTGCTGGACGTCGCGCTCGACAAGCTCAAGCAGGCCGAGAAGACTTCCGGCTACCTCACGCCTTCCGGCCTGCGCCGCGTGGCTCTGGTGGGCCGCCCGAACGTGGGCAAGTCGTCTCTGCTCAATCAGCTGGCGCGCGAAGAACGTGCCGTGGTCAACGATTTGGCCGGCACTACGCGCGACCCCGTCGACGAAATCGTCAACATCGATGGCGAGGACTGGCTGTTCATCGACACGGCCGGCATCAAGCGACGCCAGCACAAGCTCACAGGCGCGGAATATTATTCCTCTCTGCGCACGCAGGCCGCCATCGAGCGCTGTGAATTGGCGCTGATCCTGTTTGATGCTTCGCAGCCGGTATCCGATCAGGATTTGAAGGTCATGTCCACAGCCGTGGATGCGGGCCGTGCGATCGTGCTCGTGTTCAATAAGTGGGATGCGATGGACGAGTTCGACAAGCAGCGTCTCGAACGCCTGTGGAACACCGAATTCGACCGTGTGATGTGGGCCGAGCGTGTGAATCTGTCCGCCAAGACCGGCTGGCACACCAACCGTCTGACGCGAGCCATGGATAAGGCCTTGGAATCCTGGGATCAGCGTATTCCTACAGGCAAGCTCAACGCCTTCCTCGGCAAAATTCAGGCCGCCCACCCGCACCCGTTGCGTGGTGGCAAGCAGCCGCGAATCCTCTTCGCCACGCAGGCATCCACGCGCCCGCCGCGTTTCGTGATCTTCGCCACCGGCTTCCTCGAGCACGGCTACCGCCGCTACATCGAGCGTTCCCTGCGCGAGGAATTCGGCTTCGAAGGCACGCCGATTCAGATCTCCGTGAACATCCGCGAGAAGAAGAAGCGGAAGTGACACGCGCGTAATTTGCCAGATTTCAAATATCTGGTAAATTATCTACTCGGTGCTTTTGCACCATCGGGCCGTAGCGCAGTTTGGTAGCGCACTTGACTGGGGGTCAAGGGGTCGCGGGTTCAAATCCCGCCGGCCCGACCGATTAGCCCCGGAATTCTGCCACTTTTGAGTGGTTGTCTTCCGGGGTTTTTCCGTTTTCAGACAATATGAGACAACATGACGACGGACTTACCTTTGTAAGCCATTCGTAATGAATTATCACCGACAATTCACCGCCTCCGCACCCCCGTCGTATGCGTTTGCCCCAAACAGGGGCTAGACTGGTTCCTATTGATTTGACGAAAGGGACCCGAATTGACAGAAATAAACGATAAGGCCCAACTGGATATCGCCGCCGCTGACGACACCGACGCCGTTACCTCGGACACCCCCGAAGAAACCGTAAACACCCCCGAAGTGGATGAGACTTTCGAGCTTTCGGCCGCCAAGATGCGCGAGCATGGCATGAGCGAAACCGCCATCAACCAGTTCCACCATTTGTATGACGTATGGCGCCATGAAGAAGCCTCCAGCTGGATTCGCGAGGACGACATCGAGCCGCTTGGCCACGTGCCCAGCTTCCACGACGTCTATGAGACCATCAACCACGACAAGGCCGTGGACGCCTTCGCCAAGACCGCATTCCTCAAGCTCAATGGCGGTCTGGGCACCTCCATGGGATTAGACAAGGCCAAGTCGCTGTTGCCGGTGCGTAGGCACAAGGCCAAGCAGATGCGCTTCATCGACATCATCATCGGTCAGGTGCTTACCGCTCGCACACGCCTGAACGTCGAACTGCCGCTGACGTTCATGAACTCCTTCCACACTTCGGCGGACACGATGAAGGTGCTCAAGCATCATCGCAAGTTCAGTCAGCATGACGTGCCGATGGAAATCATCCAGCATCAGGAACCCAAGCTCGTGGCCGCCACCGGCGAACCTGTGAGCTACCCTGCGAACCCGGAGCTGGAATGGTGCCCGCCCGGCCACGGCGACCTGTTCTCCACCATCTGGGAGTCTGGTCTGCTTGACGTATTGGAGGAGCGCGGCTTCAAGTATCTGTTCATCTCCAATTCCGACAATCTCGGTGCGCGCCCCTCGCGTACGTTGGCCCAGCACTTCGAAAACACAGGTGCCCCGTTTATGGCTGAAGTGGCCATCCGCACCAAGGCCGATCGCAAGGGCGGCCATATTGTACGAGACAAGGCCACTGGTCGCCTAATACTGCGTGAAATGAGCCAGGTCCATCCGGACGATAAGGAAGCGGCCCAAGACATCACCAAGCATCCTTACTTCAACACCAACTCAATCTGGGTTCGCATCGACGCTTTGAAAGACAAGCTCGCCGAATGCGATGGTGTGTTGCCGTTGCCGGTGATTCGTAACAAAAAGACCGTGAATCCCACGGACCCGGATTCCGAACAGGTGATTCAGCTGGAAACCGCCATGGGCGCCGCAATCGGTCTGTTCAACGGTTCTATTTGCGTCCAAGTGGATCGTATGCGCTTCCTTCCGGTGAAAACCACCAATGATTTGTTCATTATGCGTTCCGATCGCTTCCACCTGACGGACACGTATGAGATGGAAGACGGCAATTACATCTTCCCGAACGTCGAACTTGATCCGCGATACTACAAGAACATCCACGATTTCGACGAACGGTTCCCCTACGCCGTGCCATCTTTGGCCGCAGCCAACTCGGTTTCCATTCAGGGCGACTGGACATTCGGACGTGACGTCATGATGTTCGCCGACGCCAAACTGGAAGATAAGGGCGAACCAAGCTATGTTCCGAACGGCGAATACGTTGGCCCGCAAGGCATCGAACCGGACGATTGGGTGTGATTTACAACACGGTCGAACGATAAAAAAGATATTATTTTTGTGAAATGGCGCTCAAGTGCGGAAAAAGCCTCTAAGATAGAGTGAGTGTGGGGAAACTCATACGCACTTATAACGAAACAGTAACTATACGTGAGGACTAATGGCAGAGGGCACAAGCGGACGTCGGCGTTTTTCCGACAAATGGGGCAAGCACGAGCTGGACGTACTGGCTGTGTTGTCATCCGCGTTCCCGCAATGGCTCACATCCCGCCAAATTGCGCAGCGCGTCAAGGCTTACGCCGACTCGTATGGAGAGCTGGCAGATCAGGCCGCCAAGGCCGCGTTCGCCAAGCAGTTCCAGCGTGATCGCGCCAAGCTCGCCGCTATGGGCATCGCCATCGAATCACGGCAGCCTGAGTATTCGTCCAAGTCGGAAGGCCAGGACTTCGCGTCCTACCGTCTGCAGTTGGGCGACGAACCGCGCGTCCGTCTGATGTTCGAGCCGGAAGATATGCCGGTGCTTGCCGCCGCCAACTATCTGGCTCGTTCGATGTCGATTTCCTCCGAGCCGGATCAGTCCCAGCTCGCCCAACATGCGTCGCGCACCACGCCGCGTGTGCCGCAGACCCCTATTCCCGGTCTCGGTTTGGATTCGATTGCGCCTGGCTTGGGCACGCAGCCCATTCCGGACTCGCTGGTCAAGGTTATCGATTCGCGTCGCTTTGCCGCCACCGTTGATGTGGACGGCGAACACCTGAACGTGGCCTACACCGATTCCGACGATTTGGCCATGTTTGTGCTGGAGCATCCGGGTGCCACGATTGTCAGCCCGCAGGAGGCTGTGGACGCCTATCATCGCCGCCTGCACGCCGCCAGCCGATTCACTTTGGCCGACGAATCCGCCAGCCCTGTAAGCGCCTCGGTGGTTTCCCCGTCGATTAGTCGCGATGTTCGTGAGCCGGGTGATCCCGAGTCGATCAAGGCCCAGAACAAGAAGAACGGATCCGCTTTCCAAACGGGCAGCGAGGTGGATCGTCGCCTGCGTCTGATGCTGTTCCTCTCCGCTCACTTGGGTGAGGAATTCTCGATGAGCGAGCTGGCCGAGCGCTTTATCGGCAAACCAAAGAACGACGACGAGCTCAAGAAATTCGTCAACATCATTCATAAGGACATCAACACCCTGACCACCGTTTCCGACGATGGTGAGATGGCTGGCAGCCAGTTCTTCGATATCGACTGGCCGCTGCTGGATGCCGAGGGTATTGTTTCCGCCACCAATTCGTTGGGCCTTGAACGTCTTGCCGGCATTTCGCCGCAATACCTCAGCATGCTCACCGCCTCGGTCAGCTACTTGGCGCATTCGCCGTTACTGCCGGACAAGCAGCGTGGGCAGGCCGAATCCCTGTATGAGCGTTTGCGCCGCCATGTCAGCCCGGGCCAGACCCCGTGGCTGAGCCTGACCGGCTATGAGCTGGAGCCCCGAAGCTTCTCCATCGTCAAGCGCGCGATCAACACCGATTCGCTGTTGGACATGGAGTACTCCGACGGTACCGGTAGTACCCGTCGCAAGCTGGTGGCCCCCGCCAAGATTTTCATCGATGAAGGCGTGTATTATGCCGCCGTCTACACGGATGTCGGTTCTGCCGCCCCCAAGGACAAGAAGGCCTACGTCTCCAAAGACAAGACCATCGACAAGGCGAACGGCAAGCCGCGCATCTGGCAGGTGCTGCGCTTGGCCCGTATCGAAAAGGCGGAACTGGTCAAGCCCACCAAGCAGATCAACATTCCGAACATGCCGGTGAGCGAATTGCGCAAGTGGAGTTTCGACAACGGCACTGACGCGGTGTTCATCACCGATCAGCGCGATCTGGCATTCATCAAGACATTGCCGGGCGCTACCGTCGAACAATGCGGTGCCGGTGAAAAGGTGCATCTGACCGTTTCCTCCGACTCTTGGTTCGTGGCCTTCTGCATCGCACACGCGCGTCATATCACGGCGGTCGCCCCGGAAACGTTGCGCACCATGATCGTGGCACGCGCCGAACGCGAACTGAGCGTCAGCGAGAACAAGTAAGGAGCCTTTCATGCCTTGGTGGATATGGCTGATTCTGGCCCTGTTCATGCTGGCCATGATTGTTGCCGGACTCATCTATGCAGCCCTTCATGGGCTCCGTGCCCTGAAAGACATGTCCGACATCGGTGGCCAACTCGGTGAACGTGTGGCCGCGATGGGGGAGCCCGGCACTTCTGCCGACACCAGCGAGCCGCCTCTGTTCACTCAGCCGCTCAGCGTGGCACAGAATCGTTATGCCGAGGCCCATGCGGACGTGATTCGCAGCAAGGCCGCCAAGCGCGAGCGCCGCACCCAGGCATGGGCCCGCTGGAAGCGATTCAACAACTAACGGAAAGCAGCAATGGCACGTCACCAACACCATAAGGGCAATGCCGATTCCCAGACGCTGAGCCCTTCGCAGCGGTACGCATCATTCCAGAAAGTCCAACGCCATCGGGCGTCCGCAGCAGCGCGATTCGCCGAATCCCTGCCTTTCGAACTGGACGATTTCCAGACCGAAGCCAATGACGCGCTCGAAGCCGGCAGCAACGTACTGGTCGCGGCCCCAACCGGTGCCGGCAAAACCGTAGTGGCGGATTTTGCCATTTACCTCGCCCAGGAACGCAACGTCAAAGCCTTCTACACCACACCGATCAAGGCGCTGAGCAATCAGAAATACCATGATCTGGTCGACGTGTACGGCCCGGACAAGGTAGGCCTGCTCACCGGCGACACCTCGATCAACTCCGAGGCGGACATCGTGGTCATGACCACCGAAGTGCTGCGCAACATGCTCTACGAGCGTTCCACCACGCTGAACGCACTACGCTACGTGATTCTCGACGAAGTGCACTATCTGGCCGACCGATTCCGCGGGCCCGTGTGGGAGGAAGTCATCATCCACCTGCCCAAGACGGTCAAGATCGTCGGCCTGTCCGCCACCGTGTCCAACGTGGAGGATTTCTCCAACTGGATTGCCTCGGTGCGAGGCGACACCAAACTGGTGATCAGCGAACACCGCCCCGTGCCTTTGGAACAGCACGTCATCGTGCAGGCGGACGAATACACTGAGCCCGAGGTGCTGGATCTCTATCGCCGCGACGGCAACGGCGAGCAGGCCACCAAGCTCAACGCCGAACTCATCAACCGGCTCGACCAGTTGGACCGCAAGGCCGCACGCCGGCGCGGCGAGGAACGTCCCGATAAGCGCAAGGGCTTCGGCAGAGGCCGCGGCGGCAAAGGCGCCAAGGGCCATGCCCCGAAAGCGGAACGCCACACCCCGCGCCGCTGGGCCGTGGTGGACGAGCTTAACTTCCTGGGAATGTTGCCCGGCATCTACTTCATCTTCTCGCGCAACGGCTGTGACCAGGCCGTGGAACAGTGTATCAATGCTGGACTGGAGCTCACCACCGATGAGGAAGTGACCAAGATTCGCCGCATCGTGGATGAGATGGTGGAGGGGCAACTCACTCAGGAAGACCTGAAAGCCCTGCAGTTCTCCAAGTTCCGCTTTGCGTTGGAAGAAGGCTTCGCTTCGCATCATGCCGGCATGATTGCCCTGTTCCGCCAGATAGTCGAACGATTGTTCGAAGAAGGTCTGGTCAAAATGGTGTTCGCCACGGAAACACTGGCCTTGGGCATCAATATGCCGGCCCGCTGCGTGGTGGTAGAGAAACTCGAGAAGTTCGACGGTACTGGTCATGTGGGCCTGACGCCCGGCGAATTCACGCAGCTCACCGGTCGTGCCGGTCGGCGCGGCATCGACACCATCGGCCACGCCATCGTGGTCGACCATCACGGTTTTGTACCCGCCACGGCCGCCGCGCTGTCATCCAAGCGTGTCTACCCGCTGCACTCGAGCTTCCGACCCACGTTCAACATGGCCGTGAACCTGCTCAACTCCAGCGACTACGAGACCGCGCGCGTTACCCTGGACCAGTCGTTTGCCCAGTGGGAGGCCAACGAATCGGCCTGGCAGCTGGAATCGCAGATCAACACACTGAAGAACGCACTGGCCGGATACGAACAGGCGTTCGCATGCGAACACGGCGACTTCAAACAGTTCATGACCCTGCGTATGGAGCTGAGCGACATCGAAAAGGAAGGCCGCCGCAAACTGAAGCACGAAGTGTTCCTGACCGATCAGGAGCGTTCACGCGCCTTCCAGAACCTTGACCAGCGCATTCGCGATTTGCGCAAGGCGGAACACGAGCATCCATGCCGCAACTGCCCGGACCTCCAGCAACACCTCAAGTGGGGCCACCGCTGGGCCCGCGAGACCCGCGAACTGCAGCGCGTCACCGATCGCTACGACTCCCGTACCGGGTCCGTGGCCCGTCAGTTCGATCGCATCTGCGATATTCTCACCGGGCTTGGTTACCTCGAACGTCATGTCAATGCGGCCGGCCACATTGACATGACGTTGACCGAAAAAGGCTCGCTGCTGCGCCGCATCTACAGTGAACATGACCTGGAACTGTGCGAGGCGCTGCTCGCCGGCACGTTCGACAAGCTCGACGCCAACGGACTGGCCGCTGTGCTCTCTTCACTGGTATACGAGGCCAGACGCGGGGGAGACGGCGAACCGAGGCACTACCCGGGCGGCATCTCCGGGCCCATCGCAATCGCTTCGTCCAAGCTCAAGGGCATCTGTGAAGACATCGATATCCTGTGCGAGGATCACGGTCTGGACGAGATGCAGCGGCCGGACTTCGGCATTCTCGACATCATGTATGAATGGGCGGATGGCGGTTCGCTGGGATCGTGCCTGTACGGCACCGACATGACCGGCGGCGACTTCGTGCGCACTGCCAAACGACTGGCTGACGTGCTGCAGCAGATCGCTGTCGCCCAGCCGCTGCCGTTCGACGGGGGAGAGCGGCTGGCAGGCCTCGCCCACGAAGCGGCCGACCGGGTCAATCGTGGCGTGGTGGCCTACTCCGGCGTGGACTGACGGGGGGCCGTTTGATGGGAGTTTGTCAGCCGACGTCGGAAGCTTGGAATAGCGGCCAAGTCCGAACTGTTGCGTAAATTAGTAGGGTTAAAGATCTTTCAAGGAGGATGCCGATATGGCAGAACGTAGCCTCAGGGGCATGAGCATCGGAGCGAAATCGCTGGAGTCCGACGACAACGTCGATTTCGCCGCACGAAACGATGTGGCGTATGTATGCCCGAAGGGCCACCGCACCATCCTGCCGTTTGCCGAGGGTGCCGAAATCCCGGACGAGTGGGAGTGCCGTTGTGGTTCCGTGGCCCACCGTGAGGGCGACGCCGACCGTGAGGGCGACGAGATCAGCAAACCCACCCGCACCCACTGGGATATGCTGCTGGAACGCCGTAGCGAAGAGGAACTGGCCACCCTACTCGAAAAGCGCCTGCAAATGCACCGTGACGGTTGGATTCCTGACTACGAGTGATCTCCTACTGAACAACACGTGAACTTGATGCCCAGTCATCCCGACTGGGCATAATCATTGTTGGAACAAGTCGCATATCGTTTGACGACCATTCAAAGCAGTCGACATGAACAAAGGGGAGTGGAATCTCAATGGCACAGCATCCGATGAAAGTGGTCCTGTTGGACCTCGACGGCACGCTTACCAAGTCCGACGGCGGCATCATCGCCTCCGTCGTCAAGACGTTCGAGGAATTGGGTCGCCCGGTTCCCGACGATGCCGAGCTGCATCGTTTCATTGGTCCGGCCATCATCGAATCGCTGCGACGCAACCATGTGCCGGAGGATGAGCTTGACCGGGCGGTCACCATCTACCGCAGCTACTATGCGGATCGCGCCGTGTTCGATGATCCGAACGAGCCCGGCAACAAAGTTCCCGGCCGCTTGGTGAACGTCGTGTTTCCCGGTATCCGCGAACAGCTGCTCAAGCTGCGTGCCGACGGCTATTATCTGGCGTTGGCCAGCTGCAAGCCCGAATACCAATGCGTTCCGATCTGTGAGCATTTCCATCTGACCGAGCTGTTGGACGGCATCTATGGCGCATCCAGGGATAACTCTCGTTTGGACAAGGATCAGGTGATTCGGTACTGCTTCGACAAAATCGGTTTTGATGCTGCAGCGGGGGACAAGGCCGTGATGATCGGCGACCGCTACACCGACATCGACGGCGCCCACGCCTGCAATTTGGACGCCATCGGCTGCCGCTGGGGCTACGCTCCGGCCGGTGAGATGGAGGAACACGGCGCGTACGAGATCCTCGAGAAGCCCGAGCAGATCGAAGAAGCCGTAAACCGTTATTTCCAAACGCACTGAAACACAACGGCGAGGACTTCTTCATGATGGGATGCGATGGAGCCTGCGCCGCGGGCTTCGACCTGGTTTTCATCGGTTTGCCATTGCTGTCGCTGTATGAGATTCCCATGCTGATATGGTTCATTTGGCGAGCATTCCACTGGAAACGAGATGACAAGGATTGGCTGAAAGGCACGGCGATTCTTGCAATTGCGGTGGTCGCTCCGGTGCTCCTTTGGCTGTCGGCCTTGGTATGCGTGGACCAGTTGATGCAGGCGACCGAATCCTTGTCAAGGATAACTAATCTGACATAACGTACACTAAGTCAGCCGGCACCACGGAATGGCGGAATCACGCGCATCTGGAGAACATCATACACGGCATGTGTGCCTAAGTGTGCCTATCCCGTGTCGGGCTCACCATTCTTTTGGGTGGGGATGCCCGGTATTTCAATGCCGGGAGGAACCACCCTCTTCTTTGCTCCATTCTTGTCTCATTACGCGCATAGTGATGTAATCGTAATCATGTCCCAGAAGGTCGTGATAGAAAGCGTGCAGATACGGGGAGCCGCCCCGTATCTCGGCATGAGTGCGACCCCAGACGGGCAGCAGGTCCCCCTGTATTCAACCAATCCCGACATAGTGATGCGTTGGCTGTGCGACGGGTGGCGTTGCCGATACAACCAGTTGCGTTCCCGTAGAACCAAATGGGATAAAAACCTTGGCATGAGCATTCCGTTGAACGGGAGACCGGACATGCGTTCCGACCGTCAGGTTAGATTGGAATGCTCATGGCTTACGGCCATGCCCGCAATGGTGCTGCAATCCCCGAACAGGATAGAGAACACGGACTGGTGGAGTGCGAACAAGCGCCGCAGAACGTTGAAGAAGAAGCATAGGAATCCGGGCATGACGCCCCGGTTCAAAAAACGGCGTGACGACCTGTATTTCGTCTGCTGGCACAATAAGGGGTCGAACGCGAACTACCGGCGGTTGAACCGGAATCACGGCGAGGTCGTCATCACCGGACAGAACCCCGGCGCATATCGTCTGGACGGCCAACCGTGCCGTTACAGCATCCACATCCGCGTCCGCGTCAGCCAACCCATCCGCGACTATACGAGCGTCGGCGTGAACTGGACGAGACGAACGCTCGTGTTCGTCAACGACCCGTTGCCGATACGACGCGAACGCACCGGCGCGATGGTCGGATTGGACAGGGGTTGCGTGCATACGCTCGCCACGTCCGACAATCGTTTCCTCGACCTTCCCAAGCAGCGTTTGGAGCGTATCGACAGGGAGATACGCCGCCGTCAGAAGGCTCAGGCGCGACGAATCGCCATGTCCGGCGAAACCGTCAAACAATACCGGCGTCATGCGAGCCGCACCTACGAGCGTACCGGTCGGGAACTCAGCCGACTGTACGCGAAGGCGCACCGCATCATAGACGACTGGCAGCACAAGACCACCAGCATGCTCGTCCGCGAATACGACCTCATCGTATTGGAAGACCTCAACCTGCAAGGCATGAGCCGCAAAGCCAAGGCGAAACCCGACCCGGACAGGCCGGGCGCGTACCTGCATAACGGCCAGTCGGCGAAACGCGGCCTCAACCATGCCCTACGCTCCGCCGGTCTCGCCGGAATCGTCGGCAAACTCGAATACAAGACCCGGCTGACCGGACGAAACCGTCTCATATTCGTCAACCCCGCGTACACGTCGCAGACATGCAGTGAATGCGGGCATTGCGCCAGTCGAAACCGTGAAAGCCAAGCGGACTTCGAATGCAGGCAATGCCACGCGCGCATGAACGCCGACCTGAACGCGGCCAACAACATCCTCAAACGGGGATTAGACCATCTCATCGGCTTGGACGAAGCCGGGCACGCCCGAACGGAGTCAGACGTCCAACCCGCCTATCGCGGGAAGGACGCTTCCGCCATGACGTGCGAAACCTCAACACGATAACAACACGTGTTGGAATCCCGATGCTTCAACACCGGGAGGACGTCAAAGCAAGGCCACCCAGTCCTCCAGATCCGTCCTGCGGATCCTGGCGGTCGTGGACCCCTTCTCGAAATGCCTCAGATCGCCGTGGACGACCGCGGCGCGCACCACCTTCTCCGGAATGCCGCACAGGGCCGCCGCCTCGGGGACGGTCAGCGCGAGACGATGCTCGACGGGGACGAACGGCTTGCCGGCCATATCAGGCTCCTTACGACGGGAAACACGATGGACACCCATGGATATGCGTTTCCCGCCCGGCAGGACGCCCGTCACATGACGGCCGACATGGACGCCCTCTCCCTCAGCTGCGCGTAAGCGTCATGCAGGATCAAGTTGCCCGGCACGGTCGCCAGCAGGAACGCGAGCACCGCGGCCGCGATCGAACGGACCAGACCCTTCACCACCCTGACCGCCACCCTGAACGCGATCCAGGCGACAAGCAGCCCCACGGCCAGCGTGACCACGCCCCTCGCCCCGACGGGCAGCATGCCATACCAGGCCACGACGGAATCAAACATGACGGAACCCCTTTCCGGACATCCTCCACCGAACCCGTCATATGCGTCCCGGCTCTGACGCATACGCGCGTGCATGGAAACCCCATTGCACGACTACCAGAAACAGGCCGTCCGCTTCGCCCTGAAGGCGTTCGCCTCCCCGTCCCGCGGATGCGGCCTGTTCCTCGAACCCGGGCTCGGCAAGACGCTGACCAGCATCGCCGTCATGGACATCATGCACGCCGCCGACCCGCACGCCCGGTTCCTCGTCATAGCGCCCGCACTGGTGGCCCGCAACTCGTGGCCCGACGAGCTCGAACGCTGGAAGGGCATGCACTCCCTGACCTGGGCGGTCGCCGTCGGCACGCCGCGGCAACGGTCGAAGGCGCTGGACGCCGGCGCGGACGTGACCGTCATCGGACAGGACAACCTGAAATGGCTGGACGACAAGGTGGGGGACTGGCCGTGGACGGGCCTCATCGTGGACGAACTGTCCGGCTACAAGACGCCCCGCTCCAACCGGGGGCTCGTATTGCGCCGTCATGCGAGGAAGGCCCGTTGGACGCTCGGACTGACCGGCACGCCCGCCACCAAAAACCTATTGGACCTGTGGGGCGAAATCGCGGTCATCGACCGGTCCGAAACGTTGGAACGGTCCATGACCCGCTACCGGGAACGCTGGTTCACGCCCACCCGGTACATCGACATGGGAGGATGCCGGCAGCCCATCGACTACCGGCCCCGCGACGGCGCCCAACAGGAGATCCTGGACCTCATCGAACCGTTCTGCCTGAGCATGAAGGCGTCCGACAGGCTGCCCGGCCTGCCGTCCATGATCGAGACCGACCATTGGCTCGACATGCCGAAACCGACCCGGGACACGTACGACCGGCTGCGCCGCGAAATGGTCGCCGACCTGGATGACGGGATGACCGTCACCGTCGCCAACGCGGGCGTCCTGACCGCGAAGCTGGCCCAATTGACGTGCGGCTGCCTGTACCCGGACGCGGATGATCCGGAAGGCACGATCCGGCACGTGGACAACGTGAAGCTCGACGCGTTGGCGGACATCATATCAGCGGCGGACGGTCCGGTGCTCGTGTTCTACCAGTTCACCGACGAATTGGAGCGCATGCGCGCACGCTTCCCCGGCATGCGCGAGGTGCATGAGCAAGGCGTGCTGGAGGAATGGCGCAACGGCCGCGTCCCGCTCCTGGCCGCCCACCCCCAGGCCGCGAAATACGGGCTGAACATCCAGGACGGGGGACATGAGATCGTGTGGACCTCCCTGCCCTGGTCGTTCGACGACTACCGGCAGGCATGCGACCGGTTACACCGTCAGGGGCAGAAAAGGACGGTGCGCGTCCACCGGTTATTGGAGTCGAACACCGTGGACCGTCGCAAGCTCGACGTATTGACCGGCCGCATGATGCTGCACGAGGCGGTCATGGACGCATTGGAAGGAGGGACGGCGGGCTTGACTTCCTCCCCTCGGCTGAAGCCGGGGGATTCCTGTCGCATGTGAGACAATCCCCTATTCGGAGAGTCTTCCCACATCCGCGGGCGAAGGCTCCATGTTCGCGTATTCGCTCCGATGCGAGACGAACACGCCTCCTTGCGCGCGTTTCATGTTATGCCGTCGCTGGAGGATGATCGCGATGACGAGGATGAACGGCATGGCGATCATGCCGAGAAGGAGCAGTAGGACAAAGATCAGCATGAATCCGGTCACGGTCGCCCATGATACCGTTTCCGTCCTTGACTTCCTCACGGGGTTGAAACCCCGTGATTCCTGTTGCCGGTCGGACGTGCCCTGAACAGGGGATTCCGACCGGCATGGCAGGGGTTCGAGTTTCATCGACAGTGCCCGCCACCGGTTTGCACCGGCTGGCAGACGTGTTGTCTCCGCTCTTCGGCATCGTCCATGCCGATTGTGCTCAACGCGCGGCTGAGAATGTTCTTGGCCGCGTTCACGTCGGCGTTCGTCTCATGCCCGCAATTGTGGCAGTGGAACACCGCTTGGCTTTCACGGTTCTCCTTGTCGCAGTATCCGCAGGCGTTGCAGATGCGTGACGTGTCATAAGCGGGCACACGGACGAGCCGGGTCCCCGCAAGATTGGTCTTGTATTCGAGACAATGTTGGATGCCTGTCCAACGGTTGGCGAGGATGCTGCGGTTCAGTCCGCTTTTCCTCCCACGCCCGTTATGCAGATAATGCCCCGGATTGTCGGGGTCGGGTTTGGGGCGGACGCTTCGGCTCATGGCTTTCACCGCCAGCTGTTCCATGGCGATGAAATCATATTCGCGTACCAGCATGGTGGTGGTCTTCGCCACCCAATCGTCCTTGCGATTATTTATCCGACGTTGGATGCGCCTCATGGCATGGAGGGTGCGATTGCGGCTTTTGGAAGCGAACTTGGCGTTCCTGCCGCCACGCTTCTCGTTCGTCCTGTCCTGCCGGGCGAGCTTGCATTGCAGACGCCTGTACTCCTCCGTCTCCTTGACGGACGGTTGGGGGATGTCGAGGAACAGTCCATCCGACGTGGCGAGGGTATGCACGCAACCCCTATCCAAGCCGACCATCATGCCCGTATCGGTTCGGCTGATGGGGAGTGGACTATTGGTGAACACGAGAGTCCCGTCCGTCCAGTTCACGGAAACGCTCGTGTACTCCCTGACGGGTTGGCTTATCCGAACGTGTATTGCGAGCCTCCAACGAGCCTCGTTCTCACCCTCACGACGATACTGTCTCGGCACACTGCCCGTGATGACGACCATACCGGTACGCTTGCCCGTCCGATGATACAAGGCGTTACCGGTCTTCGACTGGTTACGCCAGCACACGAAATACTGAGGAGCCTTATGGCGGGAACGGAACCCCGGAACCTGACCGCCGCTGGTCCTCTTCCGTTTCAATCCGGCGAACCATCCCGTGTTCTCCACACGTTCGCAGGACGCGAGAATCGGCGAGGGAATGCACGCCAGCCACAGGCAATCCAACCGGGCCTGACTGTCCTTGACGGCGGGTTTCACGTCCGCACCACCCAAGGGCACGTCCACCCACATGCGCTCCCGGGTGGTGACGTCCTCCACGAGCCTTCGTTGGGGGCGTTGCGCCCGATGCTGGTTATACCGGCTCCTCCACCCGTCGCACAGCCAGTCCATGATGCGGTTCGGGTTCCGTGTCCACATGCGGTTCCCGTAGGGGTCCAAGCCGAGGAACACGCTGCACCCCGTATGCCGGACCTTCAGGATTCGTACTTTCTGACTCATGCTTAAGATGCATACCATATACCTTGAGTAATCAACAAAAAGCAAGGCGTGCAGACCCGGCATTGAAATACCGGGCTTACACGCCAAAAAAACGTCAACGTCGTTTCGGCATGGGATATGTCCTGTCGAACCAGTCGCCTGCCTGTTCGGCCATGGCGTCCGGATCATACCCGTCGCCCCACGCCCTGGCGTCGTTGCGCGCCGATTCGACGAACATGCCTCGCGCGTAGTCGCGGGCCTGGGAGCGGGTCATGGTCTCGCCCTCCAGCGTGTAGGTGCGGCGGCGCGGATGACGCACGAAGTCGGCGTACAGGCGGGCGTTCGGCCCGGGGAACACGCCGGCGACGCTCGAGATCGACCCCTCGACCGGATCGTCGCCCAACAGCCGGCGGATCTGGCCCGCATGGCCGGTTTTCGGCCGGACGCCGAACGTGTCCCGCAGATCGGCCAGCTCGTCCGGGTCGGGCCTCCACGTCCCGTCCCCGAAGTCGAATTCCGGATCCGGGCCGCCCAGTCGGGCGCGCACCACGCTCAACGGCAGGCTGACGATCCGGCTCCGGTTGACGATGCGCACGTCCGGGTCGGCCCCGTCCCCGAGGGTGAGCGTGCAGCCGCCCGCATGGCTGGCGTTCATGCCGAACTCGTCATGCCAACGGCCCGGCTTCAGGCCGCGGGGCAGGGCGGGCGCGTCCACGTGCCGGTCGCGCATGGCGTCCATGCCCTCCGCCCAGTCGGCGCGTTCCGCCTCGCCCATGCGCCCGTCGCGATAGGAGGCGGGCGGCGTCACGTCCATGCCCCCGGACGCGCCCGCGCCCCCGTCATACGTGCCCGCATACCCTTGCGGCAATCCGCTCGGCCTGTGGCTTCTCCCGTGCCTGTCCATGACCATGTCGGCCTCCCTTCCGTGGATCCCGCACGACCTATGCGGGGACGTTCGCGAGAATGTCGGACACGGCGCGCAGATACTCGCTGTACGTGCCCCCACGGCCCGGGATCCGGTCCCATGCGGCGCGCAGCATGTCCGGATCGTGCACGCCCCCGGCCCGCGACCAGCGGCCGAGCCGCATGCCCGCCCGGATCATGCCCACATCCATGCCCAGCGAGTGGAGGATCTCCACGGCCCCCAGCATCGGCCGGCCGGCCGCCAGGGCCCGGCTCGCCCGCGGATCGTCCAGCACGAGGTCGAGGCGTCCCGCGACCCCGTCCAGGACGCCGCCCGCCGCCTCGAGGCGCGCGGACCTGACGTCCACGCCCAATACGGCCAGCTCCGTGTCGGTCAGACGATTCAGCATGACGGGCGTGATCCCATGCCGTTCGAGCCATTCCGCGGTCACCTCGAACGGTTCGCCGGCCGCATGGTCCATAAGCGCCGGATCATGATCCTCGTCCACATCCTCCAACGGGGCGAAACGACGCCGCTTCGCCCCGAACAGCGCCTCCCATTCCGGCAGGCCGCCGCATGCGAGCAGGTTCGACGAGCCCGGACGCGAGTTGCGCCCGTCATGGTAAGGCAAGAACACCAGGCTGCTCACGCCGCGCTCCATCTGACCATGGATGTGCGCGTCCACCGCCTCGTCCCACAGGCGTTCCCTGACCGGCCGGGAGGGGTGGGCGGACGCATGATCGTTCCGGTATTCGGCGAGCCGTTTCTCATAGGCGGCGCCGGCGCGCAGCAGTTTGACGCTCACGCCCAGCTCCCTGTGGAGGATCGCCTCCTTGCTGCACCGTTTGCAGATCATGGTCAGGAGCGTGGGCGTGACCGTCTGCCCCTTCGCCATGCATCGCATGGCCTGGTCCTCTATCCATTCGCGCACCAGGTCGGAGGCGCGCGCGTCGTCGCGCAGCAGGCCGGCGACGCGGCCGGCGGGCGAGTTCGATCGGGCCGGGTCGGCGTATCGGCTGATGATCCTCTCCCATTGGGCGGGAGTGCATGCGAGGTTTTCGTCTGACATGCGGGCGCGTATGCGTCCCGGGACGCATATCATGCGTTTCGCCACCACCCAGCTTCCCGGCCGGCGCAAGGCGACACGCCGTACGCGGGCTACCCGCATAGCCGGCCGTCATGTTCGACGCTTTCGACGAGACGTGGTGGTCGGCGGGATCGGCCCTCAACTGGTGGGACAGCCGCGTGGCCGACCCTCCCGCATGGCTCCCGGACAGGGAGCGGGCGCTCGCATGGCTGGAACGGCATGCCCCCGTCACGGGGGCGGCGCTCGCGCTCATCCGCTCGCACAGGACCTGCGAGACAAGCCAACTCCACGAGCTCGACCCGCGGCTGCCCGCCGACCCGCGCTCCGCCCTGTGGATGATGCTCGCCGGCATGCGCCTCATCGACCTGGGCTTCCCCATCAGCGTGAACGGGCGCGGCGGATGGGGGCCGAAAAGCGCGGGCTTCATGGCCGTCCGCCTGCCCGTCCACCACGCGATCGACCCGGAACTGCGCCGGCTGGGCCTCACGCCCGTCGAGATCGCGGACATCGGGCCGGGCCCTTTGCGCGGCCAACGCCAGTACGACCGGCACAACCTGATCTGCACGGGGCTCGCCATCCGCGCCCGACGCGACGGGTGGCTGACCGCAGGGGAGGCGTGGTGCCGGTTCGACCGGATCTGCGACGATCCGATCATGGGCCATGGCGGCCCCGATCTGGCGCTCATCGGCGAGGGCCTGCTCGTATGCGTGGAGCTGACCGCGTCCACCGGACAGTCATTGGAGGCGAAGTTCCGCCGGTGGGACAGGGTGCTCGACCATCCGGCCTGCCGGAACACGCATGTCCTGTGGCTGTCGGCCGGCCGCGGCGACGGGAACACGGGGATCCTGGAACGGTTGGACGGCTTGTGCGCGGCACGCTCCCGCCAGCATGCGGGCGACGCGGCGTCCGTCATGGCCGGCGGTTTCATGACGGACGGGTGGACGCCCTCACCCGGCATCCCCGTCCCCCTGGACGGGTGGACGGGACATGACATGGACAGGCTCGGCCGCGTGTTCGGCCTGCCGAACGCCGCCTCATGGCGGCTGCCGGAGCGCATGCGCGGGCATTGGCACGGCTGAACGGCGGGAACGCATACACGGGGGCATGACCGGAATGGATTGGGATCGCGCGGCGGAGAGCATCAGCCGTGAGGGCGGGACGCGCATGATGGACGCGTACGCCATGCTGGAGCATGACGCGGAAGTGTTCGCCCGCGCCGCCAGATGCCTGGAGACACTGCCCGGAACGGACCGGATTCTCATGGAGGACGCGTTCCGTCTCATGGGACGGTTCGGCGGCGGCCTGACGCCCGTCCAGGCGTCGATCATGTGCCGTGCGGGCATGCTCGCCACCAGGCGGGCCGCGGCCCTCGACCCGGCCTCCTAGGCCGGTTTTCCCCATACACGCGGGAAGGCCGGATGCGGGGGCGTGCCCCCCCGCATCCGGCCTTCCCGCGTGTATGGGTATCCGGATCACATGGCCGCGTCCGTGTCCCCGTCCGGATCATGCGGCTTATGCCGGGACGCGAACCATGTGCCGGCGGCCGCCAGGACGGCGGCGACGGCGATCATGATCACGCCCGTCACGCCCGCGCCGGTGGCGGCGAGCCCCGCATCGTATTCGACGTGCACCCTGTAGACGACGGATGTCAGCCCGTCGGCGCTGGTCACGGTGAGCGTCGTGTCCGCGCCGTCCACATGCTTGGTGACGCTCATGCCCGTCTGCTTGTCCCACGACGGGGTGACCACGTAGCGTTCCGGATTGGCGACCCCGACCGTGTATTCGAGCCTGTCCGGCGAGAACCCGTCCACGTCGCGCCCGTCGACGCTCAACCCGGTCAGGCCCGCCCTGTGGGTCGCCTCCGTCAGGTAGGTGGCCGTGACGGTGCGCGTCCGGTAGGTGACGCCGTCGGGGGCGAGCACCCCGATCCGGTATTTCCACGTCATGCCGTGGTCGCGGCCCGGCGTGATCTTCACGATCTGGCCCAGGTACGATTCGTAGGCGAACGAGCCGCCCTCCGGGATCAGGTATTCGTCGCCCTTCTCCGCGTGGTACGTGCCGTCCTTCGTCCAGCCGACGCTTTTCAGCGTGGCCGTGTCCGGGCCGGGAGCCTCCTGGGTGCCGCCCGTGTCCTTCGGATCGGAGGGTTTGAACGCCTCGTCCGCGGTGGGGGTCCTGTGGTCGCGGACGAGCGTGACCGTGTACGTACGGTTCCCGCCGTCCGGGCCGGTCACCGTCCAATGCTGGACGGTGCTGTGCGCGGTCAGGGTCGTGTCGGACGCCTTCACCGTCTGCCCGGCCTTCGCCCTGGGACTGACCGTGACCTTGTCGTCCTCGCCCGCGGTGATCGTGTATTCGAGGATGTCGGGATCCCATCCTTGGATGGGCCTGCCGTTGACGAGCAGCCCGTCGAGGGCGGCGTCCGGCGCGTCGACGGTCCTGGACGGCTTGTCGAACGGCTGGCGGATCGTGAACCTGCGGGTCACGGCCGTGCCGTCCGTCCTGGTCGCCTTGACGGTGCCGGTGAACACGCGCATCCCGTCGTCGCCGAGCCCGGTGGCGTTCATGGCGACCGTCGCGTCGTCGCCGCCGGTCACGGCGGGCGCGTACTGGTCGCCGGCCGCGGCGTAGGGGAGCGTGGGCAGGGTCACGTCCAACGGGGTGTCGGCGGCGGTCGCGTCCTCCAGGTCGATGCCGGGGATGAGGGTCGTGTTCCCGTCGGCGGTCCGATGCTCCACGCCGATGCTGAGTTTCGCGTCCCAGGCGCGGCTGGCGGTCAGTTTGACGGTGAGCGTCTGCCCGTTGTCGAGCGTGCGCGTGGCCGTCCCGCTCATGGTCCATACGGGGCCGGCCGCGCCCGACGGGTCGAGAGTGGCCGTGCCCCAGGTGACGGGGATTGTCGATCCGTCGGACAGTTCCACCTTGTCCGTGTCGGGCATGTTGTCCCTGTCGAGCCGGTGGCCGGTGTCGGCGACGGTCCATTCGGACCCGTTCTCCGGACCGGTGAAACGGGTCCCGTCCTTCAACGTGATCTCCGTGCCCCGGACGATGCGCACGGGGATGCGGAACGATTCGCCGCCATGGGACGCGGTCAGGTCCTGATCCGTTTCGGTGACGCCGGGCAGCGTGTTCCTGACGTCGGGTTTGGAGGCCGTGGGCGGCACTTCGATCCGGTTGGACGTGCTGCCTCCCGTGATCTTCTCGTCCGTGCCGGGGAGCGTGTCCAACGGGTCGGCGATCGTCCATGTCTTCGACTTGTCGTCGTAGGCGAGGGTCCGGCCGTGGAACGTCCAGTTGACGACGCGCAGGCCCGCGACCGCCCGGTCGAGGCCGTCGGCGGCCTTGTCGAGTGCCTGGTCGCCGGCGGTGTCCGCGTCCAGTTTCCCCGCGTCGCCGATCGCCTTGCCGAGCGCGTCGAGGCTCGCCCGGTCGTACGCGTCCGTCGCGTCCCTGTCGTCGCGGATCGTTTCGGCCTTCTTCAATGATTCCCTGAACCGGTCGGCGGCGGACACGGCGCGGAACGTGTAGGTGCGGGACTGGGCCTGATCGGGCGCGGCGAGGGTGACGGTCAGCGGATCGTCCTTGGAGGCGGATTGGGTCCATCCGTCGGGCAGGCCGTCAAGGGTGACCGCGGTCGTGCCGGCGGGCACGTCGCCTCCCCTCCCGTTGGCCGGATCGAATCCCGTGACGGGGCCGGTGCCGCCTTGCGCGTCCCTCCACCGGGCCGTCACGCCGGCCAGGCCGGCGATGGGCGCGCGCTGTCCGGTGCGGGTCGCCGCCCCGCCCGCTGTCGGCTGGTCGGCCCAGACGGGTGCGGCCGTCCCGCCGGCCAGGGTGGCCGCGGCGAGCGTCGCGGCCAGGGTCCTGCTGATTCGTTTGTCCATGGTTCTCCTTTTCGAATCGTCGCATGGGACCGGTGGCGGCCCCATGCGCGTCGGTATGCGTCTATGCGCCGGAACGCATACGCGGCCGCATGGATGATTGGCATGACAGGGTCCTGGCCCTGCTGGACGGGTCGGGGGACGCGCGTCGGGCCGCGTTCGACCCGAATCCGGTGGTGCGCGCGCACGCGGCGGGCATGCCGCTGCCCGACCGTGTCGTGGAGCGTCTGGCGGACGATCCGGCGGCCTGCGTGCGCGCCCGCGTGGCCGCCCGGCCCGGCCTGGACGCGGCGCTGATGTCCACGCTCGCCCATGACCGGGATGCGCGCGTGCGCCGCGTGCTCGCGGCCCGGACCGATCTGGACGCGGACACGCTGCGCACGCTCGGCGCGGATCTGGACGCGCGTGTGCTGGAGGCGGCCGGCTTCCCGGAACGGGCGCGCCTGATCCGCATGCTCCCCGTCGAGCCGGACGCGCCCGACGCGCGGAAGGGGTTCGGATGGCGGCGGTGAGGGAGAACACGGTGGAACGCCGGTTCAACCTTCTGGCGAGACGCCATGGGGGACTGTCCCTGAAATGGGTGTCGCCCGGACGATTGGGCGTGCCCGACCGTCTCCTGTTCATGCCCGGCGGCAGGCTGTATCTCGTGGAACTGAAACGGCCGGGAGGAAAGCCCAGGGCCAGCCAGAGCGCCATGTTCGCGAAACTCGAAAAACGCGGCTTCCACGTGTGGGTCGTGGACGATCCGGACGCGTTCTTCGACATGATCATGGGGGATGGGGTCGGATAGTCCGGGGCGCGGCTTCACGGCCGCAATGCATGCGCGACGGCCCCGCCTCCCTTCCGGAATGCGGGGCCGTCGCGGTTTCCGTATCAGGCGAGATCGTCGGCAAGCGTCCGGTCGGTGAACCCCCAGTCCGCCACGTTCTCCAACGAGGGATCGTCGATGACGCCGGTCAGGTCCCGGTCGGTGGCGAAATCCATGCGATGATTCACCCACGTGTTCTCCCTGATGGTCATGATGTCCAGATCGTCGTCGTCGGATTCGCTTTCCATGATCGCGTACACATGCCACCCGGCGGGCACATGCTCGCGGGGGAGGCGTTCGCAGTCCATCGCGTACCCGTTGACATGGCTGCCGTCCGCGAGCGTGAAGTCGATTTGGCGGGCCAGGTCCGGCCGGTCGAAGATCGCGGCCAGATCATGCGGGTCCGGCGTGTTCCGGGGCGCGGCCACATCCCCCGATACGCCGGCGGCGTTCTTCGGCTCGTACCGGCCGCCGTCGGGCGTTCCCTTCGGCCTGTGGCTCCTGTTGTTCCTGTCCATGACCATGATGGTTTTCCTTTCCTTTTCAGCGCAGGCCGCTCAGGACCGGATTGCCGGCCAGTATGGCATGCATGTCGGAATCGTCCGGATACCGGTCGCGCAGCACCTTGAGGCTCGCCAACGGCAGGCTCGGATTGCCGGCCAGGTTCAGGTCGGTCTGACGGTCGCCGCGTCCGGCGAACGAGCCCAGCAGCTCCGACGGCGTCCTCGGATTGCAGGCGAGCCGCCTGTCCACATCCGGATTGTTCAAGGATGCGAGGCTTGAGGCGAGCGCGAAGTCGAGCTTCGGGCTCATGGCCGCGCCGAACGCGGCCTCGTACCGGTCGTAGGACACGTGGCTCTTCCAGTCGGCGAGCGTCGCCATGTCCATGCGCGGATGGCTCCACACGCGTTCTCGGATCCACGGGTCCGTGGTCCTCTCGTCGATGGCGTGCAGCGCGTCGGGGCCGCAATGCGGATGGCGGAGCACCTTGCCCGCGAACACGCTGCTGTCGCGCGGGTGGATGTTGACGGCGAGGGCGAGCGTCGAATCGTCCGCCGCCGGGTTCGCGGCCACGCGGTCGGCCTGCCGCATGCACGGGTCGGCCCACAGGCTTTCCTTGACGAGTTCGGGAGCCGCATGCGGGTTGGAGCCTATCGCGTCGATGGCCGCGTGCCTGATACGCGGGGTCTGGTCGCGCATCCAGCCCACGCAGCGGTCGCGGAACGCGTCCGACATGACGGGGCGCATGCAGGCGCCGGACACCGTGTCCGCGCGCGCCCCGCCGTCCCGCTGGCGGAATACGAGCCTGTCCACGTCATCCTCCGTGAGGTTCGGATTCGACGCGAGGTACGCGTCCACCTCGGGCCGGTGGGCGGCCATCAGGCCGATCGTGTCGGGGCCGGAGGCGGTGCGAATGTACTCGATGTCATCCCCGGTGAGGGGTTCGTGCGAGCCGATGATGCGGGCGGACGGGTCCGCGTCCATGGGCGGCGTCACGTCATCCGACCCGGCCGAACCGTTTTTCGCCTCGTATCGGCCGCCGTCGGGCGTGCCCTTCGGCTTGTGGCTCCTGTTATGCCTGTCCATGACCATGACGGCCTCCCTCCGGTCGGTTGCGTTTCGCCATGTTCCTATGCGTCCCCGAGCAGCAGGCGGGGCCAGTCCGCGTCGGGCGGCACGGTGAACGCGAGCATGTCGAGATCATGGTGCTTCGGTTCGGATTCCCCGTCGGCGAGCATGAAGCAGAAGACGCCCGGGCTGGCGGGCAGGAGGCCCTGCATGACGCCGACGCCCCACATGGCGGTCGCCGTCTCCGCCACGTTGTCCGGATCGCCCTTGTATTCGCGTCTCGGATCCGGGTAGCGGACCTGGCAGACGACGCCGCAGCAGGCGCCCGGGCTCGCGTGCCATGCGCCTTGGCAGGCGCGCATGGCACGCGTCTGCATCGCCTTGCGCTCCCGGGCCGTCATGCGCATGTTGCTGGTCAGCCACGAATCCTCGCCGAACGTGGCGCGCGCCAGGGTCGCTTTGGAGCCGGGCACGCGGGCCAGCAGCCGGGCCAGCGGGTCGACGCCGGGGGCCAATGGGATCACCCAGATGAACAGTTCCGCCCGGCCGCCCGGCAGGGGACGGGGATCCCTCAGATAGCAGGTCATCACGCGATGGTACGGGTCGTCGTCCGGCCACAGGGCCTCGTCCGTGCCCGCGTCGATCAGGGGCTTCAGGGTCTCGGCGGCGAGCACGGGGCTTTCCGGGCGTCCCCCCACGGTGACGAGCATCATGTACCGGTTGACCCGGGGCGCGCCCGCGGTCTTCGCCTCCCGCCACACCTGCCGTCCGTAGGCGCGCAGGCGTCCCCGCCGCCGTTTCCGTTCGATCACGTCCTCGTCGCCGGTGGTCGTCATCCACAGGGAGGCGGACACCGTGAACCGGACCGCGTATGGTCTCAAGCCGTTCATGCGGCGCGGCTATGCCGGCCCCGGGGCGTGTATGCATTCCGGGCGGGCTGTATGCATCCGTATGCATCAGGGGATGCATACATCTTTTCTTTCCGTTTCGGCTTGTTTCCGACGTTCCGGGGATGGTCCGGAGGCGTGTATGCATTGTATGCATCATTCCCTTATAGGGGATTCGGGAAAAAGGAAAGAAACCCCATATATTGATGCATACAATGCATACAAGATAAAGGAATTATGTTTTTTCCTTTATTTATAAGGGTTTTCGGGCTTTTTCCAAGCCTTTTCTGTATGCATCCCCGGATGCATACAGATGCATACACGCATACAAAACGGGCCGGAAAACTTTACAATATTGTAAAGGTCGGAGGTGAGGCTTTACATTATTGTAAAGTCCGGGGCCGGGGCCTTACAATAATGTAAAGCCCGACGGAACCCGTCCGCGGGGACGCATGCATCCCTCCATGAACGATCGCATCGCATTCTCCACAGAACACTTCACCGTCCACCGTCTCGACGACCCGGAACGCCCATACCGGATCGACAACGGGACGGACGCCACGCGCCTCGGCGAACCGGCCTGCGTGACCATCCGCATGGAATACGGCAAGGCCCGCATCGCATGGACCGGCATCGGCGCCCGCGACGCCGGCGACGCCCGCCTGTTCGCCGGCCTCGTCCGCGAGGCGTGCGACGTGGCCGACCGCATCAACCACAGCCGCGAAGGCCGGCAGGCCGCCCGGCTCGGCGACGACTACCTCGAATCGTTGGGAATCGAACGATGAACCGTTTCGAACAGGCGCTCGCACCCCACATGGCCCGTCGAGTGCTCGCCGCATGGGTGGGCGGCAGCCACGCGCACGGGCTCGCCCGTCCGGACAGCGACATCGACCTGAGGATCGTCATCGCGCCGAATCCGGAGGACATCCTCCTGGATCGCGCGGACGCGACGATCGGGCTACACGATCCCGACATCACCATCATGACGCCCGTCGCGTTCCTGAAAGGCGTCGCCAAGGGATCCCCGAACATGCTCGAGGCCCTGTCCCTGCCGGACGGGTGCCTGCTCCTCGACGCGGGGCTGCCGGACGGTCTGAAGCCCCTGGCGGCCGGTCTGGCGACACGGCGGACCGTGAACATGGCGTTGGGCAACGTCGCCTCGAACCTGCATCTGCTGGAACGGGACATGGACGCCCGGCGGCGGCGGAAAATGCAGGCGGAATCGATGCGGCTCATGCTCGCCGCCGGCCTCGTCTGCGCGGACCCGTCCGCCCCATGGCCGTGCCGCCTGCCGGACGACGACCTCGCGGAATTGCGGCGCATCCGCGCGCACGGCATGCATGACGACGAGCTGGCGCGCCAACTGCCCGTCATGCGCGAGTACGCGGCCGCGCACCGGCGTCCCGCCTCGAACACGAAAGCCGTCCGGGAGGCGGAGCATGTGGCCGCGAACCTGTTGAAGGGCGTCATCCTCGGCACGACGGCCACGTTCCCCATGGAAGGCGTGCCCGCCATGCTCGAAACGTTCGAGAAACGCGAGGGGAACGCATACCCGACGGCATGAACGGACTGCTCCCGCATAATCGGACCGCATTGCGCGGACTGGAGGCCATGCTCGACATGACGGACAGGGCGGCCGTCATCCAGCCGACCGGGACCGGCAAATCGTACGTCGCCGCCGCGCTCATCGCCGCCCGCCCGTCATGGGACGTCATCTGGTGCACTCCGTCAAGGACCATCACCGACGGCCGGCTGCCATGCCTGGAACGGGACATCCCGGGCTTCCGGGCCGACCGGGTGACGGTCCTCACCTACGCGAAGCTGATGATCGGCACGCGCCGCGGGAATCCCATGCCGCATGCGGACCTGATCATCCTCGACGAATACCATCATTGCGGGGCCCGCCATTGGGGCGCGGGGGTGCGCCGTCTCCTGGACGCGAACCCCGGGGCGAGGATCGTCGGACTGTCGGCCACGCCCAGACGGTACGGGGACGGGGCCAGGGACATGACCGACGAGCTGTTCGACGGGCGGGTCGCCTCCCGCATGACGGGACGCTTATCCGGCGCATGGATGACCACCGGCCGGGGACAAGGCGCATGCGCTAGCATCGGAAGCCGATACGTTGACGTCCTCCCATGCCTGAACGCATGGGAGGACGTATCAGTGCGATACGGTCGGTTTGCGCTTCTGAACGGCCGCATCCTCGGCAGGATTCTTGTCTTGGATGTCTGGCGCCGTGTTTCCACGCCAGACCTGGTACATGCATGATGATCGGATCATCGTTTGGCTGGCCGATTGGAACAGGGTGGGTCCGGGGGACTGACCTGGATTCACCCCTGTCGCATGATGCGCGCCAGTTCGGCCGCGTCCATGAGCGGGCCGGACGGTTCCGGACCGGTCGGGCGTGCCGGGACGCCCGATGGCATCGCGTCATCATCCGTTCCGCCATCCGATTCGGGATCGGCGCCCCCGCCGCCGTACTCGTCGAGGCTTTCATCCCATCTGTCCTTGATGGCGCCAAGGAACGGGAACAGGCGGTAGGTGTCCGCATCCCTGAACCTGATGCGGTCCATGATCACGGTGTTGAACCGCGGGTCGTCGGCCGTGGTCTGGTCGAACGAATCCAGGTACGCGGACCGGTCGATGCCGTCGGGCAGCCCGAGATGGTCGCACATCCACTTGCCCAGCGCCTTCGCGTCGTTCGTCCCGTCCGGCAGGACGGGGAAATACGTCTTGAACACGAACGGTGATTGGCCTTCGAACTCCGCGGAGCCGACGCCCTTGGACACGCCCTCGTCGAACACGTTCTGCGGACATTCCGGCACGCTTTCCGCGATGTTGAACACGAGGCCCCGCTGGTTCTTCGACGCGCGGGCCCCCATGAGCGCCTTGTTGCCGATCGCGCTTCTCAGGCTCGGCGGCATGCCGGTCGCCGCGGACGCCACCTGGTTCAGGATAATGACCCGGTACCCGTAGGCTCGGCCCACCAGCACCAGGTCGGTGACGGTCCTGAGGATCAGTTCCTTGACCTGCGCGTCATGCTTCTCCTCCCAGACGGGCGGCAACGCGGTCTTCGGCAGGCTGCCCGCCGACTTGTGCCCGACCGTCAGCTGGGTGAACTCGTCGCAGACGACGAGCCGCAACGGCATCCGCCTCTTCTCCTCGTCGGTCAGCTGGTACCAGTTCTGGTAGCCGCGCCGGCGGAAGAACTCGGCGCGCGGCCCGCCCTTGTCGATGTCGGCCATGCACGTCTTCAATACGCCGAGCGTCTGGAGCAGACTGTCGCAGCCCCAGCCGTTCTCGTGGATCCAGGGGCGCGCCCAATAATAGTCGGCGGCCTTGGTGAAATGGTCGCAGACGAACAGCTCCACCTGTCCGGTGGCCAGCTGGTCGGCGATGATGTCGTTGCCGAACACGCTTTTGCCAGCGCCCGGAAGGCCTCCCAGATAGATGCTGGGGGAGGCCTTCCAGTCGAGGATCGCGGGCTCCGCCGTTTCGCCGGGTCTGGCGAGCCTGACGCCGAAACGGGTGCGGTCCCTGTCCGCGCCTAGATGGTCGAACGGGAGTCGCACGAGTTTGGGGAACGTCCTGGGCAGGCCGGGATGGATGTCGATGGTCCCGTTCTTCGGATCGGCCTCGAACCACCATCCGAGGCGTCCGATCTGCTCGCAGGCGGCATCCACCTTCGCATCGTATTTGTCCGCCTGGTAGACGATTCCGTCGTCGAGGACGGCATGCCATCCGCCGTCCTCGACGGGCGTCATGCGCAGATCCCAGTCGTGCAGGCCCATGGCGGCGGCCAGCTGCCCGCGTGCGGTGGCCTGCGCGTCCGTCAAACGTTCGAGCAGCGCCTTGCCCTCGTAAGGGTGGAACACGGTGAGCCGGTATCCGGGGTATTTCGTCTCGTACACGGCCTGCACCTCGGCGCCCTTGCTGGGCTTCGAATGTTCGGCGCTCAGGTTGATTTCGAGGCTGGAGTCGTCGCGCATGTCGACGCTGGACGACTGCCGGTCGACAAGGACGGCGACATGCCGGTCCCGGTCGATGAACTCGAGGCGGGCGGCCTTGGCCTCCGGATGCCCGGCCTGCCATTTCGCTATCTGCCGGTCGAGTAGAGCCCGGTGGCCGCCGTTGTTCGCCGGATCGAAGTCGACGCTGCCCCCCGCCCGGGTCTTCACATGGACGGGGTATTCGTATTCGAATCTGATCATGCGTGCCGGCTATGCCGGGGCCGGACGCTTACGGGAGGGCGTGAAATCCTGGAGTGCGCGCCGTCCGACGGTTTTTGCGCGGTCACGGTCCGGGCCATGCGGAACGCCGGCCGGCCGACCGTTGCGGTCCGGTGCCGGCCGGCGTCACGTGCGTCACCCGGGATGTCGCGTATGCGACGGGCGGCGTATGGCGGATACGCGACGCCGTGTTCTAGGCGAACAGCCGGTCGAACACGGTCCCGATCTCATTCCACCGGTCCCGGTAGGGGGCGTACGCCCAATCCGTTTCGTAATGCCCGCCGTCGGAGAGCAGACTGTTTTCGGCGCCGTCGAGTCGCATGTGCAGCCAAATCTCGCCCGCCCTTGCGAACGCCTCCGCGGGGGCGAGCCACCGGTCCGGGTTCGCGCCCTTCATGCGCGCCGTGTCCACGGTCTCACGATAGTGGTCGAGCAGGGGGCGGAACAGCGGGTCGAGGCTCAAATCGGTCGGACCCCACGTGTGGTCGAGGTGATGCATGAGCTCGTGGCCGAACGATTCGGGGTGGCGCGGGTCTATCGCGATCGCGCGCAAACCGGTGTGGTAGACGCCGTCCGCCCGGTGGCGTCCCGTGTATCGGAACCGCAAAGCGGCGCGGGCCCCGGACACGGGGACGACCGGCCTCAACGCCTCCCATTCGACGCCCAGCCGGGCGAACAGGTCGAGATCCACGTCGTCATCGACCTCGATCCGGTCGAAATCCATGGCGAACGGGCTGGCCTGCCCGGCCTTGTCGTGCTTCGGATCACGGTGTTTCTTGTCCTCGAACACGGTCGCCGATACGCCGGCCTCCGTGCGGCGGGCGAGATCCCGGTTCATGCGCCAATCCGATTCGACGCGCAGGATGGTCCCGGCCGCAAGTCGCAGCTCCGCCGTCCACCGCACCCATTCGAGGCGTTCCGCCAGCAGCCCCTTCGCGCGTTCGTCATCGCAGTCCAATCCGATCAGTCCCGCCCCGACCGTCCATGCCAGCAACGCCTTCGCATCGCCCGCCTCGGGCGGGTCGGGGAGGCTCACGCCGCGGGTGTTGCAGGAGACGACGAGCCCGTCCACGCCTTCGAACCGGCGATCCATGTTCGTACGGAAATACTGCCATGTGTGCCGGTCGTCGGTCAGCAGGTCGCGGATCGGCCCCTCCGGATCCGGGTTCGCCATATGCTCCATGATCATGCGGGCGGCCAGCAGGCTTGGCAGGCTCACCGTGTCCACGGTGCGCTTCGAGAGACGGTACCTGTAGTCGATTCTCGCCAGCATGGGTTTGTGCGGGCCGAGCCCGATGATGATGATCCGCCCCGCCGGATGCCGCAATGCGATCGCGGGGCTGCCGGTCTTGGATTCCGTGCGCCTCAGGTCGCGCGCTATCTCCGCATCCGTTTCGCGATCCACCGGCTCGCAGCCCGGCCAGATCATGTTCGCGGTCCCGACGGCCAACGTCTCGCGGTCCGTGTCCTTGGCGAGCGAATCGTACAGGTAGCGTCCCAACCGGCGACGGACGGTGACCATGTCGTCCTCGGGGCGGATGGCCGGCACCTTCAGCCGGCGGTTCGGATCCAACGGGAGACGATCCTGTAACAGTGTGGTGATTCTTTCGGCCATGACGGGCTCCTTGCATGCGGAGAAATCCTTTATGGCATCCCGCATGCGTCCCCGTCATTGTCGAATATCACATATCGTCGTGGATCGGATCATCCCCGTTTTTCTGCGCCGAAGTCAGCCCATTGTCCACCAGACGCCCGACCGCATGGTATTTCAGCCAGTCGATGAACGGTCCGCGATCATCGCTTTCGTAAAAGCCGATGAGCCTGTCCCTGAACTCGTCATCCATCCGTTCCGGAGGCAATGCGAATATGCCGACCCCGTCATGGATGAGGCAATGGTTGGCGGCCATCGCCGAAGTCCGCTTGTTGCCGTTGCTGAACCATTGGCCCCGGCTGATGGATGCGAACAGGTTCAACGCCCTATCCTCCGGATCGTCAAGCCCGAGATCCTTTCCGATTTGATCCCTGACCCCATCATACGAGGGAACAGGGGGAACATATCTGGTGCCTCCGATGGTGACCATGTCGTTCCTCAGCCTGCCGGGGGAGGGCTCCAGCCCGTCACCTACAAGCCGGTTGTATTCGGAAAGATACTGCCAGTCGACCGGCCAATCCGTGTTGTCGAAAAGGAACTGCCAGGCGTGCTTCAGATTGTTCAGCACCATCACATCCCTGGCCCTCGCATCCCCGGGCGTGATGCCCTTGAACACGTCGCGCGTATCGGGGAACGTGAGACCCCTGACCTCGATGCTCGCGGTCTTCCACAGCAGGTCGATGGTGCGGCGTTTCGCCAGATTGACGCATGCCTCCGCATTGGAAACGGTTCCCGCCCCCATGGGAGGGGCGACATCGGCATCATCCACTCCGGATACGGTCGTATCGAACGTGCCGGCCACGCCTTGTGGCAGTCCGGCGGGACGATGACTCCGGTTGTTCGCATCCATGGTCATTGTGGCATCCTGTTCCGGGTGAGGCCTCCGGGAAGAAGCTCTACCGCATTGTCGTGAATATAGGAGATGGCGGCTTCCTTGGAATCCCCTATGGCGGATTCCAATGCCGGAAGCTGGTCGGGGTAGGTTCCGAACAGGCCGATGCCGCCTTCGACGAGAAGATGGTTCGCGCACACGGCGGCGAGGATCCTATCCTGATTCCAAAGCTCCATAAACATGTCCGTGGCGTTTTCCTCCGTCGGATTGGTGTGATCCGGCAGGGGAATGTCCTTCGAAGCCCCCAACTGCTCCTTGAAGCAATCGAACAGGTCTTCATCAAGTGGATGATCTGCATTGGCGATGGTCGTCTCCAATGCGTTCGACAGACGGTACAACAACACCGTCTCCTCGACGGGACGGCCTGCAAGACCTTTTCCGTGGTGGACGATGCCGGCGGCTGCCTTGTAGGGTATGACGGTGCCGGAAAGATTGGAAATCTTCCACACCGAATCATCTTTGAGCCGGATAGCGAGCCGAACGGATTCTTCTTCCATCACGTCCTCCTTCGATTCCAATCCTACGGCATTCCGCATGCGTCCCCATTAGATTACGTCGGTTTCGGCGGGCTTCCATTCGCCGCCGTTCGACTCCTCGAACCGGGTGCGGGTCCGCGCCTCCCATTCCGGCGTGCCCGGCTTCTCGTTGTGTATCCAGCTCATCACGCTCGCGGGTTTGATCCCGTTCGCGGTGATGATCGTATGGCCCACCGGATACGTGCTCCCGTCGCTCATGTGTCCGATTCCCGGCCGGTCATGCTCCATGCGGAACGTGTGGGTCTTCGCGTCCGGCACCGTGTATTCGACGGCCGGATCCCAGCGGGCGAGCCGGATCGCATCCCCGACGCCCCGGTGTTTCGCGGCCAGCCGCAGCATGGCCGCCTGCCCCACGTCCGGACCGAGCCCGGCGAACGGCTTCACGATTCTCTCGTCCGGGTCGAACACGTCAGGATCCGCGGCCATGAACGCCCGGTACTCGTGTTCGTCGTCGCACAACGCGTCGCGCAGTTGCCGGTATCGTCGGGTCGGTTTCCGCCCGTCCAGCAGTTGTTTCTCCAGTTTCCTGAACTCCTTGGATTTCCGGTATTCGCGCCCCGCCTGCGGGTTCCAGCCATCCTCCTGCAATTCGTGCAGCGTGTCGGCGAACGCCATCCTGTCATCGAACGCGCTGCCGTTGATCAGCCCGCGGTCGACGTTCGTCTTGTACAGGTCGCGCATGTCATCGTTCAACGGTGACAGGTGTTTCTCCGTCGCCGCGGCATATCGGGCCTGTTTGGTCTGGGTGCCTTTCCATGCGGCTTCGTGGCGGCGTTCCGCGGTCTCCTCGTCGTAATCCCCGACCCAATCCTCCGGTTGTGGTCCCGCGTATGCGTTCGTGTGTTCGTCTGGCCGTACGGGCTCCAATCCGAGCTTGCGGAGCTCCCGGTTCGGATCCAACGCGGTCTCGAGGATATGCTGTCGGGTTTCCTGTTCCAATTGCGTACGGTCAGGCGCTTTGACCGGTATGCCGTCATAGGCGGCCTCTATATGGTCGGCGATATAGTCGGCATGGGAGCCGCCCGGCGCCTGCGGATCGTATCGCAGGTTTTCAATGATCAACGGCATGTCATCGGTTTCGCCCGGTTTCGCCGGACGGGCGATGAGCTCACCCAATCGTCTGGCGGCGTATCCCGCGCAGTCGGCTACATCCGGATCCATGATGATGTATGTTTCGGCTGTGAGCATCGCATCGTCCAGCCGACGTCCGCCGGCCGGCGGCGGGGCGACGTCGTCGCCGGCCGTCTGCGGGCCGGCCGCGTCGAACGTGCCCGCCACCCCCTGGGGCAGGCCCTTCGGCCTGTGGCTCCTGTTGTTCCTGTCGACCGTCATGGTCGTCTCCGTTCTACGAATACCGGATCCTGTTCCGGCTGCTGCCTGCTATACGGGGCGGGGTCGCATGTTCCGGCCTGCATCCTCCTGGACGCAGGGTCATTGGTGGAGTGACCACTGCCCCTTCCTGCATGGATACGATGAGGAATTGTTGTACGGCCGCGCCTGGAGGTGGAATCGTTGCGTCGAATCGTTCGGGCGGTTCCGCGACCTGTATGCGGGGCGCGAATGTCCCATCTGCCACAAGGCTGTGATCGTCACGGCCGGATATGACGGGGATGAGGATGCGCTTCGCGTCCACGTCGACTGCGACTGCACCCGATCCGAAGGGGCGGACGTGTCCCATGCGGTGAATCTTTGGCTCGACCGTCATCAGGGCAAGGCGGACCGCATCGAACGGGCGAACCGTCAGGCTGCGGACATCACCGCGAGGATTCCCGGCGCAAAGTCGGACGAGTATGAGATCGGCGAGCCCGCCGATTGGACCGTCCGTTTCAAACTGTGCTATCCCCAAGGAAGCAAGCCCGACCGCGAGAGGCTTCTCGCCGACCCCGACCTGGACCTGACCAAGGGCGAGGGAGGCTACCATTGCACGCTGACCATCAAAGCGTACGACGACAGCGACCTACGCCGTTTGGCCGACAGGACACCGCAGGGCGTCGCCGCCGCACGCCATGGGTTCCATCTGTTCGACGATAAGGTGGAATGCGTCGAATAGTCGTAAGGAGGCCGCCCCACGGGATTATCCCATGAGGCGGCCTCCTGTCATGTTCGGCAAACGGTGCGGGACTTCCGGCTTATTGGCGGCGGCCCGTCGGCGTATCCGCCCAGGACGGGCCGTGCCGCAAAAGGCTTCGGCGGCACCTTTCCTTTCGCCGCGACGCATAGCGCCCGGTATGGGCAACAACCAACTATCAGCCGCCAAGAAGGCCAAGAACGACGAGTTCTACACACGAATGCCGGACATCGAGAACGAGCTAAGGCATTACTCGGAGCATTTCAAAGGCAGGACCGTGCTTTGCAACTGCGACGACCCCTACGAGTCGAACTTCTTCAGGTACTTCGCCCTGAACTTCAACCATCTGGGACTGAAGAAGCTGATGGCGACGAGCTACTGCGGCTCGCCTATCGCCGGGGCCGAGTACCAGCCGTCGCTGTTCGGCGACGAACCGGACGCGCCGTCGCGTCACGCCTACAAGGCCATCGTCACCCACGTGGAGGATACGACCGGCGACGGCGGCTTCGACATGGAGGACGTCAAAGTACTGTTGAACGCCCCGGGCAACGAGGTGGCCGAGCTCCACGGGGACGGCGAATACGGCGCCGGGGACTTCAGGTCGAGGGAATGCCTGGAGCTGCTGGACGAGGCCGACATCGTCGTGACCAATCCGCCGTTTAGCCTGTTCCGCGAGTATGTGGCGACGCTCGTGGAACATGGCAAGAAATTCGTGGTACTGGGCAACAAGAACGCCATTACCTACAAGGAGATCTTTCCGCTCCTACGCGATGACAAGGTCTGGTTGGGCTTCACCTCGCCGTCCGACTTCACCATCCCCGGCGAGGGGACCACCAAACAAGTCAACGGCCTGTGCCGTTGGTACACCAACCTGGACATCAAAAAGCGCCACGAGGACCTGTTGCTCTACCGCCGGTACAAGGGCCATGAGACCGACTACCCGAAGTACGACAACCACGACGCCATCGAGGTGTCGAAGGTGGCCGACATCCCCGAGGATTACTACGGCGTGATGGGCGTGCCCATCACGTTCATGGACAAGTACAACCCGGACCAATTCGACATCGTCGCGTTCCGCAAGGGCGATGACGGACGCGACCTGGTCTTCACCCGAGAAAGAGAGAGAGTACAACCGTATTTTCGCATACTCGTCCGGCGACGGCGATAGCCGGGCTGTTCAACAATCCGAAGGACACGATGGTCAACGGCAAATCGAAGTACGCCCGCATCACCATACGCCGCAGACCGAGCCGATAGACCGCGACTATCCGAACATGACCCGCCGTGCGCCCGGTCTGATGAACGGGCGCATACACGGCCAGGAGACATACAGGCGAATCCTCATCCGCCGCAAGGAGGCATCCAATTGAACGTCGAACCCATCACCGTCGCGGTGCGCGACCTGAGCCAAGGCTACACGGACAATGCGGTCGGGGGCGTGACCGCCTACGGCGGCGACCTGGACGTGCGCCCGCCCTACCAGCGCGAGTTCGTCTACCGGGACGACCGGCGCGACGAGGTGGTGCGCACCATACTCAAGGGGCTCCCGCTGAACGTCATGTACTGGGTGGACCGGGGACCCGACGCGCGGCCGCGCTACGAGGTCATGGACGGCCAGCAGCGCACCATCAGCGTCTGCTCATACGTGGCCGGACAGTACAGCCTCGACGGGCGGTTCTTCTTCAACCTGCCCCGCGACGTCAAGGAGCGTATCCTCGGCTACCCGCTGACCGTGTACGTATGCTCCGGCACCGAGTCGGAGAAGCTCGACTGGTTCCGCATCGTCAACATCGCCGGCGTCCAGCTGAACGACCAGGAGCTGCTGAACGCCGTATACGCGGGCCCATGGGTCACGGACGCCCGCGCCCGCTTCAGCAAGCCGGGCGGCCCCGCGGTCCAGGTGGGCGGCGACTGGCTGAAGGGCTCGGCCATCCGGCAGGACTATCTGGCCACCGTGCTCGGCTGGGCGGCCGCACGGCACGGCGCGAGCGTCGAGGACTACATGGGCACACACCAGCACGACCCGACCGCGCAGGCGCTGTGGAGCTACTTCCGCAGCGTGCTCGACTGGGCGCAGGCCGTGTTCCCCGTCTACCGGCGGGAGATGAAGGGCCTGCCATGGGGTCCCATGTACGATGCGAACCGGGACCGTACCGACCTGGACCCGAACGCGCTTGAGGCCCGCGTCCAAGAGCTGATGGCCGACGAGGACGTGACCCGCAAGAGCGGCGTCTACCGGTATCTGCTCGACGGCGACGAGCGGAGACTCAGCATCCGGGCGTTCGACAAACGCACCCAGCGCGCCGCCTATGAAGCCCAAGGGCACCGGTGCGCCGTGTGCGGCGGCGAGTTCGGCCTGGCGGACATGCATGCGGACCACATCGTCCCGTGGAGCCGTGGCGGGCACACCGTGCCGGACAACTGCCAGATGCTGTGCCGTGACTGCAACCTGCGCAAGGGCGCGCAGAGGTAGGACGGAAAGGAAAAGGGGCCGCCCCGGAGCCCGCGCCTTTGCGGACCCCTGGAATGGCCCCGTCCGTATCGGAGCGCAGGACGGGTCATGGCGTGCACGGCTGGTTCACGTCGAAACCGTATTCGTCCCCGCATGACATGCCGCCGACCGGAAAACCGTGCCCCTGACGCATACGACGGGGCATGGGAACATCGAAACACCACCGGTACCTGACCGGCGCGAAGGGCAGCGAAGGCCGACGAATTCTACACGACATACGAGGCGATCGACAGGGAGCTGAGACACTACAAGACGGATCTGAAAGACCGTCACGTGATCTGCGACTGCAACGACCGGCCCGACAGGAGCATGTTCGTCTCATGGACGCTCGACCACATGAACGAATACGGAATCGCATCCCTCACCTGCACGAGCTTCCAACCCGACCATGGCACCCTGTTCGACGACGGGACGCCCGCCATGCAATGGCATGTGGACAACGACGGCCGCGAGGGGAGGTATTCGATCGCGGACCTGGCCGCCCGCCCATTGGACGGCGACGGCTCGTTCGACTCGTCCGAATGCGAACGCCTGCTCGACCGGCCCGGCGCGATCGTCGTCACCAACCCGCCGTTCAGCAAGGCCATCCGGTTCATGCGCATGCTCCGCCGGCATCCGGACACCGACTACCTGATAATCGCCAACCTGAACCTCCTGACCGCCAACGACGTATTCCTCATGGTCAAGGAGGGACGCTGCCTCGTCGGCCTGAGCATCCACTCGGGCAGCATGTTCTTCCGACTGCCCGACGACCGGCCGAAGACGGGAAGCATGATCCGGCCCGACGGCACGGTCGGCGTCAACAGCATCCGATGGCTCACCAGCCTCGCCGCCGCACGCGCCGACAAGACCCAGCCTCCCACGGGACACACGTACCGGGGACATGAGGACGAATATCCGGAATATGATGCCTACGACGCGATCAACGTGGACTCCATGCGCATGATGCCCGACGATCATGACGGGCCGATGGGAGTCCCGTTGAACTTCCTCGAACACTGGGCGCCCGGCAACGGGTTCATGCTGCTCGGCAAGCTCGACGATCCGACGGTCAACGGACGCCGACTGTACAAGCGGCTGCTCGTCAGACGGACGCGGGACGCATGATCCACGCCGCCCGCGCATGCAGGCGGAACCCCGTGGGATAGACCGCCGTCAACGGGGACTGGACGCGCGCCCGAGGAACGACGCCCCGTCGGCACGGTCAAACGCGTCGGGCCTGGACCCGCCGTCTGGCCCGACGCGCATCCGGGCCGGCGGCATATCGGCGTCGCCGCCGACCGGAAGGCCACGAACGCGGCCGATGGAAGATCCGCAGCGGACGACGCCGCGGATTCGAAAACCACGAATACGAGGCCCGGACCATCCGCGAGAACGACGAATGGCATGTGCACGCGCGCCATTCGCCGTCCCTGTTCTAGAACCCCGTGTCAGCGAACACGGAACCCAATCCCATCGAATCCACGCGATCCCACACCATATCCGGGATCGTGACCGTCCGGCCGTCCGGCGCGACCACATGATCCGACCGATAGCGTCCCGCACGCGCGCAATCCATCAACGCGCACGCCACATCCGCGCCCGTCACGCCCGGCATGAACGCGGGCGACGCCCACACGCTCCACAACCCCGACAACGGGCCCACCGGCACAAGCCGAAGCGAATCGGCCCGCACGCGCGCCGGATCATGCTCCAGCAGGGCCAGCGTCCATGCGCGCGCATCCAACCGGGCCATGCGCGCGCACCAGGCCAACGCCAGCGCGGACCAGCCCGCCCGGCGCACGCCCACGCGCTTCGCCAGCATGGACGCGAACATCATGCCCGACCCGTAGGCGGACACGTCGAACCCCAGCAGCCCCGCATGCCCGCGCGCCCACAGCCAATCGTCCCGGCCGGGCGGCGACGGCATGCCCACGTCGGGCAGACGCGAGGACGGCGGCGCCCAGTCCAGCCAGGATGATTCCAGCAGGCCGGGCAGCCGCCGCGCGTCCATGCCATGGATCCGGTTCGCCGCGTCCGCGATCCGAAGCAACGGCAGGTCGTCCGGCCCGGCCGTCGTGTCGTCGAAACTGACGGTGATCATACGCCTTCCCCTTCCATCGTCCCTTGCGGATCGGGTATGCGTCCCGCATGAAGGGGGAATCCCGGCGTCCGGGCACGGAAACCATGCCGAAACCCGGTTTTTTGCAAGGAAAAACGATCCCTCCCCTTGATGTGATGCTGTTTTGTGGTGTGGTTTCCGTCGTGGTGTGGTGTCCGTCGCGTGTGTTCCTGGGTGTCGGTGTCCTGTCTTTTTTCTTTTCCGATGGCTGATGGGATGGTGTCGTATCGTGTTTTCCTCTTTTGCTCTTTTTCTCTTTTTCCTTTTCTTTGTCTCCTTTTTTTCGTTTTCGTCCGCGGCGTGCGCCGGACGGCGCGCATGGCGCCCCCTGTCAGCGGGCGCGCCTGGATTCGCGGATGATGCTGGACACGCCCTGGAACAGTCCGGTGAGGAACCGGATCCAGGCGCGGCGCATGCGCGGGTCGGAGGCCGGGCGTCGCGGCCTGTCCGCTTCGTCGGATCGCCCGGGCGGATCCGGGTTTGGTTCCGGTTCCGGTTCCGTGTCGGGTCGGGGGTCGCGCGGGCGCGTGTCTTCGCGTGCGTGCGGCCTGTCGGCGGGGCGCGGGGGGAGCGGCGGATCGTCGTGGACGACATGCCATCGTCCGTCGGCCGCATGTTCGATGCAGGCTCCGTCGGGGAGATGCGCGATGTTCGTTCCGGTCCGGTAGGAGCGGGACGTGTGGGTCGTGTCGTCCACGCATTCGACGTGGGTTTCGTTCCCCGTGCGGCTGACGCGCGTGGGCGTGTATGAGCGTCGGATGTCGAGGTGGGCGGCGCAGTCTTCGGCGATCATGCGCGTGTCGATGGGGTGCGGCCAGACGGGGCGTGTGTCCGGCCGGCCGGGTTCGTGTCCGGGTTCATCCCAGGGGTCCGGTTCGGGGATGATGATGCATGCGCGGTCTTTGAACAGGGGTGTGGCGTGGCTGCGGATCCAATCGTGGTCGTGCATGTGCACGGCGAGCATGCGGCGCGTGTCCTCGTCCGCGTGGGTGAGGATGACGAGCCGTTGGAGGCGTATGTCGTCGCGCCCGTAGCGCATGTCGATGGCCTGCTGGGGGATGGTGTGCGTGCCGAAACGCCATGCGATGTCGCCGGGCCGTGGTGCGGGCATGGTGCGGGCGAGGCGTTCGAGTTCCATGAGTTCGATGCGGTCGGGTGGTTCGGGCGGTCGTATGCCGGTCTCGTGGCCGCCGCATGCTTCCGGTTCGAATGTTCCGGCCACGCGTGGGGGCAGGCCTTTCGGCCTGTGGCTCCGGTTGTTCCTGTCTGTGCTCATGCGGTGCGCCTATGCGTATGGGCTGGGGATGGGATGGTTGGGGATGCGGGTGGCGACGCGGTTCCAGGGCGCGTCGCGTTCGAGCGGCGTGGCGGGCGTGCCTTGGATGCGGCGTAGGCCGGTCCGGTCGCGTATCCACATGGTGTTCGGCCGGTCGGCGTCATGGTAGATGCCGTAGCCCATGGTGTCGGGCGCGTCCAGGGGGTCGCCGAACCCGGTGATGAGACGGGTGTCGTCGCCGTGGATCAGGTAGTGGCGGCCCTGCCTGTTGCGGACGATCATGCTCGCATGGTCGGGTTCGAACAGGATGCCGTGGACGCGTCGGCTCCGGTATTGCATGCGTGGCTTCATGCGCGTCCCTCCAGGGCGCGTGCGATCGCGTCGGCGATGTCGTGGCGCGCCATGGGGTCGGCGGCCGTGTCCCATCTGGTTTCGACCATGATGCTGGCGAGCCGTATGTCGCGTATGCCGTCGGGGGTGATGGCTCCCCGGTGTGCGGTGTTGACGCCGACGGTGAGGCCGCGGCCCATGAGGAGCGCGGCGGCGCGTGCCCCGATCGCCCGGGATGCGGGATCGTTGTTGTGGCCGATGATGGTCTGGGCGCGTGACTGGTCGGCGTGCGGTTCGAACGGGCGTGGTTCTCTGGGGTGGGTGTGGACGTCGATGATCGTGCATCGTCCGTACGTGTCGAGCATGGTCCGGCATATGGTGTCGAGCATGCGGTGCCATGGCGTGTACAGGAGGCGGAACCGTTGTCCGCGTTCCCTCATGCCGGGTGCCTGTCCGGGCTTGTAGAGGGGATGCCCGTCGATGTCGCGTGTGGGGATGGCGCCCATGCCGGCCGTGTTCATCTCCTCCCGGTCGTCGGGGTATCGTTCCGGGTCGCACCACATGCGGGTCGTGTGGTCGAGCATGATGGTTGCGTGGAGCCGGGCGGCGATCATGAGGCCGAGCGTGTCCGCATGCCGGTCTCGCACCTGTTCGCATGTCTGGTCGAACATGGCGGGGGCCGTGAGGCGGGTGCGGTCGAACCCGTCGGGGATGAGCCGGCCCGCGTGCGGCGTGTGGACGAGCATGGGCGTCGCGCCCTGCCGGATTTCGAAGAGAGGCTTATCGTTCATGATGGTTCCGGCTATGCGTCCCGGGCGCGCGGGGGCGCATGCGCGATCGCGGACAGGACGGCCGTCCTCTATCCGGCGGTCCGGCCGCGGCCGTGCATGTCTCTGCTCATGCGGGACGGCTATGCGCGCCCCCGCATGTCGATGCGCGTAAGACTGTCTACGACGGATCGTCGGCGGACGTCCCGTTCGCCTTGAGGATCTCCTTTATCTCCTCTTCCGTCCATTCGCGGCCCAGCGTGTCCTGCATGTCCAGGATTTCCTGACGGCTGGTGATGTGCCCGTTGAGTTTACGCATCATCATGACGCTGAACTTTGCCATGCCTACGGCTCCGGTCTTCGGATCGTATAGGCCTTCAAGCTGTCGTGCCATTGTCGTTCTCCTTGTTTATTGTCCTGATCGCGCGTCTGGATTCACGATGACCTCTTCACCCAATTGGATGTCCCAGAAGGCTATCTGATCATGTTTGGCACATGCGTCCCGGACGTCATGCGCGTCCATGTCGCAGACGGAGACGTCGACATTTGACTTCCTCCCCACGGCTGAAGCCGGGGGATTCCCTTGTCTCGCGGCAAGGGTTTCCTGAAGGGACTTGTTCCCCGCCTACCGAAGTGTCTCTTCGGCGGTTCGAGGGTCCCCGCAGGCGCGTACCGCCAGTCCGGCGGATAGGATGTTTTTGGCGGCGTTGATGTCCCGGTCGTGGTGGGTTCCGCATTTGGGGCAGTCCCATTGGCGGATGTTCAATGGTTTCTTGCCGCTGTCGTATCCGCAGGTGGAGCAGATTTGGCTGGACGGGTACCAGCGGTCGATGACCGTAAGCTGGCGTCCGTACCATTGGGCCTTGTATTCGAGCATCGTGCGGAACTGTCTCCAACCCGTGTCGAGTATGCTCCTGTTGAGACCGGTTTTCGCCGCTTGCCCGTTGGGAAGGTAATGGCCCGGATGTTCCGGGTCGGGTTTCGGCGCGCACCGTCGGGTCAGGTTTTCGACCGCAAGGTCTTCGATGACCACCGCTTGGTTCTCGCGGATGAGCCGGGTCGAGAGCTTGTGGAGGAAGTCGCTTCGACAATCCTTGACCTTGGCGTACGCTTTGGCGACCTTCAGACGGGCTTTGCGATGGTTGTTGCTTCCTTTCTGCTTTCTGGAGAGAGTTTGTTGGGCTTGTTCAAGCTTCTTCTGGTAATGGTTGAGGTGGCGTGGGTTGGGGATTTTCTCCCCGGTGCTGAGGATGGCGAAGTGTTCGGTGCCCAAATCGACGCCGACCTTGTTTGGGGAGGCGGGTAGATGTTTCACTTCCTCTTCGACGAGGATGCTCACGTGCCAGCGTCCGGACGGGTCCAGGGACACGGTGACGGTGGACGGCCGGGCTTTCCTCGGCAGTGTGCGCGACCAGCGGACGGGCAGAGGCTCCCGCATCTTCGCCAAAGTCAATTCCCGTTTGTCCCAATTCCAGGTGAACGCGGATGCGGCATAGGTGGCGGCTCCGCCGTTCTTCTTGGATTTGAACCGTGGATAGTCTCCCGTCTTGACGAAGAAGTTCCTGTACGCCGCCTGCAAATGTCGCAGCGACTGTTGCAACGGGACCGAGGACACTTCGCGCAGGTAGGCGTATTCCTTTGTTTTCTTCCAGTCGGTGAGCATCCGGCTCGTATCCTCGTAGGACACGCTCTCATGGCGGACCGTCCATGCTTCGGAGCGGGCGTCCAATGCCATGTTGTACACCTTGCGGCAGCAGCCCAGTGTGCGCCGGAGTGTTTGTTCCTGTTCCGGCGTCGGGTAGAAGCGGGACCTGTATGCCCGCTTGGCTGTCGTGGTGTCCATGCTTCCTATGATACCATGCTTTTACAGACTTGCATATGGGGATGTAAGACAGAGGCGCCTTATATCCCCATAGCTAAAGCAAGGGGTATTACGGCGCAGCCTGATAATCTGTCGTCGGCCGGGTTGCGCCATAATCCCAGATAGTTGCCGTCTTTCGACAGCAGATCGCGATTGTCCATGAGATATTCCATGGACAATCGTGCAAAATCATCGGTGGTGGAGGGCATTGCCACGACCCTGCTCCGTTCGGGGTATGGTGAATGGCAGAACCCGACAACGGGAGTGGCGTCGTTTCGCGGACTCCATGTCCCGCCTCCTGTTTCGCTGAGTGAGCGGAACATGTCGGCGGCGGTGGCATGCTTCTCTTTCGATTCCATTTGTCCCAGTTCGGCGCGGGCGAGCCTGGTGCGCAGCCCGTCGTATTCCGGACCGTCCCGCTGGGGGATGGATGCCAGTTCGCGGCGCAGTATGTCCGGATCGTCGTGGACGGGCATGGGCGGGGCGATGTCGTCGCCGTTCGTGCCGGGATTCCTGTCGTAGGTGCCGGCCACGCCTTTCGGCAGTCCGGCGGGCCGGTGCGTCCGGCCGTGCGTGTCTTTGCTCATGCGGGACGGCTATGCGTGCCGTCGGCCGGCTTCCCGTTTCAGTCGGTCCCGCACCAGTCGGCGGCGGCGTCGAGCAGCTGGTCGTCATTGGCGGCGTGCCCGCGACGGATGGGGATCCATGTCTCCGCGTTCCCGTTGATCCGGTCGGACATCCAGCCGAATACGCCGAACGGGTGGATGCCGGGCCCGTTGTATTCGCGTAATGTGGGTTTCCTCCATTCCCGGTAGACGAGGTCCCAGCCGCCGTGCCCGTCGGGTTCCGCGTGGACGCGCCGGTCGCCGTGACCCCGCGCGTCCAGGTTGATGCTGCGCCCGTTCTCGCTTCGTCCGGCGAGCAGATCCCAGTCGAGGCCGTATTCCCGTGCCCGGTCGAGGATGTCGGACGCGTTTTCGGCCGTGGTGGGCGGCCTCACGTCATCCGGGGCCGCGCCCGTGTTTTTCGCCTCGTATCGGCCGCCTTCGGGCGTGCCCTTCGGCTTGTGGCTCCTGTTGTTCCTGTCCACGGTCAAGACGCCGTTTCCTCCGTCCGTTCCGGTTCCCGTTGCGTGCGGAGGCTATGCGTGCGCAACGGGGCATGATGCATCGCCGGCCGCCGGTCCAGTCATCCCCGTGCCGCGGGTCGGGTCCGCGCAGGCGCGCGTTTTCGTCGAACACGCCCGCAGCCTCTCGTTCCACGCCCGTCACGGGCCGATCCCGTCCAGCGGCATCCGCCATCATGTCCCTCGTCTCCCCCGGGGGCCGTCGTCCCGTACGACGGGCCCCTTTGGGGCATAGGGGGAGGCCATGAGCATTGTTGATATCGGCGTCACCGGCTGGCGCGCATTCTGGTCGAGCGTCACCGCGCCGGGCGCGTTCGGCGTGTACTTCATCGTCCTCATGATCGCGCTCCTCGTGGGCTTCGCGTTCAACCGCGCCCAGTCCGCGCTCTCCATGGGCCTGCGCGTCCTCGCATTGCTCCTGTCCGCGATCATGATCATGGGCGTGCTCGGCGTGCTCGGCCTGAACATGACCGGATTGACGCCCGCGATCAACTGGCTGCTCGAACAGGTGCAGGCCCCCGTCTACATCCCGGAGGCGTGACCATGCGACGTGGCGATGGGGGAGGCCCGTTCCGGCAGTTGCTGTCCATGATCGCGACCCTGGTCATGGTGGGCGTGCTTGTCGTCGTGCTCGTCTCCTCGGGAGGCTGGCGGACCGTGTCCGAGACGCTGGGCGTCGGGAACCCGGACGCGTCCACGGCCGCATTGGCCGAATCGAAGAAGGGGGATGCGGGACGCAACCCGGACGCCAAAAGCCTGTCGGGCCTGCTCTCCCTGTTCGGCGTCCATACGGGCGGGGAGGCGGACGCGGGGGCGAAGGACACGGGGAAAACCCCGGACACGGCCCCGACGGGGGATGCGGCCGCATGGCGGGCCCAGTTGGACGCGGCCGGCCGGATAGGCACGGCGGACGCCAGGCCGGGCGGCTACGACCGTGAGACGCGGTTCGGCGGCTGGGCGCCGTCCGGCTGCGGGAAGGCGACCACGAGGGACACGATCCTCGCCCGCGACCTGACCGGCGTGAGGAAGGACTCCTCATGCCGGGTCGTGTCGGGCACGCTGCGCGACCCGTACACGGGCAGGGTCATCGGGTTCAGGCGGGGCGTGAAGACGAGCGCCGACGTGCAGATCGACCATGTGGTGTCCCTGTACGACGCGTGGGCGTCCGGCGCCCGCGACTGGGATCAGGGGAAACGGATCCGGTACGCGAACGATCCGGACGTGCTCCTGGCCTCGGACGGGCCGGCGAACATGGCGAAGGGGAGCGGCATCGACGTGAACGGACGATCCGGATACCTGACGCAGCATACGGGCGCGCCCGACATCTGGATGCCGGACAACAAGGCGTACCGGTGCGACTACATGGCGAAACGCGTCAGCATCAAAACGAAATACGGTCTGACGATGACTCCGAGGGAGAAACAGCAGACCGTCACCTACCTCGCCGGCTGTGTGGCCGGGAAGAACCAGTAAGGAAAGGGGAACGGCGTCTTGACTTCTCTCCCGCCTGAAGGCGGGAGATTCCGGGGTTCGCGCCCCGGGTTTTCTGTTCGTTTGGCAAAAGGAAAGGAGGCTACTCTTGCGAGAGGCCGTCTTTGATTCTGCCGTCCTTGCAGACGCTGACCGCAAGTCCTGCGGCGAGGATGTTTTTTGCCGCGTTGCCGTCACGATCGTGGTGGCAGCCGCAGGCAGGGCATGTCCATTCCCTGACGTCGAGCGTCTTGGGGCCGGTCTTGGCCCCGCACGTGGAGCACAGTTGCGTGCTCGGATAATACTGGTCGATCACGATCAGCTGGCGTCCGTACCATTCGCTCTTGTATTCGAGCATGCGTCGGAACTCGGCCCATCCGGCGTCCAGTATGCTGCGGTTCAGTCCGCTTTTCGCGGATTGGCCGTTGGGCAGGTACTGGCCGGGATGTTCGGGGTTGGTTTTCGGCTTGCATCGTCTGGTCATGTTCCTGACGGCAAGGTCCTCGATGATCACCGTTTGGTTGTCGCGGATGATGTTCGTGGACAGCTTGTGCAGGAAGTCACGGCGTTGGTCTGCGATGCGCGCGTTGATGCGGGCCACCTTCAGCTGTGCCTTGCGATGGTTGTTGCTTCCTTTCCGTTTTCGGCTGAGCGACCGTTGCGCCCGTGCGAGGCTTTCGAGGCTTTTCTTCAAATGCCTCGGATTCTCTATCACGGCGCCCTGGTCGGTGACGGCGAACGAATCCACTCCGAGGTCGAGCGCGATGGCGTTGCTTTTCCCGCGAAGGGTCGTGATGCGTTCCTTGACGAGGATGCTCACATGCCAGCGCTGCGCGGGGTCGAGGCTCACGGTCACCGTGGAGGGTTCCGCGCCTTTGGGCAGGGTCCGCGACCAGACGATGGGCAACGGTTCCTTCATTTTGGCGAGACGCAGCTCGCGGCCGTTCCAATTGAACGCGCTTCGCGTGAACTCGGCGGAACCGCCGTGCGTCTTCTTCTTGAACACGGGGTAGGCGTTTTCCTGTTTGAAGAAGCCGGAGAACGCCCGTTGCAGATGGCGCAGGGCCTGTTGCAGGGGGACGCAGGACACGTCGTTGAGGAACGACAGTTCGTCGGTCTTCTTCCAGCCGGTGAGCATGCTGCTCGTATCCGAATAGGACACGTTGCGCCTCTCGCTGGTCCATGCCTCGCTACGGGCTTCCAATGCCTTGTTGTATACGAGGCGCGCACAGCCGAGCGTACGCCTGAGCAGGTTCTCCTGTTCGGGCGTCGGGTAGAAGCGGAACCGGTATGTCCGCTGGAATTCCCTGCGCTTGACCATATCTCACATTATGCCATTACGAATTGTGAAAGGAGGGAGGCTTGTTTTCTCCCCGCCCTGAAGGGCGGAGTCTCCACAAGCCAAACAAGATGACCGTGGACAGGAACAACAGGAGCCACAAGCCGAAGGGCACGCCCGAAGGCGGCCGATACGAGGCGAAAAACACGGGCGCGGGCGCGGATGACGTCGCCGCGCCCACGCCCGTGACGGACGATGGGCACGCCCGGTTCGTCTCCCTCATGGAGGGGCATTACGGTCGGCTGCTCGAACTGGAGGAACGGGACGTCAGACACCGCACGACCCGCCAGTGGGCCGCCGCGTTCGACCGATGGCGGGCGGGGCATGCGGACGAGGTGGGCGCTTTCGTCGCCCGACGCCGCGACCCGATCTCGTCGGACCGGGAGGCGGCCGCGTTCATGCTCGCCCGCCGCGACCTGCAACGCGAACGGGATCCCGAATTCGGCGAACTCGACCGGTGGGTGGACGCGGAGATCGAACGGTTGAGGCAGGAGCCGAAACCGTCGAAGAAGCATGTGGACGCGATCGACGCGTTCGAACGGCATCGACGGAGGCATCCGGACGAGATCCGCGCCTATGAGGAGAAACGCGGCAAGGAGATCTCCGGCACCAGGGAGGCGGCCGCCTACATGCTCGCCAAAGCCCGCCAGCTCAACGAGCAGGTCCGGCGCGACAACATGCTCGCCCTGGCGGACGAGAAGGAATGGGACGCGTTGGGCGAACGCATCGCGGAGGGGGACGGCGTGGGACAGTATTCCCGTGCGCTCGCCGGCCGCTACGGGCTCGATCCGGAACGGGAGCGGATCCTTTTGGAGGACACGGACGCGCATATGGGCGAGGAGGCGGATCCGGGGACGGCGGCGCGCGGGATGGACCGCCGCTACCGGCTCGCCGCCCGGCTGCTCGGCAACATCGGCTGAAGGCGAAGGAGACACGCGCGATGGCGATGCTCATCATCGGCGGCGAACGCACCGTCCTGCACGGATCGGATCCGGACATGCTCGCGTTGTCCGTCCTGCATGAGGCGAGACGGCGGGGCATGCGGGCCGCCCTGGCGGACGATCGGGGCCGCAAGGTCATGATCGTGCTGCCCGCCGGCCCCCTGGGACCCGCATGCGGACGGGAGGATGCGGCTTGACCGGACAAAAACCACTACGGGAACACGCCATACGGGCCATCCTTCCGACCCGGACACCGTCCGCCGCGCGGGCGCGGGGGCCGTTGCCGCCGGTGAACCCGTATCCGCCTCAGGTGCCCGGTACCGGCAATGGCATGATCCCGCCGCCGGCCGCAGGCCAATACGCGCCGCAACAGCAGGCGGCCCAACCGCCCGTAACATCAGGCAATACGCAAAACCCGTACGCCAACAACAACCGGTGACAAAGAAGGGTCGACGCGCGTCATTTCGGACAGAGAACCGGAAACGCGCGCCGACCCTTTCCACACAGTATAGCGTGCCCTAGCCGAGCAGACGATAATATCCCATGCCGGGCATGACGGCCGTGACCTTCGTGCCATCGACCGGGTTCATCGCATGGATCATCAGACCGTTGCCGATGTAAATGCCCGCATGCCCCGCGTTCGCCATAAGATCACCCGGCTGCGGGTCAGTAACGGGCGTGCCGATCGTGGCCTGCATGCCGGACGGGTGCGGCAAGTGGATGCCGAACCGCGCGTACACGTATTGGGTGAAACCACTGCAATCCCAGCCGGCAGGCGTATTGCCCCCGTACACGTATGGCGCGCCCTGGTATTGGAGCGCGTAGGAGACCAGGGCGGCGGCCGTATCCGAGGCGGGTTTCTCCTTGTCACCTGTCGTCGGCGCCGATACGGCCGGTGTGCGTGGTTCGGCGCGTGACGCGGCCTCCGACTGTCGCGCCTGTTCGGCCTGGATGCGCGTGGCCTGTTCCTCGGGGCTTTCCGTATGCGGCACGTCCAAGGTTTCGATGCCTCCCCATGAGCCGTCCACGTCGGTCGATACGGCCTCACTGAACGAACGATGCGGAACCAAGTGTTTCGGGAACGATCTGACACTGCTCGCCATGTGGATTGGAGCCGGATCGGCGGCGTCCGCCCATGCCGGGATCGTCGGCATGGCGAGCATGACGATTGGCAGGAGAACCGTCAGGACAATGGGAGCGCGTCTAATAGTGGATGTACTGGTATGCATGCGTCTGTTTCGCCTCGATGGTGCGTCGGAACGGGCCGACCTGCCCGTTCACGTTCGCTTCGCTGATCTCGATGGAACCGTCGCCGTTGACCTTCTCCACGATGGCGACGTGCCCCCATGCGTTGTTGACCTGCGCCGGGCTGAACACGATCACATCCCCCTGTCGGGGGGTATCGTCCACCCAATAGCCGAGCGCCTTGGCGGAATCGGCCCACATGCCGCCATCCCCCAGCCGGCTGCCGACCGGCAATCCCAGTTGCGTGCGCCGCACATACGCCCACCATGTGCATTGCCCGTACGCGTACGCATTGCCCGTGTCGCCGGTCGCATGGTCCGGATTGAATCCGGTCGGAGTCTGATCCTCGTCGCGCCCGTTGATCAGGTCACGGACCGTTGGATTGTCCGCGTGGATGATGGTGAGCTTGCCCTCCGGCCGGTCGCCCATATCCCATGTGCCGTCCACCGTCAGGTCCGTGCGCGTCCGGTCGCGGTCCGCGGCGGGGAACGGGTCGGGACGGCCCTGCACGCCGATCGAGGCGCGGGCCGTCGTGTCCGCCGTCGCGGGCGCGGGGTTCGCGAGCCATGCTCCCATGCCCGACGCCGCGAGCGCGAACAGGAGGAGCAGGGCGACATGCCGCTGCCTGGCGCGCCCGCGCCGCAGTCTGGTCCGATCCCGTCTCGTGTCCGCCGTCATGTCCGTCCTCCCATGCCGGACCCGGGTATGCGTTCCCCTCATTTCGCCGCGTCCCCCGTGCCCGCGGACGTGTCGGATGACGCGTCGTGCGCGGGGCGCGCGCCGGGCGCCCGGTTCCCATGCTCCCTGAGGGTCGCGCCCGTGCCGGGAGCCCCCCAGGCGAGGATGCGCGGCGTGCCGTCCGGGTCGGCGACCAGCAGATCGTACGAGTATTGGGATTGGGCGGCCGAACCGTCGCCCGCGTCCGCGTGCGCGACGGTGACGGTGACCCTGAGCGCCGCCCGGTCCGACCTGCGTTCGTTACGGTCCACGTTCCCCTTGTCCAGGTAGGCGCCCCCGTCGATGGTGGCCGCCGTCACCTTGCCGAGCCCCTGCGCCCGATACCAGGCGTTCGGATCCGGATCGTTGACGAGCACGGTCAGCATGTCCGAATCGGAGCCCATGAACGCGTCCGCCCATTTGCGCACGGTCGTGTCCAGCATGTCGGACGCGGTCAATTGTCCGAGCGTGTCCTTCCACATGCCCGTATCGCCCCTGTCGTCCGCGACTGCCAGGCCGAGTCGTTCCACGCTCGGCCAGCCGGACAGGCGCCCGTCGGGCGTGACCGTGGTCCTGACCCGCCACCAGCCGGCCGCGGAGTCCACGATCAGCGTGTTCACGCTCAATGTCATGTCCTTGGACCCGTCCGACACGGTGGCGTGGGATTGTCCGTTCCAGCTGACGATCCGCGCGTCCGCGCCCAACGCGCCCTTGGCGAGCCATTGCTCCGTCAACGCCCATGATTCGACGCGTCCCGCGGGATCGAGGTCCGTGGCGGGGGCGGGCTTCGACGCGTCCGGCGGGTTCGACATGAGATAGGCGACGATCAGGAGCAGCATGATCGCGATCCACCGCTGCCATCTGAGCAGCCGCAGGCCGGTGAGGCGGAACGCGCGCCTCGAGAACTGGCGGTCCGGGTCGCCGTCGCGTTTCGGGTCGGGGGCGCGCCAGCCCGCGTCCTCGTCGATTCTTTTCCTTCGCATGATGCACGCCCCCTATGCCGCATAGGGGGCGTGCATCATGACGTCGGAAGGAAAGGATGGAAGCCATGCGAAGCGTGGAAGTCGCCGCCGCACCCCAGATCGTGCGGCCCATCATGGACGGCGTGGCGAAACTGTGCGGCTTTGTGACGGGCAACGCGGCGCTCGCGACCCTGCTCGTCCTGCTCGGCGCGGTCGTGATCATCACCTGCGTCGTACTGCTCGTCCTGCGCAAATGGTGGCCGTCCACGCAGATCGGGCAGGCGCTGCAGGGGGGAGGCACGGTCGGATGGTGCTGCGCGGGCATCACGCTCGGCCTGTGCGGCATCCTGCCCTCCCAGATCCTCCCGTTCGCCGCCGGACTGGTCGCCATGCTGTTCCAGATCGTGTTGAACGTCATCTCCCAGGTGTTCGGACTGTAGGATCATGCTGTTCGATCTGACGTCGGTCAGCGGCCAGCGCGTCTCCCAGGTCGACGAACTGCACCTGGGCGGACGCCAATGGGTGTCCAGCACGAACCTGTTCATCGCCGTGGCGGGCGCCGTGGCGGGCGCGGCGCCCGCCACGCTCGTACGCGTGCTGCCGGCCGCCGCCGGCCAATGGTGGCCGTACCTGCTGATCCCCGCGGGCATGGTCGCCGCGCTCGTCCTGTTCGTCCGCCGGCGCAGCGTGGAGGGGGAGCGCAACATGCGGCGCATCGACCGGATCATGGCGCGCCGGCACGGCATGGACGGCCGGTTCGTCCGTCCGGGAAGCCTCGAACCGTACGATCCGGGCGGCTACGAGCTCATCGAATTCCACGACCACGTGATCGACCGCTGACAACGAAGGAGGATCCCGCATGGGATTCATGTCGGACATGATCGTGCTCGCCACGCAGGACGCGGGCGGCGGGCAGGGGGCGGGCGTCACGCCGGGCGCGCCCGCCAGCGCGGACACGCTCAACACGGACGTGGTCTGCAGGGCGCTCGACTGCCTGCCCGTCGACCGGTGGGCGACGGCCACCATATCGGGCACCAGCCGCGAGGATTTCGCGTCGAAGATCGTGAACATGCTCAACTTCACGGACGCCATCGGCAATTCGTTCGGCCACCTGATGAACGCGTTGGGCAACGGCATGTGGGCGGCGGCCGCGAACCTGGCCGACGGCGGCGTCCTGGCCGGGTCGGACAAGGCGATCGCCCTGGCCGGCCCGGCCGCGAACACGATGGCGGCCGGCATCTACAAGGCGCTGTTCGATCCGGCGACCATCGGCTTCTTCCTCGCCATCCCCGTCCTCGTCGCCATCGTGGCGGGCGTCGTCGCCGTCTACATGCGGCAGGGGGCGGGCGTGCTCGCCAGACGGCTCGTCTGCCTGTTCCTCGCGCTCGGCCTGTTCTACATGATGGGCGCGACGAGCGCCGCCCATCCGACGGACGCGTACCCGGGCACCCCGTACTGGCTGGTGTCCACGGCGAAAAGCGTGGTCGACGAGGCGGGCGGCGGCGTCACGAAGGCGTTCAACGGCGCGTTGGAGAAGACGGGCGGACTGGTCGCCGACCCGTCCGACCAGTCGAACATGGCGTCCTGCCGACGGTACACGTCCGTATTGAACCAGGCGGCCCGCAAGAACCGGAACGCCATGTCGGACGGCGTGAACCTCATGTGGGAGGAGACCGGATTGCGCGTGTGGATGCGCGGCTCCTACGGGGCGGGCGCGAACGCGAGCAACGTGTTCTGCCGGATCCTGGAATACCGTGCGGGCGCGGACGCGAAGTCGATGAGCGACATCACGACCGCGGGCATGGGCGGCTTGAACGCCGTCCAGCAGAACGCGATCGCGTTCTGGCCGACCATGATGAGCACGGCGAAGGACCTGCGCGTCCAGTACACGCTGAAACTGCCCGCGGATTCCACCACCCAGATGCTCGACCGGTGGGTCATGCTGTGGAACGTGTGCAAGGTGGATGCGGACGGCTCGTTCAAGGCGCGCGCGGGCTTCAAGTTCGTCGGCGCGATCGAGAGGAAACCCCTGGCGGGCTCCGCGGCGGGCGTCGTCAGCCGGGAAGCGGGAGGGCCGCTCGCATCCTCCTGCGAGGCGGCTTTGACCGGCATCGACCCGGACGGGAACGACACGTATTATGTGACGCGCGGCGACGCGGACAAGGCGAAGCCCGTCACCGACGATTCGGACAAGACGAACAAGCGCAGCGAGATCGCGAACCTGACGCTCCTGTTCGACGTGAACACGGCGACCAGCGGCTGGCAGCAGCTCGTGTTCACGAACGGCGGCGGGAACATGCAGCAGAACACGGCCGCCTACCGGCTCATCGACCAGCAGCACGGGAAAAGCTCCCTGGGCACCCTGTCGGAGGGGTTCCTGAACGGCGTGGCCGGCGAGGTGAACCTGATCGTCTGGGGATTGCTGTGCGGCAGCCTGCAGACGCTGAGCATGCTCGTCGCCTGCCTGGCCGCGCTCGGCCTGTTCCTCGCATTGCTCCTGCTCGCCGTCAGCCCGGACGCGGGCCGGCGGGCGGTCGGCAACGCGCTCGTCCAGATGCTCGCATGGGTGGCGGGCCCCACGGTCGTCGCCCTGTTCGGCAGTCTCGGCATCCTGTTCACCAACATCGGCATGGCCCTCCTGGGCCTGGTCGACGCGGACGGGAACACGCAGGGCGGGGTCGCGGGCCTGCTCGTCGCGGCGATCTTCCTGCCGATCCTGTACGTGAAGGCCGTGAAGCTCCTGTGCGTGAAGGTGTGGAGGATCGGCAACCCGTTCAGCCTGCCCGGCCTCGCCCAGCTCGCCGGGTTCGGCAACGGCATGAAACGGGGCCTGACCATGGCCGCGGGCGCCGCGATCGCGGCGGGCGTGTGCGTGGCGACCGGCGGTTCGGCCGCCATGGCGCTCGGCTCCGCGGGCATGGCCATGAAGGACGGTGGGCGCGGCGGGTTCGCCGGGACCGCGATGAACGGGGTGAAGGCGGGCATGGGGCCGGCCATGCACGGCATGACGGGCGGCGGCCGGTCGGCCGGCGGGCACGGGCCCAGCCAGGCGGACAAGGCGGCCATCGCCGCCAGAGACAAGGAGGCGCGGGCGAGAACCGAATATCTCGCGAACCGTCCCACCCCGGACGAGAACCGGCTGGCGACCGTCCGATACGAGAACAAGGTGCGCGCCGAATGGGCGAAATCCCTGCAGGGCGACGAACTCGAAAGCCAGGTGAGGAAGATCATGCGCTCCGACACGGCGGCCGAGGACATCAAACAGCTTGCCGAGGACATCCACGAGCAGGCGAAGAACGGGCCGAAAACCCCGTCCCGGCCCGCGTTCGCCCAGGGTTCCCCGCAGTCGCGCATGCGCGCCGCGAACGGCCCCGCGAACCGGGCGGACGCGTCCCGGCCCCCGGCCGGCCGTCCGGGGGCGCGCCCCGACGCGCCCGCCCGGCCCCTCGCCCCGTCGAAGAACGCCCTCCTGGCCGGCTTCGGGAAAGGCTACAAGCCGACCGTGAACAACGGGTTGGACGAGCGGACGCTGATGCGCGTCGGCGAACGCCTCCTGAACGACATGCGGCGGCGCGGCCGGACGAACCGGCCCGCGGCCGGGCGCGCCGCCACGCCGGCCCGCCCGATCCGCATACCCGAGCCGGCGCGCGTGCCGACGCGCGTGCTCCTGGAACGCGAACGGGCGCGCGGCACGGAGGAGCGCCGGTTCAGCCGCGCCGAACAGCGGGGCGACATATCAGACGAGAGCAACGACGCGAACTACCGGAGGTTCCTCGCCGAACAGCGGGCGAACACGGCGCGGCATAGGAGGGGCGCATGAGCGAACACAACCCGTATCTCCTGTCCGACCCGCGACTGCTCGAAGCCAACCGGACCGCCGTCGCCTACCAGCTGGGGCATGGCACGCCGCCCGGATGGCTGCTCGCCCCCGGCACGGGCCCGCTGCCCATACCCGAACCCATGGCCGTCAGACCGGATTCGCCGCGCACCATGGAACTGCTCGCCCTCCCGTTCGCATGGCTGCCCGACGAGATCTGGGCCCGCTACCCGCATGAGACGGACCCGGGGTACGCGACCCGCGTCACCGTCGCCCTGGACGCGATGGGCCTGCTCGCCGACACGGGGGACGGCGTCTGGTACGCGTCCGTGGAGGACGCGCCGTCGGACGCGGACGCGGCGGCCCGCACGCTCGCCGCCCTCGACGGGGACGCGGACGACGCGGGGACGATGCTGGTCGCGGAACGGATGCGCGCGCGCATGCTGAAAGCCTGGCCCGGCGGGTATCCGGCCGGCGAGCAGATCGGGTTCGCCCGGCGGACGGCCGGCCTGGCGTTGACGGCCAATCTGGCGTTGGCGGGCATGCGCGCCCTCGACATGGACGCGCACGGCGACCGGGAGGGGGCGACGGGCGTGATCCGCGCGGCCATGCGCGTCTGGCCCGGCCTGTTCCCCGACCGGCCCGACCGGGACGCGCTCGCCGCATGGGTGTCGGACCTGCACGGGGACGCGGTCGGGGCGCTGCGGCTCCTCAATCGCATGGGGCTCGCGTCCGACGGGGACATGGAGGCGTTGCGATGAGCCGCGAATCGGAGGACAGGGAACGCGACCGGTTCGCGTCGGACACGGACCGGTGGTCGCCGTGGGCGGCCCTGATCGGCGTGGGCTCGTTCCTCCTCATCCCCGTGTGGCGGCTCCTGTCCTGGCTGATCGGGCTGCTGTGAGCGTGCGGCGCACGATCCGCCGCGCCTGGGAGGCGTACCGTCTGCTCCGCGTCGCCTCGTACGCGGCGGGCGCGCTGGCCGGCGCGGGCGGCCTGGCGGGCGCGTACTGGACGCTCCTGGCCCGCCGGCTCAGGGCCGGCCTGGCGGAGGATTCGCCCGAATACGCGGCGGACACGGCCGTGGACCCATGGCATGCGGGGGAGCGTGCGGCGGGGCTGGCGCGCATGCTCCGTCAGATCCGGGACACGTCGGGCGCGCGCCTCGTCCCGATTCTGGCCGCGGCCGTCGTCCTGATCGCGCTCCTGGCCCTCGCGAACCTGCGCATGCCGAAGCCCGACAACCCGTTCGACCGGGATCCGGTCCGCCTGTTCTCGGACGCGGACCGGACGTGGATCCGCATGGCGGCGGGCGGCCGGTGCGAGCATCGGCGGCTGTTCGGCCTGCTGCGATGCCGGGGGCCGATCGAGCATATGGACCACCATTACCCGTGGTCGAGGGGCGGGGCCACGGACCGGCACAATCTGGTCGGCCTGTGCGCCCGCCACAACCTGCGCAAGTCGGACGGGATACCGACCCTCCTGCGCACGTGGCTGCTGTACCGGTCGCGCCTGAAATATTTTCCCGCCCGCCTGCGCGGCTACGCGTGGCCGGACGGGCGGGCGCATAGCATGCGGGACGACGACCGGAAGGAGCTGGAATGAGCGTGGACAGGAACAACAGGGCGCACAGGCCGGGCGGCCTGCCGCAGGGGTATGCGGGCACGTTCGCGCCCATGCGGGCCGGCGGCGCGGGGGACGTGGTCCCGCCCCCGCCGGCCCGCCGGCGGGGGCGGGCGCGCGGCGTGGAGGACGACGCGCGCGCCTGGGGCCTGAAGGACCGGATCGAATCGCTGGCGGACCTGGGCGACGGGGAGCAGGCGCGCCGGCTCGCCCACGAGGCGGGCGCCCTGTGCGCGGGCGACTCCATCCCGTTCGCGGACGGCGCGTACGCGGCCCTGTTCGACGGGCGGGAGCTGACGACGGTGCGCATCGACGGGCCGGACATCCAGGACGTGGGCTTCCGGCCGGAAAGCATCCGCGCGTGAGCCGGGGACGCATACCGGACGCCGACGGGAACCGTCGGACCGCAACCATCGTGGGGCGGCCCACCATGATCGGAAAGGAGCCCATTGATGGCTGACCAGAACCAGCAGGCGGAACGCCTGAACCTCGTGACAGTGCCCGGGATCGCGAACTTCCCGCACCTGTTCGACACGGATCCGAAGAACGGCAAGTACACGCTGTCCATCCTGTTCGACAAGAAGGATCCGGACGCCCAGAAGATGATGCGCGACCTGCAGGCCAAATGCACGGAGGCGATCCGCCGCGGCATCGACGGCGAACCCGGCAGGGACGGCAAGTCGTACGCGCCGTTCGCCGGGCACAGCATGGACGACGCGGATTGGGTGAAGCGCCTGGGCCTGCCCGTCGAGGACGGGGACACGGCCGTGTTCACCAGGGGCGACAACGTGGGCAAGCTGAAGAAGGACGTGTACAAGGAGTATGAGGGCCATTGGATCCTGAAGGCCGGCACGAAGAACGACCTCGTCGCCGCGGGCTGGGTCGTGGACCAGAACCGTCGACGTCTGACCGCCAACGAACTGTATTCGGGCGCGATCGTGCGCGCCAACATCTGGCTGTACCCGTACAGGCAGGACAATTCGGGCGTGGGCGCCATGCTGAACGCGGTCGTCAAGACGGGCGACGGGGAGCGCATCGGCGGCGAAACCGACCCGCTGGCGGCGTTCGGCCTGCCGGACGCGTCGGCGGCCGGCGTCCCGGACCCGTTCGCGGGCATGGGCGTCTGACCGGAAGAGGGGGCGTATCATAGCCGATTCGAAGCTGACCCCGTTCGAGACGTTCGACGGGGTCCTGAACGTGCACGTGGCGTGGGATTCGAGCCGTGACATGCCGTCCGGCATGACGGTCCGCGAGTTCGACAGGCGTGCGGACAGGCTCGTCGCGATCCTGCCGCATGCGGCCGCCCTCGCGGCCGCCGGGCGTCTGCGCGACGGGTCGGATCATGCGGGGCCGGAAGCGCACCCGTATGATGCGAGCGTGCTGCACGTGTGGGAGCTGTACCGTATGGAGCGCGACGGCCTGCCGGCGCGCATCCCTGGCCTGCCTGACGCGTTCGTGTCCGCGGACGGGATCGCGAACCTGATCGTCGACGCCGTCTCGGACCTGTCGGATGCGGCGTCGGCGGCGCGGGCCGCGGGGTGGCCGCTGCTGCGCGTGTGGATGCGCGGCGAGACGGATCCGCTCCCGTACCGTTTCCTGCTCGTCCGCCCCTAGCCGGGGCGCATCCCGGGCCCGCATGGCGACGTGCCGTGCGGGCCTTTTTCATGCCCGGCGGGCCGGATCGGATGTTCCCGCCTGTCGGGCCGTCGGCCCGTTTTCCGGGATGCGCATCGCCATGGTGTCGTACAGGGCGTCGATGGTGACGCCGAGCGCGCGGGCCAGTGCGCGGGCGGTGCGCAGCGTCATGTTGGCGGGATCCGCGTGCCCGGGGCGCGGCCGGGCGTATTCGCTGATCCTGGTGGCCGCGACGCCCGTCCTGCGGGCGAGTTCGGCCCGGGTGAGCCCGGCGGCGTCCCCGAGCGCGCCGAGCCCGGCCAGCCATGTCCGGCACATGCCGGCGACCGTCGGCCACGGGTCGTCGCGGGGGACGGCCGCGGAATCCCCGTGCGGCCGGTTGCGGCCGGTGCGCGGGTCGGTTTCGAACATGGCGGCCCGGGCGGGCCCGTCCCCGTCCGGGACGGCGACGGCGACCCTGCGCGAGGGGATGGCGGGGTTCTCCACGACGGCGAGGAACGGCGTCTCGCGCATCACGCGCACGTCCAGTCCCAGTCCGGCGAGCATGTCGAGCGTCGCCTTCACGTTCCCGTCTTCCATGCGATCCTCCGATCCGTTTCGCCGGGCTCCCCGGGGCTTCGCGACGCCGGGGGCTTTACAATATTGTAAAGCCTCACCTCCGACCTTTACAATATTGTAAAGTTTTCCGGCCCGTTTTGTATGCGTGTATGCATCTGTATGCATCCGGGGATGCATACAGAAAAGGCTTGGAAAAAGCCCGAAAACCCTTATAAATAAAGGAAAAAATATAATTCCTTTCTCTTGTATGCATTGTATGCATCAATATATGGGGTTTCCTTCCTTTTTCCCGAATCCCCTATAAGGGAATGATGCATACAATGCATACATGCCTCCGGGCCATCCCCGGAACGTCGGAACCAAGCCGAAACGGAAAGAAAAGATGTATGCATCCCCGGATGCATACGGATGCATACACGCGCCCCGGAATGCATACACCCGGACCGCGTGCACGGGGACGCATACCCGGGGGCATGGAATACGAGATCCACGCGACCCGGGACGGCGCCTACGGGCCCGTCGACTACACGACCCCACTGCCCGGCGGGCTCACGTTCGCCGGCATGCTCGCCGCCACGCGCGCCGCGGCGGACGCGACGGGACGGCCCGCCACGCTCGTCGACGACGAGGGCGAACCGGTCCTGACCATCGAATCGGACACCGTGTCCGAGGGGCGCGCCCCATGCCCCGTCTGACCACGCGAACCGGCGGGGAGCGGGACATGGACACGGTTTGAATATGACAAAGGTCACAGGCCTGAAAGACGGAGCCTACGACGAAAACGAGATGATCATCACCATCTCGCCCGAACGATACAGCATGGGAGTGGCGGCATGAGCAGCAGGAAACTCGTCAGCGTACAGGAAATCACCAACATCGAGCCCATCGAGGGGGCCGATCGCATCGAAGTCGCCCGCATATTGGGGTGGCGTGTGGTCGTCGGCAAGGACATGCATCTGAAGCCGGGGGACAGGGTCGCCTATTTCGAGACGGACAGTCTTCTGCCCGCCTACGATCCGCGCTACAAGTCGTTCCAGACTCGCGGTCAGAAGACCATGATCGTCGGTTCCATGGAAATCACCGGCCATGTGCTGCGCACCATGAAACTGCGCGGAGTGTATTCGCAGGGCCTCATCATGCGTTTGGATGAACTCGGATTCCGGTATACGCCGGCAGTCGGCACGGACATCACCGATAAGGCGAATGTACTCAAATACGAGGAGCCCCTGCCGATGGGCGGTGCTCAGATTGGCCGGTTCGACGCGCCCTGCTCCAAGTCGGACGCGCCACGTCTGCAGACGCTCACCGACCACTGGGATGAAATCAAGACGTTGAAAGCCGTGCCGACCGTGAAGGTCGATGGCACCAGCACCACGCTCAGCATGGACGAACGCGGACAAGTCCACGTATACTCACGCAACTGGGAGCTTGACCCCATGTCCTCGAACATGCGGCTCGCCAAAAGATTCCAGTTGGACAAGATGCTATGGCCCGGCATGGCCGTCCAGTTCGAGCTATGTGGCCCCGGTATCCAATCAAACCGGTTGAAACTGCCGGCCCAACGTCCGTTCGTCTTCGCAGTCTGGAAAGACCATCACAAGATCGACCGCGACCAGTGGCCGACCGGCATGCCGAATCTCGCCGTTCCCGAACTCGACGAAAACGAGTGGGCATTGACGGGGAGCGTGGACGACATGATCGCCAAAACAGACGGGTTGCGTGGCAACGTCACCAAAGACCGTCTGGACGAGGGCATCGTCTGGCATCTGCACGAAGACCAGCAATTGTCCGAAGGATTGGCGAACGAACTGGGAGCCAATCGGTGCTTCAAAATCATCAACAACAAATACCTGACGAAGAACGGACTATAGGCATGGCATACCCGATGTTCCCGCTCGTATCGGCTCCCGCATCCTACATGCCGGTACCCGTCGACCTGGTACAGCGCCTCGCCTCGTTCACCCTGGCCCACCCCGGGGAGCCGGGAGGCCTTGCCGCCGACGAGATCAGGCATCTGAACCTGCCCTGCGGCTCCTACGGGTATGAGAGCGAAGCCGTCGACGCCTGGCTCGACGAACTGGCGGAACAGCTTGAAAAGAGGTGACAGCCTTGACCAAGACAATCATGGTGGACATCGACAACACGATCGCCGACTATACGAACGGTCTGCGCGACTACATCCGCGAATGCGGACATGACATGGACGAATGCCCATGCCCGGAGCCGACGGCCTACGATTTCACACTGACCGGCGGATGGCCGTTCAGCGGGGATTCGAAAGCGTTCACGTGGTGGCATACGCGCGCCGTCGCCGACGGTCTCTACTCACGCGAAGAACCCTATGGGGGAGCCGCCGAAGCCTTGAACCAGCTGCACGATGCGGGCTGGAACATCATCATGGCGACCAGCCGCGCGGATGACCGGCGCGGCGAAAGCCAACGCTGGCTGCACCGCAACGGCTTCCGGTTCGACGGCTACTACAACGGCGACAAGACGCTGCTCACGCCGGACGCGCTCATCGACGACAGGCCCGTCACATTGGAGGCGATGGCCGCGAAGGGCGTGACCGTGATTCACCCGGATCATGCGTACTGCACGGCCGCGCCGGGCCGCGTGTTCCACCGGTGGGCCGCCGTGCCCCTGATCCTGGAAGGCGTGCGATGAAGCCGGAAATCGAAGTCGAACGCCGCGCCGGCATGATCACGGGCGCCTCCTGCGGGCATGTGAGCCTCACCTGGCTGCCGGGCGACGGCCGACACGGCGTCCGCACGTGGGTGCTGTCCACCGCCGACGGCGGCACGATCCGCCGAATCCGGTTGAGCCCCGGCGAAATCGGCTGCCTGGCGGGCATCCTCCAGACGATCGCGAATGAAGGAGGCCGGGATGACGAACCCGTTGGATGAGAGCGCCGAGGCCGCGACCCGATGGGTCGGGAACACGCCGGACGCCACGCTACGGGCCTGCGGGCTCGTGAACGCCTACCAGCTGGGCTGGATGGACGGGGCCATGCGATGCGCCGACAAGGCCGCGTTGAAACGCGTCCGACGGGCGTTGGAACGATACCCGTGGCTGACCAAGGGTCAGCGGGAAGACATCGCGACCATCGCGGTCAGGGCCGCATACGGCATGGCATGGGAGGAGGACGACGATGAATGACGACACCGGGGTCCCGGCGGCGGTGTTCGCCCTGAAACCCGAATGGGCGGACCTCATACTCTCCGGCGCGAAGACGGTCGAAATACGCCGCGGCCGCATGAAACGGATGATCGGCCGCATGCTCATCTACCGGACCGGCACCGGACTGATCGTCGGCGAGGCACGGGTGAAAGGCATGCACGCCGCCCCGCCGGAGACCATCTGGAGGGGATACGGCACCGAATCCCGCATCCCGAAAAACCTGTTCGACGAGTATGCGAAAGGCGCAGACAGGCTGTACGCATACCGTCTGGAAAACCCCATCCGCTACGGGAAGCCGAAGACTTTGTCCGACATCGGACTGAAACGCGCGCCCCAATCATGGTGCTACCTGCCCGAAACGGGGCCGGCCGGGCCGGAACCTGCAATGGAAGGACTGAATTGATTTACGACATCACACCCATCACCTTCAACCAACTGGATCTGCTGTCAGCCGGACACCCACAGGGCGGATTCCAGCAGACCGGGCACATGGCTCATCTTGCCGAACCGGACGTGGACGCCACGGATCTGATCGGCGTGACCCGCAACGGCGTTCTATCGGCCGGCTGCCTGATTGCGTGGACACGAGGCCGGCTTGGCCTGGAAGGCAGCATCTGGCTCGGACCGTTGTGCGCGCTCGATGATCCTAAACTCCTCGAACACATGACCCGTGGAATTCGTCTCGCCGCACGCCGCCGTCATGCCGTGTCCGTCACATGCTGGCCGAATATCGAATACCAAAGGCATGACGCGGCCGGGAACCCGATCGGGGTCCCCGACACGATGATCCTCGACGCCTACCGGTCATGCGGCTGGAGGCATCAGGGATTCGACACCGGATACGGGAAAGTCGTCAACCGTTGGAATTGGATCAGAACCTTCGACGGGATCAAGGATGAGCGGACGCTGCTCGCCTCCTATAAGCCGCGCACCCGGTGGAGTGTGAACAGGGCGAAAACGTCAGGCGTGCAAATTCGTGAGCTCGCCGCGGACGACCTAGGAATGTTCGCGAGTATCGAACAGAAGACCGCACGACGGCGCGGATTCACGGCCCGCGACGAAAACTATTACCGACGGTTCAAGGAAACATTCGGAAGCCGAGCCCATTTCATGCTCGCCGAGATCCACGCCGGGGAACTTCTGACCAGACTGACCGCCGAATACGACAAACTCGCCGAACGGCTGGACCTGCTGCGAACCCAATACGAGAATCATCCCACATCTCGAATCAAACGGCAGGAGGACGACATCACCCGCAACCTGACCGCCATGGAACACCGTCTCAACGAGGCGCGCGCACTGGCTTCCCGCGGCAGCGTCATTCCTGCGGCATGCGCCCTGTTCGTGGAACACCGGCGTGAAATCGTGTATCTGACAGCCGGCGCGCTCCCCGAATACCGTTCGTATCAGGCTCCCGCCTTGTTGGTCCATGAGGGAATGCTCCGCCTGTGCGTCAACCGTAGCCGGATGCCACGCTTTAACATGTACGGCATCACCGGCGTATTCAACGACCCGGATGACGAGGGTCGTGGGGTGTTGGAATTCAAGCAGGGGTTCGACGGGCATGCCGAGGAGCTGGTTGGAGCATGCACTCTACCGACCAGCACGATCCGATACAAGCTCAGCGAAGCCGCGCACACAATCAAACTACTGAAGGAAGCCGGTCGATGACGAATCCTCTTGACGAAAGCGCGAAAGCCGCGGCCGACCAGTGGGAGCTGCACCGGTTCACGACCCGGAACAACGGTATGGCGGCGCGCGACATATCACGCATGTTCGGCGGACTGCTGGCCCGCATCGGCGAATACGGGAAAGGAAACACCCTTGGCAAGGCATGACAGCGACGAGCGCGTCATCAACAGGCGCGAGATCAAGAACGCGATAGCCGAATACCTGTACGGCAGCGGCTATCCGATCGACGTGGACCATATGGGCGACTTCCTGTTCGACGACAGGATGGCCGAAACCCCGGAATACGAAATCCGGTTGAAAGGGGAGTGACATGGCGTTGAAAGATCTCGAAACGAGGCAGGTGGCCCGCCGCGAACTGAAGGGCATGCTGGCCGGATACCTGCACGGCAAGGCCGGCCGCATCGACATCAACGACATGGGCGACTACCTGTTCGACCGCATGGCCCGCGTGCCGGAAGCCGGCTGTTGCCGCCGCTGCGGCGACATGCGCCCCGCCTTGGTGGACGGCATGTGCGCCTGCTGCGTCAACGAACTCGAACACGAAAAGGAGAGGCAGGACTGATGGCGATACGCTTCAGATACGCGCTCCACGTCGAGACCGACCTCATCCACGTATGGCCGTCGAAGGCCGCCAGGACCCATGACATCGGCTTCGAGTCGGACTGTTGGCGCGACGGCTGGCGGCCGCTCCCCTCATGGGAGGCGCGTCCCCTCATGGGAAGCCTGACCGGCGAGACCAGGCATATGGCGTTCATGGTCGGCGCATGGGCGGGCATGCACCCGGAATGCGTGCACTGCACGGTCGCCCAACTGGAACGGGCGCAGGCGGAAGGCGTCGCCGACTCCGGACGGCGAGCCGGAAAAAACGATGCCACGGACGTCACGGGCTGCATGCGGCTCCGATTGAACGCGCTGGCCGGGGAACTGGGCGACGGATGGTCGTATGGGCCCGCGTTCGCCGGGCTTTACGGCGAGCCCACGGTCCCAGTGTTCTACGGCGACCGTCTTGCCGGGAACCTCGTGTTCCCCGCCGGCGGGCCGTTGCGCCGCATGTGGGGCCCCTGCGGCGACCGGCGGCATCTCTACCAGAAGCCATGCCGCCGGATCGGGAACCTGCTGCGCCAGGCGGCCGGCATCGACCCGTTGCCGGACGTGAACCGTCGCCCGAAACGGGTGACGCCAAGATGACCATGCTCGCCCAACGGTTCGACGGGTACGCGACGCCCCTGCTCATGCTCGCCTGTGACGCGCCCGGCTGCGAAAACCGGTATGACGACAGCGAATGGCGGGCGGACGAGGATGAGCTGCTGAACGATGCGCGCATGGACGCCGGCTGGCAGATCCTGTACGCCGACGACCATCCCGGACTCGACCGCGACCTGCACTACTGCCCGGCGCACCGGCTTCCCGAATGCGTATCCTGCGCGAACATCATGCTCGACCCGACGGGCTGGACGGACGGGCAATGCCTTGAATGCCGTCGGCTCGGCATACCGGGACGCATGCCCGCGGGGTCGAAGGCCAACGAGGAAAGGAACGGATGATGACGGATGCGAACGTCAGGGAATCGAAGGTGGAGATCGCGGTTGGCGGGCTCGAACACACGGGGGTCATGCTGACTATCCCGTGCGGCTCGGATACGACGGTCGTCGACCGGGCGGAGGTCACCCGCCGCCGGTGGACGGACGGGCGTTGGCCGGATACGGTCGGCATCGCGATAGCCCGGCAGGACACCGACCCGGACCATGGGACCACCTACCGGTCGGCAAGCCTCATCCTCGACCGGGAGACCGCGCTGCGCCTCTCCCGCATCCTGCACGACATCGCATTGGAGGCCGATCATGGCACGGCCGAATAGGACGGCGAATCCCATGTACATCGAGGCGATGCAGCTCATCCGCCGCTCCAACAAGGCCGGCGCTCACGATCCGTGCCCCAACCGGCTGCGCACGCGCGCCGCCGTCAGACGTAGCGAAATCCGGACGAACAGGGAAAGCTGGGGCGAATGATGCCGAACCATGATTTCACGCTCGAACAGAACACCGAGGCGAGGATGATGCTGGCGGTGCGACCGGCTGGTGGTCGTAAGGGCCGTCGAAAGACACGTCACCCTCACACCGAAACGCCGCCGGAAGGTAATCCGGCTCATGCAGCGCATGTCGGACGGCCCCTGCATCAACCTACTGCCGCGCAACGCCACACCGGAAATGATCGAACGTTGGGCTGCACGCGAATACGCCGACATGAGATACATCATGCGCAAAGCCGAAATGAGCATCAAATGAGCATGAGAACGAGAACAACCTACTTGGCGATATGCGACTATCCGGGCTGTTGCCTGGGGCACGAATTCTGGGAATCAACCGAGGAAAAAGACAATGACTAAATACTTCACCTCCGACACCCACTTCGCCCACCCGTTCGTGGCCGCATTGCGGGGATATGCGAAAACCGGATTCACGTCGGACAATACCATCAAGCAACAGGCCAACGAAGCGCACATGCAGGTCAAGGATTGCGTCAACTGGTACCGGCATGACATGGACGTGACCGGCCACATCAACGAAATGGTAGGGGAGAACGACGAACTCTACATTCTGGGCGACCTATGCAGCGGAGGCGCTTGGAGTCTTCAACAGGCGCTTATGCATGTCAAAAGCTTGCGCTGTCCTCGCAATAACCGTCATCTGATTCTCGGAAACCATGACGACGTGCTGTACGGGAAGAGCAAGGGCTTCAAGGACTTGACCGAGGCGTTCGGTGAAATCGGGCGTATCGGCATGACGGACATCACGGACGGCGGAACCACTATGACCGTGTTCCTCTGCCATTTCCAATGGCGTGAGGACTTCGACCTACCGGCAGCGGATAACGTGGCTTCCAATTGGGCGAAGCCGGAGCTTCGACGGTATGCGATTCCTCAAGTGGGGGAGAACATGCGATTGCTGCACGGTCACACCCATGCGAACACTCCCCATGAGTTCAAGAACCGTGACGAAATCAACGTGGGATTGGACGCGTGGAACATGCGCCCCGTGTCCGAAGTGGAACTTGTTCGCATGTTTCAGGAGAACTGAAGTAAAGAAAGGCTTCGAAATTGACCACTCTGACTATTCTTAGAGGGCTGCCCGGCTCGGGAAAGAGCACTTGGGCGCGGAAGCATGTCGATTCGAATACGGTAATCGTCAGCTTGGACGGTTTGCGTGAAATGATGGCAGGAGGCCGTCAGGCATGGCATGAAACCATGAATCCACAGTTGAACAGGATTCTCGTCCGTCAGGCGCATACCATCATCAGCGACCTGCTCGCCAAAGGCGTGAATGTCATCAGTGACTCCCAGCATGTCAACCCGCGTTTCTGCGTGGACGAGGTGCAGATTGCCGTCCGTCACAAGGCGCATGTTGAGACTTTCACATTCAACATGCCGTTGGACGTTCTGCTGGAACGCAACCAGACCCGTCCGGAAAACGACCGTGTGCCGGAGGAGTATCTGCGCACCCAGTATGAGACTTGGCGTGAAAACCTTGACCATGAAAGCCGTTGGGTCAACATCTATGTAAGGGAGGTTGACGGAATCTACCATATGAACCCGTCCGGAGACCTCGCACTGGTGGACGTGGGATTGCTGTGGAACGACAAGACCCGTGTTCCCGACAATGCCGAGTTCGGTTATACCGCCGTACCGGCAAAGGGACGTGATTTGACCGGTGTCATCCAGTTGGATATGCCGCCGCTCAAAGACGGTAGGAAGTGGACTCTCGACCGTTACTCGAAGTGGTTGGAACAGGGCGCACATAAGACCAATGACGGGTTTGCCGACTTCTCCACGGATGGAAGGAACCTGCTCGAACTCATGCGAGATTCCGACAACGTGAACGTCCGCCCGGTCAAGGGCGAGAACGACGTATACGCTTGCAATTTCAGCCGTGACGCTTTCAAAAACCAGCGTTGGGACGAATATTCCAGCAAGGCGCGCGGCCTGTTCCTCGACGGGAACGGTAAGGTTGTCGCACGAGGCTTCGAGAAGTTCTTCAATCTTGGGGAGAACGAGCAGACCACCCGCGAGAACATCGACAAGCGTCTCAAGTTCCCAGTGCGCGTGGAACGCAAGGAGAACGGTTTCCTCGGCTTGGTGTCCGCACGCGGAGACGGTTCTTGGCGTTTCTGGTCGAAGAGTGGTCAGACCGACTACTCGTATCTCATACAACGGCTCTTCAAGGAGACGTTGGACAGCGGTCAGGAACAGGCGTTGTGGAACATCGTCCATGATGCCGACGTGACGTTGGCGTTCGAGGTCATCGACCAAGAGTCCGACCGTCACATCGTCAAGTATGATACGTCTCAGCTCGTGTTCCTGCACGCCATCGGGAACACGGTGGACTTCCATATCGACCATGACGCCGACAAGCTGATTGACATGAACGGGTTCTTCGCCCGACCGGAGGTGTTGGGCGTCTTCCAATCCGACGAGGAGCGGGAGGCACTGTGGAGCATGTTGGACGAGGAGCGTCATGATTCCACACGTGAGGGCGTTGTGGTGTATGACGCTGACGGGTACATGTTCAAGCTGAAATCCGACTATTATCTTGGGGTCAAAAGCTTGAGAACCATGTTGGAGCGTACCGTCCTGCATGATAGGCCGATTGCCGACAACGACCATTCCGAACGCGCGGAGAAGGCGCGTTGGGTACTGTCCCACGCCAACATGAACCGTCTTGTGTACACGCGCAAGGCGTTCAACGAACGCGGCGTGGATATGGAATATGTCGGCGACTTGCTGGCCGGAGGAGGCATGCTTTGACGTGGCGTCCCCCTGCTCACGCCTTGCGTGCGTGGCGGCGTAATCGTCCGATTCCCGTGTTCAATCAACTGGATCTGCTGTCAGCCGGACACCCACAGGACGGATTCCAGCAGACCGGGCATATGGCGTTCATGATAGGCGTCTGTGCGGGCATGCACCCGGAATGCGTGCACTGCACGGTCCGCCAGTTGGAGCAGGCGCAGGCCGAAGGCCCGGCGACTCCCGACGTCTCGCCAAGCGACGCATACCGTCGGACGCACGCAAAGGAACGGAGGCTCGATGGCAAGAATCAAAGAAACGTTTGACAGCCGCGCCTGGTTCATGATCGAATGCGACGACCCCAACTGCGAACAACGGTTCGACGACAGCCAATGGTATGCGGACGAGGACGATCTGCTGACCGACGCGAAGGACGACGGCTGGCAAATCCTGTACAAGGACGAGCATCCCGAATTGGAACGCGACATGCACTACTGCCCGGCGCACCGGCTGCCCGAATGCACGACCTGCACGAACATCATGATCGATCCGACCGGCTGGAAGGACGGGCAATGCCCCGAATGCATCAAGGAGGAAATCCCGATTGAACGGTCATGATTTCACGCTCGAACAGAACACCGAAGCGAGGATGATGCTCGCGGCCGCCCGCCACATCGCCACCATAAAACCGGAATGGGATTAAGCAATGGGGCATGTTCGAATCATGTGGGTTGGAGCGAATCTTCTCGCACTCATTCCCCTGGCACTGCTGCTCAGGTCAAAGGATCTGAGACTGGGAGGATTGTATGCGGCCATCGCGTTCACGATCATGTTCTCGGAGCTGGTCTCATGGCTGTTATTCCTCGGCCTATCCGTTTTGGAAGGAATTCTCTGATGGACTTATATCCCATGCGCGAAACGGTCCCAAGAATCAAGGGAACCGCCTGCCTGACAGTCGGGTTCCTTGATTCTCCCGTTCGCGATGCTCGCCGCCATGGAGCTTGCGGCCGACTCACCCAAAACGGACGGCTGGACGTGACGGCGTCGATTCCCGCGCTCACGCCAGAGGAAGAACAACCGCCGTTGGATGGATGCGAAGGCGACTGGAAAGTCAAATGGGATACGGGACAGGGAAAGCTCTCCGTACGAGGCAGGAAGGCCATGCTGGAAGGGGAATCATTATGAACCGGCTGATCCTCTGCCTTCTCGTGACCCTGATAATCGCATGCAGGATCGGACTGCTCCTGATGTCCATCTGGTACGGCTGGAAGGCCGTCACCCTGGGCCTCATTCCCGGGAGCCTAGGGCCGTTCATCCTATACGGGGCGGTATCCATTGCAACCGGCTGGGCCGGATTATCGAAAGTTGATTTGCATGTGAAAAGGACGAACGAATGATCGACCCGAAGAAAAACGGAAACAGGACGCTGCGCGTCCGCTACGATAGCGGCGCCATATTCGTCGGTCCGGCGATCATCACCGACGAGGGGGATACGCTCGTCCTGCTGGGCGGAGCCTCATCCCTGCTCGTCCGACGCGCGGACGGAAGCCTGCCATTGCACGTGGCTGCGGTGGAAACGCCGCCGGAGGATGATGGTCCGTGCCTGGATGCGGCTTTGGCCGTGTTCGACGAAACCATCGAGGACGGCGGTGGCCGCCGGACGGCCATGTCCTGCGCGATACGCGCCTACGATGAGCGGAATCCCGGACACCCGACATTGTTCGTCGATCTTTGCAACGACGGGTCGTTCGAAAGAATGGTGAGAAAGACCGGGGGAAGAGCATTCAGGCTGGATTCGCAGGACGAAGGCCGTGAAATAGATCCCCTGTCCTTCGCGGATCATGACTTTTCCCGTGAGGCGGTGCGTTCCGGCAAGCCTCTAATCAGGATTGATCCGGTCAAGGGCGGGCCCATCGCCGTCTACCTCCCTGATGGTTCAATCAGGGTCGGGGACGAAATGGATTTCCTGCTCAGGGATGAAGCCGACGCGCGAACCAGCACGAATAAACCGAATCCAGGGAAGCCAGCTCGAAATCCGGAAGGAGCAGAGGTCTCCCCGGATCTCCGACGGTGAAGCCATGATCCCGATAATATCCGCGCATTACGGGTTTGCAGCTGCCGGCAGCCCAGCGGCATTCCCTCGGAGCCGCCGAATCCAGCAGATACAGGAGCCCGCCGCCGATGTTCCTTCCCCGACGGGATTCGGATACGGCCAAGGCCTCCACGAAAAGAATCACGTTCGCATCGAACCTGCGGGCGGTGGTGCGGATGGCGGCGCACACGCTGCCATCCGGGTCGATGGCCTTGATGCCGTGAAGCGGACGGGAATGTCCGATACCAATGTCGGGCAGCAGCCGGGAGACAAGTCTTTCGTAATCAACGCGATCGGCCTCTCCCATGGGCCAGAACGAGTATCCGGACAATTCCGGGTTCCGTGTGGGATCGTCTCTTCTCATGGCTTAGACAGTAGGACGCATACCCACGCGGATTGGAACCATGCATCGAATGATGGAACAGGAAAAGGAAAAAGCAATGAGCGGAACAAGGCATGAAACACAACCCGTCGCCACCATCATTTACGACAACGGTTCGGAGCTGACCGGCACGGCCGTCACGACATCGGACGGGAGCGTGGGCATACGTATCCCGAACGAGTTCTTCAAGACCGGGCTCCTGGCCGATGGTTCCATGCCGGAGGGCGTGAAATCGGTGAGCATCCGTCCGAAACACCCGAAGGGCGTGCTCCCGCTGACCGACGACATGGTGTACATGGCGGTGACCGCCATGCTGCGTGATGCGGTGGGCCTGCCGTTGAACGAGGCCGCCGACCGGTACGAGGCCTGGCTGAACCGGGTGAGGCGGGCCGCGATCGAGAAGTGGGTGGACTCCCTGCCCATGCGCGAATCCACGCGACTGCATTGCAAGTATCTCGACCGTGACGGAGCCGACTATCCGAAGGAAGAGGGGGACGCATGGCGCTGATCGAGCATGAGGCGCGCGTCGGCCTGCCGCGCATGTGGGAGCATCCGAAACGCACCCGCACCCGGCGGGGAGGCGTCGTGGCGAGCATGGTCGGCGGATATACGGCGATACTGCTCGTCCGCCAGCCGAACGGCGTGGAGAACAGCATCCGGAGACAATGCTCGACCCTGAACGAGGCCGAAACATGGCTGGACGAGCAGATGGGAGAAGACGAATGAGCGACCATGGGAAACCGGATAAGCCCGGACTGTGGCGGGATGCGAACGAGAAAACGGTCGTGGCCTGCATGGAATCCGGCGAGCTCAGGATGCGCGACCCGGATACTGGCATGGTCCTGTCCGGGGAGTGGGTGGAACGGGCCGCGCCGTTCCGTCAAGCCGAATGGAAGGGGCCGGAACTGATCGGGGCCGGGCTCGCCGCCATGCCCGACATGGCGGGATGCTGGAGCGACGCGAACGGTACGCTCTGGCTCATCACAGGCGGCGACGGGATCGACGGGCACATCTTCCGTCTGAAGGAACCAGGCCGCGAATGGGAATGCGCGCCGTGTTCCGGCATCACCGTGAGGATGCTCCACGAATGGGGCCCGTGGGCACGCTGCGACTTCACTCCGAAGGATGATGAAGCCGTTCGTTTTGACTGGTGCAAGCCGTGGATCGCCGATCATGGTTGGGATGATGATATGTCCGAACCCGCATCGTCTCTGCTGGCTCGTATCAAGGAGATTCGGAAGAGTCTGCCGGAGGAGAACGGCCTGTGGAGGTTCGAGCATGCCGGATCCGGCGTCGTCTTCGGGGACGGCGGCGGGAAGCGCCTGTTCCTGTTCGATTCGGGCGGAGGTTTCCTGGACGGGGGTTTGGGTCCATGCACACGGCTCCGACTCGGCATTCCGGTCGGTTCCGCGCCGATCCCGAACCTGCCGGGCGTGTGGATGGACAAGGACGGGAACCTGTTGGCGGTGTCCGGGGAACGTCGGGTGAGGATTTGGAACAACCATGACTGGATGGCCGAAGAGCTTGACGACGATTCCGGGGAACCGTCCGCGCACGGCCCGTACACCCGGTATTCGCTCCAAGCCGTTGAAGAGGTCCCGTGGAAGCCGGAGGCCGGCGATTCCACTCCGATTCATGAGGGGAGCCGCACCGTACATCTCCCGGATGTCCGATCGTTCGGCCGGCTGGAACAGGACAAGTGGCTGGCCGTCAAGAACCTCGAAGAGTCGGCCGAACTCGTGGAGGCATGCAAACAATACCTGAAGGCCTGCGATCCGACCGATCCGAGCGGCATCGGCGACCAGTTCGACGACCATGCGAACTGCCTCGCCTGCTACGGGGTCAACGTGGACGGCGAGCTCGGCGACGACCGGGACAAGGCGAAGGCCGGCTGGATAGGCCACGTGCGCGACCAGCGTCGCCAAGCCATGCTCGACGAGCTCGCCGACGTGCTGCAGACGGTCGGCAACCTGATCACCGCGTTCGGCATCACGGATGAGGAGGTCGGACGGGCGATGGACGACTGTCTGGAACGCAACAGGCGGAAAGGACGGCTCTGATGGAGACCACAGGAATCTGGGATTCCCATAACAACAGGCATGCGACGGTCGAACACGAGACGTTGAAACCATGCCCGTTCTGCGGCGGCACGCCACGAATCGACGATGATAAGACAAGCCAAACAGGACCGGTACCGTTCGCGCTCATTCCCGATGAGGCACCACTATGCACTACGCGCTCAAAAAACGTGAGGCACGTCGCCCACGCCGTGAAGAGCCGTGTCCGCACTATAATGTTAGATAGACGGGTTTACCGTGTTGCGATGCAGGCGAAAGGAGGCCGATGATGTGCGGAGCGTTGGATGTGGCGGACTACATCCTTCAGGAGAAAGGACGTCTGACAGCCTTCCAATTGCAGAAACTTCTCTATTACTGCAAGGCATGGAGTCTGGTATGGGGCAACGCCCCGGTGTTCGGCGAGCCGATCGCCGCCTGGGGCGACGGTCCGGTCGTGTACGACGTGTACAAGCGGCACGCGCACCAGTGCAGCGTCATCGCCGACGACATCCACGGCGACCGTGACAAGGTGCCGGCCGATTACATGCCCCTGCTCGATGGGGTGCTCTCGTCATACGGGAGAATGGGCGGGGACGATCTTCGGGATCTCACCCACGCCGAGGAACCTTGGAAGGACGCCTACAACGGGAACAACGGGCTCAAGGCGGCGACGATCAGCGACGAAAGCATGCACGACTACTATTCGCGGTTGATGAACTCGGACGAAACGACGCGTCGTAACCATCATGTGCCTCATTTCACGGTCCGCCCGGTCGTGGACATTAACGAAAAGGACTTCGAGTGGCTGACCTCCCAGCTCTGATGCGTCCCGGCAGCATGCGCGTGGCATGGGATCGCATCATCCCCCAGACGAATCTGACCCAGGACGCCATCGAGGGATTCGCCAGCGGCAACCCAGAATTGGATCACTTCTGGCTGGACAAGAGCCTGACCTATTCGAAGATAGGCATGTGCGCCGTGCATGTCGCCATGAAAGGTGAGGACATCGCCGGATTCTACACGATTTCGCCGTCCGTAATCCGAGGCGTCGGTCTGCCGAAAAGCCGTCAGGCGGGCAAACCCACCATGGCGCATCCCTCATGGCTGATAGGCGAGCTCGCCGTCCGCAAGGACCTCAGAGGAAAAAAGGAAAACGGGAGTGTCGGCGCGGCCTTGCTGTGTCATGCGGTCCACATGGCATGCGATCTGAGCGTGATGGCCGGAGGCAGACTGGTCATGCTCGACCCTCTGAACGACACGTTGGGCAAATGGTATGAAGACCATGGGTTCCTGCGGCTACCCGACGCGAAGACCATGTTCATGCCGTTGAGGAACGCCAGAAGCTATATGGAACAAATCGGCGAACCGTTCTTCGTGTTCTGATCGTCGAATCCGGTGACGCCGGAACAGCCGGTTTGTTGACGGAAGCCGCAACAAAGGTCCATGCGGCCCGAATTCCCGCCCGTCCGGGCCGCATGGACCTACCATGGGAATCAGCTTGATTCCATCCGTCAACGGCTGTACGCCGTCGAATCCGAACCGTCCGGCACGGTGAAAGGAGGGACACGAATGGGTCGGCCGTTGCTGTTCATCGATTTCGATGGGGTGATCAACCAGTTCCCCGACGACAAGGTCATGCGCCGGCAGGGGAGAACCGGTTGGATGAGACCCGACGATCCGCACCGCGCCGCGTACGCGCCGGACAACTGGTTCAGGCCGGACCGTAGGGAGCGGCTCCTGGTCCGCGACCTGGGACGCCGGTTCGTCATCCGGTGGAACGCGGAGCTCGTGGCCCGATTGGACGCCCTGGATGCGGACAAATGGTGGCTGACCACCTGGCAGCCGGAAACCGGGCGATTGAACCGGGCGTTGGGCGTCGACTGGCCGACCATCCGCTGGTACGATCCCGTCACCCGCGACGGGATCCCGACCGGCAAACGCCGCACCATCCTCGACGCGCTGAAACAGGACCGGCCGATCGTGTGGCTGGACGACGAGGAGACCACCTACAATGCGGGGCTCGCCATCCAGACCACGCCGCACGAGGCTCCCGTGCTTGGCGTCGGTCCGGATTCCGCGATCGGGGTCAGCCGTCCCCAGATGGACCTCATCGAGGATTTCATCCACGACCCGCCCGCCGGCCCCGTCGTACGGTTCGAGACGGCCGGCGACGGGCACGAGGGCCATTGGGGGTTCTGACGCATGATCGACCTGTATTCGTTCCAACGGTGGCCTGACATCGTGAAGTCGTTCGGGCATTCCGGCTCGTACACGCCCTCATGGTCGGCCGCACGCCGGCAGGCCGCGTCCGGACCCGGACGCGGCCCCGTTATGGGCGTGGGCGCGCTGGGTCGATTCGAAAGGCAGGGCGCATACGCGTCCCGACCGACGGTATCCCGGCTTCCGCGACCAGTACGACGGGTTGGAGCTCCTGCATCTGCGGGTCGATGAGAACCGGGTGCTTTGCACGGATTTCGACCAATACCATTGCGTCATCAACCGGTGTCCGTGCGCCCCGCTGGATGCCGGCGCATGGCCGCCTGAGGAGTACGACCGGTGGCTGGACGAGCATTGGGACGACCCGCCCGACGCGAAGGCCGTCCAGTACCGGCGGAACGCGATCGCGGATCCGAAACGGCTGCCGGACCGGTGGATACAGGCATGCCTGTGGACGATCACGCCGCATGATGTGGTCGATATCCGACCGGCATGCGGGAAACCGGATACCATTGGGAATCATGGATGATCTGAAGAGCAGGGCGGCCAGGTTCGCCGAATCATGGGCGGGACGAGGCGACGAGAAATCCGACACCCAACAGTACTGGCGTGACCTGTTGGACAAGGTGCTGCTCATCCCGGATACGAGCGACAGGCAGGTGCTCTGGTTCGAACGGCGCACCGCATTGGACGGGTTCATCGACGCGCTCATGATCCAGGCCCGTGTGCTCGTCGAACAGAAGAGCCTCGGCGTGGATTTGGACAGGCCGGAGCCACGTCAGGGAACCATGGTCACCCCGGTGGAACAGGCGAAACGGTATTCCGACAGCCTGCCGCCATCGGAACGCCCGTCCGTGCTCATCACCTGCAATTTCGGAACATTCCGCCTCTACGATCTGGAAGCCGACCCGTTGGCCCGCACCCCGCAATCGGAGTTCACGCTTGCCGACCTGCCGGAGCACATCAACGAAATCGGCCGCCTGTTCGCCCACGAGCACTCCCGTGTCGTCCAACAGGAGAAACTGTCCGTCAAAGCCGGCCGACGGGTCGCCAGACTCCATGACTCCCTGGCGGAATGCTTCAAGAACCCGGATGATCCGGCGGAGCATGATGCGCTGGCGATGCTGACCGTACGCCTCGTGTTCTGCCTGTATGCGGAGGACGCGAACCTGTTTCGGCCGGACGCGCTCCGCGACTATGTGGCGGCATCCACGCCCGAACGTCTGGGCGAAGACCTGTTCGATTTGTTCGAAGTACTGGACACTCCGATCGAGAAGCGGCGTCGTTACCTGCCGGAATCGTTGAAAGCGTTCCCCTACGTGGACGGCGGCCTGTTCGCCGACCGGATCGACGTGCCCCCGTTGACCGGGGAGCTGCGTGATGCCCTGCTGGAAATCAGCGAAGGCTTCGACTGGAGCGGCATCAGCCCCGTCATCTTCGGTTCCCTCATGGAGGAAACCCTCAGCCATGACGAACGGCGCAAGGGAGGCATGCACTACACGTCCGTCAAGAACATCCACAGGCTCATCGACCCGTTGTTCCTCGACGGGCTGAAAACGGAACTCGAGGGGGCGGAGGCCAGGCCGGTCGCCGGCGGGGCCCGCACCAACGCGCTCAACAAGTTGCATGACAAAATCGCCGGCCTCCGGTTCCTCGACCCCGCCTGCGGGTCCGGCAACTTCCTGACCGAAACCTATCTGGAACTGCGTCGCATCGAGAACCGGATCCTCGCCGATTTGGACAAGGACGGGCAGCTCGCCCTCGATCTGGGCGACGACCTGAACCCGGTCAGGGTCAGCATCAGCCACTTCCACGGCATTGAAATCAACGGGTTCGCCTGCGCGGTCGCCCGCACCGCGTTATGGATCGCGGAACAGCAGGCGTTGGACGACACCGAGTCGACCATCAGCGGCCTGCCCCGACTCCCGTTCACCGATACGGCACACATCCGGCAAGGCAACGCGCTGCGCCTCGACTGGAACGAACTATTACCCGGCGACCACTGCGACTATGTGATGGGCAACCCGCCGTTCATCGGACAATACCTCATGAGCGACAGTCAAAAAGAGGACATGAGGCTTATATGGGACAAAGGCTATGACGGGTATCTCGACTACGCGACAGGCTGGCATCGCAAGGCCAGTGAATACCTGGCCAAACCGGGGGCGGCGTTCGCGTTCGTGTCCACGAACAGCATCAGTCAGGGCCAGCCCGTGCCCAGCCTGTTCCGACCCCTGTTCGACGAGGGATGGCGCATCCGGTTCGCGCACCGCACGTTCGCCTGGGACGCCCAGTCCACCGACAACGCGCACGTGCATGTCGTCATCGTCGGCATGGACAAAACGTCGGAACCGGCGCCGATCCTGTTCGAATACACGGACATTGACGGGGAACCAGCCGCCCGCACCGTGGACAACATCAACGGATACCTGCTCGACGATCCGAACGTGTTCGTGGAGAAAAGAATGAAACCGCTCAGTTCGGAACTGTCTCCGGCCGGACGCGGATCCCAGCCCACGGACGGCGGCAACCTCATCCTCGACAATCGGGAGGAGCACGACCAAGCGATATCCGACCCAATCGCGGCAAAATACGTGAGGCCGTTCCGAGGGTCGCGCGAACTCATCAACGGGATCGAACGCTGGTGCCTGTGGCTTGTCGATGTGGAGCCCGCCGAAATCAGGAACTCCGCATTCCTTCGTCGACGCGTGGATGCCGTCAGGGAGATGAGACTCGCCTCGAAGAAGGCCCCTACCCGTGCGAAGGCCACGACCTCATGGCTGTTCGACGAGAACCACCAGCCTACCGGTCGCTTTCTCTGCCTTCCCAAAGTATTCAGCGGCCGTCGTGAGTACGCCACCTGCCTGTCGTTGGAACCCAATGTAATCGTGAGCGACCTTTGCTATACCAGCCCCGATCCGGACGGACTGGCGTTCGCGGTCATCGAATCGCGTATGTTCATTGTCTGGCAGGCGGCGGTCGGCGGACGACTGAAATCAGACTACCGTTTCAGCAACACGGTCGTGTGGAACAACCTGCCTCTGCCCGCCCTCGACGACGACACCCGCGCCGCATTGATCGAGGCCGGCAGAAACGTGCTGGCGGCGCGAGCGAACCATCCCGGCCAGTCCCTGGCAGACCTGTACGACCCCGACTACATGCCGACCGACCTACGCGCCGCCCACCGGGAATTGGACAAGGTTGCGGACGTGGCGTTCGGCGCGAGGAAATGGTTGAAGGACGATGATGATGCGCGTCTGAAGGTCCTGTTCGACGGGTACGCGCGGCTCACGGGGGAGGCGTCCTGATGCCTTTCGACGGGGCTTCGGGCCGTCCATGCCGACGTATCGTCAACGTACGGTGACGCGGGTGCGCGTCTGGTCGTCGACCAGCGTATAGCCTTCGGGTATGTCCTTGCCGAGGGCGGCGATCTGCGCGTCCTTGGCGGGGGAGCGCCGCCACCCCTCGTGCAGCCTGCGCACATGGGACGCGACCGGGAACGTGTTCTTGACGATCGTCTCCGGCTTCATGGCGTCGGCGGCGATCTCCATGCCGTCGGCCAGGCCGTCCGCGTATCCCGCATCATGGCCTTTGGCGTATCCTTCGGTTCTTCCGTCGGGGAACCCGGCCAGGTAGCCGGTCTTCACGCCGCCCGCATGGCCCGTCCGACAGGAGGCGATCGCGGCGAACGCCGTGAGCGCGCCGACGCCGATGCAGACGAGCATGGTCTTGTGGCCGCCCGCCCAACGTCGGGCCTTCGCCATGGGGCCCGTCTTCTCGCCGTCGTCCCGCGTGCCCGTGATGATCTTCTCGCGCATGTCGTTATTCCTTTCGTTTGCGGATATGGGCCATGCTACAGGCGTCCGGATATACTCTCAAATACGTGGACACACCATAATCGGCCGATATCGGAGGATAATGGAAGAAAAAGGTATATCCGGTGACGGGCTGACCCCATTCAGCGCGAACCTGCGCCGCTACCGCAGGGACAACGGCGGGATGACGCAGAAGGAGCTGGCCGTCCTGCTCGAAGTCACCCAGAAGACCGTCAGCGGATGGGAGAACATCACCGACGAGGACCGGTATCCGCCCCTGGGTCGCCTGCGCCGGATCGCCCGGACGCTGGGAATGCCCGTCTGGCGGCTGACCGGCGACATGCAGACGGACGACTACCGGATCCAGGAGGTCGCGGGCCTGCTCGGCATCGACCCGTACTGCGTCACCGCGATCATGGATCTGGCCGGCATGGACGCGGACGGAGGCTACGAACCGTTGAAGGACCGGTCGCGCGAACTGTCCGCCCTGCTCATGAGCGTCGACGAGCGGCTGCTCGACGCGTTCGCCCCGCTCGTCCGCATCTCATGGCGCGGCCCCGAACGCCGCGACGACCCGCGGAAAGCGGCCGCTGCTTACGAGAGGGACATGGATGCGGCGGCCAGGGCGAGGTTCGAGGCGGCGAACGCGCTCGACGCGATGCTGCGAGACCGGTTCCCCGTCCACGACAGGGAGGACTATTTCACGCCCGCCGCGCTCGAAAAGGAACGCGAGGAGGAACGCCGCCGGCTCGAAAAGACGGCCGCCCGCGCGGACGCCGGAAACCTGCGGGCGGCGATAGAGGCCTTGGCCGGCATGGGACGCGTCCTTTCCGCGATACGCGACGACTACGAGGACGCGAAACGGAGGATCGCCCGCCCGGGAACGGACGCGGCACGCCTCCGGCCATGACGGCCGGGACGCATATCCGGCACCATGGAAGCACGATTAAAGGATTTCGTCGAAACGTTGACGCCCAGCCAACTGCTCGTCCTGATCATGCGCGGCGACGGCGTCATGACGGATCTGGCCGCGAGCGCGAGACTGCGTCCCGAACAGATCGACATGCTCGTCCGGCTCATGGAGGAGTCGAACCCGTCATGGTCGCCGGACGTCGCCTACCAGCTGATCGCCAGCCAGGATTGCACGCCCGCCCAGTTGGAACGGCTCATCGGCTGGTGCGACGACCCCGGCACATGGGACATCGCATGCGGAAAGCATCCGGGCGGCGAGCGCGCGCTCGTCCGGGCGGCCGACACGTATACGGCGGTCAGGTACGCGCACCATATCGCCCCGGATGTGATGGCCGGGTTCGCCCATGCCATCGATCCGGCCGCGCGCGACGCGCATTGGGATGCGGGCCGGCTGCGCCGCCGGCATGACTTCACCAAAGAGGCGGACGGAATCCTCAGGGCGAAGGGCCTGTGAACCGGGGACGCATGCGTGGGATGCAGACGTAAGAAAGGCATCCGACCATGGACACCCTGACCATCACCGAACTCATCGAGAAGCTCGAAACCATCCGCGACCGGCACGGTGATTTGCCGGTATACCGCATCAACGACGATTACGAATACGGTTTGCGGGCGATCCCGCTCAAGAGCTTCGACATTTACGGCAAGGAGAACACGGACCCAGTCTGCACGCGGCGACTCAAGAAAGGCGGCGACATCGTCGTAATCGGCAGTAAAGACGCCGATATCGAACGCGGTGGATGGGATATGTTCAAGGATCTCGAAGAAAAGAAGGACTGAACGATGAAGAACACGGTGATCGTCACACCCGGCAGAACACGCGCCATCAGCCGGCTTAACCCGCTGATCGACGTGATCTGCGAGCATGCAGGCTGGGATCCCAACCTGTTGAACGATCCGGCCGGCATCCGGCGCACCCATGAGCTGACGGACGATCCGGCATGGTGCGCGGACAGTCTCAACGCGGGCGACCGGCTGCGCGAATACCTCGCCCGGACCGACCGGGAGACCGTCGTTTTGGACGTGGACGGGATCCTCGCCACGCCGGTGAGGGACGAGTACGCATGCCAATCGCACTACCACGGACCCGAATACGTGGCGGCGCACCGGTAAAGGACAATCCATGAAACCGTTTGACAATCATCTCGAACACCAATTGCTCGACCGGTTCCATTACGATGACCGGCACGACGACGGCTATGGCCCGGATTCGCCGCGAGTAGGCGACAAGGGCTGGGTTATCTGGCAGACCGCGTTCAACGAGGTGGATCGACCGTTCGAGATCATACGCGACGATCCCGCGATTACCGGCACCGGACTGCCCATGCTCCTGATCGGCATGGAGGACGACCACGGCGACGACTGGCGTATCCGCGAAAACGATGACAGCCAATATATGAGCCTGCTGGAAGCCGGACTGGACGGCGCGAGCCTGACGCTCATGGAACGCGCGCACGGCACTGCACGATGGCGGTCGGAGCGGGGCGAATCGAAGCCGATCGAACTGACGGCGCCGGACGGGAAACCGGCGGGCACCGTATACGCCTACCAGTCCGAGCCCGACGAATGGCGGATATACGACATGTACGACGGGAAACCGCTTGACGGCGAACCGGGCGAAACCATCACGGACGCGCTGCGCATGCTCGGATACGAGTTGGAAGCCCCGGAAGCATGAGGTATTTCCCGCGTACGCCGGATTGGCGGCTTTCGCGACAGGAACGTCTGCCGGGGGGGGGGGAGAACGGTCTGGAACGTGATCCCCCATGACAGGAAGACGCCCTGCGGAACCATCGTGAAGAAGGATGATGGCTGGAGCGGCGCGTTCCACGTGAAAGGAGGCGAATGGCGGCCGATCCCCGGGCCGAACCTGTACGGCCTGCGCCGCGAGGCCGCACAGGCCGTGTTCGACCAGTGGGACAAGTGCAGGCCGTTGCGCAGACGGGATTACGAGGATCTGCGCAGCCGGGCCGGCCTGAGTGGCAACCCTTTGGTTCTATACGGCATGCCGGCCGAATGCCACTGGTTCGACCGGCCCATGGGCGAAATGCACGGCCAGACCGCCGACTGGTGGACACGGATCGTCGAATCGGTCGGACTGGACCCGTGCATGCTCCTGTTCGAACGAAATCCGGGACTCAGTAGCCTGCGCATGGACGTGTACGTGCTGGACCGTCTCATCGTCGAGCAGAAGGCGTCCTGGGTGAGCCTCGACGCCGACGACCATCACGGATACGGCGGCGCATTGCCGCAGGTGGATTGCTATAGGAAGGAACTTGAGCATCATGGCGATCAAGTCGACTGGTGCATGACCTGCAACTATCGCGAGGCGCGCGCCTACCGTATCGACCCTGAGGCCGGCCTACTCGCCGAACGGGAACGATGGAGGCTGACGGACACCTGGCAGGCCTTTGGTTTCCGCGTGTTCCTGCGACGCATCCTCACGGACGAGGACGAAGCGGAGGCGCGGCTCGAAACCATGCTGATGGAATACGGGCCCGAAGACCGCGACCGGGTCAGGGAATACCTGAACGGACGGAAAGGGGACAATCGTTGAGCGACAAGCATGCCGTCCAGCATCGCCGGCGTACAGACAATCCCGCCGACGGGTTGAAGAACCCGGGCGACGTATGGGACATGGCGGTCGCCAACTCCACGAACATCCACTTCGCCACGTTCCCATTGGAATTGGCGCGCCGCTGCGTGACGGCCGGGGCACCCGAAGACGGGCACGTATTGGACCCGTTCAACGGCTCCGGCACCACCGGGCTGGCCGCATTCGAGCATGGTTGCCGGTACACGGGCATCGATTTGAACGAGGATTATCTGGAGTTGTCGAAACGGCGTCTCGCCCAACGTAGCCTGTTCGGAATCGAGGCAACGGCATGAACCCTGCCCCGAACGACTGGGAGCACATGGGCCGCCCCGACATCACGGCGGCTTTAGGCCGCATGCTTGTCAAGGACGTGTTTCATTACCCGGATTCGCGCATCTACTGGGCGAATGAGGTGACGTACGACTACACGCTCGCGCACCCGATCCGCGTGGACTTCATGCGGTTCAAGCCACGCAACACGCTTCCGTCCGGTTTGGAGCAAAGCGAGTTCCTGGCGTATGAGGTGAAAAGCTGCAAGCAGGATTTCGAGTCCGGACATGGGCTGAGCTTCATCGCCGATCTGAATTACGTGGTCGTGCCGCCGTCCCTTGTGGATTACGCGAGGTCGAGCCCGGCCGGCGCATGCGGTGTCGGCATCTACACTCCCGTTGCCGGATACGGGCGTGGTGAAAACCTGAAATGCGTGAAGCCGTCACGCCGGTTCCCGCGCGAACGTCCCGCATTGGAACTGCTGTTCGGCTTGACCCGGAGTCTGCGCCGCCGGCACGACTTCACCGGCGAAGCGGACATGATCCTCAAGGCGAAGGGCCTGTGATGGGGACGCATGCGTGAGGGGACAGACGGAAAGGAAGACGAAAATGCTCAGCCAAGAAGCCAAAACACTCGAACACACGCCGACCACCGGCATGGAGGTCCACGAGGGCGACATCTTCGTCAGCTCTTGGGGCTACAGCATGACCCTCGTTGACTTCTACCAAGTGACCAAGGTCAGCAAGACGGGCAAGAGCGTCAACGTCCGCAAACTCGCCAGCAAGGTCGTGTCCGGGAACATCGACTCCCCGCAAGGCGGGTACGTGACCCCGATCAAGGACCGTTTCGAGGGGTGGGCGTGCTGGAACGCAGATACTACATCGACCAAGTGTTCGACGCGCTGACCGACAAGGGCGAGAAGGCATTGGAATTCGCGTCGCACGTAGAACGGACGAAAAGGAGACGAACATCATGAAAACAGCATCTTTCCACACGACTGCCCGCAAGGCGATACTCGCGACACTGCAAGCCAACCGAGACGACCTGCGCGTGCACGATACGCGCGAATGGCGCTTTCTTACCGACGAGGAATTCCGACGGCTCGGCCATGCGAAGCCGTCGGACGTGTCGGATGCGGACGATCTGGACGACTACGACATGTTCGACGGCGCCTGGCGTGCGGCCGTGGATTGCGGCGCCGCGTTGCCTCATGCGAGCGAATACAGCATATCCGGCATGCTCATCGCATTCGACGACAAGACCGTATGGGAGACGGTATGCGCCGGACTTGACCTGTTAGGCAAGGAATGAAAAGGAACCATCATGAACGCGACCGAAACCTGCGAAGATTCAATCCACGGCCCGTACGAGCCGGATGACGTGGCTGACCACTGCGGCGGTTGCGGCATACCGTTGTGTGAGGAGCATGCGAGGAAATGCCCCTGTTGCGGGCGCGTCAACTGCACGGACTGCGGCAAGATATGTGAGGCCTGCTGGCGTCTGGTATGCCGTGAGCACGCCAAGTGGAATCCCGAATACGCGCAATACGAATGCCCCGCATGCTACGACCGTTGGGATTGCGGGGAAAGGTAGAGAGGACATCGATGTGATAGGCGAACACTACCTGCATCTCGCCCGCGAATGGGGTTGGAACGACACCGAGGTGCGCGACGCCATGTATGTGGAGACGAAACAGAGAGGATGGTGCAGGGAATGAGCGTCGTCACGCCCGAGATTCGTTTCTTCGCAGACTGTCACTGGTTGATGGCCGACAACATCATTCTGCTCAGAATCACGCCGATGTTACCGTACGAATGGTCGAACCTGAGAAGACTGTTCGACTGCAAATCCACATTCGAAACACGAAGCGGACCGTTCGACTACTGGCGCATTCGCCTTGAATTCGACGGGAACCTGATCCACTGGACGGTTTCCGACGGCTGGCGGCATCCGAAAACAACGACCTTCGACACCGACTATGAGACGACCATGACGGTCCTGTTCGACGTCGGATACGACCAGTGGCGCAAGGACCGCGGCATCATGGACGAGGCCGACAAGGCCGTGAAACGGTTGAACGATTCAGGTATCCCCGCCACGCGCTCTTCGGATTCGGACTATCTGGTGTTCGAGGTCGGCGAAAGCGTGTTCCGTGCGCTATTGCCCGCCGATCCGACGCATGCGGCAAGTCGGCTGATCCGTGCGGTCGGGGCTCGCGGGGGAATCATCGCCGGCTATCGGAAGGCGGTCGCCGGTCTCGGCCGGATCGAGTCCCTGCCCGCGGATGATGTGTTCTGGGATGAGCTGTTCTCGAACGGCGACCCGGTCGAAACCGGCGCCGTCATATTCCAAAGCCAAGGTGCGGAAGACCATCCCATCAGTCTGGACCTGCTGGTCATGTCGGACGGCACGTGGCGGCCGGACGGTTTCGATTCCGACGTGAAAGGCACTGCCGGCGACGTGCGCGACTATCTGGCCCAATGGGTGGAGGAGCAATCATGAATGTTGAACGCATCATCGTGGAGACCAATGACGAGACCTGCAACAATCCGGTCGAATACGATTGGGAGTCCGACCCGGACGGCGTGTCCCGCATGACCGGCGAAGGGGACGTTCCCTCCGGCACCGACGATTCCACGGCCATCGTGGAGGCGTTCGGGCATATCGCCGAATCCATCGTGGATGGGGAGCGTATCGCGTCCGGCGGTGATGCGAAGTGGTTGAGACCGTTGGCCGCCATGCTGGCGGCTCGCATCCCGTTCGTGTCCGGTTCGGTCGAATCGGGGTTGAGCGTGGATATCACGTCATCCGAGTTCCTGGACTGCTGCCGTTCCGTGTGGATCGGCGCGGACATGCATCGTGGATTCGGCCGGTATCTGAACCTGCGGTGGGACGTGGGCCGCCGGGAGTGGGTGGAAGCCAGTTCCGGGTTCGCGTTCGTCGGCGCGGACAGTCAGGTGGCTTTCATGTTGGAGACCGCCATGGCGGAGAATGACGGCATCCGGTTCGACCCCATGGAAGGCGAGGAAGATGCCATCCAGCTGTTCCGGCTCCTGTTGGAGACGGCGAAAAGCGCGGACATCCCGGTCAGCTGGCGGCCGGATGCGGTGCGAGCGTGTTCTCGGATGCCGACCTGGCCGTTTGCGGCCGTCCGCCGGTTGCGGTGCGCCGATGGGGGAGCGGGAGTCTGATCGTCTGCTCGACGACGCGATCGATTCCAAGGGCGACCTGTACTCCCCGGTATGCAAGCCGCACGCCAGACGCGACGTGGTACCAGTGACGGAGGTCCTGAACGCGTTGCGCGGCTGGGTCGGATACCACCGCCGGTTCGATGTCGGCGACCTGGAGGCCTGCCTGCCTGCGGCGATGTTCGACTGGATGATTCACACACAACCGGACCTGTTTCCCGTCGAAATCACCGGCTGGGAGGAAACCCCGGGCACGGTCAGGATTTTCGCGCTTTCCATCTACGGTTCCGCATGCGAGGCCATGTACGAGGGCACATTGGACGGTTTTATCCGCGAACGCATATCGCAGCGGAAAGGGGAGCCGAGACTATGAGTGAAACCAAACAGCCATTGCCGTATGATCCGAAGCTCATCGCCGAACAATGCAACCCGTTGGCCCTGCGGCTCGGCTGTGCGGCCGGATGCTGGAAAGGCGAGAACTTCGACATGTGTGGCAAACCGCCTGTGGCGATTCGCCGTTGGGCTCGCGACGACGGGTACGACGATTGCGAGCTTCTGCCCGAGGAGGGCGTATACGGGCCCGCGTGCAAGCTGCATGCCAACCATGATGTCGTCCCGTTGTCGGAGGTGTTGAAGGCCGTGGCCGATGCCGGCTGCTGGAAGCATGATCCGTCGCTCATGCCACCGCTATCGGGCGTATTGCCATACGACCCGATGCGAGTCTTCGCCTTATGCGACCCGTCCTGGCTGCGTCTAGGATGCACGGCCGGCGTATCCCGCGACGGCGACTACGAATCCTGCGGCAAACCCGTGGTCGCGATCCGCCGTTGGATGCGGACGGACGGCCCCGACTGTGAGGATATGCCCGAAACCGGCTGGTACGGTCCCGTGTGTAAGGCCCACGCCAGTCATGACGTGGTGCCGTTGGCCGTCATATTGGATTTGATGATGGAGGGCAGGCGATGATGAACACATACGATTGGTGGGTCGCGAAACTCCGGGCAATCCGCCATTCCAAGCCGCCCGAACCTCCGATGCGCCTCCGCCTGCACGAGGCGGGTCATGCGGTGGTCGGCTATCGGTTCGGATACACGCAACAAGGAACAACAAGCCCCTGATTCAGGCGGTCGCCGCAAGGCTCGACCATTACGGTTCCTGGACCGGCGAGGATATCCGGCGAATCATCGACGAATGCGAAAAGGAGCTGGACCATTGAACATTCCGGAATGGCCGGCCGACCTGACCGACTTTCGGCTGCCGCCCGCATGGGACGGACGGCCCGTCGATTGGCATGGGTGGCATCAGCCCATCGAAGCCCGAGCACTGTTCCCCTGCGAGAACAACGGCTTGCGACGTGATCCGCAACCGTGTTCCGGATGCGGGCACCCGTTCCAGCCATGGTGGGCGCAGGGATTGACGGCCGACGGACGCACCTCCATCACCGTGGAACGCTGCGGGTTCTGCAACACGACCATCGCATTCGAGACCGGGCCGGACGGGACAAGCGAATGGACGTTGGATGTTAGCGACTACGGGCCGGAAGGCGGTTTCGACAATCAGAAAGGAAACCGATGATGTTCGGATTATTTGGGAAAAAGAAGGAAAGGCGACAGAAGGGGGAATCATGAGCCTGGAAACCGTGCGCCGTCTCGCGTGGACGGCGATCATCCTGTTCGTCATGGCGTTGGTGTTCGCGTTCAACCACGGGCCGATACTCGCGTGGCTGGCCGCGAACCATACGCCGCTGCTCGTCGGAATCCTTCAGGCGCCGTTGTGGCTTGTCGCGTTCCTGCTCATCGTCCTTGGATTGCAGTGCTGGCTGGACATCGTGGAAGACGACAAGACGCCGTTCGCCATCATCCTGCACGCGCTCGGCATCATGCTGTGCATCGGATGGTGGGCGGCCGGTATCGCACTGTCTCTCCGCCAGCGGGCCGACATCGACGTGTACGGCCTGATGGGCGGCTTTATTCTCACCTGCGTGTTCGCATGGATCATGGACCGGCGTCAAACGGCCGGCAAGGAGACTTTCCCGAAGCTGCGCGACCAGATCGCGGCTTTCGTGCTCGATCATGTCGCGTCGGATGGATACCGGGAGGATCGCAGGGAGGATTGACGGCCGTCTAGCCGCGCTGGTTGTAGTCGGCGCACAGATCGTTCATGGCGTGCAGTAGCTTGTACGTGTAGACGAGCGGGCCGATGATGATGAACGCGCCGAGGATGTTCCATAGCCAGAACGTGCCTGCGGTCATGGTGACGGGCAGTCGGCGGGCGGCCTGCTCCACGCCGATGCGGGCGCTCAGCCGGTGTCCCCAGACGAGCCAGCCGATGCCGAACGTGATCCAGCCGACGAGGAAGAACATGAGCAGGTAGTGCATGGTGCGTTTGCCGTCCCGCTTCGTGCAGATCAGGTTCACCGTATCGGTGATCTCGCTCATCTGCCACAGGTCGTAGATGCCGAACGTGATCAGGCCGAGCAGAATGTATTTGGCAAGCCCGCGCCGCGTGTTCAGGCTCGCATGCCGGGCGGGCTCGGCCGCCGGCGTCGATGCCGGCGTGGGTGTGGACGTGACGTTGACGGTGAAGTCGCTCATTGGTTTCTCTGCCTTTCGATTTTTCGTGTTTCCGCGCCCGTGTCGGACGCGCCCGGTTCTATGCCGATCCGGAGGTGCGGATCGCGACGCTCATGGCCGATGATGACGTGACCGCCAAGACGGGCGTCTACTCGTACGTGCCGGGGGGTGAACGCGTCCTGAGCATCCGCAAATTCAGGGAAGCGGACAGGCGCGCCGCATTCGAACGGCAGAACCGCATCTGCCCCGCATGCGGCAAAGCGTTCGCCGATGTCGAGGAGGGGGAGGCCGACCTTGTCATCGCCTGGTCGAAGGGCGGGCGCACCGTGCCCGACAACTGCCGTTGGCTGTGCAAGGCGTGCAACAGGGCCAAAGGCGACGACTGAGCCGTACATCGTCCGGATGGGATGATCGTCCGGTTCGGGACCGGCCCCGTGGCGGCTCGTTTTCGCCGGATGACCGGGCCAACGTGGGGGCTTCGGATTTGCATGGAGCCGGGTGGCGCATACCGTTTCCCATGGTTGTTTCGAGACGCGATATGGAGGAGAGGCTGCTCGCCAGGCTTCTCCTGTCGGGAGGCTACGGGCCGGGGAGCATGCCGGTCAGGGTGGTCGGCTGGGATGATGCGAGCCTGAACGGCATGCCGGTGACGGTCGTCTATTACGAGACCCGGGATGGGGGAGGCAACGTGCGCACCTATCCGGGCGACAGCCGTCGGCTCGCCTACGTGGATGCGCGTCCCCGCGCGCTCATGCCCGGCGCGCGCCTGCATGGCGGGAACGCATACGTGGAGCCATGAGTCTTATGCAATGGGATGACGGCCGCATCCGTCTGATGCCGGGCGACTGCCGCGACCTCATCGCCATGCTGCCGGACGACAGCGTGGATGCGGTGGTCACGGACCCGCCGTACGAGATCGGTTTCATGAACCGTGCGTTCGATTCGACGGGCGTCGCGTTCGACGTGGATCTGTGGCGGGATGTCCTGCGCGTGTTGAAGCCGGGCGGGCATGTTGCCGCGTTCGCCGCGAGCCGCACCTATCATCGGCTCGCCTGCGCGATCGAGGATGCGGGCTTCGAAATCCGCGACCAGATCGACTGGGTGTACGCAAGCGGCATGCCACACGGTTCGGATGCGAGACTGCTCGTGGACAGGGAGCTGGGCGCGGAACGGACCAAGGTGGTCGGGCATGGTTCCGCAGGCGTCGGATATTCGGACGTGAAAGGCTGGGGAAGCAGCACGGCGAACGGCGGGAAGGCGAAATCCGAATGGGATGTGCTCGCGCCCGCCACCGAACAGGCGGAGCGATGGTCCGGCTGGTACAGCCAGCTGAAGCCCGCGCACGAGCCGATCTGCCTGGCCCGCAAGCCGTTGGACGGGAATCTCGCCCGCAATCTGCTCGAATACGGGACGGGCGCGCTGCACATCGACTCATGCCGCGTCCCGTTCCGCAACATGGCGGACGAGGCGGAGTCGAAGGGCAAGAACCGGCATGGACGGTTCGGCTCCGGGCCGCGCGACAACCATGTATACGGCGCGGACAAGGCGGATCGCGCCGACTACACGGCCGAAGCCCGTTTCGCGCCGAACATGCTGTTCGACCGATCCGCGGCCAGGGAACTCGACCGGCAGTCCGGCGTCACGGTCAGTCGAAAAGGCAAGCCACGCGCGAGCGTGAAACCCGGTGACGGCTGGGGCATGACCCATACGGGTGCCGAATATGACGATATGGGCGGCGCGTCCCGCTTCTATCCCGTGTTCCGGTATTGTCCGAAGGCGGGACCGGGGGAGAGGCCGACCGTGGACGGTATCCTCCATCCGACGGTGAAACCGGTCGAACTGATGCGCTGGCTGGTGCGTCTGGTCACGCCGCCGGACGGGCTCGTGTTGGAGCCGTTCGCCGGCAGCGGCGCCACGTTGGAGGCGTGCCGGATCGAGGACGTGCGGTGCGTGGCGGCGGAGATGGATCCGGATTACGTGCGGCTCATAGCCCGCCGGATGGCGAGGCCGACGAACCCGGTGCTGTTCTGATATCGCCGGGGACGCATGCATGCCGGCGTCGATGATATCGGGACGATATGAGGGAGCGTTATATCATGGCCGTGCTGCGGGACGATTGGGATTGGGCAAGGTATCTTGGTTCGCTGCGCTGGGATGTGACCGACAAGGACGGCAACCTGATTCCGTTGACGGTGGATGTGAGGAGGGGCTGCGACGCGGTGGAGCGGATCGACCTGATGGTCCATTCCGCGTATGTGAAACCGTTCGACGTGAAGGTTCCCGTCCTGTGCCCGCAGGACGCCTCCGAACTGGACGGCGTCCTGCATGCGCTGCTCGAACGGGTCATGGACGGGTGCGTCGCATCCGGGTACGCGGATCCGAGGGGCGCGGCCGTGTCCACGGGCGACGGGCTCGTGGACCTTGCGGTGATCGACTGACTATCCTTCGATGAGGCGTTCCACGCCGTCGATGGCTCCGGCGAGCATGCCGGCGTCCACGTGCGTGTAGATGGCGTTCGTGGTGCCGATGTCGGCGTGGCCGATGATGGCACGGCGGGCGAGGTCGGAGACGCCGATGCGCGCCATGGCGGTGGCCGCCGTGTGGCGTGCGGAGTGGACGCGCACGCGGGGCAGTCCCACCCGTTCCAACGCTTTTCGCCATGCGTTCTGGAGTGTTTCCTTGCGGATGGGGTTGCCTCGGCCGGAGCGGAACAATGGGGTGTCCGGGTCGATGTCGGGATGGTCGGCCGTATAGGCGGCGAGGTCGGCGGCGAGGTCGGCGGGCAGGGGGATGAGCCGGCGTCCGGATCTGGTCTTGGGTCTGGTGAGCCATGTGCGGCCGTCGAGCCGGCGGGCCTCGAAGCCGGCGGGCATGTCCGTGATGCCGTCGAATTCCTTGAGCTGCCATTCGACGAGCAGGCAGGGCAGTCCGTCGGAGCGGACGATCTCGTTGCGCGTGACGCCCAGGGCTTCGCCTTCGCGCAGTGCGGTGATGAACAGGAGCCGCCAGATGATGCTCCATCGCGGGTCGGTTTCGGCGTGGATGAGCATGGCGGCCTGTCCGGGGGTGAGGGTGGCGATTTGGGCGGGCGGCACCCGGTTCTTCTCGACCGCGTCCACGGGGTTGCTGCGGATGATGCCTTCGGCGGCGGCGGCCTTGCATGCCTCGGACAGAACGGTGTGGGTCAGGGCGGCCGTGGCGGGGGATTTGCCCTGGATGCCTTTCGCGGGGTTTCCTTCGAGGCAGTGGCGTTCGACGAGGCGTATGTGGGCGGGTTTGAGCCTGTCCATGCGTACGGCGCCGATGACGGGGGTGATGTCGTGTTCGATGCGGAACCGGTATGACCGGGTCGTGTTGGGTGCGCGTCTGGGGGTCACGATCTCGTCGATCCAGCGTCGCATCCATTCGTTCACGGTGGGCGGTTCGTCCACCAGGGTGATGTCCTCCTCGATGCGGCGGGCTTTGGCGCGGGCGTTGTTCAGGGCTTCGGTCCGGGTGTGGCCGGTGGCGCTGGTGCGTCGTCTGGAGCCGTCGGCCGGGTCGGGGGAGAGTTCGACGAACGCCCGGTATCTGCCGTTGCCGAGTTTCGTGATCGCGCCGGCTCCCTTGTCTCGTCTTGTCGCGTGTCCGCCTGTGTCTGCCATGTCGTCGCCTTCCGGGTTCGTCGTGTGATGACAACCCCCGGTATGCGTATCGGCCCGGTCCGGTCGGCGTGGCGCGTATGCCGAACGTGTGCCTATCGTGTGCCTATTCCAGCCGAAAATAGCCGGATATAGCCGTAAACGGGAGTGCCGTCCTTCCATGACGCGCGCACGAAGAACGGCGTTATCCCGCCGTTTTCCGCTGATTTCGGCCACTTCCCGGTTTCTTCCGAAAACCTAATCTGACATAACGTACATTATCGGCTAATAGTATGTGGTGATTTTAGCCGAACCAGTAGTATCTAGCTGCGGATTAGCCTCGCCGCAGAGAATCGGCTACTTCGCAACATCATCCTTATTCCGGTGAGAAGCAACGCCCAAACGCTTGTCCATTTCGGTTTCCGAAGCGTTGCGTGCCTGCAGATACATGGCGATGAGTTCCAGCAGCACCAGCGCGAATATGATGATTGCTCCGGGCAATTGCGCGTGGTCGTAGAACGCGAGCATGCGAGCATCCATCAGATCCGCTGTAAACGTCAACACGGGAAACGGGATCAGCGCCGCCGCAAACGACATGAAATGCGTTTTCACCATCGACCAGTCGACCGGATCGACCGGCGGTCGCCGGCGTTTCGGCGTGAACAGATGACCTCGGCTGACCGTTATAGTGATGATGGACACAGCAAAGATGACGGCGACCATCCACAGAACGCCCGGCAACAATCCGACAACAATCCCGTTCACCCGGTCCTCCAATCAGTCATAATAATCACCGCAACATATAAAAACATAAGATGGCAGGCAACAAAAGCAACACATACAACAAAGCGACCTGCCGACCAAAGCCGGCAAGTCGCCAACAACCATACATGTATCAGGCGGTTGCGCGTTGCAAGCGCTGTGCCTCGAGCTTCTTGCGCATCCTCATGGCGGTCAGTTCATCAATCGGACGGCCCGTGGCAATCGTCAGCGGCTTGGCCTCAAGATCAACATATTCTTCCTGTTCCAAGGCCGTCTCAATCTGGTGCCACAACGAACCCACCGACACGGCGAACACTGCCTTACCGCTTTGCAACAGTTCGAGCATCTGTTCGCTGGTTGTGCATTCATGTACGTTTTGACCATCGCACATGATGGTCACATTGACCAGCTGATCGGTGCTGCGTTGAGTCAAGAATCCGATGGCCGCCGTCACGTTCTGCAGATTCACACCGGCATCAAGCAACTTCTTGGATACAGCGAGAATCACCACATCCTTAAACGAGTATAGTCGTCGTGAACCGGAGCCATGAGACGGCGTGATGGACGGCTCAACAATCTGCTTGCGTGCCCAATAATCGAGCTGTCGGTACGTGATGCCGGCCACCTTGGAGGCCACAGTGCCACGGTAGCCGCGCTTGATCTCCTCAGTATCGACGTTGGAGAACAACTCCCCCTGAATCGCGTCAGCGTTCAGATTCTGACGGTCCTCAAGCGAAACATGAAGATGCAGCCCGGTCTGTCCCATGGCACTCCCCTAACTCATGCGTGTCTCGCATATGACTCACACTGGTGTAATCACATGATTGCAATTTCTGCAATCAGTCTAACCCCGTGCTGGGTGTGGACTATTGGGAAATAATGGCAGATTTCGTGAAGAACACGAGGCGGAATTTACCGATCATGATTTCGTCGCCGTTCTTCAGCGTCGCCTGATCAACACGCTGACGGTTCACGTAGGTGCCGTTCAGACTTCCTGCGTCAACCACAAAGAACTGACCGTTGACCCTGCGGAACACGGCATGCTGACGGGATACGGTGGAGTCGTCGAGCAGAATATCAGCTCGCGGATCACGGCCGACGGTGATTTCATCCTCGTCAAGCAAGTAACGAGAACCTGAGACCGCTCCCCTGGCGGAAATCAGCAATGCCGTTCCCTCGGACAATCTGGTGATGGTGTCCAGATCCTCTTGAGTCAGCGGTCGATCGCCGGTGGTGGTAATGGGCAGTACATTAATCGCGGGCAGGCCGATAATGGTGGTTTCGCCTGCGCTAGGAATCGGGTTGGTCATAATCCCCTATTCTACCGTCTTTGCATACTGGTTTTGCGTAGCTTCGCGTACTTCGTCGATAATGATGCTGTCAGAAGGCTGTACATTGACGTTGGACCCGTATTTCACCTGGAGCTGAGCGCCCACACCGCCGGCGATATCGACTGCGTTGGACAGTTCCTGCGGATTGCCAATGGCCTTCACCGTGTATGTGGGCTTGATGGTGGTGCCATCCACGATCAAACCTTCCTCGGCGTCCTGAATGTAGGTGGAGGTGATGACGCGCACGTTATTGATGGCGATTACCTCGGCACCGGCATTGCGAAGTTCCTCGATAAGGTTGAACATGATTGAGGCGTCCACTTTAGTCGTCAAGCCTCGTCCGATTCGGATGGTCACGCCTTGACCCTTTGCCGGGAGTCTGCCGGAGATCAAGCCGCTGGTCTCCTCGTTTTGCTTGGCGATCTTACGCGCCTGCTCCTGCTCGTTAGCCGCCGATTTCAGCGAGTTGAGCTGGCTGTTCAACTGGGTTTTACGCTGCTCGAGATTGGAGATTTGCGTATTCGACTCGTTCAGCAGCCTTACCAGTTCACTCTCGTCCATCGTTTCGTACGTGGATTTAGTGTTATTGATCTGGCTCATGTAGGCGAAACCCAACAACGCGCACATCAGAGCGATGAGAATCGAGGATAGTAACCGTGATTTGTTGCTGGCACGGTTGAGATCCTTCCGGGGCTTCTTACGCACCGTGGGAAACGACCCGGTTTCCATCCGGTCGTTGACCTTGTCTTGTGCATGCTGGTCGCGCATTTTCTCCAGCATGTTGTCTGATTGTGCTTTACGTGCCATACGTCAGTACCCTTGTCAGCCTCGGAAGATGAAGCGTCTGATCGCGGACACGTTGGAGAAGATGCGGATGCCGAGTACGACGATGACGGCTGTCTGCAGCTGCGAACCGACGCCGAGCTGGTTGCCGAGGAACACGAGCAGTGTTGCCGTCACCACGTTGGCGAGGAAGGAGATCACAAACACGCGGTCGGAGAAGCTGCGCTCGAAATAGGCTCGCGCGGCACCCAGCAGGGCGTCAAGAGCAGCGACCACCATAATCGGCAGATAAGGCTGCACGATGATCGGAATGTCCGGCTTGACGAACACGCCGATGACGACGCCGATGATTAGTCCCAGAACGGCTGCCATTATTCATTCCTTTCCGCGTACTTCACTTCGCCAGTGACTGCTGCCTCAAGTGTAATCGAATTGGATTTGCTCACCTGCGGGTAGATACCGGCTTCCTTGAAGGAATCGTAAAGACTTGCAAGTTTCTTCTTCCCCATCGCTTCGGCCAAGGCGCTCTTATCGCCTATGGCTTCAATGGTATAGGGGCTTTGTATCGCGGTCATGCCGATGAGAATATGCCCGCCGGCCTTGCGTATCGAGGTTTGCGCGCCGAGCCTATTACCGTTGATGGCAATGGCTTCGGCTCCGTTTTGGAACATCAGGGAGACCAGTTGCTGCAGATCCAGATCGGTGATGACTCGGATGTTGGTGGAGGTGCCGACTCTCGTCGAGGAGGATTGATCCGACTGGCTTGCCGCGATTGGATCGGCCAGCGTCATGGTGATTCCTTCGCCTTCGACCACCGTGGCACCATTGACCATTTCGTCTTGGATAAGCGTATCGCTTTTCACGCTGCCGGATATTTTCTTGGACTGTTCGTCAACTTGGGAGCGCAAATTATTGACGTCCGTGGTGAGTTCGTCTATCTGCGAGTTGCGATTCTCCAATTGCGTGGCCAAAGTCTGCCGTACCTGCTTACGCGGATCGGATTGCAACTGTTGCACGAATAGGCTGCAGGCAAAGCCAACGCCGACGCAGATGATGAATACGACGATGCGATTAAACCAGATGGAGAAGGTCGAACGATGCTCATGGACCAGTCGTGAGTCGGAGAACATCGGATCCATCGGACGATTGACAAGATCATCGATGAGCTGAAGCGAATCGTCGTTGGTTTTACGGCGACGTCTGGTGCGGATGGCGGCGGCGTCATCCGGGGAAAGCGCATGATGTGATTCCGCGCCTCGGACTGAGTGGGAGAACACGGCGCGGCGTCGTACCGGCTCATTCTCCTTGGGTACGGGGAATGAGACCGGGGCCGTGGCCTCAAGCGCCATACTTCTCCCCCAGTTCCTTGCGTAGCAATCCGACGCCCTGCTTGGTATAGATATATCCGGCGAGCCAATACATGGCGATGCCCCAGATGCCGGCGGCCAGCGCGGCGATGTAGAGCAAGTGGAAAAACGTACTGGTGCCCAAATCGGCGAAAATCAGACCGACGATGGAAATCATCAGCAGCGCGGTACCGGCCTTGCCCACGAAATGCACGGGCAGCGGACCATAACCGTACTGGGCAAGCCATAGCACCTGAATCGCCATCCACAGATCCCTCAGTCCCACGATAATCAGCATCCACCATGGGATGATGCCGGCGACGCTGAGAGCCAGAATCGAGCAGAAAATGAGCAGTCGGTCGGCGATCGGATCAAGAATCTGACCGATCTTGCTCACTTGGTTGAATCTGCGCGCGATGATGCCGTCAAGTCCGTCTGAAGCCGAGGAAATGGCGATCAGGGCTAGCGCCGCAATCATCTCGTGCTTGGATATCAGCACGCTGATGAAAGGAATCGAGATGATTCGCAGCGCGCTGATCAAATTGGGCACGGTGAAATAGATGTCACGTGCTTCCGGACTGTATCTGGTGTTGACTTTCTGGTTGGTCATATCGACTAACAGTCTACATGCGGGAGGCTTGTAGAGCGGTAACGATGATGCCGCGTGCGCCGACTTCGTACAAATCATCCATCAGCTGGTTGACCTTGGCCTTGGGAACCATGACTCGCACGGCGTTCCACTGTTTGTCGTGCAGCGGGGAGATCGTCGGGCTTTCAAAGCCGGGGGTCACGGCCACGGCGGCGGCGACCTTGCTGATCGGAATGTCATAGTCCATCAGCACATACTGATGTGCAGTGAGCACGCCTTGCAGACGGCGGGTCAGCACGGCCAGACGTGAGTCCTGCTCGTTCAGACGCGGCGAACGAATCAGGCAGGCTTCGGAGTGCATGAGCGGTTCGGCAAACACGCGCAGGCCGGCGTTGCGCAGGGTGGTACCGGTGGAGACCACGTCGGCGATGAGGTCGGCCACGCCCAGCTGCACGGAGGATTCGACCGCACCGTCCAGATGGATGGTCTCGGCCTGGATGCCGTGCTCGACCAGATAGTCGTGTACGAGCTTATCGAATGTGGTGGCCACGCGCTTGCCCTGAACATCCTCCAGGGTGGTGATCGGGGATTCGTTCGGTGCGGCGAAACGGAAGGTCGAGGCACCAAAGCCGAGCGGCATGTGCTCGAGCGCGGCGGTACCGGAGTTCTTGAGTAGATCCTGGCCGGTGATGCCGACGTCGATGGCGCCGCGGCCCACGTATACGGCGATATCGAGCGGACGCAGGTAGAACAGCTCGATGCCATTGTCGGGATCTTGCACGACCAGCTGGCGAGGGTTGGTGCGCAGACGGTAGCCGGCCTCGGCCAGCATGTTCCACGCGGGTTCGGATAGCATGCCCTTGTTGGGCACTGCGATTCTCAGCATTTGCGTTCCTCTCACAGGTGCTTGTAGACGTCTTCGAGCGTCAGGCCGTGCTTGATCATCATGACCTGGACGTGGTAGAGCAGCTGGCTCATCTCCTCGGCGGTGCGGTCCGCACCCTCGTATTCGGCGGCCATCCAGGTCTCGCCGGCCTCTTCGATGATCTTCTTGCCGATGAAGTGGGTGCCCTTGTCGAGCTCGTCGACGGTCAGGGAGCCTTCGGGGCGGGTCTGGGCCTTTTCGGACAGTTCGGCGAACAGGGATTCAAACGTCTTCATGTGATTCAGATTCTTTTCTTGCGGTTATGGATGAAAGGTGGATTGCGGTTCAGGCTTGGAGCTCAGGCCTTGAACGCGGCCTCGGCCTTGGTGCGGATGTCGTCGATGGCTTGGGCGGGATTCTCGGCGCCGTACACGGCGGAACCGGCAACGAGCACGTCGGCGCCGGCTTCGGCCACGATGTGCGCGGTCTTGGGGCTCACGCCGCCATCGACCTGGATGCGGGTCTTCAAGCCACGGCGGGTGATCTCATCGCGCAGGCGGCGGACCTTGGCCATCTGGTTGTCGAGGAACTTCTGGCCGCCGAAGCCGGGCTCAACGGTCATGATGAGGACCATGTCGAACTCGTCGAGGATATCGAAGATCGGCTCGACCGGTTCGGCCGGACGCACGGCGAAGCAGGCCTTGCAGCCCATCTCGCGCAGCTGTCGGGCCAGACGCACGGGGGCGTGGGTGGCACCCATGTGGAAGGAGATGGAGGCGGCGCCGAGCTTGGCGTATTCGGGAGCCCAACGGTCCGGGTCCTCGATCATGAGGTGCACGTCGACCGGCAGATCGGTGACCTGACAGATGCGGCCGACGATCGGCTCGCCCAGGGTCAGGTTCGGCACGAAATGATGGTCCATGACATCGACGTGGACCAGGTCGGCGTTGGCGATGGCCTTGAGATCACGTTCGAGGTTGCAGAAGTCAGCGGACAGGATGCTGGGTGCGATTGCGATATTGCTCATGGTTTCCTACCTTATCTGTGCAATGGGACTTGGGGTCCCGTGTTTCGCGCTGTTTCGGCGCTGTTTATTGTGGTGTCACTTAGTGCGCTTGGCCTGCTTCTTCTGGCGAAGCTGTTCCTCTTCGATGCTCTGGCGTTCGAGCTCGTCGGCGGTGACCGCCGCAAGCCCGCGCGCCTGCGCCTTGGGGTCCGGACCGTACTGGTAGAGCACGACGAACAGGATGCAGCCGAGCACGAAGACGATGATCGCGGTCCACACGTTGGTCCTCAGGCCCAGGATCACCGTGGAGTAGTTGATGCGCACGTTCTCGATCCAGGTGCGGCCCAGGCCGTACCACATCAGGTACATGGCGAACTGCTGGCCGGCCTTGAGCCGGTCGGCGAGCTTGTGGCCGAGGTAGATGATGAGCGCGGCGCCGATGAGGTTCCAGATCATCTCGTAGAGGAACGTCGGGTGGAACAGCGTGGTTCTGTAGTCCGGGCATTGCGCGCCGGAATAGCAGATTTCGGATTTGCCGATGGCGTCCGCGTCGTTGAGCTTCAGGCCCCACGGCAACGTGGTGGGCCAGCCGTAGAGTTCCTGGTTGAACCAGTTGCCGAGTCGGCCGATGGCCTGGGCCACGGGCAGCGCGGGGGCGATGGCATCGGCGAAGATCGCGAACGGATAGTGCTTGTGGCGGCACCACAGGAACGCCACCAAGGTGCCGACGGAGATGCCGCCGAAGATGGCCATGCCGCCTTCCCACACCTTGAGGATGTTGACCAAGTTGCCGGTGGGCGGGAAGTAGTCGGCCGGCGTGGTGATGCAGTGGTAGAGGCGCGCGCCCACCAGCGCGCAGGGCACGGTGACGAGCGTGGTGTCGAGAATCTGGTCGAAGGTGCCGCCGTACCGCTTCCAACGTGTGGTGAGGATCCATACGGCCACGCAGATGCCGATCAGGATGCAGATCGCGTACATGTGGATAGTGAACGGGCCGATCTCGAACTTGGAGAAGGTCGGCGAGGGAATATAAGCCAGATTCATCGTGCCTCTACTTGCTGGTGCTCATGGTGTGTCCACGCGCGGGTTGTGCTTGATGCTCTGTGACTACCCTACCGTGTCACGGCACAACCCGCGTGAGGCGCACCGGGCGTTCACCGGGCGTTGTGGATGCCTTCGGCCAGCTCCTCGCTCTTGGCGGCGAGCAGCTTCAAGCCTTCCTTCGGGTCGCGTGCGGTCTTGTTGTCATCCGCGAGCAGGGTGTGCACGAGCGCGGAGCCGACGATGACGCCGTCCGCGTAGGAGCCGACCTTGGCGCCCTGTTCGGCGGTGGACACGCCGATGCCCACGCACACGTTCTCGGCACCGGCCTGACGGGTGCGTTCCACGAGGAGTTCGGGCGAGGCGTCGATGGTGGCGCGTTCGCCGGTGACGCCCATGCGGGCGGCCGCGTACACGAAGCCACGTGCGTTGCGGGCCACGGTTTCGAGGCGCTCGGTGGACGAGTCCGGGGAGACCAGGAAGATGCGGTCGAGTCCGTGGCGGTCGGAGGCTTCGATCCACTCCCCCGCCTCGTCCGGGATAAGGTCCGGGGTGATGAGACCGGCGCCGCCGGCGTTCTCGAAGTCGCGGGCGAAGCGCTCGACGCCGTAGTGGTACACGAGGTTCCAGTAGCTCATGATGAGCGGCACGCCGCCGGCGTTGGCCACGGTTTCGACGGCCTCGAACACGCGCTTGATGGTCTCGCCGTTGTTCAGGGCGATGGAGGCGGCAGCCTGGATGACCGGGCCGTCCATGACCGGGTCGGAGTACGGCAGGCCGATTTCCACGGCGTCGACGCCGTGCTCGACCATCGTCCTGAAGGCGTCAAGCGAGACGTCCGGGTTAGGGAAGCCGTAGGGCAGGTAGCCGATGAAGGCGGGCTTGTTCTCGGCCTTGAACTTGGTGAACATAGCGCCCGACTTGCTGGGCTTGTGGCTGATGCCCAGCGGCTGGCCGGACGGCGTGGTTGCTTCGTTGGTCATAATCAAAAATCTCCTCTTCTTGTTCAGGCGACAGTATTGCCGTGGGTGCCGGTCACATCGAGCGCGGCGGCCTGGTCGTCGGTCAGATAACCGAACCACTTGCCGGCGGTGGCCATGTCCTTGTCGCCTCGGCCGGAGATGTTCACGATCATCACGGCCTTGTCATAGCCCTTGGCCTTCAGATCGGCGGCGGCTTTGTACGCGCCGGCCACGGCGTGCGAGCTTTCGATGGCGGGGATGATGCCCTCGGTCTGGCTCAGGTCGCGGAAGGCGTTCATGGCCTCCTCGTCGGTGGCCCAGCTGTAGTTCACGCGGCCGATGTCCTTGAGCCATGCGTGCTCGGGGCCCACGGAAGCGTAGTCGAGGCCTGCGGAAATCGAGTAGGTGTCGAGCGTCTGGCCTTCGTCGGTTTCCAGCAGGTAGCTCTTGGCGCCCTGGAACATGCCGAGCTGGCCGGTGCCGGGGGCGAAGCGGATGGCGTGCTTGCCGGATTCGGGGCCGTTGCCGCCGGCTTCGTAGCCGTAGAGGTTCACGCGCTCGTCGTCCAGGAAGGCGTTCATCACGCCGATGGCGTTGGAGCCGCCGCCCACGCAGGCGCAGATCGCGTCCGGATGGTCGATGCCGTACCAGTCCTGGAGCTGCTGCTTGGCCTCCTCGCCGATGATCTTCTGGAAGTCGCGCACCATGGCCGGGAACGGGTGCGGGCCCGCGACGGTGCCGAGCAGGTAGTGCGTGTCCTTGACGTTGGTGACCCAGTCGCGCAGGGCTTCGTTGATGGCGTCCTTCAGGATCTTGTCGCCAAGGGTCACCTCGACCACTTCGGCGCCGAGCATACGCATGCGGGCCACGTTGAGGGCCTGACGGCGGGCGTCGATCTGGCCCATGTAGATGCGGCACTTGAGGCCGAGCATGGCGCACACGGTGGCGGTGGCCACGCCGTGCTGGCCGGCGCCGGTCTCGGCGATCACGCGGGTCTTGCCCATGCGCTTGACGAGCAGTGCCTGGCCGAGCGCGTTGTTGATCTTGTGCGCGCCGGTGTGGTTCAAGTCCTCGCGCTTGAGGAAGATACGGGCGTCGAGACCAGTCTTCTCTTTGACAAGTGCGGAGAAGCGCGGGGCTTCGGTCAGCGGGCTCGGGCGCCCCACGTAACGCTGCTGGAGCGTCATGAATTCCTTGTGGAATTCGGGGTCGGCCTTGGCTTGCGTGTACACGCGCTCAAGCTCGTCGAGGGCGGTGATGAGGGCCTCGGGCACATAGCGGCCACCGAACTGGCCCCAATACGGTCCCTGATGTTCGCTGAGCGGGGTCGTTTCGGATGCTTTCACTTGTGCTCCTGCCTTTACTAGTCGTTCCACTGCAAGTTCATGATCATCGGCGGTGGCCACGCCTTCGCCGACCAGTACCGCGTCCGCTCCCGCGCGGGCGTAGTCTTCGACCTCGACCGCGCCGAATACGCCGGATTCCGCCACCTTGATGACGTCATCGGGCAGATCGGCCGCGAGTTCGTTGTATTTGTTCACGTCCACCTTGAGGTTCTTCAGGTTGCGCGCGTTGATGCCGATCACCTTGGCTCCGGCCTGGCGTGCGCGTTCGATCTCCTCGCGGGTGTGCGTCTCCACCAGCACGGTCATGCCGAGCTCGTGCGCCAGGTCGAGCAGATGCTTGAGCTGGGCGTCGTCCAATGCGGCGACGATGAGCAGCACCAGGTCGGCGCCGTGGGCGCGGGCCTCGAAGATCTGGTAGTCGGTGACGATGAAGTCCTTGCGCAGCACTGGAATGTGCACGGCGGCGCGGACCTTGTCGAAATCGTCAAGGCCGCCGAGGAATCTGCGGCCTTCGGTGAGCACGGAGATGGCGCTTGCGCCGCCCCTCTCGTACTCGCGGGCCAGCGCGGCCGGGTCCGGGATGTCGGACAGGTGGCCCTTGGACGGAGACGCGCGCTTGATCTCGGCGATCACGGGGATGCCGTCGGCGCGCTTAAGCCATCGTGTCGCGTCAATCGGAGCCGGGGCCGCCAGCGCGGCCTTCTTCACATCCTCAAGCGATACGGTGAGCTCACGGGTGCGCTGATCCTCCAGCGCTCCCGCCAACAGTTCGTCCAAAACCGACATGGTCCTCCCTTTGTTGGTGTTCGGTCATGCGCCACTCTAGGTCACGTCCTGTCCCGATTGCCGAACCCGTCCTACATTTTGGGCTTTCGCAGGCGATTCCGGCTTAGGCAGAACATTGGCATAAACTGGCACGCATGTACAGACGTTTCGCGCTCGACTTGGAATGGGACGCCGTGGCTGGACCGCACAATCGACGGCGCATCCTTGCTCGCCGGCGTGCGGAACTCAGGCACTGCGTTATCCCGCCGCTTGCAATTTCACGAGGTCGCCCCGCTGCAGGGCGACGGCAAACGCCTGATTCAGCCGTTGGATTCGACCGAGCCCATGCGCCTGTTTTGACGGAACATCTTTGACGAGAGATCGTCACTGAATCATTGTTTGCTATATATGTATCACAGTGTCATAACTATGAAATCATATTGTGGAATTGTGGTATATGAAGTTCGCATGACAACGATGTCACCGTTGGTAGGTGGACCAGTAGGTGCCGTTGCTGCCGGTGGTGGTGCTGAACTGCCGATGTGATTCAGTCCACCAGCCCGCGCAGCAGCGCGATTTCGTCGCGGTGCGTGGTCGGCGTCTGCTCCTTGGTTTCGAGAATCATCGGGAGCTTGGCCATGGTCGGATCGTTGACCAGTCGCGTGAAGAACGGGATGCCGAGCTGCCCTTCGCCGATGTTGGCGTGACGGTCCTTATGCGAGCCGAGGCCGAACTGCGAATCGTTCACATGAATCGCCTTGACCCTGGCCAAGCCGATCACCTCATCCAACTGGCGCATCACGCCGTCGTAGTCGTTCTCCAAATCGTAGCCAGCATCCAACACATGGCAGGTGTCGAACGTGACGCCGACGTTCGCCTTATTCTCCACGCCATCCATGATCGTGGCGAGCTCATCGAAATTGCGGCCACATTCCGTGCCTTTGCCGGCCATGGTCTCCAGAAGCACCATGACGCCGGCCGCGCGCTCGAACACCTGATTCAGTCCCTCGCTGATCAGCCGGCAGCCGGTCTCGGAGCCTTGGCCCACATGCGCGCCGGGATGAATATTGATATACACCTCCTGTCCGGCCTCGCGGATGGCGGTCAGCAGCTCGATGTCCTCGGCCAACGCCTCGATCGCGAATGTGCGCTTGGCCTCATCCTTGCCGGCTAGATTGTAGACGTACGGCGCATGGACGACCAACGGCCCATAGCCCTCAGCCTTCAGACGCGCACCGAACGCCGCCGCGCCGGCCGGGTCGAGCGCCTTCGAACGCTTGCCGTACGGGGAACGCGGGAAGAACGCGAACGCGGTACCGCCCTCCTCATGGGAACGTTCCAGCAGCGCATTCCATCCGCCGGCCGTCGACAGATGCGATCCGATATACAGTTCCATCATTCCAAACTCCTCGTGTTCCACTCGCTGTTCGTGTTACCGCTATCATATGGTAGGCGGCATCGAGCGCCGCCCGCACAACCGACACGAGACACAACTGTTCACCCGACCAAAGGAGACCCGAGCATGGCGGCAGCCGGCACACCCAAGGACGATACCGGCCTTGAACGGAAGATGGAGTCGCGTCACCTGACGATGATCTCCCTGGGCGGCGTGATCGGCACCGGCCTGTTCGTCAGCTCCGGCTATACGATTCACCAGGCCGGTCCGCTGGGCGCGATTCTCGCCTATGCGGTCGGCTCCCTGCTCGTCTATTGCGTGATGGTCTCGCTCGGCGAACTGTCCGTGGCCATGCCGTACGCCGGAAGCTTCCATATGTACGCGAAACGGTTCATCGGCCCCGGCACCGCGTTCACCATCGCCATCCTGTATTGGCTGAACTGGGCGGTGGCGCTCGCCTCCGAATTCACGGCCGCAGGGCTGTTGATGCAGCGATGGTTCCCGCATTCGCCGTCCTGGGTGTGGTCGGCCGTGTTCATTGTGGTGGTGTTCGCGCTCAACATCATGTCCGTGCGGCTGTACGGCGAGGCGGAATTCTGGTTCGCGTCAATCAAGGTGTTCGCCATCATCGCGTTCATTGTGATCGGCCTGCTGGCGATCTTCGGCGCCATACCGATTGCCGGTCATGATTCCGCGCCGTTGCTGGGCAACTTCGTGGCCGACGGCTGGTTCCCAAGCGGTATCGCGCCGATTTTCTCGACTCTGCTGACCGTGGTGTTCGCGTTCTCCGGCACCGAAGTGGTGGGCGTGGCGGCCGGCGAAACCAAGGATCCCTCGCGTGCGATTCCCAAGGCCGTGCACACCACGGTGCTGCGCCTGGCGATTTTCTTCATCGGCTCGATTCTGGTGATGGCGGCCTTGATCCCCTGGCATCAGGCCGGCGTGGATACGAGCCCGTTCGTGCTGGTGTTCCAGTCAATCGGTATGCCGTTCGCCGGCGACATCATGAACTTCGTGGTGTTGACGGCCGTGCTTTCCGCCGCGAACTCCGGCCTGTACGTGTGTTCGCGCATGGTGTGGTCGCTGGCCAAGGAGCGGCTGATTCCCGAACGTTTTGCTAGGACGAATTTCCGTGGTGTGCCGGTGTGGGCCGTGCTGTTCAGCATGGCAGGCTCACTGCTGGCGTTGCTGTCTTCCGTGATCGCCGCCTCGACCGTGTATCTGGTGTTGGTCGCCGTGTCAGGTTTGGCGACGCTGGTGGTGTGGTTCTCCGTATGCGTGTGCCATATCCGTTTCCGGCGCGAATGGGCGCGGGATGGGCACAGCGCCGATGAGCTCGGCTATCGTGCGCCCGGTTTCCCGGTGCTGCCGTGGCTGGCCATCGTGATGTGCATCGGCGCGCTGGTGCTCGTGGTGCTCGATGATACGCAGCGTTCGACCCTGTATTGCATGATCCCGTTCGTCGCCTGCTGCTACGCGGCTTATTACGCACTCGAACGGCAGCGCAAACGCGAAAACAACGCCTAACTCGATTTCGAGGGGCTGATTTGACACTTGCCGGAGATCTATCTCCGTTTCAAGGGGCTGATGCCCGAGTAGACAAGGCTCCACAATGGCGTAATGGCGTTGCCGCAAAGCCGTTTATACTCGCGGTTTGGCGTTTGAGCAGCCCCTCGAAAGCCAAGTAGATGTCCCCACCGGACGAAATCAGCCCCTTGAAAGCCAAGAGCCCCACTTTTTCGGCGAATTACGTCTTATATCAGGTCGTACGGCATCTGATGCTTGACCATCCAGAAGATGCCGAGGCCGATGAACACCAGCAGATTGAATCCGCCGCTATGCCACCACACCACGGCGATCAGCGTCGCCATGCGCGCCACATAGAACGCCGCACGCCGCCAGCCTTCTCGCGGCCGGGTTTCCACTGTCATATGCGTGAAGCTGCCGCCGAGCGTACAGCCGCCGCGCAACCATGGCACCACGCCCTCGAAGAGGATGAGCGCCGCCAGGAAGAGGATCGAGCCGGTCCAGTCGAACGGTTCCATCGACTGCCATGAGCCGTTGGAGCCCGAGGGCAGGTTCGATTGGACGATCATGACGAACAGATGCGTCGGCATCACGGCGAACCCGATCAGCGTCATGTCGATGATGAACGTGATCAGCCGCCTCATGAAGCCGGGTGTGGTGGTCGGCGTCGTATCGGCGACCCGCGCCGGAATCAGGCGCAGCGAGAACATGGCCAGCGCGAACCCGATCAGCGCGCCGGTCGTGTTCCACAGGAGATCGTCCACGTCGAACAGACGGTAGGCGCACGGGAACACGCCCATGAGGCCGGTCAGCTGCATCGTCTCCAGAAACAGCGACGTGGCGAACGACAGTACTGCGGTAACCGGCAGCGGCCAACGCCAGATACGGCCCATGATGAAGCCCAACGGCAGGAAGAACACGATATTAAACGCGATTTGCAGTACGGCGGTGAGACCATCGGTACGGATGTCACCGATGAACTGCAGTGGGTTGATCTGCGGTGTCAGATGGTGCGCGGCGCAATAGGCCGCCGCATCGGCCGGCATCGGATACAGTGTGAAGCACAGCAGGCCGAGCAGATACAGCACCGTGCCATACGCCACTATGGCCGACGACAGTCGGATGCGATTGTCGCGGTGATACAGCAGCGCCAGCACCGGCACCGTCAGCAGCATGGACACAAACGGCCACAATGCCAGCGCGAACGCAAACGGTTCGGAAAAGTTCTTAAGAAATCCCATCTTCAATGCTCCCTGCTTCGGCCCGCTCCGTTCGGTTTCGGACCATGACTCTCGACTTCTGATTCCAAGGTACGGAACATGACGGCATGCGGGTATCGGCCATGAGAGCGAAATCATTGGGATGAAAGGCGATTCGTATCATTCGCATGGATGAGGAAGATGCACCAGTTGTGACTGACAATTGCGGCCTGCGAACCGGCAGGATGAATGGGACTGACCCAACTGGCCCGTCTCATCTTGTAGGGTGTTTCGTGCTCTTGTAGGCAGATGATTCCAATGGCGATGATCGGAATACCGCCATTGCAATGACCTCTCGCCAAGGCCAGCTACCTACAAGATGCTGAATCTGCCTACAAGATGAATTCGCCGGTGAACCATGCCGGCATCACCGCTTCGAGGTAAGGGCGCATCACGTTCACGAGCCGAAATTCGCGAGCGTAGTTCATGAGTTTGACCAAGTCAGTGTGCGCGGATCTCATGTAATTCTGGAAGGCGGATTGCAAATCTTGCGGATCCACTGTGCTGCGGGAGCGGAACAAATCGCAAATGGTTCGTTCCAAATCATAAACGCGAACCGTATGCCCGAACATAGTGATAGCCGACGCCAGGCCAATTGTAAAGCGATTGTCGGCCACCTTTCTCACTGTTACGTCTTCATTCTTGAGACGAGCCGTACCTGATGATTGCGGTAAGGTAATCGTCGGTGTCAGGGGGGGCTCGCCCCCTCTCCAAGCAAGAACAACGCAGTTTCATGCGAAAAAATGGCTTTCGGATATCGATACTGCAATTCGAACAGCGGATCGGACTCCGCATTCGGTGAAACATATAAGCCCTTTGCCGCTTTCTCAAGCTTGGCTTCACGCACGAATCGCGAAATCTCCGTGCGGGAAACTCCTCGACGCTCCATTTCCGATACCGGAAGATATCCCATATGCTCCTTCAATACGCTTTCCGCTTCTGTCGCTCTAGTGGACATGGGCATTCCTTCAGATGTTGCGGAGCTCGGAGAGTTGCCTGAAGAAAAGTTTTGCTATCGCCTAACCTAATGCGTTATTCGACTCCAACCGTTGCTCGACTTCGAAATGCTCGAATACTATGAGCGAGTTGTCGTTCAACGGAAAGATTGGGTTGGCGAATTCATCGCGGTATTCCGCCGAATTCCAGAAAGATTCGTGTGCGCTCCGCCATTGGGCCGCCGTGACGTCGCCTTCACCCTCATCGATGGCGTACCGGTCAGTGACTTTTCCGAGCGGAATCACGTCAACCGCAGTGGTGACGAGTACGGCTACGGGTCGTTCATCGGAATCCACCAACACCGAATGCGCGCCAACGCACGGCAGCGGTTCGACCTCTTCCTCATATTCAATCATCAGCGCAGCGGTGGCGGTTTTTACGCCGTCCAGAATGAGCTTCACCAAGCGATCGCGTTCAGGCCCAGGAAACATAAACTCCGCTTTGGGCAAATCACTGGTTTCAAATGCCGTATTGACGCTCATGCAATGCTCCAGATCGTCTTTATGTTCAATTGTGCTGTGCTTTTCTTACTCCCATCATAATAGCCCGAATTCCATGAGTTTCCGGCGCTGATCCAGTGGCCTCCATTACGGTCAATACAACCTGATGCCAAGCAATCACATGACAACAAGTGACACTGTACTCACGAACCGGCCTACTATGGGCGACATGACGATTCGTATTGTTCCGATTGAGCCGCCATGGTTTGAGGAAAAGGCCCAAGTTCAGTCGTGCACGTGGCGCGAACTCAATCAGGGGCATATTCCGCAGGAAATCGTGGATGCGATCACTCCCGAATTCGCGCTCAAACTGACGCGCAGCACGCCAAAGACCCCAATCAGGTCGTATTGGTCGCTTTGGAGAACAACCACGTGATTGGTTTTGCTGAGCTTCTGCAAACGCCGCGTTCGCCAATCAAACGGTCCGAGGCTGCGGAACTGGCTTCGCTATATGTGTTGGAATCTTGCCATCGTCATGGTGTTGGCCGTGCTTTGGTTGAGGCGGGCCAACGCGCCATCGGCAACGATCGGCTCGCCTTGTGGGTCGCCGGATTCAACACCAACGCCCAAGGTTTCTACCGTCACATCGGCTTCCATGAGACCGGCCTGACTCAAACCGAAGACATGGGCCCGGAACTCGAAATGATCAACTACTCTGACGGCGTATTCCAGTGAGCAGCCCGACCTCCCACACGCGTCCGGCGCTACCATGAAGCCATGTCTTTAAACAGTGAGCAACGCGCGGCGACTATCCGCGAATTTCAGGAGAACATGAGCCGGCTGGGTCTGACCGCCGAACGGCGGCAGGGATTTTGGCGTCAGCGGCAGCAGAGTGGAGCAAATCATCACCCTCAAGTCGGGCGTGCTGGAGTATCCGTGGATTATCCGAGCCTATCTGCTGAGCAGAGCTGAGACACAGGGCGTGGAACTCACGCCGTTCATGGCGTTACGCGGAAATCCGCACGATTATTGGTTCCTCGACGGCGACTTTATCGACCGAGGCGAAATCGATTAAAACCGATTGATAATCGGCCATTTACACGCAAGAGGCGCCGTCAATCGCCTCGCGCATAGAGGCCATCGCTCTCCGTGCAGGTGGCGATGCGTGTGTAGTATTCCGTCTTGTCCTCATGGTCGATACGTGCGCCGCAATGCTGCTGCACCGCAAGACTTGCCGGATTGGTTTTGTGGACACTCAGGTAAGCCTCCTTGATGCCGAGCTCGCGGGCCTTGGCAAGCGTGAGCTTGAGCCCGGCGGTCGCGTAGCCGTGACCGCGGTATTCGCGGGCGACACCGTAGCCGATGTGGCCCGGACCGTTGCGCAGGAAGTCGGTGAGCCGGTGACGCAGGTTGAAGATGCCCACATAGTCGCCCTCATCGTTGACGAGAATGTATTTGGTGGCTGGCACCCAGCCGTCCAGCAGGCCGACGCCAAGCGACTCATCACGCAACCCTCGCACATATGCGGCGAACCGTTCACGATTCATGCCGGCCGCTGGGTTCTCGAATCCCGTCTCCTCCGCCGGGAATTTCGCGAACAAGTCAAACGCGCGTTCCTGGTCCGCCAGCCATGTCTCAATCAGCCGCATTGGTCACACTCCTCCTGTTGACACAGCAGACCACACTACTACTGTGCTCAGCCAACGGCCGCAAGCCTTATCTAGGGTGTGTTTACAGATAGGCAGCAAGTGTCTGCCAATGCGTTTATCGCAGGATATACCAGGTTACTTTCCCCGATACACGGCAGCGACGCCGAAGACAAATTGTATGATGAACAATCCCAGCAGGAAGATCAGAGCTCCTGGCCGGTACATGCGGTAGAAGTCGACCATATCCGGCTGCGCCAAAGGCGCTGCCATGATATACACCAGCGCAGCGAACACGGCGCCGAGCGCGGAAACAACCAAGAACGCGCCTACGGCAAAACGCAGCAGGCCACGATCCGAGGTCCTCCGGCGCAGACCACGGCATCCCACGAAGACGAATACCGAGATCAGCAGGTAGAACAGCAGCCCGTACGTGGGCAGCATGTCGATAATCAGCAGATCGTTCATGGCATATCCTTTCGTGGCGCAATCCCATTCAACCTGCGCATGGCCAAAAGCGCAACATCGTGTCAAGTAATCGCATGATAGCAGGTTTTGTCCGGCTGCGACCGTGGCCACGATGAGCGGCATGGGACATGATGACATGACCGGGGCTGCGGCGCGGTCGATCCGTATCGCCCGTATTGGACAATGATCCGTTCGCCCTGGATGCGATGTGCGCGATGATCTCGGCCGTATCCAAGGACTTCCATGTCATGTGGGGCACGGGTTCGCCCGCGGTGGCGATCGAGCACTGCCATAACCCGCATACCAGGCCGGACGTGCCGGTGTCGGATCCTAAGGAATCTGTTGGTGTCGCTGCAGCTCATTGCCATTCCCACTGAAGAGATGATTGGCGAAAACGATACTCACTACCTATTCATTAGGCTTCAGCTCGTGTTCGAGCACAAGTTTCATCTTGCTGTTATCCATCAACCATGCGTGTAGGTCTCGGTCCAGGATCATCGCCAGAGCGAAGCACGCCTGCGTCGCATTCTCCAATGCAATCCGTCGATTCTCACCCGGCAGAGGTATGCCGTTGACAAGCGGCTCATGGTGAGCGACCCGATTACGCAGGGCATGCACTGTTTTTACGATATCCAGCGCGTACTTTCTCGTCCAGCGTTCTTCCACTGCACGGGCATACTGGCGCCCATTGGAGAATGTCTTATCGAGTCCTTTGCGCCATAAATCGTTCTCATAATCTGCACGGCGCTGGTCTGGCCACTTCGTGTGGATTGTTCCGCCGTCTTCCAAGAGATTGCGCCAAAATCCGAATGTCAATGACGCTATGAGATGGCCATGCGTATGATTTTTTCGCTGGTGCGGGGTGAGATGGTTCCACGCTTCACGAATCTGGTACTGGGTTCGGTCATCGAATTGTAGCCCTGCCATATACCAGTCTTCAGTGCCATTCTGCTCCAGAGCGAGGAGGGAGAGTTGCCGGTCCATGCGGTTGCGCAGAGCGACCTCGAGGATGGCGATGTCGCCCATACAGGCGCTGGCCATGTCGTGATCCCACAGGTACAGCTCTAGCGCTGGGCATGAACGTCTTTGAGCCTCATAATTGTAGGTGGCAAGCCGTTCATCGGTAATGCACGCGCGCAGCGCCTTCTCCCGCGGACTTCCTTTCCTTGGAGTCCGTGAGAGGAAATCAGTTGTTGAATTTGACTGTCGGCTCATGGCTCATTATGATATATCAAGAATTCCCCCAAAGGGCCTCTCCGGACGGTCTTCGACTCAGCCGTGATGCACTGGGGGTTTCTTTTTATCTGGATAATCGGGGCTTGGTTGGTCTGGGCTCTTCTTCAGGACAATCGCATATGTTTCGGGAGTGCTCAGCTTTCAGACGAGGCATTCGAAGAAATGCCATTCCGAGGAATCGGCATCATGGATGATGATCAGCGTGCCGCCCTCGTTGGTTATCTCCTTATGAGGCCGGTCGTAGAGCGCATCGAGCTGTGTTCCCAGGTTCAATCGCAGGGTCGCATCCGCTTCCTTGATTATGCGGATGTTCTCCTGGGGCAGTTGGCCACTGGAGTAATCCCTGCCGTCCAGAATGGTGCCGTCGACTTGTTCTGGGTCAGCGGCGACCTTCACGTACCCGGTATCCGTCCCCATGAAAGCTTTCCTCGTCCTTGCTGACGATTGCCCGCGCATCCTCGGAAAATGAGATCGAGAACGTCTGCGACAGATTCGAAACCGGACTATAGCCCTAGTATCGAGTCCATCCGAACCATACTCCCGCCACTACCAACGCCGCGATGCCCAAAGCGATGATCGTTCCGGCCCGGCCACCGGCGGAAGGTTCACCTTTCCATACGCGGTTTCCCATCGTCGGCCTCCTAGCCTTAGCCGTAGGGTCTGCTAGATCAAAGTGTGTATTACTGATTAGCGTGAGGTCGCCGCCACTACGTGAGCGGTCGAAAACCTCATGCCACCCGGCAAATCCGAGAAGCGGTCGGAGAACTATTCGAAGCCGTCAGCTAATCCAGTGTTGAACGTACGCGACGACACCCAGAAACGCTCCTATACCCGCTCCGAGGAAGACGAATCCCCATCCCAACCAGTCAGCAAATCGATTGACCGGGGATTTCGCAAAGCCCTCCATCACCGAATTCGTTCCAGTCGAGCCCTCCCCTGATTCATGGTTGTCCTCCTCGGCATCCCTACATAAAACCCGTTAGTCCAATTCAACTATATCTGTTTTTCGCCAGCTACAGGAGAGAATCGACTATAACTGATTTCCATGCGCTTCTTCAGAGAAGACAAGTCTGTTGGACACTTTGATGGACTAAAGGCCAGAACACAATGGCGCTAGATGGGACAAAAGGTACATTGGTCCTATGGCTAAGCGCAAACATATCGGCACCGTAATTCTCACGATACTGGTCGCGGCTCTGCTGGCGTCGGGCGTTTCCGGCTGGCTGTTCTGGCAGTCGGTACAACGGGTGATCGGCGAGGCGCAGCAGGCGGGCGAATATGCGGCTGAAGCACAGCAATCCGTCGGGCAGGGCGACTTCAAGCAGGCGCTTGAGCAGATGGACAGCGCTGGCAGTCACATCGTCGCGGCGCGAGACGAAACCCAGGGCATGCTATGGCAGGCCGCCGAATACGTGCTGTATTACGGTTCGGACGTGAAGGCGGTGCGCGGCATGCTGGATGCGGCCGCCGACGCCGCGACCAACGCCCTGCCCAAAATCGACAGTGCCGCGCAGGGCACGTTGGTGGACTTCAATATCGAAGAGCTGCTGTCCGGCATGAACTTCTCCGACGGCACGCTTTCCATTCCCAAAATCGCTTCCATCAAGCAGGACCTGTCCGACGCCGGTGCGGTCTTGAAGCGCGTCAAGACGTCGATTCATGCGCTGCCGCAACCCCGCACGGAACAGATCACCGAAATGGTCAACCAGGGCAAGCAGGTAGTGGACCAAATCGATGAGACTTTCGACACCTTGAACACCATCGTCGAAAAGATTCCGGGCTGACGTTGGTTCGTTCTTGTCGTATATTGGCGTAACCTCCGCATAAGGCTAGTCCATACAAATTTATGTTTAAATTTGGGATAGGAGGTGCCAATATGCCGACACGCACACCAATCCCGGTCAGTCGGGCGATGCGTCAGATATCCGCCAACCTCAATTTGGCGCGCAGACAACAGCGCATTCCCGTAGCCTTGCTGGCCGAGCGGGCTGGATTATCCATGCCAACGGTCACCAAAATGCTGCGTACGGGTAATGGCAGCTTTGAGAACTTCCTCCGCATTGCTCGTCTGCTTGGACTGCTGGACGGCGTACAGCAAGCGACGGACCCTCTTAACACAGATATCGGCAAATTACGCGCCGACGAAGACACTCCGAAACGTATTCGATAGTACAGCAGGAGGCGCAACACATCATGGAAGCAATCGTCACCCTGCAGTTCAACGGCACAGACGTCACCGTCGGGAAATTATTCACCAGTATCAGGCGCGGCATCGAATCGGCACATTTCACATACGATACGGCCTATATGCGCTCTTCAAACGCAGTATCCCTCTGTCCAGAGATGCCCCTCTCCCCCGGAACGTTCCCGGCCGAGCATAATGCGATGCATCGCATCTTTCAAGACTGCATGCCGGATCGTTGGGGCAGGAACCTCATGCTTCGTGCAGAACATCAAGATGCTCGTTCGGAGCATCGCACAGCACGCACACTATTTGAGGGAGATCTCTTGCTATCCGTCAACGATGAGACCCGACAAGGCGCATTGCGCTTCTGGAACAACGACGGTGACGCGCTAGCTCCCAGTGAGACCGGCGGTCCAAGAGAAGTGACCATTCAGTCCCGCATCCATAGCAATGATGAGCAGCTGCTTTGAATCCGGCATTGCGCGGCTTCGCGAAGCAAACGCACAATGACTTCACATTCCCGCCTTGCACCAGCTGGCTGCAATCTGCGTACGGTCATGTATCTGTAGGCCGGCACGAATGCGGCTGATGGGTGCGGCGAATCGTGACATTGCTTATTACCCATTCGCCCCTTCAGTCGTACCATTCGGGTCGTCGCAGTTCCAGGAATGGCCGCTGTTTGCGCGCTGCTGCGGTCTGTGTGAGATCGATGTCGGCGATAATCAACTGTTCTTGGTCGTCGGCCTTGCTGACGACGTTGCCGTACGGGTCCACCACCACCGATTGGCCGGCGAACGTCACATCGCCTTCCTTGCCGACCCGGTTGCACATGACGATGGCCACCTGGTTCTGCATGGCCTGGACACGGATTTTCCACAGGAACGGCTTCGACGGTTCGGCGTCAGTGTTCGGAACCGATGCTCGCCGTCGGCACGATGACCAGGCGGCGCCGCGCAACGCGCATGTGCGGATGCCTTCACGGGGTTCACTCAAATAGCGTCATCCAGTCGGGATCGCGGTGGGCCGCAAAACACATGGCGATTTGTTCCGCGGTGTTTCTTGTTTCCGAAAGCCGCGGCAACCGGTCTTCCTCGAAGTAGCGGATTTCCGTCGTTTCGATGTTGGCCGAGAACCAACCGCCGGCGCGGCTGCACAATACGAAGAACTTGAGCACCCCGTACGGATAGGTCAGCGCGTTGTGATTGGCGCAGTCCTGCACCGCGATGAGTCGCTCGCCCCTCACATCGAGCCCAGTCTCCTCCTTGACCTCCTTGACGGCGTTGGACCGAATGGACTGGTTCTCGTCGACCCAGCCTCCGGGCAGTGACCATTCCCCGCTGTTCTCATGCGTCATGAGGATCCTGCCTTCTTCATCGAAGATGGCCGCACGAGTGTCGAGTTTCGGCGTCGGATATCCGGCGCTGAGCAGTCGACTCACCTGTCCGGCCGGCGCATCAACCTGCGTGGAGAGCATGTCGACCGCCATCGCGCGGATACGCTCGTAGCGCTCCCGGTCGAAGGGGTCCTTGCAGTACATCAGTCCGGTCTGGGCCAGCGCCTGCAATTCTCGGGCCTGTTCCAGTAACGTGCGGTTCGTGGCCATCATCGTTCATCCTGTCATCGTAAGGTCTTGGATCCGTTTACGCTCAGGCATCGCAGCGTAGTGCAAGCAGTATAGCACTTCGAACCGTTCCGGGGACGAGGGTCTCAGCTCGTCCCCCGTAACCTTTCCCATGTGCCATCAACGCTTGGCGAGCTGCACGTTCTTGCGCTGTCTGCGATTGCGGCTGGCGACCGACTTTTCACGCTCGCGGCGCACGTGGGCCTCCTCACGCGCGGCCGCCGCGCGCTCTTCTTCCAAAGACGGCAATCCGGAGGCGGCGCGGCGCCGGTTCTCCCGCTCATGGTCGCGTTCGGCCTTGCGCTCCCCGCCTCGGATCCGGGCGCCGGAAACCATCGCAGTTGGCAGAGCGTCTGGCCGAAGTTCCACAGGTTATTGGTCAGCCAGTACAGCAGCACGCCGAACGGCAAGGTGCCGCCCGACACCACGTAGATGGCCGGGAACACAAACGCGGTCAGCTTCTGCGTGCGGAACTGCGGTGAATCCATGGCGTCCTTCGGCGTATTGCGATGGATGAGCAGCCACTGCATCGCGAACAACATCAGACACATCAACGCCACGGCCACGCCGATGACGACGTGCGACTGCGGCGAGACGACCGTGCCGAACGAGTCGGCGATGCGCACGCCGAATATGGACGATGATTCGATGTCGCCCGCCATGACGCGGTCGATGCCGCTCAACGGTTCCGCATTCCCGGCGGCGCTTGCGGGCAGGGATTGCAGCGTGTAGAATAGTGAGCACAGAATCGGCGCCTGAATCAGCGAAGCAGGTATGAACCGAGCGGATTGGCGTTATGCCGCTGCTGCAAAGCCATAATTTCACGTTGCATGGCTTCTTTGGAACGCGGATTCTTACGCGCGGCGTACTTGCGTTGGATACGTTGGATTTGCGGTTGGAGCACCTGCATACGCTGCGTCGCGCGCATTTGGGAGAAGAAGAGAGGCAATAGACAGATACGGATGATGAGCACGAGGCACATAATCGCGATGCCTAAGCTGTGCGGCACCGACTCCTTCTACGGCGGCGGCATGGTCACCGGCCAGCCCATCGGCACCATGATCGGCTCTCGCATGATCAACAATGCGCAAGCCGGCTTCATCATCGGCGCCGTGATCATGCTGGCTTCCGGATTCGTGGCGCTTGCCATCTGACCTCGCGAGGAATCCTCAAAGGACATGGAACGCACCAAGATGACGCTCAAGGATCTCGCTGTCTCCTTCCACTTCCCGAAGTTCTCCACCTCGCGTGACTTCTACAAAGCGTTCGGCTGCCGAGTATGCATGTTGCTCAGCTACCAGATGATCTCCGTGTACCAGCTCTACATCGTCGAGGATTACGTGCACCAGACCAAGACCGAGGCTGCCGGCACCATCGCCACCATGTCCATCATCACCCTGGTCGTTTCCCTGACCGCTTCGCTGATCTCCAGCCCGATCTCCGACAAGATGCACACACACAAGGTACCAGTCATCATCGCCTCGCTGCTGTTCGCGATTGGCACCGCGATGCCGTGGATCATGCCGAGCGTCACGGGCATGTACCTGTATGCGGGCATCGCCGGCTTCGGCTACGGCGTGTACTCAGCCATCGACCAAGCGCTCAACGTCGACGTGCTGCCGAACAAGGAAGAGGCCGGTAAGGGCCTCGGCATCCTCAACCTGGCCACCACGCTCGGCCAAGCAGTCGGTCCCACCATCACCTCCGTGGTCAAGACCACGACCGGCACCTACACGCCGGCGTTCGCCATCTCCATCGTCATGGCCGTGTGCGCTGCCGTGTTCGTGCTGCGTATCCAGAAGGTGAAGTAGCCGCTGCGAGTGCCTATCTCCGTTTCAAGGGGCTGATTTTGACTTTGCGGAACATCTACTTCCGTTTCAAGGGGCTGATGCCAAAGTAACCACTGGTTAAAAACGGCGGAATAGCGATAGAACAATGCCATTTCTATCTGCGTTCCGCCAGTTGACCAGCCCCTTGAAACGGAAGTAGACCTCCGGCAAACGCCAAATCAGCCCCTTGAAGCTGATTTTGACTCAGCATCATGCAGCGCAGCTATATCCTCGGTGCGGGTATACTATTCCGGGCCGTCACGACGACGCCTATGGAACGCACGCATGGCAAAGAGAGAAACATGAGTCAGCCCGACACCGACACGGCGGCACAGTCGCCGTCCTCGCAACAGGAACCGCAGATTCAGACGGATGGCCGTCGAAGCCATTCGGAACAGATGAATCAACCAGCGCAAACCAGCCAGTCCGAGTCGTCACATGATGGCAAAGACGAGCACGCCCTACATACCAACCTGAAGCGCGGCATGGAATCCCGCCACCTGCAGATGATCTCATTAGGCGGCGTGATCGGCACCGGCCTGTTCCTGAGCTCCGGATACACCATCCAGCAGGCGGGCCCCATCGGCACGATCCTGGCATACAGCATCGGCGCGCTGATCGTCTACCTGGTCATGCTCACGCTCGGCGAACTGTCCGTGGCCATGCCGGTGACCGGCTCCTTCCATGTGTATGCCGAGAAGTTCATCGGCCCTGGCACCGGCTTCGTGATCGCAATCCAGTATTGGCTCACCTGGACGGTGGCGCTCGGCTCCGAATTCACCGCCGCCGGCCTGCTCATGCAACGCTGGTTCCCGGACAGCCCCACATGGGTGTGGAGCGCGGCGTGCATCATTCTCATCTTCACCCTGAACGCCTTGTCGGTGCGGCTCTTCGCCGAAGCGGAATTCTGGTTCGCCTCGATCAAGGTGTTCGCCATCTGCGCGTTCATCGTCATCGGATCGCTCGCCATCTTCGGCGTCATCCCGGTCGCCGGCTACCAACATGCCCCGATGTTCGTCAATCTCATCAAGGACGGCGTCTTCCCCAACGGCTTCATGCCGGTGTTCGCCACGATTCTGACCGTCAACTTCGCGTTCTCCGGCACCGAACTCATCGGCGTGACCGCCGGTGAGACGAGGGACCCGCAAACCGCCGTGCCGAAAGCCATCCACACCACCCTGTGGCGTCTGGTGCTCTTCTTCATCGGCTCAATCACCGTGATGTGCGCGCTGATCCCGTGGCGCAAGGCCGGCGTGGGCGAAAGCCCGTTCGTGCTCGTGTTCAACGGCATAGGCATCCCCTATGCGGGAGACATCATGAACTTCGTGGTGCTCACGGCCGTGCTCTCCGCCTCGAATTCCGGCCTGTACGCCTCCACGCGCATGGTGTGGTCGATGGGCAACGAAGGCATGATTCCGCGCTGGTTCGCCAAAACGAACCGTCGCGGCGTGCCGATGCTCGCCTTGTGCGCCGCGATGGCCGGTGGCCTGCTGGCGCTCCTGTCTTCCGTGATCGCCGCCTCGACTGTGTACCTGGTGCTGGTGGCGCTTTCCGGCCTGTCCGCCGTGGTGGTGTGGATCGCCATCGCCTACTGCCAGATCGTGTTCCGTCGCCGTTGGCTGGAGTCCGGCCATTCCACCAGCGAACTCAAATACCGCACGCCCGGCTATCCGTACGTGTCTTGGGCGGCGTTCATCCTGTGCACCGCATCGTTCGTATTGGTGATTTTCGACGTGGAGCAACGGTTCGCGCTCGTGGCCGAGCTCGTGTTCATCGTGGCCTGCTATGGGGCGTATTTCCTGCAACAGTGGGTACGCAAGCGCAAAAAGGCGACCGAGGCCGACGACCTCGATACGCTTTGGGTCGCGCGCGACTGAACGGCTCGCGACCTACCGGCGCACCGCTATTCGCGCCGTGAACGTGCACTGATCCAACGCAATGCCAGACCCAGCAAATCCACACCGCCACGATTGCCCATGATGTGGGTTTGAGCGCGGCCGGGGAGAACGGCAGCACCTGCAGGCCAATGATGATTAGGCCGGCGGCCAGCAGCGAAGCTGAGATGACCATACCGAACTTCTTCCAGTCAAGGCCTTCGCTTGCCTCTTCGGCACTCTGCGGAATCGTGTCGAAACCGGTGTAGAAGAGCGGCGTCATCACCAGCACTCCGGGCAGAAACGACCCGACCATGGTAACCGCGCCGGACGTCGAGCCGATCGGCAGCAGAAACACGGCGCCCAGCACGAAGGCAATCATCGCCTCGACCGGGCCACCGCCGACGATCATCCAGTCACCGACCAGCAGCACCCATACGGTGCCGATGATTGCGCCGAATCCCATGGTGAAGTAGTTCCACAGGCTCAGCGATCTGACCATGCCGCCGTCGTCGCCGCTGCCATCGGCACTACTGTCGCCGTTGCCGTTGTTACCATCCTCGTGCACAGGAATAGCGGCACTGGGCAGGCCAGTCGATTCCACCAAACTGGCCGTCATCGTGCTTGACGGGCTGAATGCCGTGGATGCGGCGACCATGACCGAGCCTCCTTTAATTCGGCCTGACTGTGATGATAACGCCGTTCACGATATGCCGTATTATGAACGCAGTGAGAGCCCGCTTCACCGGCCCTATTCGGCTCATGAATAAACTTCGCCTATCTGCGGCACTGAACACATGACCATAATGCGATACACGTCACTTCCTGAAGTACGTAGTCGTTATGGAATCACCCGCACGTTTCCCGTATCGGAGCTGTGCGATAGCTGTGAGACAGGGGGGTCGTCAGATTTCGGGGGGAGGGTTCCGGAAACGGTCCGACTGCAGGATGCACCGGGCCGTGCGACACATGTCAACTTGCGTATTCACGCCAAACTCAATTGAGCAAGCCGATTCTCGTAAATGGCCAGAAGCGGAACAACGCCACACCTTGGATATCGTCGTATGGCACTAGCCCATTGTTGCCGTCGTCAAGATGGTATCGAGAATCTCTGGAATTGGAGCGATTATCACCAAGCACGAACACGTTGCCGTCAGTAACGGTTACGGAAAAAGGACTGTCGCTTGGATTCACGCCGGACTTAAGATAAGCGCTTTCATCAATGGGTTTGCCGTTGACCGTGATGGGCTCCCCGGATCCCTTGCAGGTGACGGTATCGCCGGGCAGACCGATGACACGTTTGATTAGGTAACGATTGCTGTCGATTATCGACATCAGATTGGTGGGAAGCTGCTCCCCCTCCATCCAGTCTGCGGGATCTTTGAACACGATGATGTCGCCACGGTGCAGTGCAAAGAGTCTCGGAGTCAATCGCGAGGCAAATACGCGGTCGCCGATTTGCAACGTGTCTTCCATGCTACGGGATGGAATCACATAGACGTTGAACACGAAGGTGCGTCCCAGCAACACGACCAGCATCACCGCGATCACCGTCAGCAGATAGCCGCGAATTTCACTCCAAACGGAGGGCTTTCGCGCATGTCTCCTCGACTGTCCACGCGCTTTTTTGCTATGACACCCCACCATCATATCCTTTCCGACCGGTAACGCAACACCATAGTCCTCAAACCATGCCGTTACCTACGCCCATGTTTGAGCTCAGCTGTCACACCAGCGGTTCGCGCACGTCTAGTTCACAGGCGATGCCGGTTTCCTTGCGGGCCCATTCGGCCGCCTGCAGTGCGGCGATGTTCCATAATACGCACGGCACTCCGCCAAGGTCCGGATGCGATGCCCAGAATGTGAGGTCATCAGCGTATGCGGTGATGACCGATTCTTCCGTGACTGGCATGATCGTGTGGTACAGACGGTCCGCAAGCGTGGCCACGAATTCGTTGGCCGCGGCGAACGTGTCGATAAGATGCTGTTCGGCGGTCACCGGCGGGCCGACCAGCTCCCAGGATTCGACGTCCGTGGCGCTCCAATGCGCGGCTTCGCCGTCCACATCGCGTTGCAAAGAGACGAACAGCCTGGCGAACTCATCCGAAGTCAGTCCCGTAACCCGGCGTCGGGTTGACAATTCAATCGGAGTCATCAGATACCGTTCCTTTCGCTTCGTTCATTCCGTTGTCTCGCTGGTTTGATTTGCTGCCAACCGGTACAAAGCCTATCTCGCACACCTCACGATAGCCCAAACCACCGGCATGGCCATGATTGCCAGCCCTACGACCAGTGACCATGAGGAGCCGGCGATTCCGGTCAGATTGGTCATGGCGGCGGAGACGTCATACATGCCATGAGCCACGATCGGCGGTGTAATCATGCCCATACGGCGGTACAGCAGCACGGCGAGCACTGCAATCAGCACACGCGGTGGCGTGCCGCCGGCACAATGGCCCTATCGAGCATCGCCGCATGATTCGTGCGGTCCACAATCGAGGCAGCATCGGTTTCCATTCGGTTCATGCGGCCAGACTATCGCCCGTTCTTGCCGATTGCCTGTAAGCAGGTTCGGATAGACTGGCGCGAGAACAATGCGAGAAAGAGGCAAGAATGACCCGGAAACGGTCACAACAGCACGACGCACAACGCAAACCGTCCTGGCGCGTACGCTGGAAGACCATGAGCCGAGCCGTAGGCATGGAAATCCGCGAACACAAAAGCTCATTCGCGGTCTATGTGGTGCTGCGCATGCTGGTGCTCGCCATGGCAATACTCCAGTTCTTTAACGGCGACTACGAAAATGTGTTCCTGTGCATCCTGACGTTGCTGTTGCTGTTGGCGCCGGCGTTCATCCAGGTGCAGTTCCGCATCGAGCTGCCTTCGGTGCTGGAAGTCATCGTGCTGGTGTTCGTGTTCTCGTCCGAGATTCTTGGCGAGATCAGTTCGTTCTATGAGATCTTCCCGTTCTGGGACACGGTGTTGCACACGATGAACGGCTTCCTCGCCGCGGCGATCGGCTTCTCGCTGGTCGACCTGCTCAACCGGTCCGACCGGGTGAAGTTCGAGCTTTCGCCCCTGTATCTGGCGATCGTCTCCTTCTGCTTCTCCATGACCATCGGCGTGATCTGGGAGTTCTTCGAATTCGGCATGGACCAGTTGTTCGGATTCGACATGCAGAAAGACGCCATCGTGCATTCCATCAGCTCGGTGATGCTCGACCCCACGCACACCAACCATGCGATTCGCATCAACGACATCACCCAGGTCACGGTCAATGGCCAAGACTTGGGCCTCGGCGGCTACCTCGACATCGGTCTGATCGACACGATGGAGGATCTTATCGTCAACTTCATCGGCGCGGTCGTGTTCTCCGTGTCCGGCTTCCTGTACGTGAAGAACCGCGGCAAGAAAAACTCCATCATCAGTCGGTTCGTGCCGCGCCGCAAGTCCGCCGACCGCGATTATCTGCGACTGGTGATCGATGGCGGGAGCGCGGCTGATGCCAAGGCCAAAGCCGGCGGTGCCAACGCTGACGATAGTGCTAACGCCAGTGCGGCCGGCACCGATTCAGCTGATGCAGCCGGAGCCAAAGCCGGCAATGCCGACGCCGCTCCGACCGTCACCGCCAAGCCCTGAGTACGCTCTACAGCACTTTCGAAGCGTCGAAACGGTAGTGCCCGGTGACCGTCATGTGCTTCTTGAAGGCGAAGTAGTCGTTTTCGCGCTGCCGCTGCGCCATGTTGTGAATCACGTACGGTGCACGCCCCGCGATCGGCCGGCGGATAGCCGCCCTGATAGTAGCCGGAATCGTAAGCCGGATGGTTTTCGGCGTCCTTGCGCGCACCCGCCACGATATCCGCGTAATCGTCCACACCATTGTCATTGAAATCGACCGAACTGGCGACTCTCGAATACTTGCGGTCCGCCTCGCCTTGTGATTCGATGATTCATGAACGTATTCGGCTCACACTGTAATCGTCCGACCCACCGCTCGCGCCTCCCAATCCGCCCGGTGCTTGAACTTGTGGGACTTTGGCCGTACCGTGACCGCAGGCCCGCCGGTTTCTCGTTCAGCATGAAACAGCGTCTTGCGTTGGTCATCGCGCTGGTCAATGATCCGGAGTTCCTGATTCTCGACGAACCGTTCGTGGACCTCGACCCGGACGGCGTGCTCCAGCTCATCGCCGTGCTCAGACAGTGGGCTTCCGACCGCAGCATCGCCATGCTCATCTCCAGCTGCAGGAGTTGTGCGAGCGATTCCTGTTCATCAAAGGCGGCCGGCTTGCGGACGAAAACGAGTATTTCACGGAGGCGTGATGCCGGCGATGCACCCGGCATCTCCCCTGCCTCTATCTCAATCTCCCTTCTATTCGCCCGCCGCAGCCACGGATAACACCCGAGATTTTGCTCTTCGCCGTTGGTGAATCCGGTGACCTGCTTGCCGGCAATCAGATAACTGCCATCCGACAACGTCATATCCACCAATGCCGCAGGCCCATGGCACAGCCGCCGCGCTCCCAGATGTTCCGGCCGACGGCGTTCACCACAGAATTGTTGGGGAAATCCCACATCACACCGTGACCGCCAACGAATAGCACCGCATCATATCGGTTCGCGTTTACTTGAGCCAAGGCGCGCGTATTCACTAGCTGGCGTGATATATCCGCATCATGCAGAAATTGCTCTTGCACAGGGTCACCGGGATGACGGCCAGCCTGCGGCGGTACGCCACCAGCGATGGATGCAAGGCCCACAGTGAAGCCCATTCGTCTGAACACCTGCCAAGGATGTGCGGCCTCATCAACATAAAAGCCAGTAGGTCTCACACCTCCCAAATCGGAGTGACTGATCAACACCAACAGCACGTGTTTGGCATCATTGTTTTCGCTCATACAATTTGCTCTTTCATTTGATAATTGCAATTCAACGCCATCGCAAATCCGGAACATCCGTCGAACGGATAAGCCGCGCAATGGCCCAATTATCATGGCCTAAGCCCAACGGCTTGGTCCAATAGCTTTTTTCAATACGGGGCATAGGTTTTTGCATGATGGAAATGCCCATCATCAGCATTATCCCCGTGCCCATTACCTCCGTCATAGCCAATACGTCGTCGGGAAAGTCATACAAAGATGCGAGATACAGTAATCGAACAAATGTTCGACTGTCCTGATAAACTGGATGCATAATTTGGCGACGCCAACGACATGATTTACAGACAGCCGAAAAAGAGAGGTAATCTCATGACTGGCGAGGAACTGAAGCAGCAGATTGCTTTGTACGAAAGCGCGGACCACACCGTGCACCTCGATGTGAAGGTGGACGAGGATACGGTGTGGCTTAACAGAAAGCAATTGGCCTTGCTGTTTGGCCGCGATATCAAAACAATCGGCAAGCATGTCGGCAATGCATTGAGGGAAGAGCTCAATGGATTTTCAGTTGTCGCAGAATTTGCGACAACTGCATCTGACGGTAAGACATACCAAGTCGAGCATTACAACTTGGATATGATCCTGTCGGTCGGATACCGCGTCAAATCCAAGGAAGGCATCTAATTTCCGGCGATGGGCCAACTCAGTTCTGAAGCAGCATCTCGTTGATGGTTACACCATCAATCACAAGCGGCTTGACGCACTTCACGCCGTCGTCAAGGTGCTATCGAGGTCCACCGAACCGGAAATTGCTGGCACCGCAGAGATCTTGGAACGATATTTGCCGAGTCTTGTGCTGCTTAACGACTATGACACAGGCAATGTCCCTATACCCAAGGGCGACGAGTCCCAGTGGGTCTTGACCTATGAGGACGCGATGCTGTTCATCCGGTCGATGCCGTTCTACACGCAATCCGATCTGTTCGGGAGGGAACGCAACGGTTCGTTCCAAGGAATCGTCGCAGGACTCTACCAGACGTTCGGAGGCGAAGAACTGTACCGTTCCACCCAGGAGAAAGCCGCGAACCTGCTGTATCAAGTTGTCAAGGATCACCCGTTCTCCGACGGCAATAAACGTTGTGCCGCCGCACTGTTCGTGTATTTCCTGAACGGAAACAGTATACTGGGCGACGATGACTCCCCTGCTTGTGGAGGGTAACGCCTTGGCGGCGATGACGCTGATGATTGCGCTGTCCGCACCTGCGGGGAAGGACACGATGATCGCCTTGGTCGAGAACTTCCTTATACGGCATGAATCGCAGGAGATCAATTGAGAGACCGTCAATGAAGGGTGCACATCAATCACGTTCTAGCATTGCGCGACTATCTGTGCGAGTCGTCTGAACGATCTGCTGGGAGTGCTCTTCGCGGAAAACCAACAGCAGACCGGAGGCCGCATCCACTATGTGTTGTTCAACCCTTGGGCCGTGCGCAGCAATGAGGCATTGAACAGTTTCGATTCGCCACTGATGAAGCTGCTGGCGCGTGCCATTTACGCCATTGTGGGCGTCAGCGTCGAGGAGGCGATTGCCCCCATCACCCACTTGATCGACAACCCGCCGCACACCGCGCTGTCAGCGTTCATCAAGACCAAACCCGTCGATCTCACTATGAACACCTTCGACAGGGGCAAGGCGGTCCGGTTGGACGATATCACCAAAAGCTGCTGAATCGCTAGCTGTCATAGCACAAGGCCTTAGACAGAACACCCAGAAATCGAACGGGTAGATGGATCGCGTCTCCCCTTGACTTCCGGCAAGCGCACGCCAATCATGGGGCGTATGGGTATTGCAATCAAACGTATATATGAAGAGCCGACTGCGTCGGACGGGTATCGGGTGCTGGTGGATCGCCTGTGGCCTCGCGGCATGACGAAAGAGCGTGCGGCGTTGGACCTGTGGCTGAAGGACGTCGCTCCCTCTCCCCTCCTGCGCAAATGGTTCGGCCATGACCCCGCCAAATTCGCGGAATTCCGCATGCGTTACATCGCCGAGCTCGACGCCAATGCCGCCGTGGACAATCTGCGCCACATCTGCGCGGAGCATCCCGACGTGACCCTGCTCTATGCCGCCAAGGACCCGCACATCAATCACGCCCTCGTACTGCGCGATTATCTTAACTGAATATTGACTCAGGACGACCGTCGTTTCAGTCCATCTGCTAGATTCTCGCCGATTTTCGTATCTTTGAATCGAAGTGCACAGTCGTCACTCCTTGGATTGCCAAGTAAAGGGATGCCTCCAAACCAAATCAATCCGTCATCGATTATGGCAAAATCGGAACACGATTCGACGGTCCGGACAATGCACCCAATAGCACGCAGCCGATTAATATTCCGTTCTATTCGTGTTCTGGTTGCCACCGCAGCAGTCGCCGGCAAACGGACATAAACTTCGATGAGCGCTTTCCTGTCGGCCAGTCGGAGCAATTCATCGTCAATTGCGCTGAGTCCCTGTTGTGATACATATTCAGCCGAGATAATCAGGGAACGTGCGCAACCGGCAATATCCTTGCGGAGTATCTCTGCATAATTCGTGGCTGTAACGATGCTGCCTTCGAATAATCCGTCAGACCGGGTGTCGAGCAACGCATCCGCAGCATCTTCGCCCTGCGTCGCGGCCGTCATGCAAGCGCGCAACGCTTCCGCCTTTGCACTGAGCATGTCCATTTTCTCAGTATGGTCAGGATTTACCGAATATCCTTGATTTGCGTATGCCTTCAGCCGTTTTCGATACATGACAGCGGATAAAGGCACGGTCACGTCGATGTAATCATAGACACGAACCTCGGTCTTGCCATCATTCTCGCGATGAAGTCGCCCTACATATTGCGAGAGAGTACCCTCAAACGAGACCGGAGCGGCAAGCAGAAGCGTGTCGAAACGCTTCTGATCGAATCCTTCTCCGATATAGCTACCCGTAGCCACTACAGTCAGGCTCTCATTATTCGGCACCAAGGATAGATCATGCATTTTTTTGGTTATTCGCTGTTTGCGGTGGGGCGGGCATGGGTTAGTGTTTCGGGTTCGATTTCCTGTCAGAAAAAATAATCGAGTGCGGGATTACGGCCGGTAAGGCTCCTGCTGTGGATGCGGATGCGCGTCAGCCTTACGGTGATGCTTTCCCAAAACGCGGACTGTACGAGGTGTGGGACGGCACGCGGATTCGGCCGTTTTCCGCCCGCCGTCCCACAGCGCTCGCTATGAACGGTTGTGCATAATCATGGAGCTGCAGCGAGAATCGGCGTTATTCCACGGTTTCTACAGTCGTCGGTGTGGGACGCTACGGACGTTAAACGGTTGACTTGTCTGCCATCCCGCGCTCTTGAGGGACGGCGCGGACGACAAACGATTGACTCATCTGCCGTCCCACAGATATTGGGATGTGTGCGGCTGCCTGCTGCCTATAGCGGGTGTCGGTCACCCCCACCGATCGCCCCCCACCGGTCACCACCCTGCTTGGCGGAAATACGCAACTCGACTTTCTGTAGGCATCATGGCGGCATGGCGACGGCGGACAGTCGAAGAGATCCCCATGATGCCTCAACAGCCATCGCCCACACACATCACAGCTATCAACCGCAAATATCAAGAGGCCGAAAATCTATGAGACAAGCAACCCCGGAAAGCCTCAGACCCTACAAATGGCTTTATTGCAAGGGTATATGCCGGTTCAAACTCCACTAATAGAACAAATAGAACAGCCAGCTTAGGCACGGCGCGGCAAATGGCGCAAACCGGCCGCGATAGTAGTAGCGTGGTGCATACCAGTACAACCATGCGAGGAGAACAGCCATGATCAATGAGGAATACAAGGCCATGCTTGGCGGCAAGTCCGTGATTCGCGAGCTGAGCGAGTACGCCACGAGCCGCGGTGCCGAAATCGGCTACCAGAACGTGTTCGATTACAGCCTTGGCAATCCCTCGGTGCCGGCTCCGAAATCCTTCACCGACGCCATGGTCGACCTCTACGAAAACGGCGATCCGGTGGCCATCCACGGCTACTCCCCCTCGCTCGGTATCCCATCCGTCAAGGACGCGATCGCCGAAAACCTCAACGAACGTTTCGGCATGGCATACACCGGCAACCACATCTTCCCGACCACGGGCGCGGCGGGCGCGCTGTCCCACGCGATGCGTGCGGTGACCAAGCCGGGCGATGAGATCATCACCTTCGCCCCCTACTTCCCCGAATACCAGCCGTACGTCAAGGGCGCCGGCGCCAAGCTGACCATCGTGCCGGCCGACACCGAGAACTTCCAAATCAACTTCGACGCATTCGAGGCTGCACTTAACCCGAACGTGCAGGTCGTGCTTATCAACACCCCGAACAACCCGTCCGGCGCGGTGTATTCAGCGGACACGCTCAAGCGTCTGGCCGCGATCCTGACCGCCAAGCAGGTCGAATACGGCCACGATATCTTCCTGATCAGCGACGAACCGTACCGCGAAATCGTGTTCGACGGCGCCACCCAGCCCTACCCGGCCAGCTTCTACGCGAACTCGCTGACCTGCTACTCGTGGTCGAAGTCGCTGAGCCTGCCTGGCGAACGCATCGGCTATGTCGCGGTGAATCCCACAGCCACCGACGCCGACCTGCTCGTGCCCATGATGGGCCAGATCTCGCGCGGCACCGGCCACAACTGCCCGCCGAGCTCGATTCAGCTGGGCGTGGCCAAGGTCATCGACCAGACCGCCGATCTCAACGTCTACGAGACGAACATGAACCTGCTCTACGATGCGCTGACCGGCATCGGCTTCGACGTGGTACGCCCCGGCGGCACGTTCTACATCTTCCCCAAGGCGCTGGAGGACGACGCCGTGGCGTTCTGCATGAAGGCCAAGGAATACGACCTGATTCTTGTGCCGTCCGACAGCTTCGGCGTGCCCGGATACTTCCGCATGGCCTACTGCATCGACACGGAGAAGGTCAAGCGCTCGATCCCCGTGTTCGAAAAGTTCGCCCACGAGGTGTACGGCCTGTAAACACGGACCGCAAGTAACAAACACAAGAAAGGGGTTGCCATGGAATACACCGAAGACGCCGATCGTCGCGAACTGCTGCTGCACAGCGCCTATGACTCCGATACGGTCCGGGCCATGGAGCGACCCCTGCTGGACAAAGGCGTGCCGCTGATGCGCATGGCCGCCCAGGCCGCGGCCCACATGGCGGCCGGTATGCTGGACGACGAGGATCTGGCGCTGGAGGACACGTCGATCGTGCTGCTGGCCGGGGCCGGAGACAATGGTGGCGATGGTCTGTTCGCGGCCGCCGCGCTGGCCCAGGAGGGCGCGAACGTCACCGCCATCGCCGTGGGCCGGTCGTTGCATGAGGCCGGATTCGCCTCATTCGTGCGCGCCGGAGGCAAGGTGCTGGTGCTTGATCCCGCGGCTGATATTCCCGGTTGCGCGTCCGGGTTTTCCGCCGGTGAGGCCGGCGAGCGATTGCAGACCGCCATCGCCGTGGCCAGGAAATCGCATCTGATCATCGACGCGATGACCGGCATCGGCATCCAAGGCTCGCTACGCGGCATCCCCGCCGCACTCGCCTCCGCCCTTGGTCTCGACGGCGAGGCTCCCGATGAGCCCGCCCTGCCAAACCGTGAGTCGTCAGGCGATTTTCCGCTGGTACTTGCCGTGGATACGCCATCCGGCGTCGGTGTGAACGATGGTTCTCTGCCCGGCCCGTACATTCCGGCCACGGTCACGGTCACGTTCGGCGCGATGAAGCCGTGCGCGGTGCTGCCGCCCGCCACGTTCGCCTGCGGCCGTATCGAGTTGCTCGATTTCGGATTCGATATCGACGACAAGGATCCGGACGTCGAGGTGGTGGATAATTCGTTCGCGTCCGACGCGGTCCGTCTCCCCAGGTTCGAGGATTCCAAATACTCCCGGGGCGTGGTTGGTCTGGTGACCGGCTCGCAGCGCTACCCCGGTGCCGCCGTGCTCACCGCCAGCGCCGCCGCCCGCGCGAACACCGGCATGGTCCGGTATCTGGGCCCGGAGCGCGCGCAGAACATGGTGCTCGCCGCACTGCCGGAAGCCGTGATCGGCAAGGGACATGTGCAGTCCTGGGTCGTGGGGTCCGGCGTGCCCGAGGCTAGCGTCGAGGGCACTGACGGCGATATGCAGCGGGACACCATCGCCGCATTGCTCAAGCATTACGCGCTCGGCAGCGAGGATGAGAACAAGGACGCCTACGACATGCCGCCAATCGTGGTGGATGCCGGCGCACTCGACCTGCTGCCGGAGCGTGTGCCCGGCCAGGTGGTGATCACGCCACATGCCGGCGAGATGGCGAAACTGCTCAACCGGTTCGAAACCGCCGCCAGCACCGCGGAGCATGCCGATTCGCACGAGCCGTACACCGCCGACGACGTGCGGTTGAACCCGTTGGCCAGCGCGAAGCGTGCCCACGAGCTCACCGGCGCCACCGTATTGTTGAAGGGCGCGGTGACCATCGTGGTGGATGAGGACCACGTCTATGCGTCGGGTAGCGCACCGGCCTGGCTGGGCACCGCCGGCGCGGGCGACGTGCTGGCCGGTCTGACCGGCGCCCTGCTCGCCCAGCAGGATGACGTGGCCACCACGGGCGAGACCGTGGCCTCGGCCGCCTACCTGCATGGCCTGGCGGCGGCGATCGCCTCCGAATCCGAGCAACAAGGCTGGCAGGAGCCGGAACTGATCGGCCGCGAGCATCGCCAGCGCTTCATGACGCTCGGCCACCCGATTGTGGCCGGCGACGTGGCCCACGCCATCCCCGAAGCCATCGCCGACGTCATCGCATGATTCCGTACGTTGGCTCCCCTCAGAGAGGGGAGCCAACGTATGAAACCCCCTATACTAAATCGCAGACCCCACTCAACGGCCCCAACAACACAAGGAGCATCATGGCCAACTCCCCCATCACCGACGTGATTTTCGACTTCTGCGGCGTGCTGCTGGACTGGAACACCCGCGCATGCCTGGAAGGCCGATTCCCCGATGAGATCGTGGAACGCATCTGCGCCGACGACGACCCCTGCGGCTTCTTCCGCTACGAGGACCGCATGGACACCGGCGAGGATTTCGCGGACATCTACCCGGATGCGGTACGCGAACAAGGCCAGGAACTCGCCGACATCTTCAAGTTCTACATCGGCCACTACGCGGACGCGCTGCCCCGCACGCTTCCGGGCATGGTCGAGCTGCTGGCGGATTTGAAGGCCCACGGCTACGGCGTATGGGGTCTGACCAACTGGTCGCATGAGACCTTCCACCTGGCCTTCGAGAAGTACCCGCGCCTTGAACAGCTGTTGCAGGGCACCGTGGTCTCCGGCGTGGAGAAGATGCATAAGCCGAACGCCGACATCTACGAGCTGGCCCTGACCCGTTTCGGCCTCACGGCCGAGCGCTGCGTGTTCTTCGACGACACCGCCAAGAACATCGTCGGCGCCAACGAGGTCGGCATCCACGGCATCCTCTTCGAGAACGCGTTGCAGGCACGCGAATCGCTCGCAGAACTCGGCGTACGTCTGTAAGTCGCCAAACGTTGCATCGCGGCAGTTGAAGTCTATGGACCCGTCCTTGACGACGGTGACCGGCCGTGTGGCGACTATCCCTAGCGATATAAATAGACTTTATGACACTGCTGCAGCTGAAATACATCGTCAAAATCGTCGAGTGCGGCTCGATGAACGAGGCCTCCCATGCCCTGTACGTCTCCCAGCCGGCCCTGAGCTCGTCGGTCAAGGAATTGGAGAACGAGCTGGGCATCGAGATCTTCACCCGCTCCTCGCAGGGCATCGCCCTGACCGTGGACGGCGCGGAATTCCTGACCTACGCCCGCCAAGTGCTCGACCAGGCCGACCTGCTCGAAGAGCGCTATAAGCATGCCAAACCGCGCAAGCAGCTGTGCCAGGTCTCCACCCAGCACTACATGTTCGCCGTCGAGGCGTTCGTGGAGATGATCAACTCCATCAAGTCCGACGAATACGAGTTCACCATCCGCGAGACCCGCACGCGCGACATCATCAACCAGGTCGCCAACATGCAGTCCGAAATCGGCATCATCTACCTGTCCGATTTTAACAAGGACGTGATCGGCAAGCTCCTGCGCGAGAAGCACCTCGAATTCCACCCGCTCTTCCGCGCGCCGCTGCACGTGTTCATCTCGCGCAACAACCCGCTGGCCGCCAAGAAGGTCATCACCATGGAGGACCTGAAACCTTATCCGTTCATCCAGTACGAGCAGGGCGAGGAAGGCTCGTTCTACTTCTATGAGGAAGCGGTCTGGCCGGAGTACTCCCCCAAGCAGATCAACGTGACCGACCGCGCCACGATCCTGAACTTCATCATCGGCCTCAACGGCTACACGGTGTGCACCGGCATCGACAACGGCGACCTCAACAACGAGAAGATCGTCACCGTGCCGCTCGACACCGACGAAACGATGTTGGTCGGCTGGATCACGAACGAGCGTTCCAAGCTCTCCAAGGCCGCCGAAACCTATCTCGACAAGCTCAAGTCCGTAGTCTCCGACCACGGCTACAAGCTCATTGATTAGGAGTAAGTAAAACAGGCATGGTCAGCAGTGAGATATACTGCGATTAAGCCAACCCCGCTGGGGAAATGGAAGTAAGGGCCGGCTCCTGAGTATCTCAGGGGCCGGCTTTTGCGCTATTGAGACTGACTGGCAAAACCAGTTTGATGGCCTCCGACTACTTGGCCAAGATTACCGACGCGGCGGCTGTCGCGGCGAAGCCTTTGAGCACTTCAATCATCACGTCGCGATCTTCGACATCAATGTTGCGGGCCGCGGCGAGCATAATCGGCAGTGACTGTGTCAAATGCGAAGTGAGGTCGCCGAATGTGTCGTATCCGCCAGCCTCGAAGATGGCAAACAGGTTTTCGATGAACTTGCGGCGATGCTCGTCGTCGTATTTTGCCATCCATCCGTTGATCGTGCGTGCCAGGTATTGCGCGCTACTTGTCAGTCCATCAGCCTGTACGAATTGGCCATGATCGACTTGCCAGTGCAATGCGAAATGCTGCATGATGCTGGCACCGTCGCTGCTGACCACCGTATAGCCGTCTTCCACATGCTCACGAGTCTCAAACAGCATGCCGATGATCGACGAGCCCGGTACCGATTTATGGATCTTCGACGCAATGCGTACGTACCCGTCCTCATCGAAGAACACCTCATCGAATCCAGGCCCATCGTGCGAATATACGACCGTGATACGTTCCTGAATCTCGCTAGGCACATTGGCCGCCGCATACACCGCCAGATTGCCGCCTTTGGAATGGCCGCCGACCATAATCGGCCCGGCCCAATGGCCAGCCAGCTCGGTCAGATAACGCGCGGCGGCCTCCTGCGAGGCGACCGGGCGGCGGAACGCCATCATGAAGTCCTCTTTCCACCCGACGATTGAGCTGTCGGTACCGCGAAAAGCCACATAGAGCGTGCCGTTACCCAGTTCGAACACGCAGGCCGAGAACTGCTTGGTGGTTGCAGCATCGAATTCGTCCACGTATGCGCCCACGCGTAGGTTCCTCCAACGTGGGCTCTCGCTCATCGCACGTAACAGATCGACATTCATCGAAGGCGACCACACCTTGCCGAACATGTCGTCATAGCATTCGGCACGCAGCAAATCGTGAATCGGAACCGTGGCGATCATGCCGTCGGCGGTCTCTGCATTCTCGTGATAGCGCGGCACGTTATCCGGCATGCGAGCATAGGCCAACTGGGACAAAGCGAGGCTATCCGCCTCGGTGAACGGCAGTTCGGCGAAAGTGTCGAAATGTTGCCGAATATCGTCGGTGATGTTCCCCATAGCGGCCTTCCTTGTTCGAATGCAACGAACCTACGGTAATTCTACGCCGAGCGGGTTTTCATCACAGGCGAGTCGGTCCCAGAGTTTAGAACCCTATCTCGCTTTCAAGGGAGCTGATTTGGCCTTCTGGAGACATTTATCTCCGTTTCAAGAGGCTGTTCATCCGTCATATCCCGAGTATGAGCGGCGTCACCCCAACGTCATTCCGCCATTTTCATGCTGCTTCTACTTGGGCATCAGCATCTCGGCGGTCTTCTTCATTACCTTGCGACAACTTGTTCGCTTTGCTGTCCAGATGATGCTCGATGCCGAAGTAACTGCATATCCCCACGAGCGCAAACAGCCCTATATCAACTAACCAGTTCATAGCACGCTCCTTGCCAAAGCTTTTGCCTTAATATGGTGCTGCTGTTCATGGAACGTAATAAAAAAAAGCGGGCTCGCAAGCCCGCTTTTGGTTTTTAGATTGAAGACGATCAGGCGCCGTATTCCTCAAGGTAGGCGGCGGCGCGCTGCTGGATGTCGTGGTTGAGCAGCGGGGTGCCGTCGGGGTTCTTCATCTTGGCGGCGGCGTCGAAGATCTCGCGCACGTTGGCGATGGAGAGCACCGGGAAGCCGAATTCGGCTTCCACGGCCTTCACGGCGGACATGTCGGAGTCCTTGGTCTTCTCCATGCGGTCCACGGAGAGCACGAGACCCACGACCTCGACGTTCGCCTCGGCCTTGAGTTTGGGGATGACTTCGCGCACGGCGGTGCCGGCGGTCATCACGTCGTCCACGAGCAGCACCTTCATGCCGTCGGTCAGCGGGGTGCCAACCATCCAGCCGCCGTCGCCGTGGTCCTTCTTCTCCTTGCGGTCGAAGGTGTATCCGACGGTCATGTTGTGGCCGGCGGTCAGCGCGATCGCGGTGGACACGGCCAGCGGAATGCCCTTGTAGGCGGGGCCGAACACGGTGTCGATGTTGCGGGGAATCGTGTTGTGCACGATGGCCTGGCTAATCTTTTCGGCGTAGAACGCGCCGAGCGCGGCGATCTTCTTGCCGTCGTCGAAGGCGCCGGCGTTGATGAAGTACGGGCTCTTGCGGCCGGACTTCAGCGTGAAGTCGCCGAACTTCAGCGCGTTGGATTCCAACAGGAATTCAGTGAAGCGATGTGCGAGTGTTTCTGCCATGATGTTCCTTACCTCCAAGTCTGTCCTGCGGCCAGTTTAGCAGCGAGTTCGGGACGGCTGTCCAACAGGTCGTCGAGTTCGCGGGCGACGCGCAGCGGGGCCACCGGGTCGAAGAGCGCGGCCGCACCCACTTCGACGGCGTTCGCGCCGGCGTACAGGTATTCGAGCGCCTTCTCGCCGCTGTCGATGCCGCCGAGGCCGATGATCGGAATCTCCGGCAGTGCGGTGCGCACCCGATAGACGGCTGCCAGGCCGACCGGCAGCACGGCCGGGCCGGATACGCCGCCGGTGACGTTGGCGATGATCGGCTTGCCGGTGCGAATGTTAATGCGCATGCCTTTGAGCGTGTTGATCATGCTCAACGCGTCGGCGCCATGTTCCACGGCCGCGCGCGCCGGCACGGTGATGTCGGTGACGTTCGGCGTGAGTTTGACGATCATCGGCTTGTCGGTCATCGGGCGCAGCCGGTCCATAAGATTGGCGAGGGCCACCGGGTCGGTGCCCACGCTCATGCCGCCGGCGGAAACGTTCGGGCAGCTGACGTTGATTTCCAGCATGTCCGCGTCGGAGTCGGCGAGCTTTTCCACGACCGCCGCGTAATCTTCATCGCAATGTCCGGCGACATTGGAGATGACGAACGCGCCCGCGGCCTTGAGCTTGGGCAGGTCCTCGGCCAAGTAATGGTCGATGCCGGGATTCTGCAGGCCCACGGCGTTGATGTTCGCGGCCGGCGATTCGGCGGTGCGCGGCGAGGGATTGCCTTCCCACGGTACGGGCGAGGCGCCCTTGGTGCATACGGCGCCGAGCTGGCTGACGTCGTAGAACCAGCGGACGGCGGCGTACTGGAAGGTGCCGGAGGCGGTGCCGACCGGATTCTTCCATTCCAGACCGGCCACCTTGGTGTGGTGCTTCCACACGTGGGGCTCGTACAGGTTGATGTGGTTGTCGCCGCCCTGCGCGGACTGGTTGTTTGCGCTCATCGTCACTTCCCCCATCCGAGCTGTTCGCGGGTGAACACGGGTCCGTCGGAGCAGACCTTGAGGCGGCCGTCCACGGTGTCGATGGTGCACAGCACGCAGGTGCCATAGCCGCAGCCCATGCGCTGTTCCATGCTCAGCTGCGCGGGGATGCCGCGTTCGGCGGCCCAGTCGGCCACGGCCTTCATCATAGGCAGCGGTCCGCAGGACAGAATGATCGGCTTGCGATCGTAGGCCTTCAGGTCGTCGCCTTGTTCCAGTTTGTTGAGCAGGTCGACCACGTTGCCTTCGGCGTCGTCGATGTTCCACGACCAGTCCGCGTACCGGGAGACGTATTCCTCGGCGAAGTGGTCGTTGCGGTAACCGAATACGGCGGTGGCAAAGGAGGCGTCGTGTTCGGCGAGCTTTTGCGCGGCGTAGATTAGCGGGGGCACGCCGAGTCCGCCGCCGACAAGAATGTAGTTGGCGTCTTCCTTGAGGTTGAAGCCGCGGCCGAGCGGGCCGAGCACGTCGACGGTGTCGCCGGCCTGCAGTCCTGCCAACTGTTCGGTGCCGTGTCCCACGACGGCGAAGATCACGCTGACTTCGTCGCCGTCGACTTCGCTGACGCCGAACGGACGCGGCATGAGCATGAAGTCGTCGTGCGTGAACAGGTTGACGAACTGGGCGGGCTTGGCATGGGAGGCGATGAACGGGTCGCGGAACGTCAGTCGCATCACGCGGTCGGTCAGTTCCGTAACCTGCGTGATTTCGACGTTGTGGCGCGGCGGGAAGAATCCGGCCGCAGTCGCTTCCGTAACCACATCATGGGTGGGGGTGAAAGTTGTCATTTCATTCCTATTCAGCACATCAAGCTCCCCCTATCAGGGGAGCGGTCAACCGCAGGTTGACTGAGAGGTAGTTAAACACACTCGGCTCCGGTTTCCAGCCCACACTCACGTATAGCCCACAGCCGGACAATCTACCTACCTATATACGGCAACCCGCAGATTATCGCGCATGTCGAGCGCCGCCTGGCGCGCGCTGCTCGCCACAAGGTCCAGCGCCTCGTCGGCGGTCATGGATTCGGAGTACTTGCCGCTCTTCTTCCATGCGCCGATAATGCCGCGCGACGAGTTGACGATGGCGCCGCTGCCCTGCTTGTCGAACATGCCTGCCACGTCCGCGGCCGTGCCGCCCTGCGCACCGTAGCCCGGCACGAGGAAGAACGTGTGCGGCATACGTTCACGCAACGCCTTGCCTTCCTCGGGGTGGGTGGCGCCGACCACCGCGCCCACGCGGGAGTAGCCGTGGCTGCCGATGGTCTCGGCGCCCCATCCTTCCACAAGATCGGCCACGTGCTCGTAGACCTTCGTGCCGTCGGCCAGGTCGAGCATCTGCAGTTCGCTGGAGGAAGGGTTGGAGGTGCGCACGAGCACGAAGATGTCCTTGTCGGCTTCGGCGGCGGCCTCGACGAACGGGGTGATGCCGTCGGTGCCGAGATACGGGTTGACGGTCACCGCATCCTCATGCCACGGGTCGAAGTCGCCCACGCCGTTCAGGTGGTGGGCGTAGGCGGCTGCGGTGGAGCCGATGTCGCCACGCTTGATGTCGCCGAGCACGTAGAGGCCCTGCTGGGCCGCGTATTCGCAGGTCATCGTGTAGATGTCCACGCCGGCGGGGCCGAGCGCCTCGTACATGGCGATCTGCGGTTTGACGGCGGGCACGATGTCGGCGATGGCGTCAATGATCGTGCGGTTGTATTCGAAGTAGGCGACGGCCAGCTGCGCGGATTCGACTTCCTCCGGGGATTCGACCGAGTCACGCACCTCGTCGGCAAAGCTCGCCACGACCTGCGGCGGCACCAGCGCCTCAGTGGGGTCAAGGCCCACGACGCTGGGGTTCTGAGTGTTGTCAATCGCTTCGATCAGGCGATCCATGCTGCTCCTTGTGTTATCTACAGACGGCTGAACATCAGCTGGGAGCCGATGATTGTGGCGAGGGGGCGTCCGGTGACCTGCCAGCCGCCGAACGGGGTGTTACGAGCCTTGGAGTGGAACTGTTCGGGGTCCACGGTCCATTCCTCGGCGGTGTTGAGCACCACGAGGTCGACATTGTCGGCGTCATCCACGCGGCTCAAGTCGAGCAGTCGGTTGACGCCTTCACGCTGCGGCTGAGCGTCGCCCTCCCCCGCAATCACGCCATCCGGATCATCCCCGGTGGGCGCGGGTTCGGCGTAGTCCTCGACCAGCGCGGCCACGTCGGTTGGCACATGCCCCATAAGTTCGGCAGGTCCAACGGACATGAGCTCGATCAGACGCTCATCGGAAATGAAGCCGCCGTCGACGAGCACCTTGTGGCACACGCCGTACGCGCATTCCAGTCCGATGATGCCGTTGGGCGCCTCAAGGAAGCCGAGTTCCTTCTCTGCCAACGTGTGCGGCGCATGGTCGGTGGCCAGCAGATCCACGGTGCCGTCGGCGATGGCCGCGATGGTGGCTTTGCGGTCCGCTTCGGAACGCAGCGGCGGATTCATCTTGGCGAGCGTGCCGTACTTGAGCAGCGCCTCGTCGCTCAACGCCAGATAGTGCGGCGCGGTCTCGCAGGTAATCGGCAGTCCTTCGGCCTTGGCCTTGCGAATCGCCTCGAACGAGATGGCAGTGCTCACATGCTGGAAGTGCACGTGGACACCAGTGCGGCGGGCCGCTTCTATATCGCGGGCCACGATCTTGAGCTCGGTATCTTCCGGAATGCCGGGCACGCCAAGCTCGCGGGAAACGGGGCCTTCGTTCACGGCACCTGTATCGTGATGCTCGCAATGCTCGATCAGGTACAGGTCGGAGGCCTTGACGTTCTCCAGCACCTGGTCCAAGATCTCCGGCGTCACAGCGGAACCGTCGTCGCTGATTGCGGTGATGGGGTGCGTGAGCATGGCCGGCGTCTTGGCGTCGTCCTCGAATCCGGGCACGTACTTGAGCCAATCGGCAACGTCGCTTGCCTCATGACCGGCGCGATCCTTGGACGCGCACACGCACAGATCGTAACGAACCGGCAATTGAACATCGTGCGCAGTATCGTACTGCTGCAGGAAGTCGATGACGTTGTCGAAGCCGGCATCCAGAACCTCTTTCGCACCGGTCGCTTCCGGGTCAGACACGGTCTGCCCATCCAGTGCCGGCAACGTGTTCGGCATGATGAGCACGTTCGTGTATCCGCCGGATGCGGACGCACGGCAGCCGGAGACCATAGATTCCTTGTAGGTCTGGCCGGGATCGCGGAAGTGGACGTGTGGGTCTTCGAAACCGGGGGCCACGGTCAGGCCGGTGGCGTCGATGTCGGCGCCGTCAGCCACGGCGGAGGTGTCGGCGAAGTAGGCGGCAGCGGTCCCGGGCACCACGAGGTCGATGACCTCGCCGGTGTTCCAGACCTTGATGTTGCGTAGGGTGATGCTCACAGTTTGGCTTCCTCGTCGCAGTAGTCGCAGCGGTATTCGAGCCGCTCGGAGTGCACGAGGTGGAACATCTGCTTGATGCCGGGCTCGGTGGTGGTCACGCAGCGCGGGTTCACGCAGGAGATCACGCCGACGATGTGCTCGGGCAGGTTCGGCTGCTTCTTTTCGACGATCTTGCCGCCGCGCACCACGTCCACGGTGGCTTGGCGGGCCACGAAGCCGAGCACGTCGAGGTCGATGTCCTTGTCATCTTCGATTTTGATGATGTCCTTGGAGCCGTAACGCTTGGAGTCGGCGTTCATGATGAGCGCAAGCTTGGTTTTGGCCGGGTCGATTTTCAGGTATTCGAGAACCTTCAGCGAGGTTCCGGCCGGCACATGGTCGATAATGATGCCGTTCTGAATGCTGGTGACTTCCATCAGGCCTGAACCTCCTTGGGGTTGAGCGGTTCGTATCCGGGCAGTTCGTCGCCCACCACGGTGATTTCGAGGGCCATGCGCACGAGCATGCCGTTCTTGACCTGTTCGAAGTAGGCGGCACGCGGGTCGTCGTCCACGTCCACGGCGATTTCGTTGACGCGCGGCAGCGGGTGAAGCACGGCCATGGACGGCTTGGCGAGCTGCAGCTTCTCTTCGTCGAGAATGTAGGTGTCGCGCAGGCGCAGGTAGTCGTCTTCGTTGAAGAAGCGTTCCTTCTGTACGCGGGTCATGTACAGCACGTCGAGGTCGCCGATCACGGAGGCCAGGTCGCGCACTTCCACGTAGGAGCAGTTGTCGGTGGCGTTGATGCGGTCGATCACGTACTGCGGGGTCTTGAGCTCGTCCGGGCTGATGAGCACGAAGCGCACGTTGCCGAATCGGCACAGGGTCTCGATCAGGGAGTGCACGGTGCGGCCGAAGGTCAAATCGCCGCACAGTCCCACGGTCAGGTCGGTGATGCGGCCGAAGCGCGACTGCAGCGTGGCCAGGTCGGCCAGCGTCTGCGTGGGGTGCATGTGGCCGCCGTCGCCGGCGTTGATTACCGGCACGGATGCGGCGCGGGAGGCCACCAGCGCGGCACCCTCCTTCGGGTGACGGATGGCGACCACGTCCACGTAGTTGGACACGGTCTTCAACGTGTCGGCGATGGATTCGCCCTTGGTCACGGAGGCCAGCTGCGCGCCGGCGAATCCGATGACCTTGCCGCCGAGACGTAGCATTGCGGTCTCAAAGCTCAGGCGCGTACGGGTGGAGGGCTCGTAGAACAGCGTGGCCAGCACTCGCCCATCGCAGGTATGGGCAACCTCTTTGCGGTGGGAATCGATGTATTCGGCCTTATGCAGCAGGTCGAGAATCTGGTTTGTAGACAGGCCGTCCAGCGTTACGACGCTTTTGCCGACCATTGGCGTTTCTTCAGACAAGGCTCACCTTTTCGCTCGTGGTTTTCAGGTGGCCACCCTTGCGTGACCTAATCTAACTTACGCCATTTTTCGGACAGCCGCATTCACCGAGTGTCCACCTGAAAATCCAACGAATATGCTGCCTTATCGCTGCGCGCGGCGTCGATTTCGTTCCAGTCGCGGTGCGATCACGTGCATACGCGGGCGAGGGGCGGTTTGCGGCTGCTGCGTTGCGGCGGAGGACGTGGCGGTGGTTGCCGCAGCCGCCTCGCCTTCGGTCTGCCCATAGAACAAGCGCTGGCATACGTCACGGCATTTGCGCATCACGGCCAGCAGGTCGTTCTCGAAATGCTGGCCGCGGTGGGCGCCGTAGCCGAGGTAGACGGCGATGCCGCCCAGCGAATAGATGTCATCAGGCAGAATATCGGCCTGGTTGGCGCGCCCGCTCCACAGATAGCTGCCGTTGCGGGCCGCGGTGCACAACGTCCATGCCTTGCGCAGCTGAATCGCATCGATAGCGCTGATGAGCTTCTTGGCTTCCAGCACGTCCAATGCCTCCAGCGTGCCGTTGACGCGCAGATCTTTGATATCGCCGGCGTGCTGGAGCTGCATGAGTTGCACGGTCCATTCCACGTCAGACAAGCCGCCCTTGCCGAGCTTCAGATGCCGTTCACGGCGCACGCCGCGCGGCAGACGCTCGGCTTCCATGCGGGCCTTGAGCTTGCGGATGTTCTGCAATTCTGCTTCAGTCAGTTCCGTGGTCGGGTAGCGCAGCGGGTCGGCGATGTTGATCAGGAAGTCCCGCGCCAGTTCAGCGTCGCCGGCCGCGTACCGGGCGCGCAGCAGCGCCTGGCGCTCCCAGGTCGAAGCCCAGGATTCGTAGTATTCCTCGCAGGAGGCATAGGAGCGCACGAGCGGGCCGTTCTTGCCTTCCGGGCGCAGGTCCAGGTCGAGTTCGATCTTGGGTTCCAGCGTCGTCGGTCCTTGCAGGATGTTGCGCAGGTCTTCCACGACCTTCTTGGCGAAGGCGTTGGCTTGGCCGTCGTCGGCATCGTCGGCCGGACGGTAGATGAGAATGGCATCCGCATCGGAGCTGAAGTTCACTTCGCGCCCGCCGTAACGGCCCATGGCAATGACGGTGATGCCGGCCGGCGTGGTTTCGACGCCGAACTCGGCGATCTGGTGGCGCACGGCCCAGGTCAGGGAGGCATCGATGATCGCGTCATACACGTCGGTCATGGCCTTGAGACTGTCGGAGTCGCTGATCACACCGCTCATCCAAGACAGGCCGATGCGTTCGATTTCGTGGCGGCGCATGGCGCGCATGGAGGTGGCGAACTCGTTGATGTTCGAGCCGAAACGTTCCAGCGCCGAGCCGGTCTGCACGTCCAAGGCCTCGCGCGTGCGGGCCTGCAGATTGTCGTCGTCGCCAAGCCAGCTGATCGATTCGACCGACTTGTTGAGCGCGTCGCCCAGGAATCGTGAGTTGGACAGGATGTGGCACAGGCGCTGGGCGGCGGAGGTGGAGTCGCGCAGGAAGCCGAGGTAGCCGGATTCGGTGCCGAAGTTCTCCTCCAGTTTGCGCCAGCTGAGCAGGCCCATGTCCGGGTTCTGGCCCTCGCCCAGCCACTGCAAGACGGCGGGCAGGATGATGCGGTTGATTTTGGCCGCGCGCCCCACGCCGGCGGTGAGCGCCTGCACGTGGCGGATGGCGGCGTCCGGGTCGCCGAAACCGATGGATTCGAATCGTTCCTGTGCTGCCTCGACGCTCAGGACGATCTGGTCGTTCTCCATCTGGGCATTGACCGGCAGCATCGGGCGATAGTAGATGTCGAGGTGCAGGTGGCGTACTTCGCGGCGGGTGTCGTCGTACTTGTCGACGAGTTCTTCCGGGTGCAGGCCGAATGCGCGGGCGAGTCGGCGCAGTTCCTGGTTCTGGTTGAGCTCGTCCACGTCGATGTCGCGCTTCTTTTCGAGGCCTCCGACCGAGGCCCGGCCGAGGTCCGGGAACAGGTGCGTGCGCTTCAGGGACCAGATCTGCTGGCGATGTTCCATCACGCGCTCGAAGCGGTAGTCCTGGGACATGCGCACGGCCTGCTTGCGCGAGACATAGCCGCCTTCGGACAGGCGCTGCAGCGAGTCGAGCGTGTTGCTGGTGCGCAACGATTCGTCGGTGCGGCCGTGTACGAGCTGGAGCATCTGCACGGTGAATTCCACATCGCGCAGGCCGCCGCGGCCGAGCTTAATCTCGCGGTCCTTCAGGGGCGCGGGAATCAAATCCTCCACGCGCTTGCGCATTTTCTGGCAGTCGTAGACGAAGTTCTTGCGCTTGGACGCGCTCCACACGAACGGCCGGGTCATGTCCATGTAGGCCTGGCCGAGGTCGGGGTCGCCGGCCACCGGGCGGGCCTTGAGCAGCGCTTGGAACTCCCAGTTCTCGGCCCACTGCTCGTAATAGTTCTTGTGCGAGGAGAGCACGCGCACCAGCGCGCCGTCCTTGCCTTCCGGGCGCAGGCCGCCGTCGATCTGCCACAGCGGCTGCTCAGCCACGCCCATGATGGCGGACTGGCAGACGCGCTGCAGCACGGTGCCCATCTTGGTGCCCACGCGGATCAGCGTCTGATGGTCCACGTCCTTGTCGGCCGGTTCGACCACGTAGATGAGGTCCACGTCGGAGACGTAGTTCAGTTCCTGTGCGCCGAGTTTGCCCATGCCGATGATGGTGAAGCGCACGTGCTCGCTGCCCTCGGTTTCGTGACGGGCGATGGCCAGCGCGCCTTCGAGCGCCGCGTCCGCGAGGTCGGACAGTTCGCGGCTGATGGTCGGTTGGATGGAGGTCGGGTCGTCCGCCACGGCATCCTGGGCGATGATGGCGGCCAGTTGGTTCCGGTAGCTGGAACGCAAGGCCGTGGCCGCTTCGGCCAGATCCTTGGAGGCGACGGGCATGGCCGGTTCGTCCGGGTCCGCGCCGACCGCCTTGAGCAGACGTGCACGGCGTTGCGCGTGATTGAACAGATGGCTGTTGCAGTTGTCGACTGCTGCCGCCTCCACAAGCTGCGGCTTGAAGCGCATGAACTTGCCCATCGCGTCGGAGACGCCGAGCACCGTGACCAGACGCTTCAGGGCGTCGTTGTCGGAGATGACGTGTTCCAGATCGCGCTGGCTGGATTGCATCGCGTTGACGATATCCACGAAATTGCTCAATGCCATATCGGGGTCGCAGGCGTGGGCCAGCGCGCTCAGCAGTTCGGCGCATCGCTCATCGGGAATGTCGTCCGCCTTGAGCTGGTCGAACAAGGCGCGGGCCTTGTCGAGGTCTTGCAGACCTGCCCTGATGAGGTCCATGGAGCTGGGTTTGAACATCGACGATTCCATAAGATTCCACTATATACACTCATGCCCTCCGAATAGGGCATGAGCCGGGAAGGAGTCATCGGGCGACGCTGATGAGCTCCGAGGAATCCATATCGTAATCGGCCATGGCGTAGGAACGGATGGCGGGGTCATCATAGGTGTTCATGTAATAGGTGTTGGTCTTGGACGAATATCCGCTGGTGAACAGCGTGCGTTCGAACTGGCCGTCGCCCATCTTCGCCATGCCGTCCATCATCTGCACGGAGCCGAGGGTGTGGAACAGGCGCGACACATTGGTGGCTTCATCGTTCTGCTGCGGGTAATGCGCGTTGGTGTAGGCCACACGAACGAAGCGCGACGGGGAGCTCACGTCGCCCGGGATGCCATGCATGCCCACACCCGCACCCCAGGCGGTCAAGGAGGCCTTGCCCCATGAAGTCGGTTCGGCCATCTCGTTGCTGACGCACATGTAGTTGCGCAGATTTTCCATATGGAAGTCGAATGTCGGCTGATTGGTCAGCACATCGACGTCATCATGATGCACGTGCATGCCATCGGCCATCTGCTCGACGACGATGCTGCGCTTGCCGTCACCGATGAACCAGTGCAGCAGAGACTCCTGCTGTCCCGGCACGATCTGGGAGACGAGCGTCACGTTCCTGAGCGCCTCCTCGACCTCGTCGACGGAGTCGAAATTACGCGCCACCCACAGCGGAAATTCGAACGTGGCGACGTTTTCCGTGCCTTCGACCGGTTCGTGGACGAACGAGGCGTAGCCGGGGAAATTCAAGCCGGCGATGGCCAGACCATGTTCATTGGCGCAGTCGAAATACATCGGCCTATCGGCCATGACCACGCCCACTCCGATCACCGCGTTCGGCTTCTCCTTGCCGCCCGCACCGAACACCGTGTCATAGTGGTAGCCGCGCGGAGTGACCAGGATGGTCTCCCCATATGAGAAACTCCAGTCGAGATTACGGCCGAAATAGGTGTTGCCCTCATCATCGGAAAAACGGACGCCGGTGCACATAACGGACTTCCTTCCATCGCTTTGGTTGGCTTGCACGTTCATGATACCCATCGGCCGCTGGGGGAACTCTGGGTTTCGCCAGCAGATTAACGTGCGGCGCGGCGCATTGAGATGCGCCGCGCCGCGATATGCATCAACCTTGCGTACCGAGGAACAACGGTTCCACATTGCGCCAGATACGGCGCGTAGTGGCGGGGTGGTTCATCGAATACAGGTGGACGCCGTCCACGCCGTGGGCCACGAGGTCGGCGATCTGCTCGGAAGCGTAGAGGATGCCGGCGGTACGCAGGGACTGGATGTCGTCCTCCCACTTGTTCAGCAGGGTGTTGAGCTTGTCCGGGATGCGCGAGGCGTTGCGCTCGGCCATGCGACGCACGGACTTGGCGCCACGCACCGGCATGATGCCCGCCTCGATCGGCACGGTGATGCCGGCGGCGCGCGCCTTGTCGAGGAAGCGGTAGAAGTCCTCATTGTCGTAGAAGAGCTGGGAAATCAGGTGAGTGACGCCGGCATCGACCTTGATTTTGAGGTTTTCGATGTCCTGGTCCAGCGAGTCAGCCTGATAGTGGCCTTCCGGGTAGCAAGCACCAAACACCTTGAAGTCCGGCTTCACGGAGCGGATGTATGACACGAGGTCGCTGGCGTGGTTGAACTCGCCGACCAGCTGCTCGCCTTCGATGTAGTCGCCGCGCAGCGCGAGCACGGCGCTCACGCCGGCTTCCTCGAACATGTCGAGAGCCTCATCGATCTTGGCCTTGTCGGAGTAGAGCGCGGTCAGGTGGGCGACTGCGGGGATGCCGTATTCCTTGCTGATCGTGTGGGCGATGCGCGCGGTGGCGGTGCGGTCGGAGTGGGTGCCGTGACCGTAGGTCACGGAGATGAAGTCGGGGTTCAGCCCTTCGAGTCCGTCGAGGGTGTCGTAGATGGTGCCAACAGGCGCGTTGCGCTTCGGGGGAAAGACCTCAAGGGTGAACATCGGGGAATGCATGCTGATTTCCTTACATAAACCCGAGCTCCCTCATCCAGAGGGAGCTCGGTGATTTCCGCTACTTGTCGAGCTTGGCGCGCACGGCCTTGGCGGCGGCGACCAGGTTCTCCAGGCTCGGCCAGGTCTCGGCGTTACCACGGGTCTTCAGACCGCAGTCGGGGTTGATCCACACCTTCTTGACGTCCATCTTGTCAAGGATCTCGTAGATACGATCCTCGATCTCCTTCTCGGAAGGAATACGCGGGGAGTGAATGTCGTAGACGCCCGGGCCGGCCTCGGTCTCGAAGTGCGCGTCATGAATGGCGTCGAGCACCACCAGATCGCCACGGGAGGCTTCGAAGGAGATCACGTCGGCATCCATCGCGTCGATGTCGCGGATGATGTCGTTGAACTCGGAGTAGCACATGTGGGTGTGGATCTGGGTGGTCGGCTTGACGGCGGAGTGCACCAGACGGAAGGCCGGAACGGCCCAGTCGAGGTACTTGACGTGCCAGTCGGACTTGCGCAGCGGCAGCTTCTCACGCAGGGCGGCCTCATCGATCTGGATGACCTTGATACCGGCGGCCTCGAGATCGAGCACTTCGTCGCGGATGGCGAGGGCGAGCTGCTTGGTCTGCTCCTCGTGGGTGATGTCCTCGCGCGGCCAGGACCAGTTGAGGATGGTCACCGGGCCGGTGAGCATGCCCTTCATCACATGGTCGGTCTTGGACTGGGCGTACGCGGACCATTCCACGGTGATCGGGTTGGCGCGGGAAACGTCGCCCCAGACGATCGGGGGCTTGACGCAACGGGTGCCGTAGGACTGGACCCAAGCGTTCTTGGTGAACAGGAAGCCGTTGAGGTTCTGGCCGAAATATTCGACCATGTCGTTACGCTCGAACTCGCCGTGGACCAGCACGTCGAGGCCGATCTCCTCCTGCTTCTTGATGACGGCGTCGATCTGGGCTTTGATGAACTCGTCGTAGGCTTCCTTGGTGACCTCGCCCTTGCGCAGCTTGGCACGCTCGGCGCGAATCTCCTTGGTCTGGGGGAAGGAGCCGATGGTGGTGGTCGGCAGCAGCGGCAGGCCGAGGGCCTCGCGCTGCAGGGCCTGACGCTCCTCGCGGGCAGGCTGACGCACGTAGTCGGCGTCGGACAGCTTGCCGATGCGCTCGGCGACGGCCGGGTCGGCGGCCACGCGGGTGCCGTCGAACAGAGCCTGGTTGGCGGCGAGGGCGGCGGATGCCTTCTTCTCGTCCTCGGTGGCGTCGGCCAGGGCGGCGACTTCCTTGAGCTCGTCGAGCTTCTGGACGGCGAACGCGAAGTGCTTGAGGTCTTCGGCCGGGATGCCGGTCTCGCCTTCGGTGCTGAACGGCACGTGCAGCAGGGAGGATGCGGTGGAGACGGCCACGTTGGCGGTGACCTGCTTCAGGGCGTCGACCAGGCCGAGGGAGGTGGCGTAGTTGTTGCGCCAGATGTTGCGGCCGTTGATCACGCCGGCGAAGATGGTGGTGTTGGAGGCCACGCCGTACTTGGCGACGGCTTCGAGGTTCTCCTCGCGGCCTTCGTTGAGGTCCAGGCCGATGCCGTCGAAGCCGAGCAGGTTGACGGTCTCGTACACGTCGGCGATGTGGCCGAAGTAGGTGTTGAGCAGCACCTTGACGTTGCCCTTGGCGGACAGGATCTTGGTGTAGAGGGTCTTGAAGAGTTCAACGTCGCCCGGCTCCTTGTCGAGCACGAGGTACGGCTCGTCGAGCTGGACCCATGCGGCACCGAGTTCGTTGAACTTGGCGAGCACTTCGACGTAGACGGCGGCCACGGCGTTGACCAGGCCCTTGTCGAGCTCGAGTTCGGTGGCTTCCGGGGTGCGGGCGAGCTTCAGGAACGTGTACGGGCCGATGAACACGGGCTTGGTGTCGATGCCCAGCGCCTTGGCCTCGTTGAACTCGTCGAACGGCTTGGTGGAGTTGAGCTTGATCTCCGCGGCCGACTCGACTTCGGGCACCAGATAGTGGTAGTTGGTGGTGAACCACTTCTTCATCGGCAGGGCGGTCACGTCGCCCTTGTCGCCCTGGTAGCCGCGGGCCATGGCGAAGAGCGTGTCCTCCTGGTTGTCGAAGGAGAGACGTGCGTAACGCTGCGGAATCACGTTGAGAAGGATGGCGGTGTCCAGCATCTGATCGTAGTAGCTGAAGTCGTTGCTGGGGATGAGGTCGATGCCGGCGGCCTGCTGCAGCTTCCAGTGCTTGGCGCGCAGTTCGGCGGCGGTGGCCTTGACGGCGGCGAGGTCGTTGGCACCCTTCCAGTAGCCTTCGATGATCTTCTTCAGTTCGCGGTTCTGCCCGATGCGGGGGAAGCCGGAGACGGAAGTCAGAGTGGACATGAATCCTCCAATGTATGCGTTCGTAACCCGACTTAGGGTAGCAAAACATCCGGATTCCACCCCTTATAAATGGCCGCAGAGTGTCGTTATAGATGGAATTTATATCTGCTTTAGTCGAAGTCTTTCACATTGATGACCGCGAGCAGTTCGCCGCTGTGCACCTGCCATTCGTCGAACGGTTTGTTCGATCCCATGATCACGATGGATGCGGGCGAAAGTCCCAAGTTGAGCAGGTCGAGTCGTTCGCCGTCGGAGTCGGCGGAGGCGAGCCATTGGGCGCTGATCGACACAGTCGGCTCGTGGCCCACTATCATGAACACGCGGTTCTTGGCCTTGACGTGGGCGAGCTCGTCGAACACCGCCTGCACTCCCCCGTCATACAGGCTGATGCGGTAGTCGACGATTGGCTTGTCGCCAAAGGTCTTGAGCATGCGGTCCAGTGTCTGGCGCGTGCGGGTGGCGGACGAGCAGGAGATTTGGTCGGGCACCAGTCCCAGCGACTCGATGCCCTTGCCCACGGCCTTCGCCTGTTTCAGACCTTTGTCGGTGAGCTCGCGCTCCGAGTCACCCTTGTCGCCGAACGGCTCGGCCTTGGCATGCCTCATGATGATGAGAATATGGTCGTATTTCTTCGCCGCTTTGGCGACTTTACTCAGCTTGATGCCCATCCGTGGCTCCCTTCACGAACCGTCTGCCCGGTGTGGCGGTGTGGCGGTGTGGTATTGCTTCCAGTATAGAGGTGTGTGAGCGTTCACAAACTCATCGTTTGGCGGTTATTCGTGCGTATTGCCAAGTTCTCCCACCTGACGGTCGAGGTCGCGCAACACCTTACGTAGTTTGTGGTCGGAGATGTCGCGCAGTTCCAGTTCCTCGATCTGCGCTTCACGCTGTTCGTCGGTGAGCGAGTCGATGTCGGTCTGTGTGTCCTTGGTCACGCGATCGCGCTTTCTGAGCGCCTCGAACCCGGAGGCCATGGCGCGCGAGATAACAAGGAAACCGGTATGACCGATCATCTGGTGGTCGGGGCGTACGGCGAGGCCCTGGGCCTTCCATGTGCGTTCGAACGATTCCTGGATCTGCGGCTCGGTCCAGCAGCCGGCCGCGCGCAGGGCTTCGGCCATGCGGCTCATCTGCGTGGTGGTAGTTACGTAACTGACCAACACGCCGCCGGGGGCAATCACGCGGTATGCCTGCTCGAGCCTGTTCCACGGGTCGAGCATGTCGAGCATGATGCGGTCGAACCAGTGTTCGGGCAGTTCGGCGGCAACGGAATCGAAGTCGCCGGTTTTGAGATCCCACCAGCTGGGGGCCTCGCCATAGTACAGCGTGGCATTGGCTTGGGCGACCTTGGCGAATTCGGGGCGCAGCTCGATCGTGGTCAGGTGGCCGCGCTCGCCCACGGCGTCCAGCAGGTTCACGCTCATCGCGCCCGAGCCGGCACCGGACTCAAGCACGCGCATGCCGGAGCGGATGTCGCCGAGCTGAATAACTTGGGCGATGTCCTTCGGATACATGATCTGCGCGCCGCGCGGCATCGAAAGCACATAATCGGCCAGTCGCGGGCGCATCACCGCATACTCCCAGCCGCCGATGGCGCGCGACGATTTCCACGGCTTGTTCTTGTCTTTCTCGGGGTAGACCTGATTGACCTGTGCCTCGCGCTTGGCATGCACGGTGAGGATTACGGTGCCTTCGGTCTTGCCAATCACATCGTCATGCAGAATCAGGCCATGCTCGGTCTGCGTGGAGCCGCCGGCCACAAGCTGATCGGTGATCTTCTTGCCCTTGCGGTCGGTGAACTGCACTTTCTCGCCTGCGGTGAGAGGCCCGCGCCTCGGCTCCATAACTTGCTCCTTGCGTGCTCGGTGGGTCAATCGCTACAAGTCTAATGCATGTAAGCTCGCTGGTGAGGTGATGACGATGCGAATGCAGATGACAAGCCAGATCGATGCCGGCGGCAATGACCCCATTTTCCTGATGTTCCACGGTTACGGCAACGACGAAAGCGAGATGATGCGGATTCTCGACGCCGTATATGCGCCGACGCGAGCCGATGCGGCCCCGGCCGCAATTGCCGCCGTACCCAGCTATATCTCGTTCCGCGCCACCTACGCGAGGCCCTATATGGGCGGCAATTACTGGTATCCCGACGGCTGCGGCGTGGACGAGCGCCAACGCGAATGCGCGGCGGTCGGGGATGCGGTGGCTTCACTGCTGGATGCCTCGGCATTCGCCCATCGCAGGAAGATATTGATCGGTTTCTCCCAAGGCGGTTATCTGTCGTATCGTCTGGTCAAGGTGCATCCGACGTTGTTCGATGCCGCGATCCTGCTCAGTCCTTCGTTCATGGGCGAGGAACAGGCGGCGCTTGACTCCCCTACCCGATTCTTCCTGGCGTATGGCGCGCAGGACCGCACGATTCCGCTGCCCGACCAGCAAACGGCCCATCAGGTCCTTGAACGGGCCGGACATCTGACCTATCGCGAGTATTCCGGCATGGCCCATGCCATCTGTGATGAGGAAATCGCCGATATCCGGGATTTCCTACGTACCATATGATGCCGGAATAGCTTCAATATGGAATATCTCCGTTCAAAGAGGTACATTCGACCTTTTGCGGAATGATATCTCCGTTCAAAGAGGTACCGGTCCAAGTAGAAGCGGCTCAACAATGGCGGAATGGCGTTGGCCGCGCCCATTCATCGCGCGATGGTTCTGCGATCAGCTCAATTCCCCTGCCGGCTGATGCCGCCCTTATGACCGGTGGCCTTGAATGGCGTGGCGCGTGCCGTCACCTTCGGCCCCGGCAGATTCGTACTGGTATTGGATCGACCGCGGAGCCCGGCAGCCGGCTGGGACTCGGGGCGTCGACCAGTACCCGTGATGTCGGTATGCCGTTTGCCGTCGTGTGCCTGTTTCCCACCAGCACCGTCAGCCTCGTCAATATCAATGCCCTTGGCACGCAAAGCACGCGCCCACCGCTCATCCATCGTGCGCCTCACACGTCCCATTCGGGTTTCCACGTGTACTGCATGTCGTAGGCGCTGGGCGAACGGCGGCAGGTGGTTCAAGGTGATCGGGCCGAATGCGGCGGCGTCAAAAGACATCGTTTGCTCCCTTCGATGGTGTTGGCCAACAGGTTCCAAGGGTCAGGCACAGCGCCTTTCTCAACCCGTTCGCCGTCACGATGGCTGGCAGCTTGCGTTCACTGGTTCCCCTGCAATGCGCCTCATTATGGCAACACGAACCGACAGGTGCCGGCTGCGCCTAGGATGGGAAACGATTGCTGCACGCCGAAAAGGGAAGGCGACTGTCATGAGGTATTTCACGACTGGTGGTTGGAAGACCGCCCCGCACTTAACCTGTTCGAAAGTTTGGAGCCGCACGATACGGTTGAGATTGAGGGACTCGGTGGTGCACGCCCGGAGGCACTGAATGTTGGCTTGGATGCTTGGGATTTGATGCCGATGAGTGAAACACGGGTTGTCGAGTGGTTCCACAATCACGATGTCGGCTCGCCCGCGAACGGGACCAGTAAGGCCGATGATTCAGTTCCCTCGCTCGATATGCCGTCGTTCTGATGTGATTCGCGGAATGTTCGTGTCGTTGTTCTCGTCGTGGGTGGATTGACACAGCATTGACTGCCGTTGAGATGTATGCACGCTGAACACGCGCCTCAACGGCAGTGGTCTCGTCATCTCTCGCTCACACCAACGGATTGCCGGCTGCCTGATACAGCGACCACCAGTCACGGCGTTCGAGTTCGATATCGGCACCGGCCGCCATCTGGCGGATGCGCTCCGGTGTCATTGAGCCGAGCAACGGCTGGATACCGGCGGGATGACGCAGAATCCAAGCGACGGCAATGCCGTTGGGCGTGGAACCGTATTTGCCGGCAAGACGGGTCAATTCGGCGTTCAGCTCGGGGAAATGCTCGTTGCCGACGAACGGACCGTATTCCGTGCCGGATTGGAATGGGCACCATGCCTGAATGGTCATATGCTTCAGCCGTGAATAAGGCAGGATGCCACCGGTGCGATCGGCTGCGGGATCGCTCGCCATATTGAATTGGATTTCAGCGTCGAGCATCTGTGTATGCATCAGGCCGAACTGCAGTTGGTTGATTTCCAATTTCTGACGAAGGCCGCTTTGCAATAGTTCGATCTGCCACGGGCCCATATTGCTGACTCCGAAATGACGCACTTTGCCACTTGATTCCAACGCATCGAATGCTTCGGCGACCTCGTTCAACTCAAACAGCGTGTCAATACGGTGCAGCAGCACGGCGTCGACGTAATCCGTCTGCAAAGCCTCAAGCTCGTGATCGAGTGCGTCAATCAGATGCTTGGCGCTGAAGTCATACCCGTTTGCGCCGCCATCGTTTTCGCCGAAACTGTAGTCGATGCCGAACTTGGTTTGGATGAAGATGGTGCTGCGGTCGAGTCCTGCGTCCTTCCACGCTTGGCCGAAACGCTTCGAACTGGCGTGCGCGGCATGATCATGGAATCCATAGATGTCCGCCGTGTCGAAATAGTCGATGCCAGAATCATGGGCCACGGCCACGGTACGTGCCGCATCGGCGGCATCCAACGCGTCCATGCGCATCACACCCAGCGCCACTCGTGACGCAATCATGCCGGATTGTCCGATTTCCTGAGTCTTCATAGTGTCTCATTTCTGTTATCGTGAATCGGCGAACGGGCACTGTCCGCCTCGTTGCCGGGCAGCAATCTCCATTGCCGCGGCTTATGTCACCTTATCGCTTGAAGTGCACTTGAAGGCAACTCGCAGGCAGGCAGCGCGCGCTGCCGGGCGCGTCTTCGCGTCTTCATGTCTTCGCTGTGATCGAGACATCGTTGTGCCGTGATCATGCCTATTTCTTGTATGATGACCTCTATAGCAACAGAGCTAGGGGGATTCCATGAACACTACCGATTCATCCAAAGTCAGTGATGCCAACGCCGGCGCAAACAATGTCATCCATATCCCGCACAATCCCACGCTTGCCGGATTGGCCACGCTGACCCGCAACGTGGCGTACAAGACCGGGGCCGATAACCTGGTGATGGATATCATCTCACCACAATCCACCGGCGATGACGATGACCGCCGCTACCCCACCGTGGTATTCGTGCAAGGCAGCGCCTGGACCACGCCGCATCGCGACTACGAGATCCCGCAGCTCTCGGCTTTGGCCCGCGAAGGCTTTGTGGTGGCTACGGTGAATCATCGCGATGCCTCGAGCGACCCCCACGACATGTTCCCCGCATATCTCGAGGACGTCAAAGCAGCCATCCGCTATCTCAGGGCAAACGCGCGCCAATGGCACGTGGACCCCGACCATCTCGGTATCTGGGGCACGTCGTCCGGCGGCAACACGTCGCTGCTGGTGGGGTTGACCGCCGACGATCCGCGGTATGAGGACGGCACCAATGCCGATGAAAGCGATGCGGTGAAGTACGTGGTCAGCTGCTTCCCGCCCACCGACATGCTTGAAGCTGTCGACGCATTCGACGATGAGACCAATCCATTCCGGCTGTATTATTTCGGCCCGTTCGCGGCCGTGGTGGGTGCGACCCATGAGACCGGCATCAATGCCGAGGTCCGTCAGCGCGCGGCTGACATGAGCCCCTACCTGCAGGTGCGGGATGACCAACAGTATCCGCCGATGCTCCTGTTGCACGGTACCGCCGACACCGTGGTCCCCTATCATCAATCCGTCAAGATGCGCGACCGACTGGTCGAGCACGGCGTGGACGCGCAGCTGGTGCTAGTCGACGGCGCCGAACATGAGTACGATTTCTGGAGCCAGCAGGTCTTCGACGTGATCTTCGATTTCATTCGTGAGCGGAGCTGAACGTAAGGGCACACGGGCGCGTCCTTGTTTGTTATAGGTTGCCGAGTTCTCTTTTAGCCAATTTTGTTGGAGCCCCTATCTGCGTGAACATGCCATGACAGTTCTAGACTGTGTTCTAGGACTGTCAATCGGCAATGTGTATGAAAGCGTGATGTGATGGGTCAGACGGCGATTGATGGAGTTGAGGGACTTAATAGGGCCGGTGAACTCGATGAACTCGGCAGATTTAGCCGTTCGCGGCAGCTGATGTGGGGTCATGCGCTGTATCTGATTTGGTGGTGTATTTTCTTCCGCCCGAATGCGCAGGTCAAAGGCGGCGCGCTGCGCGTATTCGGTATTGCGTGCATTCTTGTGGCCGCGGTGGCGGGGCATCGTCGGAGTAGTGTTAGAATGTTTTGGTATCAGTAAGTTACTTTAGCACGCGGCCGATTTCCTCTTTGAGTGCATACCGTCTCGGGTACTTTGCCATGATCTCCTTGGCGAGAGCCTTGGCTTGGTCGAGTCCGAAAACGTTGCGATATTGCTCGATCCACATGGCAACGAATCGGTATTCGTTGCGATTTCCCTGTTGCAGATCGCGATCCAGCGGCAGTTGCTTTCTGATCAGTCGTTCTGCTTCCGCGCTGTGATTGAGGCTGATGGGCTTGAGCAAATCACGCAGGAGTTCCGGCCGCTGCCCGGCTAAGGCCAAGGCCTCATCGGATAGGCGCTCTTCAGTCATGAGTCGTGCAAGGACTTTCCCACCGAAATCATGCTCATGAAAGTTGCGCAGGATGTTCTGAACGCTTTGAGGCCAGCCCGATTTGCCGACCATCGATTTGAGGATGGGAATGCAACGTTCGTCCGCCACTGAATCACTGTGAGCGACGTAGTACTCATATAATTGTTTGATGCCGTTCTCATCGTTCAGTCGTTCATAGCAGGCCTCCAGCATGGTAAGCTCGCCATGCGGCAGTTGAGCGGTGAGCTCCCAATACCCCGCATGCTTTTGCGCGGCATCCCAATCGTAAGTCTGTTCCAAGAAAGCGGCGGCCCCGGCATAATCCCCGTCCAGGAATTTACGTGCGATGACGGCAAATCTGCATTCGGCCACGTCCGTGTTTTTGGACAGTAGCTCATCGGCACTAATTGCGTCGCCGCCGTACAGCAGAAAGTCATGATGGAGTTTCATCAGATAGTCCTGTGCAGCTCGCCAATCGTAATCGGTCAGGTTCGTTCGATGGCCGTCAATGGAATCCCCCTTCTTGTCATGAAGGAATTGCTGGGCAACATTCAATGTGGACTGCGCATAGGTGCGGCACATGAACGAGGTCGTGCCGATCTCGCGGGGCTGATGCTCCATCTGTTCTACGTCCGCCGTACCTCGTGCGTGAATATCCGCGAATGGGATGACGCATTCCAGCGGCGTGTGCGGCCAAAACAGCATCTCGACCATAGGGGTATCACGTATGAATCTCAACGCTGCAATCAGCATCTGCTGCGCTTGCTCGCCTGTAACGATTGGTGCCGCGGCATACGTATAAGCGAGGATCCGCTCATTGAGGTGTTCGATATATGTCTGTAGCGCACCCTCTTCATCATCGACTTGTCTCGCGAACCACACTGTTTTTCGCAAAGCCGCGCACATGCGTCTCATGGCCAGCGGATAGTCGTTCGATTGTTCTGCTTCCTCGAATACGGCCATCACGCCGTTTATGGCGGCATCTCCCCATTCGAATTTCCAGCCGTAGTCCTTGCCGAGATGTCGCCGCATGGGAGATTCCATGACGCGATCCACGGCGCTTTCGGGCATCAATGGTTCCATGCCGCTCGCGATTGCCGGATTCGCAGTCACGATGGCATTGATTTCGTCCTGATTCCAAACCAGATAGAAATGCTGAGCGGGCGTCCACCGTTCTGATTTGCGCAGTCCCACTCGTTCTCGAATATGTTGCAGCACTCGATTGAACACTTCAGGTTTCGATGCGAGAGGATTTGCTGCTACGGGTATGTCTGGCCGAGAGTCGTCCTGCTTTGCAATCATCGCATCGTATGTCACGTTCTGCTGATGATTACCGCCGTGTTTGTAATCACGCAACGTCAAGAGCACCGCACCAATATGCTTGCAGTATCCGTCATAGTCGTAGGGGCAGGTGCAGGATGCGAACACGATATCGTTGCCACGAAGTCGAATATCGACATCGTAGAGTTCAGAACCGTGCACTTCGGCGTGGAATAGTCCGGCCGACACTTCCTCTAACCCACCGATCCTATGCTCGTCCACGTAATCATATGCTCGCTCCAGGCTGCGGGAGGTCATCTCCTCTTCGAACTCGTCGAAATGAGCAGTCATGACGGGCCTCCTAATGATTGGTCATACATTACGGTGTGGGACGTAGTAGCCTAATGCAGTTCGGCTATCATCTGTTCAGCATCACCCATGCAACATCATGTCACGGTGCTTGTGCCAACGGAACAGACGCTCACGATGGCGGTTCAGCGTGAAACGATCCCACATCTGGTCCTCGGCCCACTCAACCATGCCATCATGTTCTTCATCTTCGGGATTGCCCAAGGTATCAAGGAACCGCTCGAACCCATACACCCCGCCGACATCCTCCGGAGGCGCATCCCCAGCCCCATCCCAAAGCTGAGGATCCGCAACGTGCACGCTGCGGTAGGTACGCAGCAGCTTAATATCATGGATCCAATCGTCACCATAATCGTAGTAATAGCGAGCGGTACGCACCTTGGGAAACACGTCGCCCAGCTCGGTTTCCGAAGCAACGCGAACTTCCGGCAACGGCTCCACCGGCATATATTGTTCGTATTTCGCCTCATGGTATGAGGGCTCTTCTCCCCACAATTCTTCCACTTGCACCTGCTTCCCATTCGGAAATGTGGCGCAGAAGCAGAACAGATGCTCGCCGTACCACATAAAGCATTCCTGCAATACCGCATGCAAATCGAAGAACGTCAATGATGCCGGCACCAGAATCTCCCGCCAGCATTCACGCCCGTCAAGGCGCAAAGTGACTCGGAAACGAAATGCCGTGTTGCCATTGCCTGCCATGAAGACTCCCTTATCAACGATGAAGTTATTATCACCGTAACAGAGTCTGGGACAAACCACTGCGTTACGAATCTGATTCGCGCCCTCAGAAAAGGCCGAATCATCTGTTCAATCTCCGTGTCCTATGGAAAAGACTCTAACAATAACCGGTACTGTTCATCATCAGCAAGTCCAATATGCCATGTGACCAGGTGCGGGACACTCATGTGATCAGTCGCTATGGTGGTGAGACGTGACTTCGGTTCGTACCGTCGAGCAGACGCGAATGGGGATAGCCGCGCCGCTCGTGTCCAATATCGGCTGGGGCGTGCTGCCGCTGTACTGGCGCGCACTGTCCAGTATGAATGCCACCAGCGTGCTCGCGTATCGTTTGGTCGCCACGTTGGCGGCCATGGTCGCGCTGTTAGTGGCGTTCTCCGTCCTGGCCACCGCGATTCCGCTGGCCATGTTCTCCTACGGCGTGCAGCACAGCCATTACCTGACCGTGAGTTTCATCCAATATCTCAACCCGCTGATCCAGTTCTGTGTGGCTGTGCTCCTGCTGCACGAGCCGATGCGCGCGCAGGGCTATGCGGCGTTCATGGTGATTTGGGTCGCGATCGCGGTGTATTCGTTCGGCGCGATTCGGGCGTATTGGGAGCGGCTGAAGCCCCACGCACGTTAAGCGCTTCCTTAACTCCCCTCCCCGAGGGGAGCTGTCGCCGTAGGCGACTGAGGGGAGGTCGACACGGCAAACAGCAGAAACCTCGCTCCCGACCAAAGCCACAAACACCACTCACGAAGCAAGCTTGTACAAGTTCTCCTTAAATTCCCGCTCACTCCACTTAATGGGATACGCATTGTACTTTTCCAAAGCGGTTATTAGCTGATTGTCAATGCGCCGATCCGAATCATTGAGGAAAACAACCAGTTCACTTGGTGTCTTTCGTGCCGCCTGCGTATCCTCCCATGAAATAAGGTACTGGAAATGAGTCGCTGGGAAGGCCGCGTAATAGATGTGCAGAATCGTTCCGCCTGTTTACTCGTAAACGGCAACACAAAGTCATACTGGCACAGCAAACCAGACTTGCCACGGAACTGAGCGCCTTCCACATACCGTATGTTGTTCGCATTAAAGAACATACGAATGTCATCTGCAAAATACGTCTGCACATGGGATTGGCCAGCATAGACATATCACCAACTTTGATGATAGCTTGCAGGAACCGATTCTTGGCATCAGCAAAATCAGCAGTATCGCTCGTCAGAGTAAGCTCGTCGCCGTTACGTTCAATACCAAACTGATTCAGAATATCTTTGAGCACTGCCAAACGCGATTCCGTCACAGTCATCCCATGCGACTCCAAACGGCGTAATGTGGCACAGTCATCAGAGAACGTTACGCTGTTCTTCCCGGGCTTCACATAGAACTGCGTATAGTCGTTGTCTTCATCCAGAAGTGGAACATTAACTTCATACCACTCATCCAGTTGCGTATAAGTCGTGTTATCAGACAGCCATTTTCCGTAACTTCGAATTAATGAGTCAAAATCAGAACTCGTCATACTTTCTTCTCGTCGTAAACACTACGATTCATTTGACTACAAACTTATCTGATGCAATTGGAATTGCTTCTCGCCTTTATTCAGGGTGATGGACTTCGGAGACAAAGCTTCCTTCAGCAGTTCCAGCATACGACGAGCTTCAGCATCTGTCAGTACAGCCATTGACGCCTCTTCCCCGAATGCGATTACCCAGTGGAAACAAGACTACATCAGACCAGTATGCACCGCCAAGCGGCGAGTAACACTCCACCCGCTACAATCAGCAGTATAGTTGTTCCGCAAAAGCCAACGCTGGCTCAATTCGAGGTCATGTTCGAAGGCACACCGTTGATTCTCGAACGCGCCACCGATTACTGGGAATCAGGCCGAGTGAGTTCGGTGCAGGAGATTGCGCCGCAGCTGTATCACGCGCAGGTGTCCGGCAGTGCCGATGACTGTTATGACGTTGACATCCGCCTCAGCAAAGACGCTCACGGCGAGAACGCCAATGAAGCAAACACTGATGACCAAGCCACTACCAGCAGTAACAGCGACCACGAATCCACAACCGACGACAATTCGATTCGCATACAATCCGCCGCGTGCACCTGCCCGTATCAGAGAACACCATATTGCAAGCACATAGGTGCCGTGCTTTACGAACTGCGCAAACAGCTCATTGGCGCGCACGGCAATCACCACAATGATGACACCGCCAACGCTCACGATGGTGTCATCGCACTCCCCCGTACCGTGCTGGATCCCATCCAGCAACACCTCGACGCGCGCGCAGAGCAGGGCAAAGGCCATCTGCTGTTCCTGTGGTCCACCCAACTGCGCGAAGCCGCAAAGACGTTCTGCGCCCAGCCAGACGAAGAACGACCGCTAATCCCGCTGATCGACGCACAAACCATGCTCTCCGACACAATCCGCCGATGCCATGAACGTTTCATTATTCATATCAGTAAACACAGCGATGCGTACAGCAAATCATGTGACTACACAGAATTCATCAAAACCGTGCAGGCTATCGCGGGCAATGCCCTGCAATCCAGTGATTACGCGAGCGCATGCGGCAACCTGCGACTGTGCATACACGAAGTCCACGCGCTTCTGCTCTCGTCCGAGAACGATGATGGCTCCGAACCTTTGCTCACGCTTATGGATGATCTGGCGATGCGCGTGCGATGCTATATGGAGAATGCGGCGGAATTCGCCGACTCCTCTACCGCCGGCAAGGCATTGAACACCATTGCGCAGGCCGCGAACGAAAAAGACATGCGGCAATGCGAACCATTGAACAGTATGTTGCTGATTTCCAGCGCGCTCGCTTTCGCCCAATATGACGACAAACGCATATGGGCCTATGACGTGATCGAGAACGCGATAACGCGCAATCTGGAATACTCGTTCAACGAAGAAAGCGAAGAAAGCGACGAGGACGACGAGGACGACGAGGATGAGGATAACGAGGATACGAGCGAAGTAGACGACGAAACCGACTTCATTCCGGATGAATCGTTACACGTATTGCAGTTGTTCACACTCATGAGCGCCTACGACCTATACGCTCTATCCAACGATGACGCTGGACGCGAGCAGCTTCTGAAAGACTACCCGGAGTCAATGGCCCTCACACTGATGAACGCTGCGAACATGATTCATGAAGGGCACTTGCGTTCCGCATACATGCTCGCACAAGATTTCCTTCTGTCGAGCCGGGATATGGAAGATGTCGATATCGATGCCCGGCATAACGGTCTGCTGCCAGACCTGCTGCCCCATGGATGGCATACCATCATGGAATGCTGCGCCGAGGGACTCAATGACGTTGGCCTACTCGCCAACGTGTATCGGTACTACATTCTTTCCTGCAACGACAGATCCGATACCCATTACGTGAGTAAACCACGCAATCTGTTACGCATCTACGGCGGTCTTAGCGCAGAAGAATGGCATGACGTGGCTGATGGGCTGGCCAGAGATTGCGCCCGGAACATCATCGACCGTATCAAGTACCAGCCGGAAATAACCACCAAAGGCGGCACACAGCGCCACAGCAGTTGGCGCAATCCCGCTTACGAGAAGCTCATCGTGGACGAGCGGCTTTCGGACGCGGCCCTGACCTATTGCGTCATGGTCGATTACCCGCCGCTGCCATTGCTGCGCACCATCGCCATCGAACACCCCGAATCGGCAAAATCGATAATCCTCGACGCGATGCCACACGGCACCATGGGCACGCCCGTGTTCCGGTTTACGGTGGAACGTGGCGTCGACAATACATTGACGGCGCGCCGCAGCACATACCAGCAAATCGCCAAACAGCTGCGCCGTTTCGCCGCAGTGTTTGGCGATGAGGAGACCCGCGTATTGGCGCGTGAGATTGTCGGGCGTTATCCGAATCGTACTGCGTTGCGGGAGGAGCTGGCGTTTGCGTTGTAGGGGTGACAGTGGCGACGCGGTTACGGCATTTGGCACACATCCGGCGACTATGTGTTGCGATACTGCGTCATTATCAAGACTAGTATTTCGCACTTTGACCACTTAGCTTGGCGGCCCTAAAGTTCCTTCTGCCGCGTCCAGCAATATTAATATGTCATTGGTCTCTTAGCCTCTCCGCATTATGCCCGTCGATTATCGACTCAGCACGTTTGCGATAGCTCTCATCGCTGGCAGGTGCAAATACGTACGCACGGTTATCGATAATGACATCCTGCGCTTCGCCGGTTTCTTTCAGCGCTTTGTATGCGTCGGCATAATCATGAATATGCGGCCACTTGGTTTTGACGTTAGGCTGCGAAGTTCCACCAGCTTTGGCGATATTGGTCAGCGTATGCCCAGTACCCAGTGCGATGCCAGCCTGTTCCTCGCTGAGATTCCTAATGATATTGGTCAGCTGGCTGCAAACCCAGACCTTGGCCAAATGCTCATCCATGAGGAATCCCTTGCCTTTGACATAACGGGTGATGAGGTAAGCCCAGTAATCAAGCTTTGTGTTGAACATCTGCATGGCTTCCGCATAGAACAACATCGGGAGGATGGCCGATGCTATGGTTCGCTCATCGCCAAAAGTCTCGTCGTCGTTAAGCCAGTCAATGGTGTCCGCGTATTGCGCGTTGTCTTCAGAGGTGGGCGTGGGCTTGTCGTACTCGCTGCGGAGATCCTGCACTATCTGGTCGATTTGCGATTGTCGATTTCCTCTAGGGAACGAGCCGATGAATAGGTTGACGAGGTCTCCGGCGCAAATGTTGCATTGCCTGTCACTTCCCCGTGACGGTATTTCCATATCAGGGAAGAACTTGCGATGAAGCCGCTTGGCGATTTCATCACAAGACGAATCGTGACTGCTGTTCTGTTCGGCGTTGGTGTGCGTCGCAAAGGAGCAGGTCATGACATACACTACAAACACATTCCAATCAGGCAACTGGGCGGTCGAATACGACAACGCAGAGACCGGCGAACACTGTCATCACGAATATGCCACATCGGACAACGCCTATGAGGATTACCTCTATTCCCAAAACAAACGGTGGAGATCGAACTTGTCATATTACGAAGAATGATGGTCACCGTCGCTGCAACATCTGAAACGAAGCCCTCGGTTAGCTGATGTTGCGATCCTTGCCATGGATGATCTACTGACCCCAACGTATCGATCGGTCACTTTCCAGCTCGTTACGTCGCTTATGACAGATATCTTCGGAATGCGATATCCGTAGGCACGTGACAAATCGCCACTAGCTATTCTCAAATGTCACCAATTCAGCGATTTTGGTAACGATATCCTCCAAAGGATCTTCATTCGCGTCCAACCCATTCCTAGAGGCAAGCAATGGACTAACATTTCTTAACTCGTCAAAAGTCGTTTTGTATATGACTGGGAATAATAAATCACGAGCAAGAAGCGCCGAGAGTTCCTTCTCGGACACACCGCCACTACGAATCCTCTCCAGAAAAGCCGGAGTGACGAGGACAAGACCAACACGAGACTTCGCTAGCCCTTTGTCGATTTCACGCAAAAACGGTTGTCCAAGGATGATGTTCTTCTCACTGAACCAGACCGATACACCTTGGGTTTGCAACCTGTCATGCAACTCGGTAGCGATACCACGACGATCATCCCACGCATGACAGAGGAAAACATCATAGGATTCTGGCGGTAATTGCGTTCGAGACTCTATGGCGTTGCGAACAGGTGTCAATGCCCGTACTTCATCCTTCGTATAAGTTACGGAAGACGTATCTGGAGACCAGCGAGGTCTTGCCGAGCTTCCAACGTGGCTGCCGTTACTTATATAGCCACTTTGCGGCGCATAGCTATTCGAAGAAAAATAATACACCGGAGCTCTATAGCCGTAGCCCCTGCCTCCACACACTGGGCAAGCCGCTAATCCGCTAGCCGTGCGATGACCACGAATTGGTGCTGTACATCCACTCATATCTACAGAATAGTTAACACCATACGTTCTTGCAAAATTCCTCTGTCAGCTTCATGAGCGTTATGGAAACAAGATATTTCTGCTAAGGTGTCCCGCACGCCGCTAACGTGCTCATCAGCTTAACTAGTTCAATTGTCGCGCGTCCCACTCACGCGACATCACTTCCGCTGATACGTAACCGAAAATTCCTTCACGCGACGAAGTTTCTGTTGCCTGGTCAGTGGATTGAGCCAGTCGTTGTCGCTGTAACGCTGGTAGATGTCCAAGCCGCGGCCCAAGATGACCCGCCATCCGGTGTCGGTGACTATGGAACGATCGTGCCCGGACTCGCTGAATTCGTAGGTCAACGCAATGCCTAATGTGCCGAATGTTGCTTGCACTTGGCTGAGATTATCGATTTGCCGGTCGGGATACTCCTCATCGCATCCGGTAATCAAATGCACATGCACTTCGCCTGAACGATTAGTGTATGTGTACACGGTTTCAAGAAACTCCGCGAGGTTGCGCACCTGATAAGTCTTACGAATATACGGGTCCTTGAGCGTAATCTGCGTCGCACCAGCGACATACGGACCGAACAGCTTATTATATGTGGCACCTCGCTGGCTTTCAGCGAATTCGACATGTCCTTCCTTGGCCGCTGTAGCGGCACGCTCAATGGGAGACAAAGATGGCACGCGCGCAAGAGTAGACAAAGACGTAGCCGCAGACTCAGTGGCAAGTACTGGCGACGAAGACTCTGTTTCATTCGTGTTATCAACTTTATGAGTTACGTCAGCTGAGGCAGCAGCTTTGTCATCAACAGAACCGATGGAATCTCCAGCAGGCACGTCAGAAGTAGTGTTACCAACCTTCTCAACACCGAGACTAGCGTCATCAGCGAGTGCAACAGGAGCAACCGTACCTCTCTCTACCTCGTCACGCTCATCATGCCCACCACGCCAATACAGCTCCGGGTAATCATCCTCCTCCAGCACATGTACGGCGATCGGCTCCACCGAGCCAGCCCGCATATAACTGAAATCCACTTCCGCCATGGTGGAGTCGATGCGGCACAACTGGTCCTTGACGCGCTTGCGCCCCTCGATGGCGCAACGCAGCAACGGTTCCATCTGTTCGGCCGTGGCCTGTCCGGATGGATAGATCAGCTTCATCAGACCGGAGAAGGTCTTACGCACACCATCTTTATCTCGTGTGGACAGCGACGGCGACAGCTTGAAATACTTCTCGAACGCCGAACCGTAATCCACGTTGCGCAGGTTGTGCAGTATCTCCGCCAGGTAGTCCACCACGAAGCCATATCCGCTCGTGAACATCTCCGTACGAATCTGCTCGAATTCCCACCCGGGCAGGTAATAGTGGATGCGGTCAAGAAACGCCGGGTCATGGTATTGCACCGGCAGCTCCTCGAACAGGTCGGAGTTCTTGAGCATGTATGGCACGTTGTGCGAGGTGTTGCCCACGAACACCATGGATGCCTCGGCCTGCATCACATTGGTGCCGCGCGAGAAGCTCTTGTTGGCCATGTAGTTCTTCATGATGTCCACAAGGGCCTTGTCGGCCTTCTTGGCTTTGCCTGCGAACTCATCGAACGCCACCGTATCCCAGTAGCCCACCAAGCCGATCTGCTTGTTCGCGTTATTCACGAAGAGCTTCGCCGCCGTCACCTCGCCACCGGAAATGAGCATCCCATGCGGCGAGAATTCGGAATAGATATGCGACTTGCCGGTGCCCTTTGGTCCAAGCTCGATCAGATTGTAGTTGCGTTCCACGAACGGGATCATGCGCACCAAGTGCAGGAGTTTGGCGCGGTCGCCGAACAGATCCGGGTTGAATCCGACCGATTGCATCAGCAGGTCGATCCACTCCCCCGCGGTGAACTTCGCGCGCATGGCCAGATAGTTTTCGCGGTCATCATGCGACATCTGCACGGGCATGAGCCGATGCAAACGCCACGGCACCTCGTCGCGATCGCCGGAATAGGCGTATACCAGCGTGCACATGCACCAGATGCCCGTGACCAGCAGCTTGGGATTCTTGTCCACCGTAATGGAATCGACAACCACGCGACTGATGCCAAGGTTCTCGAATGTGGCCTCGTAACGGTCGAGTTTTTCGTTAAGCGCGACCTGTACCTTGTCGATAACCTGGTATCGGCCTTTCTCGCGAATCTTCGATTGGATGAGGTTCGCTTCCTCGCGGTGAACGTAATTGTCCGCAAGAATGTCGTGAACGCGCTTCACGCCGGCATTGATGCTCTCCTGGTCGGTGGTGGTCGCGTATTTGCTCAGCAGGTACTCCAGCACATACGACGGCACCAGCGCATTGCCCTTGACTTCGCTGACCAGGTCCTTGCGCACCGTGTATTGCGAGAAGTCATCGGTGATCTTGCGGTCCAGATTGCTCATTACGGGAGCCGCCACGCCGCCCTCAGCACCAGCACCAGCACCAGCACCAGTCAACGACCCGCTCACCTCATTGGATTCATCTGCCATAATCCCACCTTACGCCCAATCTCATTTCACCGAAGACACATTCGGCAACGACACATTCAACTTCAGAAATCGAATCCGTCATCGGTGAACAAGCCGCGCTTGAGCAGATACTCCGCCTTCACGTCCAGCTGGCGCATCTGGCTGGAGCCGGGAATCTGCTCGCTCACACGCAATTCGACGGTTGTGTTGTTGAATTGGTCGGCATCGCCGGCCAGCAGGAATGTGGCAGGCACGTGGCGGTCAGCGGAATCCTTGCTGGCGGAGTTGAATGCAATGGGCACCTCATTGGAGATGAGCACACCCTTGCCGTCCGCCGAAACGCCCCACAAGCCGGCCAGCACGGTCCGTTCGGACACCTTGCCGCCCACCGGCTCGGTCTGCAGGAAGTCGACCGTGATCTGACCAGTGGTGATGCGGTCGGTCGTCTGCTGGATTCTGAAACTCACTTTGCGCACGTCTTCCGAGGCGGAACGCCCCTTGCTGATGTGCACGATCGGCACCACGATCTCCGGCAAAGAAGCCCCTCCATGCACGTACCGCACGCCAGGCCCTTTGATACGAAGGCGATGGATGGCATTGGGCACCTGAATCGTCACGCCTTCGCCTGCCATATCCCGCAAGCCAACCTGTGCCGCACTGAATGTGGTGAACGCGGGCTTGCTGACCAAGTTGGCCCCGATGACGAAGCGTCGGCTTTCCTTCCATATCGCATCGCCGGATGGCCGTTCGCTGAGCCATTCCGCATCCGATACATCGTGATTCTGGTAGAGGAACCCGTGATCGGCGGTGACGATCATATTGGTGATGTTCGCGTTGGAAAGGCGCTTCACTACCGCTTCAAGCTCATTAATCGCTCGACTGCACGCCTCGAAGGTTCCGGATTCGCTGGCTTCCTTATCGCCAATGGCGTCGATGGTGTTGTGGTACACGTACAGCACGTTGCAGGATTTCACCAGATTGCGGTATTCGTCTCGCTTCATGTTGAGCAGATCCTCCGCCTCTATGGCGGAGCCTCCGACTTCGGCGAGAATCGCGGAACGAGCCAGCGTACCGCTCGCATCCTTCCCATCCACAACGGCATAATAATGCTTCTTTGTATCCAAGGACAGGTCCGTATGCGGCAGCAACGCCGCCATGCCCAATTGGGTATACGAGGGCAGCGTGCTGAGCTGAGCCGCCATGGACGCGGTCCACCGGCTTTGCTCATTGAGCTTCCTGCAGAATTCCTCGGCGACTTCGTAACGCAGCGCGTCGGAAATGATGACCGCGATCTTCTTATGCGCATCCGTCACCGTCTTCACATTGCGCGCATAGAACTCGGTTTGGGAGGGTATACCCGCAATCGCCCAACTGTCCATCTTGCCGACCTGCCGCTGCCATGCGACGCCAAGCTCGGACTGGTACCTGGAGTACTCCCGTTCCAGACTGTCCGCGATGTCCCTGTCCCGCGATGGGGAACCGATTTTCCACGCCGCGATGAAGCGCCGGTAACAGCCGTCCACTTGGTGGAGCGAATTGGTATAAGCCTCGAATCCACTTTGCGGCGAAGTGATGGACTCCACGATGGGCTGGCATTGCCGCAGCATGGCACGCAGCGCGCTCGCGGACGCGATGATGTCGTAATCATTGGCGAACCGGGTGAACCAGAGGCCGTATCGGCGGGCGGCGATGATGCGCTGCACGTCTTCATCGGTCACGTCCGCATTGTCCAATGCCTCATAGAGCAGTTCCACGATTTGCTCGTCGACTTCACTGAATACGTCGTGCTGTTCCAGTTCGGCCAGGCTCATGGTGGCGATGGTGTTATCCAACGCCAGATCCGGGAACACCTCACTCGCCAGCCTCTGTATCACCGGAGTGGTTTTCGGGTTATTGCGCCAGGTATCGAAGTCACGGCGGATGTTCGCGTAATAATCAATGCTATTCTCGGCATCGCTGAACCCGTTCCAGGCGAGACGGAACAGCCAGATCACGAAATCCTTCACCGTGGGCTTGTTCAGTTGATTGCCGGAGTCAAATCTGTAGATGCCGCGTGTGCCCGCCCAGTGGTAGTCGGCCAATCCCATGGCGTCGATTGCCTCGATACCGCGAGCGGAGTCTTTGGCGTATTGCGTGAGCAGCTCCCGCCAGATGGCCTGCAAGCTATGTTCGCCGACGGGCAATCCCAGCAGCGATGCGATCATCTTCGCTTGGAAGGTCTTGGCATCGTCTTCCGCACGCAATCGTTGCTGCAAGGCTTGGACCAGATCGTCATCATCAAAGAACGGCTTGCAGCGTTGCATGATGGCGAGCCAATCACGGCGCGTTTCAGCGGGTGCCTCACGCGGGAACAGCTCGTTGAGGATCATCGACAGCTTGTCCGCAGTGAACCAAGGACCATAGGCGATTTCGAGATCCAGCAGCCAATTGTCCTCATTGGCCGGCAGTTTGCCTTCCACATATACTAGGAATTTGGTGGTTGGTTCTGCAAGCATGATCCGGTATTTCAGTGCGAACGGATTGCTCTCCAAACGAACCAGCTCAACATCGCGCAGCGCTTCGTTCTCTGCTTCCGGCCCAACGATGCTGTCCGCTTCTTCGGAGAATTCACCGGCCTCGTCATGCCAGAACACCACGCGCCCTTCGCTGTGCGGAGTGCCGTCGAATGGCGCGAAGCGCCCCGCCAACAAACGCCCGATCTGCGTATTACTGCTCATTCACCGTCCTCTTCTCCGTCCACAGGTTGCCCGTCGTCCGCCGATAATCGGCATTGACCGTTCCCTCCATACAAAAAATGCCGGAGGACTACCCCCGGCTCTTGGAAGTCTCGCATTACTACTGACTAATGAATCAGTTTATAGCGTATCTATGACCTCGCGCGATTTTTGTGCTCCTCGCTGTACTACATAGGCAGTTGAGCGGTTGACACCGATTCTCTGAATTACTCCCTTATCCGTCATGTCATTCAGTATGTCTATCGCACGTCTTTTTTTGTACACCCAGCTGATCCGCTATGGATGACGATTTCATTGGACCATTCTGCACAAGCATGTCCTGCATGGAGCCCTCCAAAATAATCATCAACGGCTCGCAACTATCCGCAATGGCATTCGAGATGGCATCCATAATGGTGAACACCTGATCGTCCGGCACACCCACCACACGCAACGTCTGATCCTCGACACCAAACACGATGCGCCCCGCCCTCACCATTGGCGAACGCCACCGCTGTCTTCGTGTATTTGATACTGCGATCCGGCAAGGCAACCTTATACTCGATGTTCTTGGATTCACCTTTGACGTGGATTTCTGCGGCCATGCCTACATCCTTTCAGAGCAACATGAAACAATCAGCATGAGCCCAGTTCAGCGAATCGTTCTAGGACGAACTCCATTGTTAATTTTGTCAACGTAATTACCAAGCTCCTCCACGTTCTTTCCGCGCCATCCATTTGCAGATGCCCATTCCATCATTTCTTTTTTAGGCAAGGCAACTCCGTTATCATGCAAACGAAGAAGACGCGTGACGACAATCTTCTTCTCATAGCCCTCAGTAATCGTGTTATTGTGATTCAACACAAGAGTTATACTTCTTAACGTTTCCAGAACATCTGGAGTAAGGGCGGCTTCATTACTATCGACAAGATCCCAGCCTGCGTCATGCAGAATTTCAGCCTTTGTTTCCTGAATCCATGTCGATAATCCGTCATTCCAACGAATTACGCATAGGGCAGTAATACCGCTTGCCGACATGATTGTTCCCAAATCTTCAATTCTCGGGTACATTGCGAGGACAGGACCGTTCGCAGCAAAAAAATTAATGCCTCTGCCCGTTTCAACTTTAACCCTTGGCGCAACCGACAATCGAGAGAGGAACCCATTATTCCGGAGTATATTTTTTTGGGTCACCCAGAGAGTCAACGATTGGCCATGCCCCAGATGACGACAGCACCACTCTAGCGCAATTCTTTCCCCTGTTCCGTCTTGATCGGCGACGGCGCAAGGATAGTTTTTCTGAGTCTCGAACATTTGCTTTCCCTCTCACATAATCGAACGTTTGTTCGAACTATGATAACAGTCGCGCACCCACTTCATAAAATGCAATTACATTTATAAGAAAAAATTATTCTCTCAGCGAATTTTTAGGCCAGGTCCAGGATTGGACGGTGGTGCGCTTCTTTTCGATGGCGGGGATGGTGCGGAGGGCTTTGCCCATGCGTAGGTAGTTGACTAGGACGCCGTCATCGAGGTCGATGGGGAGGTTGCGGGTGGCGAGGGGGTAGAGAATGTCGCGCTCGTAATCGGCGCATTCCTTGATGGCGGTTTGTAGCTTTTCGCTTTGACGGACCTCGCTGGCCTTGTCGGATTGAGCCAGTCGTTCAGCTTGTGCGTGCAGCTTGGCTGTGAAGTCACGTAGATACGCCAGCACATTGTTGGTGGCGGCCGGCGTGTAACGGTGCAGATAGACCAGTGCCTTGAACGCGCCCTTCTTGTCGGTGCGGCTGGAGTACATCCAGTAGATCGGACGGTTCTTGTACATCTTGACGTGGTCGTCGTAGAAATCGTTGACGAAGTATTTGCGCAATGACTTGCCCAGCACCTGCTCGATGTAGGCCACGTTCTCCTCAAGATGCTGCTCACCGAGGGCCACACTGAGGAACTGCCTGAATCGGGCCACGATGTCATCCTCGAACCATTCATCCTCGGTGACGGGGATGACGTTGTCCGAGTCCGGCTCGAACGAGGGATCTGGAATCTGCGCATGATAGTCGGCGAGAGTCTCACCTTGGGAGGCGAGAATCAGACCGGGCTTGTCCAACGAGTAGCGGCCGAACATGCAACCGACCGCATAGGAGATGATCTCCTTGACGATATCCCGCGTCATGAGCTCGTCACGCTCGGCAGGTGTGTTCTTCGGGTATGCGAATGCTGGATTGCGTTTCAGCGACACTCGTTCTATTGGTACGTCGCACGGTACTTCGTCGCGCACGCCGTAGGCATCTGCGACTAGCTCGTTGTTTTTGATTTCGCGTTGGCGTTGTTCCTCGGCGATGTGTCTGCATTGTTCTATATATGTCGCGACAATTCTGGATAGTGCAAAACTATCGGGATTTAGCATCATCAACTTCGCAAAGCTCCATGAGGTTTCATATGAGTCCCAATCGTCCTTTGAATCAGCAATCACCAATTCGGCATTACGAATTACAAAAGAAGGTAGCTTGACAAAAGGCAACTGCTCGATAAGCCCGACATTTGCATTAAGTGTCGGTGAGATGGCCTGCAATAATACACTAGCAACAGCGCTGTTAAGAAATGTAGCAATAGAGAGTAACTCTTCATGTGATACATAGAATGATCCACTAGCATGATCAGTAACATAGCCAGCAGAATAATATCGGAAAGAAATATCTCCCGACCCAATCAAAGACCACGAGACAGCAGGCAAAAAATATTTCTCAGGATTACGAATTACGGATTTAGGCTTAAAACGGTCTAATTCTAATCCATCATTTTCCCAGTTGATGAGTTCTTCATTGTTCCCGTACCATCTACGGAAGGAACCTCCCTTATTACACGGAAACCAACGCTTGCCATTGGTGGCAGCTTCTTCGTGAGACTTGCAGCGGAACGAACTCCGAGACTGGCTGACCTCCCACCACTCGCGAATGAAGCGATCGTTATTGCCAGTTTGTAGGCCCACGCGAGGTTTGGCGACTTCCTCCAATGGTTTGCCCATCGTAAATGTCTTGCGCATTGCATCGGATAGCCAATACACGATTGGAGAGCCGGGGATTTGGGCAAAATCGTGTTGGTTGATGGTGAACACTGCGCCTTCAGTTTTCTGCTGAACCACCTGAAGGAACTCGGAACGTTTACGCTCTGAACCATTTTGAGTCAACTTGATGAAGATCGAATGCTTCTTTTTTGTTTCATTAGAAACGATGAAAGCTGCGTTCGCCCCAAAAATATCAGGATGATTCGATATGTCACGAATGTGGATAAAGCTTTCAATATGCCGGCAATCAATCAGATTCGTTCGCATGGCTTCGAACGACTTGATGAACATCCACGTATCGCCGATTACAGTACCAAATAACCCATTTCGATCTGTGAGAGTTTCATATCGGTAGTAAAAGCATGAATACAAATCGGCTTTGCCGTCTTTGTAATGGTCGTTGACGAACTTCTTGAGATCGTTGCCCATGTTGCCCGAACCCATGTAAGGTGGGTTGGCCACCACTGCTGCGTATTGATGGGAAAGGTAGCGGGTTTGAGCGAGGACGAGGTTGGCGCGTTTGGTCAAACCCTCATCGAAAAGGGTGTTCTCTCCCCCAGTCTCGCTACGCTCGACAGCCCCCTCGTCAGAGGGAACTGAGGCTAAAGCTACCAATTCTGTGGGCGGCTGGATTAGGGAGCCATAAATGTCGGCGTTTTGGTAGGTGTTCCAAGTGCCAGCGTCGAAGGTCACGTTGTAGAGGTCATTGAGGTCATTGACTTCATCATCGGTGAAACGCTCCCGTGTGATGCGTTGGATGTTAGGTTGGACTTGGCGGCCTTTGCGAAAGAAGCGGCGGTATTTGCCCCGGGCCTTCATGGTGAGGGCGAAGGCGGCGAGGTTGGCGGCTCGTTCGTCGATCTCCATGCCGAAGAGGTTGTGTTCCAGAATCAGGCCGGGGATTTCGTTGGCGGAGTAGCCGGCTTCGTCGTAGATGCTGTAGAGAAGGTCGAAGGCGTAGGTGAGCATGTGGCCGGAGCCGCAGGCGGGGTCGCAGACGGTGAGGTCTTCGGGAGAATTGATCTTGAGAATCTCTCCGGCGTCTTCCCCAACCGGGTCGATGTAGTATTCCCAGGTGTTGTGGAGTTGGGATTCGGGGTGGTTTTGGGTCCAGAGGCGTCCTACGGTGTTTTGGACCAAATACCGCACGATCCAGTCGGGAGTGAAGAGCTGGGTGGCGGCGGGGATTTCGTCGGCTCCGGCCTTCTTGGACTTCTTGAAGCCGGCCATTACTTGGTCTTTGCGTTCGGAGATATAGAACTGGTAGAGCCAGCCGATGATCTCGACGTTGCCCTCATCGCTCTCGCCCACGCAGTCGGCCACGCTCATCACTTCGACGGCCTTGCGCAGCACGGAATCCTTGGCCAGCAGGTCGGCGGGCATCAGGATCTCATCGGCGGCACCGGCGTCGTCGAACATGAACGGAAGGAACTTGTGCCAGTAATCGCAGTAGGAGCGCAGCAGCAGACCATAGGCGTCTCCCTGCGGGTCGTTGCTGGGTTTGCCGCCGTCAAGCAATGCCTGAATAGTAGGCAGCACCTTTGATTTTGTGCCTACTCCCCCGAATACCTCATCCTCGAATTCACCGCGCTTCGCCGCCGACAGCACCGCGGGCAGCGCATTCGGGTTGTCCAGTTCCTCGCCGGACACCACGTGTACGCTAGTGAACTCATTAGCATCCATATACCGCAGGGCAATAATTCGGTTGAACCAACGGTAGGCGTGGCGTTCTGCAGTCTTCGCCCTTCCTTGCTCGCCACCACCATTCTGCTTGATTTCATCGCGCAGCTTTTGGTACGCATGCGGATTATCGGACTGCGCGGCGGAATTCTGTTCCATCGCCGTGTCAATGCGAGCGCGAACCGCCTTCATCAGCGAGGTTCGCGCCTCGGCGGCAAACGACTGCAGCTTGTTCGTGTTCATAGCAGAATCCTCTTTCCTTCATGGATGGCGCTCATGAGCTTACGGCGGTATTCGTCCAGGAACTCGTCCACATCGTTTTCGGTGACCAGCATGGGCTTCGGTCGGGGCGGGGTCACACGGATGTTGCGGTTTACCGGTTGTGCGGTTGGCTCAACCGAGGCATCGACATGCTTGGGCTTCGTATCCCCACTGTCGGTGGATTCAGTGGAGACGACCGGACCGTCATGGACGGCGGCGGCATCTGACTGAGGTTCCGCCTGTTGCTGCGCGGCATCCAACCGGTTGACTAGTGCCAGGTACAGATTGCCTTTCACCGTATCGGCGGTCTGACGGATGTCGGCGATGTACTTCGCGTCGTTGATCTTGCTGGCCGCGCCATCCAAAGTATGCAAAGCATTGTGCTGCGCATCCTCGCGGGCGTTGCGGTAGGAATCGATGCCAATGATGTTGCCGCGCACGGTTTGCACGACCTCAAGCGCATGTTCCCGCTCCTCGCCTATCCAAGCCTCAAGATGTTCCTTCAACACGGTCAGTCGCGTATGGAACAGGTTGACCTTGTTTCCCCGGAACAACATGGGGTCATCGGCGATGGCTCGGACCTCGTCGCGTTCCTTCTGAAGCTCGGCAGAGGCTAGTGTGAAGTTCGAGTCGTTGGTCGCGATCCAGTCCAAACCGGAAACCAGCGTTCCCCGCTGCACGCCGTTGAGCACCTTAAGAATCGGGTCGATGATCTCTTCCTTATCATCGAGCAGCCGATCGGTGTTGGTCTCCTCGCTCTCGGTCGGGAAGGATTCCAGAATCCAATCATCGGGCATGGAAGCCACCGCACGCAGACGCCGTACAGGTTCATCGAGTTGCGCGACGAACGCGAACCGGGCATTGGCGTTTTTCAGCACTTCGATTCTGGTGATCTCCGCATTCAACCCGTTCTTAATGCTTTGTGCCATCTCCTCGGCGTCGGCCGGCAGTTTGCCTGCCGTCAGGCCGAGGTAGTCGCCGGCAAAGCCGCGCAGTTCCTTGAGTTTTCCGGAATCATATGATTTCGGAATCGCCACGCCCATGCTCTCGGTCTTTTTCTGATTCGTCAGATACTTGACCACATCCGTGCGCGGCACACGGCTGCCATCAAGCACAAGATGAATACGCTCGGCACCGTACAGGTGGCACAGGCACGCCAAGGTGTCCGCCAACGGCCACCCATACGGCACACCTTCAAAATGCTGGACAATGCTACGAACCGTCGGCGTAAGATCTTTCCGAATCTCACCGGTGACGTAGTCGCAGACTTCCTGAGCCGGCAGATCCAGGCCGTTGCGCACCGAATCGGTCTCTGCGAGCGTTGCGCTATCGGCGTTGGCATCTGCATCAGCCAGAACGACAGGCAAGTCCTTTTCGGAATAAGCCAGGCCATCCACCATGCCCAGATTCGTGTACAGGCGACCGATGAGCGTCTGCAATCCCTCTGTCACGACGCTTGCCGCATCCTCGCGGGCTGTTGTTTCCAGCGTCGCACCGTTGTAGGCCAGCGTGGCGGCGGACAATGCCTTGGCCAGCGTTGCTTTCAATCCGACCTGCATACGCGCAAGGTCATTGCGCTTGTTATCGATGATGCGTTTGCGTGCACCTTGCTCGTTGGCGTGCAGCTTCAGGTATTTTTCGGTGCGTTCGAGCGTATAGATATCACGGAGAAGCAGCGGATTGTCATCAAGAATCACACGCAGTTCGTCACGTATCCCTGCGGATTGGAGAATCTTGGCATCCCGTTCGGCGGAGTCCATCGGCGTGATGATGTTCAGTGTTATGGGGCGTTGCGTGCTTTGCGCGATGCCGTCAATGGACAGTCCGTAGCGGAATGGTATCTTCTGCCGGCCTTGCCCGTAATTCACTTGCGGGGAGCCGAGAATGTCGCCACTGATGATCTTGCCGATGCGGGAGCGGATCTGCCGGTCCTCGACATCGACGTTTTTGATCTCGTTCTCGATGGCCTGTTCGTCGTTGGTTAGATACTCGTATACGTCGCCGGTGCGGTGTACGTAGTTCTGACGTTCAAGCGTGTCCAACGTATCACGGATATGCTGTTCCAGTTCAGGGATGTTCTCATCGAACCGATCGAGGATGAGAATGCGCAGATTGCGTACGTTGGCTGTGAAGCCGCCGTCCACATGTTTAATCAGAAGCAGCGCCTTCAGCAATGGAAGGGCATAACGGCAGGTTTGCGCATCGAGCTCGCGCGGGGCCTGATTGATGCGATGGTTCACCGTGCTCTGGATGGTGCCGGACACCCCCTCATACAGCGCGCTGAACGGTACCAGTGTGCCAACCTTCTTGTCTTTGTAGTCCACTAGGGCGCTGCTGATTGTGGCCAGCAGCGAGCGCTCTCCCACCGAACGGTGCTGCCCCTCAAAGAATCCCGCACTGCTCATGCCGCGCATTGCCGCTTGGAACAACGCGAACTCGTAATTGATGAGTGGGTAGGTGGCGGTGAAGTCCTCTTTTGAGCCGAATTTGTTGGTGTCGCGGAATTGGCGCGTGTTGCCGCCGCCTTGGAAGGTGAACAGGGCGTCCAATTCGTCGTGATGCTTGCGCCAAAGTTCTTCGGTTTCGGCTTCGCCCTGTTCGGTTTTGAGCAGGAGTCGCTTCTGGATGACCTCGATGGCGTCCGCGCTGGAGAGTTTCAGATTGATGGCGAAGCGGCCTTTGATCTTGGTGAAGTCCAGTCCTTGGCGGACCGTACGGTCGCCGACCACGGCGTCGATGTCTTCCTGCGAGGTGACGATCACCCACACGCGCCCGTTGGTGCGGGAGAACAGTTCCTCGGTAACGGTCTGCAGGTTCAACATGCGGTCGATATCGGTGCCGATGAACTGGCCGACCTCATCCACCAGGAATATCAGTCGGAAGTTGTCCGGCTGCCGCTGCAGCCAGTCGCGCACGTCATCGGCGAAGTCGGCGATGGTGGGGTTGTATTGCTTCTGGTAATCCTTGAGGATGTCGCGGGCCTCATTGCCGGTTGCCGCCGTGAACGCCTGGTCTATTTTGGAGCCGGAGAATGCGGCCTGTGCACGGCCTTTGGACCAAGGCTTGTTGGCCAGCCGTTCGAACTCGGTCTTGAACTGTTCGAGACAACCGTTGTTGTCGAGGTCGCGTTCCAGTTTGGCGACGTATTTGTTGGCGCCGTAATATCCGCGCGCATCGTCGAAGACGCGGATGAAGGCGTCCATCAGCGCGGTTTTGCTGCCTTTTTGCGAGATGCTGTCGATGTTGAACAGCAGCGACATGGCCGGAATGCGCAGGTTGGCGTCCAGCAGTCCTTCAAGTTCGTGGTTTTCGGCCTGGCGCGCCTTTGCCTTCATATTGTCTATGACTTCGGTGCGGGTTATAGGCTCCCTGTTGTTGTCATCGGTGCTGTGTTGGGTGGGGGCGTCACCGAGAATGTGGGAGAGGATTTTCAGCAGGTGTGATTTACCGGATCCGAAGAAGCCGGAGATCCATACGCCGTTGGTGTAATCCGCTGTCGGATCGTTGTAGGTGTCGAGGAATTGTTCGAGATTGGTCTGGATCTCGTTGGTCAGCACGTATTCGCGGACCTCGTCGGCGATTTTGCCGTCATCGCTGGCCTTGACCACACCATCGATCTTCTCATCGATGTTCTTGACGAAGATCTGCTTCAGTTGCAACTCGTCGTTCATGAGTTGGCTCCCTCCGTAATCATGGTATTGAGGCTAAAGGCGCGGTAGTAATTGTCTGCGGCCAAGGTGTTGAACAGGCGCATCACCGATACGGTTGTCGCCGTTTTCTCGTATTCGCCGGGGAAGAACAGCACCACGGGAATGCTGGCAGGAAAAATCTTCTGGATAAGATCCAGCATGGCGTGCGCGCGGATATACGGGTACACATGGCCGATGCCGGTGAGGAACACGATGTGGGCTCTCTGTTCCGCCGCCGCATCTTGGTACTGGTTCGCTAGGGCATCTTTCAGCTCGCCCGCATCCGCATCGAACATGCCTGCGAGCGCCTGATAGAAGTCGTCCTCCTGCAGGTGCGGCCATTCGTCCGAATCGCCATCGGTATTATCGGCATTTTCGCCGCCGTGCATTTCGGCTTCCTGACCGATGACCGATTCGAGGATGTCGTCGCTCTGCATGATGTGGATCACCGTCTTGTACAGATCGATGACCAGCACGCCGGGCGCAGAATCGTTGGAATCCACGGGATCCATGCTTTGCAGACGGTTCACGAGCATGGGGATTCGGCGTTCTACTTCCAGTTCCTGTTCGGGAGGGTATGCGTAGATGTAGTTCGCTGGCTCGCCTCCGGTGTCTTCTCCATTGCGGAAGCGTTTGCTTCGCATCGTGCGGAACAGCCCTTCGAAATCATGTTCGATGGTGCGTGGATGCCGACGTATCTCGTCATCGGGATTCGTCATATCCGTCTCTCCTCATGCGCTCTTGTATGAAGCTGTCTGTGCTTGCGTTCCGATGCCCTGATTGTCCTTCATCGTTCCCGCGTTGGGAAGAATCGGAATGATTCGGGCCTGTTTTCAAGGATAGCGGTCACCGACTTGCTCAGTAGGGAAGGCAGCAGCGTGTCACTTTCCTTTTCCCATAATTCCGCCTCGTTCATGGCCTTGAACACGTTGGAGCGCAGTTTGCCGGCGGTGAGCGCGCTGAGTTCCTCCAGTTCAGGGTGCCACATCGATTGGGCTTGGATGAACCGGTCATAGTCATCCTTGGTGAGCGTTGAGAATCCCATCAGATACCGTTCACGCAGCACCTCGTTGGCGAATTCTCCCACCAATGCGTAATACCGGCACATGGCCACCCACATCAATGCCTGACGGTCCGATGCGGGAGTGTCATCGTCTGCCAGGTAGTGGATTTCCGTCTCGGTGAGCGCGCTCAGCCGTTTCAATACCTCGCTGACGACGCGGGAGTTCGCCGAGCGGGTGCGGATGGAGAGCACGTTCTCTTCGACAGCCTGCTTGCGGACGCAGGTTATGCGTTCCCCGATTTCGTGGTCTATGGCTGTTGTTCCGTTCGTGGATTCTACGTCGGACGTCGTGTACTCGTGTTCGTTCTCGACAAAGAGTGTGGCAAGGATCTTCCCTTGCAGGGCAAGAAGTCCTCCGACCGTGAACGACAACCGATAGCGCTCGTTCTGCGGGTTCTCCGCACCATACGAACCAGCCATCAGCCCTCCTTACTATTCACAGCACGAGAATGTTTCAGGATACGCGCGGGGTGGGATATAAGTACCCGTGAATCAGTCCGCGCAGACCGCATTTACAGTCGAACGTATGTTCTAATATAGAGAGGTCAGTAATCAAGGAACACTTCGGAAGGGCAGCATGAATCAAGACCCGTTGAGGAGAGTTCAGGAGATACTTCATGATTTAGTCTTCTTTCTTCAAGACAATATCTCATGGGAACAATTCTTGACCGACTGCCTATTCGCGGTAGTTTCAGCAGTGATATTGGTCGCTTTCTGGAATAAAGTTAAACAGCGCTTTTTAATTGACAGCAACCGAGTCCCCTTCGTTGACATCGATATGCACAACCAGCGGATACGTAATATCGGATCCGAATCAGCAACCAACATCTTGCTGTTTCACATCGTTGATAACCCCGATGATGAACATACACAGATACACTTCATGAACGACATTCCCTCTCTCTTGTCCGGAGAGAGCATCGGAGGATGTCTGACTATGGACACTTGCTTTTGGCCTGAATTCTTCCTTCTGCAATACACGAACGCTGTCGGCATGACATTCTGGTCGGTGGTTGCTCCATCAAACAATAGAGGAGATCCACCGGTCATACATCCCCCTCATAAGCCAGGCTGGTTCCGACGCCCTCTACCAAGTTATCCATCAACACGCAACTTTCGCTATCCACTATGGATGAAAAGAAAGCTGAAAGTACATCCCCTAGTGGATCGCCTCAAAATCCGTTGGGCAATGAAGAAGCATGGGATGCAATAACAATATTCATGAATTAGAGCAATTTCACTCCCAATGCAGCAAGATGTTGTATCGAATATGCGATTGCACAAAGTATTGACTATTCCCCGCACGAAGGAACAAGTACTTCTCAATAGGCCAGAAAAGAGGTTTTCAGTCATGACAACTGAAATCGATGCCGCAGCAAGACATTTCTATGACAGAATGATGCGGCATATTTCAGAACACACACAATCTAATGTTGCTGCCGATTTGATAATTCAGCAGCAATATGTCGATACTGCTGCACCCGTTGACAAGTTCCTAAGCTCGGCACAGACCATTCTGTCTTCCGAATCGGAAGGTTTCAACTCAAGAATCGGCGGCCACTATTGGGCAGACGATAGTCGTGATCTTATTGCCGTCATTCAGGCTCTGCGAGATTTCAATACGGCAATTCAACCTCAAGGATGGGAGTTGCAAACCAAGCCGGGCACATTCCTCAACCAACTGTTTGACTATTTGTCGTTTCTGTCAGAAAGCGGAGGAAGCGAAATACCCCCAGATATCCCGCGAATGAACGACTTCCTACTTGCAAAGACAGCCATATTCTCCCTTAAGGAAAAAGAAGTAGATAACCAACTCTTCCCAGATCTGGTTGATATACGTCAGCTAGGCAAGGGTAGCTATGCGAAAGTCTGGTCAGGAGTAGATGAGAAAACAGGGGTAAGAATCGCCTTTAAACGAGCGAATGACGGATTATCCGATGAAGATATGACCCGTTTCCGGCATGAATTCGATATCATGCATCGCCTTGACTCCCCGTATATTGTAAAAGCGTACTCTTATGATCCCGTTCGCCACCAATACACAATGGAATACGTGCCACAAACGCTTAGTGATTTCATGCGGAAAAACAATAACAAGCTCAGCCCAAGACGGCGAAAGGACCTCGCCCTTCAATTCCTACGAGGTATGAGATATATCCACAGCAGCAGCCTGTTACATAGGGACCTAAGTTATACCAACGTTCTCATTCACGCATATACGGATGGATCAGCATCATTGAAAATCAGCGATTTCGGTTTGACTAAGGATCTGAATCTCTCATTGACAAGAACCAGTGAATCTAGGAAAGGCTCACTGCTTGATCCTTTCCTAGATTCTTACGGTGATTATGCGGCGGTTAACGAGATGTATTCTGTTGGCATGATCCTGAACATGATTTTTCATGGATCAAAATCTCTTCAATCAAAATCTGAAGTCGATACAATTATCAGTCACGCGACCTCACCACGGGTCGATCAACGCTATACAAATGTGAAAGATATCGGACTTGCGATTGACAATATTCCACTAAGTGACATTATCGCGTGACCCAATCAGCACGAGTGAATTAATATTCACTCTTACCAATGTACGAGGCTGGACGACCTCACCGTCGCCTATAAACGCCGCCGGCGTTGGCTCGACGTTTCCTAATTAGGCCTCGGCTGGGACCGCCACACCAAATGCAACGCCCAGCCATGGTCTATAACATCGGCCTCACCGTCGCCCCTCACCACCAAGTAACCAATCCATAGTGTGAACCTGTCTTCCCCTCATGGTCAACCAGGCGTTCATCGTCCAGCGTAATCAGTGTTTTCGGATAACCGTCACGCACTGCACGCAACGACGATAGTTCTCGTTCCAAAGTATGCGGGTCGCGCACGGATTCACTCACCTGATGGTATCGAGGCCCGTCCGAACCATTGGTGATGAAATCAATCTCCCCGCTGGCACTTTGCCCCACAAATGCCTCCCCTTCTATGCGCATCAGTTCAAGGAACAACACGTTCTCCAACAGACGTCCGGCATCACGTACCTTGTTGAAGCACAGCACACAACGGATACCCAGATCCGCGGCATAATACATACGTTCCTGCCGTAGCGCACGTTTATCTTTGATGTCATAGTGCCGCACCGGATAGAGGATGAACGCAGCTGCAAGCCCCTTCTAATAGTTGAATATCGTAAGTGACGATATTTTCGTGCCCATTGAGGTCATGGTATCTGCAATGGATCTGGGGTTGACGAGATTGTCTACACTATCAAAGAGATAACGAGTGGCCGTTTCCAATGCCGCAATGTTGGAAATACCCAGCCGCACAGCCGCATCCTTGAACTGCACGGTGTTGAGGATGCCGTCGAGGTAGTCGTACAGCATCGTCGCGTCGCCGGAAAACACGACCGTGTCATGCAACGCTCTTATTTAAAATATATTTATCCAAAACTGGCTAAAGATATAATACATTTTTCTTTCTTGGCGGTGTTGACGTATTACACTCAATCGATCTTGGCAGTCGTGCCGCTCCTCCTGGAGAGGTGAAGTCAATCCACAATCAGCATGGACACCACCGATTTCGAACTCAAACCACGCGTAGGTTAAAGTACATTCCCTACAATGGTCATAGTTGAACGACATAGCGCCCAAGCATTTCATCTACACCCATATCAATTGTTTAGACGATAATCTATAACTCCGCCATGTCCCAATTATCAATGCTGTATCCTGGTCCGGTTCTCTCGTATGGCTAAACCTGAGCGAGCCAGATATATCGGTTTTTGAACCGGGAGAATGACATGGGTAAAGACACAAAACATTGACCCTGAGAAGTGTTCAGCGTAACGACTTTAGCGAGCTTCCCAAAACAGACAATACGTATGAATAAGGAAGCGACACAACATGACCAGAGGATTCACTACTCCTTTCGGCTAAGCAAACCATTGCTTAGTTCTGAAAGGAAAAAACATGTCTAGAACATGGAAGGATCGGCCATATCGTGCGATGCAGGCCGAGGCCACTCATGCAGGTTGTCTGAAGATGAGACCTTATTATCATCCTTTTGACGACCCGCTGACGCTCGAACCGGATATTATAGCATACGCCTATGCTGCCGACCATAATACGCATATTCCCGCACGACGGTTCACGCTTTGCCGATTTGTCGAGCGAAGCTGGACCACTGATTACGGCACTCGTCGTCAGGTCCGCGAGGCACTTCGCGATGCAGCAAATCAGGCTAACTCCGGTCATGATATGCGTGACTGGGACAATCCCATGGCATATCAGCGTCGTCGCCGTTGGATTGACGCCTCGTGATGATTTCCTGGTTGGGCATCGCACCAATTGCGATGCCCAATCAAGATTTCATCAGACAGCATTATTCATCGGCAGCATCATCACTTGCATCAGCAATAGTGACAGTAAACGTCTTGCCGAGAGCCGTGCAATAATCAGCCAAGAAATCGAATAGTCCATCCACACTAGAACCATTCTCGGCTTTCCACAGCTGCGACGCCGCATATCCAGTGCGACGGGCCATTTCATCAAGATCAACTCCAGCTGCTTTACGCATCGCAATCATCTGACGGCATACATCTTGCTGAGACTTTTGGTTTTCTGTGGCAAGATGACTTTGGCTTTCCTTCTTACCATGTTCAGCCAAGCGCTTAAGCTCATCATCCCTCGGGACGCCGCCGATAAATAGCGGTGATTCTGGCTCCCATCGGAAATCCTCACGATCGGCTTCTTCTCCCCATTTATCCTCGAGTTTGTCAGTAACGGGGAATCCCTTGCCCGTCACAAAAACGATAGGCGAACCATCCGGTCCAGTATCACCAACCGTCGGCCAATCTTCGGGATATGTCCAATGCTCAGTCACGGGCTCGCTATCCGTCCACATCCGTTCAGCAGCAATGTCAATGTCGTTCGACCAGCAGACCACGCCATCTCTGATATACAGCTGTTTGAAGAAAGCCTCATCTTTTAGTGGGCTAAAGGCCGACTTTTCAAGATACGGGTTCATATCGAACACACCATGACGTCCATCATCGAAACGTACTTCAATCCAGTGGTCTTCTAGTGGCAACGCTTGAACTACGACCGGCGTTCCACCGGCCCAAATCTCTGCTGTATCTATCACTCGATGCGCATAGTGGCCATAGCAGCGCAGGCCAGTTTTTTGAAAGTTGCGGATGCGGTGGAATCCGATTTGTTTCTCGACTTCTCATCTACCAAAGCGTCTGCGTCATCGGCGTGTTTTCCGCTTCTTTAACGAGATAGTGTATGTATTCAGCTTACTCTCCAATGTTGTTTGCTCCATAAGAGCGGCCTTATCCGCCTTATACCAAGTCATTACATCGACCGGCACTTACACGATCACATTGTTCGCCATGCTTATTCACCTTTCTCTCAGTCCCACAATTCGTAAAAATTGTCGCCAATCCACTGCCGTACATGGCGGAATTTAGCTTCGGTTTGCTTCGCCACCGCAAGTACTGCATCTCTTGAAGCCGTAACGGCGCGGAAGTCAAAAACCATCTGGGTATCATCAAACCACAATTTCGGCACCATCACCGCGCGATAATGGTGCATATGGAACCAATCAAGGATGATGGACGGCCGGTGGCATTGGTCACCGGAGGCACGAGTGGTATCGGCAAGGCAACTGCGAGGATGCTCGCTGCGCAAGGCTGGCGTGTAATTGCGGTGGGACTTGATGCGGACGGGAGCGTTCCTGAGACTCAGCGTCTTGGCCGAGGCGAACTGTTTACCTACGAAATGGACGTCACCAAGCCGGCTGACATCACGCGCATTCTCGGCGCTCTCCCCCGATTGGACGCTATCGTCCATTGCGCTGGATTCGGCATCGCCGGCTCTGCGGAATGCACACCAATGACGCTCGCTCGCAAGCAGTTCGATGTGAATTATTTTGGCGTGTTGCAGGTCAACGAAATCGCACTGCCGTTGCTGCGCCGTACCGCGGCACGCAACCGTAAGCGGGGACGAGTCATCGTTGTCGGCTCGATTGGAGGACGGCTGGGTTTGCCGTTCCAATCGCACTACTCTTCCACAAAGGCTGCGCTGGAAATGTATGTGGAGGCGCTGCGGTTGGAGGGGCGCCGTCATGGCATCACCGCCACAATCATCGAACCGGGTGACCTATCCACTGGATTCACCGGCTCGCGTATCCTCGCCGAACCAGCCAATTCACCGTACTACGACGAATGCCAACGTTCAGTCGGGCAAATGGCTCATGACGAGCAGACCGGTGACGGTCCGGAAAGCGTGGCCCGAGTCATCGTCGCGACGCTCGGCAAACGCAATCCTCCGGTGCGCATCGCCGTCGGCAGCAGCTACAAGGCCCTGATGCAACTCAAGCGCTTCCTCCCAGATCGCCTGGTAGAATTCGTCATGCGTCGTATCTATATGAAGCCCTGAAAAATGACGGAAGAAGACACAGAACCATCAGTCCAGCTCCGGAATCCTCATCCCATCACATGCCACTGTTCTTCATCAGCTTCTCTGACTCCAAAGTAAGTGATCCATCCTCGGCCAGCAGAGGAGTATCTAGCACGGCCTTGATTGATGCTGCAGTGGACGCAGCTGCGGCAATAGTCTTCTTACTTTCCTGACGGAATTGCGAATAATCCGTTCCCTCGGTCTTTATGATATTTTCCATTTCAAGAATTGAAGGCAGGAATTTAGCATCAAGACGGGCAAGCAAAGCGTGGAACATATAGCTGCGTCTACGAATGGCAACGCACTGGTCCGCACCGGCCATCATCTGCTCACAATATTTGCTTGCCTCAGCAGACTGGGTCTTCGCTTCCTCAAGGTTTTTGCCACCCTTGGCACCGATAATAACGCCCATGACCAGCAATGCAGGACCTGCGACTAAACCTCCAAGTACAGCGGCGCCACCGGCCATGCCCAAGCCACCTGCGGCCAAGGACCCTCCCCCGAAGAACGCCAACGTGGCGTTGGAAGCAGCCACACCACTTAATGCACTGATCGCAGTTCCTGTGGAAGCCGTGGCGAGTGCCGACGCGGCACTATATGCACCAAACGCAGCCAATGCACCGCTGGCCGCCCCGGTCACACCGCCTTCCAGCAAAGACGAAGCTATGTTTCCCATGGTTTTGAGCTCAGCAAAAGCCGCTTTGTCTATGCGCAGTTTATTGAGCTCATCAAGCCCTTCGGACGCGGTGAAATCAACATTTTTCAGCTGTTGAAAAGCATCAAGGAAGCGCTGAACGCTCCCATCCAAAATAATGACTTTCTCTTTGCCCAAGGCATTCAGGGAATCCGAACATTGCCCACGAAGCTTTTCGAGGTTATTAGCTGCCCATCGAATGCGTGCTCCGGAATTGTCGTTAAGCTGATTCGCCGTGTGCTGATCAAGACTACCTTTGGCAGCCATACCCACGCCTGCGGTACCGGCAGCAGCGGCCATTCCGATGAATAGTGGAACAACAAAAAATGGCATAGTGAATTCCTTCCTGGATTTCTCTTATTTGCGTCCAAAGAGGCCACCGAAGAAGCCTTGTACAGCATTGGCCGCATCGCCCGCACGCTTTGCAGCCTCATTGGCCGCGTCACCCGCACGTTTCGCAACCTCATTGGCTGCGTTGCCTACCGGTTTCAGCACTGCATCATTCACCGGCTTCAGCGCATCGCCAACTTGGTTGAGAACAGGAGCAACATTATCGTCAAACGTATGCTTCACCGCATCCGCGGCTCCCTGAGCACCCTGCTGAACCTGATCCACAACCGGAGCGACCACCGAGTCAACGGCATCCTTGGTCTGATCAAACACGTCCTTCTCTGGAACCATGACTTCCGGGGCTGGCGCGGCCGTCTCGTCTTCAATCAGCAACACGGCAGCGTTTTGGAGAACATTCACGCGCTCTTCCAGCTGATCCACCATGGGGCGAACTTCACTGTATGGCAGTTCGGAATTGCTGATCAAGTCGAGCTCGCCTCGCACGTCATACGCCGCGCGCATAAGATGTTCCATTTCTGGATATATGGAACGATCGGCAATCATCGTCCGGGCAATATGTCTGATGAGTCTGCTTTCTACTGCATCATATTTCCCATCGGCGAAGGCAACTGACAACATATTCCACAGAAGTAGCCTTGGTGCAATTCCTGCAGCTCTTTTATCCGTTCGATGCGACAAGACTGCATCAACACCCTCAACAATTACGTCGTAGCGATCATCGGAATCGTGGCACTGGTTTACACGCTCATCGCACGAATCGATAATCTCTTTGCGATAATCATGGAAGTGCTTTGCATCCAAATTGTCACCTATATGATCAAATAGTGCGCGTTCGTCGTCACGGACTGATCCATCGACAGCAATCAGATAATAAAATGCTTGTAATGCATCACGTGTTTTGATGTACTTCATTAACTGGCTCCTCCTTATAAAACGAAATTGTCGTCTGACGCCATCAAATCATCAAACTCCTGCTGAGTCCGAAACCTTGGCAAGTATCCCAAGGATTCTTGAATTTCGGCGTTTCCGGTCAAATATCCATCAATATCATTGGAAATCAACGCTTGATCCATTGCATCGAATGCTCTATTAAACAATTCATCATGAGTCGCCAGATAATTCTCGACATCCCTAGACATATCACGCCTATATTGGCGGATGAGCTCCACCGCTTCCGCACATTCGCGTTCCACACGAATACGCTCCTCTTTCGCCAGCTCATAGTCATGCAGAGCAGTGGATAATTCCTCATATATGGCAACAGCTGCAGCATATCCCAAGGTGCTTCCAGCCATACCAACCATCGCAGCCATAAAAGCACCATCTGCAGGTATTGCGGCCATCGCCACGGCAACGCCCATCACTCCTCCGAGCTGCCCCATTCCCTGCTGGCCGAGGCGCTCTATACAAACAGCTCCAGTAATCTCGCCGCGGCAATACAGTGCAACCACCTTGGAAACATCCGTTACAGTGGAGACCATCGTAGCTGCAACGTTCGTTCTCGATAGACTACGCAGATACTCGCTCGACGCGTTTTGCATGGCACCCTTAATGGCAGCGCCGGAAAAAGCGGTGACATAGCCGAACGCCGCAGCCAAGCCTGCATCGACGCCGACGTTTCTCGCTGCCTCCGCTGGCTCAATAGAGCCATTAATGCAGGCAACCAAATTTCGAATCAGAGAAACACCACCACCAATCAGCGCACCATTCCTTGCCTGCTGCAGACCGGCTTTATTGGCAACTCTGGCTACATCTTTCGCCACCATGCGTCTGGGATGTTCTCGCGCATACAACGCTTCTCGCTTGGTAAGTCCACTTTTCCGCAGGCTTTTCTTAATCTGTTTCAGATCATCGATTTGCTGCTGAATAGACTCTGGAGAATTCTTGCCGGCAAGCCGACCTCCATCCAGCTCGCCCTGAAGTTTTCGTATCTGTTCGTTGATGCCGTCAGGCCCATCACCCATCAGTACATCGTAATAATCATCCGGAATATCCATGCTGACGTCTGCATCACGATATTTCGCATATTTCTTGCTTTTCAACTTATCAAGAAGCTCTTTCGGGCTATTGCCGACGAACTTCATTTGAGCCTCGGAGCCGATGATCGGGTTGCCCAAGTCATCCACTTCGACAATGTCCACGATGGGGTCGTTCGATTTCGGCCGTCCATCTGAACGCTTCACGTCATCATATCGTTTGAATCGCGTATCGCTGCCAGCAATAATGTTATCGGCGTTCTTCCTGGCTACCGCCTCAACCTCGGCACTAAAACCCGCTTGCTGAGCTAGATTCTGCTTTTTGAATTCATTGCTAGTCTCCATCTCAGCAATGGACTTCAAGGTCTTAGACAGTTTGGAATTACCATCGGCAGCATTCTCTCTATCACCCGCATAGGACGCTAAATGTTCCTTGACGGCAGAACCAAAGCGTTGCACGATTTCCGCCGCAGCACCTTCCAGCGCCTTTCCCATAATGCGACGGTTTTCGTCTTCCTTGCGTTCCTCGTTATTTCGACCGATATGAGTTTCATCATCCGCCATAGGATGCCCCCTCGCATATGCCACATCTACGCCAACCACATATATCAGAAAAAATGTTCTAATACTGTAATCAGTTCTTCAGCCGTAACCTGTTAATAATCCTACATTATATCGGCAGAAAAACTCACCATATCGTCATCCTCGATTAACGATTAGATAGACATACTTTTGCGAACAACACAGGCACCACCGTATGGAATGTGTCCAACAACCGTTGGCAAAGCCAAATCCCTCACACTATTCGAACCCGGATGCGTCTCAATCTCTGCCCCCACTAGCGGCGTATCCCCGTCCAAAGCAGTCTGAGCGTCGAGCAAGTGGGATTCGATGATGCGCATCCAGAAGAAGGGAGTTCTCGGCAATGTTCAGCGGAACGAGACATGGGAGCGTCCAGTGCTTGGGCGTGATCGTGGAGAACAGTAGGCAGGGAGTCCTCACTGTTGATGGTGGCGTACTGGCCATCTTCATCGCATACAGAAACAGTAGGCTGCTACTCACCGCGAGCGCCTTAATGCCACGCCGACTCCGTCCGTCCAAGCACATCCTCAATAAGCTCACGTCCGCGCAATACCGCCAGCCACTGAGCGGGAATGGCATCGAATCCATATTTGATGCCGGCCAGGTATCCGGCGACGGCGGCGGTCGTGTCTGTATCGTCACCCAAGTTGACGGCGGCGAGCACACAACTCGCATAATCATCGGTATTCGCGAGGCACCAGAGCGCCGCCTCATACGTGTCTTTGACGAAGCCGCTCGAACCAACTTCATCACGCGGCATACCGCGTAACGGTTCATCATCCAGCTCTTGCGGCCATATGCCTTTGATGAGTCCGTCGCGCAACACATCCACCATGCTCGAACAGGCATCCATCGAGATTGCATGGGCGTGCGTGATTGCAGATGCGGCACGTACGTCATCCGCGGAAGCATCCGCGAACGCCAACGGCATGATCCGCATCAGTGAGCCGTTGCCATTGTCTCGTTCACCGCTTAAGCCCACACGCTGCTGCAACGCGACGGAGACCGTTCGCCCGCAATCGAAGACTCGTCCGTCAATCGTGTATTCGCCATTACTCAGCCATGCCAGATATCGCTCTCGCATATCTTCAGTATTGACTTGCCATTCATTGGCGATCAGCGAGTCCAATGTGGCGAGCATCATGCTGGTATCGTCCGACCATGTGCCAATCGGCTGGTTATGCGTACCGTATCCCGTCATACCTTCGCATCGGAAGGTATCTCTCGGCATGAATTCATAAGGCACGCCCAAGGCATCACCGACTGCTTGGCCATACACGGCTGCTCTTAACTGCTCGAATGTTCCGTTCATCATTGACGCCTTTCGATTTATGCCCCTCACTCTACATATGTTTCAACGATAGGTATAATCGGGCCCACTGAGCATAAGCGAGGTGGGTAATGAGTCTTAGGGAGTTAAGGCAGAAGCGCGGGTTAACCCAGCGTCAACTAGCTGACAAGTCAGGTGTGCCGCACACGCGAATCGCCGCGACTGAGACTGGTTCAAGACCTATCGAAAATATGAGTCTTGGCATGGCTATCAAGTTATGTGACGCGCTCAAGGTCAGTAACCCTCGCAAACTGTTAGAGGCTGAGAAGCCAAAAGAAAACACTAGCGCAAGCTAGTTGTGAGCCCTACTCAATCTTTGAGCGTAGGCCGGTTAGCGGCTTAATCAGGTGCAGTCCCTGACTACGCACGACGGCGGCACTGCCGCTACATAAATGCCCCGCAAGCACTAGCAATACTTGCGGGGCTGACCTTTATCAATGCACTCAATAGAGGCAGTACCCAAGTGTACCGCCTCACATGGAAGTGAGGAACCATGGCTTATCCTGGATTACCAGGCAACTGACCGGCGAAACTACAAAGACGCTGACAGAGCACCGTACACATCTGTGTGAGTATCGATCCGCCGCTCAGAACTACTTTGCAGAGCGAAAACACGGATAGGTCAAGGGAATACCCCGCTGAATCGTCGTCAGCGAAGCAACTCAGAGAGTTAGTAGAGGAAAAACCTCGCTAAGTGGCCTTTTAGTAGAGCAATGCCTCGGTCCGCCCGAGGATTTGTCTCACTGAGACTGCTCAGCGAAGCAAAAGCTCGGCTTAACCGCAGAATCGCTTCACTAACCGCCTATCAGTGAGTCAAGATCTCAATTCACTAGAGGATTTGCCTCGCTAATATGCAGGTATGCTCAATATACCGACGTACTGAAATCTCCACGAAGATGAGAGGAACTCAAATGGCACTTAGGTTTCTCAGCACCAAAGAAGTTAGCGAGCGCCTCGGCGTCAAGAACGCATCAGAATATAAGCTGCCGGAACCTGACGTATATATGGCACTACTAAAGGTTAGCTACCTGAACAATAGATGATTGGAATGCAAGCCGTCCTGGTCGCGGTGTTGGCGGTGGAAGGTCCCTCAAGAAGAAAGACTAGACGCATCAGAATTCTTCAGCATCGTGTTACTCACCTGATTCTAATCATCTTCAGCCCCAGCTTCTGGCAACGAAAATCCATCTTGACTGAAGTATTCAACCCTCTTAATGACTGTTTGGTGGGCATCCTCATCATTGCCCCACCAGCGCCAACCCCATTCAGACGGATCTGGCACTGATTGCCTGCAATCCTTAGCCATACGCCGCAGTACACGTGGATCGAATACTCGTCCAACTCGAAAGTTCGTCAGTCGATTACGTGGAATGAACATACCTACCATTCGCCATTGCTTACGCGCTTTCCCAATCACAAACAATGTTCCACCGTCATCCTTTAGGCTCGTCCTCCATTCAGTCGACACATACACTTTTGTTCCAGGACTGAATATCTTCGTTCCATGCCCAATATGATGGTCAACACCAACCTCATGCTCATCTACGACATTTGCTATTACGCACCAAGTCCATGGCTCTTGCTCATCGTTCTGAGGAATACACATGACAACCCCACAGTCATCTTCATCGCCGATCGCACTGTTTGCGTATACCAAACCGCTACTTCTCTACCAGTTAACCAGTGGAGTCGTTCACAAGCAAACTGTAGAGCCTTCTTGCCATACATGATTCGGACAAGCACTTCTACGTCCTGTGCGATATTTTCGAGCTCTTAACAAATAGAGCCATCGCATTGCTCGACATGCTGCAGGTATGCCCTGTGTTCTTGGTGTCGGTTCAGTTCTCACGTTGCTGCGTGCAGCGTCAATAATTCGCTCTCGGCGTTCCACGATGATTCTCATACATTCCGGACTAGTGTGAATGGCAGATACAGTTAATTCGCCCAGTCCGAAGGAGGACATTATGGGATTGTTTGATTCGCTGAAGAACATGTTCGCGCACCATGAGCACCATCATGGAGCCAGCATCGGTCAGCCGCTCACTCTCGCCGACGCCAAAGCAGTGCTTGCCTTTATTGTGGTGCATCAGCAGCTTGCGGACATGCGCAAAGTGGCGGATGCGGTCAAGCAATTGCAGGACGAGATGCCGCAGTACATCACATTCGGCATGTCGCATTATTACAGTGAGCCCAAGCGCGTGCGCTTCCAGTCCGAAGGTGGCAAGTTCATCGATGCGGACGCCATCGCCACCGCATTTGCCGAGACCACCGTATTGCAGGACGAGTGCGAAATCCAGCATCTTATGGGCGATATCGAAGACAACCGTGAGCATCGCGATCCGGCAAAGACGCCAGCAGTACCGATTGACGAACTCGTGCGCGTCACCGATGAAAGGCTTGCGACCGGCAACGATGAGGAGCGAAGTCGTGCATGGCTGTTCGCCTTATTCGATCAGCTCGATGACATTGCCGAGGCGACAAAGAACAACCTGGAGCCGCTTGTCACAGCGTTGGATACGACTCTACAAAACAGCTCCGCTACTATTGGCAACTCCGCCACTACCGACGCCGGCAACAGCAGCAACAATGCCAATGCCGGCGATGCACGTTCCCGTATCATCTCCCTAATCGCCGACGCTCTCTTCCCGGCCTCAGAATCCTCGCAGACAAGCGAGTCCTCAGCATCCGCCGCCATCCGCGAACTGATGCTCAATCCCACCGCAACATCGCTCGATTACATGCCAGCCATAGACGTACTGCGCGCCCACGGTCTCACCATTTGCCGGTGAGTCCGAGAAGTCAACCGGTGGTTCATACGGCAGTGGTTCATGCGGTACATACCGCACGGAACTGCTATGCACGAACCACTGTGTCCGAACAACGAGAACGCACTACTTCTCCAGCTTCTCCAACTTTTCCAGTGCCTTTAACAGCGAATCGACATGTCCTTTGGCACGCACGTTGTAGCGCGCAATCGCCACGGAGCCATCGGGATTGATGACGAGCGTCGAGCGGATCACGCCTACGTGCACCTTGCCGTAGAGCTTCTTTTCGCCGTATGCGCCGTACAGCTTGTGCACGGTCAGGTCGGGATCAGACAGCAGCGGGAATGTGAGATGATCGCGCTGTGCAAACTTGCGCAGTTTGTCAAGCGAGTCCTTGGAGACACCGAGCACTGTGACATTCTTCGACGCCAATCGGGCGAGATTGTCGCGGAAATCGCAGGCTTCGGTGGTGCAACCGGGCGTCATCGCGGCCGGGTAGAAGTACAGTACAACCCTGCGGCCGGCATCAAGCACGTCAGACAGGTTGATTGATCTGCTCTCTGTAAACCCAGGTATAACCGCCGGCAGAGTGAAATCGGGCGCCGCGCTCCCCTCTTGCAGACGTTCCGGCATTGAATCAGAGCTATCAACAGTAGTGGTCATGATTCCCATCATAGAACCCTTATCAACAGCGCTAGTAAAGTTATTCAGAGGTCAGTCACACAACTGCGGATCGGCAAAACGGCGATTCTGCAACACCGGCAATGTTCGACGCGCGGAATCAAGACACTCACGACTCAGCTCAGCAGTAATGAGATCGGCTTCCCTATCGCCCGCCGCCGCATCACGCGCGAATCCGTCGATGATCTCCAGATTCCGTTCCGGTTCCTCCGCCACCGTAAATTGCGCAACCGCGACGGACAGATGACCACTATTTTCGCATGATGAACAAACCATTTTGAATTCACAATTCTCTATGCTCGGCGCAGCATACGTTCTGCCACATCGATATAAATATTGCAATCGAAAATGACACATACGGCGGAGCTCATCAGCTCTCCAGAAGTTGCTTCAAATAAGCTGAATCATGCACCCGCACTGGTCGAGTATCCTCATCAAAGCCTTCATTGGCGTCTACCTGCTGCTTGATGAAATCAAAAGCCTGCTGAGGAGTGACACGAATGCTGACTTCCATCTGTTCTTTCATTATCGTCGGCATAAGATCGTTCCCTCCTTCCCCGTTCAGTATATATTCAACTTATTTCTCACTACTACAGCACGAAAGGATCCTTCGTCTGAGAGCAAACGACATAGCCTCACACCAGTCCCAACGTTTTGAAGGCGTTGGCCAGGCCGTCCTCGTGAATGTCGGTGGTGGTGAAGTCGCAGAAGGCTTGGATGCCATGAATGGCGTTGCCCATGGCTACGGATGTGCCGGCGGCTTTGAGCATGGCGGTGTCGTTGTCGGAGTCGCCGATGGTGATGGTGTCGGCAATGGCATAGCCCAGCAAAGAAGCCACGTCGCGCACAGCGGTACCTTTGTCGATGCCGTTAATCAGCAACTCGCCATTGTTCGGGGAAATATTGTCATACGAACCATGCACGAGCTCAAACCATGGGCTCAAATCACGTTGAGTCTCCTCGAAAGTCACGTCAGGATTCGGCGAGGTGAAGTATGACCCCTTGCTCACACGAATCGTCTGTCCCAAAGTCGAGCCAGCCGGTACCTCCACCTCATCCAACAGGTGCCAGAATCGCGCGAATTCGCCACGATTCCAGGTCTTGCCTTTCGATTCCAGATGTTGACGGTAGCCTTCCGAGATGTACATGCCATCCGCACCTTGCCATTGGTAGCTCTCGATATGATGCTTGGCAAAATACGCCATCGCCGCATCGACCGCTTCAGGAGGGACGAGATGCTGGAACAGCAGCCTGTCTCCGATATTCGCCTGAGCGCCCGCCACGGAAACCACGCCATCGAAACCGAGGTCGAGGATGCTGCGTTCGATTTTCGGCACGGAACGCCCGGTGCAGATGAAGAGCTTGTGGCCGTTGGCCTGGGCTTGTTTGCAAGCGATTTTGGCAGATTCGGGTACGACGTGGTTTTCGTCGGCTAGGGTGCCGTCGATATCGATGAATACGAGTTTGCTATTGGTTGTCATGGTTACCTTCGTAACTGGTTGGACCTCCCCCAGTCAGCTTACGCTGACAGCTCCTCCAGAGGGGGCGAAGAAAATCCCGCCTAAAAACCTACAAGCATCACACGGCGTAGGCGGCCCAGCGGCCGTGGGTGTGCTGGACTTCGATGGGCATACCGAACAATTCCGACAAGCGTTCGTCGGTCAGGCCATTCTCCAACGAACCGGTGTAGACGATGGTGCCAGCACCGGGATTACCCATTGAATCCACGCCCGCTTCGGTGGCATCCTCAGCAGGAATCGGCTTGCGTCCCATAATGGCGATGTGGTCGAAACCAGCCGGAATCTCCTCCAAGCGATGGGTGACCAGCACCACGGCACGCTCGGAGTTCTCTTCGCCGATTCGGCTCAATGTGCGCATCACCTGCTCGCGGCCGCCCAGGTCAAGGCCGGTGGTCGGCTCATCCATGATGAGCAGCTCAGGATCTCCCATCAGCGCACGGGCGATCAACACGCGGGTGCGTTCGCCTTCGGACAGTCGCCACATCTCCTTGCCTTCCAGATAGGAGACGTGAAAATCGCGCAGCAGCTGGCGGGCGCGGGCGTATTCCTCTTGCGTGTAGGTGTCGCGCCAGCGCCCGGTCACGGCGGACAGGCCGGTGACCACGGCGTCCAGCGGGTCCTCGAACTCGGGGAACTGCCGGCCCAGGTCGGCCGAGGCGAGACCGATGCGGGTGCGCAGTTTGAATACGTCGTATTTGCCGAGTTGATGGCCGAGGATGAATACGCGGCCCTCTGAGGGGAAGGTGCGGGTGGCCAGCATGCCGACCGCGGTGGATTTGCCGATGCCGTTCGGACCGAACAGCACCCAACGCTCCCCCGCGTTGATGGTGAGGTTCACGTCGGTGATGATGACACGACGGTTGCGCCGGAATTCGACGTTGTCGAGTTGGAGGACGGTGTTGGTCATGAGTGAAATACTACCTATGATTCGCGGTCTGACGACTCCCCTCAGTCACCTGCGGTAACAGCTCCCCTCAGAGAAGAGAGCCAAGAAACCGGTACCTGAGGGGAGCTGGCCGGCGCAGCCGGACTGAGGGGGGCACTCGTTGCAGCGCTACTTACTTCTTCTGCTCGTCGAGCACGGACTGGTAGACTTCCACGGTCTTGTCGGCGATGGTCTCCCAGCTGAACACGTCGCGGGCGCGTTCGTAGCCGGCCTGACCCATCTTCTTGGCGAGTTCGGGGTCAGCCATGATCTTGTCGATGGCGGCGGCCATGTCGTGCACAAACTTGTCCGGATCGGTGGGGGTGCCGGTGCCGTCGTGCAGCTGGTCGATCGGGACCAGATAGCCGGTTTCGCCGTCGACCACGACTTCCGGAATGCCGCCAGTGGCGGATGCGACGACCGGCAGACCGCAGGCCATGGCCTCAAGGTTCACGATGCCCAGCGGCTCGTAGATGCTCGGGCAGATGAAGGCATCACAGCCGTGTTCCAAAGCATTCAGCTCAGGCTTCGGCAGCATTTCTTCAATCCAGACGATGTTGCCGCGTTCCTCATCCAGCTTGGCGAACGCGATCTTGACCTCTTCGGCGATTTCCGGGGTGTCAGGAGCACCGGCGCACAGCACCACCTGAATGTCCTTGGAAATCAGGTGCAGTGCCTTGAGCAGGTATGGCAGGCCCTTCTGGCGGGTGATACGGCCCACGAACAGCAGGGTGGGCTTCGAACGGTCGATGTGGTAACGCTCGAACACCTTCCAACCCGGATCGTCTGGTGCCGGGGTAGCGAAGTCGGCCATGGTGATGCCGTTGTACACCACAACCACCTTGTTCGGATCGAGGTTCGGGTAAGCAGTCAGAATATCCTTGCGCATGCCACCGGAAACGGCGATCACACGATCGGCATGCTCGTAAGCATCCTTCTCAGCCCAGGAGCTCAGATTGTAGCCGCCGCCGAGCTGCTCACGCTTCCACGGGCGGAACGGCTCCAGAGAGTGCGCGGTAATAACCAATGGAGTGCCGTGCAGCATCTTGGCCATGTAGCCCGCCAAGCAGGCATACCAGGTGTGCGCGTGGATGATGTCGGCGTCCACATCATTGGCGATCTGCAAATCAACGCCGAAGGTCTTCAATGCGGGGTTGGCATCAGCCAGCTCAGAAGGCGTGTCATAGCCGACGACCTTCAAGCTGCCCTTAGCATCGGCAGCATTCGGGATAGCAGGAATGTCCGCCTCGGTGCGCTTGCCATCAAACGCACGAACGGTCACGTCGATGCGCTCGGCAAGCACCTTGGACAGTTCCTCGGCGTGTACACCGGCCCCACCATAGACATGCGGCGGGTATTCGCGGGTTAGAATATCAACTTTCATCGGACTGCCTCTCCTTCGTGCGTCAGAAAGAAACTCAAGTACTTCTTACTTTAGGGCACCGCATACAAGAAAACGCACAACTTCCGTCGTGCGTTTTGCTTTTCAAGCCGGATTCACCGGGCAAAAGATCAGACTGCCGTGCCGTTCTGATCCAAATTCGGATTGTGCTTGGAATCGCCAGCCGTAAAGAACAGGCTCAGCACACCCACAATGAACACCGCGGAAACGGTGATGATCAGCCACATCGGATGGCTTGGCAGCCACATAACCACGAAGAACGCGATAATCGCGATGGCGATCAGCGTCCAGCTGCCCACACGGAACCACTGACGCAGCGAATGCGGTGCCTTGAACATCTTCGGATTCGTGTAGTTCGGGTTAGTGGTCAGCAGGGTTTCGGTGTCCGCGATCGTACCGCCGCTGGGCTTCCATTCGGTGCCGTCGGTGCCGTCCTGCAGACGCTGGGACTTCTGCTGCAGCTGGTATTCGTCAATCATTCCCGAGCGACCGCGGCCTTGGGTCTGGTCGTACTGCGACGGCACTCCCCTGCGGCCTGCTTTGGCTTGGGCACGGCGTTCTGCACGATTCGGCATTCCACTACTCCTGTTTCGACGGTGACACTGTTGGCTATATTACTCGCTTATCGGCGGCAATTTGCCACCAGTCCATCGGAACCCACTGTGTGTCATTGTATTTTCAGTCAGTGATGCGGGCAGTCGGTGATGCGATAGGTTTGCGTATGGAAGTCGCAAGTGACCGCAGTGCCGTCCGCGAATACCGAACGCTGCACCAGCGGATCATCATCCACGAACTCGTGACGAACCAGTTCCTGCATGCCGACCCGCTCATGGAATGCAGCGACCGTATGGCAGCGTTCGATGTCGTTTTCCGTGCGAGCGCGCTGTTCGTCGTCCATGTCGCCGTCAACGCCGATGTATGCGGCATCGCGAATCAGGTATGGAGCTCCGCCGTTGAGCAGGGCGTACAGCATGTAATCGTCGCCGTCCACCACACGCTCCATCATCCACGGCTCGATAACGCAATCATGGTAGACGAGGTTATACAGCGGCACCGGCACACCTTGGCGCGGCTCGTTGGGTGAGCGCATCTGGAAGTCGTATGGCGCGTAATGGCAGAATATCAGGCTTGGCACTGCCCAGTCCGATACCTCTTCGGACGAGGAGAGGATGCCGTGCGAGAGCAGATATTCGAAGCATTCGGCGCGGCGGTCAAAGCATTCGCGGCGGGTCATGCGGTGTTCGGGGTTCGAGCATTCGTCGCCTTCGTTGCAGGTGAAGACATCCAAGTATGCACAGTCGAGTTTGATGCCGTGTGCGGCGATTTCGGCGAAATTGCGGCGCACGTAGTCCGGTGCGAGCTCGGCGCACAGGTAGGTCTGGTGGCCGCCCGCCCAGCGTGCGTGTTCGGGCATCGTACCGTCTGCCAGCCGAATCGCATTGTTGGCATCAAAGGTTTGCGCGGTGAAGTAGTAATCGCGGTACTGGTCATGCGTGCCGAAAATATCGCCTTGCTCATGGCAGGCGTCGACCAGCGACTTCATGCCTTCCCAGCCGCCTGCCTCCTGACAGGCCGGCAGATAGTCGGGGTGTGCGTTGTCGTATCCGGGCTGTGCCCAACCATCCAAGTGCATGTACAGTCGGCCTGCACCCATGCTGTGCAATGTTCGCATTTGCTTTTCGCGCTGTGCGAAGGTGACCAGCGACTCGTTTTTCTCGGGGTGGTCCTTATCGTAGTAGTACGAGTCGGGCTGTACTTTGGTTTTGATGCCGATGTGCACCCATGAACGACCAATCAGGTCACGTACGGAAGGATTGCGCGCCGCCTTTTCGGCGAGCGTGCGCAGGCGACCTCGTTCGTTGACGTACAAACGATAGGCCTTGCACACCGCCGTGTGATCGGCGTGGTCGAGGAACTGGTAGCGTACCACGCGGCGATAATTCATTGTGCCGAGGCTTGGCTCAAACCAAGTATTGATATGGGTGTACGGGCCATTGCTGGGATGGTCGATGCCGTAACCGGCATTCCATGGAGTTTCGCAGATGGCGATATACCCGTGTCCGTCTGCGCGGAGCTGCGCGAACCACGGCATGTAACCGCCAGCCGTTTCGAAGCGGCCGTCGAAGGCGATATCTTTGGTGCTCACGGCGGTAGGCCATGTGTTGGGGATCATCACACCTTGCTCATGGGTGATGAGTGTCGTGTCATGGTCGTCGGCGCAATCGAAGTCCATGGCTGCGGGCCACGTCACATTGGTGATGTTCAGGCCTTGCTCATTGAGCGGAATCCATTCGAAGAGCACATCGCCTGAGGCACGCTCCACCCATACATAGGTTTCAAAGGAGTATGCGCTGTGCCCAAAGCCGGTGAAGATGCTGCGAATGCCGGTTCCCGTGCCGATTTCACGCTGCTCATGGGTGATGGAAGCGGCATCCGCGAACGCGAAGGTGCCTTGCGCGCATTGCAGGGTCGGCTTGAAATCAGCGCAGGCATTCCATTCGGCACCGTCGCGCGTAAAAGCGAACTGCATTGTTCGTTCATCGAATCGCACGGTAGTGCCGGATACGGTGAATTCCATAGTTAATGTGCTCCTGTATGTTCTCGATTGCTCCCGCTTACGGGAGCTCGCTCATATAACAAGATTAGGGGTGGTCTGCTGTTTGAGACCACCCCCAGTCGGCTTTGCCGACAGCCCCCGCCAGCAGGGGGCTAGCGCTGTCTGTTTATTACTTACTGCTTACTGCTTCTTGGTCAGTGCGGTGAACACTGGGCCGCCGCCGTAGTCGAATGCGACGCCGGAGACTGCGGAGGTGCTGGCTGCGGTGGCATTCTGGTTCCACAACGGGATAGCCGGAAGGTCCTGCAGCAGAATCTCCTCACCTTGCTGATAATACTTGTCGGCTTCCTCGGTGGACGGGGCGGAAAGAGCCTTGTCCATCATGGCATCGAACTCGGGGTTCTTGTAGTTGCCGCTGTTGCCGCCCTTGCCGTCGGCCGAACTGGAATCGTACAGCTGTACCAGATAGTTGTCCGCGGATGGATAATCAGGGCCCCAACCGCTACGGTATGCGGAGGTCATCTTGCCTGAATCCACATTGGACAGGAATTCGTCGGAAGTGGACATCGGGATGCTCTTGGCATCGATATCCAGCGTGTTCTTGATGTAGTTGCAGATTGCCTCAACCCAGTTCTTCGCAGTGCCATCAGCATTGTATGCAATGCCGAACTCACCGCTCCACGGGGAGATGGCGTTGGCCTTGGCCCACAGTTCCTTGGCCTTGGACGGGTTGTACTTCAGTACTTCATTTCCCTTGAGTTCCTTGGAGTAGGCGCTGATTGGGGCTGCAAGGAAGTCGACGGCGGGCGTGGCGGTGCCGTGGAAGATCTTCTCGGCGACGGTCTTGCGGTCGATGGACATGGAAATGGCCTGACGACGCAGGTTGCCTTCCTCGTTCTGGCCGAAGTGTTCCAGCCATTCAGGAATGGTGAAGGTGAGCGTATTGCCACCGGGCTCGTTGTATGCCTTCAGCGACTTGTCGGATTGGAAGGAGGTAAGTGCGGTGTCAGGAATCGTGTTCGTGAAGTCCAGGTTGCCACCGCGTAGGTCGGCGTATGCCGAATCAGGCGAGGTATAGATCTTGAAGTTCAGGCCATCGTTCTTGGCGACACGATTGCCCTTGTAGTCAGGGTTCTTCACCATTTCGATGCTGTGGTTGTGCTGCCAGGACACGAACTTGTATGGGCCGTTGCTCACTGGGTGCTGACCGAACTTCTTCGGGTCCTTGAACGCGGATTCGGGCAACGGCATGTAGGCGTGGCTGCCGGCCTTGACCGGGAATGCCGAGTCGGGCTGGCTGAGCTTGACATCGATGGTGTTGTCGTCAACGACGGTCAGGCCGCTCAGCGTGGCCTTGGGGTCCACGTCCGGCTTTTGCAGATCATCATAGCCTTCGATTGTGCTGAAGAAGCTGGCGCTGGCCTGCTTGTTGGCACTGTTGGCGGTGTAATTCCATGCGTTTACGAAGGAGTGCGCGGTCACCGGAGTGCCGTCGGTGAACTTCCATCCGCTCTTGAGCTTGATGACGTAGTGCGTGGCGTTGTCGCTGGAGGTGATGCTGTCTGCTACCTCGTTGTGGATGCCGCCCTTCGCATCGTAGGTCACCAGACCTGCGAACAGCTGGTCTACAACCTTGCCGCCACCGGCCTCAGTGGTGTTGCCGGGGAATAGTGGGTGTGCCGGCTCACTGCCGTACACGGAAATGATATTGGAATCTGAAGCATTGCTGGAATTGGAGGTACCGGTCGATCCGCAGCCGCTGAGCAGCATGACGATTGCCGCACCGGCCGCGACCAGTGAAGTGACATGACGTGTGTTCATGAATCTCTCCCAAATATTCTGGCGTCGTCTTTTTGGCGACGAAAGACACCATAGGAGCTTCATGTTAACCACGTATGCAATATTCTCGAAATATAAACATTACTTAAGACTCAAGGCAGTAATTAATCCCAGAAACGCAAAAATCCCCTCATGAAGAAGGGATTTTCATGTTTCTGTTTAGAAAGTATTCAGCGAGGCAGCATCATCGGACGCTGGCTGGCCTTGATCGGGGCCGGCAGCTCGCTCTTTTCCTTGGAGAGGTACTCGTCCACGGCTGCGGCGCAGGAGCGGCCTTCGGCGATGGCCCAGACCACGAGGCTCTGGCCACGGCCGGCATCGCCGCACACGAACACGCCATCCTGGGAGGTGGCGAACTTGTCATTGCGAGCGATGTTGCCACGCTTGTCGAGTTCGACGGGCAGCTGGTCGAGGATGGTCTCGGTGTCCGGGTGCAGGAAGCCCACGGAGATGAGGACCAGATCGGCGGGCAGCACGCGCTCAGTGCCAGGCTGGCGAGTGAACGGACCATTTTCGCCGGGAGCCACGGAGACGACCTTCAAGCCGGTGACATGACCACGCTCATCGGCCACGAAGCCTTCGGCGGTGGTCGAGTTATCAATGGTGACCTTGGCCTTCTCCTCTTCGGTGCCCTCGAAGTTCACGGAGTCGGTGGAGTAGATGTACTCGCCGCCCTCTTCCATGGAGGAGGTCTTCTGGTAGGTGCGGGCGAAGGTCGGCCACGGGCTGTTGTCCGGACGGCTTGACGGCTCTTTCGGCATGATCTGTAGCACGGTGACGTCCTTCGCACCCTGACGGATCGAGGTGCCGAGGCAGTCGGAACCGGTGTCGCCACCGCCGATGACGATGACGTGCTTGTCCTTGGCGGTGATGTCGTGCACCGGCTTGACGCCGAAGATACGGCGCGTGGCGTCGGGCAGGAAGTCGAGGGCGAAGTGGATGCCGTCGAGCTCGCGGCCCGGAATCTTCATATCGCGCGGCACGCGGGAGCCGATGGCCACTACGACGGCGTCGTAACGGTCACGCAGGTCATCCCACGTGATGTCCTTGCCGATTTCCACGTTGGTGCGGAAGCGGGTGCCTTCGGCCTCCATCTGCTTGACACGGCGGTCAAGCAGACCCTTCTCAAGCTTGAAGTTCGGGATGCCGTAACGCATCAGACCACCGATGGCGTCGTCCTTCTCGTAGACGACGACGGTGTGGCCGGCGCGGGTGAGCTGCTGTGCGGCGGCGAGGCCGGCAGGGCCAGAGCCGACGACGGCGACCGTCTGGTCGGTCAGACGCTGCGGCGGCAGCGGCTTGACGTAGTCCAAATCCCATGCCTGGTCAATGATGGTCTGCTCGTCAAGCCTGATCATGGTCGGCGGCTGGTGGATGCCGAGCACGCAGGCCTGCTCGCACAGAGCCGGGCAGATACGACCGGTGACTTCAGGGAAGTTGTTGGTCATGGACAGACGGTTGTACGCGTCCTCCCACTTGCCCTGACGGACCAGATCGTTCCACTCAGGAATCAGGTTGCCCAGCGGACATCCGGTCATACAGAACGGGGTGCCGCAATCCATGCAGCGGGCCGCCTGCGCTTGGGTCCACGGTTGCAGGCCGGTTTCGGCGTGAACGTCGAACCAGTCCTTGATACGTTCCTCAACGGGGCGTTCAGCCAGCTCTCGGCGGGTACGGACCTTCAGAAATCCTCTCGGGTCGCCCATGTCAGCGCGCTCCTTCCATAACCTGCTCGTACACCTTTTCCCAGGCGCCGGGCGCATTGAAATCTACATTGTTGGCCTTGGCCTCTTCCATGGCCTTCGTCATGGCCACGAACTGCTTCGGCACCACGTGAGTGAACCGCTTGACGGTCTCGTTCCAGTCCTCCAGCAAAGCCGCAGCGAACTGAGAACCGGTCTCTTCGGCATGCTGCTTGACCAGTGCGTACACCAGCTTGGAGGTTTCGGCATCAAGCGACTTGAAGAGCAGTGCACCGGACTTGATGGCACCCGGGTTGACCTTCTTCATATCGAGGTCAAGCACATAAGTGTTACCGCCGGAGAAGCCTGCACCGAAATTGCGTCCGGTGGGGCCGAGCACCACAACAGTGCCGCCGGTCATGTACTCGCAGCCGTGGTCGCCCACGCCTTCGACCACAAACGTGGCACCGCCGTTACGAACGCCGAAACGTTCGCCGGCGCGTCCGGCCACGAACATCTGGCCGGAAGTGGCGCCGAAACCGGTGACGTTGCCGGCGATGACGTTGCTGTGCTTGTCGAAGGTGACGTTATCTTCCGGGCGCACGATCATGCGACCGCCGGACAGGCCCTTGCCGGCGTAGTCGTTGACTTCGCCGTAGATGCGCATGGTCTCGCCGCGCGGGATGAACGCACCGATGGACTGGCCTCCGGAACCGTGCAGGGTCATGTCGATGGTGTCGTCCGGCAGACCTTCCTCGCCGTAACGGCGGGTGATCTCGTAGCCGACCATGGTGCCGACCGTACGGTTGACGTTGCGAATCGGCATTTCGATGCGCACGGGTTCCTTGTGTTCGAGGGCCGGCTGGGCAAGTTCGATGAGCTTGTTGTCCAGCGCCTTCTCCAGCTCGTGGTTCTGCTCGATGGTCTGGTGCAGGATCGTGCCGGGTACCGGGCCGGCCTGCTTGAGCACGTTGGACAGGTCGATGCCGCTGGACTTCCAGCGCTTGATGGCCTCGTCCTGATCCAAGCACTCAACGTGGCCGATGGCCTCCTCAAGAGTCCTGAAGCCGAGCTGGGCGAGGATCTCGCGCACCTCCTCAGCGATGAACATGAAGAAGTTGACCACGTACTCGGGCTTGCCCTTAAAGCGGGCGCGCAGCTCAGGATCCTGGGTGGCAATGCCCTGCGGGCAGGTGTTCTTCTGGCAGGCGCGCATCATGACGCAGCCTTCCACGATCAGGGCTGCGGTAGCGAAGCCGAATTCCTCGGCACCAAGCAGGGCGGCGATGACCACGTCACGACCGGTCTTGAGCTCGCCGTCGCACTGGACGACGATGCGGGAGCGCAGGCCGTTCAGGATCAGCGTCTGCTGGGTTTCGGACAGGCCGATCTCCCACGGGGTGCCGGCGTGCTTGATGGCGTTGAGCGGGGCTGCACCCGTACCGCCGTCATAGCCGGAGATAAGCACCACGTCGGCATGGCACTTGGCCACACCTGCGGCGATGGTGCCGACGCCGAACTCGGAAACGAGCTTGACGTGGATACGTGCCTTCGGGTTGGCCATCTTCGCATCGTTGATCAGCTGCTTCAGATCCTCGATGGAGTAGATGTCGTGGTGCGGCGGCGGGGAGATAAGCTCCACGCCCGGGGTGGCGTGACGGACCTTGGCGATCCACGGCGGGACCTTGGCTCCGGGCAGGTGGCCACCCTCACCAGGCTTGGCGCCCTGGGCGAGCTTGATCTGCAAATCGGTGGCGTGCACGAGGTAATCGGAGGTCACGCCGAAGCGGGCGGACGCAATCTGCTTGATGCGGCTGTAGCGCTGCGGATCATTGATACGGTCGTCGGATTCGCCGCCCTCACCGGAGTTGGAGCGTGCGCCAATCGAGTTCATGGCGATGGCGAGCGTCTCGTGTGCTTCCTGCGAGATGGAGCCGTAGCTCATGGCACCGGTGGAGAAGCGCTTGACGATCTCGGAGGCCGGCTCGACTTCGGCGATGTCGATGGGCTTGCGGTTGGTGTTGAACTTCATCAGGCCACGCAGGGTCATGAGTCGGTTCGACGTGTCGTTGATGTGGTGCGAATACTTCTTGAACATCTGGTAGTCGCCACGCTGGGTGGACTGCTGAAGCAGGAAGATGGCCTCGGGATCGTTGAGGTGGTCCTCGCCGGTGCGACGCCACTTGTAGTCGCCGCCGGTGCGCAGGTTGCGGTGCGGGGACGCGCTCCACTGGTTCGGGTAGGCCACGCGGTGGCGGATGGCCACTTCTTCGGCGATTTCTTCAAGGCTCACGCCGCCCACACGGGAGGTGGTGCCGGTGAAGTATTCGTCGATGACTTCCTGGCTCAGGCCCACAGCCTCGAACAGCTGCGCGCCACGGTAGCTCATGATGGTGGAGACGCCCATCTTGGACATGATCTTGAGCACGCCGGTGGAGAGGGCCTTGGTGAGGTTCTTCACGGCGGTGTCCGCGTCGACCTTGAGGTAGCCGTTGCGGGCCAGATCTTCCACGGATTCGAATGCCAGGTACGGGTTCACGCAGGCGGCACCGTAAGCGATCAGCAGCGCGACATGGTGAATCTCGCGCACGTCACCGGCCTCGACGGCCACGGAGATCTGCGTACGGGTGTGGCGGCGCAGCAGGTGGTGCTGCACGGCGGAAGTCAGCAGCAGGGACGGGATCGGACCCCACGTATGGTTGGACTCACGGTCGGAGAGCACGATGAAGTTCTTGCCGTTGGCGATGGCCTCGTCGATTTCGGCGAAGATCTCGTCAAGTCGCTCTTCGAGGGCCTTGCCGCCGCCGGCGACCTGGTAGAGGCCCTTGACCACGTACGGGCGGTAGTAGCCGCCGAGGATGCGGGCCTTGTCAAGGCGCTTGAGCTGGGCCATCTCATCAGAGTTGACCACGGGCAGCGGGATGAGGATCTTCTTGGCGTGCAGCTCGGAATCGGCCAGCAGGTTCGGCTCGGGGCCGATGGCGGATTCGAGCGAGGTGACGATCTCCTCACGCTCCCAGTCCAGCGGCGGGTTGGTGACCTGTGCGAACTTCTGGGTGAAGTAGTCGAACAGCATGCGGCTGCGGCTGGAAAGCGCAGGCATAGGCGCATCGTTACCCATGGAACCGAGCGGTTCCTTGCCGGTGTTGGCCATCGGCGTGAGCAGGAGCTTCAGATCCTCTTCGGTGTAGCCGAAGGCGCGCTGACGGCGCTGGACGGACTGTCCGGAGTGGCTCACGTGCTCGCGGCGGGGCAGATCGCTCATCTCGACCGAGTTGCCTTCCACCCACTTGCGGTACGGGTGCTGGGAGGCGAGGGTCTTCTTGATCTCTTCATCGGGGATGATGCGGCCTTCGGCGGTGTCGACCAGGAACATCTTGCCGGGCTCAAGACGGCCCTTGGACACGATGTGCTCCTGCGCGATCTCCGGCAGAACGCCGGCCTCGGAGGCCAGCACGATGTAGCCGTCGTCGGTGAGCTGCCAGCGGCCGGGGCGGAAGCCGTTGCGGTCGAGCAGGGCGCCGACCTGGGTGCCGTCGGTGAAGACGATGTCGGCCGGGCCATCCCACGGCTCGATAAGCGTGTTGTTGTACTCGTAGAAGGCGCGCACGTCCGGATCGAGATCCGGGTTCTTCTCCCAAGCCGGCGGCAGCATCATGCAGATGGCGTGCGGCAGGGAACGGCCGGCGAGGTGCAGTAGTTCGAGGCACTCGTCGAAGGTGCCAGAATCGGAGTAGCCCGGAGTGGTGATGGGCAGCAGCGGCTCGAACTCGCCGAGCAGTTCGCTGCTCAGGCGGCCTTCACGGGCGGAGAGCCAGTTGCGGTTGCCCTGAATGGTGTTGATCTCGCCATTGTGGGCCAGCAGACGGAACGGCTGGGCCAGCGGCCAGCTCGGGAAGGTGTTGGTGGAGAAGCGGGAGTGGACGATGGCGATGGTGGCCTTCATGCGCTCGTCGTTCAGATCCTCGAAGAAGTGGGTGAGCTGCATGGTGGTGAGCATGCCCTTGTACGTGATGGTACGGGCGGACAAGGAGGCGAAGTAGACGCCTACCTCATGCTCGACGCGCTTGCGGATGCGGAAGGTCTTGCGATCCAAGTCCACGCCGGCCAGAGCACCGTCCGGAGAGGCGACCACGAGAGTCTTGAATCCCGGCATGGCGGCAAGGGCCTGCAGGCCGAGGCCGTCCGGGTTGGTGGGCACCACGCGCCATGCGAGAACTTCAAGGCCCTCCTCGCGCACGATCTTGGCGATGGCCTGTTCCTGCTGACCGGAGGTTTCGATGTCGCGGTCGAGGAAGGCGATGCCTGCGGCGTAGTGGCCGGCTTCGGGCAGTTCGGCGGGCACGGTGGCACGCATGAACTCGTCCGGCATGCTCATCAGGATGCCGGCGCCGTCGCCTGTGTTCTCCTCGGCACCCACGGCACCGCGGTGGTCGAGATTGACCAGTACCTCAATGGCGTCAGTGACGATTTTGCGTTCAGGACGCTTGTTCAAAGTGGTGACCATACCCACACCACAGGCGTCATGCTCGTTGGCGGGATCATACATACCGTCCGGAGCGTGGACCGTGAGATCGAGCGGGGCTTTGAATGTCACCGGAATCACCTCAATTGCTTGTGGGCACGTAAGGGAATCGTGCCTCTTCGTTCATTGCTGTTGACACAGTACCGTTGCTCCATGTCATTTACGTTTCATGTGTCCATATACCGAGTCGCCATAAAAGTCAATAGTGATTCTCAAGCAATTTTTTTATGGCCAGTTATGGGGGTATTTCGAACTTTTTCGCTCGAAATGTCTATTTGACCACACGAAAATACGATACGGAAACGTCCGTATCGTGAAATGCTGCGTTGGGTGATGTTACGGATTGGCGGCTGTGGACCACCCTCAGTCATGCTTCGCATGACAGCTCCCGCCAGCGGGAGCATGAGAACTGTGCATGTCTGACACCATAGCGATCGGCGCGCTCCGCGAACTCACCGAACATGGCATCCACGTGCCCGACGACGTACGGCTCATGGGATTCGACGGTATCCCCTTCTCCGCCTGCACCAACCCACCCATCAGCACTGTGGCGATGGACGTCCCCGCAATGGCTCGTACGGTTATCGATCGCATGGTGACGCTGAACGAGTCGAACCTACGGCATGAACGGCCCGATGACATCACCCATGACCATATCCAGTTCCAGGTGATGCCACGCACGTCGACTCTGGCCGCCTGATACCGGCCGGCACCCTTATGAGTGCCGGCCTTCATCCTTGAAAATATGAAGGCTATGCCACGTACAGCGCGGCGGGATACGTAAGATACGAAATCTCATCGAGCTGATCGACCGTCACATATCCGGCTGGCGCGTTGAGCACGTCCGGAATGCGGTTGACGATTGTGGCGCACGTATGTTCGACGGTCGCCGGCTTGACCACGTGGAACTCCACGTCCGGTTCACCCTCGATCTTCCAATCGCACATATCGCCATCATCCGGCCCGTACACCTTGCCGATACAGGCAGTTTCCAACGTGATGCCCTGATTAGTTTCGGTGGTTACCACGGCGGACATGCCGATGCATTTGCCGACCGGAATCATCTCGCCCATCGTTTCGGAATACACGTCGACATCGCTGAAATACGGCACACTGGCCTGGGTCTGCGATGCGATGGTAAGCCCAAGCTTCTGGGCCAGCGCTTCATTGGAATTCCATACATACGAGGGCACCACGGTTTCGGGATGCGCAAGCTCGGCCTCGAACTCCTCGGCGGTCAGACCGCAACCGTGCGCTTTGGCCAAAGCCAGGCCGTATTCCTCGACGTTGTAGCTCACCGCACCGGTGATCTTCTTGATGCTGTGGCATCCGGCGGCGACGGTGGAGACCATGTTCACCCAGTAGATGTCCTGCATGCCGGAGCCGACCATGGTGGCACCGGCTTCCTTGGCGATGATGTCGAGACGGTTCGTGGTGGCCGGATCGGTGGTCCACGGGTAGATGCATTCCTCGCAGGTGGTGATCACGCTGATGCCACGGGCCAAGCACTGCTCGCACATGGTGGCGATTTCGTTCTCGAAGCTGAATAGCGTGACTACCGCGATATCCGCGTCGCACTCGTTGAGTACAGCCTCGGCATCGGCGCGAATCGGCACATTGATGGGGCCGATGCCTGCAAACACACCGGCATCCATGCCCACGACTTCCGGGTTCACGTCGATGGCACCGACGATTTGAATGCCTTTCTCGTGCATATAGCGAATCGTGTACTTCGCCATTTTGCCGCAGCCGTATTGAATGGCTTTGATTGGTTGCATACCGCATACTCCTTTGCAACAGTGCATATTGGCCATTGGAGAAGTCTCGCCGTCGAAACCAAGCCAATAGTCTTTACTCTACCGACATCAGGTTGGGCATTCACTGATATCGGCGGCACTGGAGTGTCGGGGAGAGTCGGTGTAGCGGTACCGCTACCGAGCAGAAGGGCTGGGGCCAGTACGAGACCTCCCGCCGAATCACGGCATCTCGCTGATTTTCTGCCCGCCGGGCAGGGGCCCATGCCCATCGGCGTATGCGCCGCTGATCTGGCCGAATCCAACGACCCGAGAGAACGACGCGCAGGGGCTCGAAACCCTTACAGAACTCATCACGGCATACAACAAGGAAATGAGCAATGATTTCCCGCATTGCAATCCCCAGCGGCGCTCATCCGTGGAATATCGTATACATGGTGGCCGAGCGCATTGCCGAATCATGACTGCTCACCGGCGGTCTCATGGTGCAGTTGCACGCCATCATGGGCGGTCTCGACGTGCGTCCCGCTACCGACGCGGATCTGCTTGGCGCGTTGATTCTTAAGAGCGCCGCATACCAAGCAGACCATGCCGGATATGGAGATAGACATCTGTACGATGCCGCAATGCTCGCATCCCTCATCACCGACCCTGATGCCGAAACTCGGCGACTACATAGCCACACGGATCGCAGACGTATCAAGCTCCCGTACGACATGCTCACCGATGAATCACCTTACTGGAACAACCTTGACGAACAACATCGCAGAACAGGATTCGATGCCATAGAGACACTGGCCGATTGGTAGCCGCTCTACCGAACCCGGCTGTGGCGGATACCAGTCAGACCAATCCCGCCTACAACCTACTTCCGGTTACGTAGGGCGTGGAGCATGGCGACGAACACGATAACAATGACCACGGCCATGATCGTACAGATGAGTTTGCCGGGGATGCGTTCGTCGCGGGCCGATTGCATCACGGCGTCTGCCGCTGAGATAGTGCCCGAGGTCTGGGGCTGAGTCTTCAGAGTTGCCGATTGTTCAAAAGTCATACTCTAACGATAATGCTACAGAAAGCGGTTACCATAAAGCGTGCTCACAGTCGCCCGTCATGCGGACTTTTCGAAAACTGTTGATAAATAGCCATTTTCCGCAAAAGCCCTTGCAAAACACTATGATTTAGAATATCTATTAGTATGACGTAAACCATATTACAAACTACTTAAGGTAAGCGCTTACAGTTCGGCATGAGAGACTCCTCACCACGATATGGATGCGCTACAGTCACTATGATTGATACGCACGCCCCATCGACTACGCGATTTCACCGTCGCCGTACGCGCGTTCGGAAGCTCGCAGACACGGCTTGCCTTGCACCACCTCGACCTGCGAGGGCGGCGCGTCATCGCCGGCGCGCTTGGCCTGGATCTGTTCGAACAGCATTCGGAAGGACCGCTCCCCCATGTCCAGGAAGTTCTGGGTGTAACTGGTCAGTGCCGGATTCCACATGGCACCGAAGTTGCGGTCGTCAAAGCCTACGACGCTCACGTCAGCAGGCACGCGGCGACCAACCTCCCTTAGACCCCGGATCACAGCGATGGCGGTCTCGTCGTTGCCGGCGAAAATCGCAGTCACATCACCACGACGGCCCAAGGTGCGCCCAGCCTTGACCGACTCCTCCAAATCATCGTCGGGCACGATGATTGGGTCAGGTGCCGTGACGCCGCGCTCCTTGAGCGCGTCACGCCACCCATTGGTGCGGGTGTTATCGGTCGGACCTTCCGGACGCCCCACATGGAACACGGTGCGATGGCCGAGATCCAGCAGATGCATGGTCATCCAACGGCCGCCATCCCTTTCGGCGTTGATGACCTGGTATTCGCCGTCGCCGAAGCTGCCACCCACCACGACCATCGGCATATCTTTGGGAATGTATTCCAGTGCGGCGATGCCGGCCCGGTCGTACTCGTAGACGATCACGCCCGCCGGCCTGATCGACAAACCCATGCGCACGCGAGCCTTGACGGAGTCCATGTCGGACTCGTCCAAAGAAACAATATTGAGCAGGAACCGACGTTTACGGGCGGCGGCCTCCACCCCATGGTTCGTTTCGGACGTGGAGAAGGCGGAAGGATTGGCCGCGAACACCACCACGGAGTCCATCTCCCGGTTCGACAGAGCGCGCGCCACAATGCTCGGCTCGTAGCCCAGCTCCTTGATGGCCTTGGCGATGCGTTCACGCTTGTCTTCGGTGACATTGACGGTGCCGTTGAGATACCGGGAGACGGTCGGTGCCGAGACTCCGGCCAGTTTGGCCACGTCCTTGATCACCGGCCGGGTGCGGCCCGCACTTCTCGCCATCCTTGTCTCCCCCTGTTGTTGTCAGTTGTTGTTATTGCGTACGTCAAGGAGAACCGGCATCACTATGGCAGTCATCCAGTCACACCCATATCCGTTCAGCCGCGCTCCGACTCCGGTTCTCCGTTTTTCGCCGCGATTCATTGTAGTTCATGACGGGGAACCTATACCCAAATCAATAATTTCGTGAAAACCGTACGCTGAGTTGCGGTGAGTGTACGGTTTCCGCGAAATCATCCCTAATTTCGTGAAGAACGCACACTGAGTCGTCGTCAACGTACGGTTTTCACGAAATGGGGCCTCATCTCGTGAAGAACGTACACTGAGTCATTCTGAGCGTACGGTTTTCACGAAATGGCAGCTGATTTCGTGAAGAACGTACGCTGAAGATGCCCCCGGTGTCACTGATGACTGTTTTCGGCATGGAAGGCGGCGCAGCAAGGTATCCTAGGCCAATATCGCCTCCGACAAGACCGTCGTCAAAGCCGTCGACGTCGATTCAAGTTATCCACAGCAACAATTCGCGTGACATAGTATCCACATTTGCCGGTTGAGCTTGTGCAACGATCAAAATCACCCTTAGCGTCGAGATATGAAAGAACACAAGGAAGTTTCTGCACTGCTGCAGCAGGCGAAGCAGGAGCGTCGCTGCTGCTATGGCACCAGTGATGCGCAACGGCGCGCCCTGAAACGTCGCCTGCATGCCGGGGAGCTGGTGTCACCGTATAAGAACCTGTACGCCGACCGAACACTTTGGAACACCATGACCAGAGAGCAACAGTCATTGCAGGTCATACGTGCGTTGTCCGCAATCCACCCTCAGTGGGTATTTGCGGGGTTGAGCGCGGCGTGCGTATACGGACTGCAGCACAACTATTCCCTGCACGACGGCACAGTGCACATCGCCTCGAAGTCCGGCATCGGCGGCGGAGACGAGGCGCGTCTCAATCGCATCTATATCAATCGGATTCCGACGCGGAAGCATAACGGCATTTTCTTGACGACTCCGGCGCGAACGCTGCTCGACTGCGCGGCATTCCCATTCCCACAGGCGCTGCCCATATACGATTCGGCTCTGAGAAAGTCCCTGACGACCATCGAAGAGGTGCAGTCGCTGATGATTCAAAGCGTCTGCGACGAGGTCTCCGTGACCAAGCTGCTGAAGTACGCGGATCCCCTGAGCGAAAACGGCGGCGAATCATTGATGCGTGGCCAGATCACCGAATTGTCTTTCGGCATTCCCCTGCTGCAGGTGCAGTTCATGAATCCCGACAATCCCGCAATGCCATATCGCGTCGATTTCTGTTGGAAGCTCGCAGACGGCCGCATCATCGTGGCAGAATACGACGGCATGGCCAAATACGCCGACACCAGCAACAAGAATCGCGCAAGCCTCCAGGCGAAAATGGAGTACGACCGCAGACGTGATTGGCATCTCCGGGAACAGGGCGTCACCGAAATCGTCCATGTGTTCTATGAGGATCTGCTACGCCCCATCAATCTTGAGACCAAGCTGCTCAAGGCCGGTGTGCCCAAAATCCGGTGAAGATAGGCCCCATTTCGTGAAAACCGTACGCTTACGACGACTCAGCGTACGATTTCCGCGACATGAGGCCATACCTCGTGAAAACCGTACGCTCAGAACAAGGCCGTCAGAAGGTCGACTAGACAACCTCTTAACTACCGAATGGTATCTAAAGAACGGCGATATTCCGCCAGAAACGCCGAGAGCGGAATAGTCCCCTTGCGTTTGTCATCGGACTGCGTTATTCTGAAACCGGTTTCAGAAAGAAGCCGATAAACAAAACTCAAAGCCCCAAGGTTTTGACCAACGAAAGGAAACATGATGTCTCTCAAGGATTCCATGATTCGCGGTCTGGCTGTGTACGGCCTGAGCTCCATGAGCCAGTGCGGTCGCGCCAACAGCAGCACGCTCGTCGACCTGATCAACAAAGCCAACAAGAACGCTCGCTGAACCATCGGCTCCGGTCCGGCAATCCAATCAGATTAGCCACGGACCCCATAACAACAAAGCTTAAACAACAATCGCAAAGCCGCTCACGGCGATGCGCAAACGAAAGGTAATGATTATGTCTCTCAAGGATTCCATGATTCGCGGTCTCGCCCTCTCCGGTATGGATGCCATCGCCCGCGCCGGCTACGCCGACTCCAAGATGTTCGCCGACATCATCAACGCCGCCAACAAGGACGCTCGCTGAATCTAGCGAACAATCCCGTTCATGAGATTGCATGACACATACGAAGGCAATCCCCCTCAGGCCGCAATCGGCCGGCACACCACAATAATTGAATAACGCAATAATTCAACACAGTAAAACTGAACAATAACCGGGACAACGGGGTCCATATATTCTTTCTTTTCCCATCGTGCGTACGCCGCGCCAGCACAGGTTCACATACGATGCACACGGCCGCCAATACACGATGCGTCATCATCAACGCCCTCACCGCATCATGAGATACTCCCCCGCCCGTTGTCCACACTGTTGCCTCTACAATGCCTGTGATGCACGCCGAACGGCATCCTGCACAGTGACTGAAGAACGAAACACCAAGGGACGGAAATGGATAACGAACTCTTCGAAAAGGCTCCGATTCCGGAGGCGTATTTCTCGCTGGCGATGCCCGTGGTGCTCAGCATGCTGGTCACCTTGGTGTACAACATGGTCGACACCTATTTCATCGCGCATACGGGAAACACCGATATGGTGGCGGGCGTCTCCCTCACCGCGCCAGTGTTCACCGTGATGATCGCCCTCGGCGACATCTTCGGCCTCGGCGGCAGTTCGGTCATCTCGCGCTTGTTCGGCCAACACCGGTTCGCCGATGGCAAGCGACTCAGCGCGTTCTGCTTCTATGCCGCCATCGCCACCGGCCTGCTGATTCTGGTGCTGGGCCTGGCGTTCCGCGACCCGATGCTCGCGCTGCTCGGCGCCACTGACGACACTTGGCAGTATGCCTCCGACTTCTACACGCTGATCATCGTCGGCTCGCCGTTCATCATCGTGTCGATGACGCCGTCCAACCTGCTGCGCACCGAAGGCCACGCCGTGCAGTCCATGATCGGTTCGGTGGCCGGCACGGCGGTCAACATCGTGCTCAATCCCCTGTTCATCCACGGATTCGGCTGGGGTGCTGCGGGTTCGGCCGGTGCCACCGTGATCGCCAACATCTGCACCGACGCCTATTTCGTCTGGTTCACGCTGCGTCACAGCAGCAACCTGTCCATCGACCCGCGGACCGTCATCGACCGCGCGCGCCGGCGTCTGGCGGTCACGGCCCGGGAGGTCGGGAGCATCCTCGCCATCGGCATCCCCTCGGCGATCACGAACCTCACGCAGAGCGTCGGCATCGTCATGATCAACCTGTTCCTGCTCCCCTACGGTACCGACGCGGTAGCCGCGATGGGCATCGCGCTGAAAGTCATCATGATCGCGGTGCTGGTTTTCGTGGGATTCGCGTTCGGCGCGCAGCCGCTGATCGGCTACAACTACGGCGCCCGCAATATGCCTCGACTGCGCGGCATTCTGCGTTTTTCCTACCTGTTCCTGTCCCTGTTCGCCTTGGTGATGACCGTGGTGCTCAACCTGTCCGACCGTCTACTGATGGGATTCTTCATCGAGGACGCCACCATCATCACGCTGGGCGCCGGCATGCTGCGGGTTCAGCTGCTGAGCCTGGTGTGCGTAGCCGTCGTGATGGTCACGACCTGCACCTTCCAGTCCGCAGGCAAGGCGGTCGGCGCCTTTGTGCTGTCGATCAGCAGGCAGGGTGTGATGCTGGCGATTACCCTGTTCGTCGGCTCCCGGCTGGCCGGCTATCAGGGTGTAATCGCCGCGCAGGCCATCGCCGATCTGCTGACCGCGATTGTGGCGGTCATCCTGTTCGTCGTGATGTTGCCTGAGCTGCGCAGTCGGAAAGCTCGCTGATAGAGCAACACGAGGTTTAGCAGACACGCATTCGGAGAGCCAATACGCTGCGTAATATTGCGCGCGATATTGCGCAATGGGAGGCGGTGCCGTTTTGTTGGACTCATCGTTGATTCCATCACCACCAATCATGTCACAAGACCGAGCTCGCGTCGACGATCCATGATACCAGTTCCACGATGCCGGTGTCGCTATCTTTGCGATACACGGCGGTCAGTTCGCCGCAGCTCACGGTTTCCAGTGTGGCGCGCACGTCTTCCTTTCCGGTACTCGCTCCCGCTGCGGGAGCTGTCTCGCATAGCGAGACTGAGGGTGGTTCTCAGCGCTGCCCCCCCCAGTCGGGCGAAGCCCGCCAGCCCCCGCCAGCGGGAGCCTGCTCACAGTTGTAGGGTTCGTACGATTTGTTCGGTGGTGCGGGTCACGTTGGCGGCCGCATCGGCCAACAGCTCACTAAGGCTGGCGGCTCCGGGCGCGATGCCGAATACCGCGTCGATGCCGACCTCATGCAGCTCATCGATGCCGGTGCCAATATGCCCGGCTACTGCGATGACCGGCTTGCCGTGGCGCTTGGCGGTTTCGGCCACGCCGGCCGGCGTCTTGCCGAACTTGGTCTGGAAGTCGATGGAGCCTTCGCCGGTGAACACCACGTCAGCCCATTGCGCGGCCGCATCGAGTCCGGATTGTTCGATGACGATGGCGATGCCCGGGCGGAATTCGGCGTTTAGGAAGCCCTTCAGCGCTGCACCGATGCCACCGGCCGCGCCGGCACCCGGCACGTCGTTCACGGCAACGCCGAGCTGGCTGTCGATTACCTGCGCAAAATGCGCGAGGGCGGCGTCCAATGTGGCGACATCATCTTTGGACGCACCTTTCTGCGGGCCGAACACGGCGCTGGCGCCGGTGGGGCCGGTCAGCGGGTTGGTCACGTCGCAGGCGGCGGTGATGGCGACGTTCTTGAGAGCCGGGTCCATCGTGCTGATATCGATGGTGGTCAGATTGGCGAGGGCCGCTCCCCCGTGTGCCAAGTCGTTACCGTTCTTGTCCAGAAGACGAACGCCGAGGGCCTGCAGAAGTCCGGCACCGGCGTCGTTGGTGGCGCTGCCGCCGAGCCCGACGATGATGCGCTTGGCTCCGGAACGGACGGCGGCGAGCATGAGTTCGCCGGTGCCGTAGGAGGAGGCGATCAACGGGTTGCGTTCTTTGGCTTCAAGCAGTGCCAGTCCGCTGGCTTCGGCTGTCTCGACCACGGCGGTCGTGCCGTCGGCGAGCAGACCGAAGTGGCCTTCGACAGGCCGGCCGAGCGGGTCGTGGACCGGCACGGCGCGCATCGATCCGCCGGTGGCGTCGACAAGCGCGCGTGCGGTGCCTTCACCGCCGTCGGCCATGGGAAGGCAACGGACCTCGGCATCGTGGTCGGCATTCTCAATCCCCTGAGCCATCGCCCGGGCCGCCTCCATGGCGGTCAGGCTCTCTTTGAAGGAGTCAGGGGCGCATAAGTATCGCGTCATGCTTCGAGCATACCGCACGACACGACGAAACGGTAAACGTTTTCCGTAATTCGCGTGATTATTTTTTTGTTCAGAATTCAGGCTTTCCAATCCACAATGCTACTATTGCAAGCAAAAATGCGATATCGTTGCGGTAAACGTTTAGACACGTTTTCCGTTTCAGGGAAGAAAAGGATCGATTCGATCGTGGCTGTACAGAACGATAAGGCGCAATCGCCAGCGACATTGATGGATGTCGCCAAAGAAGCCCAAGTCTCCATCGCCACCGCATCCCGCGTGCTCAACGGCAGCACCCGCAAGGTACGCAACCAATCGTATGTCAAGGTGATGGAAGCAGCCACCAAGCTCAACTATCGCCCCAACGCCTATGCTCAGGCAGTGGCCAAAGGCACCGCACCGAACATCGTGCTGCTGGTCTCCGATATCTCCGATCCCTACTTCGCATCCGTATCGCAAGGCGTGGTCAAGGCGGCGGCCGAACGCGGCATTTCCGTGACCATCGGCGTGGCAGCCACCCCGCACGAAGAGTTGGAGGCGGTGCGTAAGTCCGTATCCACCAGGCCGCGCGGCATCATCATCTCCGAAAGTGAATACACCGACGCGCCGGAACGCCAGGCGTTGCAGACGGAACTCACCCAGTACGAAGCATCCGGCGGACGTGCCGTGTTCGTGCTCAACCGCAACCTGCCCTTCCCGGCCGTGGACGTGGCGAACGATGTCGGCGCGCGCGCCATCGCAAAGCTGATCGTCGATTCCGGGTATACGCGCCCTGCGATTCTCAAGGGCGATGACGCACATCGCTCCTCCAAAGAACGACTGGCCGGCGTGATGGAAGTGTTGGACGAGGCAGGCATCACCGTGGATCCGAAAGCCGTGGCGAATGGTAAGTTCAGCCGTACCGACGGCTATGCGGCCGTCATGCAAATGGCCCGATCCGGACTGCTGAAGCCGGGCGAAGGCGCACTGTACGACGGCAAAGGCATCGATTCAATCATCGCGCTCAACGACGTGATGGCCATCGGTGCGATGACCGCGTTGCGCGCCAACGGCATCGAGCCGGGTCGGGAAATCGGCGTCACCGGTTTCGGCGACATCCCCTACTCCGCCGACGTGTTTCCGCCACTGACCACCGTGCATCTGCCGCTGGCCGAAATGGGCCAGGCCGCCGTGGACAGCATCCTGTCCAACCGCGATGACGGGGAGGCCACCGGCGGCACTGCCAACCGCCTGATCTACGTGCAAAGCGCCCCGGACGTAGTCCTACGCGGTTCCCTCCCCCGCCGGTAAAACAAAAATAGCTCCCTCTGACGGTGTAACCACAACTAGCGAACAGGTAATGGCGACTGCCGCGCACCATACCACCGACTCATACACCGACGAAATCGAAGAACTGTTCGATTACCGAGTCATTGAGCAACCGGCCACGACGAGTGGGCACCACTCGATGATTATCGGATACGGTAATCAGGCCTTCGCTGACCATTGGGGCGAGTTGGTCAAGGGAAACATTACGGAGAGTCTGGGGCGTGCTGCTCATACCCGCATCGTTGATGGCGCGGTTGATGCGGTCGAGGTCAAGGCCCTCGTGCAGGCGCAGCCCGAGCATGATGAGCTCTTCGAGGTTTTCCTCGGGAGTGATCGTCTCGCTATCGGCCCACGGCACACGGTTCTCGTTGATGGCCGTGCCCCACAAACGCGGGTGCGCGATGTCCCAGCTGCGCAGACCGTGTGAGACAGAAACCACCCCCAGTCCGGCATCCGCCGGACAACCCCCGCCAGCGGGGGCATGAATTTCTTGGGAGTTGTTCCCATGCGCGTTGATCATACCTAGTTCGGCGTTGGCCTGTCCATCAGCTGAGGCAGAGGCAATGGCTTCGGACTTGCTCCCGCCAGCGGGGGCTGTCAGCGAAGCCGACTGGGGGTGGTCAGCCTCGGTCACCGCGTTGTAGTGGGAGTGGGCACCTGGCCCTAGACCGGCCCAATCGACGTTGCGCCAGTAGCCGAGGTTGTGCTGGCTTTCGTATCCGGGGCGGGCCCAGTTGGAGACCTCATACCATTCGAGGCCGGCGGCGGCGAACAGGTCGTCAGCGATCTCGTATTTAGCTGCCTCGTCATCGTCATTGGGTTTGGGCAACGTGCCGGCGGCAATCTGACGGCCCATTTTCGTGGTCGGCTCCACGGTCAGTGCGTAGGCGGAGATGTGGTTTACGCCAAGATCGATGGCGGTCGTGACCGAGGTGCGCCAATCGTCCAGGCTCTCCCCCGGTGCACCGTAAATCAGATCCACGCTGGAGCGCAGGCCGGCCTTATTGGCGGCATTAACGCCTGCGGCCACGTTGGCCGGCGTATGCGTGCGGTCGAGGGTTTTGAGCACATGTGGTACGGCGGACTGCATACCGAAGGAAACACGGGTGAAGCCGCCGGCTGCGAGCTCATTGATGTAATACTCGTTGACCGTGTCCGGGTTGGCTTCGGTGGTGATTTCGGCGTCGGGCGCGATGCCCCAGATCTTGCGGATGGCATCGAGCATGGCGACCAGATCGCGGGCGGCGAGAATTGTGGGGGTGCCGCCGCCGAAGAACACGGTGGAGACCGGTGGCTCCGCGATGCCGTGATCGAGCTGCCACTGCTTGGTCAATTTCATTTCCCGAATGACCATATTGGCATAGTTGCCGCGCGAGGCCCCCGCACCAAGATCCGTAGCCGTGTAGGTGTTGAAGTCGCAGTAACCGCAGCGCCGCAAGCAGAACGGGACGTGGATGTAGACCTCGAACACTAGCCCTCGGTCTTCTGAGCGGCACGAATCTTGTCTTTGGTGTCGCGGTCGTTGGAGTCCTCGCCGGTGGACAGGGCTGCGATGAACGCCTCCTGCGGCACCTCCACATGGCCGAGCATCTTCATGCGCTTCTTGCCAGCCTTCTGCTTTTCGAGCAACTTGCGCTTACGGGTGATGTCGCCGCCGTAGCACTTGGCGAGCACGTCCTTGCGTAACGCACGAATGTTCTCACGTGCGATGATGCGCGAACCAATCGCAGCCTGAATCGGAATCTCAAACTGTTGGCGAGGAATCAGACTACGCAGTTTCTTGGTCATCATCACACCGTACGAATACGCCTTATCGCGGTGAACGATGGCACTGAACGCATCGACCTTCTCGCCTTGAATAAGGATGTCCACCTTGACCAAATCGGCGGACTGCTCGCCATCCTCATGGTAATCAAGGGAAGCGTAGCCCTTGGTGCGGGACTTGAGCTGGTCGAAGAAGTCGAACACGATTTCCGCCAGCGGAATGCGGTAGTGCATCTCGACACGATCGGTGGAGATGTACTCCATCGTGCCCATAATGCCACGGTGGTCCTGGCACAGATCCATCACCGCACCGATGAATTCCTTGGGCGTGATGATGTCGGCGGCAACCATCGGCTCGACAATCTTCTTGATTTTGCCGTCCGGGAATTCGCTCGGGTTGGTCACATGATGCTGGCTGCCGTCCTCGGCGGTCACGTCGTAGGTGACGTTCGGGGCGGTCTGGATCAGGTCGAGGCCGAACTCGCGGGAGAGTCGCTCGTTGACGATTTCCATGTGCAGCAGACCCAGGAAGCCGCAGCGGAAGCCGAAGCCTAGGGCCACGGAGGTTTCCGGCGTGTAGATCAGGGCGGCGTCGTTGAGCTTGAGCTTGTCGAGTGCATCACGCAGTTCGGGGAACTGGGCGTTGTCGATCGGGAACAAACCGGCGTAGACCATCGGCTTCGGGTCGCGATAGCCGGGCAACGGCTCGGCGGCCGGGCGGACGGCCGAAGTCAGGGTGTCGCCCACCTTGGACTGACTCACATCTTTCGCACCGGTGATGATGTAGCCGACCTCGCCGGCACCGAGTGCCTTGGTGCGGGTCATATCGGGGCTGATCACGCCGATTTCAATGGGATCGTGGGTCATGCCAATGCCCATCATGTGGACCTTTTCGCGGTCGTGCAGTTCGCCGTCCTCCATACGGATGTAGGTGACGATGCCGCGGTAGGAGTCGTAGACGGAATCGAAGATCAGCGCGCGGGCGGGGGCATCGGGGTCGCCGTGCGGGGCGGGCACGTCCATGACGATCTGGTCGAGCAGGTCGGCCACGCCTTCGCCGGTTTTGCCGGAGACGCGCAGCACGTCGCTCGGCTCGCAGCCGATCAGACCTGCGATCTCCTCGGCATGCTTGTCCGGTTCTGCGGACGGCAGGTCGATTTTGTTGAGCACGGGGATGATGGCCAGATCATGGTCGATGGCCATATACAGATTGGACAGGGTCTGCGCCTCGATGCCCTGGGTGGCGTCGACGAGCAGCACCGCGCCTTCGCAGGCGGCCAGTGCGCGGGACACCTCATAGGTGAAGTCCACGTGGCCGGGGGTGTCGATCATACCGAGCGTGTATTCGGTGCCGTCAAAGGTCCACGGCACGCGCACGGCCTGGGATTTGATGGTGATGCCACGCTCCTGCTCGATATCCATACGGTCGAGGAAGCGATCGCGCATCTCTCGCTCGGGCACAATGCCGCTCAACTGCAAGATGCGGTCGGCCACGGTCGACTTGCCGTGGTCGATGTGTGCGATGATACAGAAGTTGCGAATCACCGACTGATCCGTGGAACCCGGCTGATTGTGTTGGACGACCAACGCATTCCTCCTCTTGGCATATACTCAAACTTCACCTAGTGTAGCCGAGGGACTGTATTCGGCGTGGCATTGCGCGGGTTTTTCCGGGGCTCATGCTATCCTCTAACTTTTGTATGTCCTTATAACACACATCGTTTGGAGTAAACGTGGCAAACATTAAGTCGCAGAAGAAGCGCGTGCTCACCAATGAGAAGGCGCACCTTCGCAACGTGGCTGTGAAGTCCGGCCTGAAGACCGCCATCCGCGCCACCCGCGAAGCCATCGCCGCCGGTGACAAGGCTGCCGCCGAGGCCGCCTACAAGGTTGCCGCCCAGAAGCTCGACAAGGCTGCTGGCGCTGGCGTGATCCACAAGAACCAGGCCGCCAACCGCAAGTCCGGCCTCGCTGTTGCGATCAACGCTCTGTGAGCATAAGCCTCTTAAGGTTTTAGAAAGTCCCGCAAGTCATCTGGCTTGCGGGACTTTTTGTATCTCCGTTCAAAGAGGTACATTGGCGGTCTTGCGAAATGACATCTCCGTTCAGAGAGGTACCGAATACGGGAAAAACCAACTATAAACGCCATCATTGCAACACTTATACTCAGCGTTTCGTGCTTCAGGTACCTCTTTGAAAGCAGTTAGCATTCTGCAGAAGGCCAGATGTACCTCTTTGAAGACAGTTAGCCCTGAGGCGGCCTTGAACCATCCTGAGGCTTGTCTTCTTCGTCCTTGGTGGTATCGCCGGGATCGACGGTATCGGCGTGCGGATGGATGACCGGGCGCTTGAGATATCGGCTTTCGCTGGGCAGGTAGACGCGATGACGTTCGACGGCTCCGGGCAGAGTGACGTTGAAGCCTACCGAGAGCAGTCGCAGCGCCACCACGATGATGACGATCAGCACGTCGAGCAGCATTTCCGAGCGCATGTCGAACCAGCCGTAGCTTACGCCGCGCCATACCAGCACGGTCAGGATGCAGCCGATGAACGAAGGCACAGCATAGAGGTGTTTGTCTCGAATAATCATTGGCACGTCGCCAATGAAGATGTCACGAATGAGGCCGCCGGCCAGTGCTGTGAACATGCCAAGGAATACGGCTGTCATGCCTGAGGAACCGTAGGCCAGAGCTTTTGCGGTGCCGCTGACTGCGAATAGTCCGAGGCCCAGAGCATCGATGACAGTCATCGTCCATTTGAGTTTGGTGATCTCCGGATGGGCCACCACCACGATAATGCCGGAAAACAGCGTGGTGAGCACATAGCCTTTGTCGGTGATGCCGACCGGCGGCAGGGCACCGAGCATCACGTCGCGCACAAGACCGCCGCCGAGTGCGGTAAGCCATCCGCACAGCATGATGGTGAAGATGTCGTAGCCCTTGCGAATGGCGGCAAGTCCGCCCGATAATCCCCAACACAGGATTGCTAAATACTCGATGACCACAAAAACGATGTTGTTCTCCAACGCCACCTGCATGAGCCACTCCCCTCTGGTACCGCTTCGGTTCGTCTCAGTCCGTCTTCGTTCTGTTCCCGTTCATCCTTATTCGGCGCTACAGCCCGTCGTACCCGAGCCTACAACAGGCCTTGCCTGAGTAGTATGGCCGGGGAGGAAGGGGCCACTAAGACGTGAATAGGATGGCAATGACGCCAGCTTGCCGGTAGTCGTTGGCAACTCAGCCCCTCTAGGTTTTACGATCTGTAATCAAAAAACATGTATGGACTTAATCGTTGTTGATTTCTGATTCAATCAAGGCGACTTTTTCTTCGACATCACGCAAGCGATTGCGCAGTGCGGACTCGATATCGATGCCGTCAACGCGGGCCTTGCGCACGACGGCGAGGATTTCATCGGCGTAGGCATCGGCCTTCTCCCGTTCAGCGGAATTGTCGCCGCTTGATTCGGATTGGTTCGCCGCTTGAGGATGTACATCATCTCGCTGAGCATCAGCCGCAGCCGGCTCATCAAACGCCGCGAACAATCTATCAGCATTCGGCGATTTGGAGATGCGAGAAACGACTTTGGCCGCGCGAGGCAACGCACCTTGAGCGCGGGAAATGCCCTCAAGCACGGATTTACGATGCTTTTCCTGCTGTTTCATCTTTTCCCATAGAGCCAGCACAGCTTCCGGGGATTCGGGTTGGGCAGCTTCTCCCCCGTCGTTACTGTCAGCATCAAAAGCATCAGAAGAATCAGAGGAATTGCCGGCATCATCAGCCGCAAACACATGCGGATGCCGAGTGATGAGCTTGTTCACCAACCGATCGGCGACCTCATCAATACCGAACGGGTCCTCAGTATCCGATTCGCAGACCCGCGCCTGAAACACGGATTGCAGCAACACATCACCCAGTTCCTCGCGCATGTTGTCACGGTCGTGAGTCTCCACCGCGTCGACGTATTCGTAGGTTTCCTCGAGCAGATTCTTGAGCAGCGACTTGTTCGTCTGCTTGCCGTCCCACGGGCAGCCGCCCGGCGAATACAGCACATCCACCACGGCCTTGACCCGGTCCAGCGCCGTCGCTGCCTCAGCCACCGGCTTCAATTTCGAGCAGTGTTCGAAGCCTGACGGCAAACGGTAGGCTGAAGCATGGTATTCCGTCATGTCACTCATCTTGCTCATAGGTTTGCTCCTGTTCTCATCTGGATGAACCATAACCACCCCCCGCAACGTGCAGAAGACCTAGATCATATTATTTGTTGCGGAATGTTGCTAAATCCATCTGTATCTCTCTAGCCAAGAACATTTCCAATACGCCAAGACCCCTTGGAATTGTTGCTGTTCCAAGGGGTCTTAGTCAGAAACAAAAGGTGCTAGTTCAGCACACCTTCCACATCCAGTTGTGCGGGTCCTCGACTTCGCCGAGCTGGATGCCGAGCAGCTCGTCGCGCAGTTCGCAGGTGAGCTTGCCGGAGCCGCCGTCGGCGACGGTGACATCGAACTTCTCGGACTTGAAGCGACCGATCGGGGTGATGATGGCGGCGGTACCGCAAGCGAACACCTCGGTGACTTCGCCGGACTTGATGTCCTCGAGCAGCTGGTCGAGGGCAATCATGGTCTCGACTACGTCGTGGCCCTTGTCCTGCAGCAGCTGAATCAGGGAGCGACGGGTCACACCCGGCAGAATGTTACCGGTCAGGGACGGGGTCTCCACGTGGCCATCCTTGTGCACGGCCATCATGTTCATGCCACCGAGCTCTTCGAGGTAGGTCTTGGTGGCGGCGTCCACGAAGCACACCTGCTCGCAGCCATTCTCAACACCCTTGTACTCGCCGAGCAGGGAGGCGGCGTAGTTGCCGCCGCACTTGGCGAAACCAGTGCCGCCAGGGCCGGTGCGGAACCACTTGTCTTCAACCCAGATGCTCACCGGCTTGACGCCGCCCGGGAAGTACGGGCCGGACGGGGAGGCGATCACGCAGTAGTCGACCTCCTGCGGGGCGCGCACGCCGAGGAACGGCTCGGAAGCGAACATGAACGGACGCATGTACAGCGTGTACTCGCGGCGGGACGGCACCCAGTTGGCGTCGCGCTTGACCAGCGCGGCCACGGAACCGAGGAAGTCGTCAATCGGCAGCTCAGGCAGGTACAGACGCTTGGCGGAGTTCTGGAAACGCTCGGCGTTCGCATCCGGGCGGAACAGCCAGGTGGAGCCGTCGGCATGACGGTAAGCCTTGAGGCCCTCGAAGCACTCCTGTGCGTAGTGCAGCACGGAAGCACCCGGATCCATCTTGAGCGGTGCGTACGGTTCGACGCGGCGGTCGGACCAGCCTTCGCCCTTGGTCCAGGTCATGTGGGTCATGTTGTCGGAGAACACCTGGCCGAAAGCCGGCTTGTCGATGAGGGACTGGCGCTTCTCATCGGATGCGGGGTTGTCGTTCGGCAGTACGGTGAACGGTTCGGCAAGCTTGTCGAGCGCTGCCGGATCGTGGTGCGTGTTTTCAGTCATTACTAGCTACTTCTTCTTGACTTTGGCGGCCCGAAAGCCACCATATGGGGTGTGTGCTGTGCGCTTGTGGCGCGAGCTCTGTTGCATACTTTTGCACACCCATGTGTTACTCGTGTGGCAGAGTTCACATGGTGAAAAAAACGAAGAAGCCCGCACCGTTCTCAACGGCTGCGGGCTTCCACGTTTCAGTTATGTTCTGAATTGTTCGCTATCGAAGCGATCGACTCACTTGGCGTCGGCAGCCGGAGCAGCAGCGTCGGCAGCCGGAGCAGCAGCTTCCGGAGCGGCGGTGGACTCAGAAGCATCTTCCGGCACCTCAACGGTGACGACGGACTCTTCCGGGTCCTCAACGTCGAGCTCAACGCCTTCAGGCAGAACAACGTCCTTAGCGAACACCTTGGTGCCGTCGGTTAGGCCCTCGACGCTCACAACGATCTTCTCAGGCAGGTTGGCGACGTCAGCGCGAACCTTGAGCTCCTGAATGTCGACGAATGCCACAGCAGCGCCCTTCGGGGTGCCTTCAACGAAGACCGGCACCTCGACGTCGATCTTCTCGCCGGCCTTGACCTCAAGGAAGTCAACGTGCTCGATGATGCGCTTGACCGGGTTCTTCTGCACGTCCTTGACGACGGCCATCTTGGTGTTGCCGTCGAAGGCGATGGTGAACAGGGCGTTGGTGTGACGCAGGGCCAGGGTGGTCTCGCGCATCGGCAAGGTCACGAAGGCGGGCTCTTCGCCGCCGGCGTAGATGGTGGCCGGAATCTTGTTGGCAACGCGCAGACGACGAGCAACGCCCTTGCCGAACTCGGAACGGGCCTCGCCCTCAAGCTTAATGGTGGTAGCCATAATGGATACTCCTTGTAGTTTCGTTTCGTACTGTCTCGCTCAGACGCCACGACGCGCCGAAAGACACCCTACAAGGAGTGAAATACGCCGAGTCGATAACGGAAGCTGTGTCATGTGTCAGCACGCACACTTCCCTCGCCAAAGCAACAATTGTCAAGTATACGCTAACTCCGGACTTTGCGTGGTGATGCTTCAATGACACTGCATCCCGGCCGTCCCAGCCACGTCATCGTACGGTTTCCGCGAAATAATCCCTAACTTTGTGAAGAACGTACGCTTACCCGTTCTCATCGTACGGTTTTCACGAAATCGTCCGCCATTTCGTGAAAATCGTACGCTCAGCGACACTCAGTGTACGGTCTTTCACGAAGTTGGGGATGATTTCGAAAATAACGTACGATGGTGAGTACCGTATCGGGAGGTTGATATGACTCGTTCGGACGACGTCATCAATGAGGATGGCCATGACGTCATCGCCGCACACACTCACGTTGTCAGGGGTATGGCTGCGGCACTTGCCGCGATAGCCGCCACAGGAGCCGGCGTCACAGCCGCGGCCGCCAACGTCATGTTCACGTTCGCGCTGGACACCAAGGCCAAACGTTCGATGTTCAACATGCCGCACGAGGAGACACCGAAAGGCATCGAATTCGACATGTCCGAGCAGCTTGAGACCGCCCGGTGGTTCGAGGAGGCCAAGCAATCGGTCACGCTGCGCAGCCATGATGGATTGAAACTCCACGGCTGGCTGTTGGACCCGGATTGTTCCGACCCACAGCCGCATCTATACGCGATCTGCTGCCATGGCTATGCCGGAGAGCCCGCGGAAATGGCCAAATGGGCGCATCGCTATGCGCAACTCGGTTTTACGGTCCTGCTACCCGCGCAGCGCGCCCATGAGTTGAGCGAAGGGCGTTACGTGGGTATGGGATTGCTGGAAAGCGATGATCTGTTGGGCTGGGTTTCGCTGATCACCGCAGCTGATCCGGATGCACGCATTCTGTTGCATGGCAATTCGATGGGCGCCGCCACGGTGATGATGGCGGCCGGCGATGCGCGACTCCCCCGCAACGTCGTCGCCGCGATTTCCGATTGCGGATACAGTTCCGTGGTCTCGCAGTTTACGGATAATGCCGAGGCGATGTTCCGTTTGCCGCACTCGTTGGCTGTGCTGCTGGTCAAAGTGGCCAGTCATGTGTCTGAACGCAAGGCTGGATACCGGTTTGAGGACGCCTCCTGTGTGAAGGCATTACGGCACGCGACTATTCCGATGATGTTCATTCATGGCGGAGCGGATACTTTTGTCAATCCGAAGTATCTGGACATCAATTACAACGCCTGCGCCAGCATCGACCGCGAGAAGCTGCTGATTCCCGGTGCTGATCACACGATGAGCGCCAGCACCGACCCGGAGCGCTATTGGCGTCGCGTTAACAGCTTTGTTAAGCGGGTGTTTGGGTTGTAGTAGATATAGAGCTTGGCTCCCCTCTGTGAGGGGAGCCGCCAGCGAAGCTGACTGAGGGGAGCACCCGCGTATGGGCTAC